>Ga0302250_1000005_pt1 | contig 638203 bp, 611 predicted proteins | sample AAG_RA_Asp_MG_FD_193536 | JGI IMG/M metagenome (GOLD analysis project Ga0302250, IMG submission 193536) | Enriched activated sludge microbial communities from anaerobic digester in WTTP, New Holstein, Wisconsin, United States - AAG_RA_Asp | ecosystem: Engineered > Bioreactor > Anaerobic >... | reverse complement strand
ATATTTGTTCAGCAACAGCCTTGTTCTTTTTGTCTTCATGGTTTTCAACCATCTAATTTTAAATGGTTTTTTGCCGCTTTTGCCTTTCCTCCTGAAAAATGCTTATTTACCGCCCCCATGAGTAGCCTGTTCCAAAACTTGAATATACTGCCGGTACTGTCATTGGAAATATAATCAGAAATTAACGAAGACGCCGATGAAGGCGACACAAAAAAAGCCCGCAAACTCCGCACCTAAAAAAGACCAAAAAGACGACGAGTAATCGTTTTGATTCATGGTTGCAGCACAGCCAACTTGCCAATCTTGAACAACACCTCTCGTTTAATACGTTCATAAGCATCATCGGACAGAGGCTTACGAACGAGATCGGGTTTTGGCGGATCAATCCTTGGACGTTGCCGTGAAAGATCTTCCCAAATTTCGAATAACGGAGTCCCCTCGATTTCTATTCGCGTGTTGTCCCAAAAGATTTGAAGGCTGTAAGGCGATGCCTCTTGTTGTTCGTATTCAAGTGCTTTGTAAAGCACAATTAATTTGTCGACTTTTTTATCAAATGCTGCTGCGGCCGTCGTTCCATCTTCATACTCAAGCCACAAATCCCTAATGCGGTTTCCGCCGTCTAAAAAAGTTCCAATATGATCGATGGCCATCATTTCGAGTTCTTGTTTCTACAAAATCGAAATTCCCATATAACGTGTAATATCGGGCACAATACCCTCGGTCATATCATGAACCGCAGCCAACCGTGCACAATGATTAGCATGTTGGGGGCCCAAATAACGAGATGACAGCTCGCGGCAAACCTGACGCATCATGACTGTGTGTTCCCACACGGTTTCAGGCCTTGGTATTTGATGATCAACCCATCCGCGGCGCGGTTTCTTCTTCATTTCTTTGATCACATCGGCGATGGTTTGAATAACTTTCATTATTGATCCTCGAATATAACTTCGGTGAAAGGACGCGATTTATTAACATTAAGAGGCTTATCATTCACTCACCTGCCCTGCAAGAAAACGCTTTCGAACGGGCACGCAACCCGCACAAAAAGGGTTCGTACAGTACCGCTGGCCGGACGAGACAGGTACGCAGTGCGCAACGAATGGGTACGTAAAACTAAAATCCGTGGGTCAGCTAAACGTGGTTAAAAGCGAACCAACTTCAAGGCCTTGATTCGAAAACCGGCCTTTTCAGTCATTCCGTGTAAATCCGTCAAGCGATACGCTGTCGGATCGTTCCCAAATCGATATTTTTTTGGCCCAATTCTTGCCTTCCGAATAACCCCACAACGAGTCTGAAAGTGATAGTTAGACTGGACTATTGCTTTCATGAAACGAATTGTTGCCAATGAATCACACTAAAATGGAAAGGCGAATCGAAGTCTTAATTTTGATTCATTATGGTAAATTACACCTTAATGAAACTATTCGGTTATGGTAAAAGTCATACCTAAGTTCTTGAGTTATCCATAAATCCTCGGCCAATGAAACTTTTTTCCTCCTCCGAGTCGCTTGTGGATAAAATTTGGTCCGATTTCCTTTCACGTACGTAACCACCCAGCCTATTCAACCTTGTGAGGATCATTTGGCCACAGTTCATTCAAGTCCGTTAGGTATCTTGAATACGAGTCGGCACCCTCTGCCGGCGAACACGGACGAACCTTTGCCGGCACTGACTTCGGATCAGCGAATCATCGCTTGGCTTTTCCGCGCCACCTCAAAACGCAAGATGTCGCAAGTCCTTGAAACCGGCCAGCGTTATATCCCTGCACGGGCAGGCCATTCTCTCGATGACTGGCAGACGGTGGCCAATATTTGCGGTCATCAACCCGATGATTTCGCAGCTGCAGGCGTAGGACTTCCGCTTTCCGGCGCGGAGATCGATCATTTCCGCCGCAATCACCGCGAAGCCGATTATCGCGTTGGCCGTGATTTTCTTGCGTCCCGAACCGAACTGCCCTCGCCTCTGGCCGAGCTTTACGGGCTCTACCGCCACCGCGTCCGGCTTGATACCGAAGCAGCGCTCTTTATTGCGCAAGCAACAGGTTCAACACGTGTCGCACGCATTATGGCTGATCTTCTTGCAATCGGAAGTTTTGCAAACGGGCATGAATGCGTATCTTACCTAACCACAACGTACGCCGTGCCTGCAGCTTTTGATACGTCAGATCTGATCGACCGCGCCAATCACGAAGCGGCCCGGCGCCTTGCCCTACCGGTTGACCATCCCGCTCATTTGCTTAAGCTTTCGCCCGATGAAATTAGCGTTTTGGCCACGAACATTGTAGAGAGGAACGCAATCTCGACGCCCGATTTTCTTGAAAAGGCCAACCTTCTGGCCGAAGCGCGGCAAGATGTGAATCGTCTACCAACTGATAAACAATTCGTTACCGCTATAGAAGAAGGCGACCTGCCCATCAATCAGTTGTGGGTCACGCGCATTTGTGCGGCATATGTCCGCATTTTTGAAGGCTGGCTGACAGGTCTGCCAGAGATCGATGCCATCGTGCGTCAGGGAGTCGAATGCATAGATCTGGCGTCCGATTAAAAATTTCTCAACAAATGTGCGTCAGCCAACATAATTGCTGTTCGTTCCGCTTTGTTAACCAGATATCAAATTCTCCCCCTTATTCTGCCCTAAAGCGGCCATGAATAAGTGGTTAGTTACGCTGAAAGCAACCAACGAGTACTCCGATGAATACCCCAACTGAGATCATAAGCGACGAAGAACGGAACGAGACCTGGGCTTTGGCCGGGTTGCTCAGGGGACGTTATGGCCGCTTGGCTCTCACGCGCGCTGCTGGTGAAGCCGCTGCGGCTGAACGCACGGGTGACAAAGTGCGTAGCGCTATCTATTACAACGTTATTGCGCACCTGCGCCAAACCATGACCGCAGTCCCAACCAACGGTACGGCATAAGCCACAAAGAATAGACACAAGTTAACAAAGTTAAGGAGCTTATCCCATTGTAAGGTAGGGCCTTTTTCTTTGCGCCTTATAATAAAATTGCAAAAAAATATTTCATTTTACATCCCCCCTGCTTCGGGCGTAGACCATCCGGCCAGTTGATGGCCACATTTCTGCCATCTTTGTTCTTGGGCCGAGCGCCACAAATGAGCAGTAAAAGAAAATACGTTCTAGGCTTTCACAACTGTATCGACGGCTTTTACGCCGCCTATCAGACTTATATTTATTTCGATTATTTGAAAAGAAATTCGGACGACAAGCTTGTTCTTGTACCGCTCGATTATCCGCTTCATGCCGGGCAATACGAAGAAATCCGGAAATACGCCGCGCCGGGCAATTATTTTTGCCTTGTCGACTACGCTCTCTCTTCCGAAAGATTAATCAGGCTTTCCAAATCGTATGATAAGGTCACTTTTGTTGATCATCACCCAAAGGGCTTCCGAATAAAGGCGAGTTTGGAAAGCGTCGCTCAAAACTTAATCGAAGAAGGACGCCTCAATAATCATGTTTACAAGGACCGTTGCGGCTCCAGGATTTTCAACGACGAAATTATTATTCCCCGTCTCCTTGAAATGAACCCCACGCTCGCGTCGCTGCCACGGCCCTCGCTCCATTATATTGACATACTTGATCGCGGTTTGGTGGATCGGCCGAATTACGACCAGATCTCTTGTTACATGGGCACCAACATTGACATGGACAACTTGTACGCTTCATTTCAGGCCTTTGCCCGGATTGACGCCGAGAACGATCAAGCAAAGGTCATCGCCGAAGGGCAAAAGATCATTGATGAACATAGGCCCAGGCATAAGGCCATTCAACTCCTCAAAAACCATTATTGCATCTGGCTTGAAGGATTGGATGGATTCAAGAACGACTGGTATGACATTGTTTTTTCCAACATTCTTCATCCGATCTATGGGCGGCCTCTGGCCGACAAAGCCTGTAAATTGTCCCGGTATCAGAAAAACGGCGCTTTCTTCATCGGTCACATTCGTTCAGACGGAAAGTTCCACCTCAGCATTCGGACATGGAAGGGTATGCCGAAAAGCAGCACCATAACCATCCGAGGAAATGGGCATAAGGCCTATAAAATCGACGATTTATCCCTGGCTCCTGACGCCGGCGAATTAGCCCGGTGTTTTGCAAAGGCGGCGCGTTGCCTTATCGGCGGCAATGCAAATGGCGACAGCCCCGAGGGCGACGGCCACGCAGGCCGTGGATGCGTGCAATTCGAACCAACCTTTTTTGCCTTCAATTATTTCGTCGCCACCCAAGAGTTCGCCCGCACTCATCCGGAAGGCCCCTCGACGCTTGACTGGAGAGAAAACATTCTCAATCAGGTTACGTCCCCGATTGCCCAGCCAACGATGGGCCATTGCCACACACTGCAGCCTATATCGGTTTTTCCACAACCGCTGCCGACTTGATCGTTTTCAGAAACCCGCCCGCAGCCAGACGCACAGATGCCGTGTGAGCAGCGTGTCATTCAACGTATAGAAATGAAATCTTTTCACGCCGTTTTCGATGAGACGCGTGATCTGATGCGATAGAACATTCATTGCGAGCAGTTTATGATCGATGCTGTCGGCCTGAATACCGTCGAACATCGCATGAAGAAAACCCGGAATAACCGCATTGCACCGTTTCGCCAATTCCGCCGTCCGGTGGAAATTAAGAATGGGCATCAGCCCCGGTATAAGCGGCACGCTTACACCGCGCGCCGTCACTTTATCCTGCCAGCGCAAGAAAACTTCCGGATCGAAAAAGAACTGCGTCAATACGCCATCCGCTCCGGCATCGATCTTGCGCTTCAGGTGATCGAGATCGAACTCTTCCGTCGGCGATTCCGGATGTTTTTCCGGATATCCCGCAACCAATACTCTCATCGCCGGGTAATGCTTTTTTATTGCAGCGATAAAATCATACGTATAAACGTAACTATCGCTCCGAACAGCGTTTGGCGTGCCGTCGGGCAGAATATCCCCGCGTAACGCTACAATACACCGTACGCCATCGGCCCAAAAACTGTCGATGATTGCATCAACTTCCTCGCGGCTCCGACTGGCAAAGGTCATGTGCGCCGCAACGGGCAAATGCGTGCGTCCGGCCACCCATTTGACGGTCTGCCGGGCATCAAAGACCACGCCGCTTGAATGCCCTGCGCCGAATGTCACCGTGATCATGGATGGATTGAGGCTTGTATAGGCGTCAACCGTTTGCATCAAATGATCGACGCCCGCTTCCGTGCGTGGAGGAAAAATCTCTAGGCTGAATTCGATGTCCGATAATGTAAACTGACGATTCATACGTTCTTCAGTCTTTCTTTCTCAGTTCCTTTTTACGCATGGCGCGGGCCGCCGCAACCATGGCCGCCAAAGCAGCCTTTGTTTCCGGCCAATCGCGCGTTTTCAGGCCGCAATCGGGATTTACCCAGAGCTGGCCTGGGTCGATGCGCTCGCACGCCTTTTCCAAAAAGGCTTCTATTTCTTCCTCACTCGGCACGCGCGGGCTATGAATATCATAAACCCCGGGGCCGATTCCGTTCGGGTACCTGTAGTTAATGAATATTTCAAGCAATTCCATCTTCGAACGGCTGGTTTCAATCGAAATCACGTCCGCATCAAGTTCGCGGATCGAAGAAATGATGTCGTTGAATTTCGAGTAACACATGTGGGTGTGAATTTGCGTTTCGTCTTGAACGCCCATCGAGCAAAGCCGGAACGCTTGAACCGCCCACGCGAGATAGTCCCGCCATTCTAGGCGCCGGAGCGGCAGTCCTTCGCGAAAAGCCGGTTCATCAATTTGAATAATGTTTATGCCCGCACGTTCAAGATCGAGAACTTCATCCTGCAAAGCCAAAGCTATCTGGTGAGCTGTAACTTGGCGGAGTTGGTCATTACGCACAAACGACCACTGGAGAATAGTGACCGGTCCCGTCAGCATGCCTTTCATGGGTTTTTTTGTAAGTCCTTGGGCATACTGGGCCCATGTCACCGTCATCGGCTTAGGCCGCCAAACGTCACTGTAAATGATTGGAGGCTTCACGCAGCGTGAGCCATAGGACTGTACCCACCCGTTCTGGGTGAAAGCGAACCCTTCGAGTTGCTCCCCGAAGTATTCCACCATGTCGGTGCGTTCAAACTCGCCGTGGACAAGAATATCCAGCCCGATTTCTTCCTGAAGCGCAACGGCCTTTTTGATTTCCTGCTTGATAAATTCCTCGTAAGCAGCTGACCCTATAAGTCCCTTCTTAAAATCGGCTCGAGCTTTTCGGACTTCGGAAGTTTGGGGGAACGATCCGATCGTTGTCGTCGGGAAAAGCGGCATGTTGAATTTGTTGCGCTGTTTGGCCTCGCGAATGCCAAAAGCAGATATCCTCTCCGCTCCCTCAAGCGGCTGTTCCCTCATACGTTCCTGCACAGCGGGATCATGTACGCGCCGTGACAGGCGGCGGGAAACAGCGGCTTGGGCGCTGGCAACCAGATCCTCGGCAATGGCGTTGCGTCCTTGGGTCATGCCCTTGGCCAACACAACAATCTCCGCGATCTTCTCGGCGGCAAAAGCAATCCAGCTTTTCAATTCGGGATCCAGCCGCGTCTCCCTTTCCAGATCATAGGGCACATGAAGCAGTGAGCATGAAGCGCTGACCCAAACCCGGTCCTTGCCAAGCTTTTTGGAAGCATTTTCAAGGGTCTGAAGCGACTCTTCGAGATTGCTACGCCAGATATTCCGTCCGTCGATGATGCCCATAGACAAAATCAACGAGGATGGCACCGACACCAGTACCTCATCCAGCTGGCTGATCCCACGCACAAGATCGATGTGAAGCGCATCGATGGGTAGGTTCACGGCCGTGTCGGTACTGTTACCCAAGGGGCCGAAATATGTCGCGACAAAAAGCTTAAGTTTCGTGGCCTCTTTCAAATAAACGTATGCGCGCGTATAGGCGGCTTGCGTAGACGCATCAAGGTCTGTTACCAGGGCTGGCTCATCCAATTGCACCCAGCTCACCCCCGCTTCTTCCAGTTTATGGAAAAGCGCGACGTAGACAGGCAACAGGCGTTCCAGCAATTCAATTGTCGCCCTACCATCATTTCTTTTGCCAACAAGCAAGTATGTGATAGGCCCTATCAATACGGGGCGCGCTGGAATGCCGAGCGCCTTGGCTTCTTTAAATTCGTCCACCGGCTTAGTGCTTGAGAGCTTAAAATTCTGGTTGGATGAAAATTCCGGAACAATATAATGATAGTTCGTATCGAACCATTTTTTCATTTCGGCGGCGGGCACATCGATCTCGCTTTTCTGCCTGCCGCGCGCCATGGCAAAATAGGTGGCCAGATCGACTGTCCCACCCGGCCATTTGTATCGGTCCGGCACTACGCCAAAAAGAGCCGACATATCCAGAACCTGATCATAAAGTGAAAAATCATTACAAGGAATCTGGGCGAGCCCCGCTTCATGTTGCTGCTTCCAATGCGTCGCACGCAAAGTCGCTGCCGTTTTCAGAAGCTCATTTTCGGTCGAATTCCCGAGCCAGTAACTTTCAAGCGCAGTTTTCAATTCCCGCGATCGGCCGATGCGCGGAAAACCCAGAATAGTTCCGATAGCCATGATGTCACCTCATGTGGAGGGTCTATCATCATTTAGTAAATTTTGTGTTTCAGGGATTCGGGGGGTCAATGAACCAATGCGCACACAGGCACCAGCTCAACCCCTTGATTTTTCGCCTCAAGCAGCCATCCTTCCAGCGCTTTAAGAACCGATGGATGGGGGTGGCCGATGGCAATAGCCTCCCCGTTACGCCGCGCTAGCATAACGGTTTGTGCCAGCTGGGCTTTAATGGCTTCAGGGGTATTATCGTTGTCTAAGAAAACATGGCGTGAGGCTGTTAAAACCCCATGTTCGCGCGCCTTTTGCTCGCCAACAGTCTCTGCATTCGTGCGTGAATCGATAAATATCAGCCCCTTTTCCTTCAAAATCGTCATAACTACCCCCATTTTCGCGGGATCAGTCGTAAAACGGCTGCCCATATGGTTGTTGACGCCATCGTAGCCGGTAAAACTAGCCAAAGCGCGAAGCATCCGTGCCCTGATTTCATCGGGTGACAAATTGACAAAAAGCGCCCCCTTTCCCGGGTTAGCGGAACCCATTGGCTCCATCGGCATATGAAGCAGTAATTCATGCCCCGCTTCCCGGGCGCGATCGGCCTGCGCCTGCACCTGCGGTGCATAGGGCAAATAAGCCAGCGTGACGAAAGCCGGCAAACGAACGGCCTGCATTGAAAGAGACGGGTTCAACCCCATGTCATCGATGATAATAGCAATCTTTGGCTTCCCGGTTTCAGCCGAAGGAATTTCTTCTTGTTTGGGCACGACAGGTATATCCGGCACTGCGGAATCCGCCGGAATTGATGACGGAACCACTTTATCAGGAAAGATCCTATCGGCATAATACTCAATCTGCGCCACCCATGACTTGGGGCAATGCACTTTTACCGTTACGAGCCACGTAAAACCTGCACCCGCTAGAAAAGCCAGCCACAAAAGCGCCAATAGTTTTTTCTGTTTCTTCTTCATCGCGCCACGCTAATGGCGCTTCGTTAAAATGAAAACAAAAAAACGCGCGCGAAAAACGTCAGGGCGGGAGTTGATCCCGCCCTGATTTGTTATGGAGTTAGAACTTAAAGCCGAACCAAAATGTCGATACAGGCACCATGGGGGCCATCACGACAGGAGCCGGGCGGGGATGATAATAAACAGGCGCGGGGCGAACGGGGTAATAGTGCCAGCTGTTGCCGACAACCCACCAACGGCCATGCTTACCGTTATGCCAGCCGGTATGCCAGTACCCGCGCGGCTGGGGTGGTTGGGGCCGGTGATATTCATGACCGCGGTGATAGCCGGCTCTTTCAAAATCGCGGGCCGAAGCGGCGCTCGATGCAACAGGAACCAAAAACGCCGAGAGCATAAGCAGTGCGACGAGTTTCTTCATGGTCTTCCTCCGTAAGAACGCGCGCATGAGTGCCGCGTCTGGAGAAGATGAAGCACTTAAACCGCGTCAAGATCATGACAAACTCTGTACATTTTGAGGGCTTTGGGGGGAAACGGCCAACCCCTTGAATTTTCACATATATAAGTAACGCTTCAATATCTTAATACAGGAAGCCGCTCGGCGGTTCTTCCTTACGCGCCAGATCCAATCTTTCTTTCAACTTATTGACATCGGACCAGAATTCCTTTTCCGGCTGCGGTACGGCTAGACGCAGCACCGGTGGCCGCAAATGTGGTACGAAGTCATAAATTGTCGCCAACTGAGGTTCCCCGAAAAGGCTCAGGAATTTTGTCGCGACAAGAATCATGAAAACAATCGCCACTATCCCTGCTTTCAGCCACAAGCGCGACGAACCCATGATGCGCAAATGGCGGTAACAGAAAATCGCCACGATCAGGAAAAGAACGATGGAACCATATTTGAAAATGAACGCCGACGAAAACGAATAGGACGATATTTCGATCAGCGTGCCGCAGACAAACATGGTCAGGAACATCCACACGGCCGCCTTAAGGTGCTTGGCAAAGCGCGCCTTTTCGGCAAAGACGCGCGACATTACGGTCCAGAACAGCGCCCACACAAGCGCAATGATCATGATCGAAAGGGGAATAACATAATGCGCGGGTTTGATTGCCCTTATGGACTCCGACCAGAACGATAACGCGGAAGCGCCGAGTAAAAGCAGGGCTGGAAGAAATAGGCTGACCCATAAATTCGCGCGCTCCGAAAGCTTCCGCTCCGGCGGCACCTCGAACGACGCTTCGCGCAGACGCAGCATCGTCCGGCCGATGCGGATGGTCTTGTTGCCATCCAGCTTCACGATGGTCTGGCGCTGGCGCGCGCCATCGGCGAACAGGCCATTTTTCGATCCCTGATCGACGGCAATTAATCCGCCGTCCGTTCCGCGTTCAATGGAAATATGATGTGGCGCGATGAAAGGATCGTCGAGGACGATGTCGTTGTCATACGCGCGCCCGATCGTCGTGACCCCTTCCCGGCGATACCGGGCAACGACTTGCTTGTGGTCCGAAAGAAACTCGATCCAGATCATTTGTTCCATTGGAGCGCTCCCAGAAAACGGTTCGCGTAGGCCACAGCATTGGGGTAACTCACGCCCTTCATGGACAGGCGGGATATAAGCGCCTCGTCGCTTTTGTCCTGGGTCACTGCCATCAGCGATACGTCATAAAGGTCGTCAAAGTCGCGATACGCCTGCGCGCACCAGATCACTTGCGTAAAAGGCTGCCGATCCGGCTCCTTAGGTTTGTAGAAATTTTGGTGACAGAAACGGCGCGCATAGTATTTGGCCGCGTTGCTGTCTTGCAAAAGCATATAATATTTCCATGAAAGGAACACGGAAAACTGGAACGGATTCAGGCCCGCGCTCTTCGCATAGCTTTGGGAGAACCGGACCGCGCCGGTATTGACTTCGTCAGTTACGAACAACTGGTTATCCATCCGGCAATTTGTGGTGTTGAGGATCGCGAGAGGTTTCGGCATTTCGCCAACGTTCGTATCCGCCCAGCACGTGAACCACGGCGACGAGTTGTCTTGCGCCGCATAGGGCCCGAACGTCGACACACTCACCTTTTCCTGGCTTAACGCCGTGTAAAGGCCATTTTGCCACACAGCCAGCTGCCGCCCGATTTCGGCTTTCACGTCCGAAGGCGCCATCGGCTTTGCGTTCTTCGCTAGATCAACAAGCGCCACGGCAAAACGCGCCGGCACAAGAAAGCTGACCAGCTCGCCGCCAATGCGTTTGGCAACGTTGATGCCAACAACCTCGTTGTTCGCCATCACGACCGGGCCGCCGCTCATGCCCGGGTTGATCGCGCCTGAAAAGTGGATGCGGTCGTTATAGCTGTGGTCCACCGGGCCGTTGTACGTGCCTTCGACGATGGCGAACCCGAGGTCGAGCGGATTGCCCATGGAATACAAGCGTTCGCCTTTGAGCGATTTCTTTTCCAGAAGCTTCGTGCCGAATTTAAAGAAGGGGTGATCCTTTTTGTCGATCCGCACGGCGGCAAGGTCGTTGACGACGTCGATCATTAGCAGAGCCAAAGGCCCGCGTGCGCCGTCTGGCGTGGCGTATTCAAGGCGATAGGTGTCCGGCTCAAGCGCGTATTGCGAAACGACATGGTAATTGGTGATGGCAAGACCGTCCGCATCCACAAGAAACGCCGAGCCGATGGAACTCTGTTGCCCCGTGCCGCCCAGAAGCGTGCGTACCTGCAAGAGCTTCGGCCGCGCAGCCGTGTAAATGCTTTCGGCGGCTGACGAGATAGGCGCGTTTTCCGGGCTGGCTGGGTTTGCGTCCTGAACCGCCGGTGCCGGGGTAATTTTCGGCGTAGCGGTTTTTGTTGGAGCAGCGTTCAAGCCAATTGGCATGCAGAAGAGAGCCACGACCGCCAAAGTACAGGCGGCAGGCTCAATCTTTTTAAAAAGCGGCATTTCAGGAGCCCCGCGTTAATGAAAATATCGGGAGTACGGTATTCCCCATAAGTTGAGAAATTACTAAGCCTTTAACTACCCTCCCCTTGAGGGAGGATCGGAATTGCGAAGCAATTCCGGGGTGGGATCAACTTATTTAACCGCCATGTCATATGGACATATTACAATTCCGGCAGTAGCTTTACCTATGCTCCCAACGCCACGCCGCACCCTGAAGGAGGGACACATGAATAAAATGCCGAAATTGCAAACCGCCCTTCTCGCCGGATTGGTCGCGATGTTCTTTGCCGCGCCGGTTCTCGCGGCCGATGACGACATGCCGGAGCCCATGAAGCAAGGCGACATTTCCTACATCACGGGCGGCGTCGGCCTTGAGGAAAAGGAAGCGATGGAAAAAGTCGCGAAGGATTACAACCTGCACATCTCGATCGCGGCCAAGTCGGGGCACTACACGCTTGCTGACGGTGTCATCATCAAGGGCAAGGAAGGCGAAACCGTGCTCAACATCAAGGGCGCCGATCCCCTGCTCTATGTAAAGCTACCTGCGGGCGACTATAAGCTTGAGGTCACCAGCGAAAAGAAAACGCAAACAGGCAAAGTCACCATCACCGAAGGCAAGCCCACGGTGCTGCACTTCGCGTGGTGAGTTAGCAAAAAGCGAAACAACTGCAATCGCTCACGGCGCAAATCAGAATGCAGTAATATTATCTCTTCGAAAACTGCTTTAATTGCCGGTCTTGCCACCGCGCGAAGACAAGCTGGCTCGCGATTGAGCCGATGAGCGCCATGAACATATCCCACTGCGTGTCCCAGATGTCGCCTTGCGTGCCGAGGAACGAGTCCGCGCCGTCTTCGGACATGATGGAAACCTGCCATTCAATCAGTTCATAAGTCGCACTTATCGCAAGGCAGACGCACACGACAAGAAAGAAAAGCATCTTTCCCGCCTTCAATTGCAATTGGCGCAAAAGGATTTCCCGCGCGATGATGGCCGGCACCGCGCCCTGCATGAAATGGCCAAGACGGTCGTAATGGTTCCGCGCAAGATCAAACGTATCCCGAAACCAGTTGCCGATCGGTACCTGCGCATAGGTGTAATGGCCGCCGATGATAAGCACGAGCGCGTGAAGAAAAATAAGGCGGTATGTCAAAGGCGTCAGCGGAAACCGCCGCGCCGTCAAGGCCAACACGGGCAGCACGATTAATACCGGCGCGATCTCCAGCCACCATGTGTCCCGTTCCGCAGGCCCAATGCCGGATATAACCAGCGCCGCGAGACAGGCGAAGAGAAGGACAACAGGTTCACGTGAAGAGTTGATTACCATAGGAATACACACAAAAAACCTTATGGACTAAGGGCTAAGCTTTTTGCCGTTCACACCCAACGCAACGTCATTACCCGGTCATGTGTAAAACTGGCTGTGGCGTAACAGGACGAAGTGCTCTTAATCTTTTCCTCGGGTGGGGAACATAATCATCAACAAGGCCATATTTGGTCTTTATTTTAGCAATTGAAGAACCGCCGGGCATACCCCGTCGCGCGTTGCGAAGTGCGGATTCGATCGTGCCGCTAAAGCTTTCGTCTTGTACGACAATCCAATTCCCGTCTTTGTCGCGATCCCAGACGATAGGGTCACCATTATTCGGATAACGTCCTATTCTATCATCACTGTCTTCTTTTGTTTTCTCATAAAAAAGTCTGAAGTACTTGACAATCTCTTCCTCAGTAAAGTTATCGGTAATACTATACTCTTCCATCAATTCGTTCAACGAAGAACCACCAGGCAAACCGCGGAACCCTTTCCGAAGCGCGCCGTTGATTTTATCCCATCTTTCCCCTTTCACTTGAACCCAATTGCCCTCGCTGTCCCGCTCCCAAACAATCTTGTCAAGAACGGTCGGGCATTTTCCTCGCCCTCTGGTTTGCTTGGCGCGTTCATAAAAGAGTTGGCACCAATCCCTGATTGTTTCTTTTGCAAGAAGTTTTTGGGTAAGCCCGTATTTTTTCTTCAGTTTGTGAATTGAAGATCCGCCCGGCAAAGCCCTGCCTCCATCGCGAAGCGCGGGCTCTATTGTGCTGTGCCAATTTTCCCCCTTCACTTCAACCCAGTTGCCCTCACTGTCGCGCTCCCAAACAGTATGATCGCCATTGCTTGGATATTTTCCTTCTCTATCCGGGCTGCATTCTTCCTCGTGTTCATAAAAAAGCTTCATCCATTCGACAATTTTCTGCTCGGTAAAAGAAGGCTTTTCTTCTCTTTGTATTTTGACCTTGACTGTTTTGGCCGGGACAATTGCGCCTTTATCCAGCAAAATGTCTTCCAGTTCTCTGAGCCATTGTTCTTGCCGGTCGTAGCAAACCGTTCGCATCCCCGGAAGAGCCTTCAATTGAGTTTTGCGTAAACCGCCCCATACGCTGATGGGAAGAATTTCATTTGAAACGAGCGTAACTTCGCCGATAAGGTCGCAAACCGCGATTTGTTTTCCCAAACGCGGAATCTCGATGATCGTGTAAGGCAGCTTCCGCCGCATGCTGTTCTTCAGATCGCCTGGATATACCCTCATGTCATCGGTGAAGATTCCCATGCGGATAAGTCGAAAAACGATTTGTTTTGTTTTCTCCGCCATTTTGGAAGTGGGTTCGCCATTTTTGTTCGGCTGGCTTCTCCTATTATCGGAATCCGGCAAAACTAGACAGCCATACACGTCATGCACGACGGCTTTCGTATTGTTTCTCAGCCATTCGAGAATGTTATTTGTTCTTTTTTCCAGACGATGGATGGCTTTGTCCAACATACTAAGAATCGTCGAATGGCCATCAAAACCTTTTGTCCGAGGCACAGCAAGCTGAGCACGGCAAGCCTGAGAAAACTGTGTTTCAATATTGCTGGTAAGACCGCTGTTGCCGGAATGCTCCTGTATGAATTCCTCAATTTCTATGAGTCTCGCTAATACATTTTCAGAAGATTCTTCCGAACCATCATAGCCACGCACGGCGACAAGTGCGGCCGCTTTAAATCGGCGGTATTGTTGGGCTGTTTCAGGAGAAATTTGCAAATGGTTCTCTTTCAAAATGGCTTACATTAGGGCTAATGATTCCGCACTACTATTATTATATTATTAATGGCGCGCCCGAAGAGATTCGAACTCCTAACCTTCTGATCCGTAGTCAGATGCTCTATCCAGTTGAGCTACGGGCGCAAGGGACATCGGGCTAACTTGCGCTAACCGCCTGCCTGTTCCTATGAAGAACGAAGCGGCAAAATAGACAAAAGCTGGACGAAAAGCAAAAGGATTACTGCGTCACTATTTTCCGGTTTTTTGGTGTTTTTTTCCCGCTCAAAACCCCGCGTTTCCACTGCGTTGGCCCTGTTTGGTCATGGTTTTTTTAAGACATTGTTATTGCCTATACAAACCTGCTAACCTACTCTGATTAACCTTTCTTTTCGTCCATTCGTCCCATGCCTGCGCCTGATCCCGTCATTTCCGTTGTCATTCCGATGCTTAACGAAGCGGGGAATGTCGCGCCGCTTATTTCCGAAATCGCTTCGGTTCTCTACAGTTACGCGCCCGTCAGGGATGATTTTGAGATCATATGCATCGACGATGGCAGCACTGATCACACGGCCACAGAAGTCAAAAGATCTTATGAATCAACGCCGCAAGTGCGCCTCATCCGCCACCCGAAGTGCATGGGCATGAGCCCCGCTATCCGGAACGGCGTCCGACACGCGCGGGCGCGTTGGATTGTGACCCTCGACGGCGACCGCCAAAACGACCCAGCGGATATCCCCCTTCTTTGCGATACAGCGTGGAATCAAGGCATGGAACGCAATGTGCTTGTGGCCGGAATCCGGGCCCAGCGGCGCGATACTGTGGCAAAGCGGATCGCCAGCTGGTTTGCCAATAACCTGCGGAAATTCCTGCTGAATGACGACTGTCCGGATACGGGCTGCAGCCTGAAAGTCTTCCCGCGCGAGGCCTATCTCGAACTGCCCTTTTTCAAGGGCTTACACCGCTTTATGCCAGCCTTGTTTAAGCTCTACGGCCATGAAGTTTTATTTACTACGGTTAACGACCGTCCTCGTCTCAGCGGCGTAACCAAGTCCGATTATTTGGGCCGCGCGGTTAAGGGATTTTTTGATCTTCTGGGGGTCATTTGGCTCATTTACCGCACCCCAATCCCCGAAAAAGGCCGTGAAGAACTAAGTTAATGCGCTCTTTTGGCACTTTTTCTTGACATGCCCCCCCTTCTCATCCAATAAAGCCGCCTTCGGATCGGTCAGCAGCCGGCCCGGACTTATATATAAGGATAAAGCCATGTTCGCAGTCGTTAAAACCGGCGGCAAGCAATACAAAGTTGCCGAAGGTGATACAATTCAGGTCGAAAAACTACCCGCCGAGGCCGGTAAAAAGGTCGAACTCGGCGAGGTGCTAATGCTCTGCGACGGCGGCAAGGCCACTGTGGGCAACCCGCTGGTGGCCGGCGCGAAAATTACGGCGGAAGTCGTGGCCCAGAACCGCACGGGCAAGCTGATCGTTTTCAAGAAAAAGCGGCGCCAGAATTATCGCCGTAAAAAGCATCAGCGTCAGGAATTCACCGTGTTAAAAATCACGGGCATCAAGTCTTAAGCGTACCGACGGAGGATACTCATGGCACATAAAAAAGCAGGCGGTTCTTCCCGCAACGGGCGCGACACAGCCGGACGCCGTTTGGGCGTAAAACTGTTTGGCGGCGAAACCGCTCAGTCCGGCGCCATCATTGTGCGCCAGCGCGGCACGAAATATCATCCCGGCACAAATGTCGGTATGGGCCGCGACCATACCATCTTCGCCACCGTCACGGGCAAAGTTAAGTTCCGTGAAGTCAGCGAAAAGATGTACGTTTCGATCGAAACCAGCAAATAATTTTGTCATTCCCATCTTCGCAGGAATGACACAACGGAATATGCCGTTATGAAATTCCTCGATCAGGCAAAAATCATCATTCGCAGCGGCAACGGCGGCGCAGGATGTATTAGTTTCCGGCGCGAAAAATTTATTGAGTTTGGCGGCCCGAATGGCGGCAACGGCGGTAAGGGCGGCGATGTGATTTTCGAGGCGGCTACGAATCTCAACACACTTATCGATTACCGTTATCAGCAACACCAGGAAGCAAAAAACGGACGTCCCGGTTCAGGCCGGAACCGAACGGGTGCCGATGGCGATGACAAAGTTTTGCGCGTTCCGGTTGGCACGCAAATTCTCGCGGAAGACAAGGAAACCGTTCTAGCCGACTTAACGAAACCGGACGAACGCGTGGTGTTGCTAAAGGGTGGCGATGGCGGGTTTGGCAACGCCCATTATAAATCTTCCACAAATCAAGCCCCGCGTCATTTCACGCCCGGCTGGCCCGGTGAAGAACGCGAAGTTTGGCTGCGTCTGAAACTCATTGCCGATGCTGGGTTGATTGGTTTACCGAACGCCGGAAAGTCAACTTTCCTTGCAGCATGCACGAGCGCAAAGCCGAAGATCGCCGATTACCCATTCACGACTCTCTCCCCGAATTTGGGCGTTGTACGAATTGGCGAACGAGCCGGTAAAAAGTATAGCGGTGTCGATTTTGTATTGGCGGATATTCCCGGCTTGATCGAAGGCGCACATGAAGGCTATGGGTTAGGCGACCGCTTTCTGGGTCATGTCGAGCGCACGAAGGTACTGCTACATCTTGTGGATGCGACTGAAGATGACGTGGTTAAAAACTACAAAACTGTTCGAAATGAACTCAAAGCTTACGGACATAATTTGAGCCGTAAAGCCGAAATTATTGCGCTTAATAAATGCGATGTGTTGGATGCTGCATCCATTAAACGTAAAGTCGCGGCGCTAAAGAAAGCCAGTCGCAAGGATGTTTACCCTATTTCTGCCGTGGCAAAATCAGGCGTGGATAAGCTTTTGCAGGCTATATTTAAGAAGATGCGGAAGAAGTCGTCTTGATATGTTTACTGTCTTGATGAACGCTTCGATTGTTTATTAAAGAAATTCTTTCTCTATTCTCTATGGAGTTTTTTGTTATGAAAATGTATTCAAAAGCTATTTTCGCCGCTTTTTTATCGACGGCCTTAACGATGTGCCTAAACTTTCCTTCTGCCACCAAAGCAGCGCCCGCTTCTGTTAAAAGCCCCGCTCCACCCAAAGAAGCCCCCCAGCCTTCGAACGACGTCGAAATGTTCACGGTCGAGTCTCAAAGCACCCAGTTTGTTATCACATCCGTATCAGCCAGCGACGGTCTTTTTAAATATTCGTGCGGTATGGCATCCAAAATTGGTCCCGACGGCAATTTAACTTTGGAAAGAGATCCCCGATTGGATGCATCGGCTCATTTCTTTACAAAATCCGCTGTCGTCATTGCATTTTTAGGAGAAGCTCCTACCATTTTTCAGCTTCTCGAAGATTATGCCATCATCGTTTGCGCCCCTGCAGATTCGCTCCCTGTCAGCAGAGCGTGCCGCATCAATGAAGATACCGGTCTATTCGAAAACTGCCGCAGTCTTGAAAAATCCGAACAGCCCCATAAGGCCATAACTTCTTCCGATTTAAGAACGGCCCTTTCGAACATAACAAAATATTGCGACGGCGTTTTTTCTCAAAATGTCCAAGGGAACGTGGACCCGAAAACCGTCGACGGTTTTTACAGCCCCGCTCGAATGGGAAGGCTCGCCGACAGTCACAGCAACTTTAGGGCCGTTACCGTTGCGGGAGAACCTTAGCCTTGTTACGATCTTTCATGATCCACGGACCCTTATTTTCCGCTTTTATTCCCGCCTACAACTCATTAAAATAAATCTAAAAAATGCATTATTCCATTTTTTTGCGTGGCAAAGGCTCTTTTGGGGAGGTTTTTTCGTGAAAAACCAGCTTGTTAAGGCTTTTATCGCAACGACTTTATCAATGCTGCTCGTGACGCCCTCCTCTTTTCAGGCCGCCACCAAACAAATTTCAAAACGTGCGCCCGCGCCCAAGACGGATCGTCAGCCCGAGCCCAATAATCTTTTGCGCATCAAGATTGCAACCGCCGAAGAGGATTCGTTTGTCGTCAACAGCACCTTTCCCAACGGTAGCCACAAGATTGTGACTTGCGGATACTATTCAGACGAACTTCCGGACGGTAATTTTACCCTTGGCCGCGATCCGCGAATTGACCGCTTTGTCGATCTGACCGCCGTCGATGGCGGCCTTCTCCAAATGACCGTGAACGACAAGATTGTTATCATTATGCCGACCACCAAAAAGAAAGAAAGATTTGTCGCATATGTCGTCTCGCCGGACAGTCCTCCGGTTGCCAAAAAGTGTTCGATTAATGAGGAAGGCCTGCTTGTCAAATGCAAGCCCTACACCGAGACGCCCCCGCCTCTCGACGCCCTAAAGATCGAGATGAACAAAATGGAACGTTTTTGCGACTGGTTTTTCGAAGAAAAGGTAAAGGGAAAGGTCAATCCTGAAGAAATCGAAACGCCTAACGGCATCATCAGGCAACTGAGGCTAAGAAATGACGGGGCAAATCTTGATACTTTATTGCGTTAAAACAATCCTTCAATCAGCCCCTTGTCGCTGACGTAGATGCGATGGGCAGCCGGTTCACGGGGTAAGCCGGGCATCGTCATGATCTCGCCGCATAGCGCAACGACAAACCCTGCACCCGATGACAAACGCACATCACGGATCGGTACCGTGAAATCATCCGGCGCACCACGAACAGCCGGGTCAGATGTAAAGCTGTACTGCGTTTTGGCCATACAGACAGGAAACTTGCCGAACCCATCCATCTCAAATTGCTTGAGCTTTTGCACGGCTGCTGGGGTAAGGTCGATATCCTTCGCCCGATAGATTTCCCGGGCAACCGTGCGAATTTTTTCGGCCAGAGGCATATCGTCGGGGTATAGCGGTTTAAAATTAGCCTTGTCATTATCGACAATTTTCATAACTTCCTTTGCCAGATCTATGTCGCCCTTGGCGCCATCCGCCCAATGACGGCAAATATGTGTCGCGACACCCAGTTTCTTGCACGCTTTATGAATGATGTTCATTTCAGTATCCGTATCGTCCGTAAAGTGATTAATCGCCACAACAACCGGCACGCCGAATTTCTGTATGTTCTCGATATGACGAACCATATTGGCAAGTCCTGCTTTAACGGCATCCACGTTTTCAATCGTCAGATTGGCTTTATCGACGCCGCCATGCATCTTAAGCGCACGCACCGTTGCCACAACAACGGTCGCTGCAGGTTTCAACCCAGCTTGACGGCATTTGATGTTAAAGAATTTTTCCGCGCCGAGATCCGCGCCAAAACCGGCTTCAGTGACAACATAATCCACAAGCTTAAGCGCCGTGTTCGTAGCAATGAGGGAATTACAACCATGCGCGATGTTCGCAAAAGGCCCGCCATGGACAAAAGCCGGGGTATGTTCGAGAGTTTGCACTAGGTTGGGCTGGAAAGCATCGCGCAACAACGCCGTCATTGGCGCCGCCGCTTTTAGCGCCTTTGCAATCACCGATTTCTTATCGAAACCACGGCCAACAATAATCTTGCCAAACCGTTCTTCAAGATCGGCAAGTGAATTGGCTAGACAGAAAATCGCCATCACTTCTGAAGCGACCGTGATGTCAAATCCGTCTTCGCGTACTTGGCCATTGTTGCCGAGCCCGACGACAATCTGCCGTAACGCCCTGTCGTTCATATCCATGACACGGCGCCACGAGACTTTTGACGGATCGATACCCAGCGCGTTACCCCAATAAATGTGATTATCCAACATCGCCGCCAGCAAATTATTGGCTGATGTCATGGCGTGGAAGTCACCCGTGAAATGCAGATTAATTTCATCCATCGGCGCGACTTGCGCCTTGCCGCCCCCTGTCGCTCCGCCTTTCATGCCAAAGCAAGGACCTAACGAAGGTTCGCGCAAGCAAAGCATCGTTTTATGCCCAAGCATTACCATCGAATCAGCAAGACCAATAGATGTGGTTGTCTTTCCCTCCCCAGCAGTCGTCGGGCTAATGGCCGTCACAAGAATCAGCTTCCCATCGGCCGGTTGCTTAAGACTGTTTATATAATCCAAATCGAGTTTGGCCTTGTGCGGTCCATATCGGTACAGCGCCGAAGCCGGCAGTCCAATTTTTGCGCCAATTTCTTCAATAGGAAGTAGCTGGGCTTGCCGAGCAATCGTAATATCATCAAGAAATTTGGCCATGAGAATCACCGCGACAGTTTGAATCAGGGGGCCGGAATGGCGCACCGGAGTTTGCCGTCTTGTTTCGGTTTCTGCAATTAGCTTTTGCGGTTTGGTTAAGAATGGTAGCCTCCTCGAAACCCTCCTGATTCTGAGCATCCCATGGCCACATCAAAACTTCTGCGTTCCGTTGCCGCCATCTTCAAACCGCCCTTTATCGGACTAGGGGCCGTTGTCTGGCTTTATTTCGCTTGGTGCTTCCTTGTACATCCGCACAGCCCGATTTTGCACGGCGCTTTTCCGGATCCTGATGACTACATGTATCTGACACATACGCTTGATTGGCTTAAAGGACAGAGCTGGTTCGATACTATTCAGCACAGACTGAATCCACCTGATGGCGTTCTTATTCATTTCTCCCGTATTACCGAACTGCCGCTGGCGTTACTTATTCTTCCTTTACACTTTATTGGTTTCAGTTGGGTTAGCGCATCAATCATCACGGCCGCCATTTGGCCTCTTGTTCTTTTGGCCGCCATGTTGACCACCCTTAAGTGGTTGGGAGAGAGCTTCATCCCCCGTGATTGGACGCGCGTGACGGCCTATGTCGCGCTTTTTGCTACACCATTAATGTACAAGTATTCGCCGGGACAAGTTGATCATCACGGCTTGACTGCGTTGACGACTGCCCTTGCTTTTGGATGCACCACCCTCATGATGCAAAAAACCGAAAAACACATTTGGGGTGTTGGCGCTGGGTTCTTTTTGGCATTAGGGCAAGTTGTTGGTTTGGAAACCCTACCTTGGCTTCTATTGCTCTCCGGCTGGATCGGGCTTTGGATGATGGTCAAAGGAAACGTTGCGTCACGGATAGGCCTTGTCTTTGGCTTAACACTTTATATAACTAGCGCCCTGTTCCTTTTTATAACAAAACCGCTTTCGGCATGGTTTGACCCAAATTGCCTTAGTTTCTCGATTATTTATGTCATTCTGGCCGGCCAAATTGCCGTGTGCTGCGCCGGCGTCGCGCTTGCCTCTCAAGCACGTTTTGTCTGGTTCCGTTATGCCGTTGGAATTCTGTTAAGCGGCTTAGCAGCCATTTTCTTTCTGGCACGCTTTCCTGAATTACTTGCCGGGCCTTATGGCGCTATGGACAAGTCGCTTGCCAAACTTATGTTCGATAACATCATTGAAGCCGCACCGCTTGTTAAAAGCGAGCTTTCATTTGTTTCTTTAGTTCTCCGTATTTTATTTCCTCTATTGGCCCTTGGCGCTAGTGCGCGTTTTGCTCTACGGGCAAAAAAAGGAGAAAAGGGATGGCTTTGGTTATTGACTTTCTTGCTTATCCTGACGGCCATCGTTTTAAGTATATTCTATCAGGTGCGCTTCATTCTTTATGCCGCGCTTTTTAGCATTGTACCTTTAACAGAAATGTTGCGCCGCAGCCTGAAATGGGCAGCGACACGCTGGCGAAGCCGCAAGCTTTTTGCAGCCGAGGTTGGGCTTATTCTCCTTGTCGGCCCGCTTCCCGCGGTCCTGCTCCCGGCATTAACTGATGGAAGGACTTTTAATCAAGGAATCCTACTCTTCCCGGTTGTTTCCCATACATCTTCCTGTAATAGTTTTGCATTGGAACCTTTGCCCAACTTGGCTCAATATTTCGGGGACAAGCAGCATGTAGTCATGAATACGCTCGATGAAGGGCCCGAGCTGCTTTTCCGGACAAATCATTTTATTCTTTCCGCGCCTTATCATATGAACATTAAAGGCACTTTGGACTCGACACGTTTCTTCACCACATCGAACCCCGAAGAGGCAAAACAAATCGCCCGTGAACGGCGAGCTGACTTGGTCGTTATGTGCGGAAAGCTTTCAACAATTTATGCATCGAAAGTCGATGCTTCACCAAGTATAGATGAAAGCGGTAAGCCGATTCTGGAGCCTACAGCGACTTTTGCCGAGCAGTTGGTTGACGGCAAAGTCCCAAATTGGCTGAAACGTTTTGAGTTCCCAATCCTTGGCGACTACATGATTTTTGAGGTCAAGCTCGACGGCATGAAACAAACTAAAGAAAAAACCAAAGCAGATTAGAACGGCCCTAAAATTTAGGAGCTCTGCCGATTCCGGAGCGTGTGACGATACACCTCAAAATCTATAATTGGTTTACGTGCAACGCCTGTTTTCATGGCCGCTTCAGCTACGGCGGGCGGTACACATTCCATAAGACGTGGATCAAAAGGCACAGGAATAATATAATCCGGACCATAGCTCATCCGGCGGCCTGCATAGGCAACTGAAACCTCGTAAGGAACCTTTTCACGGGTCAATGCCGCCAAAGATTTTGCTGCCGCAATTTTCATTTCGTCATTTATTGTCGATGCCCGAACATCTAAAGCCCCCCGAAATATATATGGAAACCCTAGAACATTGTTGATTTGGTTCGGGTAATCCGAACGTCCGGTCGCCATAATAGCGTCACTTCTGACGCTCCTGACTTCTTCCGGCGTGATTTCGGGGTCTGGATTAGCCATCGCAAAAATAATGGGCTTCTCAGCCATAGATCTGACCATCTCTGACGTAACTGCGCCTTTTGCTGACAAGCCGATAAAAAAATCGGCACCGACCATAGCTTCCTGTAAAGTGCGTCTTTTCGTCTTCGCAGCAAAAAGCTTCTTCCAAGGATTCATAGCCTCAATACGTCCTTCATAAATCACGCCTTTGGTATCACACATAATAATGTTCTCGAGTGGTAACCCCATGCTTTTGAACAAATGCGCGCATGCATTAGCCGCTGCACCCGCGCCATTCATAATAACGCGGGTGTTTTTGATATCACGGCCCGTAATATCGAGCGCGTTGAATAAGCCGGCTGCCGCTATTACCGCAGTGCCATGTTGGTCGTCATGAAATACCGGGATATCCATTGTTTCGCGAAGGCGTTTCTCAATGACAAAACATTCTGGCGCCTTGATATCTTCCAGATTAATACCCCCAAAGGATGGCGCAAGAAGACGCACGCAATTCACAAACTCATCGATATTTTCTGTCGCAACTTCCAAATCGATTCCATCGACATCGGCAAAGCGTTTGAACAAAACCGCCTTGCCTTCCATGACAGGTTTGGAAGCCAACGCACCAAGGTTACCAAGACCTAAAACAGCTGTGCCATTGGAAATAATAGCAACAAGATTGCCACGCGCTGTGTACTCATACGCCGTTTCAGGGTCTTCTTTGATGCGCAAACAAGGCGCGGCAACACCCGGCGAATAGGCCAACGATAAATCGCGACCCGTTTTCAAGGGCTTTGTTGGAGTGACCTGTAATTTTCCCGGACGGCCCTGTCGGTGAAGTGAAAGAGCTTCCTCATCCGTAACACGGATTTGCGTACTCACCATGCGTTCTCCCTGAATTTATAGACTTTTTGTCGGTGCCGCGCACTTCGAATCGCGAAACCGCCGTTTATTTTAGCGAGATATTAGGGACTTAATTCTAGAATTTCCAGCCTATTTACAGAGTTTTAACTTCCTGGGCGCTTGCTTTGGGTATGAGCTGTGAAAGGTTTGAACTTGCTGTTTTGTAACGGTTTCGCATCCACTATTCCATCTATGCTGCATCGCACAAGGATTGCGGGAAAAATATTTGTTGGCCTGTTCTTTTTTCTTTTTTGTCTGATATTTGCCTTCCCCGCATTTGCGCAGACTCTCTCGGCAATACCAACGGGCAGCGCTTTTCCATCACCCGGTAACTCCATGATGGATGCCTCCGCAGATAAAAGTTCCGGACTTGTGTTCGGGCTTTTTATCGGCGTCATGTTGACTGCGGCTATCTATCTTTTTTTCATTTGGGTCGTGATCCGCGATCGTGGCCAAGTTTTTTTGATGTTGTTGTTATTGTGTCTTGGCGTGAACATGGCATCGACTAATGATCAAATTATTGAACTCGTGGGACTACATAGCGATCTCACCCGCAATCTTCTCCAAAATTACAGTATGGTATTGTCCTATATTTTCAGCATCTTCTTCACACTTTACTTTCTCGAAATCGACACGCATTCACCTGGTCTGCGTATACCCCTTTTCCTGCTAGCCGGTCTTCTTCTTTTATTATTGGTTTATGCAGCTTTTGATCAACAGCCCGTTCATTTCGCACTGCCCACTCTCGGCACAATGACCTTAACGGCTGTGTTGATGGCTGGTCTTAGTTCATTACAGCATGGCATCAATGGCAGTCTTAGTCATATTATCGCCTTTTCCTTTTTCCTTCTTGGCGGTCTTGCCATGCCTCTTTTCGATTTGGGCTTGATCGCCGAGGCTGAAACCAGCAACAGGTTGATTTATTCCTCTTTCTCGATGGCCGCTTTAATGTTCGCGATCGTCATTGCCGGCCAATTTGCCGCACGGCAAGAAGAAAAGGAAAAAGAACTTGCCATCAGCAACGAACGATTTGCTCTTGCGGCCCGCGGGTCGAATGAAGGCCTTTTTGATTGGAACCGTGACACAAACGAGGTCTTCTTTTCGGAACAATTCCGGAAAATAATTGGCCAGGCTATTGAACAAAATGTTAAAGGGCTGAAAACATGGGTCAAGCAAATCATGAGTAATGACCGCCGGGTCATTTTTGCTGCTCTGCGCCGGTTCCGAGATAATATCAGTGCCACAACTATTAACTTTGAATATCGTATCAGAGGAATAGACGGTTCATGGCGTTGGCTACATACCAAAATGGTCGCCACCCGATCATTAACAACCGGACGAATTGTTCGTTTTGTTGGTTCCATCGGCGATATTACCGCGCGTAAAAGGGGCGAAGACGCTTTGCGTGCCAGCGAGTCCCGGTTCCGCAGCATTACAGAAGCTCACCCAGTACCGGTGCTAATTGCGCAGCTCGACAACCATCAGATTCTTTACGCCAGCCCCGGCGCTGAAATCTTACTAGGAATGCCACATGGGACGTTGATTAGCCATCTCCTCAGCCGTTTTCTGACGATTGCTTATGAGCGCAATGACATTCTTGTGTCAATGAATAACAATCAGGAAGTTAACCTCAAGGAAGTCACCATTACGCGCGGTGATGGCAACACATTGCCTGTCGTTCTGTCCGCGCGCCGTATCAATTATCAAAATCAGGCCGCTATGGTTATTGGCCTATATGATCTGACGGAGCGCAAACGCGCCGAAATCCAGATCGCCAAACAACAAGAAGCCTTGCAGCAAAGTGAAAAAATGGCCGCCCTTGGTGGTCTATTGGCTGGAGTCGCCCACGAGTTAAATAACCCGCTTTCAGTCGTCGCCGGCCAGGCAACTCTCCTGATCGAAGGCACAGGTGAAACACGTGTGAAATCGCGGGCCGAGAAAATCTTTAAAGCCGCCGATCGCTGTTCGCGCATCGTTAAAAGCTTCCTTGCGATTGCCCGCCGTAAACCGCCGGAAAAGAAGGACTTCGATCTTAACAACGTCATCAACGCATCCCTCGAACTGCTTAACTACCAGTTTCGAAACGAAAATATTGACGTCACGCTTGATCTTTCGCCCGATCTGCCGCTTGTGAAAGGCGACGATAACCAGCTGACTCAGGTTTTCACCAACCTCGCGCTGAATGCGGCACAGGCTATGCAAAATTGGACAGACCGCCGCCATTTAACTATACGCACAAAAAGAAATAACGACACTATACTTGCGTCGGTCATAGACACCGGTCCCGGTATACCTAACGAAATCAGAACCCGTGTCTTCGAGCCCTTCTTTACCACCAAGGGCAATCAGGGGGGCACAGGCGTCGGGTTATCCTTATGCCTAAACATCATCGAATCGCATGGCGGACAACTCCAGCTTGAAGAAACACCGGGCGGTGGAGCAACTTTCCTGATTACCCTGCCTGTGGCGGCCCAAATGGATACAGGCACGGCTGAAACCGATTCAGCAACAACTGAATTATTAAAAAGTCTTAAGATTCTTATCGTCGATGACGAGGTCGAGTTGGCCCAAACGCTTGCCGATCTTCTTGAGCCCGAAGGTCATCAAACTGACCTTGCGGTCAATGGTTCGGTCGCGCTTACCAAGATTAGCCGTGCAAATTACGATATTATCATCAGCGATTTGCGGATGCCCGTACTGGATGGCCCGGGCTTATACGCGGAGATCACGAAATCTTTCCCCCAATATATGAACCGGATTATTTATGTGACGGGGGATACGCTTTCGATCCATGTCCAAAACTTTCTGAACCAAACCCCCGTACCTGTGATCGAAAAACCCTATCGTCTGGCTGATGTTAAGCGAGCTCTCGTCGAATTGTTGAAGGAAACGCCCGGTAAGAGCAATATGGATGGAAGTGATTCGATGGTTCATATCCCCCCACCTCCCTCTCCGGCCGTGCCGGTTCAAACCCCGTTACATTAATTTGTTAAGGAAGAACAATGCGTCTTTTGGTTATCGATGATGAGGTAGATATCTGCGATACCATCGCCGAGATTGCAAGCGCTCGGGGGCTTGAGGTCCAGACAATCAGCGATCCGTCAAAGGTTGCAAAAACGCTTTCTCAATTCACGCCTGATCTGATCATGCTTGACCTTCTGATGCCAGGCACGGATGGTGTTGAGCTTCTCCGGCTGCTGGCGGACCAGGTTAAAAATGCCAGAGTTTGCTTAATGAGCGGAAGTGACACGCGTGTGCTTAATAGCGCGCGGCGTTTGGGAAGCGCGCATGGACTTGATGTTATCGCCGCGCTCGAAAAACCGATTGATATCTCAACGCTACGCTCGACCCTCGACCAGATGGCCGGCAGCAACAATAAAACGTCCACAAACACGGATGTCGCACACGCTTTGGCCTTGGGACAGCTTATTCTTTATTACCAACCCGTCATTGAGATGAAAACGCGCCGCGTGAAAGGCGTGGAGTCGCTGATACGCTGGGCCCACCCGACACGTGGGGTTCTGCCGCCAGTCGAATTTCTAGAAAAGATCGTTGCCGAAGGCTTGATGCAACCCATGACGGATCATGTCCTTTTAACCGCTATTCAACAGGCGGCAAAATGGCATAAAGCCGGCGAAGAATTGACCGTTTCCGTCAATATCACGGCATCGTCGCTTTTGGAACTGAGCTTCCCCGAAAAAGTGACCGATCTTTGCAAGCAGCACGATCTGCCGCCTGAGCGCCTGATCCTTGAAGTCACCGAAGCCGAAGCCATGCGTGATATCACGCACACCATGGACGTTCTTTTGCGGATGCGGATGCGCAACATCGGCGTTTCGATCGATGATTTTGGCACCGGCCACTCGTCCTTGCGGGAATTGCAACGCATGCCGTTCAGCGAAGCGAAAATCGATAAAAGCTTTGTCATCGATATGGCTACAAACAAGGATTGTTCGGTTATCGTCAACTCAATCATCGATCTGGCCCACAACCTTGGGCTCAAGACCGTCGCCGAAGGCGTGGAGGATGTGCGCATCTGGCGCATGCTTTTGGATAAAAACTGCGATTATGCGCAGGGTTTTTATATGGCGAAGCCCATGCCGCCGAGTGAACTCAGCCGTTGGCTCACCAGCTGGCGTGAAACTTCGCCCGTTACGGGTTAGGTATCGCCGCGTAAACGCGGCAAGATTCCTCGATTTTCGCGGAATAGGTCTTGCGCAACTGGCGGAAAATAGGCGCATCCATCGTGACAGCCATAACGTGTTCGTCAATTTGCTTCGCCGGCACCAGTTCGGCATAACTGCCTGAAACAAAAGCCTCAGTGGCTTTCTTCAGGTCCTCAGGTCTTAGAGTGCGCTCGTCCACCGGGATATTCAATTCCCGCGCTATTTCCAGCACGACCTTCCGCGTTACGCCATCAAGTGTGTTTTTGCCCGGTGTGCATAACACACCTTCGATTACGCAAAAGAAGTTGGCGCGGGAGGACTCCGTAATGTACCCATCCCTATGGGTAAATAATATGTCATCCCACGTCTCTCCAGCTTCGCGCGCGGCATTGTAAGCCTGCAAATAGTTTACTGATTTGGCTTTCGGCAATGCTCTTTCATGAGGCACGATTTTGAGCCTCAGACCGCGCTTATAAAAATCCAGCCCATACGGCGCTTCGGGATGGTCGGGTTTCATTTCATCTTCGACGACGAAGAAATGAGGCGCAAACTTATGGTCTTTCGCCAATTGATAGGGATGCGTATGGCTTTCGCCTGCCGTAAGGTAGAACTTGATCACGCTATGTTGAAATTTGTTCCCCGTGCAAACGTGACGAACTGTTTGCGAGACCTCTGCCGCAGTCAAAGGCATAGAAAGCCCCAGAATGGCTATACCTTCTTCCAATCGCTTGTAATGTTCATCAAGATGAAACGGCGCGCCGCCGTAAACGCGCATAGTCTCGAAAAAAGCGAGGCCACGGCTGAATCCGTAATCATCAAGGCTGACTTTAATCGTGTCTTTGTCGACAAACGCGCCATCGTAATAGGCGATAGCCATAAGACTTTCCTTTCCATAATAATGAGGTATCAGGCAGCCATTTGCGCTTCAATCATCTCGCATATATAATGATAAAGGCAAACATGCGCTTGCTGAATAAAAGGTGTATGGCCGCTCGGCACATCAAAAAGCACATCGCAAAGAGGAGCCATCTTGCCGCCCCCCTGTCCTGTCAGGCCAACAACGCTTAACCCCATGGTCTTGGCCTGCTGGATGGCGGTTAGAATATTCGGCGAGTTACCGCTGGTGCTGAGCGCAACAAGAACCCCGCCACTTTCGCCATAAGCCTCGACTTGACGCGCAAAAACAGATTCAAACCCGACATCGTTTGCCCAAGCCGTCAAGGTTGCGGGATTATCCGACAGGCAGATGCAACGCAGCCCCTTCCGGTTTTTCAGAAAGCGCCCGACTAGCTCGCCCGTAATATGGATGGCATCGGATGCCGATCCGCCGTTGCCACAAACAAGGATTGATTTGCCCTTCCGTAATGCCGCCACGCAAAGTTTGACCGCCATGCCCATCTTCGCCTCGGGCACATGCGCGGCGGAAGCGCGAATAACTTCCGCGGATTCTGCTAGATAGGCAGCGAGTGTTTTTTCGTTCATTCTTTCCTCGGCTCATTATATGACGACGGCACGGCATTATCTGTCGTGTATTCATTTATCCAGTTTAGAAAGGTCGGCTCACCGGCCGATATAGGTAGTGAAACAATGCATGGGCAGGTATAAGAGTGCAAGTCCCTCACCCTCTTGGCCAGTTTTTCGAATAAAGCGGCGCGTGTTTTGGCTATAACGACGACTTCTTGCGCCTGTTCGACCTTGCCTTGCCAATGGTAAATGGAGCGCATGCCGGGAATAATGTTCACACACGCGGCAAGCCTTTCATTGACCAATACGCGGCCTATTTTTTCGGCTTCTTCGCGCGTTGGAGCGGTAATGTAAACGAAGGTGTAATCCATCATTCTCTTATCATAATCAAATCAAGACCTTTGAACAGCCCCAAAAGACTCTGAAGCAATTAACTATTTCCATTCTGTTGTGTTGTTCCGAAAAAACTGATTGAATAACGACCAGTAGCTGTTCTTGTACTCTCAACACCTTTCCCGAAGGAGAGTTCCATGAAAAAATACACTGCTGAATTAATTGGTACCTTCTGGCTTGTTTTTGGCGGTTGCGGCAGCGCCGTCCTGGCAGCCGGTTTTCCTCAAGTCGGCATTGGCTTTCTGGGTGTTGCCCTTGCTTTCGGCCTTACGGTTGTAACCATGGCCTACGCAATCGGGCATATTTCCGGCTGCCACCTGAATCCGGCCGTCACGATCGGGCTTTGGGTTAACGGGCGATTTCCGGCGAAAAACGTGCTTCCATATATTGCTGCGCAAGTTATCGGCGGCATTATTGGAGCTGGCGTTCTTTATCTCATCGCAAGTGGCAAAGCCGGTTTTAACGTTGCCGACGGATTTGCGTCCAACGGCTACGGCGAGCACTCGCCCGGCGGGTATTCGCTTCAGGCGGCTTTTCTGGCGGAAACCGTGCTGACTTTCATTTTTCTCATGGTCATTCTAGGCGCGACCGATCCGCATGCGCCTGAGGGATTTGCGCCGTTAGCCATCGGTCTTTGCCTGACGCTCATTCACCTGATTAGCATCCCGGTGACCAACACATCCGTCAATCCGGCGCGCAGCATTGCAACCGCTGTCTTTGCGTGCGGATGGACACTTCAGCAATTGTGGCTGTTTCTAATCGCGCCAATTCTTGGGGCGATACTTGCAGGTTTCGCCTATAAGGTTTTCCGTAAGAAATCCTGACATTGGCGGAATGAGCACCTAAACCACACCAAGCGACGGCTGGATATTACCGGCTTCGCATTTAACAGGTGTGCAATAAGTTCAGCTGGTTCTGTTTTCCGTCCCTTTAGAGGGACTAACATCAATACCGGTTACAATGACGCCGGCTGATAAGTCGTGCGGGTTAATCAGGCTGAGTTTCAACACCGCTTGGATTACTGTGCCATCTTTATGCCTAAGGCGTGTTTCAACCGCCATTTTGTCGTTTTTCTCTGCTGGGTGATAACCAATTCTACCAACTCATTGGTATTCTTTCTCATCAGCGTAGACCACTTTAGTAGACACATTTAAGAGCTCATCTTGGTTATACCCTATGCTTCGCGCCATTGCCGAATTAATCGCTGTTATTGTCCGGTTCTTCACAACGCACATTGGGCCAGTGCTCGCCTCAAATATAATATGGAAGGCTCGTTCGCTTTTTTGAAGCTCTGCTACACGTTCTTCAATAAAATGCTCAAGTTGATCACGATAAATACGGAGCCGCTCCTCCATGCAGACATGTTCAGAAATATCGGTTATTGCATAGGCAAAGCAAAGCGCGTCACCACTGGAACTGCAAAGCAGATAGATGTTTTGGATCGTGGATGTTTTTCGGCCTTTGACATTTATTAATGCCACCTCGCCTGACCACTGTCCTTCAGACAACACCAAAGGACGGACTTTTTCCTTCAGACACTTGCCCACCTCCGGCGGGTAAAATTCAAACATTTTTTTCTGTAAAGGATATCAATATTCGTTTCCCCTAAAAGGGAACACATTGCCGGATTGGCATAGAATATTTGGCCATCCAAACTGACCATACCTAATGCCTGTCCCGACATATCCTAATTAATATCAAAGCAAGAAGATAAATATATGGTTTGCAGCAGGCACTAAAAGTCCAAACGAGGTCTGGAGGGACCGCCCCATTGCGGACGTAACCTATAAAAAACGTGCCTAAACGGTTCCGTAACCTTTGTTTATTGGGTCCGCGGAACGCGTTGAACGGTTGCGCAACAAGCCCATTAACGATCTAACTCATTGGTCGGGATGGCGGGATTTGAACCCGCGACCCCCAGTCCCCCAGACTGATGCGCTACCAGGCTGCGCTACATCCCGACACAAGTATTTCAAGTTATAACAGTTTAGGCGCGGCACTATAGTCAGCCACAGGCCACAAGGCAACTCAATCGGAGAATTGGGGATTTAGGTTAGTGGATAGCCCTAAACGCCCGTCTGGCGGAGCATTTCCCGCATGGCCTTCAGTTCCCCGAGGACCACTTCCATCTCGCGGCGCGCCGAGGCCGAAAGGCCACGAGACGATGCCGCCACGATTGGGGCTAGGGCTGCTGGCGCATGAGGCGCCTCAACCGCCGATGTACGCACGATCGGTAAACGGCCACCCTCGCGAAGCAGTTTCTGTACGCCGCGAATAGTGAAGCCTTGGTTGTACAAAAGATCCTTGATGCTAGCCAACAGCGCCACGTCATCGGGCCTATAATAACGGCGCCCTCCACCCCGTTTCAGCGGACGTACTTGCTGAAACTTGCTTTCCCAGAAACGCAACACATGCTGCGGAACATCCAGATTGGTAGCGACTTCGCTAATCGTACGAAAAGCATTCGGCGCCTTCACCTCCATTGCCCGAGCAGCCATCAATGTGGCAGCTGGGTTTGGATCAGGCGGATAGCTTGTACTGCTCATGATCTTCTCTCGTCACTGGAGCCTGTCAACGCGCGGTTGATCTTGTCCTTGAGGACATGACTCGCACGAAACACAAGAACGCGGCGTGGCAGAATGGGAACCTCCTCGCCTGTCTTGGGATTGCGTCCAATGCGTTGAGCTTTGCTACGCACCTGGAAACTCCCGAACGAGGAAAGTTTGACCATATCCCCTTTAATTAAGGCCTGGCTAATTTCCTCAAGAATAACATCGACAAGCTGGGACGAGTCATTACGCGACAAGCCAACTTCTTGATAAACAGCCTCAGCGAGCTGGGCACGTGTGACGGTGGTTTCGGTCATCGGCAAACACTTACAGTAGGTTAAGGTGAATCAAAGCCTAACCTGCCCCCGTCGAATCGTCAAAGAGAAACCGCAGGGTTGCCTGAAGTGGTTAATGTGGTGTGTGAAGGCCGCCAGAAGCCCAAAAAGCTGAAGACGGATGGGGGGTTTTGCCCCACCCGTCTTCCAGATCCCCCAGCGGATAACGCCGGCCGTGCCATCACGACCGGCGCGATTACTTTTATGAAGTTTTAAGGCTGTCCTGAACCGTCTGGAACACCGCTCTCAATTGCGGACCTAACGTCAACAGCACCGCGACAATAGCGACCGATATCAACGAGGCGATCAAGCCATATTCGATCGCCGTAGCGCCTGTCTCTTCCTTCAAGAACCGAATAATCATTGTCTCTCTCCCTTGTTAGAATAAATGAAAGTCACCTCACTGCACCAACATCCCCTATACTACCTAAATGATACTAAACTTTCGTTAAGCTGAGAGGTTTTTTGCAAGAAATATCAATAAGATAATGCAACCAATATAAATCGAAAATAGATGTATTTCCGAACCGAATTCTAAAGATCACCTTTTCTTCGCGGTTGCACATGGAGTTATGTGTCGCCATCATTCTCCGATCACTGATTCCTGCCCTCTTTAACTAACTCTAACCATAAGCAAAAATGCCGCCGAAAGCGTTAAGCCTTCTTTACTCTCACGAGCATGGCGCCTTGCGGCCGGCAAGCCAGAGTTATTGCCAGTTATTAAAAAGAGAGGGTTATGATGCCGAGATTATCGATCTGACAACGCCGGAAGGCTTCAAGAATCTCGACACCCATCTATCTGGCGGAAATGTCGCTTTTTGTTTTGGGATGCAAGGCGTGGGGTCATGTCTGCAAACGAACAAGGACATCAATCTGTGGACAGCGCGAAAAGTACCGTTCGTAGGCATTCATTACGATAGCCCTTGCTACAATCCCTTTAACCATTTCAACGAAAGCCGCTTTGTCGCCAACCTGTACAATTATGAATCCTTCCTCGATATCAAAAAGCGTTACCTGCCGAGCGAGCAGGTTTCAGTTGCACTTCCTTATACTTTTCCCTATCAGCCGCCTGTTTCGCCCTTTCCCTACGACAAACGCACGATACGCCTGCTTTATCTGAAGACGGGTTATCCAATCGACGAATTCGTTGCCTACATTAACAGTCTGCCAAATGTTATCCGCAATGGCGTTTGGCAGCAGATTGAACGCGCCGAAAAAGATCCTAACTTGCAGCTTGTTGACCTAGTGGATGAAGTTTTCACTGCTGCAAACCTCGATCGTATCGCGATGCAGCGCCAATTCTGGGGCGTTGTGCAAACAGTGGATTTCTATTTGCGTCGCAAACGCGCGATCGATTTCGTGAATTGGCTCAAGCATCAGCCGGGTGCGGTGATTATCGGCAATGGCTGGGATTTTATCGACAAGACCGATGCCAAAGCCGAGTTTCATCCGAGTTTGGATATCGCGGAAACGACACCGCTTTATCATCAGGCGCAATTCGTGTGCAATACAAACCCCTACGGACGCGATATCATTCATGAGCGCGTGGTGCTGGGATTCATGTACGGCTGCTGCGTTTTGACGGATACGCATGCGTGGTGGGATGAACGGTTCGCGAACACGCCCGCTCTAACCCGTTTCCGCTGGGACCAGCCGTTGAACGATCAGCTGCAGCCCGCCATCAAGGATATGGGCGAAGCGGCAGTACGCGCGCGGACAGGCCCTGCCGCCGCCACAGCATTTGTGGATCCCACCATGGCAAGGCATTTGCTGGCCTGCGTAGAGCGGGTAAAAAAGGTCACTTAGCCGCCTTTCAAGTGTCTTATCAGCGGGTTATGAGTCTCTTGAAACGTGCATCGATGGATGCATAAAGCGAGTTCAGAGCGGCTTCAGGACAGGTTCAGAGCGGGTATAAAGCGGGTAAAACCCCCTCTCAAGTCACTTCCAAAATGCCATTAACCATCCCCCCCTACCCCCAACCGGCCTCGCCAGAAGGACGGGGTCGTGAGGTCGTTGAGATCGGCGCGGCCCCAATGCCTTCCGGCGCCGACTATAAAGAGCATGTACGCGCGCAAGAACCTGCACAACAAGCGCCATGCTTTTTTCCGGTCACGGCGATAGACGTGATAAACACCCGCCGTATCATCCGGCACCGCAAGAGCGTCGTATCCCTCGGCAACCCAAATATGCCAACGCGATATTTCCACCACCTTGGGCCGAGGGTTGGATTTATAGGGACGGATAAAATCGCAGAGCAAACGCCACGCGCCCTTCAGCGCCCACAAACACGAAGAGCGCGGCGGCTCGCCCAGCCTGTTGGCCGCTGATAATGCGGTCGCCAATGGCAAATCAGGTTCCTGCCACTCCTTTGCTTCGGTCATCAGCGCAAGATGCGCCGCCCCATCCCATCTCGCGAGCACCAAAGGGCCGATCAGAAAATCTTCCAGCGCGCGGATCGTCGCCCATGTGCTGTCATAGTGAAATTGCATTATGTTCATCGTGAAGCGCGCCCAGAGCTGGCGCGTCACCGAAAACCACCCTAAACGGCGATGGAACTTCAGGAGGAAAAGCATGTTGCGCAAATCATAATAGCGGCGCCAGCTTTTCGCCTTCATATAAAAGGGCTCGTGCCAGATTGCGACACCGGGCCAAACGACGGTTTCGACACCTTCGCGCTTCAGACGAAGGCCAAACTCCACATCGTCGTAGTGAAGGAAAAACGGCAGCGGCAGGTTTGTCTTGTCTAAAATTTCCAATGGAAAGGCAAAGCACCACCAGCCACAGGAATCATTGGACGTAATTTTCGAAAAGGGCTCCAGATTTTCGATTAACCCCAAATCGCAGTTGGCAACCGCCGGAACGCTTTTCAACAGATCAGGCCGCAGTTGCGTCACGGTGTTATGGAGCCATGACGGTTGCAGCCGATCAAGCATATAGCTGCCAACGGCGACATTCTTATTTATATAGCGAAGCAATATAGGAATGCGGCGCAGGATGACCGGGGTGATGACGATGTCGTCGTCCAGCAAAAGCGCGTGTGTGCTTTGGCCGCTGGCCCGCGCTTCCAACATGCCGCGCGTAAAACCGCCGCAGCCGCCGAAATTGTCCTGTTCGCGCAAGACCAACGGCATATTTTGCGCTTCGGGCGGCAATAAAGGGCGTAAACGTTTCTCCAGACCCGGTTGGCCGTTGTTAACGACGATGATTTCCTTGATGAGTCCTTCGCCCCGCAGCGTCTCAAGGCCCGTCAGGATTGCTGCCAGATCTTTTTCACGGTTGAATGTGCAAATGACAGCAGCCAGATGAACCTCGTTCTGCGGCGGTGTCGTTGTCTCCCATCTAACGTCCGCAATCGTTGCGCCTTCCGACATCGCGATAAAGCGCGCCGCAATGCTTGCTTGCGTTCCGGCGTCTTTTTCCGGTTCGGGCACAGGAATCCACATAACGCTATCATCCGCTGATAATTCTTTTTCGCACAATAGCTGCTCGACTTGCCCACGCACGACATGGCGCACAAGTTGAAAACGAACCTTGCCCTTCAGGCGAAAGACAAGAAAAACATCGCGGATCGATGTATGCCGCTGCCAATAGACTTCATGATACCGGCCAAAAAACGTGTTGAGATCAAGTTCCCCGCCGAGCGCAAGCGAAACGCGGCGCCGCTCATGCTGCATTTCGAGCAACGACGCTTCCGCCGGCATCGCAATGCCGTCCACGCGTTGATACAGCTCGCCCGCGCCGTCATCCGGGATGTACGGCACAAGTTGGAGTTCATAGTAGGATTCCGTTGCCGTCATTTTTTTACGTTAGCCAAACTTACGTTTGATTTCGAAGCACCGGCCATAATTATTGACGGCTTTCATGCGGTCCCAGTTGTCCGCAACCGTGAAACGATCGAGGAAAACGCCTCCTCCCCAGATCACCATAATCTCGCGCCGCGCGGACGATATGACTTCGTAAATCGTAACTTTAACGCCATCGCGCCAAACGGTGCCATCGGCTTTGAATTCGATGTCCGAACCATCCGTCCAATGCCATACATATTGGGACAGTTCCTTTTGAAAAGCCGAGGCCGAAGCCGTTTTATCGGCAAATGAGTTAAGAAGAAATCTTGTGTTGTGCTCGATCTGCTGTTGAAAAGGTCCGCGTACCGTAAGCCAGAATTTTTTCTCATTAATAATATGGTCGGAAAAGCCCCACCAGACATTATGCAGTTCACGCAACTGATGCGGACGGATCTGAAGGAGATTTTGGCGCTTTGGAATCCTTGAGCTGTCCCCAAGGGCCAGGTGTATGAAATCTTCGCTGAGAAAAACGTCCAGCGGCAACTGAAGATAACCTTTGGACTCCGGATCGTCCGGAAACCGCACCGGACAGATTTGCGGCAAGAAAGCCGTGGCTTTCTTACCAAAGAAAGGGGCTTCCTGCAGCGCCCCTGAAGACAAACCTATAAATGACGCATCTTCTTCATAGCACATTACGTCATACAGGTTTCGCGTGAGAATTTCGCAGGATTTGTCGATGGACCTTAAAATATCCAATTCATAGAAAGCGTGCTCTTGCGGCGCGCTTGGATGCGGCAAGTAAAGCAAGGGCGCGCCGCCTGTCGCCTTAGTTATCTCCTTACGGAATTGTTCAATACGGACATACGCGCCATCTTTCACGACCGTCGCGTCGTAGGGCGTTTGGCCAATAAAAAACGCATAGTCTTTGAACTTCCGCGGACGGATTGGACGACACCTTTCATTGTGTACGGCCGCGGCGCGAAGACGGCCCGCAATTTCGCGAACCTCCCTGTGCTGCGTGGCAATTCCCGCCAGCGCCTGCATAAGGTTTGGCACATTGGTTTCAACGGCAACCAGAAGATCTGGAAGAAACCGGATGGGCGAAATACGGAAATCGATATAGGTATAGCCCCGCTCTTTCAGAAAACGTTTGAGTCCCGGCGTCATCTCATACGAGAAATACAAAGTGCCGGGAATGAGATAGGGTTCGTAAATTTTTTCGGCGGAAGGAACCAGTTTTTCAAAAGACTCAAGCCATCGGTTATTATCGTCCGGAAGCGCCGCATCGACATCAGGCGGCGTTAGAAGATGCGCCGTTTCGGGATTATTCCATATCTTATGCCGCACGCTTACGTCCGGCGCCGCGCCTGTCGCTTCCGTAATCGGGAAGCGCAAGAGATCATAAAAAAAGTCTTTCGGCGGCCAAAGCTGGTGGCGGAGAACATCGTCAATAAAAGCAATCTTACATTTTGACATGGATTCCCGTGCTGTTTATCAACGTGATTGACCCGATAAAGAGGCTTAATCCCGCCACCGTCTAGGCGGCCAAAGCTTCTTCAACCATAGCCACCAGCTTGTCCTGGGCCTCGATATCCCCCGGCGATGGCTTCCAATTCAAATCCGGATAGCTGCAACTGCGGCAAATGCCGCCTTTTTCCTGCATGCCGACTAGAGCTCGGCGCCACATCACCAAGTTCGAGGAGGCATAGGCGGCAAAGATATCGTTATTTTCGGCCAAATCGCAGTAGACACAGTCCTTATGCTCCGGCATATCGGAACGCAGGTTGCAGCAGGGAACCATTTTACCGGTGTAATCGATATAGAGGAATCGGAAAGGCACCGGACACGGCAGTGTCCGCACGTAGTCTTGTTGAATGGACAATGTTTCGCCCCGGTTGCATCCGTTAACCTCAAAATTCCGCCCGTACAAACGAAAAGCCATATCCTTGTAATCCAGATGATGCTCCAGCCGGAGACCGGGTTTGTCGACTTTTAGTTCGGCAGGGATTCCCAATTTCTTAATAATGAAGTCGCTTTTCTTTCTCATCAGATCGTGATCGTAGCGCTGGTCGTTCTGCAGATAGACCTGAATGTTCAGCGAGCGGAGTCCGGCATCGTAAAGCTCCCCCAGATAGTCGAAAGTCAGATAATCGCCGTTTGTGTTCGTATGCAGAAGCGCCTTGGGGATGGTCGCGCGCGCTTCCTTGAGGCGCTCCAGGATTACACGATCAGCCAACGGTTCATTGTAGCGGCTGTAGGAAATGACTTCACTGTAATCGACCGCCGCCAATTGCCGCATGATGCCGGTATACAGCTCCGGCACCATGTGGATATTCTCGCTCCGCCGGTCAATTTGCGCATTGGGGCAGAACCAGCACCGCCGGTTGCAATAGGAAAATAACTCAATTTCAAGCATATTGATTGAGCTTTTAAAAAGGCTTTTAGCCGTTTCCCGATCCTTCACCTTCCGGAAATGGTCCATCGTTGCTACATCAAACTCAAACCTCAAAATCATCTGCGCTTTAGACATTAAGGAAGAGACTCCGATTTGATCTTAGTGGATTCTCAGAAGAACGAAGGCTTAAGCCCGGGTTCGGCATGAGAAAAAAACATGTGTGCCACAAAAAGAAGTATCGAATTAGACTCCACAGAGCAAGGCTAAAATAAAGAGGCTCTCTTGCGGTTTTTGATTAGATTCTTGCATTATCTGCTTATTCCTCTACGTTAAAGAAGAATCATAACCTTTTTCTCTCTGTCACTTTTATTTCCCATGCAACGAGCTTACAAACGCGTTTTGGTTACCGGCGGCGCCGGTTTTCTTGGTTCGCACCTGTGCGAACACCTGCTTCGCGATAAATGCGCCGTGCTGTGCGTCGACAACTTCTTTACCGGCACGCGCGAGAACATCCAACATCTTATAGACAACCCGCACTTCGAAGTCATCCGGCACGATGTGTGTTTCCCGCTGTACGTCGAAGTGGACGAGATTTATCATCTCGCCTGTCCCGCTTCGCCGATTCATTACCAGTTCGACCCCGTACAGACGACGAAGTGCAGCGTTTCTGGCTCCATCAACATGCTGGGACTTGCCAAGCGGCGGAAAGCGAAAATCCTTCTCACTTCGACCAGCGAAGTTTACGGCGATCCGTCCGTGCATCCGCAAGTCGAGAGCTATTGGGGCAACGTCAACCCCATCGGCCCGCGCGCCTGCTATGACGAAGGTAAACGATGCGCAGAGACGCTATTCTTCGACTACCGCCGCCAGCACAACCTGCGCATCAAGGTCGCGCGGCTTTTCAACACATATGGCCCCCGTACGCATCCGAACGACGGCCGCGTCGTCTCAAGTTTCATTGTGCAAGCGCTCAAGGGCGATCCCATCACAATTTATGGCGACGGGTCACAGACACGTTCGTTCTGTTATGTGGACGATCTTGTGGCCGCGCTTGTCAAGCTGATGGGCACGGAAGACGACTTTACCGGTCCCATGAATCTCGGCAATCCCGGCGAGTTTACGATCAAGGAACTGGCGGAAATTGTCGTCGAGCTGACGAAGTCGAAATCGAAAATTACCTATCATCCGAAGCCGCCGGACGATCCACGCCAGCGCAAGCCGGATATTTCACTGGCCAAAAAAGTCATCGGATGGGAGCCGAAGATTCCCTTGCGTGAGGGACTGGTCCCGACAATCGAGTATTTCCGGGAACTGATCGGCGCTTAAGCGACCTTGGCCATGTGCTGCATGAGATCGCGCAGGCCGTCTTCGAATTTGACTTGAGGTTCCCACCCTAACGTCTTGCGAATACGTGTTATGTCCGCCAGTGTCGCTTTCGAATCACCCGGACGTGGTGGCGTATGCACCTGATTCGGGGAAATAAGGTCCGCCAGTTCCTTGATCGAGATGTCCGTGCCGCTGCCCACATTCAGGATGCAATGCCGAGCGTCGCTTTCGTAGGCCATAATATTGGCGCACACCACATCGCTGACATGCACGAAATCGCGGCGCTGCGCGCCGTCGCCGTGGATTGTCAAAGGCTCGCCCCGCAAATTTGCGCGCAGAAAGATGCCCAGCACAAGCGCATAGGCTCCCGTTTCCGGCTGGCGCGGCCCATAAACGTTAAAGTAACGCAGCACAACGACCGGAAGATCGAAAAGTTCATCAAAAAGCAGGCCATATTGTTCGCCAGTCATTTTTGTCAAACCGTAAAAGTTCAGCGCCTGCCCCGGCGTTTCATATTCCCGATGGGGAATTGGCTGACTGCCGTAAAAGCATGAAGAACCGCTATAAATAAACCTTTTCACTCTGCTTTCACGCGCGGCGATCAGGATATTTTGAGTGCCGACGATATTGGATGACGTGCAAAGCTCCACGCTGTCGAAAGACGGGCCGGGACGCGACATCGCCGCCATGTGAAAGATTCCATCCATGTCCGTGGCCGCTTTGCGGCAGGCTTCGATATCCGCGATATCCGCCTCGATAAATTCTGCGGCGGAAGGAACCCATTCGCGCTTGCCATAGATAAGACTGTCGACCACGCGGACCTGATATCTTTTCGCCAGAAGCGACTCGACCAGATGGCTTCCGATAAAACCTGCGCCGCCCGTGACCAGAACTTTTTTCTTCATCCAGCGTCTCCACTTGCCTCATTATTCTGTGAATAAATCGACCACCACGCTTGCGCTGTTATATAAGCAATGGTAATCGTTTCATCCCGTCAACAGTCTAGTGCAAGTGTTTCGTCTAAAGCAAATCGAGTCAGAAGTTCCCGCCTTTCACTAAATAAGCCACTTATTTTCCGATCCTTAGGTGGCACTGTTCTTTAGTGACGTTCGTTTTAACAACAGCGCTCGCGCCTTTTAAGGTAGTCTTGCTCTGCCACTGTTACCGTTGAGGATTCGTGAGGTTATCTAACTTGTACGAAATTCAGAGCATCCCCCTAACCTTAGATACCCGTGTTCGGTCACTCTATTACCGATTCAATGGAAATGGGCACGCTTTGCCGGTCATCAGCAACGATCGGAAAACTATTTCTTTGTCCAGCGGTTGCGAACTTGATCTCGGGACCTACTTTGGCAGTTTCTTTGAGTGCTATTGGCGTCGCTACACACCTGTAACCGACGTTTTTCTAACCTTCCGCCTCCAGGGGAAAATCCGTTTAAGCCTTTTCCGCTTTTCGCCGGAAATCAGAGAAGAGCTTATCTATGAAGCCGACCTAAGCGCCGACGATAAGATGATCGAAGTTCCCGTTCGCGAGCCCGATCCCTATCCCACAGCCCATGGGCGGATTTACGCAAGAATTCGCTCCTATGAAGATGGGAGCGTTCTCTCGGATTTCTGTTGGCGAACACCTCAAAAACCTATTCGTGACGTCCGGCTCGAAGCCACTATGTGTACCTATAACCGTGAAAAGCATCTTGCGGCAATTTTGACCGATCTTCTTCCTTTACAGCGCGAGAATTTAGTCAAGGAAATCACCATCATCAATCACGCCGAAAAAGGGTTGCGCGAACGCCTTGACAAGTTCTTGCCTGAACACGCAAAGGGCGTGAAGTACAAGCTTATCGATCAACCCAACACCGGCGGCGCCGGCGGGATGGCACGAAGCATACTGGAGACGCTTGATTCAGGAACGTGTAATTTCCTTGTGCGTTTCGATGATGATATTCGCCTCGATCCTGAAGTGATGCGCCGTCTGCCGATTCTTCTGGGCTACATCAAAAAACGCATTGCCATCGGCAGTCACATGTTGAATGGATTAAATCGTTCGATCCTCTACGAGGCCGGCTCACAATTATACCCCGACAAATTCTGCAAGAAATCTCTAGCGCATGGTCTTGACGTTGCTCAAGATCATAATCTTAACCAGTTTGTTAAAGTCGATTTCGTCGACTACAGCGCCTGGTGGTGCTTTGCAGCTCCCACTAAAGCTCTTTCAAGAAATCAACTGCCCTTCCCCTTCTTCTTCCGAATGGATGATATTGAATTCGGCATCCGCCTTCAAACAATGGGTACGGAGACGGTACCTTGGGCAGGGTTGGCTATTTGGCATGAGCCTTTCTATGTCAATGTCGGGGCTTATAACATTTATTATTGTCTTCGCAACTCAATGTTTGCCTACGCCTATCATGGCTTCTTCAATAAAAAGGAGTATTTGCGAAAGCTCCGCCAGCGTTTCAATGCAACTTTACTGCAATTCTACTATCACCGCTCTTGGGCCACAGTGAAAGCTATGGAGGACTTCATCAAAGGCCCTGAAGTCCTCTTAAACTGGACGCCTGAATCCGTCCGACAAATTCTGGACGAGGAAAAAACATGGGCTGAAAAAGATCTGCCGCGTTCGCTGAACATTACTGAAATTCAGAGGGCGGAAGGAACCACAAAAGCGCCCCGCTTCAAGTGTTTGTGGCCCGCTTTTGCTTTCTTGCGTATTTTGAGCGACATGCTGCGCCCGGCAAAGCCGAATGCGCCACTGAAGTTCGTCGATTACTGGACCCAGTGGCATCTCTGGGGTGGCGGTGGGCAAGACCGGTTAGCGGTCAACCACGACCGAGACAATGTATGCCACGTTTATTATCGCGATCCCCGCAAGTTGCGGCAGTTGCTTTTCCGTTTTTGGAAAGCGTACTTCAAGATTCTCTTTGGCCCTTCACCGCTCCGTTACAAGCCTGCGCTTGAAAAGATGATCACTGAAGAATTTTGGCGCAGGAAAGTGGGTTATTCCATTTCTCTAAGGCCTTCTGTTTTCGAAGAAGAGGACGAGGCTCAGTTTATCAAGAAGGCTTCCTAAACGCGTTATGCGTTTATGATTTATTCTCTTGCCAAGTTGTGCTTAAAAGGATGGAATCTTTCCTAATTCCGTGAAAGCTTTCCATGACAAAATTATACGAATTACAGAATATTCCCCTTGTCTCCGACACACGGGTTCGTCCGCTGTACTTTCATTGCCGCGGCGGCGATCATTTGCTTCCGGTTGTGCGCGACGACCGCAAGGCCATCACGCTCCCGGGCGGTTGCGAGTTTGATCTTAACACCTATTTCGGCAGTTTTTATGAGTGTTACTGGCGGCGTTATACCCCTGTACGGAACGTCTTTTTGACCTTCTTTTTGCACGGAAAAGTCCGGATACGCTTATATCGTTATTCGCCTGAACTCAAAGAAGTCTGCTTACATGAAGCCGACCTCATCGGAACGGGTGAACTTCACACTATTCCCATTTTTGAGCCTGAGGCCTATCCTACAACGCATGGCCGAATCTATGTGCGCTTTCTCGCCCGGCACGATAACACCCTTATTTCAAACTTAAGTTGGCAGACGTCTTTACCTCCTCAACGTGACGTTAATCTCGAAGCGACGATGTGCGTGTATAACCGCGATAAGGACCTTGCGGATACGCTCGGCAATCTTGCGGTGATGCAACGCGAGAACCTCATCCAACAAATAACGGTCATTAATCACGCGGAAAAAGGCTTGCGTGAGCGGCTTGAGAAACTTCTGCCGGAACATGCCAAGGGCATGCGCTTCAAACTTATCGATCAGCTTAACACAGGCAGCCCCGGCGGCATGGCGCGGAGCATGATCGAAGCCATGGAATCCGGCATATGCAATTATCTGTTGCGCCTCGATGACGATATTTATATCGATCCTGACGTATTTCGCCGTTTACCTCTTCTTCTCCGGTATCTGCATGATAAGGTCGCCATCGGTTCTTACATGCTCAACAAGCTCGAACCAACGCGCAATTTTCTTATCGGTTATGGCATTAACTTCTATGATATTTTCCCGGCGCCCAGCCGCCACCGGGAGGACATCATATCCCCGAAGGCGCTCGACCTCTATGCTCAGGTTGAATTCTGCGACTATGTTTCCTGGTGGTGCATGACTTTCGCTGTTAAGGAAATCGCAGCGACAGGCTTCCCGATGCCTTTCTTCACCCAGTTTGACGATGTTGACTACGGTCCGCGGTTAAGGGAAAACGGCGTCGAAAGCGTCAATTGGCCCGGCGTCTGCGTTTGGCATGATCCTCCTTATGTCAAACTATCGGCCGTCAAGTTTTATTATTTTCTCCGCAACCAGCTTTTCCTGAGAGAACGTCACAAGGTTTTCGACAAGAAACAAATCCTCAATAGCTTCGATACCTTGTTCACAAACTACCTCATGCTCTTTTATTATCATCGCGCCTGGGCAGTCGTCCAAGCCATGGAAGATTTTATCAAGGGCCCACAATCACTCGTCGAATGGACGCCCGCAGTACATAGCCAGCTTGTCGCTGAAGAAAAACGCTGGAGTGAGCCGGATTTGCCACGCTCCATACGTTTGCCCCCGACGGTCCTCAAAGGCAAACCTCCAAAACGGGCATGGCTTCAGCCGCTCGGCAAAGCCTTGCGGATTATAGGTGATCTTCTCAGGCCCGCACGGCCAAACGCGCCTCTCAAGTTTGTCGATTATTGGCAAGGATGGGGCGTTTGGGCCGGGGCTGGGCAAGACCGCATTGCCGTGTCGCACGACCGTGATAATGTATGCCATGTTTATTTCCGCGATCCGAAGAAAATCCGCGCCCTTCTTTTCCGCTATTTTAAAGCCCGACTTGCGTTTGCCCTCGGCAAGGTCGGACAGCGCGATCGGGCCGAAACCGACGCGTTAACAACGGAAACCTACTGGCGCAAACAGTTAAAGCTTCCCCTGACTGAATCCTCGACACAAACGTGGAATGAGCCTTCCCCCGTGCGAAAGGCTTCCTGAAACAACATATTTCTCTTTTTTCCATGACAGATCTTTATGAATTACAAAGGGCGCCATTAATTTCGGATCCACGCGTTCGCGCCCTTTATTATCATTACTGCGGCGGGGAACATCAATTGCCTGCTGTGCGCGATAATCGCAAGGCGATCATCCTTTCACACGGCTGCGAGTTTGACCTGAACTCCTACTTTGGCAGTTTTTACGAATGTTATTGGCGCCGTTATACAAACGTCACGAAAGTTTTCTTCGCTTTCAGTATTCACGGTAGAGCGCGTCTTCGCCTGTTTCGCTTTTCTCCTGAAATTAAGCTTGAGCTTTTGCATGAAGCCGATTTCATCGGCAACGGCAATTCCTTCACCATTCCAATCCCCGAACCAAGCAGTTTCACGACAACGCATGGTCGCATCTTTGCGCAATTCCTTTCGCGGGAAGACAATACTGTTATTGGCGATATTGTCTGGAAAACGTCTTTACCTCCACAGCGCGACGTGCGCCTTGAAGCCAGCATGTGCACTTACAATCGGGACAAAGAACTCGCGGAGACATTGGCCAATCTAGCCATCTTGCAATGTGAAAATCTCCTGCATCAAATCACGGTCATCAATCACGCCGCAAAAGGACTGCAACAAAGAATTGAGAAGCTCCTTCCCGAACATGCCAAAGGCATGTCTTTCAAGTTGATCGAACAAGCCAACACCGGCAGCGCCGGCGGCATGGCGCGAGGTATTCTTGAGGTTCTTGAAGCAGGAAAATGTAATTATTTGTTACGGCTCGACGACGATATACGCATCGATCCCGACGTTTTTCGTCGATTGCCCATTCTATTGGGTTATGTTCACGACCATGTCGCTATCGGTAGTCATATGCTGGACGGCATGACAAACATCGGCCTTCATGAAGCCGGCTCCGTTCTTCATCCGGAAGCCCTTGGTTTCCAGGGGGTTGCCCATAATGCCGATATACGATCCGACAAGGGGCTTAATCTTTTTTCGAAAGTCGATTTTATCGATTACAACGCGTGGTGGTGTTATGCCATCGCGACGAGTGAACTGTCCAAAGACAATTTGCCAATGCCGTTTTTTCTTTACATCGATGATATCGAGTTCGCCATTCGCTTAAAGGACGCCGTGCAAAACGTCAGCTGGGCCGGGCTGGCTGTCTGGCATGATCCTTTTTACGCCAAGCGCGCGCCGTATAAATCCTATTATTATCTTTGCAATATCATGTTTACATACGCGTATCATGGCCTCTTGGATAAAAAAGGCGCGTTAAGGGAACTCTGGCGCTTTTTCTTGTCATCGATCCTTCAGCTCTATTACCACCGGGCATGGGCGTGCGTCCGCGCCATGGAGGATTTTCTGAAGGGCCCAAAGTATCTGGCCAACTGGACAGCTGAATCCCATCGCCAATTAATTAAGGAGGAAAAGCTTTGGAGCGAGGAAAACTGTCCGCGATCAACCCCTTTTCCGCCGGCACCTATCACGGGCAAAGCCCCCCGGTGGAAAGTCTTGCGCCCTATAAGCATTGCCTTCCGCATTATCGGCGACCTGCTGCGCCCTGCAAAACCGACTGTGCCGCCGAAGTTTATTGACTACTGGACATCCTGGAATATCTGGACGGCCAAGGGACAGGACAGGCTTGCCGTCAATCATGACCGGGAAGACGTTTATCACATCTACTACCGTGACCCGCGTAAACTGCGGCAATTGTTGTTCCGTTTCGCCAAAGCATATCTTGCAATCGCCTTTTATCCCGCAATAATTCGTGATAAGGCGGAGATGGATAGACTAGCGACCGAATCTTTTTGGCGCGCACAATTTAGGCGCGAGTAAGACACGTCCCATAAGTGTGTAAGCTATTTGATGAAAGGAAAAGCTCTTCATGACGTCCCTTTATGAATTGCAGAGTATTCCTTTCGCCCTGGATACGCGAATTCGCCTCCTTTACTATCGCTTTAGCGGCGGCGATCACCAATTGCCCGTCGTGCAAAACGACCGCAAGACCATCATGCTGGCGCGCGGCTGTGAACTGGATCTCGGCACCTATTTCGGTAGTTTTTATGAGTGCTACTGGCGTCGCTATACTCTCGTTACACAGGTTGTTCTGACTTTCTCTTTAAAAGGAAAAGTCCGCCTTCGCCTTTATCGTTACTCGCCGGAAATTAAGGATGAAATTTTGCATGAGTCCGACTTGGAAGGAACAGGAAACATCTTTGAGATTCCCGTTCCCGAACCGGGCCCTTATCCGACCACACATGGCCGCGTGTATGTGTGTCTGCTGGCACGAACGGACAACACGGTTATTTCCGAGCCTTGCTGGCGCACGCCTTTGGCTCCGCTGCGTGAGGTTAAACTGGAGGCCACCCTTTGCACGCACAACAGGGATAAGGATCTTGCCAACACCATGGGAAACCTGGCCTTCTTGCAGCAAGAAGGGCTCATCCAGGAACTGTCCGTCATCAACAACGCGCAAAAAGGCCTGCGTGAACGGCTGGAAAAGCTGTTGCCGGAACATGCCAAAGGCATGTCTTTTGAACTGGTCGAACAGGCCAACATTGGCGGCGCCGGCAGCATGGCGCGCAGTATTCTCGATACGCTCAAAGCCGGCCGCTGCAATTATCTTTCACGCTTCGATGACGATATTCGCGTTGATCCTGAGGTCATGCGCCGATTGCCTCTTCTTTTAAGATATCTCATGGAGCATATTGCCATCGGCTGTCCCATGCTTGATAGCCTTAAACCAACATCACTATACGAATCCGGCGCCCTGTTGCGTCCTGAGTTTCTTTTTATTGAGCCCCTGAACTATGGTCTTGATGTTTGCGACAGCGAAGAGCTTAACAAATTCGCGCGCGTTGATTTTGTCGATTACATCCCATGGTGGTGTTTTACCGTCGCCACAAGGGATCTATCGTCCGACTCTCTCCCCTTGCCTTTTTTCATTAAGGTCGATGACATCGAATTCGGGCCTCGGCTAAAAAAGCGCGGCGTTGATAACGTCAGCTGGGCTGGTCTCGCAATTTGGCATGAGCCTTTTTATATCAAACAAGATCCTCATCAGTTCTATTATTCATATCGCAATTTGATGTTTATGTATGCCTATCATGACATTTTCTTGAAAAGGGGAGCATTACGAAGGCTTCGTCAGATTTTCGTGGGCGCTTTGTTGCAATTCTACTATCACCGCGCCTGGGCTTTTGTTCGAGCTATGGAAGATTTTCTCAAAGGCCCCGAACTATTGGCCAACTGGACCGGCGAGTCACACCGCCAGTTTATTGCCGAAGAAAAACTTTGGTCCGAAAAAAATATCCCGCGGTCCTTGGCTACCATAGACGCTCAAAGACTGGATATGACGTCCAAGGCCCCTCCTTTCGAGTTTCTGTGGTCTGTCTTCGCTTTTTTCCGCATACTGAGCGATCTTCTTCGACCAGCCAAGCCGGATGCGCCTTTAAAGTTTATCGATTACTGGACGAAATGGCACATATGGGGCGCCGGCGGCCAGGATCGCTTCGCTGTCAATCACGACCGGATCGATGTTTGTCACGTTTATTATCGCGATCCCCGCAAAATTACCCACTTACTCTATCGTTTTTGGAAGGCCTATTTTCGGATACTTTTCCGTAAATGCTCCTTAAAGAGCAATCCGGAAATGGACAGACTTACGACCGAAGCTTTCTGGCGCTCTCGTTTTAACGGCCAATAATTACGGCATCTCTGAACAGGAAAGGTTGCAACTGATGTTCTCGGCACTTGATTCAGAAAAAATACCGGCCTTGCCTCTGACTCGACTTGGCGACAAGATAACAAAAGCCGGAAAAGGATGTCATCTATGCCTTGTTTCCAATTCGATGGCCACGCGCGAGCCGACAGCGGATACGCTGGCTCGCCTCTTGGCTAAAGACGGCTGGAAAGTCACCCTTCTCGACCTCTCTCACCATGCCGTGGAGGGAGAAAAGTCCACCTACAAAGTCGTTAAGCTGCCCGGGAAGTTTACCGAAACCAATTGGTTCACCCCACTGCAATCACTGTCCGCTTACCACTGGCTAAGAGATCGGGATTTTTCGATCATCGTATTTTACGAAGGTTTCGGCGTCGGATACTACAGTTGCCTGGCCCGCCATCAAGGGCTGGCTTTTGCATCAACACCGCTCATTGTGCTTATCGATGAACCGTTTTCACGTTGGATGGAAACGTCTCTTCAACTGCCTCCATCGCCACGCACAGATCTTGAAACCGACTTTTTTGAGCGCGAAACTGTCGCTCGAGCTGATGCCGTTGCCTGTTTCGACTCTGAATGTTTTTCGTGGATGCAAAAAGCCGGCTGGTCATTGCCCGCCAACAAGGATCTGCGCGCTTGTTTAGGCGGAAAAGCCGGAAAACCTTGGGGTCAATGGTTCGCCAAAAGAATTAAAAAGGCGCCTTTGCCAAAAGCCCCGATCAGAAAACAAGACGTTCGTATTTCCGTTTGCATGGCCGCGCGAAATGGTTCGAGTTTTATGACGGAAATCATCGACTCACTGCTCGCCCAGACTGCGGAAAACTTTGATCTCATCCTTGTCGATCACAACGCCAACGAAGATGTTCTGGGGCCTCAGCGAAAAAAATACGCCCCGATCTTTAAAACTAAGGGTTGGCGATGGGAAAGAAAACCGGGAGCCAGTCCTGCCGAAGCGCACCAACTTGCGGCCAGCCTTGCCAAAGGAACGCACCTTCTCGTCACCAATGACGAAAATACATTTCAGCCGGACGCCATCGAGCTGTTGACAGAAGCAGCCATGCGCGGCGCGGATGTGCTGTCGTGCATGCCAGGCATTGATCCACGCTGCGGCGCTATCTGGTCCGTTGCGATGATGCCGGGACGCAACAAAAGCTCTTGGCCGACCTTAGCCGTCCCCTGGGTCACGGTTGGTTCCAGCCTGACGCTCGGCGTCTATTTTGACACCGTCGATGACCTGAATTTTATAATCAAGCGCGAAACCTATAATCAGCTTGAGCGTCAAATGTCGCGCAAGCCGGTTGTATCCTTCGGCATGGAACTTCAGTTCCGGGCCATGAAGAGCAACAAGCGGCTAGAAATCATTCCTGAAATCGTGATCACGTCGCGTCTCTCGAAGTTGCCGGAGTTGTCACAAGAAGACAAAGTCAAAAAGACCATGTTTGTGTCGGAATTTCTGGCCGATGCTTCGCCAGACGTTCTGAGGCACCTCCTGCTGGGCGTGCGCTCCGCCTATGTAGGCAACAAGGGGCGGGGCCTTGAACGCTTCCCGGGCAAAGACGGAAAGAACAAAACGAACTCTCTCTTTTATGCCCACCCCATCAGTGAAAAACTTATCAAGGTTGTTTGCACGTTCGACGACATATACGTCCGTCATGGCTGCGTTATGCTCGCCTCACTGTTCAGCACGGCCCAATCGCCTATTCAGGTGCACATCATCGCGCGGCTAAACACCATCAACGAAGCCCGAGTTGAGGCCGTCCGGGCGTTTTTCTCCAAAAAATACAACCATGAGATTATCTATGCCTCGCCTACGCTTGCCGAAAAGAAAAACATCGCGCAAGCCGATATCGACGGTCTTCAAACCAATATGAACTTTCACCGTTTCTTCTTTTCCGAATATTTCCCGCACTTGAAACGGCTTATCTTTCTGGATAGCGACCTTATTGTTCGCAAACCGCTTAACGAGCTTTGGGAGAAAAACCTTGGCGAGAATGTGCTCGGAGCGGTTACGGAAATCGACCTTTTCCGCATTCCCCTTTATCTGAATACCGTCGGAGCACATTATTTTAACGGCGGCGTTCTTCTGGTCGATCTTGATCTTTGGCAAAAGATGGATATCAGCAACAAAGCTCTCAAATGGCTTCATCACTACCACACGAACCCAACACGCTATCAGTTATGGGATCAAACCCCTTTAAACAAATCCGTTGACGGAAAGTACCTGCATCTCGATCCGACATGGAACATGGGATATAGCATGCAGCCGCATTATGCAGGCCGTTACGGCCTGACGGAGTCCCGACTCAAGAGCATGATAAGCGATCCCCATATCTTTCATTTCTTGGGACCGTTTAAGCCATGGCTGGAAGAGTGCCGCACCTTTACGCCTTTCGCGCACGAATATAATGCGATTGCCAAAACGATTGATTACATTTTTGCGGCAACTGACGCGCAAAGCAAAAACGCCGCACCGAAAGGAAAAAGGAATAAAGCGAGATAATTCCTACTTCCCGCAAATTGGCGCGAGTTCGGTCTCGAACAATTCAAGCGCGCGGGTGCATGCCTGATCCATATTGTAGTATTTGTAATCGCCAAGCCGCCCGGCAAACCAGATCTTGCCTTTCAGCCCGTCCGCCTTTTTGAGATACGGTTTGAGCTTCGCGTGGCTACCCGGGCTTGGGATGGGATAATACGGCTCATTCCTGGCCTGCTGATAGGCAAGAGAATACTCGTAAATCACCGTGGTCACAGGCATATCATCTTGCCCTGAAAGATACTTAGCCTCGGTGAGGCGCGTGAAATCGTATTCGTTAGGATAATTCACCGAAGTCGCCGGCAGGTAATGGCGGCAGTTCTCCGTCATATACTCAAACCGTAGCGAACGGTACGGCAATGCGCCGTATTCGTTTCCAAAAAACTCGTCAATGGGACCGGTGAAAATGGTCCGCTTTGCGGTGTCGGCCGGCAGGGATGTGTATTCGGTGTTCAGTTGAACGCAAATGTTCGGGTGATCAAGTATCTTCTTGATCATCGCCGTAAAGCCCTCGACCGGCATTGCCTGATGCGTGTCCTGGAAATAGCGATCGTCGCGGCTAATGTGCACCGGCACACGTTCGGTCACGGACGGGTCAAGTTCATCCGGTTTCATACCCCATTGTTTTTCCGTGTAATGCAGAAAAACCTTCTCATATATATAGGAGGCAAGCCAGTTCAGCTCCTTGCCCGACGTTTCGCGCAATTTCAGGATCGGCACCTTCACGCCGAAGCCGAAACGGTTCACAAGCTCCTCAGCCAAACGGTCCGCCATGCGCGGCGGAAAAAGGGCATACATCGAATCCAGATTGAACGGCACCGGAACGGTCTTGCCGTCAACCATGCAAAGCACACGGTGGTAATAAAGCCGCCAATCGGTAAAGCGGGAAAGGTAATCCCAAACTTTCTTGTTGTTGGTGTGGAAGATATGGGGCCCAAAGCGTTGGACAAGAATGCCATTGCCGTCAGTCTCGTCAAAAGCGTTGCCCGCGATATGCGGCCGCCGGTCGATGACCAGCACCTTTTGCCCGCATTCGCTGGCGAGACGCTCGGCAAGCGTCGCGCCCGTAAAACCGGCACCAACAATAAGCCAATCGTAGGTCAAGGAATGCTCCACAAGATGAGAAAAGAACGTGAACCTCTCTACCGGGACCCCGGTTAGGTGTCAATTATCCGCCTTTTCGACCTTTTCATGCGAAAGGCCGTTGTCCTGAAAGCCGCGCTCTTCTAAGCTTCATGTCTAACCTCATGAAAGCCTTCTTATGACCAATCTTGCCCGCCTTGAGTCCTGTTTTCGCGAGACATTGGGCCTGTCACCGGACGCGCCAGTGACAGAACTGAAGTACCGTGATGATCCCGCCTGGGATTCCGTCGCGCATATGCGCCTCGTCGCTGCAATTGAAAGCACTTTCAATATCTCATTCTCTACAGACCAGATTCTGGACATGAGCAGTTTTGCCATCGCCTGCACATTGCTCCAGACTCATGGCGTCAAACTCGAAACAACCTGACTTTCGTGAACTTATTGCCTGTTCCTGCCCTTCCCTTCCTTTCTTTCCTCGCGCCCTCCGGACGCGACGGAGCACCGGCTTTGCGCGACGATCTGGCGCCTGCTTGGCTTAGCTATAAGGAAACGCGCGAAAGGGTTTTGTCGCTTCTTCCTTCCCTGAAAGCGACGCAACGTGGACTTGTGTTTTGTGGTTTGCCACGTTCTGTCGAAGGCGCGCTTGCCTATTTGACGTCTGCGGCAAGCGGTCATGCCGCAATGATGCTCGACCCCGGCACGCCGCAACTGGACGGTCTTATTGAAGCCTATCAGCCGGAATGGATCATTCTTCCCGCAGACCTGCCGGCGCACAAACTTTATCGTCGTGTCAATTGGGGCTTATTCGGGTTAGCCCTCTGGCAGCGCACAGAAACGTCTTCGGCTTTACTGCATCCCGATCTTTTTCTTTTGCTTCTGACATCGGGATCGACCGGCGGACGGAAAGCCGTACGCCTTTCCTATGCCAACATTGCGCACAATACGAATGCCATTATTGCCAGCCTCGATCTGGCGTCGCAGGAATGCGCGTTGCTGCACTTGCCGTTGGCATATTCCTTTGGCTTGTCCGTCCTCAACATGCAACTGACGACGGGCGGCAGCGTTCTTTTAACCGAATATAGCCTTATGAGCCGTGAAATATGGGAACTCGCGCGCGCACATGAAGCAACCTTATTTGCCGGCGTTCCCACGCATTATGAAATGCTGGCGCGTTTAGGCCTCGACCGTCTTCAGGTGTCAAAACTGAATACTTTTTTACAAGCCGGGGGCAAAATGCCTCTGCCTCTGACGCAGGAAATGCTGAAACAGGTTCAAGCGCGGCAAGGCAAGTTGTTCATTATGTATGGCCAGACAGAAGCCAGCCCGCGTTTAACTTGCTTTCCGTTGCATAAGATGCCGGAGAAAATCGGCGCAGCAGGTTATGTGCTTAAAGATGGAAAGCTTTCCATTGAAGACGGCGAGATTATTTATACCGGGCCGAACGTTATGATGGGTTACGCTGAAAGCCGGGCCGATCTTTCCCAAAGCGATACACAGCGCGGACGGCTCGCCACGGGCGATCTCGGTCAATTGGATAACGACGGCTGCCTGCGAATCACGGGACGCAAGCAGCGCTTTGCCAAGCTGCATGGTGAACGTATTTCGCTGGACGATCTGGAACTGTTGGCACGTATTGTTATAGTAGCGTACGCCTTGGAAGATAGGGATAAAATCGTTCTCGTGACGACCTCCAAAGATCCAGCCACACATCAACAATTGAAGGATCACCTTATCAAAACAACGGGGTTAGCTCCGACATGGCTTGAAGTTCGCGTCGTCGACGCTATACCTTACCAAACGAGCGGTAAAGTCGATTACCGCAAAATACGGGAATGGTTATGATAGCGGAACCGGTACGCGACGCGCTTTTATGTCAACGGCCTTTCAGCATCAAACAGGCTGATAAAGAACACACGTTGCTGATGCTGCTCAGGGACCTGACCCAACATCACCGCGATCACTGTCCGGCGTATAGGCAAATCACCGATCTGGCAGCCCCAAACGGGGTAAATGCGAGAATATTGGAGGATCTTCCTTATCTTCCTGTTTCACTTTTCAAATGGCGCACATTGCGCAGTGTCCCGGAATCGGAAATCCGCACGACCATCACCTCAAGCGGCACAACAGGCCAACAGTTGAGCCGTATCGATCTTGATGCGGAAACCGCAAAACTGTCGGCCAAGGCGCTTAGCCTCATTATCGGCAGCATTACGCAAAACCAGCGTTTGCCTTTTTTGATTATCGACAACGAATCCGCGCTTAGCAACCATAACACAGTCGGCGCGCGCGCTGCGGCCATTCTTGGGCTCATGCCTTACGGGCGCGATCCCTGTTTTGTTCTTCACGAAGATTTCTCCGTTGATCACGCCAAGCTTGATGCTTTTCTGGAACGCCACCCCGACGAACTTATTCTCGCTTTCGGTTTCACTTATCTGATATGGCAATATTTCATTCCTGCGTGTGAACAACATCTTTACAACTTGTCCCGCGTTATAATGCTGCATAGTGGCGGCTGGAAGAAGCTGCAAGACCAAGCCGTCGACAATGCAAAATTCAAAAACAAGCTTAACAACGCCGCGGATATAAACCGCGTAATTAATTTTTACGGTATGGCGGAACTGCCGGGGACCATATTCCTGGAAAACGAAGACGGCCTCCTATATCCGCCATCTTTTGCCGATGTTATTATCCGCGATCCCATAACGCTGGAAACCTTGCCGAAAGGCCAGCCCGGGCTGATCCAGATTGTGAGCGCCTTGCCGCGCAGCTATCCAGGCCACTCTATCCTGACCGAGGACATCGGTGTGATCGAAAAAATCGACGGCGGCGTGAATGATGTATTCGGCAATGGTTTTAGTGTTCTCGGCCGCGCACCACGCGCCGAACAGCGCGGCTGTAGCGATGTGCTGGCCGGCAAAGAGGTCGTAGCATGACGATCATTCGCCAGCTTTTGCCAACCCAAGGTGATGTTACGGCCAGTGACATCATGTGTTCGGCACAGGCAACCAATAAGGAACCGCTTCGCCCTGCATCCCCTGAGGCCCGCGCCTTTTGCGCATCGCTTTCCCAACGCCTTCTGAATGATGCGCGCACGCTTCCTTTTCCGGCCCTGCAGTCGCTTGGTTATTGGCTCCGCCCCGCTATGCTCACGCCAATGGTCGAAAATTATCTCTATGTGCCGACAGATACGCAACGTGTTCCAGCCGGCATTGTTTTTCAAATTCCCCCCGGTAACGTCGATACTCTTTTTGGTTATACGGCAGCCATTGCTATTTTAAGCGGCAACGCCGTCATCATCCGTTTGCCAAGCGCCGAACGGCCTGAGCAGGTATTGCTTCTCAACCTGATTACAGAATGTCTTACTGAGGCCGAACCTTGTATACAGGAGCGTTTGATTATCATCCGCTATGACCATGATGACGATATTACGTCACAGCTTTCATCTGTTTGCGATGCCCGGCTGGTATGGGGCAGTGATGAAACGGTGGCACATATCCGGAAGATTCCCCTATCGCCTCTTGCACGGGAGGTTTGTTTTGCCAATCGTTTTTCGGTTATGGCACTGAATGCGCGTAGCTACGCTGCGTCAATTGGGCGCGATTTTTCGACCCTCATTCACTGCGTTTACAAAGACATTTACCTGTTTGATCAAAAGGCGTGCTCTTCGCCGCGTCTTTTGATATGGGTCGGAGACAAGGATTCCGTAACGCAGGCTTCAAAAGATTTTTATCCAAGACTTTCTTCTCACGCGATTGCCCATCATTATCGGCCCGGCTTTGCGGAAAACGTTGCTAAACTTAATGCCTCCTATCTGGCAATGTACGACCTCAATCCTGTCAGCTATGAAGTTTTCAGTCCTGCGTTAAGTGTCATTACGCTTGACAACATGGACTCCCTTTCCGCATTCAAACGCATCAATTATGGATCCGGTCTGCTTCTTGCCATACAGCTGAACAGCCTTCCTGATTTGGCCGCCTATGCTGAAAGACGCGATCAGACGCTGACGCACTGGGGATTCAAGCCAACGGAGATTCATGAGTTTATGGCCATCACACAAGGACGGGGCTTTGACCGCATTGTGCCTATCGACCATGCGCTTGTGTTTGATCCGGTGTGGGATGGATTCAATTTGTTCGATATCATGACGCGGCTGGTACAGGTTCTGAAATGAACAATCTCATTATCGTTGGCGCAGGCGGGTTTGGCCTTGAGGTTGCGGCGTATGCCGAAGATATCGTGCGCGCAGGCCAACAGTCGTTCACGCTGAAAGGCTTTCTCGACGACACGAAAGCGCCGGGAACGAAACATGGCGGTTATCCCATCCTCGGCCCCACCGACATGCCCCCGGTTTGCAATGCTGTTTATGTGATCGCCGTAGGCACCCCTGAGAACCGCAAAATACTTTATAACCGTCTGGAAGGCGTTGGTACCCGCTTCGCCACCCTCGTTCACCCGGCCTGTCACGTCGCCGCCACCGCGCGGCTTGGTGTCGGCACCGTACTCGCCCCCTTCTCGCTCGTGGGACCAGAAACGCAAATCGGCGCGCAATGTGTTCTCAATGTTTACACGACTGTAGGCCATGAAGGCCGCATCGGCGACTTTTGCGTCCTCTCGCCGTATGCAAGTGTTCACGGCGCCGCTGCTCTGGGTTCCGGCATTTTTATGGGCGGCCAAGCCTTCGTCACCGCGCGCACTCGCGTGGGGGACAACGTCAAAATCTCCGCCGGATCTGTCGTTTATAATGATATTCCCAACGACGCTATGGTCATGGGCAATCCGGCTGTTTTCCGCCAAAACGGCTAAAAAAGCCTACCATTCCTGAAAACATGATAGATTCCGCATCCGGCATTACTGGAACAAAAACGGAACTCCTGTTTTGTTCTCTTTTTGTTTACTTCTATTATTTGGGCAACAACTGTTCGGCATAGATTTTATTAATAAAGATTCCTGTGGATTAAGACATTTTTATTACATATTCCCTTGATTCCCCATATCTACCCATGATATCCCATAGTTACCCAATTGAGGCCAGGGGATATGCGGGAGCATTCGACGGCCTAACTTTTTGAATTTCCGAGGTCTTTTATGACCGTTTTCCTGTCCACTTTTGTCAACCGAATTGACAAGAAAGGACGGGTGTCTGTGCCAGCCTCCTTTCGGTCCGTTCTGGGCCCAAAAGCGCCGGGAATCGTGGTTTTCCGCTCTCTCCAGCACGAAGCGCTCGAGGCCTGTTCAACGAACCATCTTGAAATTCTTAGCAATAGTCTTGAAAAACTCGACCTCGCACCAGAAATGTACGAGCTGATCGAAACCACCATTTTTGGCGGTTCGGTTCAAATGCCATTCGACGGCGAAGGCCGAATCACCCTCCCCCCACACCTTGCTCAACCCGTCGGCATTGTCGACGAAGTCGCTTTCGTCGGGCGTCGCAAAACCTTCCAGATCTGGGAACCTGAAAGACTGGCTGCACACGAAGCAGCGGCTCGTTCTGCGGCGCGCGCTAAAGACATTTCGCTCAGCAAAATCATCGCACAGGCCGCGAGCCGCCTCGAAGATGGGAGTTTCTGATGAAACTTTCCGGCGGCCATATCCCCGTAATGCTGAATGAAGTGCTGAAGGGGCTTGCGCCGCATGATCAGGGCATTTACGTCGACGGCACGTTCGGCCGCGGCGGATACGCTCGCGCCCTGCTCATGGCCGCGAAAACGCAAGTCTTCGGCATTGACCGCGATCCCGACGCCATCGCCGCAGGCCAAAACATGGTGAAGGAGTTTGCGCCGCGCCTTACGCTCCTGCAAGGCACGTTTGGTGAAATGGACCGTTTGCTCGCAACCAAAAGTATCACGGCTGTTGATGGTATTGCGCTTGATCTGGGCGTTTCATCGCCTCAGCTCGATGAACCCGAACGTGGTTTCTCATTCACGAAAGACGGTCCGCTTGACATGCGCATGAGCCGTTCTGGCCCAACGGCTTCAAATATCGTGAATGAGTCTAGCGAAAAGGAACTAGCTGATATTATCCACACCTTTGGTGAAGAGCGTTTTGCCCGCCGCGTTGCTAAACACATCGTCGAAGCGCGCAAAACATCAATCATCAATCGCACGCTCCGGCTGGCCGAAATTATCCGTAAGGCTGTCCCCCGTTCCAGCGACGGCGTTGATCCCGCGACCCGGACATTTCAGGCCTTGCGTATCGTTGTAAACGACGAACTGGGCGAACTGAAGCGCGGCCTTGAAGCCGCCGAGCGTCTCTTGAAACCGAAAGGACGCCTTGCGGTTGTGTCGTTTCATTCACTGGAAGACCGTTGCGTAAAGAATTTTCTACGCGAGCACAGCAGCCACGCGTCGCGGAGATCACGTCATATGCCAGCTAATGAAATGGCACGGCAACCTTGTTTTGTTCTGTTTGCACGTAAACCGCACACACCTTCTTCCACTGAAATTATGGCCAACTCCCGTGCACGTTCCGCCCGCTTGCGCGTTGCCGAACGCACCAATATACCTCCCGTAAAGGAGAAAATCGCATGAGCCGCGTGTCTCTTATCCTTTTCTGGTTTGCATTGACGATTGCCGTCAGCGGCGCCTTGTATGCGACAAGCTATCGCGTTCAAGAACTCAGCAAGGAACTCCGCACGCTCAATGCCCAGATCGAATCCGAGCAAACAAACATTCATGTGCTAAAAGCTGAGTGGGTTTACCTTGCCAATCCCGCGCGGATCGAAAAGGCTGCCCGTAAGCACCTCGCTATGCATCCGACGGCAACAAAGCAAATCGCACGCCTTGAAAACCTATCGGATATCCTGCCAACCCGCACAGAGGCCATGGCTGGTGTAACCGTAGAAAGCACACCTATTGCCAGTGTTAAGACAACGCTTGCTGCGCCTGCGCCCGCCCCTACCATCGCACCCCGCCGCCGTGTCGAGGTGTCTAACGACACAAGGCACGTCAATACACATATAAATATTCAACGCACCGCCTATGCGGCGCCTTTTCCGGGAACTGATCGCGACCTATCAACCGCGCTTGACACAGAATCCCATGACGGCACTTCTCCATGACGGGGTGGCGCTCTTCGCGCAAAAAATACTCCTTCCGTCAGCCCAGTCTGCCGGGTCTTTGGGACACACCTGAAAAAAAGCCCCACCCCCGTCTCTCCACACCGGCTGAACATGCGCTTGAAAGAGCCCGTTTACGCCTTAGTTTTGTTTTTCTCATTTTCGGAATTGTTTATTTGGTCATTGGCGGTCGTTTAACCAGCCTTTCTCTTTTTAATGAAGCACCGGAAGCACCAACAATACATGCGGCCTCTGGTGAGATGCCAACGGCAAGCCGGGCCGATCTTGTAGACCGCAATAATATTGTGTTGGCTACATCATTACCAACCGTTTCACTTTGCGCGGATGGAAAAAAAATTCTCAATTCGGATGAAGCTCTCGAAAAACTCCAAAGCGTTCTACCCGATCTTGACCGGAATAAATTGAATGAAGACCTCCATAGCACAAAACGTTGCGCCACGATCAAGCGTCACCTCACCCCCCGGCAATATTACGCTGTTAACAAGCTTGGCATTGCTGGCTTGGAATTTAGCCCGGATGAAGCACGCACTTATCCGTCAGGCCGACTTACAGCCCATGTCCTGGGATACACCGACATCGATAGCAATGGTATTGCTGGACTTGAAAAAGGGCTGAACGATCGCCTGCAACAGCATCCTGATCCGGTCGTCCTCTCGCTTGATCTAAGGTTACAGACCATTTTACATCGCGAGCTAAACAACGCTCTTGATGAGTTTCATGCAATCGGAGGCGCTGGCCTCGTTATGGATATTGCGACTGGCGAGATATTGTCTCTTGTTTCATTGCCGGATTTCGATCCTATGCAAGCTGGCAACGCTGATGATGACGCGAAGTTCAACCGGGCGACACTTGGCGTTTATGAAATGGGCTCGACGTTCAAAGTCTTCAATACTGCATTGGCGCTAGACTCCGGCCTAATTAAGCCTTCAGACCGTTTTGATACGCTTCATCCGATGCAGGTTGGTGATCGAACCATACGTGATTTTCATCCATCCAAATACCACCTTAATGTCGCAGAAATATTTATGGAGTCATCCAATATCGGTGCAGCACGCATGGCAGAACGCATAGGAGCGACACGTCAACGTGCCTTTTTCAGCCGCCTTGGCCTGACAGAAAAGGCGCCAATTGAAATTCCGGAAGTCGGGCTTCCTCTTTTTCCTTCCCCCTCTAACTGGAGTCATGCCACCACACTAACTGTGGCTTTCGGCCATGGAATCGCTGTAAACGCTGTCCAGCTCGCAAGCGCCGCGGCAACTGTTATCGGTGACGGTCGCCTCGTCCATCCAACATTATTAAAAGTTACCAGCAACCCTTTTAACAGCAATGAACGCATTGTATCTCCTCAAACGGCAGCCCAGATGCGCGCTCTAATGCGCCTAGTGGTTACGCACGGCACGGCAAAAGCGGCTGAAGTGGCCGGCTATGTCGTTGGGGGGAAAACAGGAACGGCGGATAAAATAATGGGCCGTCAGTACAATAAAAACGCCCGCCTATCATCGTTTATCGGGGTTTTCCCGGTACAAACGCCGCGCTATCTTGTCTTTGCCATGCTGGACGACCCTAAGGGCAATGCCAAGACATATGGCTATGCCACAGGCGGCTGGACCGCTGCGCCTGTTGTGGGCAGGGTCATTGGACAGATAGGCCCCTTGCTCAGTTTGCCCCCGCTTGAGCCGGACATGCTGGCAGCAGCCGAACGCCAATTGCTAAAACCGCTTGGCGCCGAAGTGTTGAATAGTTTGCAAGTGAATAAGGAAGATGACGATTATGCAGCTGTTGAATCTAATAGCGCCCAATGATGGGATAAAAAGATATGGTGACGATCACGACATAAGTGGCATCTCGGCGGACTCCAGAAGCGTAAAAGCCGGCTATTTATTCGCCGCCATTCCCGGAACGCTACAGGACGGTCGTGCGTATATCAAAGACGCTATCACGAAAGGTGCCGTTGCCGTTCTTGCGCCGGAAGATACGGATCGTTCAACGCTGCCGTCAAACATCAGCTTTCTAACAGCAACGGATACACGGAAAGCATTTTCATGTATCGCGTCACGTTTCTTTCCGCGCCAGCCGGAAACGATTGCGGCCGTTACCGGTACAAGCGGCAAAACATCAACGGTACAATTCACACGGGAGCTATGGGAGTCTATTGGCCATACGGCGGCAAGCCTCGGCACTTTGGGAGTCGTGACAGCCAATGAAAGCCACTATGGCTCTTTAACGACGCCTGATCCCGTCACTTTACATCAAATCCTTCATGAAGTGACAGGCAAAGGCATTACCCACCTCGCAATGGAAGCCTCAAGCCACGGGCTAGAATTGCACAGGCTTGATTATGTGCGTCTTAAGGTTGCCGCTTTTACAAATCTTTCGCGCGATCATCTTGATTATCACCACAGCATGGAAGAGTACTTTGCCGCCAAGTTGCGCCTGTTCAATGATTTATTGCCCGAAGGAAGCACGGTTGTTTTGAACGCCGACGTTCCAGAGTTCGAGGAACTGTTCCGGCATTCCAAAGCGCGCCGGCATCGCCTTATTTCTTACGGCAATAAGGGAAAAGAAATTCAGATTAAAAGCTATGAGCCACGGCCCAATGGACAAAAAGTTAGATTCTCTGCCATGGGAAAAGACTATGAAATTCTTCTGCCGATCGTCGGCGAGTTTCAGGTATGGAACAGCCTATGCGCATTAGGCATGGTTCTTGGTAGCGGTGAGAAAGCGGACAACACCGTGCCTGCGCTGGAAAAACTGAGCGGCGTTCCGGGACGATTAGAGTTAGCAGGCACAACAAAAACTGGTGGCACTGTTTTTGTGGATTATGCGCACAAGCCGGGGGCGCTGGAAAATGTACTGACGGCGTTACGTCCTCATGTCGCGGCGCATCCCGGCGCCAAGCTGCATGTTGTGTTTGGCTGCGGCGGCAACCGCGACAAGGGCAAGCGCCCTATCATGGGCGGTATTGCCCAACGGCTAGCCGACGAAGTTATCGTGACCGACGACAACCCACGAAAGGAGATTCCCTCAACAATTCGGCAGGAAATACTGGCGGGTTGCACCGCGGGGCCGAATCTGCGTGAAATCAGCGACCGGGCTCAGGCGATTCAGGCCGGCATCGCGCAACTGCGCGCCGGGGACGTACTCGTCATTGCCGGAAAAGGCCATGAAAAAGGCCAAATTGTTGGCGATCAAGTTTTGCCGTTCGACGATGCCGATGTGGCACGCCGGGTGTTGCGTGGGGAAGCGGTATGATTTTGAACTGGTTGGCTGAAGATGTGTTGCGCGCCGTGAGGGGACAAAGCTTGCACGAGCAGTCTTGGGTTGCGCATGGCGTTTCCATCGACAGCCGCACCACACAGCCAGGCGATCTGTTCATTGCCATTGTCGGCCCTGAACAAGATGGCCACACGTACGTTAGCGCCGCGTTCGCTGCCGGGGCTATCGCTGCGATTGTGCAAAAAACGCCATCGCAAGTGCCAGCTGATGTGCCTCTTATTTTTGTCGAAGATACTTTTATCGCCCTGCAGGATTTAGGGCGCGTCGGCCGTCAACGCGCGAAAGCAAAGGTTGTTGCTATAACCGGTTCCGTCGGCAAGACGAGTAGCAAGGATCAACTTCGGCTTATGCTCGGCACAATTGCTGATACTTATGCGAACGAGGGAAGCCTGAACAATCATTGGGGCGTGCCTTTATCATTAGCGCGACTCCCGGTCGATGCGCGTTATGGCGTTTTTGAAATCGGCATGAACCACGCAGGTGAACTCGGCCCCCTCTCCCGCGAAGTCCAGCCGCAAGTGAGCCTTATTACAAATGTCGAGGCCGTACATCTCGAATTTTTTTCATCGGTTGAAGCCATTGCAGACGCTAAAGCCGAAATTTTTTTGGGCATGGATGTTAATGGCTCGGCCGTGCTTAACTTTGATAACCCGCATTATGCGCGCCTTCTTGCCGCGGCACGAACACAAGGCCTAAAGCGCATTCTTAGCTTCGGCACTGGCGCCAAATGCGAGGCGCGTCTTATTGATTGTCATGCCCTGGACGACGCGAGCGAGGTTCAAGCCGAAATCCTCGGCCAGAAAATTACTTATCGGGTGGGCGCGCCCGGCCCGCATATCGCGTTTAACTCACTCGGGACCCTTTTAGCCGCTGCAGCCATCGGCGCGGATGTGCCCGTATGCGCGGAAGCGCTTGCGACCTACAATCCGCCCAAAGGACGCGGCACACAGAAGATTGTCAATCTTCCTGATGGCGGCAGTTTTACCTTGATCGACGAAAGCTATAACGCCAGTCCTGTCGCCATGCGCGCGGCCATTGAAGTGCTGTGCCGGACGACGGCAGGCCCCAAGGGACGGCGTATTGCCATGCTGGCGGATATGCGCGAGCTCGGCGATGCATCGCCTCGCCTTCACGCGGGTCTTGTGGAAGACCTGGTCAAGTCAGGCATAGATGTTGTGCATTGCTGCGGCGAGATGATGACTTATCTATATGAAACCTTGCCGCCTCATCTGCGTGGCGTTCGAACAGCCACCAGTTCCGAATTGGCCGCCGCCGTCGCAAAAGACATTCGGGCGGGAGATGTTGTCATGATCAAGGGATCACATAGCATGCACATGGACCGCGTTGTCGACGCGTTGCGCGCGCTGGAAAATAAAACGGCAGCGCCGCAAAAAATGGCATGTTAATAACCAAGAAACGCAAGAGAGTTTAGGTCTAACGCATGTTATATTATTTTCTTCAGCCTTTCGCCCGCGACTTCATCTTTTTTAATCTGTTCCGTTACATCACATTTCGGACCGGCGGTGCTTTGCTGACTTCTTTAATAATATGTTTCATTCTCGGCCCGCGCATTATTCGTTGGCTCCGCACACAGCAAGGCGAAGGTCAACCTATCCGCGAAGACGGCCCCGAAACGCACCACAAAAAAAAGGGAACGCCGACGATGGGCGGCCTCATGATCCTTATCGGGGTCATTGTCAGCACGCTTCTCTGGGTTGATATTTCGAGCGCCTATTCATGGATTGTTCTTTTTGTAACAACCACTTTTGGCTTTATCGGATTTGCCGACGACTATAAAAAACTTACACGGCGTTCCGCCTATGGCGGAGTGCCGGGAAAAGTGCGTCTGCTCTTGCAAGCCATCATTACGACAGCAGCTGTTCTGACCATCGTGTACCTTGCGAACAGCGATCAGGCTACACGCCTCGCCCTTCCCTTCTTTAAGGATTTTATGCCGCAACTGGGGTTTATGTTTATTCCTTTTGGTGTTTTCGTGATCGTTGGCGCTGCGAACGCAGTCAACCTGACGGATGGACTTGACGGCTTGGCGACGGTGCCCGTTATGCTTGTGGCGCTTTGTTTCGGCTTAATTACGTATCTTGTCGGCAATGCCGTTTTTTCTTCCTATCTGCAAATCCACCACGTGCCCGGCAGCGGCGAGTTATCGGTATTTTGTGGGGCTTTGGTTGGGGCATGCCTCGGTTTCCTGTGGTTCAATGCGCCGCCCGCGCAGGTGTTCATGGGCGACACGGGCTCACTTGCGCTTGGCAGCGCCATCGGCACAATCGCCGTCATCATCAAACATGAAATCGTCCTTGCTATCATCGGCGGTCTATTCGTCGTCGAAACCGTTTCCGTCATTTTGCAAGTCGCTTCCTTCAAAACAACGGGCAAACGCATTTTTAAAATGGCCCCCCTTCACCATCATTTTGAAAAATTGGGCTGGTCGGAACCCACGGTTGTAATTCGCTTCTGGATCATTGCCAGCATTCTTGCGCTCGTCGGGCTTTCGACGCTTAAGTTGAGGTAAGTTGTGAGCGGCGAAGCGTTCACCACCTTCTTCAAAAATAAAACCGTGACTCTCATGGGCCTCGGGCTTTTAGGGCGAGGCGTCGGCGACGCTACGTTTCTGGCCCAACATTGCAAGAAGGTCTATGTCACCGATCAGAAGACCGAGGAAGAACTCCGGGTTTCGGTCGATGCATTAAAAGAATATAAAAACATTGAGTTTTTACTTGGCGAACACGACGAGAAAATCTTTTCCGGTGTCGATTTTATTATCAAGGGCGCTGGTGTTCGCCTGGACAACCCCTACATCGCGCACGCGCAAAGAAACAATACCCCTATCTACATGAGCGCGGCCCTGTTCGTACGTTTCGCCCCGATCAAAACAGTCGGCGTAACGGGCACGCGGGGCAAAACAACCACGGCGCACATGATTGCTGATATTCTGAAACGTGCGGGGAAGAAAGTTCTGTTGGGGGGCAATATTCGGGGCATCTCGACGCTTGCCCATCTTGTCGATGCCGACCAATACGACCTTGCGGTTCTGGAGCTGGATTCCTGGCAGCTTCAAGGATTTGACAGCCTCAAGATCAGTCCGAACATCGCTGTTTTCACGACATTCTATCCCGATCATATGAATTATTATGACGGGAATATGGACCAATACCTGAACGATAAAACGGCCATATTCCGCCATCAAAAACCGGGGGATACTTTTATAGCTTCGGAAGAAGTCGCTGGAATTATCAGTAAAGAACCCCGGTATTCAAACTTGATTATAGTCCAGCCCTTGACGCCCTTATTCGCCCTCAAAGCGCCTGGCGCGCATAACCTTCTGAATGCGGCGTGCGCTCAAGCAGCCGGCAAAGCTTGCGGTATTGATGACAAAACAGTTAATGCCGCATTACATGACTTTGAAAGCGTCGAGGGACGCCTGCAGTTCATTGGCACATGGAGAGACCGTAATATCTACAATGACAATAACGCGACAACGCAGGAGGCTACACTCGCAGCAATCACTTCCTTCCCTCCATCTTCAATCGTTCTGATATTTGGCGGCAGTGATAAGGGATTGCCGATCGATCAGCTCACGGCCTACATTAAAAATAACAATATCCGGTCTGTTTTACTGAAAGGCACTGGCAGCGACCACGTTCGCCAACACTTGCCGGACCTCAAAATTGCTTTGTCTATGAGCGAGGCCGTGAACCTGGCGGCTGAAATGTCAAAAGCCGGTGATAATATCGTTCTGAGTCCCGCCTTCGCTTCTTTCGGCATGTTCAAGAACGAGTACGACCGCAACGATCAGTTTCTTTACGAAGTCAAACGGCTGAGTTAGCAATGCGCAAGATGTATTCTCCAGCCATCACCCGGTCCGACCAATCCGTGCTAGGCCGTTGGTGGTGGACAGTTGACCGCTGGACACTCGCGGCCATTGCGTTGCTTATGGGGTTCGGTATTTTATTGATCCAGGCCGCAACTCCCGCTGTCGCCGTCAAACATGGTCTTGATAATTACTATTTTGTCGAGCGGCATCTCGTCATGTTGGTGCCTGCGGCACTAGCGATCTTAGGTCTTTCGCTTCTTTCGCCGCGCCACGTCCGTTGGCTTGCGGTCGGGTTGTTGATTGTATTTTTGCCTCTTCTCGCCGGCACATTGGTCTTCGGCGTAGAAATAAAGGGCTCTATGCGGTGGCTTCATTTTCCCGGCCTGCAGATTCAGCCTTCCGAATTCGTCAAGCCTTTGTTTACCGTAACGGCTGCATGGCTTTTCTCGCGCCAATGCGAGAGACGCGGTTTTCCGGCGCTGAGTGTCAATATGGCGCTATATTTAGCCATCATCCTCTGCCTTGTCGGACAACCGGATATCGGCATGGCATTTCTTGTCACCGCTATATGGTTTACGCAATTTTTCCTTGCAGGACTCCCTCTTGTTCTGGTTGTCGCTTTCATGGTTTTAGGCGCAGGTGGTTTATTTGGGGCGTATTATTCTTTTTCGCATTTCCGCACGCGTTTTGACGCCTTCCTGAGCCATAGCGGCGATACCTATCAAACGGATCGTGCTTTGGACGCCTTCATTAATGGCGGATTATTTGGCACAGGCCCCGGCTCGGGCACCGTGAAAATGACAATCCCCGACGTTCATGCTGATTTCGTTTTCGCAGTCGCCGGCGAAGAATTAGGATTGTTTGTTTGTCTTCTTATCATTTTTCTTTTCGCCTTTATCGTCATGCGTGGGTTTTGGCGCATAAAAAGCGAAAACAATCTTTTCGTCCTTCTAGCCGCAAGCGGTTTGTTACTTGAGTTTGGCTTGCAAGCTGCGATCAATCTCGCGTCCACCTTGCGCCTGATTCCGGCCAAAGGTATGACTTTGCCTTTCATTTCCTATGGTGGCTCATCCCTCTGGTCCTTGGCGCTCGGAATGGGTATGCTTCTGGCACTTACTCGAAAACGATACGGCTTGAGCGAAATGTAGTTTTCATAAAGGTAACAACGATGAAAAATTGGACTGTGTATGTTACAACGGCTTTCATAGCTTTAGTTATATCTTTGATGATAGGCGCTATTACCGTTGTGCCTCCCAAAGCAAATATGGCCGAGACTGTTTACGCACGTGTCGTGCGCACAGGCACACTGCGCTGCGCTTATCAGGTCTGGCCCCCCTTTGTAGCCAAAGATCCCTCAACCCAAAAATTCAGCGGCATTTTTCCCGACATCATCGAAGCCGTTGCCAAACAGGCCAATCTCAAACTTGAATGGGTTGAAGAAGTCGGCACGGCAAGTCCTTATGAGGGATTTAAGACCGGACGCTATGACTTGATTTGCTCGCCCTTTACGCCAACCCCTGCGCGCGCCGTAGCCGCGGATTTTTCGGTGCCTGTCACTTATGTTCCCTATTACCTGTTCGCTCGAGTTGACGATAACCGCTTTGACTCGGCCTATGCGGCAGCAAACAACCCCGCCGTTAAGTTCGTCACCAATGACGGCGACTTGAGTGAAACGATCATCAAGAAAAACTTTCCAAAAGCCGGCATCATGAACTTGCCCAATCTGACGAATGCTTCGGATATGCTGCAAAACGTTGCCCTAAAGAAAGCCGATCTCGTCATCACGGAAGCCTCGATTGCCTATGGATATATGAAAAACAACCCCGGCAAAATCAAACAGGTGATGGGCGATCCCGTCGCGACACCTCCGGCTGCGTTTCCCCTGCCCCCGGATCAATACGCACTGGCCGCCATGATCAATACATCTCTGCAAAGTCTCCGCGATACAGGCGAACTGAACAGCATTCTCCAGCACTACGAACAATATCCCGGAACTTTCCTGCGACCGGCCAAACCCTACACAACGCCATGAAGCAAATATGTCATTTGCAGGCTATATACCGCCGCCGATTTCAACAAAGCCATCTTTAGCTTTTCAAAAACCAACGAGTCCCGCCTGTAAAAGTGGAATCAAATTTTTTTTGCATATTTCATTAGAATTCTTGCATGAATGAGCTTTTCCCTTCCCAAGATAACGCTATTATATTATTGACGCTCCGGCAGCCTAACGCCAACATAGCCGCATCCGAACATACTCCCTGAAACCATGACCAATCAGCCCCAACCTCCCCTCATCGTTCTCGCCGCCGGCGGCACCGGCGGGCATGTGTTCCCAGCCGAAGCGCTTGCGCGCGAGTTGCTGGGACGCGGCATGCGTGTTGTCCTTTTCACGGATCAACGCGGCAATAAATTCAGCGTCGACCTGTCTGTGCAAGTTTATCGTGTCCGCGCCAGCAGCCTTGGCAAAGGGGTTTTTGGCCGCGTGCGCAGCGTTATTGAAATGGGCCTTGGCGTTTTGCACGCCGGGCGTTTGTTGCGTAAACTGAAACCCAAGATCGTTGTCGGTTTTGGCGGTTATCCTTCCGTTCCCGCGCTTTACGCCGCTGCGCGCGCAAACATCCCCCTTATCCTTCACGAACAAAATGCAATTTTGGGACGCGCAAACCGCGCTATGCTGCCAAAAGCACGTATTGTTGCCACTTCTTTCCCGAGTGTAGCCGGGCTGAAATCTGTCGAAGGCGTGCGCGTCATACAAACCGGTAATCCCGTGCGTCCGGCTTTTGCCGCGCTGCGTGCTACGCCTTACACGCCCATCACCGATGATGGCCCTGTGCGCTTGTTAGTGTTGGGCGGCAGCCTCGGCGCGCGCGTATTCAGCCAAATCGTCCCAAAAGCGATTGGTCTCCTGCCCCAACATCTGCGGGGTCGACTTATCATTGCGCAACAGTGCCGTGGCGAGAATATCGAAGAAACCCAAGCCGCCTACGCTGGCGCGGGTATTGAAGCTGAGCTTTCGCCCTTTTTTCAGGATGTGCCCGAGCGCATGGCTCAGGCTCATCTTGTCGTTGGCCGCGCTGGCGGCGGAGCCATTGCCGAACTCACAGCCATTGGCCGCCCGTCCATCCTCGTGCCCTTCCCGCACGGGCATGCGGGGGAGCAAACCGCCAATGCCGAGTCCTTGGCGGAAGCTGGTGGCGCGTGGCTCATCCCTGAACAGGCTTTCACGCCGGAAGCGTTGGCCGTGCGTCTCGAGGCCTTGTTAACCCTGCCGGGCAACTTGGCGAAAGCAGCGGCGGCGTCGCGTTCGTGGGGCACCGTCACGGCTGCGGACAGCCTTGCCGATTGCGTTGAGGCCGTTATCGGCCTATCAATCTCTTCCCGCGTCGGGAAGACGCCCCAATCGGGTCTTTCCTCCCTTGTGGGAAAGTAAACTGGGCCGTCCTATTTTCGCCACCCTTTTCCGTGTAGAAACCGAATATGAACATTCAATCGCAAAAGAATTTTTCGCCTCTTGATATTGGCCTTATCCATTTTACCGGGATCGGCGGCATCGGCATGAGCGGCATTGCCGAAATCCTGCACAACCTCGGCTATAAAGTTCAGGGCAGCGATCTTACCGACAACGCAAACGTCAAGCGCCTCCGGGAGCGCGGCATCAAGGTCATGATCGGACATGCCGCCGAAAACATTGGCGAGTCTCGCGTCGTTGTCATTTCTTCCGCTGTCAAACGCGATAATCCGGAAGTTATCGCCGCCCGGGCGGCAATGCTTCCGGTTGTGCGGCGGGCCGAAATGCTCGGCCAGTTGATGCGTTTGAAGTGGTCGGTGGCCGTTGGCGGCACACACGGGAAAACAACGACCACATCTATGGTCGCGGCCATGTTTGATGCGGCGAACCTTGATCCGACAGTCATCAACGGCGGCATAATCAATGCCTATGGCACAAATGCGCGTCTTGGCGATGGCGACTGGATGGTGGTTGAGACGGATGAATCCGACGGCAGCTTTACTAAGTTGCCTTCAACAATCTGCATCGTTACCAACATCGATCCTGAGCACATGGATCATTATAAAGATTTTGAAGCCGTTAAAAACGCCTACGCCACATTCATTGAAAACATACCGTTTTACGGCTTTGCCGCGTTGTGTGTCGATCACCCCGAGGTTCAGGCCATGATCGCGCGCATACAGGACCGCAAAATCATCACCTATGGTTTCTCGCCTCAAGCCGACGTGCGTGGGGTCAACATGCGCACCGACAACGATGGCGCGCATTTTGATATCGCGATTGTCGACCGCCAATCCGGCACAACGCATAATCTCACAAGTTTTCATCTCCCAGTTATTGGCAAACACAATGTCCAGAACGCCCTCGCTGCGATCACGATCGGCTGGCATCTTGGATTCAGCGAAAAGATCATGCGCGTTGCGCTGTCGAAGTTCGAAGGCGTCAAGCGGCGCTTTACACGTACGGGCGTCGTGAACGGCGTGACGATTGTCGATGATTATGGTCATCATCCGGTTGAAATTGCCGCAACCCTTAAGGCTGCCGTTCAGGCACGTGGTGATAAAGGCAAGGTCATCGCCGTTGTTCAACCGCACCGCTACACGCGCTTGTCAAACCTGTTCACGGAATTCTGCACGTGTTTTAACGACGCAGATATCGTGATTGTTGCGGATGTTTACCCGGCGGGCGAACACCCCATTGAAGGCGCGACACGCGACGCCTTGGTCGAAGGTTTACGTGCGCATGGTCACCGCGATGTACATGTGCTTGAAGGACCACAAGCCTTAGCCCCAATGATCGCTTCGCTGGCGGAATCGGGCGATTATGTCATCTGCCTTGGCGCCGGAACGATCTCGACATGGGCCAATGCCCTGCCCGCTGAGTTGGAAGCCTTACAGCCCAAACCCAACCGAAAAGCGGCTAAAAATTAACTTTTGGCTTTTAAAGCAAGCCTCAAGGTAATGATATTTAATGCTTTTTCAGGACAAAAACTGTCCCTAAAAGCCCTTTTCATGTGCTAAGAAAGACATCGAAAAGCGCCATAATTCTATGTTTTACTGGGGGTTAAAGAGGCACTTTGTCGATGCCGACGTTGACGGAACAGAAGCTGTTCGGCCTGCGCGCCGATGAGTATGAAGCAGAGGGTTTGCTGGCCCGTCTGCCGCCTGTCCGTGGCCAACTGACCCCGAATGCGTCCTTAGCGGAACACACATGGTTTCGCGTTGGCGGCCCTGCCGAAGTGCTTTTCAAGCCGGCGGATGAACAAGATCTTTCTTATTTTCTCGCGCACTGCCCGCAAGATGTGCCGGTAACCATGCTTGGCCTTGCGTCGAACGTTCTTATTCGCGACGGCGGTATTCCGGGTGTTGTGATCAAGCTGAGCCCGGACTTTGCGGCCATTAAGATGAACGGAGGTGGGCTAACGGCAGGTTCAGCAGCCGTCAATCTTAATGTCGCGCGCGCGGCGCTTGCCTCCAGCCTCACGGGACTAGAGTTTCTCTGCGGCATCCCAGGCACAATCGGCGGCGGTTTACGCATGAATGCTGGCGCTTATGGCCGCGAGATGAAAGACGTAGTCATTTCGGTTCGCTCGATGGATCGCGCGGGCAATATTCATGAGTTGCGCAACGTGGATATGGGTTTCGCCTATCGCCATTGCCGCGTGCCGGACAATTGGATTTTCCTCTCTGCCCTTCTGGCGGCAGAACCGGGCTATGCTTCCCTGATTGAAAAAAAGATGCGCGAGATTCATCAAAAACGCGCCACGACACAACCCATTCGTGAAAAGACCTGCGGCTCCACATTTGCCAATCCGGAAAACGATCCACTAGGCCGGAAAGCTTGGCAACTGATCGAAGCTGCCGGATGCCGCGGCCTCAAAATAGGTCAGGCGATGGTTTCGGACAAACATTGTAATTTTCTTATCAACAAGGGCCGCGCCACGGCCGCCGAGATCGAAAGCCTTGGCGAAAAAGTCCGGCGCAGGGTTTTAGCCAAAACTGGCATCGAATTACGTTGGGAAATCCGCCGCTTGGGCGTTCCCTTGCCCGCTTCTACACAACAAAACTAAGGGCCGGGGGAGGTACCAATGAAACTTGAATCCTTCAAATCCGGCGTCTGGAAAAAACAATTCCAATATAAAAGTTTTTCACCTTCTCCTGTGAATCATGAGTGGTCCTGGGAAGACACGCGCATTAACTTACTTCTCGAACAAGCCACGCGTGCCTTGGGTGAACTAAACGCTTTTTCATTCATCGTCCCGGATGTTGACCTTTTTATAGAGACCCACGTCGTCAAGGAAGCCAATGCCTCCAGCCGCATTGAGGGCACGCGCACGGAAATGGACGAAGCGCTGATGCCTGAAGAAGCCGTTAAGCCCGAAAATCGCGATGAATGGCGCGAGGTACGTAATTACATAGATGCCATAAACCAAGCTATTGGCGAACTGAAGCATTTACCTCTTTCCAATCGGCTTCTTCGTTCAACGCACGCAACACTAATGCGCGGCACGCGAGGAGATCGCAAACAACCTGGTGAATTTCGCTCCTCACAAAACTGGATTGGCGGGTCAGGACCTATTGATGCCGCTTTTGTGCCCCCTCATCCTGATGAAGTTCCTGACCTGATGAGCGACCTGGAGAAATTTCTGCATAACAGCGAAATTGCAGTCCCCGACCTTATCCGTGCAGCTATTGCACATTACCATTTTGAAACCATCCATCCCTTCAACGATGGGAACGGACGTATTGGTAGATTGTTGATCACCCTATTTCTTGTCAGCCGGAACGTTCTTGCCAAACCGTCTTTGTATTTATCCGATTTCTTTGAGCGCAATCGTTCGGCCTATATTGATGCGCTGATGCGTGTACGCACAGCTAATGACCTTAACCATTGGGTGCGCTTCTTTCTTGCTGGCGTTTTGGAAGTCTCCAGTAAAGGACGGGAAACATTTCAAAAAATTCTTGCCTTGCGCACAGAAGCCGAAACCAAGTGTTTGTCACTGGGACGCCGAGGCACCACTGCCCGTCGTGCTTTGGATGTTCTTTTTCATACCCCTATTATATACGCGAACAGCCTCGCGAAAGCCTTGGGTATAACTCGCCAAACAGCTAATTTGACTATAAAAGACCTTGAAAAACTTGAGCTTTTAGTCGAAATTACGGGAAAAGAACGTTGGCGACTTTACAAGTTTGAACCTTACCTTAGTTTGTTCCTAAGGTAAATAGAACGCGTTTTACTTACCTTAGCGGGAGTCTAAGGTAAACTTCGGATTGGAGAATCATTAGATGCGGATTGGCGTGCTTTGCGGAGGGCCTTCAGCGGAACGCGGCATATCGCTCAATTCGGCGCGCTCGTTACTTGATCACCTCTCGCCGCTTGGCTGGGACATCGTGCCGTTTTATTGCGACACGCGGAAAAATTTTTATCGCCTCTCGTCTCCCCAGCTTTATTCGAACACGCCGTCCGATTTCGATTTCAAACTCGCGCACGCAAGCCAGCCGTTGAGCAAGAATGAGTTTATAGCCGCCTGCCGCGAGGTTGATCTCGTCTTCCCGGCCATTCACGGCGCGTTTGGCGAGGATGGTGAGTTGCAAGCCTTGCTGGAAGAGCACAAAATTCCTTTCGTTGGCTCATCAAGCCAAAGCTGTGCCATGATGTTCGACAAGGCGAAAGCCAACGCGCACATGGCGCTTCATGGTTTCGCGACCTTGCCGAATTGCGTCGTCAGCGAAGACGATGCGCCCGCAGCCCTCAAGGAAAAGATCGCCGCCTTCTTCGCGCAGCATCATCTGGAAAAGGCCGTGGTGAAACCGACGGCGGGCGGATCGAGTCTTGGCGTCGCCACCGTTTTCTCGCCCGAGGAAGCCGCCGAGAAAGCCAGCCTGATCTTCAACCAGAAACGCGATCACGCCGCGATGATCGAGCCTTATTGCGACGAGCAGGAGTTTACGGTCGTCGTCTTGCAAAACCCGGACGGCAAACCCACCGCGCTCATCCCCGTTGAAATTGAGCTTGTGAGTGACGACGACTCCTCCATCTTCAGTTTCCGCCACAAATACCTGCCAACGTGCCACGTCTCCTATTTCTGCCCGCCGCGCTTTTCCGATGAGCTGGTCGCCACGATCCAGAAAGCGGCGGAAGTCTTGTTCACCTTTTTCGGCATGCGCGACTTCGCACGTCTTGATGGCTGGTACCTGAACGATGGCAACGTTATTTTTTCGGATTTCAACCCGATCTCCGGCATGGAGCAAAACAGCTTCATCTTCCATCAAGGCTGCCGCGTCGGCATGACCCACGGGGATATGCTGCGTTACGTCGTCGCGTGCGCCGCGCGCCGCCACAATCTGCGGCTTAACGGACATGAACCGGTCAAAGATCCGGATGCCAAAAACGTGCGCGTCCTGTTCGGCGGCAAAACAGCGGAACGGCAGGTTTCGCTCATGTCCGGCACAAACGTGTGGCTCAAGCTGCTTCATTCGCGCGCGTACAAGCCTGAGCCCTATCTTCTCGCCATGGACGGCAGCGTCTGGCGCCTGCCCTACATGTACACGCTTAATCACACGGTCGATGAAATCCTTTTTCATTGCGCGCAGGCCGAAGACATCAACGGCCGCCTAAAAAGCCTTGTGCCGCCGATCCGTGAAAGCCTTAGCCTCGCGCCTCTTCCCGCGCATGGGCACGATCTTCCCGAACGCGCGACATTGGCTCAGTTTTGCGAAGAAGCCCGCGACGAAAACGCTTTTGTCTTTATCGCGCTGCACGGCGGCGAAGGCGAGGACGGCACTTTACAGGCCGAACTCGACCGCTATGGCCTTGCCTACAACGGCTCGGGACCGGACGCTTCGCACACATGCATGGACAAGGACGAAACGGGCAAGGCTATCCGCGCCCTGAACGATCCGTTGCTCACCTCCGCGCCGAAAGTCAGTTTCGCGTTCGATGCTTCAACGTTCGACATTGGCCGCTGCCAAGCCCTATGGCAGGAAGCCGCCGAAAAGTTTCAAACCCATGATCTTTTGGTCAAACCGCTTGGCGATGGCTGCTCGGCGGGAGTCGTGCGGCTTAAATCCGCGGACGAACTGGCCCTTTACGTGCAAGCCCTGAAGAGCAAACAACCGATGCTTCTCCCCGGCACACTGGCGCATCTTGAACAAGCGATCGAAATGCCCGTTCATGCCGACAAACTTCTGATTGAACCTTTTATTGTCACCGACGATATCCACATCGAAGACCAAAAGCTCATTTATAACCAAAAAACCGGATGGATTGAGCTGACGGTCGGTGTGCTTGAGCATGGCGGCCAAACGCGCGCGCTTTCGCCAAGTATTACCGTCGCGCAAGGGACCGTGTTGTCGCTTGAAGAAAAGTTTCAGGGCGGAACGGGCGTCAATCTCACCCCGCCGCCGGATGAAATCATCCGCCCCGAACAGCGGGATCTGATCTGCGACAAAGTCGCTTTGGCGTCCGAAACGCTGGGGATTGAAGGCTACGCGCGGATTGATATATTCTTTAACACGCTGAGCAATCAGACACTGATCATCGAAGCCAACACGCTCCCCGGCCTGACGGCCTCGACGGTCATCTTTCACCAAGCCCTTGCCGAAACACCGCCGTATTCCCCGCGTGCCTTCCTTGAAAAAGTCATCGACTATGGCCTGCAACGCAACAAGACCCTTCAGTCTCAAGAACTGCCTCGCCGTGTAAGCTCTTCGACGTGAGGAGAAAATGCCCCGTTTCAGATCCAAACCCCTCCGAGGCAGCGTAACGCAAAATTACTTGTCACGCGTACATCCCCGGCCTTTGCCGTCACGGTTCGGTCTGGCATGGCGGCTGGCTCTCCTTGTAGGAACGGCGTGCGGCCTGCTCATTTTAGCCGCATGGCTGTGGCACAGCGGATGGCCGGAAAAACAGGTCGAACGCGTGACGAACGCCTCGCTCCGCGTCACGCAACGAGCGCGTTTTGCCATCAATGATATTATGGTCGAAGGCCGGACGCATACAGGCAAAGAAGAAATTCTGGCCGCCCTCGACACCACCGCGGGCACGCCGATTTTCGGTTTTGACCTTAACGCCGCCCACGAACGCCTTAGACAATTGCCCTGGGTGCGCAACGTCTCGATCGAACGACGCCTACCCGATGCCATTGTCATCCACCTGACCGAACGCGAACCCATGGCGCGCTGGCAGAACGAAGGGCAAATTGTGGTCATCGACAACGACGGCGCCGCGCTGCCGAACGCCAAGACGGACGATTTCGCTTCATTGCCCCTCGTCGTCGGCCCGGATGCGCCGACCCAAGCCGCAACCCTTTTGAACGCCCTTAAGGATTTCCCAACCATTTCGAACGTATTGAAGGCAGGTGTCCGCGTTGGCGAACGGCGCTGGAATTTGCATGTCCAGCCCGGCGTGTTAGTGCGCTTGCCGGAAAAGAACATGGCCGCCGCTCTTAAGCAGCTCGCCGACCTTATTCAGGAGCAAAAAGTGCTCGAAAGAAACGTCATCGTTATCGATCTCCGCCTGCCGGATCGGCTGATTATCGAACCGGGAACGCCCGGTTCCATCTCGCCGACGGATGAGGTGCGCCCATGAATCGTCTGACCCAGTGGTTGTTCGACAAGCCTCGCGCAACGCAGGGCGATGTGTTTTCAGTGCTCGACATCGGCACGAGCAAGATCGCGTGTTTTATCGCGCGCGCGGATGAGCAAGGCCAACTTCGCGTCACCGGTATCGGCCACCAGCTGGCGGAAGGCGTGCGCGGCGGGCTAATCGCCGACATGGATGCGGTGCAACGCGCTATCACTTCCGCAGTCTCCACGGCCGAGCAAATGGCGGGCGAAACGATCGACCGCGTTGTCGTCAATGTGTCTGGCCCTCTTCTGATGTCCATGGGCGTAACCGTGGAAGTTCCCATTCATGGCCGCGAAATCTCCCCGGCCGACCTTGAGCGGATGGTCAGCCAGGCCCAAACAATGGCCCCCGAGGATTCCCAAGACCACATGCTCGAGCTGATCCACACCATCCCCGTTCATTACATCCTCGACGGTCAAAAAGGCATCCGCGATCCGCTCGGCATGGTCGGCAACATACTGCAGACACAGCTGAACCTTGTCTCGGCCGCGTTTGGCCCGGTGCGTACCCTCATCACGGCTGTGGCGCGCTGCCATCTCGAAGTTGACCGGCTCGTCGCCGCGCCATATGCCAGCGGCCTCTCCTGCCTTGTTGAAGACGAAATGGATCTTGGCTGCGCGGTTCTCGATATCGGCGCGGGTACCACTTCGCTCGGCATTTTCACCGAAGGCCGCCTGATTTATGCGGATGGCGTGCCGCTCGGCGGTGGGCATATCACAAACGATATCGCCCGCGGACTGACGACCACACTGGCGCATGCGGAACGGCTCAAAACTCTTTACGGCAGCGCAATCCCCACCTCGCTCGACGATCGCGAGATTATCGATGTGCCCCAAGTCGGGGAAGAAGCGCCGGAGTTCGCGAACCATGTGCCGAAATCACACCTGACGCGCATCATCCAGCCGCGCCTCGAAGAAATTTTTGAAATGGTGCGCGCGCGCTTTGAAAAAAGCGGCCTGAATGAAGTGGCCGGACGGCGCGTTGTGCTGACAGGCGGAACGAGCCAGCTTCCCGGCATCCGGGAAGTGGCGCAGCGCTCGCTTGATAAACAGTTGCGCCTCGGACGCCCGCTTCGCATCACGAGGCCCTATGCCGCCACGCCGACCCGTGCGGCAACGACCCCCGCCGCGACCGGATTAGCCGAGTCAACATCCGGCCCCGCGTTCGCGACGACCGCCGGCCTTCTTGCCGTCGCGCAACAGCCCGACCTCGCCGCGTCCTTTGGCGGAAATATCATGGACTTCAGTTATTCAGGCGGCCTCTTCAGCCGTCTCGGACAGTGGGTTAGGCAGAATTTATAGAACGCTTTTTTGAATCTGTGATGATGACAGATTTAGATTCTGTACACCAAAACCTTTTTCGCCCCAGTGAAACGAACCACTCTGTTGTTCCGTGGATAATCAGGCTGGTTGATGACCCGGTTCTGAACGGATTGGTTGATTGGGCGAGGTCTATAATCCTGAAGGCCGTCTTCCAAACCCTCGACAACGTCCTGCAGCGCCTCTTGCGCCTGCACAAGAACGTGCGGGTTTTTGCAGAGCAAGGCATCGAGCGGATTTTGAGCCCCTTCGGTCTCAAGCCGATCAAGCTCGTTTAAGGTATAAAAGAGAAAGGAACCATCATCCCTGGTTCGTCTGGCAAGGCCTTCAATGGTCGCGTCATGCGTATCGCGCCCCTTACCTGTGTGGTGGCTGTATATGGCAAACAGCGCGCCGACATCGCCGTTTTTATCGACGCCGACTTCGCGGTATTCAACGGTGAAGAAACCTTCTTCAGTCAATTGATCCGGATAAAAGTTCTTGTCCATTTAATGCCCCCATTAAAGCTTATTCTTGGAATACGCGCACAAGTGTACTCCTGTTTACCTGACAGGAGTAAGGTAAAATTACTTTCAAAATATGGTTAAATGAAGCCCTCTTCTCCCCCGAAAAGGGAGGATAAAGTTACCTGACCCCTGAATGCTTCTTGCTACTTCCCAAACGCCTTCTTAATCCGCTCCACCGCTTCCTGCATCCGCTCTTTGGATACGGTCAAAGCGAACCGCACATAGCCTTCGCCCGGTTCGCCGAAGCCGCTGCCCGGCGTGGTGACGATGCCCGCGTCGCGGAGCAGCATCGCCGTGAACTCCTTCGACGTCATGCCTTTCGGCGTCGGGCACCACAGGTAAAACGTTGCTTTCGGCTTCTCAGGTTTAAGGCCGACTTGCCTCAAGCCTTTCACCAAAACATTCAAACGCCCCTGATACGTGCGCTGCATTTTGGATACGCACGCCTGATCGCCTTCGAGCGCAGTGATGCCCGCTTCCTGAATGGCGTTGAACGCGCCGGAGTCAATGTTGCTTTTGATCTGGCCGAGACCTGCGAGCATTTCCGCGTTGCCGACGGCAAAACCAAGGCGCCAGCCCGTCATGTTGTACGTCTTGGAAAGCGAGTGGAACTCAATGCCGACTTCTTTCGCGCCCGGCACTTCAAGGAAGCTGCTCGGCTTGTAGCCACCCATGCCCATTTCCGTATACGCCGCATCGTGGCAGATCATGACGTTGTGCTCGTTCGCGAACGCGATCACCTTCTCGAAGAACGCGCGGTCGGCCACCGCGCCGGTCGGGTTGTTCGGGTAGTTGAGGAACATCATCTTGGCTTTACGCGCGACGTCTGCCGGAATGGCATCGAGATCGGGTAGGAAGTTGTTCTTTTTCACTAGCGGCATGAAATGCGACGTGCCGCCTGCGAACATCGTCGCGATGTGATAGACGGGATAGCAAGGCGACGGCACCAGCGCGACGTCGCCCGGGTTGATGAACGCGAACGGGAAATGCGCGATGCCCTCTTTCGAGCCGATGAGAGTCAGCACTTCCTTGCCCGGGTCGAGGTCGACGTCAAAGCGGCGTTTGTACCAGCGCGCGACGCTGCCCTTGAAGTCGTTCATCCCCGAATAGGACGGATACTGATGATTCACAGGATCTTCGGCGGCTTTCTTTAAGCTCTTGATGATGTGTTTCGGCGTGGGCAGGTCCGGATCGCCGACCCCGAGGTTGATCACGTCGACGCCCTTGGCCATCTGCTCGGCCTTCAGCCGGTCGATTTCCTGGAACAGGTAAGGGGGGAGCGATTTGACCCGGTCGGCTTTCTCGAAATGCATCTTTTCCTCGTGTTGAATGGGTACGTAAACGGACAAAAGGGGTATCGAATGGGCCCGCCGCCCGGACGCAACAGGTACGCCGCGCGCGCTGTACGGGCCCACAACCCTCGGGCGGGGACTCATAAAGCAAACTTCGCGGGAAAAATACGGGAAAAATCACACCCTCCGCCTGATTTGGAATTAACCATATTAGTTGTCGATTTCCCTCACTTTTTTTAGAAACCGCCATGGGGCTGGGAACGCGTAACGACACCTTCGAAAAAATTAAAAAATCCTTAATTTTACTGGACAAATTCTTCTAAATCCTTCAAACTCCACACGAACTTTTTATAAGGAATATGAGGCTTTCGATGACATTCCGCCGTTATTTGTCAACCGCCCTGCTGGCCGCGCTGATTTCGCTGCTGCCCCTCGCTCCCTCCCACGCCATTATGGGTGGTGAAGCCGTCCCTGCCGACCCGGGATCCATTCCCCCGACGCAATCCGCCTACCCATGGAATGCCCTCGTTCACTTTTCCTCAAGCCAAAGCGGCGATGATGTTTGTGGCGCCACACTCATCGGGGCTCGTTTCGTTATTACAGGTGCGCACTGCCTCAACGGTCATACGGATGCGACCGGAATGTATGTCACAGTCGGAGGTTACAACCGCACCGGCGGTCAAGAAACAGGACAAACAATTGCGGTGAGTTCATTTATTAAACACCCGGATTTCCCTGCTGAAGGCGATCAGGTCACATGGGATGCCAAACTTAACCTTGTTAACGACATCGCCATTTTAATTTTATCGGAAGATGCTACGCGTGTCCGAACTCCCATTTACGTAACTCAAACGGAACTTGAACCTGGCGTTACGGCAACAATTCTTGGTTGGGGAGAGACAGAATCCGAGACGACTGTCGCCGAATTGCGGAAAGCCCAAGTCGGAACGGTTGATCGCACAACCTGCGAAGCCGCTGTTTCAGGATCGGGTATTTTTAATGCTTCGATGATTTGTGCCGGCGTTGCCAGCGGCGCACAAGATACATGTGGCAGAGATAGCGGCGGTCCTCTTTTCGTCATAGGCAGAGATGGTAAACCCGTTCAGATCGGTATCACCAGCTGGGGGGTCGGTTGCGGTCTCCCGGATACACCCGGTGTTTATACGAATTTGGCCGAAATGCTCGGCTTCCTCCTGGACAACCTTGGCGGCCAATCGGCTGTGCGGTTGGTAGATTATGCCCTCACTGGCGATCAGTTGAGAGTAGCCCAGATATTCGATGAAATAGGCCCTGCCGCGCCTGAGGGATCAACCCTTCGTCAAGATTATGGTCGTCTGTTCATGAACGGCGTTATCGGCACAGCAACTTCTCTGCAATCTTTGCTGCCAACCAGCGCTTTCGAAATGGGCGCGGTCGTTACCAACTTCATTTCAATGGAAAGCTTCAGTCTGAAAGCGCGACTTCGCGAACTGCGTGAAGGCCTTTCCGGTGGCATGCTCGATCTGAGCGGGCTACGTCTTACCAACTTCGGTTCTGGCAGTTCAGTTGATCGCTTGGCGAACCTGTCATCGTCCTCCGGGCTTTCCGGCTCAAGCAGCGCATATGACGTCACGACGGCCGGTAACGCCACAGGCGGAAGCAATCGCACTGACGCAATCGGCGGAGGCGATGTCAACCCCAACGCTGGAAGAATGTACAGTCCCTCGCTTTACGCTGACGATGGTGAAAGCGCAACGGCAACAGGCAGTGCCTCAACACTTCGGAAGGCCGACCCAAGCTACGCCACAGGTAACGCCCCGTCGGTGACGACATATGATCCTTATAAAACTTCAAGCAATGCGGCTTCAGGAGCGGCGTCTACGCTTCGCAACGTTGAAACCAGCTATGCGACAGGAAATGAGCCCATTATCACAACTTATGATTCCTACGGAAACCCGGTCCGCTCGATATCAACGCCGACACCCTATGCGGAACAAGGTAAGTATTATAGCCGCGTTGCGACCGGATCTTCGGTCCCGGCCAACCGTCGGACAGCCCAACCGGAAAAGGATGATGAAGGTGTCCTAAGTTGGGTATCAGACTTGTTTGGCTCGGACGACGCGGCTGAACAACAACCTATTCAAACAACAGCTCAACCACAGGCAAAAGCCCTTTCCAAACGCGATTTGGCCTATACGCAAGCTGCGCGCTATCCCGGTCAACCGCTTGGTATGTACACGCGTCATTTGGCGAACACGGGTGTCTCTCCGGTCAGCACAGCCGGCGCCGCGCAACCCAAAGCCATGCGTATGGCTTTGAACAACCAGTACGCTATTGCCGGGGCGGATCAGACCAATATGTACCAGTGGGTCTCCACCGAACCCTCGACGCCATCTTCAACAGTTACCACGCCGCAAGGACAAGTGCCGACAAGGCTTGGCACAGTGGCTGTTCCATATAATCGCCCGGGCGCGATCAATGCTGACCGCCGCTGGGGCGTGTTCATGTCCGGCGATGTCCGTTTTGGCAACGAAAAACTGCTGCGTAACAGCGGTTCGACGAAAATCGACAATTCGGCCTTTACCGTTGGCGTAGATTACCGCGTTGTCGACAAGAGCTTTATTGGCTTGGCGCTAAGCTATGCCCACGGCAGCTTTAACACCGGCGATTTCAGCGACGTTCAAGGCGACGGATATGCCATTTCGCTATATGGCACAACGAACTTCCTGAAAAGCGCATACGTCGATGGCTTCATCAGCCTCGGGTATCATACCTTCGACAGCGAACGGACGTTGTTCATTGGCAACGGCCAGATACGGACAGCTATGGCTCAACCCGACGCCATGCATGTTAGCGGCGAAGCTGAAGCCGGGTATGACTTCAGGCAGGACGCCTGGAAATTCGGGCCTTACGCTGGTCTTCGCCTGTCATATGCCGCCTTCGGCCAGTACACCGAAGAGAATGCGGGCAACTTCAACCTGCACGTTCATAATCGGGATGATTTCTCAGCTATCGGCAGCCTCGGCGGTGGCGTCTCGCGTCGCTTTGTGATGCCCAATAGCGGCATCATCCTGCCTATGATGCGCGTGGCGTATAATCACGAGTTTGGCGATGGTCAATCGAACATCAAGTCCGAGTTTGAAGCCGCGCCGACGATGACCTTCAAAACCGAAGGTGCCATACGCGAACGCAACTGGATGAGTGTCAACCCGTCGGTCACGGCGGCGTTCCCGAACAACTGGATGTTCCAGGCTAATTACGAGCATGACTTCTTCCGCTATAACGTAAACGACCATATCTTTAACTTAGCCGCACGGTATAAGTGGTAAGACTCAAAATCTAGGAACTTGCCCATCCGATCTGTTCGATCAGTTTAATTCTGTTGCTCCCAATCCACATGGGGTTCCTGCCATGCAGGCTAGGCCTGTGTCTTACGATGCCGTTGCCAAAACCATTCACTGGTTAACGGCTCTTGCAATTATTGTGATGTTTGGGCTGGCTTGGATAATGACCAATGATGTCTTGCCCGCCGGGCCATTAAAATATGGTCTCTATCAGGCCCACAAGTCACTCGGCATTCTTATTTTGGTCCTTAGCGTCCCCGCGTCTTTTGGCGGTTAAAAAATCCCACGCCGCGTTTCCCCTCCCACATGCCTTCATGGCAGCGCTGGATAGCTATTCTTGTGCATCTGGCGTTCTATATCCTTATTATCGTCCTTCAGCTCTCCGGCTGGTTGTTTGTGTCAACGACTAATCACCCGGTTAATTTCTTTGGACTATACACCCTGCCCAACCTACCCCTATTAGGCCCTGCAGGTGGCGGTGAAACCCCCAGTCACATATTCGCCGAAGCGCACGAATCCCTTGCCGGATTAATGTTCTTTCTGCTGCTCCTGCACACAGCTGCGGCTTTTAAGCACCACTTGCAGGAACGCGACGATGTCCTCCTTCGCATGTCGCCGGAATCTATAGGCGCCTGGCTCAAAAAAATCCGAGGCGGTTTCTAAAACAAGCATGCTTATCCACAGTTCTGCCGGTGTTAAATTCAAATCCTTTCGTTAATCTTTTTCAATTTAATAAACATTACAATTCAATATATTGGCAGTTCTACTGCCCGTTATAAAATTAGCAAAATAGTTTGGGACAAAACGGGAACATCTCATTGACTTTTTGGGGGTCTCAAGCTAGCCTTTTTGGTGCCTAGAGTAGAGCAAAAGGTGGCCATCGGCCTCGACCCACCTTTAGGCATTGGATGCCAGGGCCAAACGTTGCGATGCACCGCATCCACGTTTCTCCCTGGCCCCATTCCCCCTCCCCGCTAGCTATCCGTCCCCCATGGCGTTAGGCTTACTGGACTGTCTCTATGCTGCCCGAAGCCCCATGCGTCATTCCAAACACCTTCGCTTCTTCGAAATCGTGGTCTTGGCCGCAATTAGTTTCGTTACGGTATGGGTTATTCTTTGGGGTCTATTTGCTTATCATGTCGACCAACAGGCGACCCGCTGGATCGATGCCGAACGCGCCCAAGGACATCAAGTCACTTTCTCTGACCGAACTCTTTCCGGTTTTCCTGGTGCCGCAGCGGTTCATTTCAAGGATTTTAAGTGGCAGCATGGTGGATATATTCGTTTTCAAACAGAGGTTCTGAATATCAGCGCCGGTTTATTATCATGGAATTCTTTTCGGATATATCAGGGCAAAAACTCCGGGTTGACTGTATCACTTCCCGGGAAAGGTGATTTGCTCAATTTACAAACTGTTTCTGGAGACTTTTCCATATCGCTCAGAAACGATGGAGCTTGGGAGAGAATCATTACTCATTTTGATTTGGCACACGTTAGCAATATTTCACATGAATTGTTTTTGGCACAGCAAGCGCACATCACTGTAGAGAGACCCGATCACCCGCCAATTAAACATACCGACCGAGGTTTAAGAGTAACGCTAGATTTAAGTGATATAAAAATGGGTTCTGCGAACAAAACGCCTTTCGATAATAACTTTTATTCTGCAATTGTTGGGTTTATCATCAAGGGCCCTGCGCCTGATAGCTTAAACAAAAAAGCTCTCGAAGAATGGAATAATAATGGCGGCATCTCTGATTTTTTACTTCTTCTTAGATGGAATAAATCACTTGCCGAAATGAAAGGTTCCTTGGCCTTAACAAAAAATCTTCAACCCGAAGGCGCTTTTGCGGGAAAAGTCTATGGGTTGAAAGATGCCATTCAAGATTTTGTAGATGTTAAATGGATTGAAAAACCTGAAGCTGCGCTTATTAATGCGTTTATAAACGAAATGACAAAATCAGAGCCATCCAAAGCTCAGGCCGCAATCGAAACTCCCTTAACCATCCAATCAGGCGGATTATTCATCGGGCCTGTACGGGTTTTAACTATGCCGACGATCGATTGGCCGCAATAACAACAAAATGTCGGCAAAATTATATCCTAAAGAATCATTCAGATATAAGTAACAATTTATTTGCTAATTCTATGCTGTTCACGAAGTTGCTTTCTTTGCTGCTTGGGAGCTGATTATGAAATCTCTTCTCCGTCCTTTTCCAACGCTGTGTCTCGGCTTTTTGATCATACCGGCTCCTGTTCTTGCTGAGCACGCGCAGAATACGTCCTGCGCTCAAATGACGATGCAAATCTGTGGCATAACCTTCACGGCTCAGTCAGGATCTATTGGCAATCTCATTACATTCAACTTGCCTGAAAAATACGTGACACGTACAGCAACCGTTCAATGCGTTTCCGATCACGGCAACGCTTTCTATAAGTTGACTAATGAAGCTGTTACTTCCTGCGCATTGCGCACCTGTCCGCCGAGCGCTGTGACCGTCTGCAATACGAGTTTCCCGATAAAAACCAAATCCCATATTGGCGATGTAGTAAAAACCGCTATACCGACCGATCTACTTATTGCTTCAGCCGCCTCAACCAAACCTTCTTTTTTGGCTGAATGCTGCCTTATTGACGGTGTTGAGCAGTATCACGTCAGCGACACGTCCGGCGTTTCCTGCAACACGTTTCCCTGCCTGCCAACAACACTAAACGTGTGTAATGCAACAATATCGCTTCCAATCCCCGCCGAAATGGGCGCTGTTTTTCACACGGTGACGAACGGCAACCAGCCGGTTACAGTCCAATGCATCGGATCTGGCGGCAATCGTCCGACATATCAAATTACGGACAGTTCGGCAGTCACCTGCGAATAAAAGGCTTTTAAACCACAATTTGACTAAGGCAGGGTTTCCTGTACTGTCCCGGCCTTCAAGGAGAAAACGGTGAAGACTCTCAGCATATTGGGTTTAGGCGCGTTCGGACAACTGATGGCGCAGCATTTAGTTGGACATGTAAAGCTTATGGCTTACGACCCGGCCAAACAGGCGGTATCCTATGCACGGCAAAAAGGGATCGCTTTTGTTTCGCTGGAAGAAGCGGCGCGTGCGGATCTTGTTGTCATCGCCACGCCGATAGACAAAATTGCGGGCGTTGTCGACGCAATTAAACCGCATATCAAACCCGGGGCCATCGTGCTTGATGTCGCTTCAGTGAAAGTCCTACCTGCGAAGGCAATGGAAACCCTACCGGACTATGTTGATATCATTTGCACGCATCCTCTTTTCGGCCCTCAAAGCGCACGAAATGGCATCGTTGGCCTTAAAATCGCGGTATGTCCCATTCGCGGTGATAGTTATATAAAGGTTGCCGAGTTTTTCCGTTCGAAACTTGGTCTCGAAGTCATCATGACGACCCCGGAAGAACACGACCGCGAAGTGGCGGCCGTTCAGGGCTTGACCCATATGATCGCCAAAGTTCTGGTGGAAATGGAGCCTCTGCCCAAGAAGATGACGACGGTGAGCTTTGATCTACTCATGGCCGCGGTTGAGCTTGTTCGCTACGACTCCATGGAACTCTTCCTTGCCATCGAACGCGACAATCCGTTCTCTGCCGAATTGCGGCACAAGTTTTTCACAAAAGGCAAAGAGCTGCGAGACTTCCTCGAGTCTCACAATACGTCTGCCAAAAATCGTTGAAATTACCGGCGGCCACTTTTGAGCGGCACAGCATAACCGCCGAGCGGCGCAAGATGCTGCAAGCGGCTGCCAAGCATGGCGCGTAGGCGTGACAGACGCGTATCATTACGGCCGACATACCCGTCTACTTCGACAAAAAACGATGTCGGCGCGGAACCCCCACGTCCCACTGTCTGCGCCAGCATCTGGCGAACCTTGTACCCAGCCTTGCCAAGCAAGCGGCGCATTTCGGCTTCCGGCACATGCACACAAGTGAGAACGAGGAAACTACGGTCATCACCCGTTAGCTCAGGATATAGTTTTCCGATAACCAGACCGGCTGGCAGCGCGCGACGCGCATTGGAGCGTCCAGGCTTTAGGTTTTCAAACGGCATCGTTGCAAAAACGGTTAATACATTGCTTTTATCGCCCGCAAGTAGGGGCCACCATGCGTCCTTATCGTTAGGCGCTGGCGGTGGAACAACAGCCATCGTGACCTTGTTCGATTGGACGGCTTTGATGGCAGCTACGGCTGATGGATATTCAACCAGCGGCGTAAACGAGCCAAAATGGTCACGGGCGGCATCCCAAAGCTCATGCCCCTTGCCAGGCGAATAAACGGCAACCTTGAATGCCCCTTCCAGCAACGTGAAGGCGGAAATCATCTCTCGCCAAAGGCGCACAACAAGTCCCTCCGGCAGCTTACCTTGGGGCCGACCCATGATCGCGCGCAGCATTTGAGCTTCGCGGCCGGGACGTATATAGATGTGCTGTTTGCCTTTGTGCTTACGGATTTTGTCGATGATCTCAGCCCTGTCGAGCAGGATGTTATGCAGGGCAATGTCGATTTGGTCGATCTGCGCACGCAGGTCGGCCAGCGCCTGTTTATCAGGGTTCACAGCAGCAAGTTTAACAACCATATGGAAAGCCTTCGTCTTAACATTTACAACGCGTTAGCCGCGTAACTTACAGCAATTTCTTCGAAAAGCCAAACGGCTTTATTGGCCTTGATTATACACTTCTTTTCGGGTCGGTACAGGCCCGGAAGGCATCGGAAATGGCAAAGGAAGCACCAAACGGTGCCTTAAGGCTCGGGATTTGGTCGCTAAAGGGGCATAAATCTGTTTCCCGGCCTCCATCATAAGCAATCCGCCGAAACCCGGAAAAAGCCATGCCGCGCACTTCTCAACCATAGGTGCAAGCGCCAGGGAAAGCCGTGCTTGTGAAGGTGGCATGTAAAGCGCACACCATGAACGGTCGACGAGAAAACCATATTCGCGCAACGTGCTTTTCAGCTGAGATGCCGAATAGGGCCGTCCGGTTCCGAATGGCGTGCTGTCCGTATGAGCCCAAAACCCTCGGCGGTTCGGCACGACGACCAACGCTCGTCCGTTCCCTTTCAACACGCGCCAAACTTCACGCAACAATGCGTCGCTATCGGCAACCGTTTCCATCGCATGCATCAGGACCACCCGGTGCACGGACTCGTCCGGTAACGGCAGTTCCGTGATGTTAGCAAGGCATGCAATGTTCGGGCCTTCGCGAGGCCAGTAAGCAGCCCCCTGCTCTCCCGGCATCATCGCGAGCAAAGCCGCCGCTTCGCCGAGCCATGGGCGAAGCAAGGGCGTACCATAGCCGATAGCCAAAATAGTCTCTCCGCGTACGTCGGGCCAAATCTGGTGCATACGGGCCCGCAAAAGACGCCGCACCGCCTGGCCAAGGGAACTTAAATAAAATTCCCGTAAATCGACAACATCGTTGGTCATTCACGCATTCTTTCACGTTTTGTTAAGGAGCTAAACCTCTTTTTATGAGCCAAAAAACGCCCATTAACTTCATGTTAGCATGATTTCGGCAGTCTAGGGGCATGGGTTTTACGGTCGAACTCTTGCCGGCTTTTGCCGACAATTATATCTATCTGGTAAGCGATATCGCGCTGGGCCTTGCGATGGTTGTTGACCCCGGCGATGCCGATGTTGTGCGCCGCGCCTTGCAGAAAAAAGACCTTCACCTTGCGCTCATCCTGAACACGCATCACCATAGCGACCACGCAGGCGGCAATACAAAGCTGCAACATGAATACGGCGCGCCGGTCATTGCCTCAGCCAAGGAAGCCCATCGCGTCGAAGGCGTTTCGCGGGGCGTTGAAAAAGGTGATATCGTCAGCTTCTCTGACTTACGCGGGCAAGTGATCGAAACACCGGGACATACGGCCGGACATGTTGCGTATTACTTTCCAGTTCTCAAAGCCGTGTTTTGCGGTGATACGCTTTTCTCGCTCGGTTGCGGCCGTCTGTTTGAAGGAACGGCGGCAGAGCTTTGGGGATCGTTGTGCGCCTTACGCAACTTGCCTGATGATACAAAGATCTACCCCGGACACGAAAACTCGGAAAAGAATTCCAAATTCGCACTGATGCTAGATAAGGACAATCCTGAACTAAAGATACGCGTCAATGAAATCACGGATCTGCGCAAACAAGGTCTGCCGACTCTTCCTGTGACTTTAGGGGCGGAAAAGAAAACCAACCCATTCCTGCGCGTGGACTGCCCCGACTTTCAGCAAACGCTCAGCAAAAACGGCTTTCCGGTTGAGGGCACGGACCCCGCCGCTATCTTCGGCGCGCTGCGCGCGGCGAAGGATAGGTTTGGGAGTTAACAACCAGTGCTTTCGAAATCAGCACAGGTTTAAGAAAAAAACACTGAGTTGTTTCACAACTAATTAGGCTACCACCATGCTTCTCCGTTAGGATCCGGACAACCATCATAATAATCTTTTCCATTTGGACTTTGCCAGAAACCATCTGGACGATAACAGTTCGCCAACCATCTCCAACCAGTACTACAAGAAGAATTAAAATATTGAACTGTTTCCCCCATAATAAGCTCACTGTTCGTTTGTATCCACCAAGTTCCGTCACATACTGCTGGCATTCTGTTTGATTTTCCTAAAGTTGTATTTGCAACAGGGAAAATGGCGTTCGCGAACCCTGAGCAAAAACTATTAACACAGCCACCAGGATAGGTGGTTATGTTAACTGGTGTTGGCACTGGTGTTGGCGTCGAGCCACCACTCGGCGTTGAACACAAAAGGCTGCCATCATATGCAATTCCCGACATATATTGCCCTTCAGGACATGAGTACCCCAGTATTCCAACTCTTGAGCACTGAAATTCTCCCCCGTTAAAAGTCAAGGCCTGAGGGGGTGTACATTGAGGCGGTTTTTTTAGTGATCCCTCAATAACTGCACATATAAACTGCTTACCATCAAAGACTAACGCCTGCCCAGAGTTGCAGGTTGGTAATTGCATACAAGAATAGCCTGTAGCGGATTTCACTAATAACTGTCCTGCTTTGCAATTTGGGACAGCCAAATCCACAACTTGAGTTGCGGTAAGACATTCTGTCGAAGAACCGTCTTTTTGCCAGGATAATATCATTTTTTCTGTTTCAGAACATCCGGCTGGAGGGAATACCGTAGAAGATGTGTTTTTCGCAAAAGCCGCCGGTGCGAAGAAAAAGAGAGAAAGAACCAAAACAAGAGCGGCTAATTTCATGGCATCCTCCGTCAGGTGAATGACGCATGATTACCCCCCCGTTAATATTGTGTTAATACACGTAATGTTCTTGTTTCTACTGAGCGATCAATGCTTGCTTTAAAAGCTCTTCAGTATCTTTCACTGCAACCCGCAGGTCCCGTTCTGGCAAACTGGTTTTTTAAAAAGCCGCTTACAATCACAATCTTCTTTGACCAGTTTACATAACTCATCATGTAAAATGTTATACTCTTCCATCTTTTTCCGATTAATCGCCTCAAAAGTACAGCAACAGTTTGCCCTAACTTCAACGCAGTCTGAATCAACCGCACACGCTTTCAGCGCCGATGGCAATTGATCGCCTAATTGCTTATCACACTCCCAATACGAACAATACCTTCGACCTGTTATCGTACATTTACCGCTTTCGCATCTCTTATCTTCGCAGGCATGGTTAATTAAAACTTGTTTGGAACATATTGGCACTTCAGCAGAATGAACTGGATTGTTTCTTTCACCTTCAGAAATTTTGATGTCGGTCAAAGCACATATTTTATTGCCGCAATAATGAATTTTCCCACGCACATACAACGGCGATGTCATTCTTAATACATTTATTTTTTTCTCGGATATAAGGATTTTTTCATCGCCTGAATAAAGACTTCCTTTTTCATTAAAGAAACCGCCTCTTGAATACAAATACGTTCCCGTATTAGGGTTTTCATAATCCGGGGGAATTAAATCTCCTGAGGGAGCAATGTCGCCGAAAACTTCGACCTCGGCTCCCTCTGGCATAGTACAATCCCTTACTAATACAGCAACATCACATGGACCGTCTTCGCATTTAACGGGCGGTTTTATATCAACAACAGACCTTGCCTCGGCAAAAACGGGCGCCAATGCTCCAAACAAAAAAATGACAACGAACAATGAAGCTCTAAGCAAACGCTGCAAACTGTTTATCATCCGCCCCTCTTTCATGTTCCACAAAAAGATTACCTATCGCCCTTCTTCTTGCCCCGGCTACAAAGCAATTCACCGGCAATCGCGTTGTCTTCTTCCGTCATTTCATGAAAGACGACGTGCACAAAATCCGGTGGAATTTTCAGGCTTTTGACCAGCGCCGCCGTCACTTCCTTGCTCACGATCTTTTTCGCTTTCAGACCGCGCTTCAGTAAATGAATATGAACATACGGCACTTATCTCTCCACACACATGGCGATACCCATGCCGCCGCCAATGCACAGCGTAACAAGACCGCGCTTCGCGTTCTGCTTCTGCATTTCGTAAAGCAATGTCACCAGAACGCGCGCGCCGGAAGCGCCGATAGGATGGCCGAGCGCGATGGCACCACCATTCACATTGGTCTTGGCGGTGTCCCAACCCATATCCCTGTTCACAGCGATGGCTTGCACCGCGAATGCCTCATTGGCTTCGATAAGATCCAGCTGACCGATTTGCCATCCGGCCCGGCTCAACGCCAAACGGCTTGCCGGAACGGGCCCTGTACCCATGATGGAAGGATCAACGCCTGCTGTGGCCCACGAGACAATCCGTGCGAGTGGCTTTACGCCGCGGCGCGCCGCTTCGTCTTCGGTCGTAACGACAAAAGCCGCCGCGCCATCGTTGATGCCTGACGCATTGCCAGCCGTGACTGTGCCGTCCTTTTTAAAGGCCGGCTTCAATTTGCTGAGATCGTCCAGAGTCGCGCCAAAACGGGGAAACTCGTCCTGCTCAACCGTCACATCGCCTTTCCGTCCCTTGATAATGATAGGCACTATTTCATCCTTGAACTTACCCGCCTTGATCGCGGCCTCAGCTTTTTGTTGCGAGGCCAGAGCGAACTCATCCTGCGCCGCGCGCGTAATGCCGTATTTCTCGGCCACGTTCTCGGCTGTGACGCCCATGTGATATTTATTGAAAACATCCGTGAGGCCATCGTTGATCATGGTGTCGATCAGCTCACCATTGCCCATGCGAATGCCGTTACGCAAATGGATCGCGTGCGTGGACAAGCTCATGCTTTCCATACCGCCCGCAACCACGATCTTTTGCTCGCCCGAACGAATAGCCATGTAGGCGTTGGCAACGGCGCGCAGTCCCGAACCGCAAATCTGGTTGACGGCATAGGCCGTCTTGTCGATCGGCACACCGGCCGCCACAGCAGCTTGACGCGCGGGCCCCATACCCTGCGCCGCTGCCAGAACATGTCCCATGGCGACTTCATCGACGTCTTCTGGTTTTGTCTTGGCGCGCGCGAGCGCAGCTTTAATGACTTCCGCACCTAAAGTGCAAGCAGGAACAGTGCTTAGCGCTCCATTAAAAGAACCAATAGCCGTGCGAGCCGCACTGGCAATTACAACATTATTCGGCATGAAAGACTCCCGAGGAGAGTAAGAAGGATGAAACCGCCGACACACTAATGGCAGAAAGCAAACGAATCAAGCCGATGGCATAAATGCCGCTTGCGCTGCAGAAATTACTCCGGAGGATCTTGCCGTTGAATGGCGGGAAAATCAAAGACAACCGGGGTACAAGTGCCTTTAACGATGACATTCATAACGCTATCAAAGACGACCCCCGTTTTAATTCCGTATTTTTCCAGATAGGCCCTGCCGGGGTAGGCGCCATCGTTAACTGTGAGATGGAACGTTTTCCCTTCCGTTTTAACAAAAGGTTCCTGAACTTCCCCCTCCGGCTTAAAGGTAAACTTGACTTCGTATTTATCTTTTGAATAACCCGACGATGGCTGTGCTTCCGTCACCGACACGATCGTAGCTTTGCCGGGATATTTATTATAGGTGCAGGGACCGCCAACCTTCATTCTTTGGTTTCCGCTTTCGCTCAAAGCCATGGCCGCTCCTGCAACAAACACACACAGGGATAACACACTCACGACAAAAATACGCATAGCCCCTCACATTCTGGGCAGTTGAACGATAAAGCGCGCGCCGATGATATTGCCCTGACCATCTTTGCGGTTTTCCGCCCATATATTACCATGATGTGCTTCGACAATCTGCTTCGAAATACTGAGGCCGAGGCCTGAGTGCATGCCGAATTTCTCAGCTTTTGGCCGTTCGCTGTAGAAACGGTCAAAAATAGCCTCCAATTTGTTCTCCGGAATACCCGGCCCATTATCATCAACGGTAATAATGAGGTTATCGCCACCCTTCACCATCGTCACAACCACCTCCCCGCGTTCGGGCGAGAACGACAGAGCGTTAGAAATCAGGTTTTGCATGACCTGGACCAAACGTACTTCCACTCCTTCAACCTTCAGGGGCCCTGACGGCAGAGGCGCGAAGACGACTTTCGCTGCATTGTTAGTTGAAGACTCATAGAATCCCGCCATCGCCGATAACATCTGATTAACATCAACGGGCTCGACTTCGGCGCGGCTTAATTCGGCATCAAGGCGTGAGGCGCTGGAAATATCGCTGATCAGGCGATCGAGGCGATCGACATCGTCGCGAATCACCGCCATCAAACGGCGTTGCATGGCCGGGTCTTGCACACGTTCGGCCGTTTCAACGGCGCTGCGTAATGATGTCAGCGGATTCTTGATCTCATGCGCGACATCGGCCGCAAAATTTTCGATCGCGCCGATTCGCTGCGCTAGCGCGGCCGTCATATCGCGTAAGGCTGCCGACAAATCGCCGATTTCGTCGCGACGTGCGCTTAAATCCGGTATCGCCCCGCGGTTGAGAAGGCTGGCGGTTCCCGCCAGTCCCATGATTTTCTTCTGTCCATGCCGCACGCTTTCCGCCGCGAGCGCCAAAAGTCGGATAGGCCGCGCAATCGCGCGAGCCAGGTAAAGCGACAGCAATACTGTGATTAAAAGTGTCATTCCAAAAATCTGCAGAATGTTGATGCGAACCTCGCGCATCGACACGTCGATCTTCGTGTCGGGACGCGACAGCATCACCACGCCAAGCACCTGCTTGTAACGCTGCACGGGAACAGCAACGGCCAGCAACAGCCCACCCTTCGGCAACCTCCAAACCTGCGTAGCCGCTTCGCCCGCGATAGCCTTGGTCACGATCTCATATTGATTGCCGCGCTGAATGTCTTCTTCCCGATAAACGGGAAAGCTCCGCCTTTCGATAAGCCAGTCGATTAAATCGAAAGGCCCCGTGGCTATGCGCACAACCCATGAACTGTCTTCGTTTGGAGGCAGTTGCTGAACCTGAATTTTCCCGCCGTGTTCAAGAAGAATCCGGCTGTCGGCGAGCAGCGTATCATCAAGATCGAACAAACGCGTGCGCGTCTCGGTCGCCTCGACAAGGCGCCGGATCATCAGCCGCGCCAGAAGGGGCGAAAGGATATTCCGTTCTTCCTCGTCAATGACCACCGCGCCTTCGCCGAGCGCGCTTGCCGACAGACGCGCCTGCAGCAACAGAGCATCAAGTTCCCCGGCAATCAACCGCTCCTGATAGCGCCCCGTGTAAAGGAGACTGCCCACCAGAATGGCGAGAGCCATGACATTGACGGCCAGAATGCGCAATGTTAGCGGCGAAAAACGCCCTTGCGCCCAAACAGGCAAGTCGGGACGGCGTCCCTCTTCCCGCCAAAGCCACCAACCGCGTTTATGTGCAACCAAAACGACCCTCAATCTTCCTTATACCGGTAGCCGACGCCGTAAAGCGTTTCGATCTGGCCGAAATCCGGATCGACGTTCCGGAACTTTTTCCGCATGCGCTTGATGTGGCTGTCAATGGTGCGGTCATCGACGTAGATGGATTCGCCATACGCGGCGTCCATGAGCTGATCGCGACTCTTCACATGCCCGATGCGTTGCGCCAGCGCCTTTACAAGAAGGAATTCCGTCACAGTTAGGTCGACCGTTTTCCCTTTCCACATGCACACATGGCGCGCGCCATCCAGCACCAAATCGCCGCGTGTTATAACGCTGGCCGGATCAGCCCCGCCCGGTTGCTGGCGTAACTGTTCACGGCGCAGAAGCGCGCGAATGCGTTCGAGCAGTAAACGTTGCGAAAACGGCTTTGTGATATAATCGTCCGCGCCCATGCGCAGGCCCATAATCTCATCAACTTCTTCATCTTTGGATGTAAGAAAAATCACCGGCATATTGGCCGTGGCCGGGTTTTGTTTCAGGCGTTGTAAAAGCTCCATGCCATTCAGGCGCGGCATTTTGATATCCAGAACCGCGAGATCGGCCGGACGTTGCGTAATACCTCTTTGCGCTTCATCGCCATCCGTATAGGTCCGTACCTCGAACCCTTCGGCCTCCAAAGCCATACTGACGGAGGTCAGAATATTGCGGTCATCATCGACAAGAACAATCGTCTGCGGCACGGGTTAACTCCCTGTTGTGGTTAAGACTGCCAAACATGCTTAAGCTGAACTATGGCATAAAAAGGCCCTAAATGTGAACGAACATGGCAATAAATCCATAATCATTAATTATTTCAAGTTTTCTGCTTTACCCACCCCGACCTCGTAGGTTATACGTGACCGCCATCATTGATCAGCCCCTTTTCAGGTGAGGCACAGATGGCCCAGTTCCCCGAAGCATTAACTTTTGACGATGTCCTGCTGGTTCCGGCGGCATCCAACGTCTTGCCTTCCGAGGTAAGTACCGCCACCCGCCTCACAAAAAGCATCACGCTCGGCATCCCTCTCCTGTCGGCGGCTATGGACACAGTGACCGAAGCCGGGCTGGCCATCGCCCTCGCCCAAGCGGGGGGTATCGGCGTCATCCACCGCAACCTGACGCCGGCCAAACAGGCCGAAGAAGTCCGGAAGGTTAAGCGTTTTGAATCCGGCATGGTCATGAACCCCATCACCATCACGCCAGATGCACCGCTAGCCGGAGCGTTGCGCCTAATGGCCGATTATCACATTTCCGGGATTCCCGTTGTCGAACAGCCCTCGGGTAAACTCGTTGGAATCATCACGAACCGCGATGTGCGCTTTGCCAACAACATGCAGCAGCCGGTCGCCGAGCTGATGACGAAAGACAATCTGGTGACTGTACGTGCAACCGTTAACCGCGATGATGCCAAGCTTCTTCTCCACAAACACCGGATTGAAAAATTGCTCGTTGTTGATGATGCCTATCGCTGCATTGGCTTACTGACGGTGAAAGATATCGAAAAAGCGCGCCTGCATCCGAACGCTTGCAAAGACGATAAAGGCCGTCTCCGCGTTGCCGCCGCCGTGGGCACAGGCAACGATGGATTGGAACGCGCCGAAGCGTTGATCGAAGCGGGCGCGGATATGATCGTCGTCGATACGGCGCACGGCCATTCTTCGCGCGTTTTGGAACAAGTCGCGCAGGTCCGTAAACTCTCGAACAGCACACAAATCGCAGCGGGCAATATCGCGACGGCGGATGGCGCAAAAGCCCTTATTAACGCGGGCGCGGACGCTGTGAAAGTTGGCATCGGTCCCGGTTCAATCTGCACCACGCGCATGGTCTCAGGCGTCGGCATGCCCCAACTAACCGCAATTATGGAAGCCGCTTCCGTCTGCAAAAAACAGAATATTCCCGTCATCGCGGACGGCGGCATCAAGTATTCCGGCGAAATCGCCAAAGCTATTGTAGCCGGAGCTGACAGCGTCATGCTGGGCTCGATGTTCGCAGGCACGGATGAAGCGCCGGGCGACGTCGTGCTTTATCAGGGACGGTCGTATAAAAGTTACCGTGGCATGGGCAGCGTCGGCGCAATGACAGCCGGTTCAGCCGACCGTTACTTCCAGAAAGCCGATATTGAAAACCCCGGCAAGCTAGTCCCGGAAGGCGTCGAAGGCCGCGTACCCTATAAAGGAGCCGTGTCACAGATCATTCATCAGATCATCGGCGGGCTGCGCGCCGCGATGGGCTATACGGGATCGGCAACTATCGCCGATTTACAAAAGCGTGCTGAGTTTGTGCACATCACGAACGCGGGCCTGCGTGAAAGCCATGTTCATGATGTCCAGATCACTGCCGAACCGCCGAACTATTGGCGGGAGTCGTAGTTACAATTCCAATTTCCGTGTTGACTGGTTCGGATCAAACTGTGGCAATGACGGAAGCTTTTTTCCGTCGGGAAGAGAACCCCTAATCATTTCCTCAATCATTGCTGCGCGAACTACATCATTCAACATAACAACAATATCGGTTACCTCCCACGCAAGATTGGAAGGCAAGCTTGGGTTCCAGGGTGAGCATTTAGTGTTCAAAAGGCCTTTTGAACACACAAGCACATCAAAATGAGACCAGTCTGTTTCATTCCCATCCGAAGCGCCTCGGCTGTTATACCCGCATTTGACTCTTAGATACTCATGCGGACCAATCTTAAGTACATTCGCTTCGATCAGCCTTGTCGCCATGCTTTCACATGTTTCATTATCATCGGGTATATCAGCATGGAAGAACGGGCTTGTTGCTCCAACCTTATTGAAGCCTCCAATGTATACCCGCTTGTCCGGTTCATTCTCCTGCGCTGCCGCGCTTCCCAATGCTGGCGAAACGACAGTCAATAATGACAGCGCTGTCCTGAAAAAAAGGCTATGAATAGATTTCTTATAAACTCTGTTTCTTTTCATAATGCTTTCCCTTCAAAATGATTCCCCCATAACTTAACAATCTCACACGAAAGTAATAAACGCGATTTATGGTTAATAAGTGCTGATTTTGGTCCAAAAAGCGTGATTACGTTATATAATAAGAACCTACAAACTACAGCGAGCATATATAATAAGACATTGAACATATTTATGAAAGATTAGACATGACCGTCATTTTTTCCGAGCGTGAAACGTCCGTGCATATAAACGGTCAAGAAACCATTATTACGCCTTACATTGGCATTGAAAAAGTCAACCAGGAACTTCTTGCGGGCTTTGGTTTCCTTACCCGTTATGGAAGAGGCGATTTCCGAGGCTTTAGGTATACTCCCTTAAGTCTGCTTCAATTGTGGCGTGCGACAAAGATGCTGGCTTCCGCTCAAAACGTAAATGAATCGACGCCTTTCTTATGTTACATCGCTGTTTATCCTTCATATCGGTATACGATACTCGATTCTCTAGAACCTCACTATGGCGATATGAGAATGTTTTACACGTTCAAAGATATTATCATGAAATCCGTTCCGCCGCCGCAGGAGTTTGAACAAATGATGGCTGGTGCCTTTGCCAACAGGATCGATATTAATCGCCAAGAAATTATAGACCTTGTTCGCGAACACAGCATGCTCGCAACCAAGCGCTTTCATCAAATCTGCGGGAAATACGGCGAACTGCCGTTTTGGCACGAGATGACCAAATCGCCTGCGCCCCGGCGTCAGTATGAATGGAATATCGTTATCGCGCCGCGGCAATAACCTACAGAGCAGACGGCATAAACTTCCGTAGCACATCCTCAACGCTCAGGCCTGACAGCGGATCACCCTGCATCCATGTGGCCTGTGGGCCGCGCGGCGCGGACCATGCGGGGTTAACATGCTCCGACAGCAACGCCATCGTTTTCGCGCCGACGGCAGCCGCCAGATGCGTCGGGCCCGTATCGTTGCCAACAACCCCATCCGAGCGGCGCGCCAGCGCAGCAACTTGCCCGAGAGATGTCTGACCGCACAAATTGATCACGTCGTCCGTATGCTCGACGATTTCATGAATAACTTGAGAATCGTGGGCCGTGCCGATAGCAACGGAATAAATATCATCGGCCCTGAGCTTTGTGGCCAAATCCGAATAACGCCCGGGCGGCCAGCGTTTGTACGACCTTTCCGGCGCGCATCCCGGGATAAGTAAAACAAACTTGCTCGGCAGCCGGAACTTGTCGAGCGGCGCTTCAAGCCATGAAAGATGGACTTCCTTGGCCATCTTAACATCCGCGCGTCGAAGTTGTGCAGCAACAAAATCCGTATAGTGCATGCCTTCAACGGGCGGCCACAGGCGCGGATGCGAACATCCCGGTGCGGCACCCGACCATTCCGGCCCCTTAGGTCCGCCAAGCAACGCATAAAGAATGGTTTGCCTGAATTTTCCCTGCAGATCGTAAACGCGCGTCGGCGCGAAATCGCGCACGTTACGCGCCATTTTTATCCATTCATCAATCCGCCAGCCGGGCGCGCGCGAATCGACGATTACACGATTGAACCACGGCATCTGCTTCGCAAAATCGGCAAAAGCAGGCATTGTGAGTATGGCGATCTCCGCGTTCGGGTGTGCATCGCGGATCGATTGAAACGCCTGAAAACAGAGCACCAGATCGCCCAGCGCGCCAAGACGTATGATAAGGATGCGTTCTTGCATCAGGCACCTCGGCCCATCAGTTCATCATAAACAGCCAGCGTCTTCGCAATCATTTGGCGCCGGTCAAAGTTCATGCGGGCGCGCTGTATTGATGACCGCGCCATATCTGCGCGGCTTTCCGCCGGTAATGAAAGCGCTTTTTGAATGGCCTCTGCCCATGCACACGGATCTTCCGGTGGCAGAAGCCAGCCGTTTTCGCCTTCGATCATGGTTTCGCGCGTCGCGCCAAGACTGCTGGCGATTACCGGCACCCCCATGGCCATCGCTTCCACAGGCACACGGCCAAAGCCTTCCGGCACACGCGACGGTACCGCTACCGCGCTTGCAAGACTGTAGGCGGCGGGCATATCCGTACAATGCGGCACCAGTCTTACGCGATCCTGCACTTGTTCCGAACGTATCAGGTCTTCAAGTTCCTGCCGGTACCCTTGCCGGCCTTGATCATCGCCGACGATAACAGCCACAAACTTTTCGCCATGAGGATGCAAAAGCGCCATCGCTTTGATCACCAAATCCTGCCCTTTGATGGGGCTTAGGCGCGCGGGCACAAGCACGATACGCTCATCCGGGCTGATATGCCAAGCTTGCCTTAGTGTATCGCGGTGATCTTCGGTTGCGTGCTCCAGCACGAAATGCTCAAGATCAATGCCGCGCGGAATGGTCCGTATTTTTGTGTTTTCGATACCGTAAGCGTTCCGGATATGCGCCGCGATAAAATCGGAAATCGCAATAATCCGGTCCGCGCGCGTCATGATGCGGTTGTAGTATTTCTTCAACGGGTTCGAAAACTTATAGGCAGCGTGAAAAGTCGCGACGAAACGACACGGCACGAACTGCACGGCCAACCAAACGCTCCACGCAGGGGCGCGGCTTCGGACATGAACGATGTCGACCTTCTCTTCGCGGATAAACCGCGCAAGCCACAAAGCATTCTTAAAAATTTTTGCCGGGTTTTTACTGCGCACGTTGTAAAGCGTGTGCTTGCCGCCTGCGCGCTCGACTTCCGCCACGCGCGTCCCGCCCGCCGAAACGACAAGAGCACGGTTGCCGCGCTCGACCAGTCCTTTGACGATATCGACACACGCTTGCTCGGCACCCCCGGCGCCTAGATTGGGGATTACCTGCAAAACAGTGAGCGTCATGGTTTCGGCTCCTGCGCCTTGCGCACGACATTCAGCACAACCTGTGCGGCGCGCTCCGAAGGCACGAACTGGCCACGGCCAAGCCACTGGCTGATCGCGGCAAGCTCATTCTCCTGCCGTTGGCGCACAACCGGATCAATCAAAAGCTCCGTCACCGCCACGGCGAGATTTTCGGGCGTGCAGTATTCTTGAAGATATTCCGGCATGATCATACGGTCCTGCATGATATTGATCAACGTGACATACTTCCCTTTAAGCATATGCCGAACGACAGCCGCTGTCAGTGGATTCACGCGGTATGCGATGATCGTGGGCAACCGCGCCATTGCCAGTTCCACCGATATGGTGCCCGAGCAAGCAAGCGCCGCCGTCGCCGCGGCAAAAGCGTCATATTTGTCGTCGTCGCCCTGGGTCACCGTCACCGGAACGGGCCAATCGTGGACGAAACTGCGAACGGCGTGGGCCACATTGCTAACGGTGGGTATAACGACATGGAGCTCCGGGTGGAGCTTCTTCAATCTTTGAACTGTTTTATGAAAAACGGGCATTAACCGCCTGATTTCGCTCATACGGCTCCCTGGCAAAACGGCGAGAATCAACGCATCTTCGGGCACATTGTGCTTCACACGAAAACGCACCGCATCACCGTCCGCCGCATGGCTTTCGATGATCGAATGGCCAACAAACGTGCAGTCCAGGCCCTCTTTCGTGAAATACGGGGGCTCGAAAGGCAAAAGCGCCAGTAAATGATCGAGAAACCGGGCGATATTCTTCGCCCGTCCCGGGCGCCACACCCAAACGGAAGGCGCGACATAATGAATAAGCGGAATCCCCTTCCCTTTGAGCTTCTTCGCCACGCGGAAGCTGAAATCCGGTGAATCGATGGTGATCAGAGCCGCCGGCTGCCGCTTCACGACTTCGCGAACCGTCTGCCCCAATCTTTTTATTATGTTGGGTAAATGGCGTAAAACCTCAAACAAGCCAACATGCGCAAGTTCCGATTGGGAAAACAAAAGTTCAATGCCTTCGGCCTGCATGCGCTCGCCGCCGACGCCAGCAAAGCGCACTTTCCCATCCGTCAGCTTTTTCAGGGCATGCATCAAACGCGCGCCCAGCAAATCGCCCGAGGCTTCACCCGCGATAAGAAAAAAGAGGGGTGTTTCAGTCATGGGATGGCGCGTCCAGCGCCAAACCGATTACAAAAATCCCGACATCGTTGGCGGCGGCAACCATCTTTTCCCGTTCGACAATCAAACTCCGCCCCGCTTGCAGCGCAAGGCCGCGCAAACCGACGCGTTTAAGTCCTTCAATCGTATCCGTTCCCACGGTGGGCAGGTCAAAGCGATTGTCCTGTTGGGGCTTGGCCAGTTTAACCAGAACGCCTCCCGGTCCCTCGCGGCGCAAGTCGGCGCAACGGGCAATAAGGGCATCCGTGCCCTCAACTGCCTCGACGCCGAGCACAAGACCTTGCTGCACCACGACCGCTTGGCCCACGTCAAGGCGGCCCAAGCCTAGCGCAACTTCAATGCCGCGTTGAATATCCTGCTGCGCTATGTCGTCCGGTTTAGCGATCGTCAAATCGCCTTCCGGCGTCAGCAAATCAGCAAACACATCTTGCAGACCGATGACGCGAACGCCGCCCTCTTCTTCCAAAACCTTGCTGATGGCGCGCAACAAACCGTCGTCGCCGAGACTGTTGATGCCGACCTTCGTCAGAACCTTAAGCGCCAGCCAATCCGGCTTGATTTCGGATAACGAAGGACGCCGCACTTTCCCGATCATGACGACTTCGGCGATTTTCTGTTCGGTCGCGATCTCCTTCAGTATTGCGCCCGCGCCCAACGGCAGCCATGCGTGCGGCACGTTGTTGCCAAGGTCGGGATCCGCCTGCCCTTTGAGACAGATAACAAAAAAATCGCGTCCCAGCTTCCGGCATGCCTCGATCAGATGACGCGGCGCCGTCCCCCCGCCTGCGATAATCCCGAGTTTGGGAAAGGCGCTCATGATCGCAGCTTACGCATCGCCCCGCGGCTGGCACAGCGCGCGGCTTGTCCGGTCGCGGATAAAGTGAACTACACTGCCAACGAGCGTGTGATCCTTGTAGAGGTTTGCCACATCGTCGAGGCGCTCCGCCATTGTGCCTTCCGAAGCGAACAGCATCCGGTAGGCGCTGCGCAGAGCATGGATGTCCTCACGCCCGAAACCGCGGCGTTCCAGCCCCACGATATTCAATCCCGCCAGGTGGGCTCGCTCCCCTTTCACCATACCGTAAGGAATAACGTCGTTTTCGACGCCCGACATGCCGCCGATCATGGCATGCGCGCCGATGCGCACGAACTGATGCACAGCCGCCAGTCCGCCGATGATCGCAAAATCGCCGATATGGACATGGCCGCCTAAAGTGGCGTTGTTTGCCATAATCACGTTGTTGCCGATCTGGCAATCGTGCGCCACATGCGCCCCAACCATGAACAGGCCGTTATCGCCCACACGCGTGATCATCCCGCCACCTTCGGTGCCGGGATTCATGGTTACGTGTTCGCGGATCTGGTTGTTCGCACCGATCTCCAGCGTCGATTCCTCTCCCTTGAACTTCAAGTCTTGCGGACGGTGCCCCAAGGACGCAAACGGATAAACAACTGTTCCCTTGTCGATGCGCGTAATGCCGTCAACGACGACATGCGCGACAAGGCGTACGCCCTCCGTCAATTGAACCCTTGGGCCCACCACGCAATAAGGCCCAATGACAACGTCCGCGCCAATTTGCGCCGCTTTGTCAACAATCGCTGTGGAATGAATATTAGTCGTCATTGATATCGACACGGTCAGAGTCAGGCACCAGCATGGCCGTATAAACGGCCTCGGCGCATAATTTTTCGTCAACAAAAGCCTCGCCACGGAACTTCCAGACATTGCCACGATGCCTTTGTTTCTTCACCTTGATATGCAGCCGGTCCCCCGGAACGACAGGCCTTCGAAAACGCGCGTTGTCGATCATCATGAAATAGACAATGTGCGTGGCGGAGTCGACGCCTCCCAGCGAGTCAACGACCAGCGTCGCTGCCGTCTGGGCCATCGCTTCGATAATCAAAACGCCGGGCATGATGGGACGCCCGGGGAAATGTCCCTGAAAGAAAGGTTCGTTTGCCGTCACGTTTTTTATCCCCGTGCAGCTTTCCGTCTTTACAACATTAATGACTTTATCGATGAGCAGCATCGGATAGCGATGCGGAATTCTGTCCATAATGCCGACGACATCGATTGTGCCATTTTCGATTGGTTTTCGCTTTTTTTGACTCATAAAAATATCTCCGTCCCCGCCCCTGTCTGTTGCCAAAAGCAGTCTTGCTAAGCCCACTTGTTTAGCCTGAATGCCCCTTCCCTATCAATACCGTCCCGTGAATGGCCGTTTATCGGGATGGAGAGCCTTTTTTCTCTTTCCCTGCCTCTTCAGGAGCAACCTTCACCGGAACCTGCGGCAGACTTTTATTAAGCCGACCCAGAACCTCATCCGTAATGTCCATTTTCTTGTCGCTCCATAGGGCTTGCTGCTTAACAATCACAAGGTTAGCCCCATGTTCACTGGCGACAGCCCCCACTACCTCCAGAAGATTCCGGCGAACAATATTCATGGAATCCATAAAGGCTTGTTCCAGAGCTTTGCGTTTTGATTGAACATGGCGCTCAACCCCAAGGAAACGTTGCCGCAGTTGCTGTTCCTTTTCGACGTAAACATCCGGCTTTACGCTTTCGCGCGTTTTTGTCAGTTCCTGTTCCGCCTTGCTCAGTTCGCTTTCTTCGCCGGAAATTTCGGTTTGAAATTTCGCGCGTTGGGCTTCAAGTTGCTGTTGCACATTTTTCGCGGCCAAAGATTCCTGCAAAATCCGCTGAACATCGATTATTGCGACAACAGGTGCGGGCAGCGGTTCTGATGAATTTACGTCAGAGGTCTTAACGGGCACAGGCGGCCCCGGCTTGTTTGCAGCAACAACCTTTGTTTCGGCCATAACCGGCAAATGGAAAAAGATAAGAAAGGCAGTAAGAACTGCAATAAAGGATAACATCCTGACAACGAAGGAATTCATGCCGGTTCTAGACATTTTTTCTTTGCCCTTAGAAACGTGTGCCGAAGCTGAAGTGTATATGCTCTATCTTATCATAGCTTTCTTTCAGGACGGGCCATGCGTAATCGAGACGCACAGGGCCAAATGGCGATTGCCAGGTCATGCCAAGGCCAAGACTGGCCCGCAGGGTTTCACTATTCTTAAAGATATCGCCCGCCAAGGCTTCTTCGTTGTTTTTCCCTAGCGTGCCCCCGTCGGCGAACACATGGCCTTTAAACCCAAGATCATCCGGCAGGAAAGTTGGCATCGACAGCTCAAGGGACATCCGTGTAAAGCGGTTGCCGCCAAGCGAGTCATCTGCTCCGTTTGTTAAATCGCGCGGACCCAAACCGCCAAATTCGAAACCACGCAATGAATCTCCGCCCAAGAAGAAGCGATCGTTAATTTTCACCTTCTGGCCAAGACCCCAGATATAGCCTGCCTCGGCCGTGCCGCTAAGAACGTATTTCTCCACGATTTCATAATATTGCGTGCCGCCGAGTTTAAGGCGAAGGAACTTGCGCGCCCCGCCCAAGCCGGCAATATCCGTGTTAAAACGCGTGACAAAACCCATAGTAGGCTCAAGCTTGCTGTCACGCGTATCGTAAACCAGTTCTTGCCCGACAACCGATGTAATGCTTGTGCCTACTTGATCACGAATAAAACGCGATGCCGTATCAGGCACATTATCGATATGATCCTGACGCAAGGTATAGCTCAACAATTGGCGAAGCTCTTCCGACAACGGATAGCCCATGCGCAACGTAAAGCCTGTGTTGGTTTCGTCAAAAGAGCTTTGGGCTTGATCGTCGCGCATGACGTGGAAGACATCGAATCCGGCGTTCAAGTCGCGATCAAGGAAGTATGGTTCGGTGAAACTGAAATTGAACTGCTTTGTCGTGCCTGATACCGTCGCGCCGATCCGCATATCCTGCCCTCTGCCGAGGAAGTTGCGCTCGCGGATACTGAAATCGCCCAAAGGACCCTCGGTTGTCGAAAAGCCGGCGCCGAACGAAATTTCGCCTGTCGATTTTTCCTTAACTTCAACCTTCAAGTTCGCGCGGTCGGGTTGCGCCCCATCGGTAGGCGTCACCTTAACCTCTTCAAAAAAGCCGAGATCTTTAATGCGCTGTTCGGAACGGTGAATTTTTGTCGTGCTGAACGGGTCGCTTTCCGCCAATTGCATTTCACGGCGTATGACTTTATCGATGGTGCGGCTGTTGCCATTAATGTCGATGCGGCCGATATAAACACGTTGACCCTGCTTGATATGGTAGGTCAGGTCGACCGTTAGGGTTTCCTTATGGCGGTCAATGTCCGGCGTGATATCGACAAAGGCATATTGCATATCGCCCAGCGCCGCCGTCAGTTTGGCAATCGTTTTTTCTGCGGCATCAGCATTGTACCATTCGCCCTCTTTAGTCGTGACATACTGGTTAAGGGCGTTAATATCTAACCCCTTGATTTCGCTTTCGATTTTGATTTTTCCAAATTTATAGCGTGGGCCTTCTTCGACGGTAAACGTCAGGAAAAAATCCTCACGGTCAGGGGTCAATTCGGCCACAGCCGACAGAACGCGAAAATCCACATAACCCTCGTTCAGGTAGAACCGGCGCAGAAGTTCGCGATCATAGTTCGTGCGATCAGGGTCATAGAAATCTGATGTCGAGAAAAAACGCCACCAGGCGGTTTCGCGGGTATCGATAACGCTGCGCAAGTCGCTGTCGTCGTAATGCTCGGTGCCAATGAATTTTATGCGGCGAACGCCGGTATGTTTACCTTCCGTGATTTCGAAAACAATATCGACGCGGTTTTGCTCGAGCTTAACCAGCTTGGGTTCGACCAGCGCGCCGAAGCGGCCTGAGCGGCGATAGAGATCAAGAATTCTTTGTACATCTTTTTGCAGGCGCGGCAGCGTATACACAAGACGTGGTTTGAGCTGGACTTCTTTTTCCAGATCCTCTTTCGAGATAGCGTCATTGCCTTCGAAGGCCACGCGGTTGACGACCGGATTTTCGAGAACCTTCACCACCAGAGTCGATCCCTGCATGCCAACGCTGAGATCGGCGAAAAGCCCGGTTGCGTAAAGTGCCTTGAGCGACGCGTCAATAGCTTCTTCCGTAACTGCATCACCTTTTGCAATTGTCAGGTAGGATAATATTGTCTCGGGTTCCAAGCGCTGATTGCCCTCAACGCGGATATCTTCCACCGTTCCGCTGCTGGCACCCATGTTGGCTGGCACCGGAGCCGCGTTCAGCATCGGCACGTTGAGCGGTGTTTGCGCAAACGCCAGCGACGACGTCGCTATCAGAAAGACAAGAGCCGACACCCCGATGCCGGTGAACTTTCCGGCGGCTTTAAAACCTGAGCGGGTTGATTTCATCCAGTTCAAGGGAACAGACCACGGAGAAAAGAAATGACACGCAAATGCACGAGGTCGTTCCACGTCGCGAACAGCATCAGCAGCACAACCAGCGTCAAACCGATCCATGACCCGACCTCCTGCGCCTTTTCGCTCAGGGGACGGCCCCGGATCTTTTCGACGGTGTAAAATACCAGATGGCCACCATCAAGCAAGGGGATGGGGAAAAGATTTAACAGGCCCAAACTGATTGAAATATGGGCCAAAAAGAGAACAAAATTAGCCACCCCTTCCCGGACGATCTTCCCGGACATTTCGGCGATCCGGAGCGGCCCACTCAATCCATCCGCGCCGCGGACGCCGATAATCATCTGACAAACGGCTTTCAGGGTGCTGGACGTCAGGTTCCAGGTCTCGACAAAAGCCTGCTGCACGGCCCCCAAGGGAGAAAGCGCCCGGAACTCGACTATGTTCGATAATATGCCCAACCGGCCCAGCTTGTGCTCCATGCCCAAACGGTCCGTGATGGGCTGAACCTCGGGGGTAGCCTGAATCACCTGCCGCTTTCCCTCACGCTCCAAAGCAATGTCCACTGGCGTGCCGGTGTTCATCATGACGATGCGCCGGATATCCTCAAAGCTTTCGGTAACCTCGCCGTCAATGCTCAAGATGCGATCGCCGGGCTTAATTCCAACTTGCATCGCCGCACTATTTTCCAGAACTTCGTTGACGACGGGCGACGTATAGGGCTGGCCATTGAACATAAACAGGATCGCCAGAACCAGAACGGCGAAAACGTAATTGCTTGCCGGACCTGCCGCGACAATCGCGAACCGCTTGCGGACAGGCTGGGAAAAGAAAGCAACCTTCTTTTCGTCCTCGGTGATGTCCTTGACTTTTGCGTCCGGGAGCGCGCTCGCGGGATCGCTGTCCCCGAACATCTTGACGTAACCGCCCAGCGGCAGCCAAGCGACCTTCCACCGCGTGCCAAGCTTATCGTTCCAGCCCCAAATCTCGCGGCCGAAACCGATGGAGAAACTTTCCACCCGCACGCCGCAGCGCCGCGCGACCCAAAAGTGGCCGAACTCGTGCACAAAAACGACGATGCTCAAAACAACGATAAAAGCCGCAAAGGCTATCATAAAATCCATATATTTCCCCTTTTATCCATCCGACAAGCGAAGCACTTGTTCTTCGGCGTAGCGCCGCGCGGCGCTGTCCGCTTCGCGCAGGACTTCGAGGTCCGTGAGCGGCGCGACAGGCCCATGGTTCAATGTGTTTTCATTAACGGCTTCGATATCAAGAAACTTGATGCGCTTGTCGAGGAAAGCCTGCACGGCCACTTCGTTCGCTGCGTTCAAAAGCGCGGGCGCCGTCCCGCCCAGCTTCATCGCTTCCCGGCCCAAGCGGAGCGCCGGGAACTTCACGGGATCCGGCGCTTCGAACGTAAGCTGGCTCAGTTTGGCCAAATCGAGCTTGGCCGCCGGTGTCGCCATGCGCTGCGGCCACGCCAGCGTGTAACCGATCGGCGTGCGCATGTCGGGCGACCCGAGCTGCGCGAGGATCGAACCGTCGGTGTACTCGACCATGCTGTGAATGATCGACTGTGGATGCACGACGACGTCGATTTTTTCGTCCGGCATCTGGAAAAGGTAATACGCCTCGATGACTTCCAGCGCCTTGTTCATAAGGGTCGCGCTGTCGATGGAAATCTTCGACCCCATGCTCCACACGGGATGCTTGATTGCCTGTTCCGGCGTCATCGTCGCCATCTGTTCGCGGCTCAGCGTGCGGAAAGGCCCACCCGAGGCGGTCAGGATCAGACGCGAAATAGCGTCGCGCTTGTCGAAATCGAAAACCTGCCAGATGGCGTTGTGCTCGCTGTCCACCGGCAAAAGCTGCGCGCCCGCCTCGGCCACAAGCTTCATCACCAGCGGCCCGGCGCAAACAAGGGTCTCCTTGTTCGCGAAAGCAACCATGGCGCCGCGCCGCGCGGCCGCCAGCGTGCCCGGCAGACCCGCCGCGCCGACGATTGCGACCATGACCCAATCGCTCTCCATCTCGGCGGCAGCCGCAACGGCCGCCGCGCCGGCCGCCGCTTTCACGTGTGTGCCGAGAAGCGCGGTTTTCAATTCCTGATACTTGGTTTCGTCCGCAATGACAGCGACTTCCGGCCTCAACTTACGCGCTTGTTCGGCAAGTTTTTCCACATTCTTGCGCGCGGTAAGCGCCACGACTTCATACTTCTCCGGTGCGCGCTCGATCAGGTCAACCGTCTGGCAACCCACCGATCCCGTTGACCCTAAAATAGTCACCCGCCGTCTTTGATCGGCCTGAAGGGAAAGGAATCTCTTCGTCTTGACGGAAACCATACTCATGACAGGCACCTATTTAAAAATTCTATAACCACGCTTGGCCATTATTGGTTGCCAACATAGTCAGGACAAAGAACACAGCCGCGAAAAGCAAACCATCGATGCGATCCAACACCCCGCCGTGACCGGGGATTAATCCGCCGCTTTCCTTCACGCCTGAACGGCGCTTTAGGTAAGACTCGAACAAGTCGCCGGCTTGCGCCACGACCGCCAGAACCAGACTTAGCTTCGCGGCCATACGGGCTTGTTCGCTGTACCCGAATCCGGACGCGACAAGATAGCCAAAGAACGCGGCGAAAGCCATGCCGCCGATAAGGCCCGCCCATGTTTTCTTTGGGCTTACTTTGGGGGCCAGTTTTGGTCCTCCAATCGTTAATCCGGCCAGATAAGCCCCGATATCCGTGCCCCAAACCGTCAAAAAGAGGTACACCGTCGGCGCTAACCCAAAGAAAAAACGCATATATAAGAGCGCGAACCCCCCAAAGCCAATGTAGGGGATGCCCAAAACGACCCATCGGGCGCTTTTCTTGTCATCCAGCCACGCAACGCCATACACAATGGCCAAGGAGACAAGTTCGATGAAAACGCAAACAGCCTTCTGAACCGCGAGTGCTTCCCGATCGCAGCCAATAAAACATAAAACGTTCATGCCAACCAGAAAGCTGACAACAAATCCTACGCCGAAAGTTATCGCAAGCGCCGCCTGTGCCGCGACTTTCACACGCCATGACGCGGCAGGACTGACGACCCTCACCCATTCATGAAGAGCGACCGCCATAAACAGCATAACGACAAGACTGTAAATCCACCCGCCAACATAAACGCATCCCAACGCCAACGGCGCGCCGATAACCATCGAGAGAACGCGCAACCGGAAATTGGTTGAATCGAATTTGCTTTTCAAGCGCGCCAGGAAATCAGGCATGGCTAACGGTATCTCCATAACGGCGTTCGCGGCTACGGAATTCGGCTATCGCGTCCGCCAGATGCTCGCCGGTAAAATCCGGCCAGAGAACATCGAGGAAAACATACTCGGCATAGGCCGATTGCCATAGAAGGAAATTGGAGATTCGCTTTTCGCCGCTGGTGCGGATGACGAGATCGGGATCGGGAATCCCCGCCGTAAATAGATAGGATTCCAACGTTTGCTCGTCAACGGCATCGGCCTTCAGTTCGCCCTTCTCGACGGCCTTGGCAATGCCCTGCGCCGCCGCCGTGATTTCCTGCCGTCCGCCGTAACTTAGCGCGATCACCAGCGTTAGCGCCGTGTTGTCCTTCGTCTGGTCTTCGGCATTCGTAATAAGCTCGATAATATCGGGGGGCAGTTGTTGACGTTCACCGATAACCTTAATGCACACGCCTTCCTTATGCATGGTGGCCAGCTCACTGCGCAAGTAATAGCGGAGCAGCTGCATCAGCTCATTGATCTCCACAACCGGACGGCGCCAATTCTCGGCGGAAAAGCTGTAAAGCGTCAGATGGCTGATGGGCAGATCCCGCGCGGCCTTCAGCGTACGCTGAACCGCTTCGATCCCCGCCTTGTGCCCCATCGTGCGCGGCAATCCCCGGGCGGCAGCCCAACGTCCATTACCGTCCATGATAATGGCGATGTGGAGTTTGGAAGAAGCGAGAACGTTAGGGTTCACAACATCAATCTTTCCATGGCGACCCGAGGTAAAAGCTCGGGACGTTGTATCACCAAGGGAAAGTTTTGTGGAGTAAAATGCTCCCGGTCTTCATTAAGGAATTTCAATAGGTAAGACGGCATTTCTTCGTCTTTCAGAATAACAAATCCATGGCGGCTGTAATATGGCGCATTCCAGGGAATATTTCCCGCCGTGCACAAGGTTATGGCGCGTCGATTTTCCGCCCTGGCCCTTTCCATCACCGAGCGCAATAAAAAAGTCCCAAGCCCTTGTTGCCCTCGTGCTGTTGAGACAAACAAATGATAAAGAAAAAGATCGCTCTCAATCGTATAAGCTGTGCTGTAACCACACGGTATGGAATGGCCGTCAACCGCAACAGTGACATCGCCTTGGGCGATATGCCGAGCAAATTCCTCTCGCCCGAAAGGCAACGCAACATATTCTTCATCAAAACGACGACAGGATTCCATTTTAATGGAAACTATAGCATCGTATTCATCATCCCGCGCCGGACGGATGGAAAAACCATTTACACTATTCATTTTTTCATCCGGTTTTCTTCATCGACAAGAATAATGGCGGGTTCCATTTTCTCGTCCGTGTCATGCCAGCACCATGACGCAATGATCATTACATCACCTAGCGCTGCGCCACGCGCCGCCGCGCCGTTCAAGCCAACCTCGCCCGAACCGGCCGGGGCTTCGATGACATAAGTTTCCAGCCTTGCACCCGTGCTCACGTTCCAGACATGAACGGACTCAAAGGGTTCAAGGCGGCCCGCCTCCATCAAATCCGTGTCGATCGAAATGCTGCCTTCATAGTCGATATCGACCTTCGTCAGCCGCGCGCGATGTATTTTCGATTTGAGTTGCTTGATGTGCATGAACGGCTTCATCCTAAACGAGAGATTTTATTACACCTTATCATACCTTCACCGTCATGAAAGCAACAAGCCCCTCCTCTCGCCCACCTACGCCAAGGCTTCGGCGGGTCTGGCATCAAGTCCGGCGAAGCTGCGCAGCAGCGTAGACGGAAGGGAGGGGTCTGGGGAGGGGGCGTTCCGCTCGAAATGAGTATTGAATTGTCGAACTCCGCACCAAGCCGCTCGCCCCCCTCCCTATCCCTCCCCTCAAGGGGGAGGGTATAAGCTCACACCGTCATAATCTCTTTTTCTTTATGGGACAGCGCCTCGTCGATCTTCTTGATCGTCTGGTCCGTCAGCTGCTGAACCTTGTCGCTCTGGGTTTCGAGCTCGTCTTTCGAAATCTTCTTTTCCTTTTCCTGTTTCTTCAATTCGTCCATCGCGTCACGGCGGACGCTGCGCACGGCCACGCGCGCCTGTTCCGTGTATTTGCCGCAAATCTTGACAAGTTCCTGCCGACGTTCCGAGCTCAGCTCGGGAATGGGTACGCGGATCAGCGCACCATCGGGTTGCGGGTTCAGGCCAAGGCCTGCTTCACGGATGGCTTTTTCAACCGCTTTCACCACGCCCTTGTCCCATACTTGTACCGTCAGCAAACGCGGCTCCGGCACGGTGATATTGCCGACTTGGTTGATCGGCATCATGCTGCCGTAAGCGTCAACCTGTATGGGATCCAGCATCCCTGCCGACGCGCGCCCGGTGCGAAGGCCCGCAAATTCCTTGCGCAGGTTCTCAAAAGCCCCTTCCATGCGTTGTTTGGTTTGATCGAGGTTCATCGGTTGCCCCCCTTGATGTCCGTGATGATCGTAAAACGTCCCTTTCCCTGCACCACTTCGGCAAACGCGCCGTGCGTGAAGATGGAGAAAACGAGGATCGGGATTTTACTTTGCCGCGCGAGCGAAATCGCGGACGTGTCCATCACCTGCAAGTCTTTCGAAAGAACATCAAGATAACGGAGGCGCTCGTAACGTTTCGCGGATTTAACCTTTGTCGGATCGGCGCTGTACACGCCGTCAACCTTCGTGCCTTTAAGCAGCGCGTCGCACTGCATTTCCGACGCGCGCAACGCGGCGGCAGAGTCCGTCGTGAAGAAGGGATTGCCTGTGCCTGCCGCGAAAATCACGACGCGGCCTTTTTCCATATGCCGGATGGCGCGGCGGCGGATATAAGGCTCGCATAAGGAGGCCATTGGGATGGCGGAAAGCACGCGCGTTTGCACGCCGATTTTCTCCAACGCGTTCTGCATCGCCATCGCGTTGATGACCGTGCCGAGCATGCCCATGTAATCGCCTGTCGCGCGATCGACGCCATGCGCCGCGCCGGAAACGCCACGAAAGATGTTGCCGCCGCCGATGACGATACACACCTCAATGCCCATCGCCGCGACCGTTTTGATTTCGGCGGCCACGCGATCGACGGTTTCAGGTTCAAGCCCGTAATCCCTCTTTCCCATCAGGGCCTCGCCCGACAGCTTGAGCAGCACGCGTTTGTAAAACGGTTTTTCGGAAGTCTTCTTTGCGCTTTTTTTCTTCGTCATAGGGAGATACCGGGGAACAGGGGACGAGAATCGTGGATCAGGAATAGCCTACTTTTCGCAAAACGGGAATACGGCTCAATATTACGCCATTAGCCCCCCTCATGTCCCCTAATGCCTTGGCGAAGGGGGATGCGGGAGGGTCGAAAACGCATCGCGTTTTCGGGGAGGGGTCATAATTAGCGGGAAGCAAAACTAATGGCACGCAACCCGCGCAAACAGGGTTCGAATGAGCCCGCTGCCCGGACGAGACAGGTACGCGGCTCGGAAGGAATAGGTACGTAAGTGGAATTCGACAAAAAAATTCCCCTCCCCTTGGGGAGGGGTTAGGGGCGGGGTATGTAAATTCTGTTTCCGCTCCGCACCCGCGTTTATACCCCTTCTGAACCATCCCTGAACCTGCTCTGAAGCCGTTCTGAACCTGTTCTGAACGCGCTTTGAACCTGTTTTGAGTCAGCTTGAACCCTGCGTCAAACGTGCGCCAAAGCGCATAAAAGGCATATAAAACAAGCTTTAAGGGGGCTTATCCGGCCATCTTCGCCACTTCCGCCGCGAAGTCATCTTCCTTCTTCTCGATGCCTTCTCCCAACTGAAAACGCGCAAACGCGGCCACTTTAACTGGCGCGCCGATGGCCTTCGCCGCGTTTTCCACGACCTTTCCGACCCGCGTCTCCCCGTCCACAACATAAACCTGCTCGGTCAGCACGACTTCCTCGTAGTACTTGCGCAGCCGCCCTTCGACCATCTTATTAATGATTTCTTCCGGCTTGCCCGAGGCCCGCGCTTGTTCAGCTAAAATATTACGTTCGCGCTCTAAAGCCTTGGAATCTATATCATGAATCGTTAGCGCTTCCGGACGCGCGGCGGCTACATGCATCGCCAACTGCTTACCCAGCGCCTGCACTTTTGCGGAATCGCCCGTGGACTCCAGCGCCACCAGAACGCCGATCTTACCCAGCGTCGGGGTCAGGGCATTGTGAACATACGTCGCTATCGCCCCCTGCCTTACGCTGAGGTGCGTCACGCGGCGCAAGTTCATATTTTCCCCAACAGTTGCAATAAGTTGCGTCATTTCATCCTGTATATTGCGCCCCGTGCCTGGATAAGGCTTTGATTTCAATGCATCAAGATCGGCGCCCGTCTCCAGCGCAATCTTCGCAACCTGGGCCGCAAACGCCTGGAACGATTCATTCCGCGCGACGAAATCGGTTTCGGCGTTCACCTCAACCATCGTCGCCTCATTGCCTGCCGACATAACGGCCACAAGACCTTCGGCCGCTACCCGTCCCGCCTTCTTCGCCGCGGCCGACAGGCCTTTCTTGCGGAGCCAGTCCACCCCTGCTTCAAGGTCTCCTTTCGTTTCCGTCAGCGCCTTTTTGCAGTCCATCATGCCCGCGCCTGTCTTTTCGCGCAGTTCCTTAACCAAGGATGCTGTGATCTCAGCCATTTTTATCTCCGTAATATCAAGGGATTAGGCATCAGCCCTAGGCGTTTCTTCCACAGCAACTGTTGTCTCGCCTTTCGGCACTTCCGCAGATGCGCCCACATCTTTGCCGCTCGCCATGACCTCGGCTTCGATACCGTCGAGAACAGCCTGCATCGCCATATCGCAGTACAAATCGATTGCGCGCGAAGCATCGTCGTTGCCCGGGATCGGGAACGTTATGTGCGTGGGATCCGAGTTACTATCAACGATTGCGACGACCGGGAGGCCCAGCTTCGTCGCTTCTTCAATTGCCAGATCTTCCTTCAACGTGTCGATCACGAAAAGGATATCCGGCAGTCCCCCCATATCCTTAATGCCGCCCAGCGCGCGCTCTAGCTTGTCGCGCTCGCGGGTCATTTGCAGCGTTTCTTTCTTCGTGAACTTGGCCGCCTGGGTTTCCAGCTTATCGGTCAGGTCGCGCAGACGCTTGATCGACTGCGAAATAGTTTTCCAGTTGGTCAGCATGCCGCCAAGCCAGCGATGGTTAACGTAATACTGGCCGCAACGCTTGGCTGCTTCGGCGATTTTGTCCTGCGCCTGCCGTTTCGTACCAACGAACAGCACACGCCCGCCGTCGGCTGCCGCGTCGCGCAACTGCTGCAACGCGCGCTGCATCAACGGCACCGTTTGCTCAAGGTCAATGATGTGCACGTTATTGCGCACGCCAAAGAGGTAGGACTGCATTTTGGGGTTCCAGCGACGGGTGTTATGGCCGAAATGAACTCCGGCCTCGAACAATTGCCGCAACGTCACGACAGGCATTGCCATGGTTTTCTTCCTTCTCCGGTTAAGCCACCGCGCGTCGTAGAGTTGCCCGGCAGCCGCGACTGCCTAAAAGCAACACCGGAAGGCTATCGGCGGGATTGACCGCCAAAGCCAAAACGCGCGTGCGTTTTTGGTTAATGCCGCCCGGCCCTCATGGCCGAAGCGGAGAGGTCTTATACTAAAGGCGTTTGATTATGGCAAGATATGGGTAATTAGCTGGTTTAGCACATTGTTTTTACTGAATAATAATCCAACTTCGTTGTTGAGAAAAACACTTACTTCTGTTGATTTTTTCTAAACAATCCGGTACTTAATATTTATACCGCTTTATAAATTCATTTTACTTTGAAAGGTGTTTTGCCGTGGGAGAAAGTTTTTTTCAAAAATCTAATAGAATCGCTGAGCGTTTAAAATATGATTCTGGAAAATTGGAGAGAACGTGTTTCTCTCCCCCTAACGATATCAGATCCCGCCGAATCTTATCAAATGCCTATTTTGTTGCCTTAAGCAATCCTTCAGTAGCATATGAAGCCGTTTGCACTGTTGCAAAATTCGCCCCCACTACTGCCCTTCGCGAAGAAGCTCTTATAAAGAAAGAGCAAATTGAAAAATTCGTGGAGAGAATTAAATCTTCTACAAACAATGAATGGAGTCCCTTTCGAACCCAAGTTTCCAATTATTCTTTTATAAAAGAAATTTCCCCCCTTCCATAGCCTTTATAAACGCTTTTTGGTTTTTAAGCCCCGCTGTGCTATGCAGCGGGACATGGCTTCCTATCAATACATCTACGTCATGAACGGCTTAACCAAGACCTTCCCCGGCGGGAAGAAGGTCTTGAAGGACATTAGCCTTTCTTTCTATCCCGACGCCAAAATTGGCGTGCTGGGCCCCAACGGCTCCGGCAAATCCACGCTTATGAAGATTATGGCAGGCCTTGATAAGGACTTCGGCGGCGAGGCCTGGGTGGCCGAAGGAGCAACCGTGGGGTATCTGCCGCAGGAGCCGGAACTCGACCCCAAGTTGAATGTCGAGCAGAACGTGCTCGCGGGACTTGCGGAAACCAAGGCCCTTCTCGACCGCTTTGAGGCCGTCAGCACAAAGCTTGGCGAAGTTAAAGACCCGGACGAGATGCAAAAACTCATCGACGAGCAAGCCGAACTTCAGGAAAAAATAGACGCCGCCGGCGCATGGGATTTAAGCCGCACCATCGAAGTTGCGCTCGACGCTCTCCGTTGCCCTCCGGGCGATGCAGACGTGAACAAACTTTCAGGCGGTGAGCGACGTCGCGTCGCATTGTGCCGTTTACTGCTACAAAAACCGAACTTGTTGCTTCTCGACGAACCGACAAACCATCTCGACGCGGAATCTGTCGCTTGGCTCCAGAAACATCTTGTCGAATATCCGGGCGCGGTCATTCTCGTGACACACGATCGTTACTTCCTCGACAATGTGACTGGCTGGATTCTCGAACTGGATCGCGGCGAGGGTATTCCTTACAAAGGCAATTATTCGGCATGGCTGGAGCAGAAGCAAAAACGGCTTGAGCAGGAATCCCGCGACGAAACGGCACGGCAGCGCACCCTCGCCCGCGAATTGGAATGGATACGCACCTCGCCCAAAGCACGACAGGCCAAAAGCAAGGCGCGCATTACGGCTTATGAAAATCTGTTGGCGCAAAGCGGCGACAAATCGCTCGACACGGCGCAGATTGTCATTCCCACGCCCCCGCGTCTTGGCAGCTTGGTTGTGGAGGCCGAGCATATCCGCAAAGGCTATGGCGACCGGCTGCTGATTGACGATCTCAGCTTCAAACTGCCGCCCGGCGGCATCATCGGTATTGTCGGCGCGAACGGCGCGGGCAAAACCACCCTCTTCCGCATGATCACAGGCGCAGAAAAACCGGACAGCGGCGATTTCCGCGTCGGCGATACAGTGAAACTCGGCTATGTCGACCAAAGCCGCGATTCCTTGCGCGGCGACAAGACCGTGTGGGAAGAAATTTCGGACGGACTCGACGTGATTGATCTCGGCAAGAAAACCATCCAAAGCCGCGCTTATGTCGCCTCGTTCGGATTCAAGGGGCCGGATCAGCAGAAAAAAGTTGGGCTTCTTTCCGGCGGCGAGCGTAACCGCGTGCACATGGCCAAAATGCTGAAGTCCGGCGCGAACGTTCTGCTGCTTGACGAACCAGGCAACGATTTGGATGTCGATACGTTGCGGGCGCTGGAAGACGCAATCATCGACTTCCCCGGGTGCGTTGCCGTCATCAGCCACGACCGCTGGTTCCTCGACCGTATCGCGACGCACATTCTGGCGTTCGAAGGCGATAGCCAAGTCGTGTGGTTCCAAGGCAATTATCAGGATTACGAGACCGACCGCCATCGCCGCCTCGGCACCGATGCCGACCAGCCACACCGAATTAAGTACAAGCCGTTGGTGAGGTAGAATCAATCCCGAGCTAGCTCTCATAAAAACGCCCTTATGAAAAAATCAAATCTTCTTTTTCTAACTATTCTCATCGAAGGCTATGTCGTTCTGGCGTGCGAGTTGCTGGCCATCCGGCAAACGATTCCATTCGTAGGCAGTGGCATTGAAACGACCGCGATCATTATTAGCGCCGTCTTGCTGCCGCTGGCGGTGGGCTATCATTTCGGTGGGAGAGCCTACGCCGCGTGTTTCGCAAAAGCACAAGCCGGCAAATTTAATTTCCCTTCGGTGCGCAAGATATTAATACGGAATATGATTATTTCGCTTTGTTTTCTCGTTTTCGGGCTTTTTTACGCCTCCCTTGAAGTTTTCTTTGCCTCGTTTCACTCAATCGGTATTACGCACCGCTTGATACAAGCCGGAATTTATTCCGTTTTGTTTCTTGTCACACCGATGTTCCTTTTGGCGCAAACTGTCCCCCTTATCAGCAACTATTTCTCGCAACAGAAGCTTAGCGAAATTACCGGTAAAATGCTGTTTTTTTCCACGGCGGGTTCTTTTTTGGGATCGATTTTCTCAACCCTCGTCCTGATGACTTATATCGGCGTCAACAATACCATTTTTATTACGCTCGGCTTGCTGTGTTTCCTTATTTGGCTGTTGAGCCGCAAAAATGACCGCTATACAGCCCTATACGCGGCCGTTCTCCTGATTAGCGCCTACATGCTCAATGCCAACGTCTTAGGCATAACAAACACCGTGTCTGACAACGCTTATAATATCGTTCAACTCAAACAAATACCTGACGAAGATTCGTTAATCCTGCGCATTAACCGTTCCAATTCATCAAAATATAACGAGGACCGGGAACAATTCTTCGATTATATTAAATACATCGAGAAAACGTTCATCGCGCCACTGGCCAAAGCAAAAGACAGACCCGGCGAAATTCTTATCATTGGCGCGGGTGGTTTTACGTTGGGCATTGATGACCAGAAAAACAACTTCACTTTCGTCGATATCGATCCGGCGCTTAAGGATGTATCTGAAAAACACTTTTTAAAAGACAAGCTCTCGCCGAACAAGAAATTCATCGCTGCCTCGGCGCGCGAGTTCGTTCATAACAATGATAAAAGTTTTGATCTGATCGTTATCGACGTCTTCACAAACAGTGTTTCCATTCCCATGGAATGCGTCACGCGCGAGTTTCTTCAGGATGTGAAAAAACGCTTGAGAGAGGACGGTATGGTCGTCGTGAACCTGATTGCAGACCCGGCCTTCCGTGACAAGTTTACCGTGCGTTATGACCGTACTTTTGCCAGCGTTTTTCCCGTCTATTCACGGCAAGTTATTTTCAGGTATAATCCTTGGGAAAAAGAAGTGGAAGACAACGTTTTCTCAAACATAATCTATTCCGCGTCCCTTGCGGCTCTTGACGAAAAGGCTATCTATACTGACGATAAGAATACATACTCCCTCGACCGGCCCTGAACGGAGTAAAATATGTGTCTCACCTGCGGTTGCAACGTTCACTCTCACGATCACGATCATGGACATAGCCGCCATCATCACACGCACGACGCGCCGATTGGCGCGGTGCACTATCATGGCACCGATCAAGCACGCGCTATTAAGGTTGAGGAGGACATCCTCGCCGCCAACAACCGCTATGCCGAAGCCAACCGTGCGCTTTTCGTCAAACACAAAATTCTGGCACTTAACCTGATGTCCAGCCCCGGCTCGGGCAAAACGACGCTGCTCGCCCGCACGCTGGCGGAACGGCGCTTTCCCGCGGCCGTTATCGAAGGCAATTATCAAGACTATGAAGCCGACCGCCACCGCCGCCTCGGCACCGACGCCGACCAACCCCACCGGATCAGGTATAAGCCGTTGGTGAGGTAAATAACTCTACCAAGGACGGCTCATAATAAGTTCGCCGACCGTTTTTGGAGGACCTGGGCGTGCCGCCATAGACGGTGGATAAAGGATCTTGCCCGTCTCGCGATCCAGAACCATCGTGTAACAATCATCAAGGGGATAAATCGAATAGCGCGTAAAGTGCTTGTCGAATTTAGCCGGATTCCTCAAAATCTCATCAAAAGTTAAGGCCAAGGCAAAATGCGCACATGCCTGTATATTGGCCTGGAATTCCCCTCGTCTCCGATCATCCATCCATGCGACAAGCTTCTTTGGCAGAGCTTTTGACGAACAAGAGAACGCCATCTCATGCAAGACCTCTCTTGCAATAACAGCCCCGGCGAGATAGGCATCAACGATTGATTCAACAGTTCTATGCTGAGAATAATTACCGTATTTTGTTTCATAAAAATAAATCGTCTGCACGCCGAAAATCTGAAGCTGGGCATCCGCCCATTCACGCGGTTCATTGTTTTTTTCGGCACAAACTTGTCTATCTTCCCGGGCGCTTGCTAAAAGTTCATCAATTGTAACCACGTAAGGATCAACGCTCGGAAATTTCGGTTTGTCTTCAGCCGTTCGGAATCCCCTTGACTGTCCATAGACGAGAGGACCGGCCAACAGACGAAATTTCTTAACAATTGTTGTCTCCCCCGCGTTCACCTCGATAAAATGCGGGTCTTTTTGACAATCGGCTATCTGCATACAAAATTCCTCTTCATGTCCTGAGACTCATGTTCTGTTCCTCACCTCGGCACAGGCGCGAATAAATCGCGAGAGTTTTTTATAGATGCCGTTTGAGAATTATTAGGCTCTATTATCTGCATAAATAGCTTCTAGCATTACGACAAGTCTAATGTATGGTTAATAAAAAGCCTTCGATGATCGGCTGAGCCTGTGTTAAATAGAGTTATTCCTTAAGGATAGGATTCGACGATGTGTCTCACCTGCGGATGCAATATTCATTCTCACGATCATGACCACGAACACGGTCACGATCATCCCCATGCGCACGAAGCGCCGATTGGCGCGGTGCACGATCATGGCACCGATCAAGCACGCGCTATTAAGGTTGAGGAGGACATCCTCGCCGCCAACAACCGCTATGCCGAAGCCAACCGTGCGCTTTTCGTCAAACACAAAATTCTGGCACTTAACCTGATGTCCAGTCCCGGTTCGGGCAAAACGACGCTGCTCGCCCGCACGCTGGCGGAACGGCGCTTTCCCGCCGCCGTTATCGAAGGCGATCAGCAAACCGACATCGACGCCGAGCGCATCCGCTCGACGGGCGTCAAGGCCGTGCAGATTAACACGGGACGCGGCTGTCACCTTGATGGGCATATGGTCGGTCATGCGCTGCAGGATTTAAATCTGGAATCCGGCGAACTGGACGGCGGTTTAGTTTTTATCGAAAATGTCGGCAATCTCGTCTGCCCAGCGGCGTTCGATCTCGGTGAAGCGGCAAAGATCGTGCTGCTTTCGGTCACCGAAGGCGACGACAAACCGCTCAAGTACCCGGACATGTTCCGCGCGGCGGAGTTGCTGATCCTTACAAAAGCCGACTTGCTGCCTCACGTTTCTTTTGATGTGGATCATTGTCTTGCGCATGCGCGGCAAGTCAATCCAAAGCTCGAAGCAATTACACTGTCCGCTAAATCCGGCGAGGGAATGGACAGATGGACGGGATGGCTTAGGTCACATGTCCCATCCTGACGCTGTTGCTTCTACCCTCCCCCTCGCGCGAAAATTGCCATCAGTTCTCGGCGCGGGTGCTTTTCTGAAAAACGCCCTGTGCCTGATACAAGGAAAAGAAGCATGGATTTCACGTGACAATGGATCTCTAGATCGCGTTGAGGCTATTGAAGGTTATGAACGCACGGTAGCTGAATTATTTGCGGGCGCGGGTGAAAAACCCATTGTCGTAGCACACGATCTTCACCCCGATTTCCATAGCACGCGTTTTGCGCTTGCGAGCAGCCTTAAGCCAATCGCTATTCAGCATCATCATGCGCACATTGCCGCCGTTATGGCGGAACACGGAATTGATCAACCCGTCTTGGGGCTTGCTCTAGACGGTTTCGGCCTTGGCCTCAATAACGAGTCATGGGGCGGCGAGATGCTGCGTGTGGATGCAAAAGGGTTTCAGCGCCTTGGCCACTTGTTGCCCCTGCCTCAACCCGGCGGCGACGTCGCTGCGCGTCAGGTCTGGCGCATGGGGGCAGCGGCGTTATGGGTTTTAGGGCGTGGCGATGAAATTGCCAGACGTTATGACGCTTTTCCCCACGCGAAGGTTTTAGGCACGATGCTCGAGAGGAATCTCAACTGCCCGCCAACATCAAGCGCGGGACGTTTGTTCGACGCCGCTTGCGGCCTGCTCGGCATCAAGCCTTTGGCCACATTTGAAGGCGAAGCGCCAATGGCCCTTGAGGCGATGGTGAAAGAAACGAAGGTCGATCCGAAGGGATGGACTTTTTCTGAATCCCTTGTTCTCGACTTTCGTCCCTTGTTTGCAGAACTAGCTTCTCTTTCTGCTGAAGAAGGATCCGGACTTTTCCATGGCACATTAATAGCTGCGCTGGCAGATTGGGCTGAAAAAACCGCAGAAAAAACGGGCATACGCACTGTTGCGCTCGGCGGTGGATGTTTTTTCAACAAAGTCTTGCGCGAAGGGCTCTCGGCGAGGATGATGTCCGCCCGGCTAATACCTTTGCTTCCGCAAAAGCTTTCGCCGGGCGACGCCGCTCTCGGATTGGGACAAGCCTACGCGGCGGCGTTAATGATTGAAAACGGGAGTGCCTGAGAACATGTGCCTTGCCATCCCCGCTCGTATAAAGAAACTTTTGGACGATAACATGGCTGTCGCCGATGTCGGCGGCGTAAGGCGCACGATTTCCCTGTCGCTTGTGGACGATGTTGCCGTTGGCGATTATGTGATTGTTCATGTCGGCTACGCGCTATCGCGTCTCGATCCCGAGGAAGCCGAAAAGACGCTTGCTCTTTTCGCGGAAATGAATGAAGCCGGCCTTCGCGAAGCTACGGCCCGGCAGGTCGGGAAGCGCAAGGAGAAGGCTTCGTGAAATACATCGAGGAATTTCGTGATCGACATTTGGCCGAAAACATCGCCATTTCACTGCATGCTGAGGTAAAGCCTGGCCGCACATATCGTTTCATGGAATTTTGTGGAGGGCATACACACGCGATTTTCCGTTTTGGCCTGCCGGATTTATTGCCGCTGGAAATCAAGATGATCCACGGTCCTGGCTGCCCGGTTTGCGTTTTGCCCATGGCGCGGGTTGACGCGGCCATTCATCGCGCGCAAATGCCCAACGCCACCTTGTGCTCTTATGGCGACATGCTGCGCGTGCCGGGCAGCAAACGTGTGAGCTTACTGAAAGCTAAGGCGGCTGGCGCGGATGTACGTATGGTCACTTCGCCGCACGATGCCCTTGTCTTTGCAAAAGAGAATCCGCAACGGCAAGTCATCTTTTTCGCCATCGGTTTTGAAACCACCACGCCGCCAACGGCTGTTGTTGTGAAACAAGCACGCGATTGGGGTCTCAAGAATTTCACCGTTTTTTCCAACCATGTGGTTACGCCAGCCGCGTTGGGATGGCTTCTGGAATCCGGAAAGGACGAGGCCAGTGATGTGCCGCCTCTGGACGGTTTTGTCGGCCCTGCGCATGTAAGCGCCATCATTGGCATGATCCCCTATGAAACAGCGGCAAAGCACTACAACAAGCCTGTGGTGATCGCAGGTTTCGAACCGCTCGACGTCATGCAAGCTATTCTTATGCTTGTCAGACAAGTGAATGAAAGCCGAGCCGAAGTCGAAAACGAATACACACGCGCCGTAAGCCGCGAGGGCAACGTCAAGGCCCAGGCGCTTATGAAAGAAGTCTTTGAACTGCGCGAAAGTTTTGAATGGCGCGGACTTGGGATTATCCCCAACAGCGCATTATGTTTGCGCGAAGAGTTTGCAGCGTTTGATGCTGAAAAACGTTTCCCGCTGGCCCCTGTTGTAACACGTGAAAATCCGGCCTGCCAATGCCCCGCAATCCTGCGGGGTGCCAAAGTGCCGACCGATTGCGTTTTATTTGGCAAGACCTGCACACCGGATAACCCCATAGGCTCATGCATGGTATCATCGGAAGGGAGCTGCGCGGCGTGGTACAGTTTTGGAAGACAAAGGAAAAAAGCATGACCGCCTCTCTTGATCTGAAAAATGGCCGCGTGAACATGACGCATGGCAGCGGCGGGCGCGCGATGGCACAGCTCATCGAACAACTTTTTGCCAAAGCTTTCGATAACCCCGCGTTGGCCGAAAGCAACGATCAGGCACGGCTTGATGTACCCAAAGGCCGCCTTGCGTTCAGCACCGATAGTTTCATTATCTCTCCCCCTTTTTTTCCCGGCGGCGACATTGGCAGTCTTGCCGTGCATGGCACGATCAACGACGTCGCCATGTCCGGCGCGAAGCCCTTGTGGCTATCGGCCGGATTCATTCTCGAGGAAGGTTTTCTATTAGCGGACCTAAAGCGAATTATTGAATCCATGTCTGAAGCTGCAAAGAAATGTGACGTGGCAATCGTCACGGGCGATACGAAGGTTGTGGAAAAAGGTAAAGCTGACGGCTTGTTTATCAATACGGCTGGCATAGGCGTCATTGGCGATGGCGTTGATCTCTCCGCGCATAATGTGAAGGCAGGCGATGCTATTCTGCTCAGTGGCTCAATTGGCGATCACGGCATGGCCGTCATGTCGAAACGCGAAAGTCTGGCTTTCGATAGTGAGATTATCTCCGACAGCGCCCCCCTGCATGATCTTGTGGCCTGTATGTTGAAGACAGGAGCCGAAATTCATGCTCTTCGCGACCCGACACGTGGCGGTCTGGCGACAACGCTCAACGAAATCGCGCAAACCGCAAAAGCCGGCATGCGGCTTGATGAGCAAGCCATTGCCGTTCGTCCGGAAGTGCGAAGCGCATGCGAAATCCTGGGTCTCGATCCGCTCTATGTCGCGAATGAAGGCCGCTTGATTGCCTTTTGCCCTGGAAAAGACGCCGATAAACTTTTGAAAGCCATGCGCGCGCATGAATATGGGCGCGAGGCGTCAATCATCGGCAATGTCGTCCTGGACGAACATCATTTTGTCGAAATGCGCACTACGCTTGGCGGCAACCGCATAGTGGATTGGTTGGCTGGGGAACCGCTGCCGAGGATTTGTTAGAGATTATATCCGCCCGATCGAAAAGTAAGCAAACTCCGCCGCACGCATCTCTTCGGGCTTATAGATGTTGCGAAGGTCGACCATCACAGGTTGCTTTAACAGCTTCTTCATTTTCCTGATGTCGAGAGCACGGAATTCGTTCCATTCTGTGAGGATTGCAACTGCATCGGCATCTTTCATCGCATCATACGCATTTTTGCACCACACGACATCTTCAAGCAGCTTTTTTGCTTCGTTTATACCCTCAGGATCATAGGCGCGAACCGTTGCTCCCGCTTTCTGCAGCAATGGAATAACATCAAGGCTCACGCTGTCGCGCATGTCGTCGGTATTCGGTTTAAACGTCAGACCGAGCACCGCGATCGTCTTGCCTTTCACCCTGCCGCCACAGGCATCGATAACCCGTGCAGCCATGCCATGTTTACGCTTCTTGTTTACCTCAACAACGGTCTCCACCAAACGCAGCGGCGCTTTATTATCTTGCGCCGTATGCACGAGCGCGAGGGTATCCTTGGGGAAACACGACCCGCCATAGCCCGGCCCCGCATGCAGGAACTTCGGCCCGATCCGGCGGTCTAGTCCCATGCCTTTGGCGACAACCTGCACGTCGGCCCCGACTTTTTCGCACAAATCGGCCATTTCATTGATGAACGTGATCTTGGTCGCCAAAAACGCGTTGGAGGCATATTTGGTCAATTCGGACGTTTCCAAATTTGTTACTACCATCGGGGTTTCAATCAAATACAGCGGGCGATACAGTTCGCGCATGACTGCGGCCGCGCGTTCGGTTTCGCATCCGATGACGACGCGATCCGGTCGCATAAAGTCGTTAATCGCCGCGCCTTCGCGTAAAAATTCGGGGTTCGAACACACGTCGAAATCGGCATCCGGCCGCGCCTCGCGAATGATTTTCTTGATCTCGCGGCCTGTCCCCACTGGTACGGTCGATTTGGTAACAATGACGGTATAACGCGTAATATGTTTCGCAATGTCGCGCGCGGCCTGATACACATAACTCAGATCGGCATAACCATCGCCGCGCCGCGTGGGCGTGCCTACGGCGATGAAAACGGCATCAGCCTCGGCAACGGCCGGACCAAGATCCATGGTAAAACGCAGATTTCCTGCGCGCATGGACTTAGAAACCAGCTCATCAAGACCAGGCTCGAATATCGGTATCTCGCCGCGTTGAAGACGTTCGACACGTCCGGCATCCTGATCAACGCCCGTGACATCTACGCCAAATTCAGCAAAACAAGCGGCCGAGACCAAGCCGACATAACCGGCGCCCACAACGACAATCTTCATGGAATCCTCTTAGTTAATGATCTTCCGTATAGCTTCGCGGACCCGTCCACTCATCTCCGGATGCGCCAAAGCAAATGCCACATTGGCTTCAATAAACCCTACCTTGTCGCCGCAATCGTAGCGCGTGCCTTTATAACGAAGGCCATGGAACGGTTGCTTGCCGATTAAACGAGCCATGCTGTCGGTCAACTGGATTTCTCCGCCAGCGCCCGCCTTTTTTGCCTCAAGCTCCGCAAAAATCTCCGGCTGCAGTATATAACGCCCAATAATGGAAAGCGTTGACGGTGCTTTTTCAGGCGCAGGTTTTTCAACAAGACCTCGCACCTTAACCAAACGCCCATCGTCCTTTTCAACGTCCAGAATGCCGTAACGGTTTGTCTGCTCGCGCGGCACATCGACGACAGCAACCACGTTGCCCCCGACTTCATTATAGGCCTCGATCATTTGCTGCAAACAACCCTTATCGGCCAGCACCACGTCATCCGCCAGTAAAACGGCAAACGGTTCATTACCGACAAGATGACGCGCGCACCATACCGCATGCCCAAGGCCCAATGGCTCGCGCTGGCGCGTAAACAACAACTGCCCGGAGTCTATATCCGTCGTTTTTAATAGTTCCAATTCGCGGAGTTTGTTGCGCGCTTCAAGCGTACGCTTTAGGTCGCCGTTACCATCAAAATGGTCTTCCAGCGCGCCCTTGCCGCGGCTGGTTACAAAAATAAATTGTTCGATTCCGGCCGCACGCGCTTCATCGACCGCATGCTGAATGAGCGGTTTATCGACAAGCGTAAGCATTTCCTTTGGCATGGCTTTTGTGGCCGGCAGAAAACGGGTGCCCAATCCCGCAACAGGGAAAACGGCTTTACGAATAGGTTGATTCATCCAAAGCTCCTGATTATTCAATTAGGCTGTGCCGGAAGGAAGGGCTAGAGCGTCTTTAACAGCCTCGCAGATTTCTTCAAGAGAGAATGGCTTGGCAATAATCCGGTGCACCAGCGCATCAAGATTGTGGGCACGCATGCGCTCCTGCGCATATCCAGAAATCATAACAATGCGCAGATCGGGATATAAGCGCACAGCTTTCAAGGCCAAGGCGATTCCGTCTACATTCGGCATGACGATATCGGTCACAAGCACGTCAAATTTTTCGCGTGACAATACATCCAGTGCCTGTTGCCCATCTGCTACATCCGCAACCGTCGCGCCTGTCGACTGGAGCGAACGCACAATGAACTCGCGCACGGCAGGATTATCCTCCGCGACGAGAAGCCGAACATCAGGGCTAAGATTTGTTTCAGCGCTCATAGGTCCTTTACTCAGTTTGGGACTCATCAACAAAACTCAAATTTATCTCCACAACCGTACTCTCTGGCGAAAGCGTGGAAAACTTGAAAGAGGCATCCGCGCCAGCAGACAATGTAGCCACAGGCGCAGGAATGCGCCAGCTTTCGATTTTAGAGCCATTCGAGCCGATGGCAACAACCATAATATCAGGGACAGGCTTGGTTTCGGGGTTATCGTTATGCACCTCCCCCTCCACAAAGAGCCTCATAGCACCAGTCTCAAAGCGTCGCTCCGAACGGACTTGCTGCAGGCTAAATCCATCGCCTATCCATTGCGCACTGCGATCAGCTTCATCAAAAACAAGAGCCCATTTAGCCCATGGGATGTTTAACGTCGGAACCCGCCACACAACAAAAGCTATGCCGCCAAAAAGAAGGCCTGCCGCCAAAAAAATTCCCGTATAACGCAAAACCTTCCTCCGTAAAGATGGCCTGATGACTGGCAAATTTGAACCGGGTGGAATGGGGGGTAAAACCCTTTGTATGGCATCCGAAGACATAGATGGCGCAGTTGGGTCTTGTGCCAGGGAAAGTGACGATTGGTTTATTTCTTTTTCAGGTTCGGTCATAGCCGCAAGAACGGCCGTAATTTTAGGAGGCAAATCAGCTTGCCATGTAAAGCCGCAGCGCGCGCACCGCACTCGGCGCGGTCCGGAAGCAAAAACGGTCGCAGGCACAAGGTAATTGGACTTGCAGCTCGAGCAGGTAAGAATCATCCCTTCTGTTATAGGGAAATAATGGGGAAAGAGGCAATATTGAGCCTGAAAAAGACTCAATTAACCCTTTGACCTGACATGTATTTGGGTAAAAGCTATATGCTTACCTTGTATAGCTGGCCAAAACGCTTATTGCCCGCGCTCTGGTGTGTCTGGCTGTTGGGCTTTGCGGTCGCTTCGATGGAAAGGAAGGAAAAGAAACGATTTCTTTTTCGCCCTCACAAACCTTTGTCGGAGCAAATCCCAAAGACGCTTTCAATTCTTTGAAATCGGTCTGCGCACATTCCCGGCTTAGCAGCCAGTTATGACAAAGCCCCTCCAAACGCCGACGGAAAACCGGCGTCTTTTGGGCAACAAACGCCGCCAGATTGATTGCATGAGCCGCTTCCCCAAAGGCCCGCTTATAAATAGCGGCGCACGCAAGCACATCATTAGCGTTAAAGTCATTGTAATCGAAACCCTTTGTTGCGCTCCATCTGTACAACACGCTTCCAAGCGCCAGCTCAAGAGGCTTGTAAAAGCTAATAACCTCAGCCTTCTGGTCCGGAAGCGCAAAATTGGACGCAAAAGCCCCTGAGTATTGAGCCATATCATAATCGGCAACATCATTTGCCCGTGTCATGTTTAAAGCCAGCAATCGAAAAATCTGGCGGCGTTGTTCAGGGAGATTAATAACCGTTTCGCCCAAATCGGAAGCAAGATCTACGACTCGCTTATATTGACTCTTTCCCAACAAAGACAAAGCATCCAATAATTGAACTGCTTGTGCAAAACACTCGCCATCAAAACAACCCCCATTAAGTTCAATAAATTCACGACAAAAGGCTTTCATGCTCGTGGCGTTTTTTTCTTGAATAGCAACATTTGCCCCAGCCAAAAGGGCATCATGTCCACATATCTTTCTTGGGAGCCAATATGAGTGAATACCCATATCTATTTTTCTCCTATTTCCGGCTAAATCACGGACAAATACAAAATGCGTTATAAATGATCGATACATACTTTGGTGCATACTGTACTCTTTTTGCAAGGGTTTTTACAATAAATTTCCAGAGAATTACTTTCGCCTTTTTCCCAATTTAGTATACAAAGTTACCTCTCGAATTCGGCCTTTCACCAGCCCATAGCAGAAGCTAGAGTTAGTATCTGCTTTTTGTCGTTAACCCTATATAGCCTCATGCTTGTCACTTTTGATCATGTCTCTCTGCAATACGGTCAAGGACGGCCGGTCTTGACGGATATCAATTTTGGTATTGCGCGTGGATCCTTTCATTTCCTGACTGGACCGAGCGGCGCGGGAAAATCATCCTTGCTCCGCCTGATATATCGCGGTGAGCACGCAACGAAAGGACATGTCAACGTCTTCAGGCAAAATGTTGCCTATCTGCCGGCAACAGAAACACAGAATTTGCGGCGGCGGCTTGGTATTGTCTTTCAGGACTTCCGGCTTATTCACCACCTTACGGCGCTTGAAAATACAGCTTTGCCTTTGCGTTTAATCAGTGTCGATGAGCACCAAGCTATCGCAAACGCAACCGAAATGTTGCGTTGGGTTGGCTTAGGCAAGCGTCTCAGCGCTTATCCGCACGAACTTTCAGGGGGCGAACAACAACGCGTCGCGATCGCCCGCGCTGTTGTCAACAAACCTGAGCTTCTGCTGGCGGACGAACCGGCAGGTAATGTCGATGATTCTTCAGCGATCAAATTACTTTATCTCTTTGTCGAACTGCACAAAATGGGCACAACCATACTTCTGGCAACGCACCAGCGATCCGTCGTTGAACATCTCGGTTTTCCGGAATTGCAGCTGGATCGCGGTTATTTGCTGTCCAACATGGCCCAGGTTGCCTGAACCATGGCTTTGCCTGACAATCTTTTCGCGACAGCTTTTCGACAACAGCGGCTTGGTCTGATGTTCGCGGCGATCATGGCCATCATGGTTTATCTCGCAACACTTGCCTTGGCTGCGCAGATTTCGATAGCCAAAATGGCTTTTGTCTGGAGCCACGACCTGCAGGGAAGCTTTACCATCGAAATCCCCCCATCCCCGTCAGATGCCCCCAAAGCCCAGGTTGAACGGACGCAAAAAATCGTGAGTGCATTAAGGACGTTGCCCGGCGTTGCGGAAGTCATGCCTTTATCCGATGAAGAGACAGCGCAGCTTCTTAAGCCCTGGATTAATGAGCCTGCCGTGCTTCGTTCCTTGCCGCTGCCGGTCCTTATCGATGTGCGGATGGGCGCGCAACAAACCATCGAGGCGAATGTCCTTCAAGACAAACTCGCCGCCATTGCACCGGAAGCTCAAGTTAACAACCACGCGGAAGAACTGGCACCTTTACAGCATCTTATTCAGGGTTTTGGTGTATTGGGCGGGTTGATGATTGTATTGACGAGCTTCACGTTGATCATAACGATCATTCTTATCTGCCGCGCGGTCATGGCCGTTCAGCGTGAGACGCTTGATCTGTTGCACCTCATTGGCACAGTGAACACAGACATCGCGTGCCAGTTCCAGTTCCACACATGCCGTTTGGCATGGCCGGCCGCGGTTGGGGGTTTTGTTCTCGCTTTGCTGACGGCAGGCCTTTTGTTGGTTTTATATGGCCATTTCGGCCCTCAGCCCCCGGCTTTTAACGTTTCATGGCTAGTATCCATCGGCATCATGGCTCTTGTTCCTGTTGCGGCCGTCATCGTGGCCGTAGTGACAGCGCGGTATTCCGTGCTAAGTTTGCTCAAGCAAATGCCATGACTACCAAACGTTTTATTTACACTCTGATCCTTCCGTTCTTTACCCTCATCGCCGTTGCATGGCTGACGGGGCTGGCTCTTTTTGTCGCGACGATCGGCTACTTCGGCGAACCAGCCATCGATTCCGCCTTGCCGTCAGCGCAAGCCATCGTAGTGCTGACGGGCGGCAGCGAGCGCCTCGCGACCGGCCTTCAGTTGCTCACGGCAGGTAAAGGCCAGAAGCTTCTGGTGTCCGGCGTGCCGACGGGCCTGAAGCCCGACCAGGTTTTCGCCAAGCATTCCGTGCCGCAGGAATTGCGCGATTGCTGCATTTCGCTTGGCCACACAGCCGACAACACCATCGGCAACGCCGAGGAAACGGAAACGTGGATGAAAGCCGAAGGGTTCCAGAACCTTCGTCTTGTTACGGCGCATTATCACATGCCGCGAAGCATGCTGATCTTTCAGAAAGTCATGCCGGATATAAAAATCACGCCGCACGCTGTGATCCCGGAAACCGTGAAGCTTGACGGTTGGTGGTACCGTGTGGGCACGGCCAGTTTGCTCATCCTTGAATATAATAAATATCTCTATGCGCTCTTGCGTCTTGAATTGGGGATGCCTTAATGAAACGCATTTTGGCGGGGTTGCGTTCGCTGGCTTTAAACGTCGCCTTCTTCGGCTGGACGTTTTTCCTTTGTTTTGGTCTCTTGTGGTTTTTGCTGTTGCCCAAGCGGATGCTTTTTTATGGTATTCGCTTCTGGCAAAACCATCTGTCTTGGATCGAACGCAACATCGGCGGCATCCGCTATCAAGTCATCGGACTCGAACACATTCCCGAAGGCGCTTGCATCATCGCGGCCAAGCACCAGTCGGCATGGGAAACGTGCAAATTGCACTTAATGTTTTATGATCCCGCTATTGTGCTTAAGGAAGAACTTCTGCGCCTGCCCGTCTGGGGCTGGTATGCGAAGCGTTCGGGCATGATCCCGATTGACCGGGGCGGGCGTTCGAAAACGCTCACGCGCATGATGGAAGCCGCGCGCCAGGCCAAGGCCGACGGCCGCAAGATCATCATCTTTCCGCAAGGCACGCGCCTGCTTCCCGGGGTCAAAAAGCCCTACAAAGTCGGCGTCGCGGCCCTATATCAGGAGCTTCAGCTGCCCGTCGTGCCGATGGCACTGAACTCCGGCCTTTTCTGGCCGAAGGGCAGTTTCATCAAAAAGCCCGGCTTGATCACGATTGAGTTTCTGCCGCCGATCCCGGCAGGCCTGCCGCGCACGGAAATGATGCGCCAGCTTTATGACAAGTTGGAAGCGGCTTGTGACCGGTTGGCTGGGATTGAGCCCGAGCCGGAAAAAAATACCGGCAGTCTAAGCCCTCTTTAAAACGCCCGTTGAGCCAAAGCCACCCGCGCCGCGTTCGGATTCCGGCAACTGATCCACCGCTTGCCACGTTACGCGCGAATAAGCCGCCACAACCATCTGCGCGATACGCATGCCGCGCGTGATCGTGAACGGCTCCGTCCCGAGATTGGCGAGAATGATCTTCACCTCGCCGCGATAGTCGGCATCGATCGTGCCGGGGCTGTTCAGCACAGAAATCCCGTTTTTTAGCGCAAAGCCGGAGCGCGGCCTGATCTGCGCTTCATAGCCATCCGGCAACGCAATCGCCAATCCCGTTGGCACAAGCACGCGCGCGCCGGGAGCCACGACCATATCGGCATCGACCGCCGCGCAAAGATCCATCCCGGCCGCATGTTCGGTGGCATAAGCGGGCAGACCTAAACCTTGCGCGTGAGGCAGCGTGGTGATGGCAATGGAAACTCTCGACATACAGAACAACTCCCTATTTTCTTTTGAACTCGGCAACAATCTCTTCCACCAACTGGCGAGCGATTTGCTCCTTGCTCTGGCGAGGCCAGAGTTCAGGCTTCACCTTGCCCTTGGCGGTCGCGCGCAGCAGGATCATCTCATTTTCGTCCTCGCCGAAAGCTTTGCCGTCGCCGACTTCATTCGCGAGAATCCAGTCGCATTTCTTGCGCTGGAACTTCTCGGACGCGAGTTCGACCATGTTGTTGGTTTCGGCCGCAAAGCCGATGACGAGATGAGGCCGCTTTTTCTTGGCTTGCGAAAGCGTGGCAAGAATATCCGGGTTTTCCGTCAAATCGACCGCCGGTTTCCCCTTGCCCTTTTTGATCTTCTCTTTCGCCGCCTTGACGGGACGCCAGTCCGCCACCGCCGCCGCGCACACCGCGATATCGACGGGCAATGCCTTTTCGCAAGCCGTCAGCATGTCATGCGCCGTATCGACATGTATGGTTTTCACGCCAACAGGTTCAGGTAGAGTCACCGGCCCGGTCACCAGAGTAACCTTCGCGCCCTGCCGCGCCAACGCGGCCGCAATCGCATGCCCCTGCTTGCCGGATGAACGATTGCCGATGAAACGTACGGGATCGAGCGGCTCGTACGTCGGGCCGCTGGTCACCAGCGCGCGTTTACCGGATAATGGACCCGGCTTCGCAAAATGTTTTTCAACGGCCGTGAGAATATCCGCGATTTCCGCCATACGGCCCTCGCCTTCCTCGCCGCAAGCCAGCGAGCCTTTGGCCGGACCGACAATCATCACGCCGTGTTTGCGTAAAATGGCGACATTTGCCTGCGTCGCGGGGTGTTGCCACATCATAGAATTCATGGCCGGCGCAATCATCACGGGCTTGTTCGTGGCTAGCAAAAGCGTTGCCGCCAGATCGTCCGCCAGGCCATGCGCCATGCGCGCCATCAGGTTCGCCGTCGCCGGAGCCACAACGACAAGATCAGACTCGCGCGTAAGATGGATGTGATCGATGCGTGTCGAACCGGCAGCCGTAAACATTTCCGAGTGCACGTTCTCGCCCGATAAAGCCGCGATGGATGTCGTTGTAATAAACTGCGCGCCGCCTTCCGTTAAAACGCAACGCACCTGAGCCCCCGCGTCGCGCAAGCGGCGAATGAGATCGGGCGTTTTATAGGCCGCAATCCCGCCGGAGATAATGAGAAGGATCGTGCGGTTGTGAAGGGAATGTGTCATTTGATTTTTTTCACCATCAAGTGTGCGTCGAAATACTTCCCATCCGTCTTCAGGGATCGCGGTTCCGTCCCATAAGTGACAAAACCATGCCTCTCATAAAGCTTAATGGCCTTCGATTTGCTTGTCACCACCGTACAGTGAATCTGCATAACGCCACAAGCCACGGCGTGATCGATCACGGCTTTCAATAGCTTATCGGCGAGGCCTTTTCCCCAGTAAGCCTGTTTAACGTAAACGCTATAGAGATTGCCGCGATGCTGCATCTTAGGCGCTTTACTAATATAAAATCCGGCCACGCCAATCAGCTCATCTTTTTCAAAAGCGCCGAAAATGGCCCCATCTATAAACCTTGATAAATGTTGGTCATCCGATCTTGTTTCATATTCTTCAACAGTTTCCCCGAAAGATTCCGGATAAAGCCGAAGCATTTCCAGCCGCATAGCTTTCCATGATTCAAGATTGTTCGGAGTAAGTTTTCGTATTTCGGCCATCAGTCAAAAACTTCCATAAAACAAGTGCAACTCAGTCCCCCTCCCCTTGAGGGAGGGGTTAGGGGAGGGGTATGTAAAAAGCTGACCCCTCACCTGCAAAATCTAAGCCGTTACTTCGTAACGCCAAGATTTTGCTTCCTCTCCCTTCCGCCTTCGCGCTACGCGCTACGGCGAGACCTGTACCAAGACCCTCCGTAGCTTTAGCGAAGGAGGGCAAGGGGAGAGGGGCTCTTTTTTTCTTCCTTCATCTAATATAATCGCCTCAATCAAAAACCTCCGTCGCATAAGCGCCCCAGAATTCGGTCTTGCGCAAATAGCCTTTAATGTCGCCGAACTTCACGCGGCACCATACGGGCTTGCACGACAGAATTTGGCCAATCGCGCCGACTTCCAGATGCGCAACGACAGGCGCGTTTGCTTCGTCGTCCTTGCGCATATCGCGTTTCGCCCCAGTAACGATGGCCGCGCGCTTCCCGGTCAGCGCCGCTTTGTGCACCCAGCCTTCCGTGCCTTCCGAATCCCGCACACGCCGCCAAATGTCGTATTCCGCCGTGATCTCCACTGGCAAACCTTGCTTGATAAAAACCCAATCGATCGGATAGCGCATCCCCGGCCCCGTGCGCAAGTTGACCTCGTTGACACGCAGCGACGCAAAACGCGGCAACGGCAAACCCGACGAGCCTTTCGCCTCTTCCCCGCCATCCGTTTCGGCGGCATGGGCTACGGTGCCCAGCGCAAAAAACAGGAATAATATCAGCAACTTTTTCATAGCCTTAGCCTAAAGCATTTCATCGTTAAGTGAAAGCGTCATCCCCGCGAAGGCGGGGATCCATCTTGTTGAAAGAAAAATGGATTCCCGACAGCCACTTCGCGACTTCGGGAATGACGCCAGCTACACAGCCGGAATATCGCCCCTGGCCTGTTCCTCGGCAAAGGCGGCCGCAAAGGCTTGCAACCGTTTCCCTTCAATAACTTCACGCAACTCGCGCATGAGGTTCTGGTAATAATGCAGGTTGTGCCACGTCAGCAGCATCGGCCCCATCATCTCCTCATTCCGGAACAGATGATGCAGGTAAGCGCGCGTGTATTGCGCGCATGCCGGACATGCACATTGTTCATCCAAAGGCCGTTTATCGTTTGCATGCCGCGCGTTGCGAATATTGATCGTACCGCGATGCGTAAAGCCCTGCCCCGTCCGGCCCGAGCGCGTCGGCATGACGCAATCGAACATGTCCACGCCGCGCAGCACCGCACCCACAATATCATCCGGCTTTCCCACACCCATAAGATAGCGCGGCTTATCCTCGGGCAACTGGGGCACCGTCACGTCCAGCATCTGGAACATAAGGTCTTGGCCTTCACCCACCGCAAGGCCACCGATGCCATACCCGTCAAAACCGATACGCGTAAGCGCCGCCGCAGACTCCGCGCGCAATGCCGGATAAACGCTGCCCTGCACAATGCCGAACAAGCCGTAACCGTCGCGCACTTTGAAAGCCGCCTTGCAACGCTCGGCCCAGCGCATCGAGAGGCGCATGGATTCCGCCGCTTCCTCCTGCGTCGCCGGATGCGGCGTGCATTCGTCAAGGCACATCGCAATGTCGCTATCCAGTAAACGCTGAATTTCAATCGACCGCTCAGGCGACAAATGATGCTCGCTGCCGTCCCAGTGCGAACGGAACGTCACGCCGTCTTCGGTCATCTTGCGCAACGCCGCGAGCGACATGACTTGATAACCGCCGGAATCCGTCACAATCGGCCCCGGCCAGTTCATAAACGTGTGCAACCCGCCATACTCGGCCACGCGCTCAGCGCCCGGACGCAACATGAGATGATACGTGTTGCAAATCGCCAACTCGGCTCCCGTCGCGCGCACGGATTCCGGCATCATCGCCTTCACCGTCGCGGCCGTCGCCGTCGCCATAAACGCGGGCGTCTCAAACGTCCCATGCGCCGTGCGAACGCGCCCGCGCCGCGCGGCGTTGTCTTTGGCTGAAATGGTGAAGGAAAATTGGGTCATATCTAATATATCTTTCAGGGCAACTGAACATCCTTAAACGCAAAAGGAACATTGATCAGCGATTGAGGGGTAGCGACAAAGACATACAGTTTAGCGTTCTGAGGAATTGGGCTCGTGTAATTATAAACATAAGTATATTCTTCCGGCGTTCCCCAAGCCCCATGTCCTGAGCTTTTGACCGGCTTTCCCGCAGCGTCCGCCAACTGAACACCGATTATGCGCTGTTTTGAGTCTGTTGTGACAAACATCAGGTCGTTTTCGCCCATGTCACCCATCGCCCCAAAGGAAGAAATCATTCCAGAGAAAAGCTCGGCCATTCCTTCCCCAAGATCTTTCGGCGCTTTTTCATTGTTTTTTTTTGAAGCGGTTTGTTTTTCTTCGGCGAGTTTCTTTTCAAGGGCACGCTGTTTATCGTAAACGACTATTTTTGTCGTTGCCTCTTTATCGAGGTCATATGATATCCCATAATTTGCGGAAATATTATCGACCACCATGATGGAAGTTTTATCCTCGGAAGGTATATAGACAGGAACATACCCTTCAAGCGTAATGGTTGCTGCTTGTCTCGAGGGGGTGCGCAACTTGACCTTTATATCTTCTTTTACATCTTTAAAAGATTTAGTAAAAAAAGGGTCGTTTTTGTCTTTTTGATCTTTAGCGCGAATATCCAATCCTTTATCATCTAGAGCCTTTGTGATAATCGGTTTGCCAATTTTTCGCGCCGTCTTAAGCAATTCCTCGGAAAGCTTCAATTCGATTTCAAGTTGCCAAAATGATTTTTTCGTTGACCGGGTATCGGTCATATCCCCCAATTCGATAGCCATTTCGGGGGATGAATTCTGAGCAAATGTGAATGAGCTAACGGCCATAAAAAGGCAGAGAACAAAAGCGCGTAAAAAACCAGACATTCACACCTCCTTAGCGGAAAAATCGATAGAAAAGCATGTAACCTAATAAGCCTATTAGATCAATGTCTTATCGCGATCTAACAGCATCGCATCTCCATAGGAATAGAACCGGTACTTTTGCGCAAGAGCGTGCGCGTAAGCCTCGCGGATACGTTCAAAACCGGCAAAAGCCGATACGAGCATGAGCAGCGTCGATTTTGGCAGGTGAAAGTTCGTCATCAGGGCATCGACGCACTTAAAACGATAACCCGGATAGATAAAAATCGACGTTTCAGCGGTGAACAGGTTGACAAAGCCCTTATCGTTCGCGGCTGTTTCAAGCACACGCAGTGCCGTCGTGCCAACAGCGACAATGCGGCGGCCCCCTTCTCGCGCGGCGTTGATCTTCTCAGCCGCAGCCGCCGAAACCTCGCCCCACTCTGCGTGCATGACGTGATCGCGGATGCGATCGACTTTCACCGGCAAAAACGTCCCAGCCCCCACATGCAGCGTCACTGTCACGCGCTCAATGCCTTTGGCGTCCAGCTTGGCAAAAAGTTCCGGCGTAAAATGTAAGCCTGCCGTCGGCGCGGCGACTGCGCCTTCGCGTTTGGCGTAAACTGTCTGGTAATTTTCATGATCTTCCGCCGTGTCGCCTTGCGGCCTTTTGATATAAGGCGGCAACGGCACATGGCCGTAGCGTTCAAGTAATTTCAAAAGCGTGGCGTCGTCGCACAAAAAGCGCAAAAGAATTTCGCCCTCTTCGCGTTTTTCCAGAACAGTCGCGCTAAAATCCGGCGCGAAGTTGATCACATCGCCCAGGCGCAACCGCTTTCCGGGTTTTGCTAATACCAGCCAACATGTTCCCGTTGTGTCATCTTTTTTATGAAGTAAAACCTCAACCTTCACGCCGCCCCGCGCCCCATACAAACGCGCGGGAATGACTTTCGTGTCGTTTATCACCAGCAGATCATTCGGGCGCAGCAGATCCGCAAGTTCGTACACATGATGGTCGCCGAAGCCGTCCAGGCGCACATGCAACAGGCGCGCGCGGTCGCGCGGCTTCGCCGGTTCGGCGGCGATGCGCTCAGGGGGCAGCTCATAGTCGAAGTCGCTCAACCGCCAGTCGGTGTTGGTTAAAGAAACGCTCATGCGACCGATTTATAGTGCGTTCAAACGGGTACCCAAAGCGGCTTTTTGGGGTCTGAACGGGTCCACAGCCCGGTAATTCCAGGTACGCGGATCGCGCCCATTGGGTACGCAAACGAAAAAAACCCCGGGAAGCGTACATCCGGCTCCCCGGGGGTCTAGAAAAATTTAAGCTTAACGTTCGATATGCCAGCTGCCGTCCGGCCGCAGGCAGGCGGTACCGTAGGTTTCCTGAAGTTGACCGTTGATGCGCACCTGCTGCGTGTATTCGCGGCAGTAGCGCGAAGAGGACGAACCGACATAACCTTCGCTCACAATCGCGGGCGAAGTGTAACGGTATTCAACCACTTGCGGCTCGTAGTAAACGACGCGCGGCGGCGGAGGTGCCGGCGGCGCAACATACATGGGCTCGTAATAGGAATACGCATAGCGCGGATGGGATGAGTAGCTGTAGTAACCGCCCGAGTAACCACCTGAATAATAACGGCGATTGGCATAATCCATCGAGCGTCCAACATTGTTGCCGATCAGGCCTCCCACCAGAACGCCCACCCCCGTGCCGACGGAACGGCCTGCGCCGTGTCCGAATTGATGGCCCACAAAACCGCCCAGCGCCGCGCCGCCCAGCGTTCCCAAAAGCTCGTTATCGCCTGCATAAGCGGGCGCAGCGGCGGTTCCAAGCGCGGCGATGATGGCTGTTGTGAGCAGAAGTTTCTGCATTTTCTTCACTCCCTGAAGGGCCGGATGCAGCCTCATTATAGCGCAAAAAGGACCCTTCTAAGCGTTAAATATAAGGGTTCAGCATGGCAAAACTGGGGCATTTCAGTAGCATAGACATGGCATTCAGCCCCCAGCGAACAGACGAAAAGCGGAATCAAAACACGGTCAAAACGACTTCAGGGCAGGTTTAGAGCAGGTTCAGAGCGGGTTCGGGGCAGGTTCAGGGCGCGTAAAAACTTGTTAACCACCCCGTGCTTGAATACTTCGTCACGCCTCCTGAGCCCTTCCAGTGCCCCCCATGTCTCACGGACCGATCGCCCACGACGATCCCAAACGATTTTTCAACCGCGAGCTGTCCTGGATCGCGTTCAACCGACGCGTATTGGAAGAAGCGTCCAATACGCGCCATCCATTGCTCGAACGCCTGTGTTTTCTCGCCATTTGCGCCAGCAACATGGACGAGTTCATTGCTGTACGCGTCGCCAGCATCGAAGACCTGCAGGCGCGGCACGATAATGCACGCTCCATCGACGGGCGCACGCCTGAAATGCAGTTGAAAGTCATCAACGACGCGCTTTCAAAACTAATCAGCGATATGCAAACCGCTTGGCACAGCCTGCGGCACAAAATGGCAGACGAAGGCATCATCCTCGTCAATCCCGAAGACCTGAACGCCGACGAGCATCATTGGCTGGATGGCTATTTCACCGACAACGTCCTGCTCGCGCTGACTCCTTTGGCAGCCGATCCGCTGCACGCTTTTCCGTCCATACCGAATTGTTACCTTGCGCTGGCCGTGCGCCTCCAGTCGCCACAGCAGGCCACACCGTTGATCAACATCGTGCCTTTGCCAACGCAGTTGAAACGTTTCATCCGGCTCCCCGCGTCCAAAGACGGCTCGGTGCGTTTTGTGGCCCTTGAAACCGTCATCCAGCGCAATCTTCATCGTTTGTTCCCGGATTCAACCATTTTGGACGCCGCGTCTTTCAAAGTAATACGTGACAGCGAAATCCACCTTGATGAAGTCGCCAATCGCACGGATTTTGTGCGTTCATTTGAAAGCGCCATCCAGTCGCGCACGCGCGGCGCGGTTTTGCGCCTTCTCATCACGGAAGCCATGCCACAGGTTCTTCGCCAAGCGCTGATGAACCACATGAATGTATCCCCGGAACATATTGTAGTTCTTGGCGATTTATTGCGCTACGCCGATCTCCGCCAAATGGCCGTGCGCGACAACGCGGAATGGGTTTACCCGGAGTACGAGCCCCGCTTTCCGGAACGCATCCGTGAGTATAACGACGATTGTTTCGCGGCCATCGGCAAGAAGGACATCATCGTCCATCATCCCTATGAAACATTCGATGTCGTGCTTAATTTGCTGCGGCAAGCCGCCAACGATCCCAACGTCGTGGCCATCAAGCAAACGCTGTATCGCACCAGTAAGGATTCACCCATTGTCCGCGCGTTAATCGAAGCTGCCGAAGCCGGGAAATCCGTGACGGCGATGGTCGAGCTTAAAGCGCGCTTTGACGAGGAAGCGAACCTCCGTTGGGCGCGCGATCTTGAACATGCCGGCGCACAGGTTGTCTTCGGTTTTCGCGAACTGAAAACGCATACGAAAATGACGCTTATCATCCGGCAGGAAGAAAACGTTTTGCGCAGTTACGCGCATTTCGGCACGGGCAACTATCACCCCGACACCGCGCGGGTTTATGCTGATCTCTCCTTCTTCACGAGTGATTATGAATTGTGCCAGGACGCGATGGCCTTGTTCAACTATACGACGGGGTATGCCAAACCGGGGGCGTTTTTTAAACTTTCCGTTGCGCCGCTTACGTTGCGCTCCACCCTTTATAATTTAATCGCCGCTGAAATCGCGCACGCGAAAGACGGAAAGCCCGCGCACATTTGGGCTAAGCTGAATACGCTATCCGACCCCGGAATGATCGACCGGCTCTACAGCGCCGCACAGAAAGGCGTCCAGATCGACCTTGTCGTGCGCGGTTCATGCTGCCTGCGTCCGGGCGTGCCGGGCCTTTCCGAAAACATCCGTGTCAAAAGCATCATCGGGCGCTTTCTGGAACACAGCCGCATCTTCGCCTTCGGCAACGGCCACGCCCTGCCCTCCGACCATGCCAAAGTTTTTATATCCACCGCCGACTGGATGACACGCAACCTCGATCGCCGCATCGAAACGCTCGTTCCCATCGAAAACGAGACCGTCCGCCGCCAGCTTCTAGAACAAATTATGGTGGCCAATTTCAAGGACACGCGCCAGAGCTGGATTCTTATGCCGGATGGCAGCTATAACCGCGCGATCAACCCTGAAGAGGATTTCAGCGCGCATGAATACTTTATGACCAACCCCAGCCTGTCGGGTCGCGGGGAAGGCCTGCGTAAAAAACACCCGCCTCCGAAGTTAAGCCTTAAACATAAAACATGACCCAAAAACAAAAAACACCACACTCCTTTGCCGTTGTCGATATCGGTTCAAACAGCGTGCGTCTTGTTATTTATAATGCCGCCGCACTCCGACCCGAAGTCATCCGCCAAAAGAAGGCGCGGTGCGGACTTGCCAAAGGCTTGCGCCACGATCATTTACGCCTCGACGCGTCTGCAATCATGCGAACATTGAAAGTGTTGGCCGGATTTAAAAAAATTCTTGTCCGGGAAAAAGTCAAAGAAGTATACGCCATTGCCACAGCCGCTATGCGGCAAGTCCGCCATACGCCCCAAGGCAAAAGTTTTCACCGCCGTGCCGAAATGTCTCTCGGCTATAAAATAAAAATCGTTTCCGGCAAGCGCGAGGCCGCGCTCGGCGCAAAAGGCGTTTGTGTAAGCTGGCCGTACGCAACGGGCGTTTGCGGCGATCTTGGCGGCGGCAGCCTCGAATTGGCGCAGCTCAAGAATGGCCGGGTTGTTCATGTAACATCTCTCCCTCTCGGCAACTTAACCTTGGCAGCCGAAGCCGGGGCGGATCCTATGGAAGCCGCGTATATTCTCCATCAACGCCTCAAACGCATTAAGTGGCTGCGTCGCGGAGAGCCTGTTTTCTATCCCATAGGCGGAAGCTGGCGCGCCGTGGCCCGCGTACTACGTAAGCAAAAAAGCCCAAAATCACCCTTCGTGCACGGCCATACCGTTGCCGCGGCAAGAGCCGCTCCAGCGATAAAAATCATGGCGGCCAGCAACGCGTCGGCTTTCAAGAAAATGGGGCGGAAAATACGCCGCCGGGCGGCGAGCCTTCCTATGGCGGCTATGGTTCTGAGCGAACTTATCGCGGTCATTCAGCCGTGGCTTATTACCTTTTCCAGCTATGGCGTTCGCGAGGGAATTCTGAGCGAATATCAAAAAGCTGGTTAATTGGTAAACGCGCGCATGCAATGATTGACAAAGGGCAGCCGGAACTCTACTCAGGGCGCATTCATTGTGATTTTTAACATATTGAGAAGGTATTCGATGCGCACGACACCTGAACCTGAAACCTCGATGAATCCTTATGCTGAAAATACACCACACGCGCGTGAGGTTCTGAGCAAGCTGGATGAGCTTGAAAGACTGCTGAAAGACAATCCAAAAGCTTTTGTCGCTGCCGCGCGCAAACTATCCGCCCCGGTAAATGAAGAGAATGGCGAAAGCCCTTTGTTGGACGATCTCGTTGCGCGCTATAAAGTAAACATAGCCGCCGGTTATGCGAATAGCCATGTTATGAGTTCGGATGAGACATTCCTTCGCATAGCTAGGGAACTTGTTGATACTGCCCGGATACTGACCATCCACAATTTGAAGTATACTGGAAGATTCCGGAATCGCTTCCCGGCTGCGCCGAAATAAATTTTTTAGCACCATTAAAAAGGATAAATAATATGTCGAACAAAATGCCACTACATGCCGTTTCAGATTCCGAAGATACTTCCCCTGTTTTCGGCTCTTTGAATCATCTTTCCGCTTGCATTACGGAGGATCCGTTGTCGTTTTCGGCTGCTGTCCAAGAACTTCTGGCACAAAAAGATACTTCCGGTTCGTTGGCCACTCTTCTGGGTAACAAAGCGGCATGTGATCATCTTAAGATTGCAGCTGATTTCTCACGCGCCGGCAACACAACACGTGCCGTCACGCATTTGGGGATCGTTCGTCAAGTTATGAATTTTGTTCTTAAGCCCTAAAAAAGATAACTTTATTTTTTTTGACGGCCAGCGCCAATTCGCCGCGCTTGAGCGCCATTGCCGTTTCCCCAAACAATTGCCGCCGCCAGCCCTTCATGGCTTTGACCTCCGGCGCATCTTCCGCCGCCATTATTTCCAGATCGTCGGTTGTGGCGATCAGCTTCGCGGCAACGCCATATTCATCGCTAACCTGCTTTAACAGCACTTTCAGTAAATCCAGTACTGCCGCCGAGCCCTTCGGCATAATCCGGCGCGGCTCGCTTGGCGGAAATTGATCAGGCGTCATCGCCTTTACGCGCGCGACAACGGTTAGAATTTCCTCGGCAAGACGGCTTTCGGCAAAGCCGCCATGGATGCCGCGCATGCGCGCTAAATCCTCTTTCGTGGAGGGCGCATGATGCGTGATTTCCATCAACGCCTCGTCCTTTAAGACGCGGCTGCGCGGCACATCCTGTTTTTGCGCTTCCGTCTCCCGCCACGCGGCCAACTCGCGTAACAAAGCGCGTAGGCGTGGTTTGTCGGCGCGTAGCTTCAGGCGTTTCCAGATTTCCTGGGGATTAACCATGTACGTGGCGGGATTGGTGAGCACTTCCATTTCCTCGCGCATCCATTCGCTGCGCCCCGATTTTTCCAATTGCGCGGCGAGTTTTTCATAAACCACCCGGAGATGCGTCACATCCGCCAGCGCATATTCAGCCTGTCGATCCGTCAGGGGGCGCCGGGCCCAATCCGTAAATCGGCTTGATTTGTCGATTTTTACCTTTGCCAGTTTGTCGGCCAGTGTTTCATAGCTCGCGGCTTCGCCGAACCCGCACACCATCGCAGCCACTTGCGTGTCAAAAAGGGGCGCCGGCACTTGCCCTGTGGCGTTAAAGAAAATTTCCACATCCTGCCGCGCGGCATGAAAGACTTTCAGGATATTCTTATCGGCCAGCAGCCGGTATAGAGGCGCAAGGTCCATGCCTTCGGCCAGCGGATCGATCACCGCGGCTTCATTCGGACCCGCTACCTGCACGAGACAGAGTTTTGCGTAATACGTCCGCTCGCGCATGAACTCGGTATCGACGGTCACATAGTCCGCCCCGGCCTGCGCCTCGCAAAACCGGGTAAGCTGCTGGGTGGTGGTGAGAAGCATGCGTGTGTTCTAGCATCCTCCTTAATACTCTTAAAGATTAAAGAATTAACCATAATGGCGTTCTCGAAACAATCTAACCTTGTTTTGGCATTATTATTATTGTAATTAGTCTACTTTATTTTATTCTTAAATATGTTCTTTTTATCGGAGATGTTCCATGGTGAAGAATGCTTTCTTTTTAGAAACTATAGATTTTCTTGAAGATTACCCCATTAAACGGCCAGATCCTCCCTACCCTGTGTGGAGCGAGATCCGTAAGTCATTTAAAACCGCCAAGCAAGCAAATGATCTAAACGGCTTATTTCAAAACTTGTTGACACTGCATGAAAAGCTCAAACTCGAGCGATCAATTGCACTTCTTGATCGAGAGGTGAAAACTGCCGCCGCTTTCTGGCTTGATGAATCTCCTGCCGTCATCCGGCAATTTCTTGACAGGCACGCGCCGGAAGATCTCGCAAAAGCTTATTTCTTGGTTGAACAATACCATTATCTTCACGACCAGATAAGTCCTGCTCATTACCCATACCAGAACGAATCAATATCTCTTTATTTAGATACTTCACGTGAAGCTCTAGCTCAAAACAACCTAGAGGTCGCTTCTTACATCAGCCTCCAGGCCGCCGTCAAAGCTATGAAAATTTTGCGCTATGACGGGTGTCGTAAACGGCCTGAAGTTGACAAGCTGTTTGAAAATACCATTCACTTCATGATTAATATTGCCAAAACAGCAAAAGATGCCGGAAAGAATATGTTAGCTGAAAGCTGTTTGGATTGTGCTTTTGCCTGCACGTTTTATGGGACGGAACCATTCAATGACGTTTTCAAAGCCCGACAGACGATACTCAGGGCCATAAAAGATCCAGAAGATCATCCCCAAGTTATTGGCCGGCGCTTAGGTGAGAAGGTGGCTCAGTACAAACCCGGTTAAATTATATTGTTTTCTTGACTGCGACGGCAACCTCGGGAACGGCGAATACGGAACGGCTTGCGTTAATATCTCTCGAAAGCTAATGTCCCGTTTTCCGTTGTTTGTTCTCGATTAATCGGTTCTTAAAATGCATCCCTATCGTACCCATACCTGCGGCGAATTACGTTTAACGCACGAAGGCCAGACCGCGCGGTTGTCCGGCTGGGTTCACCGCAAGCGCGACCATGGCAGCCTTTTGTTTCTTGATCTGCGCGACCATTACGGCATTACGCAGTGCGTGATCGATTTGTCGAGCCCGCTAATGAAAACCGTCGAGGCCGTCAAAAACGAAAGCGTTGTGACCGTAACGGGCAAAGTCGTCAGGCGTTCGCCTGAAACCGTTAACGAGAAGCTGCCCACCGGCAGGGTTGAACTGGATATCGCTGAATTTGTCGTGCAAAGCGCGGCCGAGCCGCTACCGATGCAAGTGAACGCCGAACCGGACACCGGTGAAGACGTGCGTTTACGTTACCGCTTCCTCGATCTGCGCCGTGAGAGCTTGCAGGCAAACATGAAACTGCGTTCGGATGTGATCGCTTCCATACGCCGCCGCATGTGGGCCGCCGGATTCCGCGAGTATCAGACGCCGATTCTCACCTCTTCCTCTCCCGAAGGCGCACGGGATTTTCTGGTGCCGAGCCGTTTACACCCCGGCAAGTTCTATGCTCTCCCTCAAGCGCCGCAGCAGTTCAAACAATTGCTGATGATTGCGGGTTATGACCGCTACTTCCAGATCGCGCCGTGTTTCCGCGACGAAGACGCGCGCGCCGACCGCAGTCCCGGTGAGTTTTACCAGCTCGACTTTGAAATGAGCTATGTCACGCAGGAAGACGTTTTCGGGGCGATCGAACCTGTTATACATGGCGTGTTTGACGAGTTCGGCGGCTTCAACCGCCCCAGAAAGCCAGCTGTAACGCCCTATCCTTTCCCGCGCATTGCCTACGAAGACGCGATGATGAAATATGGCTCGGACAAGCCGGATTTGCGCAACCCGCTGCTGATCACGGACGTCACATCCGTCTTTACGCGCCCGGATGTCGAGTTTCGCGCCTTTCGTTCGATTATCGACCAAGGCGGCGTTGTCCGCGCCATCCGCGCCCCGTCGGTTATCAGCAAACCGCGCAGCTTCTTCGACAAGCTGAACGACTGGGCCAAGGACATCGGCGCGCCGGGCCTTGGCTACATCACGTTCGAAGCCGGCCTAGGCAAAGGCCCCATCGCGCGTTTTGTCGGCGTCGAAGCGCAAAAGGAACTTCGCCAGCTCACCGGTTGTGTTGATGGCGATGCTGTGTTCTTCGTGTGCGACAAGAAGGGCAAGGCCGCCAAAATGGCCGGGCAAGCGCGTACCAAGATTGCCGAAGACATGGATTGCATTGAAAAGAACGCTTTCCGCTTTTGCTGGATTGTCGACTTCCCGATGTTCGAATACGACGAAGAGCGTAAAAAAATTGACTTCAGCCACAATCCCTTCTCCATGCCGCAGGGCGGCCTGAAGACCCTGACAGAGCAAGACCCGCTCACCATCAAAGCCTACCAGTACGACATTGTCTGCAACGGCGTCGAATTGTCATCGGGCGCGATCCGCAACCACTTGCCGGAAGTCATGTACAAGGCGTTCGCCATTGCGGGTTACTCGCGTGAAGACCTTGAAAGCCGTTTCGGCGGCATGCTGTCGGCGCTTAAACTCGGCGCGCCACCGCACGGCGGCTCGGCCCCCGGCATCGACCGCATCGTGATGCTTTTGGCGGATCAGCCGAATATCCGCGAAATCATCGCTTTCCCGCTCAACCAGCAAGCGGAAGATCTGATGATGCAAGCGCCGAACACCGTCACACCCGACAGGCTTAAGGAGCTTCACATCAAGCTCGACCTGCCGCCGGTCAAGAAAAGCTAAGCCTTTCCTCAAAAACAAAGGGCTTGCATAAGCAAGCCCCCGTTTTTCTTACTTCTTTAGGTTTATTACCTACCGAATATCACCGTCGTTGGAACGTGCAGGTATGCGCCTACCGTGTTCGCGCCGGGGTTCAGATCGGTCAATCCGGCGTTTGAGATATGGCTTACAAAGGCCGTCAAGCGCATTTCATTGTTAAAGCGCCAGCCGGCTTCCAGTGCCGAGCGGAACTCAACGAATGAGCCGAGGCGCTTGCCGTTGCCCATGTTGTAAAGACCGACAGCCACGTTCGGCGAAATGACGACGTTACGTCCTAACAGAACGTCGAACACAAAGCCGCCGAAGCCATAAATCTGTGCGCGCGAAGTTGTTTCAATGCCGACGAAGGGGTGAATCTGGAAATACTTGTTCCAGCTATTGAAGTAACTGCTCGTCATCGGCAGAAGCGAAGTGCCCCAGCGGTATTCAAGACGGAAATCGATCGCTTCCTTTTGCGGGGAATTTTTGTTGAAGTCGAACCAGCCCGCGCCGAATGAAATTAAATTTGGAACCTGCGTGCCTTTGCCAATTGGCCCAACCTTGGCGGCCGAAGCGGCCACAGGGAACAGAACAACCAACGCAAGCGTCAGCATGAAACGGCGAAAAGTCATGTGAATCACCTATATATGGAGGAACAAAAAGAAGCGTATTCTTGTGCCGAAATTGTTAATAAATGGCAAGCGTAACACGGCCTCTCAATTTTTATTTACTCACTTTCTTTTCCTCTGTTTCCCTCCAGCATCATCTTAACTACTTTACGCAAACCTCCCCGGAACCCCTTGCTTTGCTTTGCTTTTTGCTCCTTCAGTTACAGAAATAACGATGCAGCGCCTTGACTTTCCTTCCGCCAACCCTTACCAACCCAGTCTCCGGCGCGGCCCTGCCTTGCCGGGATAAGCCCAGGTGGCGGAATTGGTAGACGCGCAGGTTTCAGGTACCTGTGGCAGCGATGTCGTGGAAGTTCGAGTCTTCTCCTGGGCACCAATGGCAATATGACAACGGACGCTCCCCTTCCCCCAAGCCATTCAAGACACCCCGTTCTTTCCCAATACCGTTCTGATATCGACGACTTGCGCGCCATTGCCTTGTGCCTTGTTGTTCTCTTTCACGCCTTTCCCCAGCAGGTTAAAGGCGGCTTCATCGGCGTGTATGTTTTTTTCGTCATATCCGTTTTCCTGATTTTCAACCATTATTTAAAAATTCTTGAAGAAGGTCGTTTCTCCTTCATCGAGTTTTATGGCCGCCGCATCAAGTGCATTTTTTCCTGCTCTTCTCCTCGTAATGATTACCTGCGCTGTCTTCGGCTGGTTCGCGTTGTATCCATATGAATACAAAAACCTTTTGAAACTCATTGCAGGCGGCGCGGGTTTTGTGTCGAATTTTATGCTGTGGAAGGAAAGCGGTTATTTCGACGTCGGCGCCGAAACAAAACCGATGTTGCATCTTTGGTCGCTGGGCATTGAAGAACAATTTTATCTTGTCTGGCCGTTTGCGCTTTGGTTTGCATGGAAAAGTCGATTAAACCTTCTTCTTGTCACCGTCGACAGCATTGATCAAGCGCAGGTTGAAAACAAAGGCGACCTTGGCCATGCAGCTTTTTTTGAACGGATCAAACAAAAATATTCTCCATGCTCGCCGAGCGCCCTTCTTCAAGAGGCCCCCACCGTAAGAGATATGAATGAATTGCCACGCTGTTTTCAGTCTCATAAAAATGATGCACAGAAAATAGCGATTATCGGAGATAGCCACGGAGAACATTTATTCCCCGGGGCTGATGGAAGATTTACCTGACAGCAACATTATCTATCTCATTAAAGAGCCCGCCCCTACGCTCAACTCTCCTTCGTAGAAAAATATTTATAAATGCATTATGGATAATCCGTCCATCAGAAAGGTCATTCTTACCGCGTTTTGGAATCCGGGCCCAAATGATAAAGATTTAGAGCCCGACTTAGTGGAAACGGTTAACGCGCTCACAGCAGCTAACAAAGAAGTCTATATAAATGACGATATCCCAAACTTTACGATCCCAGCAGCCAAATGCAGGTATAAAAGCCGCTTTGGCGGTCTGAACACATGCCATGAAGAAAGTTTGATCTTCTTAAATCCAAACGTAAAAATCATAAAAACATCCGATTTTTTCTGCATAAATAGCCTGTGTCGCATGGCCAAGAATTCGACGTTTCTCTACAGGGATAGCAACCATCTAAATATATTGGGTTCTCAATTGCTGGGCAAAAAGATTATTCAAGACAATCCGGAACTAGCTCATCCGACCTCCCGAAAAGCACAGGCCAGAAAGCCCCTAGCTTCTTTTGACCGATTCTGATAACTGATATCCTAACACAACAACTGAAGATCCTTCCCATGGCCACTCCCGACATCACTCTTCACCGCGGCGACATCCCTGCCGATCTTTCCTTTGGCCCTGTCGTGGCTGTGGATACAGAATCTCTTGGTCTTAGCTGGATCCGCGATCGCTTATGTCTTGTTCAGCTTTCGGCGGGCGATGGCAAAGCGCATTTGGTTCAGTTTAAACAAGGAGACTATGCCGCGCCGAATTTGAAAAAACTTATGGGTGATACGCGCGTTACAAAACTTTTTCATTTCGCGCGCGCAGACCTCAACACGCTTGCGCATTACCTCGGCATCATGCCACGGCCGGTTTACTGCACCAAAGTCGCATCCATCCTGACGCGCACTTTTACGGAAAAGCACAGCCTGAAGGACTTGGTGAAAGAACTGCTTGGTATTGAACTTACCAAAGAACAGCAGACGTCGGATTGGGGCACAAAAGACTTAAAACCCGAGCAACTGAGCTATGCCGCATCTGACGTTCTCTATTTGCATCAGCTCCGGGGAAAACTGGATGAATTGTTGGCGCGCGAAGGCCGTGTTTTCCTGGCTAAAGCCGTTTTCGAGTTCCTCCCTATCCGCGCCGAGCTGGATTTGGCAGGATGGGAAAATATAGACATTTTCGAACACAATCCTCTGCGCCGGCAGGGATAGCGTTTTGTTGGTTTCTACCTGTTCATCTTAACAGTTCAACGGCCACTTCACGTGCAAGGGCCAGCGCATCAGCCGTCAGCCCGGCTTGCCTGAGAGCTTTGACGGTATCCGTCATGATAAACAAAGGAATGTCTTTGGGCTCTTCGCTAACCAACAATACGCTCAACAAAACTGTTTCGCCCTTCCTCTTCGCAGCACCCGCCAGACGCAACCGTTCCATAAGAATGGGCGATGGATACATCATGCGCCGCCCCTGAGAGGCGACATCGATCACCTGCCACCATGCCTGTTCCGGCACGGCAAAGCCTGCCGCATTGAACAGCAATAATAATGATCCTACGCGCAAGTTTCGCTCGCGTCGCGACATGTCCTGAGCCGAAACACCATCCGGTTCTTTCAACATGGTATTAAGCCAGTTTTTCATGCCCTGCCCATATTCGCTGTCCGTCACCAGGCCTGCGAGGATGAATAGCGGCCAACTGGCCTGTAATTGAGTTTCAACATCCGGGATCTTGCTTGCTGCGTTGCGCGCTAGTTTAAGCCACGCAAGAGCCTGCTCTGGCTTCCCGGCGAGAGCGAAAATGCGTGCGATTGTTGCGGAAAAAACGTTGAAATCCGTGGTTACGGGGACGGAAGCCAATAGTTCAGCCAACACAACTCCCGCCGAACCGTTTAATGAGGCAACATCTGAAACTTGCACGAACCTGTTAATCAGTTCCAGGCGATTCGAAAGCGTTTGTTCCTTTTCCGCCGCCTGGTACAGCATGGCGCGTAATCGCGGGTTTCCGCTTTCACTGCTACTCAAGACCTTGGCAAGCGCTTCTGCATCAAAAGTAACACTTTGATAAACCGAAGCCATTTGAGCCGCGCTGATCATTCCGCGGGCTGCGGCGCGTTCCGCCAAGCCAACGCGTTCATTTTCTTCAATGGCCCTCGATTGCAAGAGTTCGGGTATCAACGACGCTTCCGGACGTCCATAAAGTTCACGAGGCAAAGGCAAATCCAACTGCCGCAGGACAGCAAGAGTTAAAGGCCTGAGAGGCGTCAGTTGACGCGGAAGTTGCTTTTTTCCGCCAAAGACGTTGTTATTCATCAGGGATATAAAAAGATCGTCCTTAACTTGCTGCTCGCGCAAAAGATCAAGCCCAAGCTGAGCTGCCTTAGTATCACCCGCGCGGTACTGACAAAGGATTAAGGCCTTTTGCCACTCGATGCCATTGTGTCCCGCTATGATTTCCGGCATCCGGTCGCAGATAGCTTTGCTGTCTGGACCGATGAGCGCCGCTTCGGTTACAAGACGTCTCGTTATTTCGTCCACATTGTCCGGCTTAGCCAGCATTGTTAGCTGCCAAGCTTCGGCAACATCGCCCAACGCGAGCAGCTTTTCGAGCCGCAAGGCTGTCAGGCTCCGGTTTGTCGCCGTTTCGCCAGACGGTACAGCCGCTGTGCTTAGCAACAAACGCCGCGCCAAACTGTTTAATGCCGGCGATGCCGTAGGGAGTTGCATCTCTGGCAACAACCGTTCGACCAGCGCGCGGGGCGTGTTTTCCCACATCGACGTGCCAAGGCCACCGTTTTCATTGGATAGAAGGCCTAAAGTATCGGGATCGACATTGCCTAACGATTCCTTCGCTACGGGTTGGCCAAGATCGACAGGCGCCGTTGCTTCCGGGAACAAAACCGATGATTCGATTGTCACGGGTTTGGCCCTCTCTGGCTTTTTCTCTTCCTTTGGCTTCCCAAAGTTAGCCGGAGGCGTAGCAAGGTCTATCGAGGATAACTTTTCATCTCTCTCGCCAACCTGGGCCGTTGGCTTAAAACTCGCCTCTCGATCATCGTTATAGGCTTGAGACTCCGGAATCTGTGACGCTACGGGTAAACCAGCTAAAACACTGACGCTTACCAGAAACAGAGCAACGCCAAAACGCCAGCTTTTAATGAGGGAGTTTTTCATCAGGCACCACTTGCTCGACCTTTTGCACGGAAGGCTTAAAAGGCGCTTGGGCCACGACGATCACGCCGCCCACCGCCAAAATCAACACAACAACGAAACTGACCAGCGCAATACGCATTTTATCCCCTGTCTTGTCTATAGACCTATGCTACCCTCTTTACTCAGAGTACAACTTTACGGCACTATTTTGGCCTTATCGGAACATGAACGCAATCGTTAACCCGCTTGATCCACAGAATCCCCTGACCCCCAAGACGCTGGTTATTGTGGGCATGCCGGGTTCGGGCAAAAGCAGCATGGGAAGGAAACTCGCGGCGCGGCTTGGCCTGCCGTTCATCGATTCTGACACTGAAGTCGAAAAGGCCGCGGGGATGAAGGTGGCCCAGATTTTCGAACAACTTGGCGAACTGGCCTTTCGCGATGGCGAGCGAAAGGTTATTGCCCGGCTCCTCGAGCAACCCCCGCATATTCTGGCAACAGGCGGTGGTGCGTTTATGAACGCGGATACGCGCGCGCTTATTCGCAAACGCGGCATCTCGATCTGGTTGCGGGCAGACATCGCTCTTTTGATGGAGCGCACCGGCCACCGGAACGATCGTCCTTTGCTGAAAGGCGGCAATACCGAACAAAAGTTGAGAGAGTTGCTTGACGCGCGGGAACCGATTTATGCTACGGCCGACATCGCGGTAACAAGCGATCGCCGCCCACCGGAAGAAGCCGTTAATCGCGTGCTCACGGCCCTTTATGAATATGTCCGCCGCACGGCGGCGTTGTGAGGTTTCTTTGAACAAGAAAACGTATCATCTCCCTGTTGTTGATCAGACAGGACTAACATCCGGAAAGATTGTGCAGATCTACTTGCCTGCCGCAAAACGGTCCTATGATATCGTTGTGGGAGACAACATTCTGGCCGAGGCCGGAACGCTTATTCAGTTACGGCTGGGACCCCGGCGCTGCATTATTATCACTGACCGCAACGTGGCCAAACTTTACCAACAGCGCCTTGAAGCGGTACTGGCCTCCAGCGGGCATACAGTTCTGCCTTCTATCGTCGTTGAGGCAGGAGAAAACAGCAAGGATTTTAATATATTACAGCATGTTCTTAATCAATTATTCGAGCGCGGCATTGACCGTTACACTCTGATTATTGCGCTCGGCGGAGGCGTGATTGGCGATCTTGCCGGATTTGCCGCTTCCATGGTCCTGCGCGGCGTCGACGTGGTACAGATTCCGACAACATTACTGGCTCAAGTCGACAGTTCTGTCGGCGGCAAAACAGGCATTAACAGTTCATACGGCAAGAACACAATCGGCGCGTTTTATCAGCCGCGTTTAGTGTTGGCTGACGTTTCGACCCTCGACTCCCTGCCGGAACGTGAAATGAAAGCCGGATATGCCGAAGTCGTGAAATATGGTCTGATTTTCGATGCCGAATTCTTTCGCTGGTGCCAAGCGCATGGCGGCGAGCTTTTGAATGGCAACCGCAAAAGCCAGATCTATGCCGTCAGCAAAAGTTGCGAGCATAAGGTGCGCATCGTCGCGACCGACGAACGCGAGGCGGGCGAGCGCGCGCTGCTCAACCTCGGCCACACTTTCGGCCACGCGCTTGAAGCCGTTACCGGTTACGGCAAAGTGTTGTTTCACGGCGAAGCCGTGGCTATTGGCATGGCAATGACTTTCCGTTTATCGGCCGATCTTGGCCTTTGCCCCGCTGAAGACGCCTCGGCTGTACAAACCCATTTCAAGGAAGTCGGCCTGCCGACAAAGCCCCCTTCGTTCGCATATGATATCGAGCGATTGATGGCACTCATGGCCCAGGACAAAAAGACCGAACACGGGCAATTAACCCTGATCATGGCGCGCGGCATTGGCCAGGCTTTCATTAACAAAAAGGTCAACGCCTCGCCTATCCGGGCCTTGTGGCAGAATGTTTTGGCCTAAATTTCGCCCACAAAGCACGCTGGCACATCAGGCGAAATTCCCTTATGGTGGCGCCATTCAAACGCGGACCCGTAGCTCAGCTGGATAGAGTGCTGCCCTCCGAAGGCAGAGGTCGGAAGTTCGAATCTTCTCGGGTCCGCCATTAGATTTTCTTAACGAGGCAACGCTTGGCCTAGAAAATCTTAACGGGAAGAGAATCACGAATAAAAAAGCCCCCAGTGGGGGGCTTGCTTAATCTTTCGAACGTGAAAGTCTTTATAACTCCATATCCATATCCATATCCATTTTCAACTCGATACAAAGCGAAAGACAACCATCTGAAAATGAGACAGATTTTTTTCCCTCGATGGGAAGCACAACATTATTTTCCAAACAAAAACGAATTAGGGGTTTTATTAAATCCGATATATTGAAGGTAAACGCCGTGCTCTCAACCTGTTGGTGTTTAAGTGCGACATTAACCAAGATCTTACCATCAATATAACTCTTGCAATCAACAATCTTGCCCTCGGGCAAAAAATTACGGTTCATACGGCGATAGGAATCCAAGGCAAAAATCAATTCTTCCTTGGAAAGCATAATCTTTCGAAACTCTTGCACCATGTGCGGTCTCGTTCCTTATGCTGAATAGGGCAGGCTAATAATATAAGTGGAATAGGTTTCAACTGGCTTAACACCCAATTTTAATAAAAACGTAATTGTAACATATTAAAAGTATATTAACATTGATTACTGGGATTCTATTTTATAGTTCCACAAACGAAAAAAATGCCCGTTTTCCGGGTCTATTTGTATAAACATTTATGCACTAACACAGTGGTGCAAAGTGCCTATTTATAATAACTCATTTCATGTTTTCTTAACCTAAAAATCATATACTTACTTGATTTTTCCCTTAATTTTTGGACATAGAACAAGCCATGCAAAACGACGCCCCCATCCTTATTGTCGATGACAGTTCAATTGTACGTCAGACCGTAAAAAACACGCTGTCCGGCATGGGATATAATAATCTGTTTTTCGCTTCTAACGGCAAGGAAGCGCTTGAAAAAACAAAGGAACGTATCGACGGGGATACGAGCTCCATGTTCAAGATCATTATCCTCGATCGCAATATGCCTGAACTTGATGGTCTGTCCTTCCTGAAAATTCTGCGCAAAGACTTTAATATTCAAAACACGGCCGTTATTATACTTACCGCCTATTCAGACAGTGAAAGCATAATAACAGCTCTTGAAAACGGCGCGACTAGTTACGCCATCAAGCCCGTAACGCCTCAAACAATTGAAGAAAAAATGAATCACGCCATTGAGTGGCTTGCCACGCAACAAAACCGCAAATAACTCGATAGCCACCCCCACAATAGCACCGAGGCCTGCATCGTGAAAATAAAGTTTACGCCGGAAGTCCTGCGCGATTTAAAAGTTCAGATATGCAAAAGTCTAAAAGACACGTTCCATATCATGTTCGGACTTGAAATAGCTCTGAGCAGCCCACCGCCTGAAAGCACTAGAAATAATCACGATTACACAGCTTATGCGGAACTACATAACGCAACAACCCGGACATTTCTGGCGATAACCATTCCTTATGACGTGGCCGAAAAAAGCCTTATTGCGCTCAAAAACAATTCAGACGGCGCTTCCCCGGAAATGATGCAGGATATGGCTAATGAGGTAACAAACGTCATCGTTCATGCCATCCGTTCTTACCTTATCCATACCCAAGGGATCGTTCTTGACGTAAAAACACCTTCAGCCAACAAACCTGATATGAACGATCCGGACATGGATGTGGAAAGCCTGTATTTTCTCATAAAGTCCAACGAAGTCGTCGACGTAGATTTTTCCTACCCAAAATCAAGTTAATCTGCGCCAAGCAATCTGTCGTGCAAGTGCCCATGTTATGTCCATACGTTTGAAAATTATCTTCGCCATGCTCGCGCTGATGATCAGCGTGGCTTCGTTGGCCTTTTTACTTTTCCCGCAACAAAACTTACTCGATCATGCAAGTATGGGCTTATCAGGCAGACTTGTTGCTTTTAACATTTATTTCATCGTCATACTCAACTTATTCATCTGCTTTTATTTTATCCGCTTAACCCTTACTACGATCAATAAAGTGAGGTCTATCATTGGCTCAATCGCGGTTGGCTATTTTGAAAATAAGATTAATACGGATGATAAAAGCGAGATGGGCGATTTATTTAGAGAGCTCCATAGCATGCAGCTCTCGATTGCGGATAACTCGCGCCGATACGAGCAGCAGTTGGCCGAAACAGAAAAAGCCTATTTTAATCTTGAAAAGACAACGGCCGCCCTTAACGAGCTCAACACAAAACTTGAAGCTCTAAACGCTTCGATCCGGGTTATGTTGAATGCCTTGGATCAAGGACTTTTCTCTTTTGGTCCCGATGGAATTTGCAGCGACGTTTTTTCAAAATCGTGCCTTAACTTTTTAGGGGGCAGTCCCGCGCAACAACATGTCGGTGCCTACTTAAAGCTTTCCCCGGATCAAATGACATCAATGAACCGGGTTATTAAAATGCTGTTTTCAACTGACAATCTCGGACCCTCAAAGGAAGGTCTTTTAGATTTGTTGCCGATGAAATTTACCTACTGCAAAGATAAGTCCATTTCGTTGAACTACCGTCTTATTATGAATATCGAAAAAGTTGTACAGTCGGTTCTTGTCGTCGCCACGGACCATACGGCTGAAGAAACCGCGTTGAAATTAATGCGCGAACAAGAAGCGGCGGCTCAAAGGGTTCTGAGTATTTCCCGAAATCGCAACTTGTTCCTGCAATTCTTCAATAGCCTAAGCAATAACTTCTCAACAAATGGCGAATGGCTTGGCAAACATAAATCGTTGGAAGATATTTGCCGTGATATTCATACACTCAAAGGAAATGCTTCCATTTTTTTTCTTAACGACATCGCCAACATCCTTAATGACATTGAAAACCGTCTCGCTAATATCGATAATACCGAACAAGCTATACAAGAAATCAAGATTTTCGGGCCTGCCTTGAAATCAGCCATTGCGCAAACCAAAAAACAGGCTTACGCGGTGCTGGGCAAGGATTATGACTTGCGCGGCATGACGCGTACACTTCCGATTATGACGATCGCCGAAATAGGAACCCGCTTAAAGCAAAAACTTTTCGATGAGTCATTATATAACACTTATATTGAAACCTTTATGGGCGAGCCTATTCATGATCTTCTCAGACCATTCAATGATGGCATTCTTGATTTAGCCGAACGTTTTGAAAAGAAAATATTGCCCTGCCGAATTACGGGTGAAAACTTCCAGGTTTTGACCGAAATTTATCAGCCTTTATTCGCGACTTTTTCCCATATCTTCCGGAACATCATCAGTCATGCTATCGAAGAACCGGAAATCCGGGCTGATTTAGGTAAAGCTCCCGAATTATCAGTCATCATTGATACAAGAAAATATCTGCACCAAGGCAATCCCTATTTTAGCATTTGCTTTGAGGATGATGGTCGCGGGATTGATGTGGCTCTGTTAAGAAAAAAGCTTAAAGACAGCGGCAATAAGAAAGCAGCCAATGACGCCAGCGATAATGAAGTGATGCAATATATTTTCAGGGACAACTTTTCCACGAAGGAGAGCGTCGATGAGCTCTCAGGACGCGGCGTTGGGTTAAGCGCAATTAAATGCGAAGTCGACCGGCTCGGTGGTTCCGTCCGCGTTGAAAGCAAGAAAAATTCCTTCACTCGGTTTATCATCGAAGTTCCGATGTTATGGGACTAGAAACCACCTATCCGAACCATTTCTAAATCAAGTCCGTTTATTGAGGCTCTATGCGATGAATAGGGTTTCTTCCCATGCGTTTTTCATATTCCTGGTCAAAAATCTGCGCCAACCCGATATTCGCTTCGCGAATCTGGTCAACGACCTCTCTTGCCCAAATATAATACTCGTCTTTTCTCTTTTCGGTCCAGCCTTTGGGCGGATCTTTTACAATATCGCGAAGATTGCAGATTTTATCAGCTAACTTTAGAAGCTGTGCGCCTCTCGAAAATTGCGAGACATGTTCAACCTGCAATCTTTTTCGTTCTTCTCTTGATAAGGTTTTATCATCACTTACCTCATCGACAGTCTGCACAATGTTAGCGCCAAATACTTCTTCAATTTCCTCTATCGTCGCTTCTGTATCCTCAACGGTATCATGCAAAAGGGCCGCACAAAGAACATCGACATCATCGACATGCCCTTCAACCTTTAAAATATAAAAAACGTCAATGGGATGATTGATGTAGGGTGGGGCTTTTTCGCCTTTACGACGCTGATCTTGATGCTTATCTGCTGCAAACTTAAGGGCTTGCGCGATTTTGTCGATAAAATGATATGTCGCTATCGGGTTTTCCATTTATGCTTTTCCTGTCAACAGGTCTCAACAACCTCTTTCATCAAATTGATCTTCGCATACCCGGTTTTTTTACAATAAGATGAACGGTTGGCCTGCCTTACTGTATCCAAAACCTTATATGTTTAACTACAACCATTTCTTCCGTTTGAAATAGCAGAACGGAACGGCCGCGGAAAACAGCATTAGAGCAACCGCCAGTGGATAACCCCACGCCCAGTCCAATTCAGGCATAAACTTAAAATTCATTCCGTAAGCGCTTGCGACCAGCGTCGGCGGCAGGAACGTCACCGCCGCGACGGAAAAGATTTTAATTATGTTGTTTTGCTCGATATTGATCATGCCCAGCGTTGCGTCGAGCAGAAAGCTGATTTTACCCAAAATATACGACGCATGTTCGTCAATGGATTTAACGTCGTCCGTCAGCGTCTTGACGCGAAGTTTGTTTTCTTTTCGCATATCGGACTGCGCCGAGAGGAAAAGAAGAAGACGGTTAAAGTTCAACAGGCTGTCCTTGGCCTTGCTCGTCAAGTCATCAATATTACCGACCCGACGCAAAACCTCCTTGAAATCCACTATGCCCTGCGCAACCTGATTGGCATGGAAAACACTATGAGATAATGAATCAAGATCAGCTGTAGCGCCCTCAAGAATATCGGCCAGACGATCAGCGATCTGTTCCAAAAGCCCGACGAGCACCTGCTCTCCGGCTGTCGGGGCAGGCATCCGTGTCATTTTTTGAATAAAAACACTAAACGGCGTTGGATCCCCATAACGTAAAGTTACAAGCGTGTTGCCTGTCAAAATAAATGTTATAGGTGTCGTTTCCGGATCGTCCGTTGCCGATTTTGTCATAACCGGCATTGTCATGATCAGCGCCCTCGCCTCTACATAAAGACGGCTGGACACTTCAATTTCCTGCATCTCTTCGCGCGTTGGAACTTCAATACCAAGCAGACGCTCAATTGTAAGCTCGTCAGAACGTGATGGATTCAATAAATCAATCCAAAATGTGCTGGCTGGCAAGGCCTGTTGCGGTCCCTCCACCGAAGCCCGGTGAAGGCTTCCTTGTTCGCGGTAATAAAGGGTCAGCACAGCGTTCTCCTAAAGGCACAATAACGGGAGGACAAACAATACGTCTGGACGCCTATTTTTTTTCGTCAAAGTCTGGGAGCGGCGGGGGTTGGTCAAGTTTGAAACGGCGACCGAATTGGTCGGCGAGCTTGCCGAATGCTTCGCCGACGATTTGCGCATGCGATGTCACGCTGCTATTCAGCAGCAGCCCTGACTTAAAATAAATAATGGTCACGCTACGTGGTATGGCAACAGGCGCAATCGTCAGTGTGTTTTGCGTTTGAGCCGTCAAAGACACCCAAGATGTGCATTCCGTAGCATTGCCGCCAAGCGACACCACTTCGGGTAAAAGCTCGATCCGCGCAACGCCAAGCATAGGCGGCTTTGCATCAATGACCGGCACCACCGGGATGCCCACAACGGTAAGCGCTTTCAGGATGTTCTTTTCCATCTCGCCGCGGGTCAGCCCACAAGATTCTTCGGTTCTGTCGCTGGCAAAACGCACATACTGGAGAAGAACTTCCTGAACGCCTGTCATGCTTGGCGCTGAAGCGCCGAAAGAAGGTAAAGGACAGAAAAGGATGAAGAGGCTTAACAAAACGGCGTTAGCGATTGTTAAAACCGCGTGCTGCAACCAAACCAAACGTTTGTTACTCCCGCTCATCGCGTTGCGTGCGCTCCATGCGTTCATGCCGTTCCTGCGCCTCAATCGTATAGGTCGCGATCGGGCGTGCTTCAAGCCTTTTGATGCCGATGGGATCGCCCGTTTCTTCGCAATAGCCGTACTCGCCGTTTTTGATCTTCTCGAGCGCTTCGTCGATTTTACTGATGAGTTTGCGCTGCCGGTCACGGGCGCGCAATTCAAGGGCAACCTCTGTTTCGACCGAGGCGCGATCGGCGATATCGGGTTCCTGTAAGCCGCCTTCGTCCTGCAACTCTTGCAAGGTCATATCGGCTTCCTTAATGATAGCTTCTTTCCACATGATTAGTTTCTGGCGAAAGTATTCCAACATAACCGGGTTCATATACGGCTCTTTCTCGGTCGGCTGGTAGTTGGGCGGTAATTTTACTGTGTTCATTCTGTCTCCCTGAATTTGCAACCTGTTAACATCGATCAGTTTTCAAGAAACACCCTTCACCCGATCACTGACGGCTGAATTTGGCCAATTCCACTTGGGCACGCAAGTCGATTTCGTCAAGAATTTCAGCCAAGCGGGGATCGGACACCTCGATGCGACGGGCATTAACCACTCTGGCTAAATGCAACAGTTTCTCGCGGCTTAACCTCCCATCCAAAAGTTCAAGACGAAGCTCATCCATCTTGTCGAGAATATCTTGCGCCCTCAGTTTGCCCTTAGCCGCGCGCGCTAACGCATCGTCAACTTCCTGAATCCCAACAACCCCCGTTACGGCCCCCAAGGCGCACGTTCCAGAGGCAGCCGATGCCGTATCGACTTCATCAGGACCTTCGAGGTGCTTCGAAAAACTCGCCCCACCGCTTTTGCCAGTCTTGGCAACGCGGCGCACAGTCTGCGCCGTGCGGATCGGGCCAGTTCCCTCGATTTTGCTAATCATAATCTGACCTCTCGGTCTCCCCGGAACTCTTATTTCTTACATAACTTATAGCATATTGGCACACATCATTGCACGTACGGTTCCATTCTTCGTGACGAATCGGACCGTCAGAAAAAAACGCCAATAAAGTTGCTCGGCAATTTATTCCCTGATTCCTGACAGATAAGGAAAGAATCGGCTTTTGCCGCCAATTCTGGAGTTATTGTACGTGAAAACAGGACTCAAGGTTAGTTAAAATAAGCCATTTATATCAATGTATTACATATTATTTTGATCCCTCTCTTTGTAAAAAAAGAGTCTGGCATGGGGTTCGCATATATGGCGGCAGAGGATTAGGAGTAACCATGCCTGCCCTATTATCTAGATGTCTCTTTTTCTCCCCCTTGGCCCCCCTGCTGACGGCAAAGTGGCGTCCTGCCCGTCGGCTCTCCCTCCTTACGGCGCTAGGGCTTGCATTCCTAATCCTCGCCCCTCTTCAACAAGCCGAAGCTTCTTCGCGCCTTAAGGATATTGTCGACTTTGAAGGCGTACGCGACAACATGTTGATCGGCTATGGCCTTGTCGTTGGATTGAACGGCACTGGCGACAGCTTGACCAACTCGCCTTTCACGGAAACCAGCCTGGTCGGCATGCTGGAGCGTCTTGGGATCAATACCCGTGGCACCACGATGAAGACGAAGAACGTTGCGGCTGTCATGGTCACAGCAACGCTTCCGGCATTTACGGCTCAAGGTTCGCGTGTTGACGTAACCGTATCGACCTTGGGCGACGCCAAAAGCCTGATGGGCGGCACTTTGCTTGTAACACCGCTTCTTGGCGCTGACGGCGAGGTCTATGCCGTGGCGCAAGGCTCTGTCGCAACCGGCGGATTTAGCGCCGCCGGTCAAGGTGCATCGGTCACAAAAGGAGTGCCGACAGCCGGACGCATCGCCAGCGGTGCTATTGTTGAGCGTGAAATCAATTTCCGGCTGGCCGATCTGGCTTCGATGCGTCTGTCGCTTCGCAACCCGGACTTCACAACGTCACGGCGCATTGCCGAAGCTATCAACAAGCATCTAAAGCTTCAAGCGGCTGAGGCTGTTGATTCCGCCACGGTCCGTTTGCTGGTTCCGGATGCGCGGCGTCATGACGTTGTTAGCCTGATGACTGAGATTGAGCAGCTGCAGGTTGTTCCTGACCAGGTTGCCAGGGTCGTGATTGATGAACAATCCGGCGTGATCGTCATGGGCGATAGCGTACGCATTAATAAGGTCGCCATCGCGCAGGGCAATTTAACCATCCGCATCAATGAAACGCCGCAGGTATCCCAGCCTGCGCCTCTTTCGCAAGGCGGTCAGACAACGACCGTGCCACGCACGGAAATCAACGTGAATGAAAGCGAAGGTAACAAACTTGCCATGCTGAATCCCGGCGTGAGCCTTCAGGACGTTGTGCAAAGCCTCAACGCGCTTGGCATCGGGCCCCGCGACATGATTACGATCCTGCAGTCGATCAAGGCCTCCGGCGCGCTTCAAGCTGATCTCGAGGTGATGTGATGGACACGGCGATCCAATCCCTCGGCAGTGTTGCTGTTCAGCAAGGTTTGATGGCGAATGGGTTCAAGAGCCGCTCAAAGGATATCGATAAGACCGCGCAGGATTTTGTCGCCATGTTCATGGCCCAGATGATCCAGCCCATGTTCGAGGGCGTGGAAGTCAACACCATGTTCGGCGGCGGCCATGGTGAAGAAGTCATGCGCAGCCTGCTTATTCAGGAGTACGGAAAAGCCATGGCCCAAAACGATACCTCCGGACTTTCGGATTCCATTAAAGCGGAGATGATCCGCATGCAGGAAAAAAACGGTAACAAAGCGAGCATTATTTCGAAGGGAGCGCAATCATGAGCAAGGCCACCACGACCGCGGCAACCACGACCATCTCGCCTATCGACGCGGTCATGAAAATCATGAAGGAGCTGGCTGTTGTGATGCAGGACGAGCTGCAGATGGTTAAAAAACAAGACCTCGCCGGCATCCAGGAACTGCGCCGCCGCAAGAGCCGTCTTATTCTGGATTATCAGGCTCATATGCGAACTTTCGCCTCCCAGCCTGATCTTCTGAAGGAGACTTCCCCCGACATACTTAAGAAATTGAAGACAGCCGGCACGGATCTGGATAACGCGACACAGGAGAACGCCGTGGCGCTTAAGGCCGCCGTTAACGGCACACAGCGCCTGATCAACAACATCATCCGCTATATCAAAAAAGAAGCCTTGCCTGAAAAAGGCTACACCAACCCTAATACAGCCCATCAGGCGTTAGGCGTGTACAGCCCCACCTGTCCGCCTGTTGCCGTCAACCGTACAGCTTAAGAGGAATTGCCATGGCGCAAGTCACAGGAAGTAGCATACAGACATCGGGAGCCAGCGCATCATCCCAGTTTCTCGCGGCGCTTCGGGCGGGGTTAAGTGCGGAGTCCGTGCAAAACGATATGTTTGCCGATCTCTTGTCGCAGCTCTCGGCATGCACGGCGCAGCAAAAAACAAATCAGGAACTGTTGGCATCCAGCGAAAATACATCGCGCAACAGTCCGTCTGACACGTCGGCTTCGGATTTGCTTGAGCGCTCTAGCGATGAAGATCGCGCAGTTTTGCACGACCTTCTCAGGAAACTCCGGGAAGACGCGCAAGCTCTGCGCCAGAGCCTGCGCCGCGCTTCGGACGATCACGACGATCAAAAAAGAGCGGACAAAAAAGAAGATGATCGCGAGACATGCGTCGCCGACACCTCGTCCACCGAGACTAAACCGGTCACGGAGGATACGGTCTCCATCAGCGAAGAAGCTTCCGCGCAACCCGATGTAGAAATGGAGCCAACGCAAACCTGCGCCGAAGAGGTTCCCGTTGAAACGGTCAAGGAAAATGCGTCCAATGAGGAAAAACAAGATCTGGCGCCAACCGACGAAACCAAGAACATCATCGCGGACATGATCCAAACCGAGCAGGCCGCGCTGTGGCTGCTCAATAAAATGATGCACATCGAAAAGACGGTTGAAAAGAAAAGTTTTTTCGAGAAAGGGGAGACGGCCAACGCGACGACGGCAGCCGATGCCGCCGCCCAGTTAGCGAGTGCTTTGGATGCCGGTACTACCAGGACAAACGATGCCGCGCCGTCCTTTGCCGGAACCCTGGACACCGCTTCCCCGGATGATGGGCTGGTTCTGCCCGATGCAATGCAAAACGGCACAGACGGAAACAACGCCTCGCCCGATCCCTCGCTCCTGCAAACCGGAACGGGCTCAAAGGGCGAAAAGCCGATAGAAAGCAGTCTGCTAACGACATCAAAAGCCGATGATTTCTTTAATTTCTTTAATAACCTGACATCGGGCACAGCCGTTTCCGCACCACCGGCCCTTTCAACAGATCTTGCGGCGGCGATTAAAAATAGCATGTCAACGGCCATCACTGGCATCAGCGAAGCTTCGGCTACAACCTCGACCGCATCCCAAACCACGACGTCAACGACGACGCCCGTATTGACGGAAGCGACAAAGCCTGCCGGATCTTATGACTTCGCCAGCCAGCTCTCGGCCACCCGCGCAACGAAAGGCGGCGCAACGGGTTTGCCGCAAGCCGTCGAGCAGGTCGCTCTTCTGCTGCGCAAACAGGCCGCGGACGGCACCGACCAGATGACGCTTCAGCTTCGCCCTGCCGAGTTAGGACGCATCGACATTAAACTTCAGTTTTCATCGGATAACAAAGTGCAAGGAACTGTCATCGTCGACAATCCAGCGACGTTGGATTTACTCCTCAAGGACGTGGGGAGCCTCCAGCGCGCACTGCAGGACGCAGGGCTGCGCGCTGATGCCGGCAGCCTGCAGTTTAACCTGCGCGGCGATGGCCAAGCCGGCTTCTCAAACCCCAACGCAAACAAAAACGCGCAAAACAACACGTCCCCGCAAAATCCCTATGTTCTGGACGACATGGGAGATACGGCCAATCTCGCGGCGAGCGAGATCGAGACTTATTACATCACCCCGGGCCGCGTGAACCTGCGCGTCTAAAGGAGAAACGTCATGACAACCGCGTCAACCGTATCGGGCATTGATAATTCCGGGCTTATCCAGAATTACATCAACAAATATCAAACCTCGGCGACGACAGATTCGACGTTGTCCTCAAGCACCCAAACGTCGATCACCAGTGTCACCGGTGATTTCAACACATTCCTCAAGATCCTGACCACGCAACTGCAAAATCAGGATCCCATGTCGGCAACGGATCCGAACGAGTTCACGCGGGAACTTGTCCAGTTTTCGGGGGTCGAACAGCAAATCAACACCAACGCGAAGTTGGACGCGATTATTAGTTCCCTCACCTCCAACGGCATCACGCCTCTTCTTGGCTATGTGGGGCAAACCGTCGAAGCCGAAGCGAACAATAAAATCGTGGTTCAAAACGGCTTGGGCGCATTCGCCTACACACTGCCCGGCACGGCTCAGAAAGTTACGATCACCGTCACCGACAGCAACGGGGACACCGTAGCCACAATGGATGGCTCGACCAAGTCGGGCGTTAATCGCGTGGCGTGGGATGGCACAAAAGATGACGGGACAGCGGCGGCTAACGGCACTTACACCATTAAAGTCGCGGCAACGGACAGCAATGGCAAGTCGCTGACGGTTAGCGACACCAGGATGATCGGCGCCGTGACATCGATTCAGACGGATTCGGACGGCACAACGACGCTGCTCGTGGGCGACGTCAGCCTTAAAACGAGTGACATAACATCGGTTTACGGCTCCATATCCGCAAGTTCGAATTCGTCAAATTCTTCAACGTCGGGCTAATTTATCAGGCGTGTTCACAAGTTGGTCAAGAAAAGCCAGGTTATCTTGGTTCATCCAATCAACATTGCTTTTCACCCGCCCCACCTCCAGGCCCGAGGCGTTGATAAGCAGAGTCGTGGGAATACCCCGTAAACGAAACCGCCGGACAGCGAGACCTTCAGGATCAAGATAAACTTTTACCTGCGAATAATTATTCCGTCGCATCATGGCGGGTACGGAATATTGACCTTCCTGATCCTCCGCCAGCGTGACAACTGTCAACCCCTTCAACCGACCCTGCAAACTATTTAACGATTGCATCTCGCCGATGCAGGGAACGCACCACGTTGCCCAAACATTCAAAAGCACAAAACCACCGTTAGCTTCCCGTTTAAGAACTTCGTGCAATGTCAAGATCTGTCCGGATGAATCCCTGACGATAAAGTTCGGGATCTCGCGGGGCGGCTCCATGCGCAGAAAGCTCTGCCGGAGCGGGCGGGCGGCACGGACTGAACCAGCCTCACATATAATGAGAATAAGGGTTAAAACGATAGTTGCAGAAATACGCCAAAACATTCTAATGTTTCCAATCCACAATGAATGAGCCGCACTATGTTTCGCATACAAAAATTAATAAAATATCCCTTGGCGGTTATGGGTTATATTATAAGGAAAGAAAAAGCTTTTCCAAAATACCTTTCTGGCGGGTGGCTCAAGCGTTGGGCGGGCCTGTTCCTGGTTGCCTTGGTTTTCGCCTGCGGGCTGGCTGGCTGCGGCAAAAAGGCGAGCAAACTTGACCCGCCGCCAAGCGTCAAAAACGACGTCTTTCCAAGCACTTACCCGGATACCTCAACGGACCCATCCCCATGACACAATCAGCTTTTGCCTACCGGAACGGCACCTTTTGCGCCGAAACAATCCCTCTCGCCGAAATCGCAACGGAAGTCGGCACGCCTTTCTACTGTTACTCAACGGCGCAACTGCAAAATAATTACCATGACTTCACTACATCTTTTAAAGGCCTGAAAGTAACCATTCACTACGCCAATAAGGCAAATGCGAACCTCGCCGTTACGCGCGTGCTGGCTTCCTGCGGCGCAGGCGGAGACGTCACGTCAGCCGGTGAACTGGAACGCGCGCTGCAAGCCGGCATCAACCCTGCCAAAATCGTTTTCTCGGGCGTCGGCAAAACGCGCGATGATCTATCGGCTGCCTTGCTCGCCAACATTTACCAGATCAACGTGGAATCTATTCCGGAACTTCATTTGATCAGCAACGTCGCAACGTCGCTTAGTCGCACAGCGACGGTCGCGCTCCGCATCAATCCGGACGTCGCGGCCAGCACGTACCAAAAAACTTCCACCGGTCATAAGGAAACCAAGTTCGGCATCGACAAGGAACAACTTGACGAAGCCATTCGGCTGGCAACGACGCTGCCGGGCATCTCTCTCAAGGGTTTCACCGTTCATGTCGGTTCGCACGTCTATGACTACGAGCCGTTCCGGCAAGCCTTTCAGACGTTGGCCGATCTTGTCCGCCGCTGTCGTGGGCAAGGCCTTAATATCACGCGCGTCGATCTCGGCGGCGGCGTCACTATTCCCTATGACGGGAACACTTTACCGCCCTTCGCCGATTACGCCGTGATCGTGCGTGAGGTTATTGCACCTTTAGATTGCGAAATATCGATGGAGCCAGGACGCCGGCTGGTTGGCGACGCGGGCGTTCTTGTCAGCCGCATAACCTACATCAAAGAAACACCGCACAAAAAATTCCTGATCCTCGACGCGGGCATGAACGATCTTGTCCGTCCGGCGATGTATGGCGCGCGTCATTCCATACTGCCTGCCACCGAAACGCGGGGCACAACGGAACTGGTCGCCATCGTCGGCCCGATATGCGAAACGAGCGACATGTTCGGCGAAGATTACTCGATGCCGAAATTGGCTGAAGACGATCTAGTTGTTATCCTTCAGGCCGGAGCGTATGGCAGCGCGATGTCCGGCAATTACAATGGCCGGGCGCTTGTTCCCGAAGTTCTCGTCTCAGGCTCGGATTATGCCGTCGTTCGCCGCCGGATCCCGGTCGCTGAGCAGGTGGGCTGGGAAGCCGTGCCAAGTTGGTTGTAGAAAACCAAAACGCCGTGAAAGGCAGGGATCAGGCGTCAGGGGATCAGCAGCCCCCCCGCAAGGAGGAGAGGAAGCAAAAACCTGACGTTACAAAGTAACGTCTTGGTTTTTGCCAGTGAGGGGGAATCCGGCCTTTCGGCACAATGCCTAAATCTAAATTTGACAAACCACCCTGAGTAATATTATTGCAAAACCCAATATAATATTGACATACTTGTAAACATTCATACAGTGCCCCGCTGCACTGCACAAAAACATATTTGGAGTCATTTTAATGAGCGAAGACACTCGGCCCCAGTTTTTTTCGTATTCTTTTGGCGACCAGACGATTGATATCCCCCTTGCCTACGATGAGCAGGGCCGCCCGAAGGCCGCGCATTATATTTATGACGGAAAAGTCATCGAGGTTCCCCAGGAATATGACGATCAAGGCCGTCTCGAAGTTGCCTATTATATATGCGGCGATGCGATACAAGGCATGTCCTTGAAATATGATGACAAAGGCCGTCCCATATCAGGACATTTAATATTCGAACACAAAATTGAAGAGTTGCCTGCAGACTACGACACCATAGGAGATCGCGTCACCCTTGGTGTCGAACCGTTGAGAAAAACCAGAATAATGGTGTACGACCCCGGCCGACGCGTTACCGCCAGTTGCAAATCGCAAAAGACTTATCTCGATGGCGAAAAAGGTATTCTTCTTTATTGCGGCTATCCCATCGAACAAATCGCCAGCCAATGCAGTTACCTTGAAACGGCTTATCTTCTTTTACACAATGAACTGCCAACCGTGGACCAATTGGCGGAATTCGAACAGGACATCAGCGAGCGGACGCTTGTGCATGAACAGCTCATCGGCGTCATGAACAAGTACAAGCGCGAAACCCACCCTATGTTGCTTATTCATAATATGGTGGCCGCTCTTGAGGCTTTTCATAACGGCACCGACATCACGAAACCGGAAGACCGTTATGAAGTCGCGCTAAATCTTATTGCCAAAATACCGACCGTTGTGTCGATGGCTTTCCGTTACAAGGGGGGTTATCCTATTGTCTACCCGCAGAAAAAAAGTAAGGAGTACACGAAAAACCATTTCTATACCGAAAACTATTTGCGGATGAGTTTTCTGCATCCCGGTGCATCTGTTTTCGACATGCCGCCCATTCTCATTCAGGGAATGGATCGTCTTTTCACACTTCACGCCGATCATTAACAAAACGCTTCCACTTCCATTGTAAGGGACTCTGGTTCCACGAAAGTCGCGCCTTATGCCGCTATTGCGGCCGGAATTGTAACTCTATGGGGCCCTTTGCATGGCGGCGCCAATGAAGCTGCCCTTGCCATGCTTCATTCGATAAAAAGTTCAAACGATATATCCCGGCTTATATGTCAGGCAAAAGAAGAAGGGATCAAAATTCCTGGCATCGGTCATGCGGTTTATAAAATTCGCGACCCGCGCGCGACGATTTTGCGCGACACATATCACGAGATCACAAAAACGATACGGCTAAAAGATGATGTCTTCCGTTATGCGCGCGAAATGGAAGAACGTATTGAAAGCGATCCTTGGTTTAATGAACGCAATATTCATCCGAATGTCGATTTTTACTCCGGCTTGTTGATGAAGGCGGTCAATTTTCCAAGTTATATGTTCACGGCCAATTTCGTTTTGCCACGGATGTCCGGTTGGATCGCGAACTGGATCGAAATGATTGAAAGCGGAGATATGCTCTCGCGGCCTCGTCAGCTATACTTCGGGCCCGAACAACGCGATGTGCCGCCGATCGAACTGCGCGGCCTCTCGCGCGGCACTTCTGAAGAGAGGCTGCAGGTTCAGTGGGCAACCCAACATCTGGGTTAACAGTTTTTTTCATAAAATTATAGGTACGCAACCTGCGCAAACACGCGACGAACAATCCCGCTGCCCGGACGCAACAGGCACGCGGCTCGGGCGAGAAAGGCACGCAACGCGCGACGAATAGGCACACAACAGCGCAAAATCACGACATGAAACTGATGGAATTTCCTGTGAATAACTTATAGAGTAAGGCTTCATCCCCAATGGTTTCAAATGGCCCCTCGCGCACGCTCAAAACGCACCGTACAGACACCTAAACCAGCGCGTTGCACATCATCCATGCGTGTGAAGCCGGGAGTTGCGGGCACAAAATCATCTTTTAAAATCAGTCATTTATTTGGCTTTTTGCTCATCGCCGTCGTGGGCGTGGGCATGGTCTATAAATCCAACCTGCTTCTCTCCCATCACACGCATTCGCCGGACGTGAACCAAAAGACGACCGAATCAGCTCAACCTATTGTAAACGCTTGGATTTCACCGCCCGGATTCACAGGCCAATCTCCGATCATGCTGACTTCGGCGGACGAACAGAAACCGTTCTTCAAATCACCCATTGATGTTCCCGAAGGAAGCGTTTTTAGCGTTCATATTCAAGGAGATGGCCCTGCCCCGCGCCTTGAGCTTAATGGCCGTTCTTTTACTATGAAGCGAGACGAACACGGCGATTACTTTGCCGCCGAAACGTTGACTCAAGGCAACGTAATCGCCTTGAATCGTTCATGGCATGAACTCGGGAGCTGGAAGATCCGCCTCATTCCAGACACTGTGCCGCAAATCGCATTTACCGACCAACCCTCTGTAACTGAAAACAAAACAACGCGCTTTTCGTACGAAGCTTTCGATGATCATGGTATTCAGTCCGTGGCAATCCGTATAACCCCGACCAGTTCCATACCGGGGCAGAATAATAAACCCATTGATATCATCTTCGCCGCGCCACAGGCCAAGCAGGTGAAACAGCTTGACTTTCAGGACTTTACCTTCCTGCCGTGGGCGGGAATGCCGGTTGAGATCAAACTGATCGCCACAGACGCCGCCGGTCACATAGCCACGAGCGATCCGAAAATCGTGACGCTTCCCGAACGCCAATTTAACCACCCGCTCGCCCGCGCCTTGATTGAGGAACGCAAAAAACTGCAGGGAAAACCGGATGAAATGACGCTCGATGAAGCCGCCAGCATTATGGCGGGTATTGCGCGACAACCCGCAAGTTTCCGGGGCGATCCCGTTGTCATGCTGTCGCTGCGCTCGGGCGCGGTACGTCTTGTTCTTAGCCGTGACAAAGAATCTGTCGCGGCTGTTAACCAACTTTTATGGCAGGTTGCCGTGCGCATTGAGGAAGGCGCTCTAGGCCTTGCACAAAACAACCTGCGGCAGGCGCAACGTGATCTGGCTTCAGCGTTGGACCGCAATGACAGCAACGAGTCCCTGCAACATGCCGTTGCGCATGTTCAACATGCGCTCGGCACTTACATGGAAGAACTGACCGCTCACCTTGCGCAACAGCCTTCTACAAGCCAAGAAACCGGGTTTGTTGTTGGCCCCGAAAAGCGCCTTTTGATGACCGCAGACCTGCAAAATATGCTTAAGGCCCTACGTAACCTACCCGCGAACGGCCCGCGCGACGTGTTGCGTCAACAGCTGATGCGCCTGCAACAAACGGTTGAAAGCATCCGCACCACGCCACCCGATCTCTCGCCGGAGCTCCAGCAGTCTTTCCGTAAAATGGCCGCTTTCCGCTCGCTGGCACGCGCGCAGCAATTGCTGTTGGATTTGTTAAACCGCACGGAAGACACTAAATCACAGAAGGATATTTCGCTTATTGTTCAAAAAGTTACGGAAGAGCAAAAAGGTCTTTTAACCCGCTTGCAGCGCTTAACGACGGAGATCGGCGCGGTTTTCCAAGGGTCGGAAGCCATTGGCGCCGCGATGAACGATGCGGTCGCCGCGCTTCAAAAAAGCAAACTGCCTGAAGCTAAGCAGAAGCAGGAAGAAATCATCGCCGCGCTCGACAAGGGCCTGCAAGCCATGATGGAGCAGATGCGCAACGCCATGCTCGCACTTTCCGACCCCACACAAACACCTGCCGCGGCTCCGTCCGCTCCGAAAAATCCAGATGTGCCGCCCCCTCTGGAACGGACCAAAGACAGCCCGAAAGCATCGCCGGATTACATCGACCGGTTGCTTAAACGGCTGCAATAACAGGGACTTTTCCCATTGACCTTGCCGGACAGGCCGTTATGATCTTCCGGCTTTTAATGAACACAAGCCTCAGTGGCGGAACTGGTAGACGCGGCAGACTCAAAATCTCAATAATATCAAACATTTCGCTTTAAATTCTCTCTTAATATCAATATGATATAGTCAGTTTTGAGACGTGTAAGACCACGAAAAACCCTTACACAGTCCTTACACAAAACGGCACATAAGGCCTCCCTTAGCGGCCTAATGAGAGAAACATGGCAGACCACGAACTTATGGGCGGCAAACTGCACGTTTATAAACGTGACAACAGCCGCTTCTGGCAGTGCTCGACTTTTCTCGGCGGCAAAAATCATCGCTTCAGCACGAAAGAGGAAGGCCTCGCGCAAGCGAAGGACTTCGCCGAAGACTGGTATCTGGAGATGAAGGGCAAACACAAGCGCGGCGAAATCAAAAACGAAAAAACGTTTCGCCACGCCGCCGACAAGTTTTTGATGGAATACGATGTCATCACCGGCGGCCAACGCAATCGCCGGTGGGTCGGCATCCTCGGCGACAAGATACGTCTTCACCTGAATCCATTTCTGGGTGATCTCGGCCTTTCCGAGATCACGGCAGGCAAGGTGCAGGAATACCGGTATCACCGGATGAACAAAGCAGAAAACGGCAAGCCGCCCGCGCGCAGCACCTTGCATCACGAGATCGTGACCTTGCGGCAGGTTCTCAAGACCGCTATGCGGCATGGGTGGCTTACCGCGCTTCCCGATTTATCCATGCCGTATCGATCCGCAGGGAAAGTTACGCACCGTGCTTGGTTCAGCCCGGAAGAATACAAGATGCTTTATGAGGCAACGCGCAAGCGCGTGCGCAAGCCGAAATCAAAGCGCTGGCTCTGGACGTCCGAGCAGATGCACGACTATGTCCTCTTCATGGCTAACACCGGTCTGCGTCCCGATGAGGCGCTGCGCCTTGAGTTTCGGGACGTACAGATCGTCGTGGACGATGCAACCGGTGATACGATTCTTGAGATCGAAGTGCGCGGTAAACGCGGCGTCGGTTATTGCAAAAGCACAACTGGTGCCGTGCGGCCTTTTGAACGGCTGAAGGCGCGCGTACGGCCAGAACCGGAAAGGCCGGAAGGGCGACGGGGCGAGAAACCGGCACCTCGCTTGCCACAGGCGACCGATCTTGTCTTTCCGGGCAATCACCGCGAACTGTTCAACCAGCTCCTCGATGAACTGAAACTGAAGCTCGACCGCGACGGCAATCGCCGGACGGCTTACAGCCTTCGGCATACCTATATCTGCATGCGGTTGATGGAGGGAGCGGACATCTACGCCATCGCCAAGAACTGCCGGACAAGCGTCGAAATGATCGAAAAATTCTACGCCTCGCATATCAAGAACACGCTGGACGCGGCGGCGATCAATGTTCGCCGTTCCCGCCCGAAAAGCCAGAAGAAGGACGAGGAAAATTCTTCGGAGGACTGAAGTTTAACCAAGATTGCATCTTGGCGAAGGGCAAGGGTGTTGCTATAGAAGGTGCCGTGTGCGGGTATGGCGGAATCGGTAGACGCGGCAGACTTAAATTGTGGGTCGTCGATCTGGAAACGGTTCGGTAGTCAGCTGTCAAATTCGGTGAACGCTTCCGTCCTTCGGGACGATGCCAACCCCGAGCCAAGCCTGAGCAATCAGGAAGGTGTAGAGACTTAACGGCAGCCACCTAACGGCGAGAGCCTACGGTGAAGATAAAGTCCAGACCACAAAACGGTCGATGTGCCGCAAGGCGCGAAGACAAGGGTGGCGAAAGCCATAGTGGGATGCAAAATCTGCTTTTCGCAAGGAAGTGGGGGTTCAAGTCCCTCTACCCGCACCATCTATTTTCTACCAAGGGGAGCCGGTGGCTCCCTTTTTGTTTTTCCGAGACGTTCAGCGTCTCCGGCTTTCGCGCCGCTTGGCGAGCGCACGCAAGAAGGGCCTTGGGCCCTTGGAATATTATGGGGTTTATGTGCTATCATGTTGCGCCTTTCCTCTCGGAGGTTTCATGCCCAAAGTCGCCCGCGTAACAATCTCCGTCGAAGAACCCCTGTTGGCTCAGTTTGAGTCCTATCTATCGGACAATGGCTATCCCACGCGTTCGGAAGCCATGAAAGGGCTGATGCGCCAAGCTCTCATTGAACAGGAATGGCAAAAAGGTTCCGATGTAGCGGGCACAATAAGTATCGTCTATGACCATCATAAACGCGGCACAATGGATAAACTGACGGACGTGCAGCACGACTATGGCGATCTGATTGTTTGCACGCAGCATGTTCATCTCGATCATCACAACTGTATGGAAGTTATCGTCGTGCGCGGATTAGCAGCGAAAATCCGTAAACTTTTGGCGCATTTAAAGTCGATCAAGGGCATCAAACACAGCTCGCTTATGATGGCCACTACCGGCAAGGCCGTAGAATAGGCTGTATTCCCCCTTTTTTGTCCTTGCGGTATTACGATTCTGTGTTTAGTAATACCAGCGGTATGATGATCGTGCGGATCGTAATACCTCTCCCGCTTTTGCCCTGCCATCATGACCATTCCTTCCATCAAAAAAGTCGAAATCCAGATCACTACGGCCTGCAACATGAAATGCGGGTTTTGTTTTGCGGACGCTGGCCGCAACTTGTCCCTGCCTGTGGCTTTAGCGAACAAGGTGGCCTCCCAGCTCGCGGAAAAACAAAACGGCAATTCAGACGAGAAAAGCCTTTGGCTTACGGGTGGAGAGGCATTACTCACCGATGCTTGTCAAACGCTTGTCGAGACGGCTCGCGGCCTTGGAATAAAAACGGGAGTTGCAACCAACGGACTCTTGCTGGCCCGAAAAGCAGCCTTACTTAGAGCAGCCGGACTGCAAGAAGTTCGGGTTTCACTGGATTCGGTCAGGCCCAATATCTTCGATCAAATGCGCGGAACGCATAAAGCGCTGCCTCGCGTGCTTCAAGGTATAGAAACCGCAGCAAGTAATGGCCTAAAGACAGGAATTCGTTTTACCGCGATGAGGAACAACAGCGAAGATATCCGACCCGTTATTCAAAGGGCTCAAAATCTTGGCGCGAGTTACGTTGAGGTCAAGGCCGTTTTGCCCATCGGTCGCGGCAGCAGTTCTTTAATGTTGCCGCCCGATCTGCTCAATGGCTTGATGAACGAAGCCGTCGCTCTTTCGACCCCCGGTATGTCCGTCTATGTTCTTTGCAGTTATTTATCGCCCTGCAAAGGTTATGATCTTGGGCCTAGTCATATCCCCTGCATCTGCGCCACGGATGCCATGTACGTTGCCGTGAACGGCGATCTCATGCCTTGCAGCTATTTTCCCCAAACATCTCCCTTTAACATCAGTCAACATTCGCTGCGCGAGGCGTGGAGAAGTAATGATTTTGCGCAAGTTCGCAACAACCGTCCGGATGAATGCCAGCCGTGCGAAACGTGGGAGCCATGCCGCAATGGTTGTCCGGCGCTTACGGCGCATCACGATACGGGCTTTGCCAGAACAAACTTCATATTGGCTGAACAGCTTCGTCTCAAAGGAAGGAAACTTAATGAATGTGCTAGAGCGAATGAATGTTCTTGCTCCTGACGGCTCGTTATGTTCGCAGGAATCATGCGATGACGCGTTTATTCAAAGCGTTATAGCTGGCGGGTCGCAGGACGAACAGCAGGACTCCACCGTCAAGGCCGCGATAAACGCTAAACTGGTAGCCGAAGACCCGGCTAGCCCCGAAGGCATGTATGTTTTGCTTCCACGCGGCGCGATCATGGCTTCACTTCTTGAAGAACATGTGCGGCGCTTCCATGCTTCGGAGGAAGCCTTTCCGCTCATCCCTTCGGCTTTCGCCAAATATTCATTAGACGCCGTTCGCTCGCACGCCGAGTTGTCTGGGGAAGGCATTTATCACAGTCCGCACGAAGGGCAGGATTACATCTTGCGGCATGGAACGCTGTTCACGCAGTTTGCTTTATGCTCTCAAGAGACGCTTCGCGCCAATTCCCTGCCTTTGCGGATGTACGAAATGTCGCCCTGTTTTCGCCACGAAGCGGGAAATAGAATTGCGCCCTTGCGGCGTCCGCGCTCTTTCAAAATGATCGATATGCACGCGATCTGCCGCGATCTGGAACAGGCCAAAGAGGAATGTCAACGCCTCCATAAAAAAGTGCATGAACACGCGTCCGGGTTTTCATGGAACTTGCGCTCAACCTATACGGTGGATGAAACATTCTGGAACAATGACAACGAATGGGTGCGCGGGCTCGCAGAACATGAAAACGGAGCAAGCCTCCTTAAAAAGGCAGACCCCAAGAAGCAAAGGCCCATCAATATCGAATATCATGTTTTCGGATCGGACGGCGCTTTGGAAGTAGCCGCGATTCAAATCGACTGCTGCAATCCGGATCGTTTCGGATTGCGCATGGACAATGGCCAAACACCTGTGGCCATTCACTTGTCAATCGTGGGTTCGTTGGAGCGCTGTATGTATGCGCTCGTCATGAATGCCCGGAACAAACCGGAATATGGGATTCCAGCATGGCTTGCGCCCGAACAGGCGCGCCTTCTCACATCCGGGAAAGAGTCGGAAGATCGCGCAAGGTTGACGGTCAAGAGCTTTCAAATGGCTGGTTTACGTGCGACGGTTGATGATCGGGGCCTGCCTCTTGACGAACAGAAAGTCCGTGCCACGCAAGCCTTTGTTCCTTACGTTGTGGACGGAAAAGATTCGCTGGACAGTGATAAAGTCTTTAAAAGACTTCTCGCGCAAACGAAATTCAAGCCGCAGCATCCCGCAAGTTTCCCGTCAAATCTTTCCCATTGGCCAGAAGGATTTCGCGTATGAAGCTTGGCCTTTCCCTTGAACAAGTCGGGATCGTGCACACACCCTATAAGGATGTGAGCGAAGTGCCGCGCCGTCCCGTTCTTTCAACAGCCCCCTGCACGGTTGAGGTTTTTGAAGAATACGCGCCGGGTCTTTTGCATATAGACGGCTTTTCCCATCTCTATCTTCTTTCGTGGCTTCATTTGGTCGGCGAGCCTTCCTTGTTGGTAATGCCGCCGCGCGAGACCGAACAACACGGCGTCTTTGCGACGCGCAGCCAAAGGCATCCTAACTCGATTGGCCTGTCCGTGGTCAAACTTGTCAAATGCGAGGAGCGCTTTCTGCACATCGCAGGATGCGATCTTCTCGATCAAACGCCTTTGCTCGACATCAAACCCTATCGCCCGGAAGGCATCGAAGGCGAATGCCGCTACGGATGGTTCGAACGCCACTTCGATAAACCCTTGCCTGATCCATCACGAAAAGACGACCAGTAGAAAACAAGTTTCTAACCAAACCCCTTCCTTCTTATCAGCGATCAATCCCTGAACGCTGAGACGCAAAAAAGATCACGCGATGCCACAAACGACCAAACTGTCGAATCGAGAACTTTTGAAGGCATGTTTATCTATGGCCGCGCCGGAAATTCTTTCACCGGAGGCTGTATTTCTGTGGTTGTCCGAAGAAGCGCGGAAACGCAGAAAACTTGGCGTCAAACGATTTAATTTCGGGGCCTGCGCGGTATTCGTTCACTACGAAAGAAAAAGACTCCAAAAACTACCGCTCCCATTTAGCATTTGTTCTCCTCGATAAATATTAGTGAAGTCCATCGTGGGAAGGCATGGCTCGTTTTGCTTTGTTTTGTTAGGGCATTGGAAGCCTTGTGGGAACAAGAATCGCCGATTTGATCGCCGGTTCCAGTGGCAAACCTAACTCGACGCTGATGCGATGTAGCACCAGCGTCGCAAATTCTTCGAGCTTTTCGTTTTTCTGGTTCAGCATTTCGTCGGGCGTGCGGCTGTGCGCCTTTAAGACGGGGAGCTTCTTCGCCTCATTGATGAGGCGTTGATCGATTTGGTAACGCTGCTGGGAGTCGATAAAGTACCGCATGGCGTCCACGGGCGGTTTGCCGATCTCGATCATCGCGTTGAAGAAAGCATCGCCGATGTTTTGCGAAGGATCGGCCAGAACGTCCGCAGGGACTTTGGACAAGGCATCGCTTATCTCATTTGTTGAAGATGTCTTGATAGCTTCGCACAAGGCAAGCCTTTGCTCGCCGAGGCAGATCGCGCGCTGCGCGCGGACGTAACCGCCTTTGTTTTTGAGTTCGATAAGTTCCTGCATTGGGACTTCGTTGATCGTGTCGATCTCCTTGTCCCTCGGTAGAAGAAGCTGCCGAACAATTTCCGGCATGGTCAAAGCGACTTGCTCCGGCCTTGCGGCGGTGCGCAACTCCGCCAGCGAATACACGCTTTTATCGCTCGCACCGCATACCGTGGTCGTGACCGCGCCCCATAGCGAGAGAATGTATAGGCGCGAAGCGTGACGCCAGACTTTGCCGCCTTCAGGCCATGCAGCACCGAAATTGCTTTTGTATTTTTTAGCGAAGTAATCCTTGATGCCGACGCCTGCAAATTCCTTTGCAAGAAATTGACCGATGCGCGAGTCATCAATCGTATAAACGCCATGGGCTTTTGCCCAGATTAAAGCGCGTTCTTGATTGCTGTATTCGTTATAGTCGAGAAGAAGATCGTAAACTTCTTGGCGCGGTCCGGAATAAAGATGGGCTTTGCCGTTATGGGGAAATGCATTTTCCCCAAGGGCAATGAACATCTCGTTCACGAGGCGGTTGATATATTGGGCTGTGTGATTGGAGCGCATGGCCGGAGTTCCCCGTTCCCGTTGCGCTTACAGCCTCAGATCCCTCTTTCTTGTTCGTTTTACGCGCTGCCGCTCAAGGGTCTCTACTAACCAAGCCTTGTCCTCTTGTTCCAAGGGACGCTTGGTGTCGAACCGACGCGCATCGGTCGATGTCATTTTGGGCAAATCGTGTTCGATTGTCACTTCGGCAAGGCCTTCTGCCTTGAAGTAGGTAGCGGTTTCAAAATTCTGACGGTTGTTTTTAAAACGAACAAGAGCATAACGCATTTCGTCGGCTCTCTCAGCGTCATCCCCTCTCTTGATCGGATAGACAACAGCGTCCCACCCATCCGGAGGGGGGGCCTCAATCAGGGCAGCCGGAACCAGCAAGTTAGGGCGCACAGGGCTTGTCACGAAAAGGTTTCTCCAAAAACCAAAAATCTCCGGCATTGAAAACAGACCGAAAAATCCGTCTAACGTCGCCTGTGCAATCATAACGCCCCCTTTATGGCTTTTCAAAATAGTTTCGGAATTATTAACGCGCCCAATTCCATGCTCTTGCCTATGAGGGGTAGTTTACCATGTTGACAGGAGCGCAAATAAGAACCGAATTTACTTTCATAGGGTTCGTGGACAGGAAAATTACTTACGAATTATCAATTGGTTACCATGTTTTTAACCAATCGATTGATGGGTGGATTTTTCGCCCTATTCCCAGATCGTTAGGGGCGTTTTTGATGGCCTATCATGCTTTGGAATGTCGGACGCTTGCCTGTTGAAACGACATGAAATCGTCAAAAAGTTTATAATGTAGCCATTATGCTAAGTGAAACTTAGCAATTTAGGCATATCATAAACTAGTCAGAGGTTTAGATTTATGCTAAAAGGCTAAGCATGACTATGCAAAAACAAGGAAAGTTAAACCAGCTTCAAGAGCTTCTTCCGGAAGGCCTTCTGGCCGATGCCGCTTGGCTGACGCGCAAAGGCTATTCCACAGCCTTGCGCAGCCAGTATGTTTCCTCCGGTTGGCTGGAGCAACCGGCGCGCGGCGTCTATCGCCGCCCGCGCTGCGAAGTGAGTTGGCAGCAGGCTATCGTTTCGCTTCAAACGCATTTGCTCTCGGACGCCGTCCCCATCGTTGGAGGCAGAACGGCACTGGAGCTTCAAGGTTATGCGCATTATCTGCCGCAGGCCGACAAAGAGGTTTTTCTTTATGGGAACAAACAACCGCCAAGCTGGCTGATGAAACTGCCGCTTGATATGGCGTTTGTTTATCACAAAGACGGCGCGCTGTTCCGCAACGATCCGGTGACGACGGGCACGACCAGTATCAAGTGGAAAGACTGGAATCTTACCCTTTCAACGCCGGAGCGGGCGGTTCTGCAATTGCTCGACGAACTGCCCTTGCGCGAAAGCTTCCATCAGGTGGACAAATTGTTCGAAGGCCTTGCTAATCTCAGTCCGCATCGCTTGCAAAAACTTTTGCAGGACTGCAAAAGCGTAAAGGTGAAGCGGCTCTTTTTCTTTTTCGCGGATCGCCATAAGCATAGCTGGCTCAAATATCTCGACAAGAGCCAGATAAGCTTGGGTGCGGGCAAACGCGTCCTTGTTAAGGATGGCAAGCTTGATCCCGTCTATCAGATAACTTTGCCAAGAGAGATGCCCACCCTTTCGGTCGAAGGCAGCGATGAAACAACCCGGATATAATGGAAAACGTTGAAACGTTATCCTCTCGTCATGGGTTCAAATCGCGCCTGCACGTTTCAACCCATTGCAGCAGACGTGCGGCAAGACGGTTGATGATAGTGTGATCGAGCCCTTCTTGCGTTGCGTGGTTTCGCGCATCGTTGATGGCATCCGGCAGCTTTGCCGCCATGGCGCGCAGTCTCGCCAAGAATCTGTCGGCATCGATGCGAACTTCGTGAGCGAATCTTTCCCATTGGCGAAGTCCGATCAGGCGTAGCTGATATTCGCCGCCTATTTTCATGGCGAGCTTGACCTTGTGCAGGTCAAATTCGTCATAAGGCAGGATGCTGGCGATGTCGTAAAGGGGCGCAAGCCGAATGCGCGGCCCTTCGCCGATCAACAGCGAATAATTTTTTGCATGTGCATCCGTTCCCGCCATCAGCCAATTGAATCCAATGGCATCAGCGAAGGTGTCGACGTCTGCCTCGCGTTCGCTGGATTGCATGCGCAAGAGGTCGATGCAATCGGCAGCGCTTGGCCCGCCCTCGTTTTGATATTTTTTCATCGGCATAACGCCGAGCGCTTGGCACATGTCTTCCTGATGGACGCGGATAACCTCGTTTCCGCTTTGAACCCGGTCATAGCGCTCGACGACGATGGCAATCTCTTTTTCGAATCGCATGACTTTCGATTGTGCCGAAGGCAGGCCCACGCTTCGCGCGAGGGCAAGGCAAATGTGCTCGTTCTCGGCATGGCCGTCGAAACGTCCGGTTGGCGGCTTGAGGATGTGTGTCGTCGGAATTCGTCCCGATGGAATACCCCAGCGGCCCTTCTTGAAGAGAAGAGCTGTTTTCGGTTGAGCCCCGGCAAGGCTGAATTGTCCCTCGTCACGCGGCAAGCGCCAAGCCGCCTGATCTTCGCGCAAAGCGTGCAATCTCTCCGCAACGCTTTTTTCGTCGAGCCATTCGACCTGACTTTCACTTGGCAGGGTATTCAGGCGTCCGGGCAATACGAATTGCACCGCACCCGCGCAATCTTCGCCGACATGGGAAAGGAAGGCAAAGGCGCTACGAGCCGAAATCTGAAACTTTTGCGCCCATCGGTTTAGGACGAACTCATTGTCAGGTAGAAGCCCCCATAGAAAAGCGTCTACCACCGCATGGCGATGTTCCGCTGCCGCGAGCGGCATGGAAAGCGATAAGGGATAAGCCCCCGGTGTCAACCGCCAACTTTCATTATAAACGAACGTTAAGCGGCCACGTGCCTCTTTATGGACGCGGCCTACTTCTTTCCCGGCGAGAAGAGCGACAAGTTCATCCGTCATGGTTTCCCCTTTCGTGCGGCGGCGACGATATTGTCGATGTTTACCGATGGCGCGCGAGGGCTGCCAACGTTTTCCGGCGAGGCATCAAGGCGAAGTCCCAAAGCATCGAGAGCGCGCAGCACGAGGCCCAACTCCGCGCGGACACGTCCTTGCTCGATTCCGATGACCCACTTGCGATTGACGCCGATGCGCTCGGCAAGATCGGCTTGGCCAAGCTTGAGCTTTTTGCGGCGGTCTCGGATGATAGCGCCGAGATCAGCGGGTGTGCGTATGAGCATCGTTTTATCCTATGTTACCGTTCGATCCCATTATATATATGTGATCGATAACGGACAATTAAAATTGTGATTGATAGAGGACAAATATAAATTATCGTTATATATTAATAAGTTATTAGCACTCAAATGCCCTGACTTTCCTTGTTTAAGTTGGACGCGTCCCTTCGGGCGCGGGCTCTACGCGCTGTGCGCCCCGAACCCGCAACGCGGTTTCGGCCTTGCGGTAACGATCCCAAGCGCAAAAGAGATCAAAAATTCTTGAAAAACTTTGTCTGGCAAGTGGTTGTTGTTCGGATTTGAAGTATTGAATGAGGCTCAATGTTAAGTCTGGCAACCCGCGAGCCTCTTTTTTCAATAAAAGTTCATTTTTTATCGTCTCCTCCCTTGAAACGAAAAAAAACATCCCTATATCTCGACCATCTTCCGTAAGGAAGTTCGGAAGCGAAGCTGAGTTTGATTGCAAGGGCAATCGTACCGAAAGTGCTGGGCGCGAGTAACATTGTGCATAGCTCCGTAGGTTCGTAGCCTGTCGCCGCCAAGAGATGAAGAATGAATAGCTTCATGATCCAAAGTAGCGATGAGCGATTATACCACAGTCTGAATGTGTCCTGTAATTAGCCGACGCGTTGTGTTTGATGAAGGCGCAACTCAGGTTGTATCTGTCGCGGGAGTGGGGTTTGCCTATACAGGAAGGCGCATAGCCCCGCTCCCCATCAGTTGCGGAGGCCGTCTTGTCTGTGGTGCAGTGGAAATTCAGGCCTCGCTACTATCCCCATTTTGACCACGCCATAACCCATCAATCAGAAGCGCTAGCTTTAATAAAGGATTTTCAGAGCACGGGGTGCCACACCTTTCTTCCTTTTCTGGAGTCCCCCCTCGAACTTCGTCGCTTTACAAAATATCTGGAAAAGTTGCGCGAGATTGAAGCGGGCAATGACGTTGAAGGTTTTGAAGTCAATAAGCCGCGCCCAATCAAGTATGCTTCACACCAAGACTCACAGATATTTTCCTACTATCGCACCATCCTCGCCGAAAAGTATGAGGCCGTGCTTCGTGAACGTGGCTTGGACGAATTTCCCATAGCTTATCGCAAAATACCTGTGCAAGTAGGAAGCCCAAAGGGAAAGTGCAACATTCACTTTGCGAAGGAAGCCTTTGATGAAGTCGTTCGCAGGGGAAATTGCGTGGCGATCACCCTTGATGTGTCTGGTTTCTTTGAATCCCTCGATCATGCCTTTCTTGAGAGAAAATGGTGCGAGGTTATGGGGCTCCGCGAGTTGCCCGTAGATCACAAAGCTGTTTTTAAGGCCGTCACCGATTATAGGCTGGTCGATAAAGATGCCTGTTACGAAAATCTGGGGCTCATTACATGGGATGGCTCCAAAAGAAAGTATTTGCAATGCCCGTTTTATATCTTTCGCAAAAAGAAGATGCTTTGCGATAAGAACGAGTATCGAGAAAAAATTGTTGGTAAGGGGCTGGTCAAAAAGAACGAATATAAGGGAACGCTTATTCCTCAGGGCGTTCCTCAGGGATCACCCATTTCAGACATTTTGGCTAATATCTATATGCTCGACTTCGATGCAGAGATGGCGGTTCTTGCTCGTCAGCACGGCGCTTACTATCGGCGCTATTCGGACGATATTCTTTGGATTTGTTCCGAGGAACAAGCGGAAGGCATAAAAGAAAAATGCCAAGACGCCATTTCGAGACAAGGGCAAGCAACACTTGCCCTCAGTGCAAAAAAAACGACTGTAACCCATTTTCAAAAGGAAGAAAGGACGCTTTCACCTTCAGGAGATGCCTTTAGTTATCTGGGTTTTTCCTTCGACGGACAAAAGGCGCTCTATCGAGATAAGACCATAAGCGGATACGAGCGAAAGACCACCTTTGGCATCAGATCATTTGTCAGGCGCGCTTATGAAGATGGGATCGGAAACCAAAAGAAGAAAATTACGGGAAATGGAAAGTCTCTAAAGCAAAATCTAAACGTGTCGCAGATTTTTCATAAGATTGGTTTTCCGAATAAGGATTATGTAGCGCGACAAAGAGAAGATGATGAGCGCGTCGAAACCAACTTTATGACCTATCATCTGCGCGCTCTTCACATATTCAATGCTAACCAGAACGCCAGTTACTTTCTTTCGGATAAACAACTGCGGGATTACAAGACGTTCATTCGCAAAAAGATTCTTGAGGAAGCAAAAAAGTTTGATCCCGTGTTTGTTTTGTAGGGGCAATAGCCTAAGGGGCGCTACCCCTAGCGCAAACATGGGAGCGAGAGGCCGTATCCCCGACCTTCCAAGGGCGCGCGCCCGTTGGTTTGAGGCGATCCTATCATTTTGTTGAGGGCGTGTGTAGGTCGGGTGATCCCCCTCGGCCTTCGAACCCTTGTCTTTGCCTCCCCGATCTCGCCGATGGGCGGGGTTGCAGCAGCGTGTGCGCTGGCAACCCAAATCAAAAGGAGAGCAACCGCCCTCGGTTTTACCCGAGGGCGGCTTTTGTTCGTGGTCTAATCCGGTGGCTCCTTGCGGAAGGTCAGCGATCCACAAAGCAGAACCGACAAAGACCGAACCGAGGCAAGGCCGATCTTCGTGAGGCTCAAGCCCAAGGCAAAGCCCACGATCAAGACATGATGAAATCCAATCCTCAAATATGAAATCACGATACGCATAATGATCCTCCTTTTTGTGATGCCGTTTTCAGGCGGCGTTAATGAAGGCAACTTTTGCGCCGCAGGAGGCTGGCTGCATCGCACCGCGACCGCAACGCCAGAGAAGGAGTGTTTTATAAAAACGCTTGCGGCCATAAAGCCGACGCGAGGCGCACCCTGACTTCATCAAGGACGTTCTCAAAACGGCAAGCGGATGGATCGTTTGTATCGTCTGTCAAAGAGGATGGATTTTTATCGCGTTCGAAGCGTTGATGCCTTGGCGAGCCGCCGCGAAGGGTAGCGTGCCGAAGAGCGTTTGGGTTTGTTGTTCGAGAATGCACGGATGGTTCGCGCCGCAAGGAGCCGTTCGGATAGGGACGCGAGCAAAAGCCGCCTTCCTTGAAGGCCGCCTGTTGTGCGCCGCAGGCCTTGCGCGTGACGCAAAAAACTGGGTGTTGGCTTTCTCGTATTTTCTCGGTGTGGACAAGGCTGGCTTTTCAGGCAAGGGATTCGATGCCGATGGGCGTGTCGTTCGGCTTGATCTTCCTCGGATGTGATGCCGTTTGTTCCTTTCAGCGTGCGCCGCTCACTATCCATTCAACCTCGCCTGTCGCTGATCCTAAAGCGCATCTCCGCGCGTCAGGGCAAGGGCTGCGCAAAGCTTGCCCTCGCAGCGGTATCCCCGACTTTCCCCCGGATCAAGTGTCCGGGGTGCAAGCCGGGTGATCCCCCTCCGCAGCTCGCCCTTCTGCTGTGGAGCCTCCGCGCTTTGTCGGATCGCTGTCGAGGTCGCATGGAGCGGCCTCACCCAACAGAAAGGAACACATCATGTCTATCATCGGAACCTTCACAAAGCAGAACGACGGCTTTCAGGGCACCATCGAAACCCTCGCCATCAAGGCCAAAGCCACCTTCGTTTCCGTCGAAAAAAGCGGCGACAAAGCCCCGGATTTCCGGCTCTACGCGGGCAAGGCAGAAATCGGCGCGGCGTGGTCGTCCAAGAGCAAGGAAGGCAAGCCCTACATCTCGGTCAAACTCGACGATCCCAGCTTTGCGGCTCCCATCCTCTGCCGCCTCGTCGAAACCGACAAAGGCCACAATCTGGTCTGGACGCGCCAGTAACCCCCTCGCGGCCTCGGCATCCAGCCGAGGCCGCTTTCTTATCCCGATCACGTAAGGAGAAAAACCATGAAACTTTTGACAGTCGAACAACGCAAACAGCTTCTTGCCAATGGCATCGCCAATCGTGAAAGACAGGAACAAGGGCTTGATCCCATCGACTTCAAGCCGGTCGTCAAGCTGTTCACGCCGGACGGCGGCGCGACATGGCTTTTAACCGAAATCGATCCCGACGATCCGGATATTGCTTTCGGACTTTGTGATCTTGGCATGGGTTTTCCGGAACTCGGTTCTGTCTCGCTCACGGAGCTTGCCGAGGTGCGCGGTCAGCTCGGCCTCCCGGTCGAGCGCGACCTTTACTTCGAAGCCACAAAGACGCTCGGCGCTTATGCCGAGGCGACGCGGCGTCAAGAATGCACCATGGCCTGATCTGAGCACGCCCGCAGTAACCCCATCGCGGTCTCGGGTTCCTGCTGAGGCTGCCAATTATTAATGCCAATCTCTGACTGATAAAATTGCGATTTTGCCCAGCAGAATTGATGCACAATTTGCAATAACAAGGGGTATATGTGATAGAAAGAAGAAAATGGAGGAGATACATGTCTGAAGTCGACGTTCTTATTATCGGAGCTGGCCCAGCAGGCCTTGCTGCGGCAAATAGCTGTTTATCTCTAGGAATAGATTATTATGTTGTTGAGAAGGGGGAGCCCCTTGAACATCGATTGGAAGATTTCCCCAAACATGTGGCGGAGGGGGTTGGTGGGGCAGGCTTATACAGCGACGGAAAAATTTCTCTGTATCCATCAGCAACAGCTATTTGGAACCTTCCTTCATATCCGATCGTTAAGACAGGATATGGCTGGATGCGATCTTTGATAAGCGACTTTTTTCCTAAGATGGGCCATTTCCCAGACCTTACCCATGTACATGAAAGTTTTGAAGCAAAACAAACTGCTGACCATTATATTAAAAATTATAACTCCTTTGTTTTGTCAGAAAAACAACGCAAGGAACTGTTGCGCAGGCTGGTCGCACCCGTTGCCCATAGAATATGGACATGTCGAACCGTAGTATCAATAAAGAGGATTGATGGTGCTTTTCAGTGCACCATTCGCGAAACAAAAACTGATAAAGAATTTGTTGTCTTGTCAAAGCAAATACTTTTTTGTAGTGGACGACTTGCGCCGTTGTCAATGTTTGAGATGTGTCCTTTCCTAGGATCAGACTTTAAACGATTTGAATATGGTATTAGGATACAGCAGAGTTCCGACGAGTTCTTCTTAAAGAATTTTGCAGAAAATGATCCGAAGCTTATTTTCACAGATGAACAGGACCAAGTTGAATGGAGAACTTTTTGCTGTTGCAAGAAAGGAGGGCTCATTCAGTGCAACGGAGACAGTGGAATCCTTTTCTCAGGAACAACGTCTGAAAAGAGCGATCTCTCAAATGTAGGGTTTAACTGTAGGATCAAAACAGATTCTCTTCTCAGGCAATATCAAGACGAAATTACTTCATTCTTAACCGGCAAAGTGCCACCTTTTTCTATTCAACTGCAGGAGTTTATTGCCAACGACACGCAAACGCTATACGGACCAAAGTTGGATTCCCTGCTACGCAAGGGCATTATTAAGCTGGTTGCCAAATACGATTTAAAAGACGCTGTTTTATATGGACCAACCTTAGAGGGGGCCGGATATTATCCTCAACTAACTCCTAACTTAGAGGCTGTGCCCAATGACTCAAAATTAGGTAATGCATCAGGATTTTATGTTGCCGGAGACAGCACAGGCTTATTCCGAGGGCTTTTGGCTGCGTTAATCTCAGGTTATTACATTGCGCACATGGCCAAGAGGCAGAAGGAGATGTTTTCCGAAGAGATGACATCAAAGGCCAAGATCAATTACAGTTCGGTTGCTCCGTTACCTACGGTATTTACAGCACAATCAAAGAAATTTTTCTATTGTCGAGATGTCGTGTGCCAATTTGTCCTCAATAGAGGCTGTTTGCCAATCAATCCTTTTAGAGTCTTCGATTATTTTCTGAGTGATCGAGTTGATAGAAACCTAATTCGTCAGGGCAACAATCATCTGATAAGGCTTTGTGACGAACTTTGGGTGTTCGGCCCCATAGCTGATGGCGTTTTTTTCGAGCTCGTTCATGCTGCACACTTACAAAAACGCGTCCGTTTTTTTACGATAGGAACATCTGAAAAAGACATACAACTAATCTCAGATATTGATAAGATCGTATTCGAGCCCGAAGTCCATTCGTCACGCCAAACTCGAGAAAGTCTGCTTAATGAGATTAGACCATTGATGGACATCCGTCCCCTTTCAGCAGAAAAACAAAAACAGTTTAATTTGTTTAAATCGCAATGAGTTTCATATACCTTCATTTTTTAGATCGTGAACTTCGGGCATCTATGCCATGGCTCCCCAAAGACTCTTTTTTGTATGACATCACCACCACCTTAATTCTTTGCACACATGATACTTTTCTTTGTGGGTTGTCTTTGATTTGCGAAACCGGTTTTTCTTATCAACCGCTTCGGCGCATTCTTGAAGAGTTAATATCCGTAGGGAGGCTACAAGTGATCTCCAACCACGGATCTGTTGAGGAATTCATAGTATCTCGGCAGTTATTGTATGATCACGATAAAGACCGATATCCTATGTATTTTCTGCCAGAAGTGACTGAGGCTGTTGCACAAGCACAGTATCCCTTGATTCCAAAGAGCCAAGACACGACAGCTTACCTTAAAAACAAGCTTTATGAGACAGTGTCGAATGATGATGTGTATCGGCATAGTTCCCTAAAATGGCCCCTAAGCACAGCCCCAGAAAAGGTGGGCCTTAAAAAGGCAATAGTTGATGGGTTAGAAAACTTAAATAGCAAAGCGGTAACATTTGCAGCATTTAAGCCCTATGCTACTCCATGTCCGCTAATTACAGGTGGTATTCGGAAAATTATCTCGTGTGAATACACGCGCTGCTATTGTGAGCACATGCATTCAGATATTGTTACTGGAATTCGCGGAATAGAACATTATGATTTTATTGCCCGTCGTTTCCCCGTTCTCGACTATGGGCTTCTTAGAACAATTTGTCGGCATCTCGTTAGCAACTTTGATGACGTGATTGCAAATACTGATCTGTTTCTTAATTTAATTGCCCCTAAAGAGGACGAAACTCAAAAAGCCTTTTCCAATAATTGTTCTTTGTTGTTGCGAGCCATATTACGTATGAAATATACGGCGGGACATCATAATAATATGTCTGTTGCTAAAAATGAAATCGCTGCAGAGCTCGATAACATGTCTTGGAAAGGCTTGGTCCTTGACCTTGGCAATTGCGATTCTCTATATCTCAAGCTGTCCCACAACCTCATGAACAGTATCAATATTAAAGCATCATCAAATCCTTTTTTTCAGGAGTGTTTAGACATGGAACGAAAAGAGCAATCCAAGGGGCCGACTAGGGTTTTGTTATGCACCGCCACGGATAATGAAGATGATGCCCTCCAAGCCATCATGAAAAAAGGTGGATACACCTCTAGCGTCTCTCCTCAAAAGACAGGCTGTTACCTACAATATACATTATCTGACCGATTGCTTGTATTTCATATGCGCTCGCGCATGGGGAGCGTAGGTCCTAATTCTTCAGAGTTATCTGTTAGTGATGCGATTGACGACCTTCATCCGGAGTATGTATTGGGCTGTGGAATTGCATTCGGCGCATCAGCGCAGAAGCAGGCCATAGGAGATGTCTTAGTGTCAGAATGGGTTAAGTTTTATGAAAAACAACGCGTTGGAGAAAACGCCAATATTGACAGGGGTGAGAAAATACCCGCAAGTTCTAAATTGCTTCAGATGGCAAGCATTGCCCGACTTCAAATCAGGGCTCTGCCTTGGAGAGTAATAACTGGTGGGCTTTTGTCAGGCGAAAAGCTCGTAGACAACGAGGAGTTCAAGGGAAATTTGTTGTCCATTGAGAAAGAAGCTATTGGCGGGGAGATGGAAGCCGCAGGTTTGGTTGCTGCTTGCCACAGAAGAAATGTGCCATGGATATTGATAAAGGCAATCTGTGACTGGGGTGAGGGAAAAACTAGTGATGCTCAAATACCTGCAGCAAATAATGCTATGTCTTTTACCCTAACAATTCTCGAGAACTGTGTTTAGAAATCTCACGCATATTAAACGGTGTTAAAAATCCCTCCCATCCCCTCGACCACGCTTTTCGCATTCGCAAAATCAACCTTGCCCTCCCATTGCTTAAGGAAACGATTATAGCGAAAGCCGATGGCGCGCAGGGTGGCGGCGAGTTCGGGGTCAATTTTGGTGCCGAAGCGGGCGATGGCGACGACACGGGTGTCGGCTTCTTGCTGAAAATGTTTACTCCCCGCGCGCTCCCATACGGCCACGACCTTCGGGTCGGTGGCCTCTGTCGCTATGCGCAGGAAGCGGTCATAGAGCGCGGCAGGGGGAAGCTGGTCGATCCCCGCCTTGACGAGCAAACCGCCGACCTCGATGAGGTGGCGGGTTCGCTCTTTGCGCTGCATTAATTTCAGCCGCGCGGCCTCTTGTTCGGCTCGCGCTTTTCGCGCGTCAGCTTTTTGGAGCCGTTCGGCAAGTGTTAGTTTCGGCATAGCGTCCCCCGTTAATTGACGGTTTTCTGACACCCTGTTCGGCATCATAGCATAATTCCGGCGATATTTCTACGTAGAGGCCTGTTATGCAGCCTGCGTTCATACGCAATATGCGTTGCAAGCAACGCGATTTGCGAATTGTGCCCAATTGTGTTACGATACCGTTATGGCTATTGAATTCGCACGTGTTCGGTATATCAAACGCAGCGATGGTGGCAATGTCTGCCGGTCGTCGGCTTATAACGACCGTAGCGACCTTCTGTGCAAGCGCACGGGTGAGCGTTTCTACTTCGCCCACCGTGATCCCGTCCTCTACAAAACCGTCCTTTTGCCCGAGGGAGCCAACGAGAAATTTTTCAATCCGGAAGTCCTCTGGAACGAGGCTCAGGCCATGGAAAAACGGAAGGACTCGCAGGAAGCGCGCGAGCTTCTTCTCGCCCTCCCTACCGATGTTGGCCTGACGCTGGACGACTGGAAGGCCATGACGGAGGAATTTGTTAACGAAAACTTTGTGAGCAAGGGCCTCGCCGTTCAGGTCGATATTCACACGGCCCACAAGGGCGAAGTTAACGTTCACGCTCACGTCCTGATCTCGACCCGCCGCCTCGTAGGGGATCGTTTCGCCGACCACAAAGCCCGCGACCTTGACCCTGAAATCAAGACCATGAAAGGTGGCCAGCGCGCCGTGACCGAGGCCGACCGCTGGGGTGTTTTGTGGCGGGATTATCAAAACCTCTATTTTGAGCGCGAGGGGTTGGAACTTCGGGTGGACGATGTTGGCCCCTATGCCCAGCGGCATGAAGGGCCGGTTCGCCTGCGTACGCGTCCGAAGGATGCCGATGCGCGTGCCGAGGCGACGCGCGAAGCCAATATCGCCGCGTTGCACAATCCCGACAAGCTGCTCGAAACCTTAACGCGGCAACGGGCAACCTTTACCGAGCTGGATATTGAACGGCTCCTGCACAAGCATATCGAAGACCCCTTGGAGCGCGCCGGTATCAGGGCGCAGGTTCTGAACCACAAGGACGTGATCGCGCTTCATAACCGCGACAGCGGAGCCTTCACAGGCCGTTACACCATCAAGGAAGTGCGGGAGCAGGAAAAGGAAGTCGTGGCGGCCTCGGACAGGATCGCCACAAGCCGGAAGGCCGTCAAAGGCCGTTATGCCCTCTCGGTTGCGCAGGAAATGACGCTCGATCCCGAACAGGAAGCCGCCTTCCTCAAGGCCACCGGCACGGACGGTCTAGTGGTGATCGAGGGTCTTGCCGGAACCGGCAAGAGCCACAGTTTATCGGCCATCAGAGAAGCGCACGAACGCGCGGGCTGGCGCGTCGTAGGCTTGGCCCCGACCAACGCCGCTGTTGAGGTTTTGCGCAACTCCGGCTTCGAGCAAAGCCGCACCGTGCATCGGGAAGTCTATTGGCAAGAGATCAAAGGCCAGACCTTGTTCGAGCCGTGGGATCGCAAGACGGCGATCATCTTGGACGAAGCCGCCATGCTCGACACGCGCACCTATTCCCGCCTCATGCGGCAGGCCGCCGAGACGGGAGCCAAGGTTATTCTGGCGGGCGATGACCGGCAGCTTTCCAGCGTCGAGCGCGGCGGAATGTTTACCGCCCTCAAGGAGCGGCATGGCAGCGTCATCATCTCCAAGGTGCGGCGGCAGGAGAAAGACTGGCAGAAAGAAGCCTCGGAAAACTTCGCGCAAGGCCGCGTGGCGGAAGGGCTTCGCGCCTATGCGGAACATGGGCACGTTCATTGGTCGAAGGATATCGACGAAAGCCGGACGCGCCTTTTGTCGGATTGGGATCAGGACAGCCGCGAGAATCCCGCGATCAATCGTTTTGTCTATGCGGGGACGAATAAGGAAGTAAACGAGATTAACCGCCTGATCCGCGACATTCGGGTTCAGCGCGGCGAAATCAAAAACGAGATTGAGGTCGACACCGTGCGCGGCAAGCTGGCGTTCGGCGCGGGCGACAGGTTGCAGTTCCATGGCACGGACAGAAAGCTGGGTATCAATAACGGCGCGCATGGCACCATCGAGAAGATCAAGGATGGCAACTTCACGGTCAAGACCGATAGCGGCAAAAGTCTTTCCTTTGATCCGCAAGAGTTTAAAGAGTTCGGTCTTGGCTATGCTGGTACGGTCTATCGAGGCCAAGGAAAAACGCAGACGGAAGTCTATGCGCTTTATGACAACGTCTTCGCTTGGAACGCCCGCACGGCTTATGTGGGGCTTACGCGCCATACGGATCGGGTTGAGCTTTATGTGTCCCGTGACCTTGCACCGGATGAACCCGCGCTGGCACAGCGCATGTCACGGCGCATGCATGACGAACCCAGCCTTGCTTGGGCGACGGAAGATGAAATCCAAAAGCCCCAGAAGGAAAAAGATGGCAAGGAACGCGATAACGGCAAGGCCTCCGGCAGCCGGTCTCTCCCGTTTGCCACGGACAAAGGCAGGGGATCGGAAACCTCCAAGGGGACAGAAAGCGGTTCGACACTTCCGTTCATGAAGGATCAAAGCCGTGACAAGGACAGAGGCCGGTAAAGCATCCATCCCATCACGCCTTGGGGCTAGCTTCTGGAAATCTGAAGATTGATGCCCAAAGACTTCAGCGAAGCGTGATCGAACCAGATGACTTTCTGCCCCGGTATCGGGTCAAGATTCTCCACAAAAACGATTTGTTCATTGCGTTTCAGAACCATCAGTTCGTCCGGGTAGGCCAACTGGCGCTGTGCCTCATTGACGCCGCTCGTCCTCGTCCAGCTTGAAGATGAGGTGGTCGAGCTTGTTGAACTATCGCCGCCTCCCCAGCTTGAGGTTACACTAGACGCAAAGCTGATGGCCTTGCCAATCGCCCACGAGAAATTGCGCGTTTCAACGGTCGTGACGCCGCACAGCGAAGAAAAATATTCGGCGGTCATTTTATCGCGGCTCCCGAAATACTGGATCACGCCGGAATTGCTGATGAAGGTCTGCCAGCCATGTTCGCCATAAACGCGCGCCAATTGCGACAAATCTTGCACAATCCCCCAAAGCTGCATGCCAAAACCGGCCATGAGGCTGTAAGCTTGTTCAAGCGCAGGCAATCGTCCCAAGGTCGGCATCTCGTCAAGCAGGAACAAGATTGGTTTGGATGTCTTTTGCTCGACGTTGCGGGCGTTGACCGTAATGGCCTGCTGGATGAGGAGCCTGAGCCAACGGTCGAAGGTTTTCAGGCGGTCGGCAGGAAGAATAAGATAGACGCTGGTTGGCGTCTTCTTCAAATCCTCGAAACTGAAGTCTGATCTTGCCAAGCTTTCGCGGATGCGTCCGCTATCAAGGAAATGCGTGTGCGCCTGCGCCGTCGCCAGCACCGAGCTGAACAGCCGCTCTTCCTTGGCGGCTTGCCGCGCCGCCGTGGCGCGCACAAGCGGGTGCGGATGTTCATACATTTTGGTGAGGAGGTCTCTGAACTTGTTGCAATCCAGATTGAGGATGTCCCTCACGCGGCTTAGTGTGCGATCCCCGCTTTCTTCCCCAGCCGTTCCGACATAAAGGATGATGCCGGTCAGAAGCGCCTTTGCTTCATCATCCCAAAAGCGTTCGCGGGCCTCGTTTTCTGAAACAACCAAAGCTTCGGCCAGCAGAAAGGCGTTTTCGGCGGCATCGGGGTCGCTCTCTTTGATCCAGTCAAGCGGATTGAAAGAAGCTTGCGGCAGGCCGAGCTTCGAGGCGGCCACATCCCAAGGATCAAGCAACAAAACTTTCTGACCCAGCCCCGGAATGTTGTCTTTGGGGCTTCCTTGGCCTCGGCGAAGAGCCGTCACGAGGGCGTTTTCTCCCTTCGGATCGACGATGAAAGCGGAGCCTTGGTGCAGAAGAAGATTAGGGATAATGGATGAGACTCCCTTGCCGCTTCGCGTCGGCGCGACGGTCAGCAAGTGGCGCGCGCCTTCATATTGCAAAGGATGAGAGCCTGAGTGTGCGACGAACTCTCCCAAGAAAAGACCGTTTGTGCCGATAATGCCGTTTTCCTGCAAATGCTGCAAAGTGGCCCACTGCGCCGATCCCAAACTTGTAGGCCTTTGCGCTGGCGGGATGATGCCTTTCTTTCTTCCGATCTGGATTCCGAAATAGCAGGCGACAAAGAAAAGAACCGTGGCGATGAGATAGGATAAAGCGTCTGCGCCGGGCGACGGCCCAAAGAACGCGTATAAAACAATCACGGCGAGAAGGCCAAAGCCGATATATCGCCTGAACTGCTTCAAGGCCGGAGAAAAGAACGCGCCAATGATAAAGCCGATGACGGAAGAACAGAGGCTGGGGACAAGGCGCATCCAGAAGGAAGTGGATTCGTGCTTGAAGGAAGGATATTCGTTAAATTGCGCAAGAGCGTCGGAGCTGAAGAGGATAAGGAGTAAACAGGCGCTGCATGCGGCCAACACGGCAATTCTTCCTGCCCGCCGCGATTCAGTTGTGATGGCGCAGATGTTTCTTGAGATTCTCATAAAGCCCCCTTTATGTTGTTTGTATCCTCTATCGGACACAAAACGACGGCGAAGCATAACAAGCTGAGCTATTCGGGCAAGATTCAAGATTATCCAAGGCCGGGGCTTGGGCGTTTGCGCCTTGGGATAGGTTGATGTTCGGATGGCGTGGGTGCCTTGACCGGTTTGGGCATAGGAACGTGTCGTTCAGGTCGAGGGGCTTCTTCAGGTTCTTCGGGATAAGGCTTGGGGGTCGGTTTTTGCAGGATGATTTTGTGCGCTTCCTGCGCCGCGTCGGCAAAGTTTTCGAGGGCGTTGATAACAAGCGCTCGAAAGGCGATGTCTTTGAAGGCAGCCTTCGTGCAGACAAAAGCATCCGGCTTGCATCCCCAAGCCTTCATGCCGGTCTCGGCGAGTTTTTGAAGTATGCGCAACCCTTCATAGGTTTCGACCAGTTGCCGAAACATGGGAACCCAATGGGAGCGGCTTGACGTGCGCGGCCTTCCGGCCTTGTTGTAATGATCCTTCCAAACGGACAAACCATCGGCAGCGTAAAGCAGGATCACCTTGGCTGGCGGCGGCAAAAGCGGGCGTTCTAATTCAAGCGGGGTTTTCATGATGTGTTACCCCTTTCCCTGCCGATCATGGGGTTCGGGTCGAACAAGCCAGAAAATTCCATGTCCGCGAAATAACGCACGCGGTCGGCCATAACGGGTTCTTTGCCTTGCAAGAGAAGAAGTTCCTTGCCTCGCGGCAGGCGCATGATTTCTTGCGGCATCAAGAGCGCGCGCGAAGTTGCGCTGTAATTTTCCGCGCCGTGATCGTATTCCGCTTTGCCGCTACGGCTGTGTTGGCGAACCATAACGGTGCGTTGACCCAGCATGCCCGAAATATATTCCGCCGTGCCGAGGTCGTTGACGCCGAAGGCTTGTACCGCGCCTGCGTTGGCGAGGAACGATTTCCAACGATTGGGGTAAAGGTCTTGCAGTTGGCTCAAATCCTGCAAAATCGGCCACAGAAGAACGCCATAACCGGCGAGCAGCCCCATCGCCGTTTCGACGGCTTGCAATCGTCCTAGCGCTGCAAACTCATCAAGCATGAAGAGCACAGGTATCGAAGGAACTTGCCGGTTCCGCGTCAGGGCGGCAAGGCACAGGCCAACGACAAGACGCAGCCATCGTCCATGCGTCGCAAGTCTGTCGGCGGGTAGGACGAGATAGATCGTCATGTTCCCTGACTTCAAATCGCAAAGATCGAAACTCGAAGCCGACAAGACTTCCGTCATGCGCGGGCTGTCGAGAAAGTGCGTTTGCGCTTGCGCCGTTGACATGACGCCGGAGCGTTCCTTGTCCGTTTTTTGGCGCATGCGCCGCGCCGTTCTTGCGACAAGGCCGTAAGCGCTTTTGTTTTCGGCCATATCGTCGAGAATGCCGTCGAAAGCTTCTTCGCCCGCCGTGAGGATGGCGCGCAGATTGCTCAAGTGGCGTTCGCCGGGCATTTCCGTGGTTGCGATGTGCATAAGAAGGCCGGAGATCAGCGCCTTTGCTTCATTATTCCAAAACTCTTCCTCGCCCTTGCGAGTAGGCATGATGAGACCATCCGCGAGAAGGGTCGCATCCTCGGCGATGTCCGGGCTTTGGGGTTTAAGCGCCAGAAGGGGGTTGAAGCGGGCGCGCGCTTGTCCCGTGATGCCCCATGGATCAAGAACATAAACCGATTGCCCCATAGCACGACGCGCACGAGCCGTGACGACGGCATTCTCGCCTTTGGGATCAATCACGAGAACCGATCCCGGCCATGTCAAAAGATTTGGGATGATGGAGGAAACGCCTTTACCAGCGCGGTTTGGCGCAAGAGTCAAGAGATGCTTGTCGGATTGCTGGCGCAGGAGCTTGCCGCTTATCCGGCCCAGCACGATGCCTGTGCCGTCCAGCAAACCTTCTTGCTTGAGTTTGCGGCGGGTTGCCCATTGCGACGTGCCGTAGGCTGTGCCCGTTTCATGCCGGAAAAAGCTGTGCTGTAACAGCTCATGTCCAGCCCACGCGAACCCCAGCAGGGCCGCGCCAGCCGTGATTGCGGACATTCCATCCGGGAGAAAGAGAAGAGTCATGCCCCCCTCCATTTTTCGGAGACTCGGGGCCGTTTCAAATTGTCCTACATGGGCGGCTAACGCCGAAATCGCCGTTTGTTGCACATCATTCGCAAAACGCGATCCTTTCCCTACTTATCGCAAACTCTATCACAATAACTTGAAATTTAAATTTACGCGCCTCATACGAGCGAATTCTTTCGTCTCCTTTTGCAAAAAATATTCGCGCGCCAAGCGTTCTCGATTCACGCAGTCCTAGGGCACACCCCGTCGCTTCGGGACAAGGGCTTCGCCTTCGGCGCGGTCTCCCCATTCTTCCGCCCCCGGATCAAGAGTCCGGGGTTGTGCAGAACGGGCAATCCCCCTCCCGCGCCTCATCCCTCCGCCGCCGAGGCCCCGCGCCCTCTTTGGCCTGCATCGAGGCCGCATGGGGCGGCCCGAAGGCAAAAGGAGGAAAAAATGTCGCTCGAAAAGATCAACGTTTATTCACGTATCACCAATCGTATTGTCGAAGAGCTTGAGAAAGGCGTCCGGCCTTGGCTCAAGCCTTGGAATGCCGAACACGCCGCAGGCCGGATTACGCGCCCCCTGCGTCACAACGGCCAGCCCTATCGCGGCATCAATGTCCTCATGCTCTGGACGGAGGCCGTGTCGCATGGATTTTCCTGTCCCGTCTGGATGACGTACAAACAGGCGCAGGAACTTGGCGCGCAGGTTCGCAAGGGCGAGAAAGGCAGCCCTGTTGTTTATGCCGACCGCATCCGGCGCACCGAAACGAACGACAAGGGCGAAGAAGCCGAACGCGAAATCCCGTTTCTCAAAGGTTACACGGTGTTCAACTGCGAGCAGATCGACGGCCTTCCGGCGCATTACAACGCGCCAGCCGATCCCGTTCTCGACCCGGTTCAGCGCATCGAAAACGCCGAACAATTCTTTGCAAACATCGGCGCTGATATCCGGCATGGCGGCGATAGAGCTTATTACGCCATTCATAACGACCATGTTCAGATACCTCTCTTCGAGACGTTCCGCGATGCTGAAAGCTACTACGCGACGTTGGCGCACGAGATGACGCACTGGACGCGCCACGAAAAACGCCTCAATCGCGAGTTTGGCCGCAAACGTTGGGGCGATGAAGGTTATGCTGCCGAAGAGCTAGTCGCCGAACTCGGCAGCGCCTTTCTTTCAGCCGATCTTGGCTTGACGCCAGAACCCCGCGAAGACCACGCCAGCTACATCGCCCATTGGCTCGCTGTACTCAAAAACGACAACCGCGCCATCTTTACCGCCGCCGCTCATGCCGAAAGGGCCTGCGGGTTTCTGCACGACCTGCAACCGAAAGCCGAAAAGGTGAGAAAGGCCGCGTAATAAACCAAAGCTCTGTTTTTTTAAAAGTGCGTTCCATAGCGTAGGCAGACGACAAATAAGGGATTCCAAAATGGCCAAAGCGGATGGAAAGCTGTCCTTCCGCTATCTCCTCACTCTGATGCGCTATGGCAGCAAGATACAAGGCCGCTGCCAGTCCGCTTCGATCAGCGCCCGCTTGACAATGGATGAGGGCAGGCTTTCTGGCGTTTTCAAGAATGCGTATCAGGACGGCAGCTTGTTCCTGCGAAAGTTCCTCCTTGGCGGACATGCCAAAGTTCACATGCTCAATGCCGAGCCGCCGCGCGGTTTTAACCTCATTGTCGTACCAAGGAGTGCCAGCGTTGGCGTTGAACACCTTGTTTGGCACGATGGCGCGGGACGATAAATTCATCTTTGGTGTGGCTCAAAAGGTATTTTTTTCGGGCATGGGTAATGATGTTGAGACGATCCTCTATCGCCAGAAAATCCTGCAAGATTGTCTGAAACAGCCGACTGTAGTCCGCGAACTTTATTCCATAGCCATCGAGGCAATGGAAGAGGAGAGAAAACATTTTCTGAGCACTCTTCTTACCCGCCATCCTAAATGGGTGCTGCGACATTCGACCGAACTGATGGAAGCTTTCCTTGGCTTGACCAAAAAGCTGAGAAAGATCGCCGATTTACATGCCAGCAAGTTCGCGTCAGAAGGATGGAGCGAGTTTTTTTTGGTATTGCAAAAAGAGCTTAGTGACGAATACTTCGCGCTTGTTCAAGATCATCTGGAGCAATTGAAGTTCCGCAAGGGGATATTGCTCAGTACCAACCTTGGCAAGGGAAACAAGGCCGGACGGTATACCCTCCATGCCCTCCGCCCACTACATCCCCAAAAGAAGAGCTGGCTAACACAGCTTGTCATGAGGTGGCTGCAACGCCTCTTCGGGCAACAACCACCGGTTATTGGCTTTACGCTTCATCCTCGCGATGAAAGCGGTCACAATGCTCTTGAGGAAATTCAAAACCAAGGAATTGGCCAAGTTACCAACGCGTTCGCCCAATCCACAGATCATGTGCACAGCTTTTTCAACATGCTGCGAACGGAACTGGCCTTTTATGTTGGGTGCATCAACCTGCACGAGCATCTCGCCCAAAAAGGGGAGCCGCTGTGCTTCGCCTCGCCCGTGGTTGCCGAGGAACACCAGCTGTCATTTCGCGGATTGTACGACATCTGTCTGGCGTTGAGCGTGAACCAACGCGTGGTTGGCAACGATGCGAACGCTGACAAACAAGACCTAGTGATCGTCACAGGAGCTAACCAAGGCGGCAAGTCGACTTTTCTTCGCAGCGTCGGCTTGGCTCAACTGATGATGCAGTGCGGAATGTTCGCGCCAGCCGATTATTTCTGTTCCAGCGTCTGCGATGGCCTTTTCACGCATTACAAGCGGGAAGAAGACACCTCTATGAAAAGCGGAAAACTCGATGAAGAACTTGGCCGGATGAACGATATCGTCGATCACATCACGTCAAATCCAATGATCCTGTTTAATGAATCCTTCGCTGCGACCAACGAGCGCGAAGGCTCGGAGATAGCGCAACAAATCGTATCGGCCCTATTGGATCATCGGGTCAGGATAGTTTACGTGACCCATCTTTACGAATTGGCCCGGACTTTCCATGAGAGAGACGTGGAAAACATCCTGTTCCTGCGCGCCGACAGACAAGCCGACGGAACCCGGACATTCAAATTGGTTAAAGGAGAACCATTGCCGACGAGTTTCGGTGAAGACCTGTACGCCAGCATTTTTGATGCCAAGCCGGATCATAATGCTTGAGGTATACGGGCGTTTTATTGCCCATTATTTAGCGCCATTTGGCATTTGACGAAGGTGAAAACGGGAATTAGCTTTAAGTTCAGTTCGAAGCCGATGGAGATGGAGTTCTCCCAAATTGCCGAAAGGCTGATGACTCCTGCTGCGTTATCGAAGTAGTAGGAGCTTCTGCGTGAAGACTTTCAACGACGCCTATTTCGCCAACAGCTTCATGCGCATCAGCATGACAACCTGTCCCGGCCCGCAGATCAACAACTGGCAGGTAGCCGGGGTGACATGGCACCGTGACCGACACAGTTATTACGGACAAGATTATTCCTTCCAATGCGACATTCATACGCTGTCCTTCGCCGGACGCCGCGCGTGGGGACTGCTTTATGTCAACGAAACATGGTGGGATGAAAAAGGAAAAAACGTAGTACGCAGCACGCACTGGGGCCGGTTGCTGCGCGGCAGCAAGACGGATGTCTTTGCATGGTTCAAAGCCCAAGAAGGGGCCTTGCCGACATGACACCCAAAATCCCGCCGACATACGATTTTATGAAAGAGGCTCTTTCGGACACAGTTGCCCGTCTGTCAGGGCTTGCGCGTCCCGAAACCGCAAAAACGCTTTCGTCGATTCAATCGAAGATCGAGGAAGAAGCCTTCAATCTTGTGGTTTTAGGTCAATTCAAGCGCGGCAAATCGACGTTTATCAACGCGCTTCTTGGTGCCGATGTTCTACCGACGGCCATCGTGCCGCTCACTTCGGTAGTGACTGTTCTGCGCTATGGCCCTGAAGTAAAGGCAAGGGTGCGTTTTCTGGATGGCCGTGAAGAGGAAACCAAAATTGCCAATCTGTCCGCCTATATCACCGAACGGGAGAACCCTCAGAATCGGAAGAGCGTTAAGGATGTCGAAGTTTTCTACCCGTCCGATTATCTGAAAGGCGGCGTCAGGATCATCGATACGCCCGGTGTCGGCTCGGTCTATAGCCACAATACCGACGTCGCTCTTGCCTATTTGCCGCATGTCGACGCAGCTATTTTCATCGTGTCGGCAGATCCGCCCCTTTCCGGCAGCGAACACCAGTTTCTCAAGGATGTGCGCGCCTACGCCAGCAAACTGTTTTTCCTTTTGAACAAAATCGATCAGGTCAACGAGAAGGAACGGCAGGAATCTCTGGAATTCACGCGGCATATCCTTGAACAGGATTTAGGGACGGGGAACGTCAGGATTCAGCCCTTGTCGGCGCGTGTGGCGCTTGAAGCGAAGAAAAACAAGAACGAGGCGGAACTAAAGCGCAGCCTCTTGCCGGATATCGAAAAGCGGCTAAGGGCGTTTCTCGTTCACGAAAAAGGAAAAGTTTTTCTCACGGCCATCATCAACAGCCTTTCCCGGCTTGTTGCGGAAGAAGCCGTATCGCTTCAGCTAGAACAGAAAGCCATCACCTTGCCGCTTGAAGAGCTCAACGCGAAAATAGCGCGTTTTGAGGAAGAAGCCGAAGATATCCAAAAGGATCGCGAACACAGCGGCTATTTGCTTGAAGGCTATTTGAAAAGCATTATTGCCCAACTGGACGACAACATCGGTGTTTTCCACAAGGAAAAACACAAAATCCTGCACGAAGTCCTTGAGGCGGAATATTTACGGCTTATCCTGCAAGATACGAAGAACCTGCGCGAGGAACTTGAACAATTTGTTTTCGCGAGAATTCGGGAAACTGTTTCCCTTTGGCGTCAGGAAATGACGGAGAAAATCTCTGATCAACTTGAAAAAACGCATCGCGCCTTTGCCGATAAAACCAACGAGACCATTGATCGCATCCTTGTGCTTGCAGGCACTATTTTTGACCTTAAGCTGGAGCCGTTCACGTCCGTGGAAAAACTCGAACGCAAAAGCGACTTTTATTTTCTGCTGAAAGACGATCCGAATAGTTTGGAACTAATCCGGTTAGCGGTTACGTCCGCCCTTCCACGATTTATTGCGAAAAAGATCGTCTTGAAGAACATGAAAATAGCAGTTAGCGAGCTTCTGGATCGCCATTGTGGCCGGGTTCGCTATGATCTTGTATGCCGGATCAACGCCACGGTTCGTGATTTCCGGCAAACGCTCGACGAAAAAATCGACCTGACACTCGACGGCATACGCCGTTCCTTGCATAACGCGCTCGTTCTGAATCAGAAAAGCCAAGTCGAGGTGGAAAGGAACACAACGCTGATCGCACAAAAACTTGAAGCCCTGTCGGTCATACGGAATGAACTGACGGCGCATCATGCCGCTGTTGACGAAAACTTGGTTAGCAATTCAAACAACTTGTCCTGAAAGGAAACTCTTATGAGTAAAATAGCGTCCATTCACGCCCGCGAAATTCTTGATTCTCGTGGCTATCCGACCCTTGAAGTCGATATTGTTTTGGCCGATGGAACGAAGGGACGCGCCGCTATTCCTTCAGGGGCCTCCACAGGCAGCCGCGAAGCGCTTGAGTTGCGCGATGGCGACAAGAGCCGCTTTGGAGGCAAAGGGGTTCAGCACGCTATCGACAACGTGAACACTATTATCGCTTCTGCCCTTAACGGCGCGGAGGCTTCGGATCAGAAACAAATTGATCAACGCCTCATTGATCTTGATGGAACGGAAAATAAGAACAAGCTGGGCGCGAATGCCATATTAGGTGTTTCCCTTGCCATTTGTCGTGCAGCGGCAGGACAGCTTCCCCTTTATCAGTACATTGCCAAACAAAAGGTTTTTCAGCTTCCCGTACCCATGTTCAACGTCCTGAACGGCGGAGCGCATGCCGACAACAGCGTCGATCTTCAGGAATTCATGATCGCTCCGATTGGCGCGAAAAGCTTTCGTGAAGCCCTGCGCATGGGCGTGGAAACCTATCAAGCGCTTAAAGCGGTGCTCAAGAAACGCGGCTATGGCACGGCAATTGGTGATGAAGGAGGCTTTGCGCCAAATCTCAAAGCCAATGTTGAAGCCGTGGAAGTCATTCTTCAAGCCATCGAACAGGCTGGGTTCAAACCGGGAAAGGATATTGTGATTGCGCTCGATCCGGCAGCCAGCGAGTTTTTCGAGGATGGTGCTTATGTCTTCAAGAAATCCGACAAGAGCCGCAAAACGGCTGCTGAAATGGTCGCGTTCTATGAAGACTGGATTCGGCAATATCCTATTCTCTCTATTGAAGACGGACTTGCCGAAAATGATCGCGACGGTTGGAAATTGCTGACGGAGCGTTTAGGAAAACGGATTCAGCTTGTCGGCGATGATAACTTCGTCACGAATCCCGCACTCATCAGGCAAGCCATTCAAGATAAAATCGCCAACGCCGCGCTTATCAAGCTCAATCAGATCGGCACGCTGACGGAAACCCTGTCAGCCATAGAGGTGGCAAGGTCAGCCGGTTACGGCATCGTCATCAGCCATCGTTCCGGCGAAACAACCGACGACTTCATCGCCGATTTTGCCGTAGCTACCCAAGCAGGCCAGATCAAAACGGGAGCCCCCTGCCGTGGCGAACGTGTCGCCAAATACAACCAACTCATGAGGATCGAAGACGAACTTGGCACCGAGGCGCGATATGCGGGAAACAATCCGTTCCGAGAGTTTGTAGTTAAAACATGAGGCTTTCTTCAAAACCGCGAAGAGCCTATAGCACAAAAAGGTCGCCGTTCAGCACCAGATGAACCACAACGCTGGCGGCAAAGCCCAGCAAGATCGCCCATGTCCATTTCAGGTGAGCGGGGAATGTGTAGACTCCTCTGCCGATTCCCATTAATGCGACACCCGCTGCTGATCCTATCGATAGCAGAGAGCCACCAACGCCAGCCGTAAGCGTGATCAATAGCCATTGTCCGATGTCCATGTGCGGATTCATGGTCAGCACGGCAAAGGTCAAGGGGATGTTGTCCACGATGGCCGACAAAAGACCGATTGAAATATTAGCCGTGGTGCTGCCCAGATCAGTGTAAAGAAACTTTGAAAGTCCTTCCAAATACCCGATGGCGCCGACACCGCCCACGCACAGCATGATCCCGTAAAAGAACAGGAGCGTATCCCATTCGACTTTTTCAAGAATGCCGAAAATGTCGAAGGGTTTACGTAGTGGCCATCTTGCATCGGTTTCTAGTGAAGACGTAGAAGCAACAGGCGCTTTGGCAAGCATGCGGGATTCTTTGCCGCCCAGAAAATAGCCGTACAAATTAAGGGCACCCAGCCCCATCATCATGCCAAGAAATGGTGGTAGGTGCAGCGCATGATCCAGAAAAACCGTCGTGCCGATAGTCACAAAGAAGAGACCCACGACGAAATAGCCGCCTTTATGCACTTCAGCGATGCCGTTTGACACTTCTGACTGTTTATTCGGCAGCGAGAGGGAAATAATCGCGGCAGGCACGAGCCAGTTGATCAGTGACGGGACGAACAGCGCGAAGAACTGCCCGAATTCCACCACGCCCTTTTGCCAGATCATCAGCGTCGTGATATCGCCGAACGGAGAAAAGGCGCCCCCCGCGTTCGCCGCGACAACAACACTGACCAGCGCTCCGGCGGCCACCTTTTTGTTTTGTCCAAGCGTGGAAAGGACAACGGTGCCCATGACAAGCGCCGTGGTCAGGTTATCGGCAATCGGCGAGAGAAAAAAGGCCGCCGTGCCCGTGATCCAGAAAATGCCACGTACGGAAAGGCGTGATGCCATTAACCGTGTTCGCAAGGCTTCGAACACGTTGCGCTCGACCATCGTGTTGACGAAACTCATCGCCGACAAAAGAAACAGAAACAGCTCGGCGAATTCCAGCAACACGCGCCGCAGGTTTTCGGCGACTTCAGGCCCGCGCCCTTCCTGATGAAAGGCAATCGCGACAAGAATCCAAATAATCCCCGCCGCCACCATGACGGGCTTCGATTTGCGCAGGTGAAGTTTTTCCTCCGCGAAGACCAACGCGTAGGCAAGGCCGAACACAACCAGAATGGCGGGGCCCGCCCAAGATACCGTTTGAAGCATGACTTTTCCCTTTATTAAAAACCCTGAAAAGTATCTTAGATCATCTTGTTGATCTACAATTGAACCTTTCCGGTGACGTAAAAGCGCTCACGCTTGCACGCGAGAAGTAGAGAGCAATCTCTTTAAGTCGTTTATTACAAAGCAATAACAGCGTTGCTGACGCCGCCAAATTTGCGGGTTCGAGAGAAACGTGCTAATTCGCTTTTCTCGTCGTCGAGGGGTAAGGTGACCGGAAAGGCCAGAAGGCTATTCTGGGGCGATTTAGGGGGCTTTTAGGTGTAGGAAATTGGGTCGAAATTTTCACAATTTCTTACACATAACACAAAGAAAGGTCTGTTTTTAGTTTAAATATCAAGGGATTGGCGTCTTAGGCGGCAGACTCAAAATCTGCTTTCGGCAACGAAGTGGGGGTTCGAGTCCCTTCTGAGGCACCACGCTTCGGCCTTACGGGCTACGCGTGGCACAGCCATGCGAAGCGCGTTAGAGCGAAGGCGGACGTGTTCAGAAAAACATACCTTTGCCAGCGGCAAAGACGGAGAGGTGGCAGAGCGGTCGAATGCGGCGGTCTCGAAAACCGTTGTAGGGTTACCCCCTACCGTGGGTTCGAATCCCACCCTCTCCGCCACGCCTACGCGCTTGCTCTGCGCTTTGTTCCATTGCGCTGTATTGCTCTCTCGACGTACGCAATTGCGCTGCAGGTCTAGGACATTTCGAACTTTTCGGACAAGCGATTGAGATTGTTCGATTAAAAATGTTGCAACGTCCCATCTGCCTAGCAGTTGGTCGATTAAAACCTAATAAAATCAATCGGCCAATCCCGTACATGAGATTGCCGTGAATTTCGGGTTTTTGGCCCCCGCCTTTTCTTAGAGAGCCGTTTTCTATATGTTTGTTCCGTACATGACGATGCCACATCTGCAAAATCAAAGAGGCAAGTATGGATATAATATCATTAATATCTGCAGCTGGTCTGGGCGCAATTTTCGCCACCATTATTCAATCTTGGTTGACTGAAAAAAGGGAAAAAAGACAACGCGTCTATCAAGAAAAGAAAGATGCTTATCTTGGTTTTCTAAATGCAATGTACGTCGCAGAAATTGAACCCACGGAAGAAAATTCACGCAGGGGCGGCTACTGGATGAACGTATCAAAGATAGTCGGCTCAAAAAAGGTGAACGCTTTATTGGAGCAGCACCTTTCGACCAATCCCGTGAACGGAAAAGTTCATCCCGACAGACCAATGGTTCTCAAAGAACTTTATGCTGCGATGAGAAAAGATTTAGGGTTTCCGGAACAATAATCAAGGCGGAAAGCCAAAATGAGTAACACAAAAAAGTTTTGCCACATTCTTCGCAAAAGATCTGCCGAACACACCAATGCTATGGAGCGTATATCTGATTTGCCAGGAATAATGGCATCTATCCTGAGGCAAGAACTGGATTCGATGGTGAGAGTAATTTATCTTTTATCCATTCAAGATGTAGGAACGCGAGAGAAGTTAATTGCACAAACTTTAGACGGGAAAAAGTGGGAGATAGTTAGAAACGGAAAAAAATATAATGTTACTGATCGCGAAATGGTGGATACTTCAAGCCAAATTCATGGTTGGGCGTTGTCTATTTACAAATTTGGCTGCGCGTTTATTCATCTTTCAAATTTTCATGACTACAGTGAACAGAATCCCTTTGACGGATTGAGTGAAATCGACAGACGTGATGTCTTGATGCATCTTCGAAACTATCATAGCGGACCCGCAGCAGATAACCCAAGCTTTGCCGAATTGGCAGATTATTTCCCTGACGTATTTACAAAGATAAAGGATAATCTTGAGTGCTATCTTCACGATCTTGAGTCCAACACAACCGGGGAATGTTGGTGACATACGCTTTTTCGGCCAACCGCAAAATCTCCTGAAACCTACGGATTTTTACTCCCGTGCCCTCCACTACGCTGTCAACATACGCGCGGTCTGATAAAAGTTTGTTTAGTGTCCCGTTCCATCCGCCATCCGCCTTCGCTCAAATTTGCCTACGGCAAAATTGTAGCTTCGGCGAGATTTAGCGAGCCGAGGCGTGCGAAGCGGATGCCTCAACGAAGTAAGCATTGCCAACGAAGGCGGGCAAAAGATGTCCGCCAAAACTTTGGTTAATTGCGCATTTACGGAGCCGGTGGATTAATTTGCGTCCGCCTTGAACGCAAGGCACCTAATATTTGCCAGGCCGCATGAACAGTAATCATGCCCTGTTTGCATCCATATTCCAAGATTTCAGAGCCCGCAACAAAAAACCTTGGATAACCCATAGTGATGGAATCAACAGCAAGCAGACCATGTTCAATGTTTTTTGGACTTAAAGTCTTTGCTGATTCCATAATGTCCTTTAGCGGAATCCACACATGGTGTTTCTTGCCAGCAGGATCAGGCACTAGTACGGATGAGGTTTTAAGGGTCTCTTTTGCAAAGTCCAAAAAACTTTTCTTTCCCTCAGAATATTCTTGGGCCGTTTGCACCCAACTGGAAAAAAGCTTTCTGTTCCTTTGTGGAATGCCGGTCATCATAATTCTCCTTATAAACGCTATTTTTAATGCGCCCAGTTATACATCATGGGAGCTATAAATAAAAAGCATAATCTGTATCAATAATAATATTTTGTTTCACGGCGCAGGGAAAATTTAAATTTGTTTTAGTTAAATTAACCTTATTAACGAGGAATGCCCGAGGCAATTGTCTATGGTTCGCCCTATCAGTTTGTCCACCAAAATTTTGGTTAATTACGCACCTGCAGGCTCTGCAAAAAACACACTTGCGTACCCGTTCGTCACGCGCGGGGAACCTGTTGCGTCCGAGCAGCGGAACGGTTCAGCACCTGTTTGTGGGGGTTGCGTACCTTATGCTTACGGGGCGATTTCTCTCCGCACCCTCTCCTTATCCCAATCGAGCAATTCGGCGACTTGTGTGTCGGAGAGGGTCGCGATGCCTTCCACGGTTTCCAGCCGACGTACGACTTCGGCATAGCAGCCGATCATCGCCTGCTGCACGGGCGTAATACGCGCCTCCTGCACGATGCCTTTGCCGCTTACGATCACAAAAGGCGGCCGCCCACCGGAACGCGAAAGAAAAGCGTCGGGCGTTTCGGAACTATCCGCCACAGGCGCATGTGCGCCGAGAAAGACGACATGATCCGGATACAGCGCCCACCGTTCCTTCGCGAACCGGAGGCAAAGCGGATCGGTCGCTAGATCATGAAGCGACGCATCCGCCGGCATATGGTAGCCATGCGGCTTCCACGCTTTTTCGAGTTCGGTAAAATCAGCATTGTGCGGCTTTTTTATCGTGCGCGGGTAGAGACGGAGGCGGATCAGAACATCGCGCAAAACCCGGTCAACCTTGTCAACTGTCGGCCCACTCACCACAAGCCCGTGATTGCCGAGAATAAAGACATCAGGCGCGCAACCTCCGATCATGCCTTTCGAAACCGCAAGCGCCAGATCGGCCCCCGGCTTTGCGTAGTTGATCCAGACCCACTTCAGTCCGGCAAGTTTTGGCGCCAGGACATGCCGGGCATTATGCCGGACGGCATAAGCTAAAACATCCACGGCATGGACATGCACAACAACCGCGCGCGGCACCAGCGCGTGCAGCGCCGTCTCGATTGACGGTCGAAGCTTTGTGTCGCCCGTCACCGCGCTTGAAAAATCGTCCTGCCCGTCTTTCGCCAAACGGCACGCCTTCGCGAGATCAAGCGGCAGGAATATTTCCTCCTTTTTCGCATTCGCCAGCCATGCGCCAGATGCCTTGACCCATAATTCGTTCCCGTCTTTACACGAAATGTTGCCGCCGGGCCCCTGAACTAAAAGCGGACCGGCCCCAATTTGCGCCGCGTAGTCAATAACTAGTGAACGGGGCATGTATTTTCACCCGACCTTGCTGTTGGAAATGGATATCTTACACAACTCTCTTGATTTATGGAGCATGTCATTCCCGCGGAAACGGGGATGACGTTTGAGACAGTATTTTGATTATCATGCCATTCTTTCATTTTACTATTCTCAAGTTACACTACTTTTTACTGAGCCGGCCCAATAAATCGCGCAATTCCTTGAAGTGTTCGAACATAGCATCCGGCGCGTTATCACCTTCGCCTTTTTTCACGCCCGCATGAATTTTTTGCAAGGCTAAAGCGCCGATGGCCGTGCGCGCGCCCGCAATGTCACGTTCGGCGCTGTCGCCAATCATCCAGATACAATCGCCTTTGGGCCGGATTTTCTTAACGGCTAATTCAAATGGCATCATGAGCGGTTTGTCAGCCCCGGCTTCCTCGCTCGTCACAACGTAGTCGATCGTGCGATCAAGGCCGAAATAGACAACCTTGCGAAACTGAATTTGCGCCGTGAGATCGGTCACTATGGCCGTAGGAATGCCCAGCAAACGTAAATCATCCAGAAAATCCCGCGCGCCCTCGAATAAAACCGCATGGCTCAGATAGGTCCGCCAGTAAGCCTGTTCGAAATCGAGCGCCAGCAGAACCTGCGACCCGAGCCCCATGATCTCCAGCATATTCTGGAAGTACAAAAGGCGGCTGTGCCCCGATGCCGTGCCGTTCAGGCGTTCGCCCACTTCGTTGCGTGCTTGCTCAAAGGCTTGCGTGAAATTCTCCGGCGTGATCGAAAAAGCCTTCACGGCTTTTTCCTGAACCGCTTCCATGGCCGCCTTGTGCGCCGGGCAAAACGGATAAAGCGTATTATCCAGATCGAACAATACGGCGTCAGGCAAACGCTGAAACTTTTTCCATTGGCGCACAGCCGTCATAATGTTCTCCTCCGCATGGCCTGATTTATATGCGACAACACGACCAATTGCATCAAGCCTTCCATGCCGTCTTTCCATTGTGGGCGCATATCCAGCATTTCCGCCATGTCAGGGAAAAGATCGCGCGCGGCCTGCGCCATGTCTTCGGCCGACGTATCCCCCTCGATGCTCAAGGTAACTTCCGAGCTGTCGCCACTGATTTCCATGTCCACATGCAGGCCACAAACTCCCACTAGCGTGCGCACAAGAGCCTCGTCATGCAGGCCATAACGTCCACGTACGGCAAGCTTGAGCCGGAGAGGCCGGGCTTCTTCCGCATCGTCGATATTGAGCGGATGCAAGGGTTGAAGCGAAAGGATCAGATCGGCATGCGCTTCTTGCGGCCGGATAAAGTGTTGGGCGTCTTTTTCACGGTGCTCGAGCGTGGCCTTGACTTTTTCAACGGTACCGTTGCGCTGTATCACGTCGCGACGAAGCTTAAAATACCGCCGGAGGTTTTCGTCCATCGCCAAATAGATGCTGAGATCGTAGCGCTCGCGCAGGATGGGCAAGTAAAGCGCATGCAGGCCGCTGACCAAAATAAAATCGTTGCTTTTCGTGCAGTGGTTTTTGCTTTTCTGGCCACTGACGTGATCATAATGCGGCTTTTGGATTGATTTGCCGTCGGCCAGCGTAATGACATCACGCGTAAATTGCTGAAGATCGTTCGCGCGCGGGTTAAGATGGGTCATCGCCCGCCACATCGGTTTGTGGCGGTCCCAGAAGTGATAGTCGTCGCCGGAAAGCGATACAACCGAATGGCTGCCCAACAAACCCGTCAACGCTTGCGCCAGCGTATCCTTGCCCGCGCCGGAGTCGCCCGCGATGCCAATGACGAACGACCGGCGGCTAATGCGGAAAAAGTCGTTGGCGTGGATCGTTTCGAGCCAGATGCGGAACATGATGATGATGCCCATCGCCAACAGCATTGTGTTCAAAAGACCCTGCCCCTGTTCACCGAGGCTTTCCTTTAAACTGCCGGCGAAGTGATTGACGGCAAGGTTGCCGAATATTTCCGGCTGTTGCATGGCGAGAAAGTTGCTAGCGACGTAAAGCAGCGTGAACCCATACGCCAGCGCGACGGCCAAGCGGCCGCTGACGGCTTGATAGAAAACCAGAAGCGGCAAAACCCAAAGGAACCAGCCGGGCGCCGCGGGCGTGAGCAGCAGGACGAGGAAGAATGAAATGCCCAAAAGCGCGAAAAACAAATTGAAGCTCAGGCGGCGGATGTGCCATGACGTGTACGCCATCAGCAAATATGCCATGGGCAGGATATAAAAGGTCGTGCCGCTCCCACCATTGATCGCCAGCGTGTAGATCTTTTCCATTTCCGGATTGCTGAACAGCATTTTCAACGCGTCCGGCGAAACCAGAAACGGCACGCCGAAAACGCCGACCGCAAGCACCAACCCGGCCAGAAAACGGATAAGCAGGTGGCGCAACGCCTTGTTGCGGTAAAGGTAAATCGCGAACAACGGCGCGGCGAGCAGCATGCTGAGCTTGGCCGAAATAGCCGCGCCGCATAAAACGCCCGTGCTGACCGCGCGCAAACGGCGAAGATTGAAAAGCGCAAGGCAAAGGAAAAAGACGGGAATGATATCGTTCAATCCCAGCCAGTATGTCGCGAACAACAAGATCGGCGACCACCAGTAGGCCAAAAGCAGGCGGCGATCCGATATCGCGATAAGATGGCGCAAGACGATCAAAAGGCCTGCATCCGCCGCCAATAACGTGAGCCCATAGCCCCAATACAGCGGTAGGCTTGCGGCGTGGCACAAAGCCGCCAGCGGCAGGAACGAAAACCACATGACGTAGCCATAAGGGAAGGCCCGCAAAACGCCGCCGGAGCTTAAAAACGCGTGGTAAGGATCGAAGCTGAAGGCCTGTAGGCTGCTCTGGAGAAAAGGCACGTACCATTCCGCCGCCGCCACGGGAAACACTGCCGCGATCAGCAATAAGCGCAGAACCAAACCCGTTCCGAATAAGGGATGTTTAAAGAGAGCTTTCACGCAAGGCCTGTCCGGACACCGCTAGAGATCGTCGCGAGTCTCGCGTAGTTTATTCCGTAATTCAAGGCTGTAGGCGACCGTGCGCCGGATAAACCTGACTTTAGCTTGCCAGTTCACATTCCAGCGTGAGGCGCCATGCGCCCGCGCGCCGAAATAAACCGGGAATCGCCGAATCGACAGCCCTGTAACGCGCGCTTTGTAATACGCATAAAGATCGAGTGAAAAAGCATGCGGTGGCGCATGCCATGTCAAAAAGAAATCCCGCGAGAACATCGTGGGCTGTGCGTTGATGTCCCACAAAGGTTTTTTGAGTATAGCCGTTTCAAAGGCACTCATGCCCACCGTGAAAAAAACGTCCGCCACCGGACGGCCATAGCGGCTGCCCTTCACGAACACATCACGTCCGTAACGTTCAAACAGCTCCAGACCGCGCAAGGCATCCAAGGGGTCCGTTTGCAAATCGGCGTGCGTCCAACCGAGAATGTCGCCTTCCGCGGCGCGAAGGCCGCTTAAAATGCCGAACCCGTATCCTTGATTAACCGGGACGCGCACACTGCGGCAGCCGGGATAACGTGGAAGCCTTTCTACCAGAACGCGCGGCGTGTTGTCGGTCGACCCGTTATCGACCAGCACCACTTCGCGCTGGCCCGGAACGGCAACCTTGGCGCAGCGCTCGAGCAAGAGCGGTAGGCTCGCCGCTTCATTATAACAGGGAATGACGAGCGAAAACTTCATAACGCGACCTTTTCATTCGCCGTATGAGGCCGGAAGACAAAGAACTTCATGCCAAGAAAATTGAGCGTCGCCGACACGCCTGTGGCGATGAGGAAGGCAATCTGCACGGCCTGCCCCCAGTCCTCGAATGTGAAGAGAAAAAGACGGTTCACCAAGACGTTAGCAGAAAGCGTTAAAGTATAAACCAAGCAAAAACGGCCCAGGCTGTTGGGCTTGTGTTCCACGTGCCCAAACGTCCAGGCGCGGTTCGCAAAATAGGCAAAAGCGGTGCCCGTAATAAAGCCGATAGCCTTGGCCGGGTTATAGCCGTTCCCAAACCATAAAAGCAGTTTGTAGGACAGGAAATCCACCAGTACGGTCGTCGTGCCGACGATCAGGAAGATGATGATTTCCTTGCGAATCACGGGCCCTCCTTCGGGAGCGGCGGCACTTTCTCTTTATAGCGTTCCTTCAACGACGCGATGGATTCCTTGGGCACGCGCGGATCGGCTTCGAGTTCGTACGGATGCCCTCGCCATTTGTGAAAGCATGACTGCCAATATTCGAACGTGCGGAGATCATTCGGCGTGCCCCAGCATAGATAGCTATCCACCTCAAAAAGGCGGCAGTCCATATTCAAAGCCAGCGCGTCGTTCATGCAAGTGTCGATATAATATTCGCCGTTCACTTTGCCTTTACGTTTAATCATTCGTTCAACACACCGCTTAAAGGCTTCAGCCGAGCGGAATGTGAAGGTGCCAAGAACAATCGGATCTTTTGCCGGATTATCGAGCGGCACCTTGACCGAAATGCGTTTAATGACATCATCCGCAGTGTCGATCCAGCCGTACATTTTCGGATAACGCGCCGCGTTCGCATAACCGCGCACGCCCCATACGACAACGTCCGTTTTCGGATCTTTTATCAATGCCGCAAACTTGCCGACATCATACAAAGCGCCGTTATCGCACGCGCCGAAAGTGATCGGCCCCGGGGCTTTACCATCCGGAAAAGCCTTTTCCGCCGCTACAAGCCCTTGCAATGCCGTGCACGCCTGCCCTTCCGTCGCGCTGTCCAGCGTTTCGATCAGCGCCGAGGGAAATTTCGTTTTCAGAGCGGCAACGATTTCCTCATAACCCGGCATATCGCGGCGAAGCACAAAGACATAGTGATCCGCTTTTGGTAAATCCCGCGTCGCCTGCAACACCATCGGCAGACCCGAAACGGAAATGAGCGGCTTCGCCGTCGTATAGCCCTCTTTCGAAAAACGGGAGCCAAAACCGGCCATCGGCACGATAACCGTGCCGCCCAGATATGGTCGTTCAGCGGATCCGGGATCGATCAACCGGCTAAACGTTTTCGACCAATAATTATATTCCGCAACATCTTCCGGCGTGCCCCATTGCATAAAGTGCTGCAACTCATACACTGCGATCTTGCGCTTATCAGCCAATAAAGTCTTATAGGCTAAACTTGCGTAATACTCACCCCCGATTTGCAGATTTTGTTCAACCGTTTTACGAAAAGCCTCCAGCATTATCTGACCTGTGGCAAAATAATACGTCCCACTCGATGCGTATTCTTCCATCCGGTTCTCGGTGAACGCCTGCTTTTCCTGAATATCAAGAAGCCAGCCTTTTGCCTCGCGCATGTAGGCGTAATTTGTATCGCCCAGCAAATGCGGATGAAAGCCTTTATAGGCTGGGATCGCGCCGTCGCATTTGCATTTTTTCACAAAATCCTTTAAGTGCGCCCAATTCCAGTAACAGGTAAAATCGCAGTAATTAACTACGACTGGTTTTGCCGGATTGATCAAATGTGCAACTTGGAGAACGGCATGCACAGGACCGTGATTATGCGGCTCGATATCAATAATCCGCGCCTTCAAACAGTAATGCCTGATCGTTTCTTCCATGCGGAAGGCAAATTCGCGGACATGCTGCTTGTTGCAGATGAACAGAAAATCCGTCTCACCCGGGAACATATCAATGACATGCGCAATAATCGGTTTGCCCTCAATTTCTACAAGCGGCTTCGGCATTGCATATCCGGCTTGATTGAATCGTTCGCCAAAACCTGACATGGGAATAACGATTTGCATGCTTTTCTTTTTCTAGCCTTTCGCCAACAAAGTTCTCACCTCGGTTTCTTTGACTTCCGTATACGCTCGAAAATCCAAAACACCGATTTTCTTCTCCGCTTTTTGTAACAAGCCCAAATCCAGCGTCCAGAGCCATGGAAACTTGGTGCAAATGGCATCGCCATGAATGCCTTCCCGCGCGAGCTCTTCCCGGTAACGAATAACGCCTTGATAAAAGACCGTTAGTTCTGATGCGCTATAGTCCGCGCCATATTTGTGCGCGTAAAGTTCCGGCGAACAGACGCAAAGCTTCACAGCAAGCGCCTGCAGTTTTTTTGCCTGCTCACCTGTCATAGGCCGAAACGCTTTATTAATGTCCTGCAAAAGTCCACGCTGCCAGCAATCGACCCAGACCCATTGAGGCGCGGACTGTCTGGCTTTTTTCGTGTCTTCGGTGATGCGAATAACGTCATCAGCGTTGCGGTATTTCCAGACACGGATGCCGCTTTGATGTGTCCCGTTTTGCTCCTGAAAAATATCTGCCTGAACTTCCATTTCATTCAGGAAAAAGAAATTCGTTACCTTGTTCAGCGCCAAAATAGGCTTCACGAATTTTTCGGCATTTTCACGCTTGCAGTCCACCACGAAACCGGCAACGCCCGCTTTCAGAGCCGCAGGGACGTAACTTTCCATTTTGTCCGGAACGGGTTTCGTTTTTGACGGGTGATCCCTCAGGGGATCGTGCATAAGATAGGCGGCGCCTTCGTGAATCTCGACATCGATTTCGACCCAGGAACCGCGTGGCAGTCCGGCCAATTCTTCGATGCGATTTCGGCGGTGAATGACAAGAATGGGGATGGGCATCGGCTTTTGCTCTTCAGAAAGAATCGGCAATAAAACAGCGATTTAAGCTTCTAATGGGATAGCGATAAGTTCGGCAAGTTTTTTTGCTTTATCGACGAAATTCCGCACCTGCCCGATGGGACCGCAGTTGCCAAGCCTCACGCAACATGGAATAGGCTTCTGTGGCATTTTTTCTTGAACTTCCGGCACCAAATCATTCTGCCCTGAAAAACGGATCCAAAGCGTAAAATGTGGGTTGTACCCTTCACCACGCGGTGTGATTAAGGCATCTTTTCCAACAACTTCCATAAGTAACGCTGCTATACGCTCTTGCAAGGCAAGTAGCTCGGGTGATTTTTCAACATACGACCAATACATATCCGATCCCCGCCATGAATTGGTCTTATCCCCCGCTATAAGGGCATTCCGAATGAAAGCTTTAGCCTTCAAAGACGCAAGACGGGCAACTCGAACATTGAGTGTTTCCCCCATGACCGATTCAAGCGCTTTCGTTAGAGAAGCCATTGTTCCGGCATCATTCGGCACCCGGGCATGTATAACCGAGCAATGGGCCCATGAATCGATACTGGCGTTTGGCCGGTTGTTTACCAAGTATTCCGAAGGAGTTAAGGCATTAAGCTTTTCCGAAACATCAACAATCGATTGGTTAAATTGCTTCCCCTCTGAATCGGTCTCATCAGGCATCAGGCAAACGTTCAAGATAACGTGCGAGATAGGCTTAAAATCATTCATTATCAAACCCGGGTTTAACTTGGGATCTTCAAAGGTGCGCACGCGTATAGGGAACATTTAGGCGAAGATTTATTGTGTCCCACATGCCCTTATCATGAGCGATTATAATACCACCGCGATAGGGAATATGATCAATGCCTTCACCGTTCTGCACCAAGGCGATCTCACCCTTTTCATCCATATAGGGAACGCCGTCGAAACGCGCTGCGTAACCGCCGGCTTCTTTCAAAATAAGAGCCGGCGCCAGATGATCCCACGGCTTGAGGCCAGGCATGACGGCAAAATGCAGCTGCCCAGTCAGCATTTTGATATAGGCTCACGAGAAGCAATCCTTGATGTTTACTATCTCGCCGAAAGACGCCGCGCGTTTTTCAATCTCAGCAAATGGCACGCGTTGCCCTGCTCCATTGAAGTAGATCTTTTCCGTAATGGCGTCAAAATAGTTGGCAACGTGAAGCTCACTCATGCCGCCTTTCCACCACTTAGGATCATGAGGCGGCTTTTCGAGCCTGATCCTCTTGCCATTCAGGAATACACCCTGCCCCACGTGCGCTGTAAACATCAAATCCTGACAGGGCGCATACATCCAGCCTGCCGTCACAATTCCGTTAATGACGACCGCAAGCAAGATGCTGAATTCCCTGTCAACATCGGTCAGTTTTTCTTTTGATCGAACCTTCAAAGCGCCACGAGCGAAATTGGCCGTGCCATCCACAGGATCCTGAACCGCTATAATTCCTTCCCCATCGAATTCTTCAAAGGCAGCGATGCGCTGTTCAGGCGTAAGATCATCTTCTTCGCCAATGAGCTTTATTTGGAGATTTTTAAGGTGGGGATATTCCTTAAGCCTTGGGAAAAGATCTTTGAGCCCCGTCACGATCGCCGTGTGGCAACGGCTATCCGCAAACGTCAGCGGGTTTTCATTTTCGGCGCGGAATTTCTGTCCTAAAACGTCGTCAGCTTTATAAGTAAGACCCAATTTCTGTTTGTTCTCAAAAATGGGCAACAAAATCTCGCGACCGCTTCGTCGTATGAGTTCTGTGATATCGTCAAATACGGACCTGTAACGCTCCATAAAGGCCTCCTTTTACCGCCAATACTGTCGTCAGTCCCACATTATGTCCAGCGCGTTTGGATCCTTGATGGTAAGGAAATCGCCGCAACCTTGCTGAATGATTTTTATGGTTAATTTTTTCTTTTCCATCCTCGACGGAACATGAATAACTAATGGCATAAAGCGTTCTTCGCCCGGATTTAGCGGCGTTTGAAGCATGGTTGGCCAAGTATAAGCAGGAACAAGCAAGTTTGTCTCGCGCGTGCGCCAATAAGCTATCAGCTTTATAGACCCTACCGTTCGCGCAACAGGCCATGATTGCGCTGACGTATTCTTAACGCGTACCCGCAAAACATAGAATTCCCGACGACCAAAAAGGTGAGAAAAAAACGGGTTTTTATAAAAATTTTCTTTTTTCATAAATTGCAGTTTGTACCTCAAGTCTGAAAGGCACGTCGTAGAAAGCGGAACGGATTTAGCATCGACTTCCTTCGCATAGATCCTGCTGTATTGTACTTGCGTTGAAGGCAGCGCTGATACGCGAAGAAACAAGGTCGCTTGAGGGACGGCAAAACAGAAGAATAAAAGCGTTAATAGAGCGCGCGATATTTTTTTGCGGCACCACACGCGGCAAAGAATGATAATCGCAAAGCAAACAGAAATCGTTTTCAGATATCCCGTATAATGGCCCATCACCGTATCGCCTAAAAACAAATAGACCGATAAAACGAGCAGAAACGAAATGGAAACAGGCCGAATATATACGACGTTATCAGTCAATAATTGCATTGACTGCCTACAAAACAAACGCAGCAAAAACCAAAAACATGCCGCAATAAGAACCAGAAAAGATAATAAATTTGCGGCCTCAAAAAACGAAGTCATGCCGGGATCAAAACGCGGATGCCCTCCTGCAAAAAGCTTAAGCAAAAATCCGCCCCAGCTTGCCAAAGGAACAAATGAAACAAGACCTTCTTTAACTATATCGACTGAAGGCATATCGGCAAAATGAACATATAGATAAAGATGCCAAGCGCCGAATAAAAAGACCGGAAAACCGGACATAATAAATGCGCGCCATGCTTCGCGCGATAGAGATGACTTTCGATACCGCCAAAATTCGGCCAACAAAACACTTATTGGCACTAGCACATAAATTTCACGCGATAGAATGCTCACCAGAATAGTCACCGAGTAAAACCATCGTTTTCCTGAAAACAAAGCCATTAGAGCCATCAGCAACAACGCATCCGCCCCGGCGTCCGGCAACCCGTTCATAACTGTCATCTGCGTTCCGGACGCCAGCGTCCAAAGCAAAGCCAGAAATGGCGAATAACCGCGTCTCTGCAAAAAAGCAGCAAAAACAAATCCTGCTGCAGCAACAAGAAAAACCGATGTCAGATAAAAAACAAATACCGGAACATAGTCGTAGCCCAGAATGATGCTGGCAACTTTGGACAGGAGAGAAATGCCTATGCGCTGATAGCGATAAGGCGCCAGTTCGACTTTTTCCTTTGCATCCGTTCGCGCAAAAATATCGTTTGCAATCTCATAGTAAAACTGGCCGTCCCAGCCGCTCTTGTCCTTTGGTAAATAGAGAGGTTCAAGCCCTTTCGCCTTCAAGACGTCTGGCATTTCGTACTGGGCGCTTGGTAAAATTAACCAGTCCGGATTGCCGCGCAGCTCGCCGCAAAGGTAAATAACCATAAGGACTGCCGTTATAAAAAGCGTTACAAGCGTCACAAATGACGGGAAAAGAAAGGAATGGCGTTTAGCGAGAGACATGGGCCTTTTTTTCATTGCTTTTCACGGAAAGACGAACGAAGAATCTCCCCAGCAGCGGTTATACCCGATTTCCGGCCCGCTTGCCGAATCGCATCACCAACGAGCAGTCTGAACCGCATGTCGTCTTTATCCGTAACCCGTACGCCTGAGCTTTCTATCATCCTGCCTTTTCATAATGAAGCCGGCACGATACGTGACCTCTTTCAACGACTTTATCCGGTTCTTAGTCGCCTAGGGCTCAGTTACGAAATCATTTGCATCGACGATGGCAGTACAGATCCAACCTACAGCCTTCTCTGCCATGAGCGCGAAAGAGACCTGCGCATCAAGGCGGTTCGCTTTACGCGCAATTTCGGCAAGGAAGCCGCTCTTACCTGTGGGTTACATTTTTCGCGCGGGCGCGCCGCTATTACGATCGACAGTGATTTGCAACACCCGCCGGAAGTAATCCCGCAACTGGTCATGGCATGGCAGGCTGGCGCGAAGATGGTTTACGCCATCCGCCGTAATCGTGACACAGATAGCGACTTTCGTAAGTTTTGTTCAAAAGCTTTTTACATGATCTTCCGACACATCGCGGACATCCGTTTGCCGGAAGGTGCAGGCGATTTCCGTCTTCTTGACCGCGTCGTCATCGATGCTGTAAACGCCCTGCCGGAACGTTCCCGTTTCATGAAAGGCCTTATGACCTGGGTCGGTTATGACTACGCGCTAGTACCCTTTGACGTGGCTCCCAGGCCAGGCGGGCAATCGAACTGGGATTTCTTCCGCCTCGTGCGTCTTGCGTTTGATGGTATTTCGTCATTCAGCACCCTGCCTTTGCGGATTTGGACATGGTTCGGCAGCGTCATATCTCTGATGGCGCTCGGCTATGGTTTATTTCTCGCGCTTCGTACTTTATTGTTCGGCAACGATGTGCCCGGTTTTGCTACGCTTGTAACGGGCATTATGTTTCTTGGCGGCATCCAGTTGCTTAGTCTTGGCGTCATCGGTGAATATCTTTCGCGCGTATTCATGGAAGTGAAAGGTCGCCCTGTATATCTGATTACGGAACAGGTCGGCTTTGACGATTCCGCAAATGGCAAAACCTGAAAAACACCCCTCTTTCTTCAAGCAAAACACGGCGCCGCGTTTGTTCGGCGCCTTTGTTCTTTTACATCTTGTGGCGTGGACCCTTGTCCCCTGGTTAACGAGTTTTAATGCGCCGCTGGATGTGATTGAAGGGTACGCGTGGGGTCGCGAATGGCTAATCGGAACCCACAAACATCCGCCCATGCAGGCTTGGTGGCTTGAAATTCTGGCTATAATCTCGGGCCGTGCGCCATGGGCGCATTATTTTGCAAGCCAGCTCGCCATCGTCATTGCTTTTTGGGCAGTTTGGCAAACCGGACGCCGCATCACGGACGACGGCAAAGCATTGCTTGGCGTTTTACTTCTGGAAGGCATCGTTTATTATAATTTCACGAGCCCTGAGTTTAACCCCAACGTTTTGCAATTACCCTTTTGGGCGCTGGCTTGCTGGTCATTTCATCGCGCCGTGAAAGGCAATCGCTGGTTCGATTGGTCCCTTCTCGGTCTTTGGGCTGCTGCAGGGCTTTATACCAAATACAGCATGACCCTTATTCTTGGTCTTCTTCTTGGGCTTTTGGTCTTCACACCCGAGGGAAGGCAGCGATTGCGCCGTTTCGGTCCATATCTAACATTAGCCATAACCTTTGCGCTCTTTGTGCCCCATTTTAACTGGCTGGCGATACATGATTTTCTCCCCTTCACCTATGCGCAAAGCCGAACGAGTCAAGCCGTCGCTTGGTATCAGCATCTCACATATCCCTTGGGGTTCTTCGCCGCAACGGCTTTGGCATTGGCACCGGCAGCTGTACTCTTTCTTGTTTTCTCTGGCCGACGCTTGCCTCTCTATGGATATGGCGCACGGGAATTAATCTCTTTTGATCGTATTTTCCTCCATGTTGTCGCCCTTGGACCAATAACAGTGTTGCTGCTATTATCGATTATTCTTGGGTTTCGCCCGCGCGACATGTGGGGTGCCTGTTTATGGAATTTTATCGGGCTTTGGGCGATATGCTTCCTTTCACCGATCGTCACCCTCGCGCATTTACGCCGTTTCGCTTTTACTTGGGCCAGCGTCTTTATTCTCGGTATAGTCGCTATTATTAGCTCGAATATCGTCGGCGTTTACTTCACGCAGACCCCCTTGCGAGTTCAATTTCCGGGACAAGCTCTTGCGGAAAAGATCATCGACAAATGGCAAAAAATAACACAAAAGCCATCCCCGGCTTACGTTATCGGCGATACGTGGCTTGCAGGAAACATTTCCTATTACACACCCACGCCTTTTACATCTCTACGCCCGCGTGTTTTTATTCATGGCGATTCTGTTATTAGCCTCTGGATAAATCCAATTGATGTCAAACGTGAAGGCGGCATTCTTGTATGGTGCAGTAATCGTTGCGCGGATATAAAAGTTGCAGAAAATATACCATCGTATTTAATTGAGCGTTTTCCCGACGCACAAATTCAGCAACCGCTAACTCTTTCATGGCAAACTGCGGCTAACATGTCTCCTCTTTTTGTGGGATGGGCTGTCCTTCCTCCCGGCCGTTAAAAAAAGAGAGATGCTCGTAAGTCGCGATATATTTCGTTTGGCCCGCCATGACTTTTGCTCCTCCGCAGACTATTTTGATTGTCGAAGATGCGATCTCCCTCGCTAAGACATATGAAGAATATCTGCAGCGCGAAAACTACAATGTCATTACTGAATATACGGGTAAAGGCGCCTTAGCCTGCTTAAACGAATTTCGCCCTTCTGCCGTTATTCTTGATCTGCATCTGCCGGACATAAATGGACTTGAAATTTTGCGTCAAACTCATGCAGTCCATCCGAACCTTCCCATAATTGTCGTTACGGCTGATACTTCGCCAAAAGCAGCTATAGCTGCTATGAATGAAGGCGCTTTCGATTTTATCCTGAAACCGTTTTCAGCCGCGCGTTTAACGGTTACTTTGCGCAATGCGCTGGAGCGTCTCGCGCTTGAGAAAGAACTGCTTGAATGGCGGCAAGTGCTCGGCCAAAATAATTATCATGGATTCATCGGCCAATCAGGGCCAATGCTTGCTGTTTACCGGGTCATTGAATCCGTTGCCGTTAGCAAAGCTAGCGTTTTCATTACCGGCGAAAGCGGAACCGGCAAAGACATGGCAGCACAGGCATTGCACGCTGCCAGTCCTCGCCGCGCAAACCCTTTTATAGCCATTAACTGCGGCGCAATTCCACATGATCTTCTCGAGAGTACGCTATTCGGCCATGTCAAAGGGGCTTTTACTGGCGCGGTCAGCGATCACTCAGGGGCCGCGAAAAACGCCAATGGCGGCACACTCTTTCTTGATGAAGTCGGCGAAATGCCGCTTGAGCTTCAGGTAAAACTGCTCCGTTTTCTTCAGACCGGGGAAATTACACCTGTGGGCAGTACAAAAACGGAAACTGTTGACGTGCGCATTGTCGCAGCTACAAATCGCAACCCTCAGGAAGACGTTAAGACGGGGCGACTGCGCGAAGATTTATATTATCGTCTCCATGTTGTGCCGCTTGAAATGCCTCCGCTGCGTGATAGGGATGACGATATTTTGCAACTGGCTGATTATTTCCTCCAAAAATTCTGTAATGAGGAAGGAAAAATGTTCACTACGTTTGCCCCGGAAGTCGTCCAGCTTTTCCGCCGCTATGACTGGCCTGGCAACGTGCGTCAGTTGGAAAATGTCATGCGTACGATCATTGTCCTACACGAAGGAACCGTTGTTTTGCCCGCTATGTTGCCTGAAAAACTTCAGCAGTTATCAGATATAAACACAAATTTGACACCGAAGTCGTTGGAACCGTCTGCTGGAAAGGATTTAAGGACTTATTCCGTCCGCCCGCTTTGGCAAGTTGAAAAAGAAACTATACTGCATACGCTCAATCTAACACAGCAGGACGTGGCAAAAGCTGCCATTCTTCTTGAGGTCAGCCCTTCGACTCTTTACCGTAAATTGCAGGCCTGGAAGACTGAAGCTAGGATATAAATGTTTTATTGTAATACATATGTATGCAAACAATATACATATGTATGATTGTTATAAAATATTAGTATTACACAACTTTTGTGTGCTGTTTTTTAAGACACCATTAAGCATAAGATTATAGAAAATGCGGCGATTTACTTTTTTAGTAGGCTCGCCGTGTCATTTGTCTCTCCATCAAAAGAACAGGAAATCCCAGCTGAGTTTAAAAGGGCTCATATCGTAATCGTCGACGACGATCCGACAAACCGTCAATTGCTCCGAAGTGTTTGTGAAAATCTGGGCATTGGAATTATCGATGAAGCAGATGACGGCGTTGAGGCACTTGATCTGATTACACGTTTCCGGCCTGACCTTGTTTTGCTTGATATACGCATGCCGCGTATGGACGGCTTCGAACTTATGCGGAGATTGCGGAGCAATGCTGCCTATGAAGGCCTATCTGTATTAGTGCAAACAAGCCTTCAGGGTGAAGATGATCGTGTGCTTTGCTTCAATCTTGGAGCAACGGACGTCGTCAGTCGTCCTTTCCACATGTCAGAACTCAAAGCCCGCATCCGCGCTCATCTGCGCAGCGCGATTGCATCCCGGGTCTTGTTCGACTTTCGCAACCGGATTCAGGCACACATCGAAATTACGCGCGCTTTTCTGGACGCCATTCTGCCCTCGCCCGAACAATCGGCCGAGCTCGCGTCTTCGTATGGCCTCTCTTGTGCTTCGTATTACCGCCCGCATGACGAGATCGGCGGAGACTTATGGTCTCTGCGCGCGTTAGACGTTGATTATTTGAGCCTGGTTCTAATCGACGCCAGCGCACATGGACTTGCCGGAGCCATTAACACCCTTCGTGTTGATTGTCTTGTTCAGGAATATCACGATGAGTTGCATGATCCAGGTGTTTTTTTAAACAAGCTCGACGCCGCGATGGCCAAAATATCATTTGGCCAGCTTTTTGCCGGAGCTTTTGCGCTAACGTTTAACAAACAGGACGGTGAAATCCGGTTTGCCGGAAGTGGTATCCCTTCGCCGCTTTTGCTTCATCGTCAAAAAGTCCACGAACTGAAAACACGTGGACTGCCGCTCGGCTCCGGCATGGTTTCGCTGACGACATCCGCTATCGCAATGCCAACAGAAGCGTCTCTTGTCCTATTCAGCGACGGCTGGCTGGAAAGCCTGAATCAGGATCCGGTCACGGCCCTTTTACAAACACAAGAATCAGGAGCCTCCCTTCTTGAGACACTCATGCCTGAAAGGCCATTGCTCGATGATTGCACGCTTATCACATTACAGAGGAGATAAGACAATGCCCTTCAAATTCAAGCGTGAAGGTCCGCAATTGGTGGTGGCAGTTTCCGGAGCTCTGACTTTCCACCAGCATTCAGAAGGCGAACAGCTCGTTTATCAAGTCACCACGCTTGTCGACAAGGGTGAAGTCTCCACTGTACGCATGAATTTTTCAGATGTCATAAGGATGGACAGTCATTGGCTGGGTATTCTCATTCGTATACTGCGCCGCGTGCGCGAAAAAAATGCCGAATTCGTCATCGAAAAACCGAACAAGGAAATCAGCCGTTTGTTCGATATGGTGGAACTTAACCGCATTACTGAAATCCGCACTTGACGGAGAGCTTTATGCTTAAACCGCGTTTGTTCGGTTTTCCTTCCCGCTCACATGTGATGATGGCTCAACGTGCGGGTTTCCATTCCTCGACTTTTTTTCTTGGCGTAATGGACAGAAATGCAATGTGGGATCCCTTGACGATGAATCTTATCGTCGAGTGTTTTCCTTTGGGGTTGCTCCTTCAAGCCGATTTGCACCTTATCCTCTCCGAATGCATTGCCAATGCCACGCAACACGGAGAAGCCGAAGCTCTGAGTTTACACGCGCGACGGCGCGGATCTATTCTTTTATTGTCTTTTTTTCAGATTCCGCCCATGATAGAAACTGTGCCTGTTTTATTGTCCCAAAGCAGCAAGGACAAACTACCTGATCTCATGCGAGACGACCCTGGGGGCCTTGGATTCCCTATACTTTTGCGCCTTGCGCGGCGCGTCACGATCACCAGTGATCTTACTCGCTTGCAGCTCTGGTTCAGTTTAAAATCGGCCTGAACCTCGAGCTTGTTTCCTTCTTTCCAGCGCCTATAATGTCGCCCGAACAGCAAGGAACTATTCATGCCCTTATCACAAACGCCGGCGCAGCTTGCCGCCCTGAACGATACAACGGTGCTTGCGAGCGCACGGAATGTGCTGACATCGGAAGGCGAAGCGCTCAAGATTCTAGCCGATCATCTTAACGGCAAATTTGTTGAGGCTGTGCGCCTGCTTGTCGCTTGCAATGGGCGTGTTGTGGTGAGTGGCATGGGCAAAAGCGGTCATGTCGGCCGGAAAATTGCCGCAACACTGGCCTCCACAGGCACACCGGCCCTTTTCGTTCATCCGGGCGAAGCGAGCCATGGTGATCTCGGTATGATCTTATCGGAAGATGTCGTTATCGCTTTGTCGAACTCTGGGGAAACCGCTGAATTGAGCGATCTAGTCGACTACACGCGACGTTTTTCCATTCCGTTGGTCGGTATTACAAGCCGCGCGCAAAGCGCATTGGCGCAAGCCTCGGATGTTTTGTTGTTGTTACCGCCGGAGCCCGAAGTCGGTTCGCTTGGCCTTGCGCCGACGACATCCACAACGATGATGTTGGCGCTCGGGGATGCGCTGGCCGTCACGGCTCTGGAGTGTAAAGGGTTCACGGTGGATGATTTCCGTAACTTCCACCCCGGTGGAAAGTTGGGAAAAACCTTGTTGCGCGTCACCGATGTCATGCATGGCGGTAATGATGTACCTCTAGCGAAAGAGACCGACACAATGGCGCATGTTTTGGTTGTTATGACCGAAAAGCGTTTCGGTTGCGCGGGCATTGTCGATGATTCTGGAAAACTCATCGGCATCATTACAGATGGAGACTTGCGCCGTCATATGGGCAATGGCCTTACGGAAAAAACCGCTGGCGCCGTCATGACCCGTAACCCGATGAGCGTAGCGCCACGTTTGCTGGCGGCCGAAGCCCTCAAAACGCTGAATGAAACAAAACGCATGCAGCTGTTTGTCGTGGAAGACGCCAAGCCTGTTGGAATCTTACACATCCATGATCTACTGCAAGCTGGTATCGCCTAATTCTTTTCAGGCTTAAATCAGTTTACAACCCGCCATGTGCCGTCGCGACTCAAACAAGCTGTGCCTTGAATATTCTGCGCGATACCATCGACGATCTGAGTCGTTTCATAAGATCGGCAAGTACGGCCCTGACCGTCCGTAAACGTTTCCGATGTCTGGTTGGCCGGAATGGAATTTTGAGCTGGTATAGGTACAGTATATGTCACAGGGGGTTGCTCATAAACAACGACAGGCGGCGGCGTGACAATGACCGGTCGGCGGTGGTAGTGCGGGTAATAAGGCGGATAGGGATAGGCATGTGGCCCCCAATAGGGACCCGAACAACAATTGGAGCCAGAGCTAAAATAAAACCCGACACGTCCACGCGCCTCAGCCGAATGCGCAAGACAAAGCGCCACAATAACTGTCAAGATGGCAACGACGATTTTGTTCATAGGATACCTCATAAGAAACGATGGACCATAGGCCTTCCATGAGTTTCTATTCTACCCCATTTATGGCGATACAATGGCTACAAAAGCATATCTAAACGGGGGACAATCAGCCCTTCGCCAAAGCGTCAAATTCAAGCAGCTCTTCCACCAGAGCCGGGAAATCTTTAAAGGCAATCATGTTCGGGCCGTCGGAAAGCGCATGGTCTGGATCGGGGTGCGTTTCAATAAACAGCGCCGCCACACCGACTGCCACCGCCGCCCGCGCAAGCACAGGCACATACTGGCGTTCGCCGCCGCTGCTTTCGCCCTTCCCGCCCGGCTGCTGCACGGAATGTGTCGCGTCAAACACAATAGGATAACCTATCTCAGCCATAATCGGCAGCGCGCGCATGTCGGACACGAGCGTGTTATACCCAAAACTCGCCCCGCGCTCGCAAAGCAGAATGCGTTCATTGCCTGTTGAAGCAAGCTTGGCTGCGACATTTTTCATATCCCATGGCGCAAGAAATTGACCTTTCTTCACGTTCACAGCGCGTCCTGTCGTTCCTGCCGCCAGCAGTAAATCCGTCTGGCGGCAAAGAAACGCCGGGATCTGCAAAACATCGACGACTTGGGCCACTGGCGCGCATTGCGCTGTCTCATGAACATCCGTCAAAATCGGCAAACCCGATGTCTCACGCACTTCCGCAAGAATGGGCAAAGCTTTTTTTAGGCCGAGGCCTCGTTCCGTTTTTATCGACGAACGATTCGCCTTGTCGAATGAAGTTTTATAAATTATTCCAACCTTGTACTTCGCCGCCACCTCGGCCAACGCCGCGCTCATTTCTAATGCTTGTTCACGCGATTCAAGTTGACAAGGCCCAGCGATGAAGCTCAAGCGTTTATCGTTTCCAATCGTCAGCTTGCCGCCTTTTGGCAGAGCGATGTCCACATGTTTAGGCATAATCGGATTCCTGCATTTCCTTTCGTTGCCGACGACGGTAGCTGTACCAGCCATATGGAATCATTGCGAGATAAAGCAGACCCATCGCTGACAGCGTCAGCCACGGATTTGTGACAAGAGCGGCAACCAGTAAACATGCACCTGCCAGCGTCGGCGCAACAAGAACCGGCGCAATGCGGCGGCCCTTCATCGACAATGTTGGCAACCGGCTTACCATCAAGCCACTGACAACAAGCATCCAAACAGCAAGAAATTGGGCGGGCGGCTGAATAACCGGACCGTATTCCAGAACTAGGATAAGCGGCAATATTGCCAATCCCGCGCCCGCCGGGGCTGGAACACCAGTGAAATAACTTTTGGTCCACTTGGGCGCCGTGTGATCTTCAAGCATTGTGTTAAAACGTGCAAGACGCAACGCCATGCACGCGACGAAAGCAAGTACGGCAATCCACCCAAGGCTTCCACCGCCGCTTTTCAGAGTCCACAGATAAAGAACGAAAGCAGGCGCAACACCGAAACTGGTCAAGTCTGCCAAACTATCGAGCTCGGCCCCGAACTTGCTGGCAATGTTGAATAGCCGCGCCACACGTCCGTCCAGCACATCAAAAATGCTCGCCAAAACAATGGCGATGACGGCTTCCTGCCATTTTTCAAGCAGCGCAAAACGTATGGCGCTTAAACCGCAACAGAGAGCCAGCATTGTCAGCATATTAGGCAATAGCCGCGTAAGTGGCATATCGCGCATGGGGCGTCGTCTTTCCCCGTTTTCCGTTTCTTCCATTAGCGTATTTCTCCCTGCCGTGCCGTCTCGTTCGACATGCAATCCGCCAGCACCGTCTCCCCTGCCAGCATATGCTGGCCCACCGCCACCAATGGCTGAAGCCCCGGCGGCAGATAGACATCCGCACGGCTCCCAAAACGTATGATGCCAAAGCGTTCCCCGGATTTCAGCTTGTGCCCCATTCGGATCGTGCACACGATGCGCCGTGCGATCAAGCCCGCGATCTGCACAACGCCAAGCCTTTTTCCCGCATAAGGATGATCTCCTTCCATCTCAAGCGCGATGGACATGCGTTCATTGTATACGCTCGTCTTATCCAGCGATGCGTTAAAAAACTTGCCTGAACGGTAGAACGCGTGAACCACTTGCCCATCCGTCGGGCTACGATTGACATGAACATTGAACACATTCAGAAAAATGCTGATGCGCGTGTGCGGCTCTTGCGGCAAGCCAAGACCAACATCGGGGACAACTCCCTGTATGGAAACGACACGTCCATCGGCAGGACTGACGATCAGACCACGACGAATGGGCGTTACGCGGATAGGATCACGAAAAAAATAGGCACACCATGCCGTCAACACAGAACCGATCATAAACAACGGCCATCCGCCCATAAGCGACAAGACAACCGTAGCGCCGGCAAACAGTCCGATGAAAAGCCACCCCTCATGGTGGATGTGCAGGGAAATCTTGTGCGGTTTGGTCATGGTCAACCAGTAAAGTTATGGATTGGCCAAAAATAGCGGACTCCGAAGCCTTTGGAAAGGGCTGATAAACGAGGCTAACCCTACGATTCATCTTCCTTTTATGGCCCCAACCAGAAAGAACCCCATCTATCGCTTTGCCGCCAGCCGATGCTCCACGGACGTTGCGCTCGCGCTTGTCTTGAATGACGAATAATCAATCCTTTTGTTGTTTCATATACCGCATAAGACCCGTGATGGCGTAAAGATTCTCGGTTTATCAGAACACTTTTCCCTTCGTCACAGACCTGGTCACTAACAGGCAAAATAATGACCGCGTGATTATTCCGGCATTCCTCTGCCAGAGTCGCAGGATTTCTTATCCACGCCACCGTATCTTTCGCGCCGCGCCAAATGCACCGGGATTCCGTGCAGCTTAATGGCGGTTCCTCTGCCATGTCTTCAAGAAATATTAACTCACTTTCCCGGACATTAACGGGATGTGCCCAGTAATTACCAATAAACTTCTCGTGTTTCTCATAGCTTGTGATTAGCAACGCACGCGGTTCTTCGCGTCGCCACCCCACTTGCTCTCCATTTGGGCTTATGAAGATAACAGGACGCGTACCGAAGAATGTAAGAATAACGATTGTTATCATCACGGCAAGCCCAATCCAGCGTTTTGGGCCTAGTGTAAAACAAAAAACAAGGCCTCCGAATGTGGCTACGATCAAAAAAACTATAGGCATCGCAGGTGGCGCATAATGCGCGCCGGGAAGATCGGCAATGTTTTGACTTATCCAGATAAGAAGCCCCACTCCCGGCTTCAGAAGGCGTAAAGGCCATTCAGCCAGACCAAATGGCCAAAGCAACATGACGAAGACACACACTGGCATGAGCCAAAAGCTCGTTAGCGGGATGGCCAGTGTGTTGGCGAGCATGCTGTAGATGCCCGCTTCCTGAAAATGATACAGACAGGAAGGAAGCGTTGCGACAGTTGCCACGAATGACATCCCAGCCAGTTCGGTCATATGGCGCGCAACACTCCAATACCATCCCTCACGGCCGGGAAAGAGCCGCCAACCGCGGCGGCGCGTCCAGTCATGCACCGATATAAGTCCCAACACGGCGCCAAAAGAAAGCTGAAAAGCTGGATGCAGCAACATTTGTGGCCAAATAAGCAGAATAACAAGTGCTGCCAGCGCCACGGTGCGCAAGGAAAAGCTGATGCGGTCGAACATGATGCCCAATAAAGCGACACCCGCCATTAAAACCGCGCGGCGTGTCGGCACGGGAGCGCCGACTTGCAGCGTATAAAAAAGAATAGCCAGTATCGCCAAAAAAGCTGACCATTTCTTGATCGGATATCGAAGCGCAAGAGTCTGAAAGCACGCGAAAAAGGCCCGGCTCAAGAAAAAAACAATCCCCGCGACGAGACCCACATGCAATCCCGCTATGGCCAAAAGATGCGCGAGACCAACCGTGCGCATGGCTGTTGCCGTCTCAAGGCTGAGCGAGGTTTTATCACCTGTCAATAAAATGATGGCAAGACCGGCATAATCGCCATCAAGCGTTTGCTTGACCTTCGCCTGAAGATTTCGCCGCAACTTCGCGAACCAGAGCATAAAATCGCCTGGGGTTTCCTCAGGATCCGAAACCTGAACTTTGCCCATAATATAGCCTGTTGCGCCGATGCCTTGAAAAAACCCGTTCCGGCGAAAATCAAAACCGTTCGGGTTTAAGGGTTCCGACAACGGCATAAGCTGGGCGAGTGCGTGAATGCGCTGGCCAGGATGAACGTCGCCAACATGTTTATTGAGCCTTTCTGCGACGACCAAACGGATACGCCGAGGCATTCGATGGGCAGGCAATTTTTCAATCGTCAAATCTTCCAGAAGTAGCCGCCGCCCTTGCTGACCCTTCCCATGTTGTTCGATATCCGCGATAACGCCCGAGACGGTTGCGGGCCCCAAAGGCCAGTCCAGTAACGGCGTCCCATATAAGTGGGTAGCGATTGATGCCAGCGTAAAACCTAGAAAAATAAGAAAATAGACACGGGCAATGAGCGATTTTTGCCACCGTATTACAATGAGAAACGTTAATAACGTAAGTAGCGCTGCTTCAGTCAAATTGGGTTCATATGGCCACCCAAAGTATGCGCCAATACCTATGCCAAGGACAACCGGCGTCCATAAAAAGAGGCGTGGCTGTTCCTCTTCCCAGAAACGCCGGACAACCCCTGTTGCGAAAGGCATACTCTTACAGACTAATTTCATTGTTTTTCAAATTGTTAGTCTCATGGATATAGGCAAGGCATTAAATCCATGTTAAATAAGCCCTGCTAGATTGCAATCGAGTCTATCCGTCGTTGGAACATCCTGAATGGTGTAGGCCATTGGTGGCGTTGCCTTTTTTATGTTTAATCCTAAAGCCCTTCTGTCTTTCGAATCTGCATGACCTTGTCCGCTACAAAACGCCCTACCCCCCAGGACTTGCACTTACTGGCAACAGATACAGATCTGTTTTTAAGGCAAGTCTGGATCCCGAAGGCAAGTAACATTCGTTTTCAGGTTGAAGGCGTTTTCTATCAAGCGCGATATCAGCCGGATGGCGAAGGCGTCCGCTTGCAGATCTGGGCCGAGCTTGGTTACCTGCCTTTCTCGCTCGAATCCGCTCAGCGCCGCCGCATGTTAATAACCATTCTTGAAGGCACAGCAATTTTAAAGGAAACCCAATTTGGACTCACCGAAAAAAAACAAATTATCGTGACCCGGACCTTTAATGTTCCAAACATTCAACCTCCGGGATTCATTTTTATTTCGCTTATAGCCTTCCTGCAAGAAGCCCGGCCCTTTTTAAAACTCATTGCCGAGTGCATGTAACAATCAAGCTTACATCTTGTTAACTTTTCGCTCGTTAAACTAACAGGGCGTCATAATATAAATTCGAGCCCTCTTTAATGCCCCCCTTTCAGGAAAAAGCTTTGACCCTTCGTTCAGTCGCTGTTTATTGCGGTTCATCCAGCCATGCAAGCAATGACCTCAAGCACGTCGCGCGCGCCGTTGGCGCCACCTTGGCTCAGCATAAACTCCGTATCATATATGGCGGTGGGCGGGTTGGTTTGATGGGTGTTATGGCTGATGCTGCGCTCCAGGCCGGTGGCGAAGTTATCGGCATTATTCCCGAACACATCCGCATTCGTGAAGTCGACCACCAACACCTCACTAAACTACATATTGTCGACAATATGCACACGCGTAAGCGCATGATAGTTGAAATGTCTGACGCCTTTATTATTCTGCCCGGTGGGTTCGGGACACTGGACGAAGCATTCGAGGTTCTGACGTGGAAACAGCTGGGGCTACATAACAAACCTATCATCATTTACAACCCGCAGAAATTTTGGACTCCGCTTATCCGACTAATTGAACATGTGATGGCAACCGGCTTTGTGCCACGTGAAGACCGCGCTTTTTATAAAGTTGCCGACACACTGGATGAGCTGTTAGTGGATCTCGCCGCGCCCATGGGGCCTGTCATAGATCCCGCGACGAAGTGGATCTAAAGGGCCGTTTACGACAGCCCTTTCCGGCCCATTTCCAGATATTTCGCCTGCCGTTGGACGATAAGGGTCCGGCCGTCGAGTTTCATTAGCTCGGCCAGCGTTTGCGTAATCGCTTCACCGACGGCTTTGATGGTTTCTTGCGGTTGGCGATGCGCGCCGCCAAGCGGCTCTGGAATGACATGATCGACAACGCCTAATTCACGCAAATCCTGCGCGGTAAGACGGAGCGCTGCCGCAGCGTCCGCCGCATGCGAAGCGTTGCGCCATAAAATAGACGCACAGCCTTCCGGCGATATGACGGAGTAAATGGCATGCTCAAGCATCAGAACACGGTCGCCCGTTGCAATCGCAATTGCGCCACCGGAACCGCCTTCCCCGATCACGCATGAAACAAGCGGCACTTCGACGGACAGACATGTTTCAATCGAACGCGCGATGGCTTCGGCTTGGCCGCGCGCTTCGGCATCGACGCCTGGAAACGCACCCGACGTATCAACCAAAGTGATAATGGGCAAATCGAATTGCGCGGCAAGTCGCATCAGGCGTTGCGCCTTGCGGTAGCCCTCCGGTTTGGCCATGCCAAAATTATGTTTGATACGGCTTTCAGTGTCCTGCCCTCGCTCTTGAGCAATGATGACGCATGCCTGTCCGGAAAGACGCCCAAGGCCGCCGATAATAGCGTGATCTTCGGCAAAACAGCGATCACCGGCCAGCGGTGTAAATTCCGTTATCAATTCTTTGATATAATCCAGCCCGTGTGGGCGGTCGGGATGGCGTGCAACCTGCACTTTTTGGGCAGGGGTCAGTTTGCCATAAATATGACGCAGCTGTCGGTTAACCTTGTCTTGAAGGCGCCCCACCTCATCCGCAATATTCACCCGGCCGCCATCCGACAAGTGACGTAACTCTTCGATCTTGGCCTCAAGTTCGGCCACGGGTTTTTCAAAATCAAGGACTTGCATGCATATCCACGCAAAGAAGACAGACGGCAAAGGCCAGCGACCAGACCTTCATACATCAAATGAGCTCTAACTTACAATGGCCCGAAAATTAACGTTAGTTTTTGATGCCAGTCTTTCGGTAATGAACGGCATCGATGAAATCTACGCCTTGTTTGTAGTAACCGCGCCGGACATTTGTGATAACAAACCCGCATCGCTCATAAAGATGCCGGGCTGCTTCATTGTTGGCAGCAACTTCCAGAAGTGTATCCTTTGCAGCATCGGTTTCAATAATCCGCATTAACAGTTTTGCACCAATACCCTGTCGCCGCTCCTGAAGTCGGACGCAGAAAGTCAGAACTTCTTTCTCTTCCGCCGTTACCTGACAAAGGATAAATCCCGTCAATTGATCGTTCGCAAAAGAAGCCCAGCCTTGCGTCGTGCATAAACTTAGGCTGCCTCGTAGTTGATCGACGCTCCAGCAAGCTGCGCCGAAGCTCTCAGCGTGAATTCTCGCCAACGAAATAGCATCGGCCAAACTCACTCGGCGAATCACGATCTCAGGTGCAGCAACCATTCTCCGGGCCCGTCTTAGCAAAAGTGACGTCCGGTGCGCGTAGATAAAGCGGACGCGCCAAGAAGTCAGGATCGTTGATTGCAATACCAGCCGCTAAAACCGCTGATGTGACTACTTCCGGCTGGGTTGCTTGCCCCACAGTTGTGGATGGCGGCAACAATCCTCGCAACAACTCCTGAGCATCGCCAACAACCATTAAGGGCGCATTCTTTCCCGTCAGCGAAGCAATTTCTTCAGGCATTAGCATGCATGGCTCAGCCGTTTCACCTGATGCCGGATAAGAACAACAAAACAATTCCTGCCTTTTAGACTGGAGAACGACAAGAAAATTTCCTAAATGAGTTTTGTATTGTTCCCGGTAAATCCGGAAACGATCAATTCCAACAACGGGCTTATCCGCCGCCAAGCCAATGCCGCGAGCAGCCGCTAAACTGATACGCAAACCTGTAAAACTGCCGGGCCCACGCGTCACAGCAATGCGATCAAGCTGTGGAAAATCAAGCTCTGCCCTTGACATAACTTCTAAAATCAACGGCATAAGACGCGCATCCTGCCCGCGCTCCATACGTTCTTCCGCCAGCGCCTGCACAACGCCATCCTGCCAAATGCATACGCTGCAAGACGAATTGGCACAATCGAGGCTAAGAATACGCATAAGAAAATCTACATTCCGAATGGATAGTTTTCATCGAGTAAAGGGCCATTCGTCCAAACTGGTTTTAGTGCTTTGGCATATGCAATAAGGCAACGCAGCGCAAAATCCGCGCGACCACGCAAGTATTCGTCATCTTTATCCGCAGGTGCATCGCTGACAAACATTTTTTCGCAATCACGCACAATTAAGTGTTCTGGTACATAACAGATGCGCGTGTTCTTATAACCGCTGGTGCGTAGTTCGTTAATTGGATATGCACCGCCGCGGCTTGACGAAACAGTTACAATCAACCCTGGTTTATGGCCCACATCCCGCGCCGAACAGTAAAGAAGAAAATTTTTCAGACCGGACGGAACCATTCCATGCCATTCCGGCGCGATTACAACCAACCCATCTGCCGCTCGCAGCCGTTTGGCGTAAGGCTCCCATTGTTTAATTAAAGCGCTGTCTGCGTGCCACGCGCTCTCTTCCCAAAGAGGCAATGGATTTCCGGTCAATTCAATAATGTCTTTTGAGGTTCCTGTTTCGATTGAAAGCAAGCGTTCCGCCATATAGTTCGCAACGCGGGCCGACTGCGAAGCCTTTCGGTGACTGCCGCTTATGAGGACGATATGCATGAATCCTCTCTCAATTCGAGCAACTGGTTGGCAATGCCTCCACATCGACAAGAATACCATTTATAGAAAAATCGCCATAATCGATCTGCATATAACGTGCTACGCCATTATCCTGCAATGTCAGGTTCATTTCATAATCAGGCTCTCCTGTTTCGGATTCCGGCTTGAAGAAAGCCAGCCTAATGGGCCATGCGGGATGAGCCAACAATGGCTTGCTTCGTAATTCGGGTGTTAGTTCCGTTTGGGATATCGAGTTAATGCGTTCACCGATAAAAGAACTTATATCGGCTGATCCTTCTTCGTCCGAACCGTCAAATACCCGGCGCATGAAAAGTTTTTCCCCTTGTGCGGCCTTTTGAAGAATGAGTGTCGTATGAGAGGAAGGAAACAAGGTATCAATTGGCAACACAGCTTCTTTTTTTTCGCGCGGAATACTATATTTGCCTATACCTCCTTTTTCCGTCAACAAAGCGCGTCCTCGATAATTTTCCGTCTCTTTACCATTGGTCGTGCGTCGCACATTGAAATTATACTGCTTGCCATCCTTCGCCTCCCACGTAATGACCGAACTGTTCACGTCGGATTCATCTCCTTCAGTATAAACAAAGTGCATCTGCAGATGCTGCTGAACAGCCCACCCATCGCAAGCGTCCGCCCATTCAAAAAACATTTTGCCGGAAATATCCGAAATGCTACTTCCGCTTTTCGCAGCATTAAGAACCATGTTATATATTGCCCGGTGTGGTACGATGGACATTGTCGGAAGTGCGATGTGTTCAGGCGCGGTTTTTGACGTTGCTGCTTCCACCATCATCAAGTATGTGAACTTACGGTCTGCAAGTGGCTTCTCGAACGCGCGCAAAAGGTTCCCGGCTTGGCTGATGCCGGGCCATATAAAAAGCGCGGTCAAAACTACGTACAACAAACGAAGCTTCATGGATTAGGGCCCAGTAGTGAATGATGGTAAAACAAGTGATTGATTAATTTACTGTTACCATGATTTAGGCATTACTGGTAGAAGGGAATTTGTCCTGTTTAGACACAAGACTATGTCATTTATTGATTGTGGTTGGCGTTTGTCAGCAACAAAATCCTGCCTATTCAACCGCTTAAATTGTCTCTCTTTCATCACAGATATCATTATTGTATCGAAACAAGTTAGATTGTTTTTGAAAAGCACGGTCACGATCAGATAGAATGTTTCGCTCTTCAAAATCTTAGGAGGTTTCAAATGCTTCGCAAATTACTTCTGACAACTGTTGCGGTTGCCGCGTTCGCTGTACCGGCGATGGCTGCACCGACCCCGGGTTATAATTGGACGGGTTTCTATGTTGGCGGCAACTTCGGCGCCAATTGGAATAGCTCAGCTATCAAAATCCCAAACTATGTCTCGTCGCATAATGATATCGACACGACGGCGTTCACCGCGGGTGGTAAAATTGGTTACAATTATCAGATTAAACGTTTTGTCCTCGGTGCCGAAGGAAGTATGGACTGGACCCTCAATAAAGGCAAATATGCGACGGGTGTCAGCACAGAAGAATATGAGATTGAACAAAGTTGGCAGGGCGCTTTTGTTGGCAAGGCCGGTTATGTCCCCGTGGACAATATTCTGGTTTACGGCAAAGGTGGTCTGGCCCTTGCCAATATGACCGACATGCACTTCATTCCTGCTTTGGGGTGGGGAAATAAAGCAAATACTTATGTTGGCTGGACGGCTGGTGCTGGTATTGACTATGCCGTGTACAACAACTGGATTGCGGGTGTTGATTATGCGCGCGCTCAATACGGCGGTGAGGACTTTACCTACGCAGGTCCTGTTTCTGTTCGTCCAACAACAGATACGGTAAAAGCCAGCATTACATACAAGTTCAACAACTTCCGGTAATAAGCCTCTATTAAAAGCCAGCATTCGCGTTGCGGATGTTGGCTTTTTTGTTGCCGTTTTCCGGCCAGGATTAGTGTCCTGTGACAATCACATCAAAAGTTGGCAAAGCTAATGTTCCGACATCCTGAGTGCCATCCACAGTTATCTTGATGCCAAGTGAAAGATTTTTTCCCGTCCCTGGAGGCGGTTGGCTTGTCAAGCTGCACGTCCCCGGAGAACCGCCATCATACATACAGGTTGCATCGGATGGCGTGGCGCCGTTATGGGCCACATAGTTTCCAACACTTATATCTATTTCCTGCGTTTCTGAACCATAGATAGTCAGGCTGCCAGGTTTGACCGTGCCGCCGATCCAAACACCTCCGCCAGATGCCGTAACCGTTCCCGTCGGAGAAATTGTATAGACGCCCGCCTGCAGGGCTTTCAAAACGCCGAAATTAATGTCGTCTTCTTTACTGACGACAAGCGGCGAGTCAAAACCGATGTTCACCTCCAGCGTATAAGTGGAAGCGCCAAGGTTTTCGGGCCATAAGGACAAACAAGTTAGCGCAATAATCGCGCCTGTTTCTAATCTCATGACAAAAAATATGTGTTAAAAAATAATCCAATCTAATGCGGTTAGAATAAACGATGTTTGCTAAAGAATAGAAAAAGTTGGCGGTTAAATCATAATAAATCTAAATTTGTTTTGTGTTTTGCATAGTTAGAAAGCTTTCGCCGCACATCCCGACGGGAAGAAGTAAAAAATGTTCCTCTAAAATCATAGTCTTAAGCAAATCCATGCTTGTTATATAGTTTGTAAACATCCGTTAACAACATAAGGTAGTTGAAAAAGTAAATTTTCGTACTTGAATCAAGATATTGTTAATTTTTCTTCGAAGCGTTCAGAATTTTAGTTGTTATTTAGCAACAACATGACCCAACTCGCTATGTTTTTGTAAAAAGATTAGGGTTGTCGAATCATTATTAAGTCCTTATTAACCGCAAGATGAGTATGGGTGAACTTGCGCGAGTAACGCCGTATGCGTTCCATTTAGTTTTTGTTTGCATGTGGTTGTTTGCATTCGCTTTATGTTTCGATTTACCCACAACCTCACCAAAGGAGGAGTAACAATGAAAATTAAAAAATTGGCCATCGCCGTTGCAGTGGCAGGTACCCTGGCGTCAGGCGCAGCCCTCGCGGCAACGCAGTCCGTCACAGCGAACATCGACTTTGATACGGCTCTTGCTCTTACAAAAAACCAAGATATTGAATTCGGTATCGTGAAGGCCGCGCAGTCCGGCACCTATACAATCAGCACAGCCGGCGTTGTCACGCCGACTTCTGGCGGTGAAGTCATCGGCGGCACCCCGCAAGCCGCGGATATTACCATCGAAGGTTCGGCAACCCAAACAATCGACATCACGGCTGACAACTACGCGGCTGAGAACGGCGTTACACCGTCCGCAGCGACTTGTAGTTATGACGGTGGCGCAGAGGCAGCTTGTACGACCTTCTCGAACCAGGCAGCTCCTGATACGGGAACAACCTTGCTGGTCGGCGTGCAAGTCGTTGCTGACGGCACACAGACCGCCAGCGAAACAGCGACACCAACATTCGACATCGTTGTTACCTATAACTAATAGAAATAGGCGCAATTAAAGTTAAAAACAGCGTCAATATCTAAAAAGGCGGCATTTCGGTGCCGTCTTTTTTTTATGCGTTTTTACTTAATTGAGTTGTTTTCCTCTGAAAGTAATATCCGTGTTGAATATGGGCTTTTAACCGCTTATTAAGCCTAATGCTGACTCCTATCGGAAGCCAACATTGGGTTGACGCGAGAGCCATGAATTTATCGGGAAAAAAGAAGCTTTTTTTTGCTTCGGTTTTTGCGGCAGGATTCTTTTTATCCGCCCGCGCCTATTCCGCCTCGACAATGGTTTCCGCGAATATCAGCTTTGACACCGCGCTTGTCATATCGAAAAACAACGACATCGATTTCGGTATTGTGAAAGCCTCCACGAGCGGCACATATACCATCGACACCACCGGCGCGGTAACGCCAAGTAACGGCGGTGAGACGGTCGGCGGCAGTCACCAAGCCGGCAATATCAACCTCACCGGTTCAGCCTCGCAGATGGTGGATATTTCCGCCACGAATTACGCGGCCAACAACGGCGTTACGCCATCGAATGCTACCTGTTCTTATAACGGAGGCGCCGCTGCGGCGTGCAGCCTGACGAGCCAGACGCCGCCGGGCGCGGGCAAGACGTTACTGGTCGGCGTTCAGGTCGCCGCCGATGGCACGCAAACGGCGGGAACGAGCGCCACACCGACGTTCGACATTGTCATCAACTATCATTAATTTCCGTCCAAAAAAATTCAGCCGTTCGCTTTTCACAAACATTGACAAAAGTGCGAATCGCGGAAGGCATTTTTTTGTTGTTTAAAAGTGGGTTATTTCCGAATCGGCAACCCCTTTCTCATTTGACAATTCGAGGCGCGCGCCTAAGCCTTAACGCAATGTTAACGCTGCCGTTCCTGATTCGAAAAACCCATGCAGAACAAGAAATTTTGGCCTCTTCACCGTACGTTTTTTCATGTGTGGTTTTTCTGGCGGTCTTTTCGTCCGTCTTTCTTACGCGGCCTGCGTTAGCTGAATTGACAATTAGCGTTTCGGAAGTGCAACGGATGGGGTGGGGAACGATCTCAATCCCCGTTTCAGGATCTGAATATCTCAACCTGAGCCCCGCCAACAGCACAACGTCCGGCACTGGCAATGTTCTTTTCGGCTTGTCCAGCCGAGGTGAATACAGACTGAAGAGCTCCGAGGAAGGCAGTGGCACATTCACGATCGACATTGGAAGCATTTCCACGGGTTCCTCGTATCTCACGCTGGATAATTTCCGCGGTATTTACAACTCAACAAGCATTGACAGCTTTCCGTCGGCCAGTTTTCAACTGCCTTCCACATCCGGGGAAATTTTGTACCTCGGCGCGCGCGAAACCGTGAGCGCGGGCATGACCCCGACAACACTTACACCGACTTTCGACATCATCATCATCATTCAATGAGAACAGGAGATAAGGAATGAAGAACATACTTTCAAGCGGGCGCATTCCGGCGTTCTTTTTTGCGATAAGCCTCGTGGTTGCCAGCCCAACGGTTTGGGCGAAGAGCGCAGAAATGACACTTATTCCAACACGCGTCGTACTCGAAGGAAACACGCGGTATGCCACCGTTACTGTCAAAAACTCGGGAGATGGCGTCGGCCGTTACCGCATTGAGCTTATCGACGCCTCCATGGGCGAAGAAGGCGGCGTTCAGTTACGCGAAGACGGGTCGCGCGATCCATTTTCAGCCCTCGACATGATCAGCATCTCGCCACGCAGCATCACCCTGAAACCCGATGAATTCCAGACTATTCGCCTTCTCGTGAAAAAAAAGGAAGGAATTGCGGATGGCGAATACCGTTCGCATCTGAAAGTAAAAATGGTTGAAAACGATCTGGACGCCGAAACCGGCAAGCCTAATGCGGAAAACGCAGCTATTGCCCTGAAGCCTAAACTGGTGATGGTCATCCCCGTCATCATCCGGTATGGCGAAACGAGTTACAAAGCTACGCTTGAAGAAGCCAAAATTGTCGAAGGCGGCGGCGACAAGCCAAACCCGCAAGCGCGCCTTGTGCTGGGGTTTGAAGGCACGCGTTCATTGGTTAGCGATGTAAAAATCACGCATGTCGGGACGGATGGCAAAGATACTCTACTTAAATTCTTCCCGGGCGTTGCGATCTATCGCGGTACAGCTAGACGGGCAATCAATATTCCGCTGGAAGTACCGGCCGGTGTCAATATTCGCAGCGGCAAAATCACCGCCACACTTCTGACTCAGGAAAAAGAAGGAGGCAAAGTTCTCGCCGAAAAGGTCGTCACACCGTAACTCTCTGGTGGTCTTGAAATATAAATGGCTTACAGAACCGGCCATAAATTAGGGATTGTCGCCGTTTTTCTCGGAATCCTCCTCACCGCGACCACGGGCAGGACGGCAGAAATTTCCTATGACACTACATCTCTTGGCCTTGCGGTGGCTTTGCTGCCTCAAAATCGGGCGGTCTACCAAGTTGTCGCCGGCGAGCAGACGCGCGGCGCCATCGACGTTTATGTCCATACAACGGGCACTTTTGTGCCGTTTGACCCGCTCCTGCAGCGGTTAGGTTATCGCTTTTACAACGATGCTTTTCAGATTTATCAAATCGACTTCGCCGATAAAACAACGCTAACCATCAAGTTCAACAGGCGTGAATACATGCTTGGCGGTCAGACGCACACGCTGCGAAGCGACGATTTTATCATCGTTGGCGCCACGGTTTTTGTGAATCTTGAATTTCTCAATCGCGCTTTCCCGTTCGGCTTTTCGCTCGATCAGAGCGCGCAAAAGCTACGGCTTGTTGAGAAAATCGGAGCCAGCTTGGTTCCTACTTTGCTATCGCCTTTCACCTCTGAACCGACGCCTGACACGCATCCCTATCGTGCCCCGGGACCACCGGATGATGATTATCCCGTTCCTTTTGCCGCGCCACGCATTCCGGTTATCGTCGTGGATGATCTGTCCGCGCGCGTGACGCCCTTCCCGCCAATGCAAAAGGAAGCGCAGGCCGAAGACGTGCTTCGTCTGACGGAGGGCAGCTACTGCCGCGTGCCACCGTCAAGCGAATTGGCAAAAAAGGAGCCAACAACAACCGAGATTGCGAAAAACGAACCTGAAAAAGCCGAACCACCGGCAACAGAACCCGCAGCCAAGCCTGAGCCTGCGCCACCGGCTGAGACAACGCCAAAGGGGCTTTTGGATAAAGCGCAAGAAACAGTCGCAGAAACGGCTGAAAAGGCGCAGGAGAAAATTGCTGAGGCAACCGAAAAGGCCAAGGAAAAAATAGCCGAAGCCGCCGACAAGGTCGCCACTATGATGGCTCCAGTCGAGCCGAAACTTCAACCCGATAAACCCTGCGTCGTAGAACCTACGCCCGAAAAACCGCCGGAGGAGAAAAAGGTTGCGACGCCAGAAAAAGAAGGGCCTAAGGGCGAAGAAAACCCTCTCATCCTCCAGCCCCGCCTTAAGAAAAATCCCCCGAACAACGAGTTCATCGAAGCTATCGAGGTGGATGATAAGCTCTATTTGCCGCTTGCGGAAATGATGAGCCTTCTGGAGTTCAACATTAAAGTCGATCCCCAAAAAGGAACCGCCGAAGGCACATTCATCGACTCCGAACATAATTTCGCGCTGGATGTTCATGACAGCGAAGTCACCGCCAATCACAAGCAATATCCGCTGTCAAAGGACAGCATTTTCGTTAAAAACGACCAGATTTACGTCAGCGCCGACGATTTTTCCAAATGGTTCGACATCCAAAGCCGCTTTGACAAAAAGATGATGGCACTGGCGCTTGATACGTCGGTGGTTTTACCCGTCGAATCTCGCATGAAACGCCATAATCTTTGGGACAAACTTATGGCAGCGCAAAAAGCGAAACAGCAAAACTACCAAACTGTCGAAAATCCGTACCAGCTGATTTCATGGCCGTTTATTGACGTCAACCTGTCGAGCTCTTACAGCTCGGACTCAAGCAGCAGTAGTAGCAGTAGCAGTTTCACAAATAACTTCACACTGCTTAGCGCAGGCGATCTTGGCTATCTGACAACCAAGATTTACGCAGGAGGCAGTTCGGATGATCAGCTGAACAACCTCCGCATTGTGGCCGGCCGGAAAGACCCGAAAGCTGAACTGCTGGGCCCTTTGCAAGCGACGGCTTTTTCGCTTGGCGATATCGACTCTCCGGCCTTGACATTGGTCACCACCAACAGCCTAAGCCGTGGCATTTCAATCACCAACCGCGCATTAAATACACCGGATAATTTCGATACGCACACTTTTGTCGGCAACGCGATGCCCGGCTGGGAAGTAGAGCTTTACCGCAATAATGTTCTTCTCGCGTTTCAGATTGCCGACAACAACGGGCGTTATGAATTCCGCGATATTCCCCTTGTCTACGGGACCAATACATTTCGCATTGCCCTCTATGGACCCCAAGGCCAATCCGAAGACCGTATTGAAACCTATCTTGTCGGCAGCACAATGTTGAAGCCCGATCAGTTCGAATATACGTTCTCTGTCAATCAGGAAGGCGAGAGCCTGATCAACCTCGATTCCCAATCCACAACGGGCGAGTCCACAGTCCCGCGCGGCTGGCGCGGGATTGCCGAAGCCCGTTATGGGGTTGCGCAATTTCTGACACTCGGTGCGGGCGCGGCTCAGGCGGAACTTAACGACGGCACGCACCGTTACATGACCGGTTCTGCGAATACGAGCTTTTTCGGCGTCCTGACCGAAGGCAACTTTGTCAAGGATATAGCCAGCGGCTGGGCCACCGGATTAACTGCCATTACCAGTATTTACGATGTCAGCGTGCGCGCGCGGCACCGTATCTTCAATAATTTTACCAGCGAGATTGAAAATAACCCATCAGACCCACGCAAAAGCGAAACGACCCTCGACATGAACGGCCAGTATTACCTGCCGCTTATCGAAGATCTAAACTTCGGCGTGCGCGCCAAGCGTGAAACATTCACGTATCAGGTGCCTCGCCTGACCTACAGCTCGTCCTATTCCAAAGCGATCTGGGGCATAAGTTTTTCAAATACGCTCGACCTGATCCGCGATACCAAGCAACGCATACAGGGCAATCTTGGTGTGCAAACGCGCTTATGGAACATCCTTTTCCGTTTCGATGGCCGCTACGACGTCGAACCAATCATGGGCCCGAATGGCGCCATGCTGACGACCCAATATCGCCTCACCGATGAACTGAGTGGTCAAACCCAACTTTTCCGGGAATTGGGGGATGCCGATGGAACGTCTATTCGGCAAACCATCAATTGGGATTTGCAGGATTACCGCTTGAGTTTCTCGGGTGAGATGAACGATAAGTACAATGCGACGTTCGGCGTGAATCTCGTCTTTTCGGTCGCGCATGACGAAATGTTCAACCGCTGGCATACGCAGTCGCAAAGCATGAGCGGCTCCGGCGCAATCGCCAACAAAGTGTTTGTTGATGACAACTATAACAACACACCCGAAGAAAACGAAAAAGTTTTCACGGACGCGATTTTGAGAATGAACCGCGTGCCGATCCGCCCGCGCGATGACACAACGTTTATCGCGCCTGTCGGCGCTTATGAGCCGGTGAATGTTGATGTCGACGCCAGCACATTCAAGGATCCCATGTTATCCTCATCTATTGAGGGCTTTCGTGTTACGACCCGGCCGGGCGACGTTATAAATCTACAGTTCCCTGTTGTCTCGACCAGCGAGATCGACGGCAACGTCAAACTGATCGACAGAGACGGCAAACGCCATGACATCCCGGATATCGTGATTGAGTTGCAGGACAAGAACGGCAAACTGATCAAGCGTGTGATGAGCGAATCCGACGGCTATTTCGTCCTCACGCGCGTGTTGCCCGGCGAATATATCCTGACCATCCCATCGGAAGCTTTGGAAGAATATAAAGCCGAGCTCGTTAATCCCGTGAACGTCAAGGTCGAAAAGACGAGTGAGTTCTACACGGGCAACGATATCACCCTGCGTACCAACACCCCGGTGGAACCCAAAAAGCGTAAAGGGAAGAAGTAAAGCCGACTTATAGCTTGTTTGCCGATTGTTTTTGGCTATGGCTTGCCACCCGAAGCTACATCGCAGCGTAGGATGGTGGGTGATGAGGGATTCGAACCCGCGACCCGCTGATTAAGAGTCAGCTGCTCTACCAACTGAGCTAATCACCCGTTATTTAAGGCAGGAAGGCTGTTTAGCAGCAAGGGGCCGGGGAGTCTAGCTCTAGGGTCTCCGGAAAAGCTTTACCTATTTAATTGCTCAGGCGCTTGTTTGTTGCGCCCGTAAACACGCCCGAAAGCTGGTCTGGTAGGCCGCTGAGCGGCATATTCGCTGCTTTTCGGTGCTGCAGCAGTCGGTACCCGTTGGGGCTCGTCTGGCTCGCATTCCGCGTAAAAACAGGCCGTTTTCGTGGCTATCATAAGCGCGCTAAAACCAATAACCATAAAAACATCTCCCCCATCAATATGATTTCAGAATACGGACGAGTGGTAAAAAAAGCATGAATTATCATGCCGCAACCTATTGAAATAATAAGAATATTCATCAATTTGGGCTAAATTTTATCCATCGTGCTTCCACCGCGATAGACGTGACTATTCCGTCGTTTATTCGGTTAACGCATCGCTTCAATATCTTCCGGACGTGAATACTGACGGCGCAGGGTCGACGACTTTACTGCCATTCTCCGTCACCTCACTTACCGCCAGCCCCCGCTCCGCCAACCCATCCTGCGTAAGGCGGAAGATGCCGTCCAACCCTGCAAAACCACTCGGATTGCTGAGCGAAACCCGGTCAAAGTGCCCGCCCCGCTGCGCCAGAACGGCCGCCAGCGCGGTCGCATCATAGGACAATGTCGCCAGACGCGGCGGTTCTTGGCCATATGTTTTCACAAAATTCTTATTAAACGCCTCGCGCGCGTCAGGCTCCGCCGTCGCATACCACCCGCCCACAAGCAGCGGCAATGCCTTGCCAAGCCCGGCTTCATCCCACAGCCCGGTTCCCAGCATACGTATTTTCTTTGGATCGACACCGCCTGCGGTCAGCTGATTAACCACTTGCCGTAAATCATTCCCGCCTAATGGTAACAACAACGCATCGATTTGATCGCGTTTGGTGATGATTTCCTGAATACGCGCGACGCCTTCCATGATAACGACAGTCCCTCTTTGATCACGCACGGCGGATTCAAAAGCTTGCTGCACCAGTTGGCCATAAGCCCCATTCGGGATAAGAGCCGCAAAGTGCTGAGCGCCTTTTCGCGAAGTATAGGCGATGACACGTTCAACCTGCGGCGCGGGGGCAAAGCCCATGATGTAAGTCCCGGGTTCTGCCAACGAAACATCCGTCGACAAGGCAAGCATGTTAACACTTGATGTTTGCACAACGGGCTTTATCGCCGCAACATCCGCCGCGAAAAGAGGCCCGATTAACAACTGCGCCTCGCTGGCTATGGCGTCACGAGCAGCCAGCACCGCGTTTTCCATGGTCGTTCCCGTATCGCGCGGCATAAGCTCAAAATTGCTGTTCGCCATCTCAAACACAGCCAGTTGCGCCGCGTTCAGCATCGCTTGTCCAAGATTGGAATTCTTACCCGTCAAAGGCAGCAAAATGGCCACCTTAACTTTACCGTTCTGGGGTTGCTGATTGGAGCCCTGCAGGGCCGACTCAGGTGCAAAAAACGACTTTTTCTGCGGGTACGCGCTTCTTGAGGAGGCCTGGGACAAAGGCTGGCCCATGCCGGGCGGCCACGGCTGGCTATCCAGACGAGAGGCCGCATAACCCGCACTTACCGGTGTTTGAGCCGAGGGAGACGTTACTGTTGGTTGCTGTAAGGGGCGTGTTTGCGCCTGTGCGACAGAGGCTTTCTGCTTTACAGTGTCACGGGACGAACAGCCCATCACCAGAAGCGATACGAGCATCAGACATGACAAAAAAATCCGCATTGTTGGCCCCCGAAAAAAAGACAGGAAAGAAGAAAAAAACCTCGCCGGACTACGCGCAATGGGCCCGCCAGATCGTAAAGGCTAGCTGGAATGAAACGGCAAGTAAACTCCCCGCGGGTTTGTATATTGTCTCAACGCCAATCGGCAATCTGGGCGATATCTCACTGCGCGCCCTGGAAACATTAACTAAAGCCGATGTCATTGCCTGCGAAGACACGCGCGTTACCGGAACTTTGCTGCACCTCTACGGCATCAAAAAACCCCTTCTCTCCTACTATGACCATAATGCCGACCAGCGTCAGCCCGAGATCCTGTCGCGTGTAAAAATGGGCGAGTCCGTAGCTTTGGTCAGCGACGCAGGCACGCCGCTAGTTTCCGATCCCGGCTTTAAGTTGGTCGAGGCTTGCCGCGCCGAAGATCTTTTTGTGACGGCCATACCGGGGGCCAGCGCCCATTTGGCTGCCCTTGTCACGGCAGGGCTGCCAACCGATAAGGTCTTTTTTGCCGGTTTCCTGCCTCCCAAAAACTTGGCGCGCCAAAAAGCGATTTCCGAGTACGCAAACGTGTCGGCAACGCTTGTTTTCTACGAAGCGTCTTCGCGGCTATGCGCCACTTTGGACGATTTGGCCGAACGCCTTGGCGCAACAAGACCAGCCGTTGTCGCCCGCGAATTAACAAAGCTATACGAGGATATCCAAGCTGAAACCTTAGGTAATTTAGCGGCGTATTACCGTTCCCATCCAACTCCGAAAGGCGAGATTGTTATCCTTGTCGGTCCGGCACAGAAAATCGTTTCAAAAGCCATCGATATTGACGTTCTGCTTAAACAAAAAATGAAGACGATGAGCCTGCGCGATGCGGTTGAGTTTATCGTTGAAACCACTGGCGCCAAGAAAAACGACGTCTACCGGCACGCGCTGAAATTGAAATAATGCAAAGGCATTCCTTTCCTTGCCAGCTTCTAGTCCGGCGTGTTAGCAAATAAAACGTCTTGAGTTTTCACTATTAAATAGGTTTTTGCTTGGTCGCCCGCGTTGCCACGGTTGCTTTTGAAGGCACGAATGTGCTCGATATTGATGTGCAGGTGCAGCTGTCGTCCGGCGTTGTATGCTTTAACATTGTTGGCCTGCCGGACAAGGCCGTGGCCGAGAGCCGCGAACGCGTTCGCGCCGCGCTTCATGCCTTGGGTCTTGCCTTGCCCGCCAAGCGCATAACGGTCAACCTTGCCCCTGCCGATGTCCTCAAGGAAGGCAGCCATTTCGATCTTCCTATCGCGCTTTCCACGCTTGCCGCCATGGGTATTTTGCCGCCGGAGGAAATGTCCCAATACACAGCTTTAGGCGAGTTGGCGTTGGATGGCGCTTTGTCTCCTGTCGCCGGCGTTCTGCCGGCAGCCGTTACCGCCAATGTCCATGGGCGCGGCCTGATTTGTCCCGCCCAAAACGGCGGCGAAGCCGTTTGGGCGGGAGAAGCTTTAAACGTGCTTGCCGCCTCTTCTCTTTTAGCGATCATCAACCATTTCAAGGGAACGCAAGTCCTCTCCCGCCCCGAACCTCGCCTGCAGGATGAAAGGGGACCCACGCCGGATTTGCGCGATATTAAAGGACAAGAAACAGCCAAGCGTGCCTTGGAAGTTTGCGCCGCAGGCGGCCATAACTTGCTTATGATCGGGCCGCCGGGTTCAGGCAAAAGCATGCTTGCCGCGCGTTTGCCGGGAATCTTGCCGCCGCTTGAGCCAGACGAGGCGCTTGAGGTTTCCATGATCCATTCGCTGGCGGGATTACTTGACGACGGCAAGCTTTTGCGTCACCGCCCGTTTCGGGATCCCCATCATTCCGCCTCAACGCCTGCGCTTGTCGGCGGCGGATTGCGCGCAAAGCCGGGTGAAATTTCACTCGCGCATAACGGCGTTTTATTCCTCGATGAGTTGCCTGAGTTTCAGCGCCAAACGCTGGAAGCGTTGCGGCAACCGCTTGAGACAGGACGCGCCGTAGTCGCGCGTGCCAATCATCACATCACCTATCCCGCGCGCGTGCAACTTGTAGCGGCGATGAATCCTTGCCGATGCGGCTATGTGGCGGACCCGGCGCGGAGTTGCGGGCGGGCACCCAAATGCGCGCAGGACTATCAATCGCGCATTTCAGGGCCACTTCTCGACCGTATTGATTGCCATGTGGATGTTCCCGCCGTCAGCCCCACCGACCTCAGCTTGCCGCCGCCGCGCGAGGATTCAGCCGCCGTTGCCGTGCGCATTCTTAAAGCCCGCGCTATCCAGACAGAGCGCTATGCCGCGCTTACGAACGATAACGCGCCGCCCTTGCGCACGAATGCCGAAGTAGACGGCGAATTGCTTGAAAAAGTGGCCACCCCCGATCAGGCAGGTTGCGCGCTTTTGACGCAAGCGACTGAAAAATTTAAACTTTCCGCGCGCGGTTACCATCGCGTTTTGCGCGTCGCGCGAACGCTGGCCGATCTTGAGGGGCAGGATGGCGTCCAGCGCATCCACATCGCCGAGGCACTTAGTTACCGGTGCCTGAACTTCGTGCGATAGCGTCAAAAAGCGCACCTCCAGGTTCGTAACTTCGAGAAAATTCCTGGACCAGAAATCACTGTTTTTTCCAAGCCCCGCAGGTGCTGAACGGCGCAAGAATTTAACACCTGCAGGTGCGTTTTCCGGCGGTTTTTCGAACCTACAGGGCTTGAAAACAGGGCTAATCGTCAGATGGCGCACCCGTTCGGACGGAGCCGCGTACCTTTATTTACCGAGCAACGTGCCCGTTCGTCGCCGGAAAACACGCTTTGCGTAACCACTCTTTTCGCCCGTTTTGAACAGACGTATCTGGTTCTTAAGGTTAACGTTTTCGTGCGGGAAGACGTTATGTTAAATTGCCCTATTTTTTAGAGGGCTGCCTTCGGCAAGCGCAACCAGGATTGTTCCTTCAAGAAGAAAGGAATCAACGTATCGTGCCGCCGTTCCGGATTCTGTTCAGCAAGCTTTGCCATCAACTTTTCCACAACAACATGCCGCGGAAGTTCAACCGAAAGCGCAGCAAGCCTTAAAAAAAATTGTCTGTCATCGTCTAAACCTTTTAAGGCCGCGCCGTGCTTCGCAAGCCCATAAAGAAGAAAGGCGCCATCCCTGATTTGTTCCCTGTCGCCGCCCTGAATAAAGGCAACCGCTTTTTCAACAAGCTCCGGTCGCGATTCAACTTCCTGAACGGCGCCCTCGCGGCAATGAAGATAAAGGCGAACCGCGCCCAGCGCCCTTTTAGATGGTATATCGTCCATAAATAAATCGATGGCTTCCGAAACGCTGCCGCAAGATTTTTTCATAATTTTCTCCCCTAAAAACCGGTTCATTCAATCGAATATCTTTTAGCAAAATCCCGGAAAGAGAAAAAGGGATTCATGTTATTTTTTTGCCGTTAAAACCGGCGAAGAGGAAGTCAAAATTAACCAACAGCGCCGTCGAGTTCCCTCGCTTTTTCATCCAGATCCACGCAAACACGGCGGATTTGTTCGGTTGTGACCAGCAGATGTGAAATGCCTGTGTTGACCCCATTTGTGGCTGCCGTCGCCGATTGCGCGCTTGTCGCGATTTCCTTGGTCGCCGCCGTTTGTTGCTGCAAGGCTCCTTTAATGGCAAGCGTGATCGCGTTGATTTGCTGAATAACCTGATTGATCGCCTGCATGTTTTCACGCGTCATTTGCGACGACAAGCGCACATCGCCGATCTGCGCCTCAATCTGCGCCGTGGCTTCAGCCGTCTGGTTAGCCAAAGCTTTGACTTCTTGCGCCACAACGGCAAAGCCGCGCCCATGTTCGCCCGCGCGCGCCGCTTCGATCGTGGCGTTCAGCGCCAGCAGATTTGTGCGCTCAGCAACCGAACGGATAAGCTCGACAACCGTGACAATCTGATCCGCGCGTTCGGCAAGCGCGTTTGCGGACTCATCCGCGCCTTGCACTTTGTCAACCGCAGAATGCGTAATTCCGGCCGCTTCGTCCGCCTGCCGGCCGATTTCCCGGATGGCGCTGTTCATTTCCTCAACCGCGCTGGCGATAATGGTGGAGCTTTCCGTCGCGCGCGCGGCCGACGATGTCGTTTCGCTGGCGCGTTTTTGATGTTCCTCTGTAAGTTGGGTTAAACGTCTTGCGTCATCCCTAATCGGCAAAAGCGTCGCTTTGGCCTTCTCCCTTACGGCCGCCAGCATATTTACCGCGTCTGCATTTGTTTGAGCGGCTTCCTCCGCCGATGATTGCGCGGCTAAAAGGCCAAGAAAACGGCGCGCGACGCGCCGGCTATACCACCATCCGCCGATCAACAGAACGCCAACAGCGATCGAGACCGCGAAGAGGTCATCGCCCTTTACGCGCGGCCATAAGGCTAAAAAAGGAACAACGCCGCCGATAAGAACAGCGGCGAAAACAGGGCGCTGGTAATACGAAAGAGTCATGGCGCTTTTCCAAGGGCGTTGAAGCCATCACCATGCAATCGCAAGATTTAATTTTTATTGAATAAAAACCAAGAAAAAACGCTGGTTACTCTTGTGTTCAAGCTTGCATCGAAAAAACATACTCTTGCATGTATTTCACTTTTTCTTCTTCTCCGTTTTCTTTTCTTTCGCTCCGCCTGCGCGGTAGGAATCCAGAAAACCGCGGAACATATCAACTTCAGTAATCCTGGATTGGGCCGCCGCAATGTCGCGTAACTCTCCGGTTTTCTCAGGCCGCGTCAAAACCCGGAAAGAATCGCTTTGCGGCGTGCCGGCCATCGCCGGACCAAAGTTAATCGCCAGCTTGTCGAGCCCCGCCGTGTCGTTATCGAGCGACATGGCGATGGCGCAATTCACCAGCCATTGCGCCTGTTCTTTCGTGACCAGTTCGCCCGCTTTCGGCGGCGGGCCGATCATATCCAGAAGGGCTAGCGCCGCGTCTTTCCAGCGCTGGGCCCGCATGGTGATGTCCGCGCGAAGCAATTTCGCCGGGGCGGTCGTGTTGTCTTGCAGCAATGCGAGCGCTTCGTCGAATTTCTTCTGTTCCGAGAACGCGCGGGCGCGCAACAAGAGCCGCTCGTTCTGTAGGTCGGCAACGGAAGCGCCCGAGGAAGGCATGTCATCCTTGCTCGCATCTAAGGCAGCTATGGCGGCTTCCGGTTTGTGATCCAGCAGACGAATCGCGGCAAGACGCGCGGCGGTTTTGACTTTCTCTTCGCCTTTCAGGTTTTTAATCTGGTTTTCAAGCAACTGCGCGGCCTGATCCAGTAAATCGACATCCACAAGCCTTTCCGTAAGATTACGCACAACGGCAATCCCTTCTTCGCCCGTTGGCATAATATTCTGGAAATCCTGATAGAGCGTCAATGCCTCCACAGGCGACATGTTCACAAGGGCTTCTTCGCCAAGAAAGATATCATGGAAGGTCTTGGCCATCTCGGCACTTATGCCCGGCGTCAAGGGACTGTCGGGGAACAGGCGCACCGCTTGCGCAAGCACGGTCAGGCCAGGCCTGTAATTCTTGCCTTCAATGTAAAAACTACCCAGCCGGTGAAGAATATCAAGTTCCAGATCGTCGCCGCGCCAAGCGTAACGGAGGCCTTCAAGGCGTTCAACGGCCTGCAGTGGCGTAATCGAACGGGTTGCCACGCCAAGATCGATTAAGGCCAATTCGGCCCGGATTTTATAAAGACGGTCATTCGCTTGAGCCACGCTCTTCCACAAAGATTCCGCCATATCGGCGTGACCAGCCTTACTACGCAACACGCCGCGCAAATAGCGAAGAGCAGGCTCGATTTCCGGTAGATAGTTCTGAGCTTCCAGGCGGTCGAGCCACTCCGCGGCTTCCTGATCCTTGTTTACAGAAAGCGCGGCTTCAATCGCGAGCACCCAAAAACGCGAATAGAACGGCTCAGGATAGGCGTTGAGAATGCTTTCGGAAAAACTGAACCGCTCTTCTGCGGCCGCCCAATCACGCAATTGCGCCGCCCCAATCCCCCGCCAGAGTTCAATCTCAGGCTGCCTAATCAGTTCGGGATCGCTCAAGTCCTTCAGGCCATCCTGCGTACGTCCCGCCAGCAGGCGCACGGCCCCGCGCAATGCCAAAAACTCAGAATGGGATACCAGATCTGGCGCTTGTTGAACAAGCAAATCGAGCAGCGACATGGCTTCCCTACCCATGCCATGCGCAAAGTAAAAACGCGCCAATTCCAGGCGCGCCAGATTCCTTTCAATCTCCGGCACATCGACAATCGTTTGCATTAATTGCTGGCGGTTCGATGTAAAGTTTTCGTTCGGCTTGCCTTTCCATACCGCAAAATCAAACATCGATTTCGTGCTGGCGGCGGCCCACGCCTTTTTGCTTGCGGAAAAGCGGATCCCGGCGTCTTTAGCCGATGAAAGCTTCAGACCGCCTTCAGCCGTAATTTCTATCCCGTCCGATACCGTTTGTAAAACCACTTTTTCATGGAGAGGCTTGATCACAAGCCCCTGCGCCGCCGGCATGAGAATGTAATCCGCCATGCGCCGGGGCGTATTAACCGAGAAGGCATCCAGCAGGGGCGCCACGATCAGTTCATCGCCAACGACCGGATCGGTGAATTTTACCGGTTTCGGCGCATCCGTCACCGGCAGCAACTGTCGCGCGCCAAGGGCATATTCCGGTTGAGAAATGAGTTCGGTCGAAACCGTAATTTCCCCGTGCTTCTTGTTTAGGAAAATTTGCCAAACCGTTCCGTTGCGGCTTGCCCGCACATTGACGCCCGGGGGAACCGGAAAGCGGTAGCCGGTGTTTTGCGGTAATTCGAGGGTTTGTAACCGCTCGGCAGGTATTGACCCATTTGTCAGCGCGGCAAGAGTTAACGTTAGCTTGCGGTCGAAAAGGATTGTGCATATGCCGCCGCGCGCGAAAATGGCCACACCCGTTTTCACCTTGGGATCGAAAGACGCAACCAATTGAGGCGTTGCGCCGAGTTCCGTCGAAAGGGATGACGCCGCTTTTTCAGAAGGCGCCGTTTTTTTGTCCGTGTTATCCTTGGTCGTATCAGCCGTTTCGGCAGCCGGCGTTTCGGGCTTAGTTTCGGCTTTCTCGCTTTCCGGAACCGCCTTTGGCCCCAAGGCAGGTCCCGTTTTTTCGGTTGCGGTGGAAGCCAGAGTCGTTTCCGTGGCCGCTGCAGGAGTCGTAGCGTTCTTTGGCTCAGTCTGCCCTGACGCATTCGGCTCCGTTTTGGCGGTTTCCGTCGCACCAAAGATATCAACGATAACCGCCGATCCGTTTACCAAGTCCTTAATGATTGCGCCTTCGGCCACAGTGAAGCTTACCGCCAGCGGCTTATTCGAACCCGTGGCCGTAAATCGTTTGGCGCGCGTCAACTTCATGACCGGGCTCAGGTTAATCGTCGCGGGCGACGCAAACTGGATTGTCACCTTTGTTCCGTCACGATGGATTTCATAGTCGAGACCGCGAGGTCCTTCAAAAATCAACCGGTCAAAATCCGTATGAATGCCTATGCGCAAGGTAAGATTGACGGCAGCCGACGATGTCGTTTTTTCGGCTGCTTGAGGCGAAGCTCCCCAACCGGCTATGGCCAGCCCGAAAAAAACAAGCCGGATGACTTTCCGCCACGGAAATAAAGACAGATTCGGCATCATAGTTTCCAGCTTATACTGATTCGACGGTGGGATAACACGCAGACTCCGCCTTACGGGAAGATTCTCCCGTATGACAAAGACAAGGTCCGGCCGTGGAGATGTTTGGCCGAAAGACGCCTGTACGCTTTCTTTTAATTCCCTGAAAGCAGCTTGTCGATGGCCTCCTGATCAATGGCATGCTGGGGCAGCTGCGGCCCGTTCAAAAGTGCTTTTTCGGCGTCGGAGGGCTCTCCTGCGCCCGCACCTTCGCCGCGGTGAATCTCTTCCCCAAGAGCGGTCAGCAAAGCTTCGATCTTGCCATCGATGTACTTCAGGGTTTGGACCACCTTGGTGATTCGCTGGCCGGTTATATCCTGGAAGTTGCAGGCTTCATAGATTCGCGTCGTGCACGCAATGAGTTTGTTCTTGAACTCTCCCGACGACGTTTCGGCAAGACCTGTGATCGTGTCGCACACGTCCATAATCTTATTCGTCGCATCCTCCGTGGCCCCAACTACGGCATCAAGCTCGTTTGTCGCGTGGGGTATGTGGTTGATGTTGATATCTTTCGGTTTTATGGCCGCAATCTCTTTCTTGGCCCTGCGAATATAGGTCGCAAGATCTTCAAGCTCAGCGTAGAACTTCAGATCTGACGCAGCAACGTCCCCAGATAGGGAATCAATCACCTGCCGCACAATCGACGTGATGTCGTCCGCGGACAAAGGATGCTGGGCAGCTTCGTTCGCCAGCCTGATTTGTTTGTGCAAGTTCGTTTCAAAAGCATTCAATCGTTCGGTATCGGTCATGGGATTATCCTCCCCGGCAAAAAACAGATCAGTCTCTAGAAGGCTCCCAAAACAGCGGTGATCTTCTGTTTCAGGGTTTCAGCATTAAACGGTTTGACGATATAGTTGTTCACGCCCGCTTCTTTAGCGGCGGCGACGTTTTCGACCTTGCTTTCCGCCGTTACCATAATAAACGGAATAACCCGCAGCTTGTTGTCGGCACGGACTTCTTTGAGCAGTTGCAGCCCGGTCATGGGTTCCATGTTCCAGTCCGATATGATCATGCCGAAACTGCCATCGCGAAGCATGCGAAGCGCCATCGTTCCATCCGTCGCCTGATGGATGTTTTTGAACCCCAGCTGTTTCAGCAGGTTTTCAACAATGCGCAGCATCGTCTTGTAATCGTCGACGATGAGGATGTTCATGTTCATATCAACAGGCATTGACCAACTCCCTGCAAACCTAATGCTGCACACACAAACCTTCGCGGCATGCCGAAGCAATCTACCGACGGTTTGTGTTCAACCAAAACTTAGCCCGGAGATACTGAAAAAATAGTTACCAGAGGCGAAGCTAAACCGTCTTTTGCCCTGTTTGTGGCCAGTCGCGGGGTAAAACAAGAATTTCTTAAGGTTTTAGCATCACTTAATCTGGGGTAACTGATCCTGTTTCGTTAAGGCAATCGTAATTTCTTTAGCCTTTTCAGGGGCCATTTCCGCCATAACGGCCGCCGTTCGCTGGGGCTTCATTTTTTGGACAACGCCCAGCAAAACCGGAAGCTCCAGCGATTCAAAGATACGCGCGGCTTCCTTGGGCTTCATGGTTTCATAGATTTTCACCAGATTTTCGATCTGGGCTTGCTGTGACGCGTTGAGTTGATTGACCATAGTCTGTAATTGGGTTCTCAACGTTTCCATTTCTTTCATTTTCTGGTCAACCCGCTGCTCTGCGACACGCAGGCGGGCTTCATACATATCAAGTTCACGCGCTCTTTGGTCAAGTTGTTCACGGCGCCCGGTAAGTTGTTTGACCAACTCCATCTCTGCCGATGATGAATCCATGGGAGGTTTGCTTGGTTTAGCCTTGGTTTCAGTTGGCGCCGTTTTGTTTTCAGATTGAGGCGCTGCTTTGGCTTCTGCCGCCGGCTTTTCTCCTTTCGCGGGGACTGAATCCGTTGTGCCAGAAGCCGGCGCCAAGGATGGCGTGTTTATCTTGGGAACCTCCCCTTCGGATGCCGCTTTGGAAGGCGTGACCGCCTGAAAAATACGCCCCTCCGCCAGGGAATCCCATATATCATTCAGGCGTATGCCAACCACCAGCACGCCCAAAAAGATCATGAGTGGCAGGATGGTGCGCGGCTGAATGATATACCAAGGCTTTTGATCAGTCATAGGTTACCTCGCCCCATATCATCCCAGCTTTTCGAGGGCTTGCAACAATTCCCTCTCCGCGGCTGACGGCGCTGGAACGCCGGATTTAGACGGCCTTTTTTCTCCCGGAGCCTGTTTTGCGCTCGCAATCGAAGAAATTGTTGCCGGTTTCACTTCTTTTGCAGTCTCTTGAAGCGGCGCCGCTGTTTCCGCTGCCGTTGTCCGGGTTATGGTCGTGGCCGCATCACTTAACCGCGACGCTATTTGATCCGCGCTTTCCACCAAAAACTGCAATTCATCCCGAAGCGACTGGGCTTTTTCGATCAGTTGTTCCAGATCGTCACCGCCCGTGCGCGCCGCCTGTTTCAATCCGCGAATCCCAGCTTCCGCCCGTTGCACCGTCGCACTAAAATCGGCCACAAAGCGTTCCATCTCAGCACGGCTTGCACGCAACCCTGCCATCTGCTGCATTAAACGCACGGCGTAGGCGATTCCTGTGATCAGCAGGCCGATTAATATGATATCAAGCAAAAAAGAAATGATTTGGCCCATTGTTTAATCCTGATGTTTGTTATTATCGAGCGATACCCCCTCAACACGCACAGCGATTTTGCTGTTTAACGATCCCATGCGCCCCTGAAACAGCGTAATTTCGCCCGCGCGTAACGCGATAAGATCGTCCGGTTTCACGTTCAGCATGATACGCGAACCGACCTTCCAATTAATCACGTCGCCAAGAGGCATGGTTACTTCGTCCAGCACCGCATTCATGTGCATATTCGTCAACAACAATTCGTTCCCCAAGTGCGTTTCCCAAATCGAGTCCCGTCCGAATTTTTCCCCCATGAACATCTGGAGCAGTAATTCACGTATCGGCTCAAGGGTCGCGTAGGGAATAAGAATTTCGATGCGCCCGCCCCGGTCTTCCATATCAATACGCAGTTTAGCCAAGACGGCCGCATTTGCAGGCCGTGCAATCGTCGCAAAACGCGGATTGGTTTCCAGCCGGTCAAACCGGAATGTGACCGGCGACAAAGGATCAAAAGCGCCACTGACGTCGGCGAGAACGACACGCACCAGCCGTTCGACGAGATTGCGTTCGATGGTAGTGTATGGGCGGCCCTCGATGCGCATCGCCGCCGTGCCACGGCGACCGCCGAGCAGAACGTCAACGATCGAATAGATCATGGCGCTGTCGATGGTCATCAGCGCCGAGTTGTCCCATTCCTCGGCCTTAAAAACGGCCAACATGGCGGGCAACGGGATTGAGTTCAGGTAATCGCCGAAACGCACGGACGTGATTTGATCGAGACTGACTTCGACGTTGTCGGACGTAAAATTGCGCAAACTTGTCGACATCATGCGCACAAGCCGGTCGAACACGACCTCCAACATCGGCAGGCGCTCGTAATTGACGAGCGCGCTGTTGATGAGCGCCATAATGCCGGAGTTGTCCTGTTGCTGCCCCGCGCCGCTGAAGCCCAGAAGGCTGTCAATTTCATGCTGACTTAGAACGCGCGCCGCACCGCCTTCAGCGGCCGCTTCCCCGCCATCGCCATCGGCCATGGCGGCCCATTCGGCGGCCTGGCGTTCTTCTTCGGTCATTTCGGGTTTAGCTGTATCGTCCATCGGTATTAGTGGCTAGAGGTTAATGATTACCCTTTTTTACTGGACCAACATCTCCTGAAACAAGACATCGCGCACACGAACTGGCTGCGCCGCTTCGGTAACCCGCAATAACAGTTCCTCACGCAAACGATAAAGCCCAGCTGACCCTCGCAAGTCTTCAATACGTAATTCGCGCAAGTATACCTGAAAATTATCGATGATGCGCGGCTTGATGGCGTCCATAATCTGAACATCCTTTTCATCAGCCAGTTCAAGGCTAACTTTAATCTTCAAAAAGTTGGGCCGTTTACCTTCACCGCTCAGGTTAACCAGAATATCGCCCAGAGAATAGTAGATAGCCCGTCCTTTTGTTGCCGCAATTTCATGCGTTCCCTCGGCTGAACCCTTCTTGCCTATCACACCCGTGAAATAGAGCGTCGCGCCAACACCGCCGCCAAGCAAAAGAACAGCTGCAACGCCGATGATGATCAGCATTTTCTTGCCGAGTTTTTTCCCGCCCCCCTCAAGATCTTCCGACGCGCCTTCTTCGCCTTCGGCATCCCCGTCCTCGGCGCCTTTTTTTTCTTTTTCGTCGTCTTTATCTTCTCTTTCAGGTTTATCGTCTTTTTTTGCCACGTTTAAACTCCATTACCAGGAAACGGGACATGTCCTCGATTCCTCTTAAAAGGGCTGAAACCAAGGACATAACTCACCTGTTACGGGGCCGTGCGCTCCCCCTTTCAGGTCTTAACCTTCGGATGGTTAACAAGTGATTAGGAATAGTTAAAGGCTTGGGTCTTAGGCGCAAGCTACACGGGCTTTTTAAGAAGTGAAAGTTCTCTTTTCTTGTGTGTGCGTTTACCCGCAATAATGTTAAGATTTTAGCTCATAAATAACCGTTATCATCTTGTGCAAAAGAGTCTTAATGGCCGAATCAAATTACAAAACGGACCGCCTCAATCTCGTGGGTCTCAGTTTGAAGGAACTGAAAACCGAGCTGAGCCAGCTGGGATTCGAATCATTTCGAGCCAAGCAGATCTGGTCATGGATGTATTGCCACGGCTTTCGTGACTTTGACCGCATGACCAACCTTGCCAAACCAGTTCGTATCAAGCTGGCCGAGCATTTCGTCATCGGACGCCCGGATATCGCCGCGAGCCAACACTCTGTCGATGGAACACGAAAATGGCTTCTGCGCATGGCGGATAGAGAAGAAGTCGAATGTGTGCACATTCCCGAAAAAGACCGCGGGGCCCTCTGCGTGTCGAGCCAGATCGGGTGCACAATGACGTGCAAGTTTTGTCACACAGGCACTCAGCGGTTGGTGCGCGATCTGGATGCAAGCGAAATTGTCATGCAGGTGATGCTTGCGCGGGATGAACTTGGCGAATGGCCCTCGACCAAAGAACAACGCCTGCTCTCCAATATTGTGATGATGGGCATGGGCGAGCCATTGTTCAATTACGACAACGTCGCGAAGGCAATAAAGATCATCATGGATAGCGACGGCATCGCAATTGGCCGGCGCAAAATCACGCTTTCGACCTCTGGCGTCGTGCCGATGATCGAAAGATGCGGCGCGGAACTCGGCGTGGGGCTTGCTATCAGTTTGCACGCGGTGACGGACGAACTGCGCGATCAGCTCGTCCCCATCAACCGCAAATACCCGATCAGGGAACTGTTGAACGCTTGCCGTAATTATCCGGGCGTGAGCAATGCACGGCGCATTACGTTTGAATACATCATGTTGAAAGGCATGAACGACAGCCCTGCGGACGCGCGCGCATTGGTTAAACTGCTCGCGGGCATACCGTCCAAAATTAACCTTATCCCCTTTAACCCATGGCCCGGTGCACCGTTCGAATGTCCTGATTGGGATACGATTGAAAAGTTCGGGGATATAGTTAACCGTGCGGGTTACGCCAGCCCCATCCGCACACCCCGTGGCCGCGACATTATGGCGGCGTGCGGCCAGTTGAAGTCAGCGAGTCAAAAGTCCCGTCATTAAACGCGCCGATCTCCCCAAAAGAGAAAAAGAAAGAAGGGATGCCCAAGCTTCGAAGTTAATGAAACATTAACTAATTTTCTTACTCATTGCAGGAAAAGGTTGACTGCGTTGACTTTCAGACTTTAGGATGCTCTCCACACGAAAGCAGAAAGCTGAAACTTATGCGTCATTTTATGTTGGTTATTAGATGGGCGTTGGACACGGGGCGATCCTAGATCGCACGACCGCCAACGCGCACCCAGGCCCTTCCAAGGGCCTTTTTTATTGCCCGAATTTAACGCGAGAAAAAAATAGGAGAACAAGATGACAAAGTTAAATGTAGAAACCACGCTCTTCGGCCCCGACGATCAGGGAGGCGATGCCATGACGTTCGAGGCGCCCGTAAAAAAACCCACGCTCACGCTCGTTACGGATTCCCGCGAAGCGCTCGACAAATTTCACGACGGCCTTTTCGCCGCGTTCGACACACAGAACGAGACTCTTTGGAACAGAAAAGCGCACTTTTGGCCCGAAGTCCGGATGGAGCGCTACGACGACTATTTGGGAAGGGACACTCTGAAGGTTACCGCCAATCTGGGGGTTTTTACCTTCGAAGCCGATTTTTACCAAAGCCCGAACCCTCTTTTTGAAAGCCCCGTTCAGGCCAGCCTCGGCGGACGAGGCCGTGAAGAATTCGTAACTCTTCCCCTCGTTGACGACAGAAAAGCTTTCTTTCTGAAAGGCCAGAACATCGCCGCGCTTCATATGAATTTCAAGGACGGCAAAATGTGTTTCCTTCGGCCCGACCGCACGGAAGTCCGCCTCACCTTCGGGCAAGCCCAGGCGCTTCTTCACAAGGTTACAAAGGAACGAAAAAAAGCCGTGGCTCAAGAAGAAGCGGAAAGACCCGAACGCGAGGCTATGGAAGAACGATGGAAAAATTTTTATGGCAACGGCGTTATGGGCCTTGGCGCTTACGGCCTGAGGTTCGATCCCGGGACAAAGAAATATGAACTCGTTGAGGGCTTCAAGCCTTTCCTTTGCCCGCGCCGGGAAAACGGCAACGCGACAAACGGAAAACCATCGAGGCGCGGCGCCAAGCCTGAGCCTAGGTAATCGACGGAGACTGTTTTGAAACAACCGGTTTTTTGCAGAGGATGAAAAAAGACCAATGAACATAATTCTGCTCGTTAGGTGTGCGCTGGACACGGGGTGATCTTCGATCACACGACCGCCAGCGCGCACCCAAGGCCCTTTCAAGGGCCTTTTTTATTGCCCAAATCGAAAATGACGAGAAACGATGGAGAAAAAAATGGAAACGAAAGAAGCCAAGGCATATGGCCCTGAAAGCGAAGGCTTTCCAGCGCATCTGGCTTTATCTCAACTTGCCCTCAAGATGACCGGCGCCGAAATGGTATGGACGGCGCTTGCCGAAAATAACGTTAAGTACGTTTTTGGCTATCCGGGCGGCGCGATCCTGCCAACGTACGACGCCTATAAACGACAAAAAGATGTCCGCCACATTCTGGTGCGTCATGAACAAGGCGCCGTGCATGCTGCCGATGGCTATGCGCGTTCTACCGGCAACGTCGGCGTTGTTCTGGTGACATCCGGCCCGGGCGCAACCAATACGTTGACTGGGATTCATACCGCTTTTCAGGATTCCGTTCCGCTTATCGTCATAACCGGGCAGGTGCCGTTAAATCTTCTCGGCACGCAAGCTTTTCAGGAATGCGACATCACGTCTATCACAAGACCGTGCACAAAAAAGAACTATCTCGTTCGCGGCATAAAGGATTTGCCGCAAATTCTGCATGAGGCTTTTTACGTAGCGCGGTCAGGCCGTCCCGGCCCTGTCTTGATTGACATTCCGAAAGATATTCAAACCGCGAACGGCCTATACAGGTGTCCATCCGAGTGGGATATCGTTCAAAACGCTCTATGCGATAAAGCCGACGATTATCCGGCTACCCACAAGGAAAACATTCAGAAAGCCGTCGCCCTGATAGCGGCCGCCAAACGCCCGATTTTGTACACAGGCGGCGGCGTCGTGAATGAACGATCGAAATCCAAAGGGTTACCGGAGGCCTCAAAGCTTTTGCGGACATTCGCGGAAATAACGGGTTTTCCTGTCACATCGACCTTGATGGGCTTGGGCGCTTTCCCGGCTTCGGATCCGCAATGGCTGGGGATGCCGGGCATGCACGGCACAATTGAAGCCAACATGGCCCTTTGCAACGCCGATTTGATCATCGCCATCGGCGCGCGTTTCGATGACCGCATCACAAGCACATGCAATGGTTTTGCGTCTCACGCGAAGATCATTCACATCGACATCGACCCTGCAGCAATCAATAAACTGATACCAGCCGATGTCGGGCTTGTCGGCGATTGCTCACGAACCATGAATGATCTTCTTGTGGAATTGAAAGATCGTAAAGACGCTCTCGATCGTTCCGTTCAGCAGGAATGGTGGCGGGAAATTGATGCGTGGCGGCGCGCTGACTCCTTAAGCTTTGAAGCCGCACAAGACACGCTAAAACCTCAAGCGATCATACAGCAGCTTGATTCGCTGACGCGCCTCAACGACGCCTTCATTGTCACGGACGTCGGCCAGCACCAAATGTGGGTCGCCCAATATTATGGTTTTGAACGGCCCAACCGGCTCATCACTTCGGGCGGCTTCGGCACAATGGGTTTCGGTTTGCCCGCAGCTATCGGCACGCAACTGGCTCATCCGGATTCGACAGTTGTATGCGTAAGCGGCGACGGTTCGATTCAGATGAACGCGCAGGAGATGATAACGGCTACGCAGTATAAATTGCCTGTTAAGGTTCTGCTCCTGAACAACCAAGGTCTTGGCATGGTGCGCGAATGGCAGGAACTCGTTTATGACCGCCGGTATTCCGAAAGTTCGATGGAAATTCAGCCTGACTTTATTGCCTTGGCAGGCGCTTATGGCTGGAAAGGCTTGCGTTGTTCGAAACCGCAGGAGCTTAAAGCCACGATGAAAGAATTTTTAGGGCATCCCGGCCCAGCCTTACTGGACTGCCGCATCGATACGGAGGAAAACGTTTATCCGATTATCCTGCCCGGCAATCCGCGCCATAAAGTTGTGCTCGCGCCACACCTTCGCGCGCCGCAACCAGTATGAGCGCGTGTTGGGTCAGGAAAACCTGTTGCTGCGCGTGAAGCCGTTTGGCGGCAAACGGCCCGCTTGCGCGCGTTCGCCGCGCCAGGCGCGAAGATCCGTTTCCGTGCGTTCGCGATCGCCCGAACGCCACGTCAGGCCCTCTTTTATGTTGAAGCTTTTCACGTCCGACAGTTCGCCGTCCTTGTAACGCTGGAGGATCACGCCGCGTCCGCGCGTCATTTCAGGCAACTGTTCCGCCGGGAACAGAAGCAATTTCCGGTTCGTGCCAATGACCGCGATTGTATCGCCGCCCGCCAGCGCAAATGCGACCGCGCGGCCTTTGCCGTTCACGTTCAACACCTGTTTGCCGTTGCGCGTTTGCGCCAGCACGTCTTCGGCCTTTACGATAAACCCGCGCCCGTCGTTCGACGCGACAATGAACTTTTGTTCCGGCTGATATTTCACGATGCCGACGATCTCCGCCTCGTTCGGCAGGTCAATCATGAGGCGCACGGGTTCGCCGAAACCGCGCCCGCCCGGCAGTTTGTCCGCGCCCAGCGTGTAGAAACGCCCGTTGCTCGCGAAAAGAAGTATTTTATCCGTCGTTTCGGCTTCAAGGATAAACCGTTCCTCATCGCCCTCTTTGTATTTGATCGTATCGACGGCGATGGCATGGCCTTTCATGGCCCGGATCCACCCCTTGTCCGAACAAACAATCGTCACGTCTTCACGCTCGACAACGGCTTCGACAGGAACATCGATATCCGCCGGCGGTTCAGCCAATTCCGTGCGCCGCATGCCAAGCTTCGTCGCCTTGCCGAATTTCTGTTTAAGATCGGCAAGCTCTTTATCAATCTTCTGCCAGCGCAAACCTTCGTCCTTAAGCAGCTTTTTCAATTCCGCTTGTTTGCCGGAAAGTTCTTTCTGCTCGCCCTTGATCTGCATTTCCTCCAGCTTGCGAAGACTGCGCAGACGCATATTCAAGATGGCTTCGGCCTGCACTTCGGTCAGTTTGAATGTTTTCATTAACACGGGCTTCGGCTCGTCTTCCGTGCGTATAATCTTGATGACCTTGTCGAGATTGAGATATGCAATCAGATAACCCGCCAACACTTCAAGCCGCGCTTCGATTTGCGCCAACTGATGCTTCGAGCGGCGCACCAACACGTCCTGCCGGTGGTCGAGATACGCCTGCAACGCGCGGCGCAAGTCCATCACCTGCGGCACGCCGTCTTTATCCAACACGTTGAGATTAAGCGGTATTTTGACTTCGAGTTCCGTTTGCCGGAACAGGGATTCCATCAGCACGGCCGGATCGACGTTGCGGCTTTTCGGCACGAGGATCAGGCGCACGTCGTCCGCGGACTCGTCGCGAACGTCGTCCAGCATCGGCAGCTTGCGCGCCGCCAGAAGCTCGGCGATTTTTTCGATCAGGCGCGACTTTTGCACCTGATACGGAATTTCCGTCACGACGATTTGCCACATGCCCTGGCGCAGTTCTTCCTTTTCCCACTTCGCGCGGAGGCGGAACGAGCCGCGCCCCGTTTTATAGGCTTCGACAATCGCCTCGCGGCCTTCGACGAGAACGCCGCCCGTCGGAAAGTCAGGCCCGGGAACGAAGGCGACGATTTTATCCATCGTCGCGTTCGGATGCTGGATGAGATGGCGCATCGCATCGCAAAGCTCGCTCACGTTATGCGGCGGGATGGATGTGGCCATGCCGACGGCAATGCCCGCCGCCCCGTTCGCCAGCAGATTGGGAAACGCCGCCGGAAGCACGGCAGGCTCCGTGCCGCTGCTGTCGTACGTCGCGCGGAACTCCACCGCGTCTTCGTCGATGCCATCGAGCAGCAGGCGCGCGACTTCGGTAAGGCGCGCTTCGGTGTAGCGCATCGCCGCCGCGCTATCGCCGTCGATGTTGCCGAAATTGCCCTGCCCTTCGATGAGCGGGTAACGTTGCGAGAAATCCTGTGCCAGACGCACCAGCGCGTCGTACACGGCCGTGTCGCCGTGCGGGTGGAATTTGCCGATCACGTCGCCGACCACGCGCGCGGACTTTTTGGGCGGCAGGTTCGGCTCCAGCTTCAATTCGCGCATCGCGTAAAGCAGGCGGCGGTGCACCGGCTTCATGCCGTCGCGCACATCCGGCAGCGACCGCGCCATGATCGTGGACAGCGCATAGGACAGGTAACGCTCCGACAAAGCCTCGGACAGCTTTTTGTCTACGATAGGCTGCGGCGGTTCAGTAGGTGTGCGGGTTTTGGTGGTGGTCTTTGTCATTGGCGATCAGTTATCATCTACAGCGCTTTTTTCAATACTTTTTCATTTTCTGCCCAATTATTGGCAATTTTCCGGTAAAACTCTCCCAATCTCTCCCGCGCGGGCGGAAGATCGTGAGATCCCGGCGCGCGGCCATGATTGTGCGCGAACACGTGCCGCGTCAGAAAATGCCCGGTCATGTCGAGACCGTTCACAATATCTTCCATCGTCCATTCTTCCGCCATGCCGCACAAAAACGCGGGCAGTTTAAACAATTTATCTTTGTACGGCGTGGCCGCCTCGCGCGAGACAGCGCGGCCCGTGCGCGGACTGACATGGCTGAGATTTTCCGTCGTTCCCGTTGCGGCGCATTGCGACAGGTCAAGTCCGAAACCCAACGCACGTAAAAGTTCCGTTTCCCATTTCACATAGGCCGGCGCCCAAAGTTCAGGATCGGGCCAGCCAAGCAACGCCCGCAAGCCCGCATAAACGCCGGGCATCGGCTGGCGCTCGGGCAACGCGGCTTCCGTTATGGCGCACGCACTCGCGATGATGGACAGAACCTCCGGATGGTCGAACCACGGCGCGGCGTGCGAAGTCACAACCTCCAGCGAATAATTGCCCAAGTGATCGAGCAGCCGTGCGCGCCACCGCGCCTTGACATGGTTGCCGGGCTGCAAAAGGCTTTGCTTGCTCCGCCCCTGCCCGCCCTGCACAAGCCCCGCGTGCCGCCCATGCTGAAGCGTCAGCAAAGTGACGATAGCCGCCGTTTCGCCATGCGGCCGCGCCGATAATAGAATCGCTTCATCTATCCATTCCATACGTAAACCCTAGCACGAAAAGTTGTGCTTCGCGATTGGAGGAAATATTGGGTATATCTACTGCTCATGCCTGTCGCCATCCATTACAGTTCCGTCAAGACGCCGCCTGAAGCCGGGAAAATATACGGCCTTCAAGTGGCGGTGCTGGATTGGTTAAAGGCGTATCTGCGCTACAGCCATCAGGAAACATTCCCCCTCCTCATCAGCGACGCGCAAAGCTTGGAAGAAGCGAAGGATGCGGCGCTAAGCGCCGGTGTCGATCCGGCGCGGCTCATCGCTTATGACGGCCGCTTTCCGAAAGAGAACTTTGACAAGTTCAGCGCCATTTTCCGGGCCGATTCCGACCCGCACGATCTGTTGTGGCAACGATGTCTCGCGCCCAATATCAATTTTTCTTTCTGCGGCCTTTCCCACGCCATCGCGGGACTTGAAGGCGGCGAAGTGCTCGAGAAATATTGTCTCGGGCCGTCCGAGGCTACCGACGCGATCATTTGTCCTTCCCGCGCGATACAAGCCACGATCCGTACTTTCTGGGACATTTACGCGGACTATATCGAGCGGCGTTTCGGCGCAAAGTATCGTTGCCCCGTTCAGTTGCCGATCATACCGCTTGGCATCGACGCCGAACGCATGGCCGCAAAAGCCACGCCGGAAAAACGCGCCGCGCAGCGCGCGCAGCTTGGCTTGGGCGAAAAAGACATTGCCGTACTGTGGGTCGGGCGCCTGAGCCATGTGATCAAGGCGCATCCGCTGGCTATGTTCCGCGCCGTGGAAGCTGCCGCGAAACGCACAAACGCGCGCGTGCATTTTCTTATGGTGGGCTATTTCGTGCCGGAAAACGCCGCCAAACAGTTTCAGGATTTAGCGCGCGATTTTTGTCCGACAGCGAAAGTCTCGTTCATCGCCAACAACGATCCGCGTTTTCCTGACGGTCTTTGGGCGGCAGGCGATATTTTCTTGTCACTCATCGACAATATGCAGGAAAGTTTCGGGCTTACGCCAATCGAAGCCATTGCGGCGGGACTGCCGCGCGTTCTCAGCGATTGGGATGGTTACCGCGACAGCGTTCAACAAGGCGAAGACGGTTTTCTCGTCCGCACAGTGCAACCGCCGCCCGGCACCGGCGGCGATCTTTCCGCCGTGTTGCTCGGCAAGCGTGAATTATATGGCGGTTTTCTCGCTAAAACAGCGCTGTCGGTTGCCGTCGATCACACGCTTGCCACCGAAGCGCTTGTGGCCCTCATCGAAAATCCCGATTTGCGCCGCCGCGTGGCGGACAAAGCCAAACAGCGACTTCCTCATTACGAATGGCGCACCATTATTCCCGCTTATGAAGCCTTGTGGGATGAATTGGCCGCGCAACGCCGCACCGCGCAATCCGATTCAAAGAGCTGGGAAAAGTGGCCGGCTATTCCGCCACGAGCGCCCGATCCTTTCACGCTTTACAGCGCGTTTCCGTCTTCGGCACTGAAGGATTCGGATCGCATCGGCGTCATCGCTTCGGCCGAAGAAATAAAGTTGCTGTGGGGGCACGAGATGAACGTGCTGGCCTTTGATATGATGGTCGGGGCCGAAGACGTGGCGGCGATACTCAACTGGATAGGCACCCAAGGCCGCTCAACCATCGGCGAAGTACACCAGCAGTTTCTCGCCCTCGACACTTCGCGTCTTTGGCGCACGCTGGGGTGGCTAGCGAAGCTAGGGATTATTCGGGTTCAGTAAAAAGGCTACTTATCGATATAGGCGAGCAAGCCTGCACCAATATGCTGATCCACCAGCGTTTTAATCCACGCGCTGAGGCTCGCCGCCCCCGCTGGAGAAGAGCCGTAGTCAAACTGAACGTAAACGACACGGAATTCGGCCCCCCCTGCACAATTTGTAATCTCGGCAAAGTATCCGGGAAAATCCGTGGCCGAGTCTTCTTTCTGGAAAACAACAAATTTTCCCAACACTGAGCAAGAACCCATCATGGCTATAGGGTACCCGACATACGTTGAATCAGGCAAAACATTGCCGCACTCAGCCGACGTAAATTTGTGGCGTATCAACAAGCCTTTGTCCACCGTGCCTGTCGCGAAACTGCTCGGATAAGTGTGCGCATCGCTGCCACTCAGATTTATTGAATGTCTACAGATAATACGCTTCGGCGGACTTAAGGGCATCCACTGATTTGTTCCGTTACAACCTTCGAATACCTTTGTTGTTGAATTAAACCGCATCGCACCTTCAGCCGTCGCATCGCATGCTTGGCCCTGCGATGAAAATCGAATGGCTGTGTCTCCCTGCACTTTAAAGGTAAGGTTGCCATTTTCAACTTTTGATTCAGCCAGGGGTACTGGCGTTGCTCCTTGCACTTCTGAAGCAAAGCTTCCGAAACTGAAAATCATCACAAACATCAAGATTAAACGAAGCATGGCGCTACCCCCTTAAAATAGAATTATTGTAAAGTAGTCCCACTAATTAGTTAATATTCTTTAAACTAAGCAATTCACAGTCCGGTTCGCCGGGAAAGCAATGGTTACCGTTGTGCCTTTTCCTTGCTCGCTGTCGATCGAAAGAATGCCATCGTGCAATTCAACGAGCGCTTTTGTAAGCGGCAAACCCAGGCCCGTGCCCTGATTTTTACGGCTCAACACGCTTTCAATCTGGCCGAATGGCGCCAACGCCACAGGTATATCTTCCGGCTTCATGCCTATGCCTGTGTCTTCAACTTTAATAATAATGCGGTTCAGATCATCCATCAGCGCGGTTAAAGTCACGCTTCCACCTTCCGGCGTAAATTTGATGGCGTTGGTCAGGAGGTTCGTGAGAATCTGCTTGACCGCTTTCTCTTCACCTTGAAGTGATGCCAGATCGTGCGGCATCTTAATGTTGAGATGTAAACGTCCCGCCTTTGCGCGCACGGCAACAAGCCGTACGGCGGATTTTACCGTGTGCCCAATATCGATCACACTTTCGGTTAAATTACGTTTGCCTGCTTCAATCTTTGACATATCCAGAATATCGTTAATCAGCGAAAGCAGTAAATCGCCGCTATCATATATGTCCCGGGCATATTCGATATACTGCGGCTGGCCCACGGGACCAAACAACTGTTCCTTTATGATTTCCGAGAAACCAATGATGGCGTTTAATGGCGTGCGCAGTTCATGGCTCATGTTGGCCAAAAACTCGGATTTACTCCGGTTCGCAAAATCAGCTTGTTCTTTCGCCTGTTTCAACGCCATTTCGGCATGGCGGCGTTCGGTCACGTCATAAATGGTGCACTCATAATATTGTACCTCCTCGCGCTCGTCGCGCACCACATGACCGCTCATGCTGACCCACACCGCACGCTGCCCTTCCTTGCCGACCCGTAATGTTCTTTGGTCTTTCGTGTAAAGCGCAGCCTCGTACTCGCGCTGACTGCCGGCTTCCAGTTTGGCAAACCAGTCTTGCCGCACTTTTGAGTCGACAAATAACTGGCCATGCAGGTCCGGTTGAACCAAAAGAAGTTCCTGCGGACTTTCATAACCGAGGATTTGCGACATGGTACGATTAGCATTCAGCCATTCACCAGACGGAGCTATCTGGCAAATTCCGATACCGGCGTTCTCGAAGATAGCGCGGTATTTTTGCTCACTCTCACGTAACGCACGCGCCATGCGTTCCTCGTCGACTACGCGGCGGCTCAGTTCTTCATTCGCCTGCCGTAACGACAGGGCCAGTCCGGCAACCTCCGCTCCACGGGAACGCACCACCCTTAAATACATGACTAATGCCCAAGTCAGCAAAAGCCCGACAAGAAGAATGATGTACGGCAACGATGCAACCATAGTGAGGTTGCGGGGCGGCATGCTCGCAAACTCGATGCTCCAGTTTCGATTATGCAAAAATATGTATTCTTGCGATCTGGTCGGCGATGTAAGCTGCCAAGAAGACTTTGGATCGTCAAAAGTGAAAAACGGTAATGCGTTATTTCCTTCAATTTCAACGGCCTTAAATTCCACAATCTCGCCAGTCTTGCGTAAATCATTGACGCCTGCAAACAAGCGGTCAAGTGGCGACAGACCTACAATGATCTTTTCCGTTTTTTCCTGGCCAGGGACCGGGCGAAGGAACAGCACCCACGTGCCTGCCTCTTTGCCAAAATCAATAACGGTCGTGATTGGCTGCGGTTTCAACACAATTCCGTTTATCAGGCTTTTAAGTCTGGGATCTTGCTCAAATGCCGGAGATGGTTGCGCATAATGATTAAGCGTAAGAATAAGACTTTTGCCTGCACTCTGGCTCTCGCCTGCCGTAATCAGATAAATATATGCAACTGAGCTATACTCCCGGCGCGCAATCGACATAAAACGTTGGAGTTCTTTCGCGACGGCATCGGGGTTGATCGCCTGCAAGTCAGCAACGGACTCGACCAAAAACTGATCCTGGTTAACCTGTTGCTGAAGACTTCCAACGCCTTGACGTGTTGCTTGTTTAATCTGTTGGGTTAAAAAGCCGCTGACTTGCTGACGGACCAGAATAAATTGCAACAACGCGATAACAACGCCGATAATAGCCACCACCCTGAGAAACCACGTTGTGGCTCCCATGATTGGCGTCATGGCAAGCGTTGCCGTCCTGTCCGTCATATGTTTGCAGCCTTAAGATTTCCGGTAACAGAGGGCTGTTCGGTAGGGGATCCCCACAATTACGCACTTTGGCGCAGAGACTGCTAATATCGAGTTAACCTCTTGATTCGCTAAATGGAATAAGTTCATGCAGTATCCTTTTGATCTTGGTGGTGTCTTAGCGGAACCAAACCATTCTTTGCCTTGTGTTAATTACGAAGAACCGAATGGATTAAACTGTTGGAACGGCCTTGTGCTGGTTGGAGAAGCGCCAGGAAAGGATGAGGTTCGTTTGGGGCGGCCCTTCGTTGGACGTAGCGGACAACTCCTCAATGAAATGCTCCTTGAAGCAGGAATAAAACGTGAAGACTCTATTGTTGCTAATGTTTTTCGTTTCCAGCCGCCGGGAAACAAAGTTGACCATTTTTTCCTGTCAAGGCGTGCGGCTGCCGGTCAAGGGGTATCATTAGCAGAAGAATGGGGACGTTTTGGCAGTTCCTGGTGCCGCGCCGATTTCGCGAAAGAAATTAAGCACCTTAAATTACGTCTTGAAAAATATAGAAAAAGGGCCAAATCTCGTATGATTCTCGTGGCTTTAGGACGAACGCCTTTTTGGGCCTTAACAGGCGAAAACGGTCTATTAACCAAGGTTGGGCAGCGTTTTAATTGCCGTTTATTGCCCGCTGTGCCCGTTATCCCCACCTTTCACCCAAGTTTTATCCTTCGGGGGAATTGGGATAAACGGCCGGAATGGCTCAAACATTTCGTTGCTGCGGCGCACTATGTGGCGGGAAAGTAACGCCTCCCTTGCATAATGCCCCACAGAGGGGCTAATCATTCCGGCCTTGCACCCGAAAATGCTATGGATGAAGGGTTGAGCTGCTGAGTCTACGCCAAACGAAAAGCGAGATTGTTGACGTTAGTACGAGAAAATAAACAGGGAGAAGCGCGTGAATACTCCACCCAAAATCAAGGCTCCCCGTAAGACTTATGAGGATAGCCCCTTCGAAAATGGAGAAGCTGTCGAGGCCAAAGACATTCACCCGCGTATAACAGGGCGCCCTTTGACGCCTCTCTTGGACACAATCACTTGGCCGCAAGACTTGCGTAAGCTTAAACCTGAGCAATTACCACAACTGGCTGACGAACTCCGGGCTGAGACTATTTCGGCTGTATCCGTGACTGGAGGCCACTTCGGTTCGGGCCTTGGCGTCGTCGAATTAACCACCGCGCTTCATTACGTCTTCAACACGCCCGAAGATATCGTCATTTGGGATGTCGGCCATCAGGCCTACCCGCATAAGATTCTGACTGGCCGCCGCGACCGGATCCGCACCTTACGTCAAGGCGGGGGGTTGTCCGGCTTTACAAAACGCACGGAAAGCAAATACGACCCCTTTGGCGCCGGCCATAGTTCAACATCTATTTCGGCCGCCTTTGGCTTTGCCATTGGCCGTGACTTTAAAAAGAAAAAGAATAATGTCATTGCCGTAATCGGCGATGGGTCCATCAGCGCTGGCATGGCTTACGAAGCGATGAACAACGCGGGCGCTTCCAATTCGCGCTTGATCATTATCCTCAACGATAACGACATGTCTATTGCGCCGCCGACCGGCGCCGTGAGCGCTTACTTGTCGCGCCTCGTGTCATCAAAAGAATACCGCGGCCTGCGCCATATTGCGAAAGAGTTCGCCAGTATCTTCCCGCGCCGCCTGAAGGAAGCCGCCCGGAAGGCCGAGCATTACGCCCGCGGCATGGTGACCGGCGGCACGCTGTTTGAGGAAATGGGCTTTTACTATGTCGGGCCAATCGACGGGCATAATTTCGATCACCTTGTACCCGTGTTGGAAAACGTCCGCGATGACCCGCAGGGCGGGCCGGTTCTTATCCACGTCGTGACGGAAAAAGGCCGCGGCTATGCGCCGGCTGAAAACGCGCCGGACAAACTGCACGCCGTCGCGCGGTTCAACGTTGTCACGGGCGATCAGGACAAGCCCGCCACAACATCTCCCTCCTATACCAAGGTGTTTGCGAACGCCCTGATCAAAGAGGCGGAAGTGAACGACCGTATTCTGGCCATTACGGCAGCAATGCCTGCTGGTACAGGCCTCGATCTTTTTGCCAAAAAGTTCCCGGAGCGCTTCTTTGATGTCGGCATTGCCGAGCAACACGCCGTAACCTTTGCAGCAGGCCTTGCCTGCGAAGGCTTCAAGCCGTTTTGCGCGATATATTCATCCTTCATGCAACGCGCGTATGACCAGGTTATGCACGATGTCGTTCTGCAAAAGCTGCCTGTGGCGCTGATGATGGACCGCGCCGGACTGGTGGGTGCGGATGGCCAGACGCACGCCGGTTCGTTCGATCTTGCCTTCATGAGCTGCCTCCCTAACGTCATCGTGATGGCGGCTGGGGACGAAGTTGAGTTGATGCACATGGTGGCCACTGCTGCCGCTATCGACGACATGCCGACTGCCGTTCGCTACCCCCGCGGCGAAGGCGAAGGACTTGTCCTGCCGGCGCGCGGCGAAGTCCTGCCCATTGGCAAAGGACGGATTGTGAAGGAAGGAAGTAAAATCGCGATCCTGAACCTCGGCACACGACTCGTGGAATGCCGGAAAGCCGCTGCAGAGCTTGATGCGCGGGGACTCAGCACAACCATCGCGGACATGCGCTTTGCCAAGCCGCTCGACATGGACCTGATCAAGCGCCTAGCTCGGTCACACGAGGTTATTTTAACGATCGAAGAAGGTTCTATTGGCGGCTTTGGCAGCCATGTGATACACCACCTCGCGAATCTAGGACTCGTGGATCACGGGCTCAAGATTCGCGCCATGACGCTTCCGGATGACTTCCAGCCGCAAGATGCCGCCTACAAACAATACGATGCGGCCGGGCTCAGCGCCCGCCACATTGTCGCCAAGGCCCTCGAAGCCCTTGATATCGAAGAGGCCCGCGCGATTTTAGCCCGGGCATAATTTTGCCGGATTTCTCTCTGAGAGTGTCTTCGTGCAGCCCTCGCGCTTGAACATGAACGGAATGGATATGAATAACATCAAACATCTTGGTCTCTTCCTGTTGACCTTTGCTTTCTTTGCCGTTGCCTCGCCTGCTTTTGCTGAAACGCCCGAAACTTCCGCAATACAGTTAGTCAAGAACTTTTATGCGCAATTGCTCGACACGATGAAGCAAGGCGACAAACTCGGTTTCAGTGGCCGCTTCAAGAAGCTGGAGCCCATCGTCAAAGGCACGTTTGACCTGCCGCTGATGGCGCGTTTTGCCGTCGGGCCCGCATGGGCGCAAGCCGGGATTGAGGACCAGCAACGTATCGTCGACGCCTTCTCCAAGTTCAGTGTTGCTAACTACGCCAGTCGTTTCACTAAATTTGATGGTGAACAGTTCGACGTGCTGGGCGAAAAGCCTGCCAGTAATGGCGGCTTCATCGTCGAAACCAAGCTCACGCCTAAAGGCGGCGCGTCCGTAACTCTTAATTATCTCGTTCGCACCGACGACAAAGGCCAGTTGCGAATCGTGGACGTGTTTCTCGACGCCTCGATTAGCGAACTCGCGGTTCGCCGGTCGGAATTTAGCGCTATTGTTAAGCGTGAAGGATTTAGCGCCTTAATCGCGACTTTAGGCGAAAAATCAAAGAAAATGGGCGCGACCTGATAAGAGGGGATTCGTGGCTAGGGGCTTGGGGCTTGGGGCTAGGGATTTGGGATTAGATATCAGCTCGAAAAGTCGTATTTAATCAAACTTGTGATTTCATTATGTAAGGATTTATATCTTTCCGAGCCCCTGATCCCTAACCCCTAACCTCATTTATGCGCACGCTTCAACGCATCACGTCCATTATTGCCATCGTTCTAGCGGTTAACTTTGCCGTCTGGGCGCTGATCAACAGAGGTGCGATCGAAAGGCCTTGGGGCGGTCTCATAAACAGTCTGTCCTACAGCGGCTATAAGGCCGGAGATAGCGACAACCGTTATTCCGACAAAACTATTGAACGCGACATGGAGCTTTTGTCCGCCCATGTGTATAGCATCCGCACTTATGGCATCAGTGACGGTCTCGATCGCATTGTTGCTTTGGCAAAAAAATATGACCTGTTGGTCACGCCTGGCGCCTGGCTTGGCCCTGATGCAAAAACAAACGCTAACGAAGTGACTCATTTGATTAATGTCCTACGATCAAACACCAACATCCGCCGGGTTATTGTTGGCAACGAATCTCTACTGCGTGGCGATGTTAAGATCGATGAAATGCTTTCGTTTCTTGAACGCGTAAAAAGGCAAGTCAGCGTTCCCGTCTCCACGGCCGAGCCATGGCATATCTGGCTCAAATACCCTGAGCTTGCCCAAGCGGTCGATTATATTACCGTCCATATTCTCCCTTACTGGGAAGGCGTTCCGATTGATGGGGCCGTCAATTACGTTCGCTACCGTTGGCAACAGTTACAGGCTGCATTCCCGGACAAGCATATTTTCATCGGCGAAGTCGGGTGGCCCAGCGAAGGGCAGTGGGTCAAGGGATCTGAACCCTCGCAAATTAATCAAGCCCGCTTCATCCGCGAGTTTCTCAATCTTGCAAGCGAAGAACGTCTTGATTACTCCATCGTCGAGGCCATTGACGCGCCGTGGAAGCGCAGCATCGAAGGCACGGTCGGCGCCCACTGGGGATTGTGGGATGCGAACCGGAAACCCAAGTTTTCCATGAGCGGAATTGTCCACGAATCCGCGCATTGGTTTTGGGGTTTCCTGATTGCCTCGCTTCTTGCGCTCTGGCCTATCCAGTGGTTCGTACGCCGGCGCATTGACTTGAAACCGGCAGGCATCGTTTTCTACGCGCTGTTGATTCAGGCCGCATCGTCCATGCTTGTCTGGGCCATAATGGCTGCTGTTGCCGAGAAAATCATCACCGCCAATACCATCGCATGGGCAGTTCTGATCGGCTTTCAAGTCGTCTTGCTCGCTCTTCTCCTTGTCGATGGACTAGAACTGACGGAGGTAATCTGGGCTAACCGGCGCCGCGCTTTTCCGCCGCTGGATAAACCCCTCCCCCTCGATACGCCCAAGGTTTCAATTCATGTGCCTTGTTATAACGAACCGCCCCATATGGTTATGCAAACGTTAGACGCGCTTGCGGATCTCGCCTATCCAAACTTCGAAGTTCTCGTCATCGACAACAACACAAAGGACGAAGAAGTCTGGAAACCTCTTGAAGAGTACTGCGCAAAACTGGGGCCGCGTTTCCGCTTCTTTCACTTGCCGAAATGGCCGGGTTACAAGGCCGGCGCGCTTAATTTTGCGCTGACGCAAATGGCCGAGGATGCCGAGATTTTCGGCGTTATTGACAGCGATTATGTTGTGTCATCGGACTGGCTGCACGCGACGGTGCCTTACTTCGAAAATCCTGACGTCGCCTTCGTTCAAGCGCCGCAGGATTATCGTGACGGCAATGAAAGCTTGTTCAAGCGCATGTGTTATTGGGAGTATGCGGGCTTCTTCCACATCGGCATGGTGCAACGGAACGAGCGCAACGCGATTATCCAGCATGGCACCATGACTCTTATCCGCAGGGATGCGATGAAACGCGTGGGCGGGTGGGCCGAATGGTGCATCACCGAAGATGCCGAACTCGGTTTGCGCCTTTTCGAGCGCGGTTATGAAGCCGTTTATCTCGAACATTCTTTGGGCCGCGGGCTTATCCCGGACAGTTTCGGCGGTTACAAAACCCAGCGTTTCCGTTGGGCCTACGGCGCGGTCCAAATCCTGAAACGCCACTGGAAAGCCCTGAGTGAAACGCGCAACAAAAGTGTCCGCCTCACACAGGGACAACGGTACCACTTTATTTCAGGCTGGTTGCCATGGTTCGCCGATGCCGCCCATCTTGCGTTCGTTGCCGCCGCGCTTGTGTGGTCTATTCTCTTGCTTTTCAAATGGGTTGAGTTCCCACCGGCCGTTTTCCTCGTACCGACGCTCAGCGTTTTCGTCTTCAAGATTGCTTCCGGTTTTTGGCTTTACCGCGCGCGCGTCAAATGCGGCTGGCGCGACAGGCTCGGCGCGGCCATAGCGGGCATGGCGTTGACGCATTCCGTTAGCCGCGCCGTCTGGCAAGGCTTGTTCACATCCGGAAAACCTTTTTTCCGCACGCCCAAATGCGAAGATAAGCCTGCCATTGTGCAAGGTTTTCTTATGGCGCGTGAAGAAATTATATTGCTGCTGGCCTTGCTTATTTCGGCAGGCGCTATTCTTTACCGTTTTGAAATGTCGAACTTCAACGCGCAATTATGGTCGGGCATGTTGTGTGTCCAGACCTTGCCCTACTGGGCCGCGCTCATTGTGTCGATGTTAAATGTTGTTCTGAAACAAAAGAAACAGGGACCTGCCGTTTCTTCCTAAATCCCATCGGATGAATTTTCCTGTTCAGAAACCGGCGGCATAATCATGACCTTGTCCACGCGGCGCGCGTCCATATCGACAACCTCGAAGCGCGCGCCGTTCCATATAAAGTGATCGCCTGCGGCAGGAATGCGTCCAAGCTTCTCAATGATAAAACCGGCAAGCGTGTGAAAATCGCCCTCCTCGCGCATGTTCTTGAGGCCGATCAACGTTTCCACCTCATCAATCGGCATCATGCCGTCAATAAGCCAGCTCCCGTCTTCGCGCCGCACCGGCTTGTAATAGGCTTCCTGCCCCAGCTCCGGCAAATCGCCGATGATCGCCTCCAGAATGTCGGTCATCGTGACAAGACCTTCAACACTGCCGTATTCGTCAATGACAATCGCGAGATGCTGGCCGGATTGCTTGAACTGGTCCAGAAGCCTGAGTATCGGCGTCGTATCCGGCACGCAAAGCGGTGCGCGCATGACAGAAACGATATTTAGAGGACGGCCTTCAAACATGGCGTTCAGCACGTCCTTTGCCTGAACGATGCCTAAGACCTCTTCCAGATCCCCTCTGACCACCGGAAAACGGCTGTAACTGCTGCCGTGAACCTGACGCGCGTGCTCTTCCGGCGAGTCACTCTCGCTGAGCCAGACCATATCAATGCGTGGCGTCATAATGGTGCGCACCGTGCGGTCGGCTAAACGCATCACGCCTTCCAGCATTTTCTTCTCGGCAGGTTTAAAGACGCCGGACTCCGTGCCTTCGGCAATAAGCTCCTTCACTTCGTCTTCCGTTATTTGCACCGTGCCGGGGTTATCGAGTCTCAAGAGCTTGAGCGTCAGGTTCGTTGACAAGCGGAGCAGACATACAACCGGGGCTGCCAGAAAAGCCAGAAAGGCCATAAACCGCGCGACACGAACGGCAATAAGCTCGGCGTAGGAAAGGCCAATGCGTTTAGGAACCAGTTCCCCAATCACAAGGCTAAAATAGGTAACCCCGAGAACGGTAACAGCCAGAGCAACCGAAATCCCATGCGGGGCGATCCATGATAATGTATTCAGGTACTTTCCAAACGGCTCGGCCAGCGTTGTGCCGCTGAAAGCGCCGGCAAGAACGCTGTTAAGCGTAACGCCGATTTGAACGATGGAAAGAAACGAGCTGGGATCTTCCGCAAGTTGCAGGGCCTCTTTTGCGCCTTTTTTCTGGTCTTCCACAAACTGCTTCAAGCGTACGCGGCGAGCCGAGACAATCGCCAGCTCGGCCATGGCGAAAAAGCCGTTCAACAGGAGAAGAAGAAAAATGATGCCCAAGTTCGCAAGCACAGATTCTCAGTCCTCAATCGCGAACAGAATGGTTAACAAGCAAACTTGTATGAAAACGCGCATGATGGCTTAATGTAACGTTTCTATCCGGGGAGTGCAACCGCGTGTCGTCCGCAGCCAAGAAACGTTTTCTTCGCCTACAGGCGCTCTATCGCCACGGTGATTATGAGTCCGCGGCAAATGCCGTTGCAACTGCTTTGCGCGCTGCGCCAAAGGACCCGAACCTTTTGCATCTGGCGGCGCAGATTGCCGAAGCGCAGAACGCGCTGCCCCGCGCCGTGATGATGTACCGCCGCGCACTTGATGCACATCCGGATTGGCTTGAAGCAACCTATAACCTCGCGCGCGTTTTGGGCATGCAGGGCCAACTTCAGGAAGCCCTTGCGCTAATGACAAAAGTCAGCGTTATGAATCCTGATTTACCGATTGTGTGGGAAGGTTTGGCCAAACTGCATCAGCAAACCGGCGAACTTCCCGTCGCTCTCAAACACTGGCAAAAAGCGTTAAGCCTTGTGCCGCACAATCAGGCATGGCGCACGCAATACTTCCTTCTCGCGCGGCAGCTTTGCGACTGGGACGTTCAAATTTTGGACATTGAAAAACTGCCGCCGCAAGCCGTAACCGTCTTGGTTGACGATCCTGAGCTCCAGAAACAATCGGCCATGCGTTATGCCCGGGAAAGGTTTGGCGGCCTAGCGCCTCTGCCCCCCAAAGCACCCGAAGTGCATGAAAGGCTGCGTATCGGTTATCTCTCGTCCGACTTTCACGCTCACGCCACGGCTTATTTGATAGCGGAGCTTTTCAGCCTGCACAACAGGAACCGTTTTGAAGTCTTTGCTTACAGCTATGGCATCGACGACAAATCGGCCATCCGGGCGCGTCTTAAAGAGGAGGCGGAGCACTTTGTGGAGCTTAACAACCTCACTCCCCTACAAGCCGCCCAACGCATCCGGGACGACGGCATCGATATTTTGGTCGATTTGAAGGGGTACACAAAAGGGGGAAAACTCGAGATTTTGGGATACAAACCCGCGCCTGTACAAGTCCATTGGCTGGGTTATCCGGGTACGCTAGGCACCTCTTTCATCGACTATTTTATTGCCGACAACATAACAATCCCAACGGGTTGCGCCTCTTCTTTCACCGAAAAAATCCTTTACTTATCTCCCTGCTACCAAATCAACGACCGCCACCGCACCGCCGCGCAACCCCTGCCTCGCGCCGCCTATGGTTTGCCTGATGATTGCCTCGTATTAGCCAGCTTTAACCAGACCTATAAAATCACCCCCGATATCTTCGCGTCGTGGTGCGTTATACTTAAACAAACACCTCACTCCGTTCTTTGGCTCTATCAATCAAACCCTTACGCGCCTGACAAACTGCGGCAAACGGCAACAAAGCATGGCGTTGATCCATCCCGGCTTGTTTTCGCGTCCCCCTTGCCTTTGGCGGAACACCTCGCGCGATATGCCTATGTCGATTTATGCCTGGACACGTTTCCTGTGGGTGGCCACACGACGACAAGTGATGCGCTTTGGTGCGGGGTACCCGTCGTGACGATCGCCGGAAAAAGCTTTGTGTCCCGCGTTGCGGCCAGTGTTTTATCAGCTGCCGGATTGCCCGAGCTTATCGCCACAAATATGGAAGATTATAAAAATTTAATTCTTAAATTTTCACATGACAAAGCAACAAGAGAGGGGCTTAAAAAACATCTCAGTAATAAACACTTGTCCCTACCGCTTTTTGAAACGGCCCATTTTGTTAACAATTTGGAGACCGTTTATCTTGAGATTAAACCTTAACCAAGCCAACTATTTTCTTGTGATATCCACAACTTTTGCAACTTATCCACAGGCTTTCTGCTCAGTGTTTCTTTGACAGTTAACCAAAAAACAGTCAACTTCATCCGCCTGTATTCAACTTGAGGCGGTATCTTGTGTAATACGTTTCGGTTTCATTTCGTCATAATTTTGTTAAGCGGCCTTGCCCTTCAAGCCTGCACAAACGTCTTTCCAGCTGACAAAATTGATCCACCCGGTGACCTTTCGCGTAAAGATTATATAGCTTTGCGCCAACGCGGTGTTGCTGAGGCGAAAACGCCTCTCAAAGGAAACAAAAAAGACACGGAAGAAGAACCGGTATCCGATAAGGACAAGGATGGATTAGAAGCGCTGCCGCCAATTCCGGTAGCGCCCGTAGAGTCAGCGCCGTCCCTACCGTCAGCCGCCGATGAAAAAACCGAAAAACGGGTTAGCGTCACTGTCACAGATAACGTTCCGCTTCGCGATGTGCTGATCGATCTTGGCCGTGAAAGCAACGTCAACTTGGAAATCGATCCGCGCATTCAGGGTGGCATCATTTTTACGGCGCATGAACAGCCGTTTTCGGAAGTCATCAAGCGGATCTGTTCGCTGGCTGGTTTGCGCTATAAACAAGATGGCAGCTTCATGCGCATCGAACTTGATGAGCCCTATCAACACACCTATACCGTCGATTACCTCGCCATTGCGCGGCGAACAACCAGCGAAGTGACCATCGCCACAAATGTTTTCGATGTCGATGTTGCGGGGGGCAACGGCTCAAATAACTCTGTTAATCGCAACAACGGCGCCAGCAGCGATAATAATTCGCTCTCTAAAATTACGGGCGCGTCGGACGCCGATTTTTGGACAGAACTTGAAAAATCCCTCACTCAAGTGTTGGCAACCACCAACCGCCAGCGCCCCCTCGTAAAAGAACCTGGCAATACACCGGCCCAAACACAGCCCAATTTCAGTATTGATCGGCAAGCAGGGCTGATCACCGTTTTCGGCAACGCACAACAACAAGAAGCTGTCCAGAAATACTTGACGCGCCTTCAACAGAAGGCGACGGCTCAGGTTCTTATTGAGGCGCGCATTGTTGAAGTCGAATTGAGCGACGATTTCAAGAGCGGCATCAACTGGCGCACGCTTTTTGATCACGGCGTCAACACGGCCGCACGCTTTGGCACGGTAGGCGCGGGCGCGCCTTTTGTTACGGCCACAACGGCAACCGACGGCGTTTTCACGGCCTCGGTCAAAGACTCGGATTTCGCGGGTATTCTTAACCTTGTCCGCACCTTCGGCGCGACGCGTATCCTGTCATCTCCGCGTCTTACCGTCCTCAATAACCAGACCGCCGTATTGAAGGTGGCGCGTAACGAAGTTTACTTCCTGACGTCAGCGCAGTTCCCGACGACTCTAAGCGCCTCTGGCGTGCCCGTTTCCGGAACGCCTGTCTTTTCCAGCACCCCGCGAACGGTTCCCGTTGGCCTTGTTATGACTGTCCAACCAGCAATTGATCTTGAGAAATCACGCATTACCATGACCTTGCGCCCCACCATCTCGCGCGTCGTCGATTATGCGTACGATCCATCAATCGGTCTAAACGCCGCACAGGCCGGCGTGACAACCCCTGTTCAGTCACAGGTGCCGGTGCTGGCGGTGCGCGAAATGGACTCCGTGCTGCAACTCAGCTCCGGTGAAGTTGCCGTTATGGGCGGCTTGATGCAGGACAGCTCAGACAATGAGGAAAAAGGCGTTCCGCCTTTCGATGCCTTGCCGCTTATCGGCAACCTCGCCAAGTCGCGGGACAACCAGGGCACAACAAGCGAGTTGGTTATTCTCTTACGGGCCACGATACTTGAGAAACCCGTTCCGGATACCGCCGACGTCGATTTGTATAAGAAATACAACCGCGACCCGAGGCCCCTGCCTCTTTCAAAAGAAAAACTTTAATGGAGACACCCATGCGCCTTGTTCACCCTGCCTCTCGTGGTTTTACGCTTGTTGAATTGTCGATCGTCCTTGTCATTATCGGGTTGATCATCGGCGGCGTTTTAACCGGCCAGCAGATCATCCAGAACGCGCGCATCACGCGCACCATTAACGACATGCAAGCCTATCAGGCCCAATTCCAGACTTATGCGCAGAACTACGGCGCGTTACCTGGCGACGATCTTAGCGCGTCCACGCGCTTCCCGTCGGCAGGCGTAACGTCCGGCGGCGGTGATGGCCTTGTCGGCACCGGTTCTTCCTACGACACGCCATCCACCACCCCCCCTGCTGGTGAAAGCCGTCTGGTCTGGGCGCATCTACGCGCCGCAGGTCTTGTGAAAAACCAGGTCACCGGCGGCAGCACCGCGGTCCAGCCGCCCAATCCTTTCAGCGGCGTTTACGGTTTTCAGAATGGCGCTTTTGGCGGTGAATTCGCCACAACCGTTTTATGCCTGAACAAACTTCCGGGCAATGCCGCCCAAGCCGTTGACGCGCGTCTGGATGACGGGACAAGCAACGCGGGCGCCATTCAGGCCACGGCCGAAACGGGCTCCGACCCCGGCAGCAGCGGCGGCGCGGTAGCGACATCCTACAGCGATGATACAACGTACACGCTTTGCATGCGCATATGAGACAGGAACGATGGACAGAAGCGCTTCCAGAGGTTTCACGCTTGTCGAGATGAGCCTTGTGCTGATCATCATTGGATTAACGATACTCATTATTTTTCCGGCCTTAAGCGCGGTGCGCACAAACGCCCAGCGCACCGTGACGGACAGCAATCTGCAAACGCTTCTCCGGGCAACAGCCGCCTTCGTCCACGCCAACGGATGCCTTCCTTGCCCCACGCCTGCGACCACCGTTGGTTCAGCTTTCGGCTATGTGCGGGGTGATAACAACACCGCCGCCTGCAATGGCTGCGGATCTCCGGAAGGCATACCGCCGTTTGCTTCGCTCGGCTTGCCGATGAACATGGCGAAAGACGGCTGGGGCCACTGGATCACCATGCGCGTCGATCCCGCGCTTACAGACAATTCTTTCAGCAGCGTTATTCCAAACGGCATGGCCGGTTTATGCATGACAGGCCTCAATAAAGCCAATCAAGTCATCGTTCAAATTCCAAACGGCGGATCTCAACCAGCCGCGGTGATTTTTGTGAGCCACGGGCCAAATGGGCGCGGCTCTTTGATAGCCAGTCCCCAATCGGGCCTGAAGAACGGCTATCGTCTTCTGCCCCTTCCCTGCAGAGTGAGCACTTGTACAAATAGTGGCGGTTATGAGTGCTGTAACACAGATGGCAACTCAACATTTATTAATGCCTCACCCATCGTCAGTAATAATGACCCCTTCGACGACATCCTTCTTTTTCTCGATCGCAACGCTCTTGTCAGCCTAATCGGCAACAGCGTTTGCCAAATGTGATGGTGACCGCGATGCGCAAAGTCAACACCCTTAAAGCCGTGCCGGACGAGCGCGCTGACACATGGGAAGACCTGCCCGAACTTCCACGCAAACAAAAAAGCCCCGCTAACGTCGAGCCGCCATCATCCAAACCCGTTGGCGAGCGCCTCGTGGAAATCGGCGCAATCACCAGCGACCAGCTTAACATCGCGCTCTATGAACAGCGCCAAAGCGGGCAGATGATCGGCGCCGTGCTCGTCAAGCTTGGCTTTCTTGACGAGACCACATTGGCGTCCGTGCTGGCGGCGCGTACCGGTCTCGAGCCCGTGGACCTGCGGCGAACGGCGCTGAATCCGGCGCTGTTCAAATCGTTACCGCGTCCCGTAGCCGAGCGTTGTCGGGCCATTCCTTTGCGTCTCGAGGAGCCCGTTCTCGAAATCGCGATGGCCGATCCTTACGACATTGTCGCGATGGATGAGATACGCCGTCACTTTCCCCGCCACATCGAATTAAAGCCCTCCGTCGCCAGCGCTGCCGACATCGAAGACGCCATCGAACGGTATTACGGCTTCACATCGTCTTTGGACGGCATCCTGCGCGAGCTTGAGACCGGGCAGGCAGAAAACCGTCCGGAAAGCGGCTACCAACATCCCGTTGTGCGTCTGGTCAATCATTTGCTGTTCGATGCGGTGAAACGCGGCGCCTCCGACATTCACTTTGAGCCCGAAAGCAGCTTTGTGCGCGTGCGTTACCGCGTCGACGGCAGGCTTCATCAAATCCGGGCGCTGCACCAGTCGCACTGGCCCGCGCTCTCCCATCGCCTCAAAATCATGGCCGGGATGAACATCGCCGATACGCGCAGCATTCAGGATGGGCGTTTCCAGATGCAGATCGGCGGCAGCGACGTGGATTTCCGTGTCGCCATCATGCCGACCGTTTGGGGTGAAAACATATCCGTTCGCCTTCTGGATCACCGCCGTTCCCTGCTGCCGTTAACGGAGCTCGGCTTTTCGCCGCACGTTCTTTCGGTTCTCCGGCAAGTCATGGAACGGCCGCAAGGCATCACCCTCGTGACAGGTCCTACGGGAAGCGGCAAAACGACGACGCTATATTCCATTCTGCGCCAAATCAGCAGCGTTGAGGTCAACATCGCGACGCTCGAAGAGCCCGTCGAATATCAGCTCGATCTGATCCGCCAAACCGCCGTGCAGGAAGCCCAAGGCTTGAGCTTCGGCGCGGGCATTCGCGGCGTTCTGCGCATGGATCCGGACATCATCTTTATCGGCGAAGTCCGCGACGCCGACACGGCGCAAATGGCGCTCCGTGCCGCCATGACAGGCCATCAGATCTATTCCACGCTCCATTGCAACGACGTGCTCGGCGCGGTGCCCCGATTGATTGACTTGGGTCTTAACCCGCGCGTGATCGCGGGCAACATGAACGGCATTATCGCCCAGCGCCTTGTGCGCAAGCTTTGCCCGCACTGCAAAATCAGCCGCCGCGCCACAACCGAAGAATGCCGTATCTTGCGCATTAAATCCTCTAAACCGCCCGTTATTGCCCACGCCGCCGGGTGCGAATATTGCGCCCAAACAGGCACCCATGGCCGTACCGTGATTGCCGAAATTTTGAACGTCACGCCGGAACTGGACGACATGATCGCGGCTGAAACAGGCCGTGTCGCCATGCTAAAAAAAGCGCGCGAACAAGGGTTCCAAAGCATTCAGGAAGACGGCATCGCGCGGGTGTTAGCTGGTGAGATTTCGCTCGCCGATCTCCGCCGCGCCGTCGACCTGACACGGGGGGATTGATGCGAATATTCTTCCTAAACAAACAAGAAACTAAAATGACCCTCTCCCCTGTTCCAGGGGCGAGGGTCGTTTTATTGCGACATCAAACATACCTATAGAGTCAGGACCAGAACCATGCCCGCCTACCGCTACCGCGCCGTCAATGCTCAGGGATACGTTCGGCGCGGCCAAATTTTGGCGGCCAATGAAAACGAATTGTCGCACTTTTTAAGCGAGTCCGGTCTTGAACTCATTGAGGTCAAGCCGCATACCCCTGCTCCCTTACCCCGTTGGATACATCAGTGGCGCGATCGTTCGCCTCTCGCTCAACGCATTACGCTTTGCCGCCAGCTTGAAGACCTGTTGCGCGCTGGACTGCCCTTCTCTTCAGCGCTTCAGGCCGTCATTGAAACCTTGCCGTCGGGCATGCTGCGCGGAAAACTTGAAATCATCGCCCGCACTATCAACCACGGCAGCTCCATCGCCGCTGCCTTCGCCCAGCATCCGCGCCTGTTTAATCCCGTTTTCCTCGCCATCCTTTCGGCGGGCGAAACCGGCGGCCATCTTGTCACGACCTTTGCGCAACTATCCAAACAGCTCCGCTGGCAGGAACGCCTTCAAAAGCAGCTCAGCCGCACGCTTCGTTATCCCCTTTTCCTTCTTTGCCTTGCAATCGGCGTTATCACATTCATGATGACGATGGTTGTGCCGCAGGTCATCGCTTTCCTGAATTCCATTTCCGCCGATTTGCCATTCGTCACGCGGCTTTTAATAATTATTTCCGAAAGTTTTGCGGCTTGGTGGTGGATCATTCTTGGCGGATCAACCCTTGGCATCACGGGCTTACTACACATCCGGCGTTATTCCAAAAGCCTCGCGTTACGGCTTGACCGCCGGTTATTGGCCATTCCGGGGATTGGCCCGGCTTTGCACAAGTTGGCTATTGCCCGTTTCGCGCACAGCCTCGCCCTCCTTATGCAAGGCGGTATCGATTTGCCATCCAGCCTGCGGTCAGCAGCGGCGGTCTTGAACAACCGCGCTTTGGTCGAAGCAGCCTATTTTGCGGAAAAACAATTACTGGCGGGCCACCCCTTCTCGAACGCGACCGCGCACGTATTTCCCCCTCTCGTCACTCAAATGCTTCGTGTTGGCGAACAGAGTGGACAGCTTGCGCGAACGCTTGATGACGTTACGCGTTATTACGATGACGAAGTGCAAACGACGATCGACCGCTTTATCGGCTCGCTGGAACCGGTTTTGACGATCATCGTCGGCGCCCTGCTGGCATGGGTTGTTCTGGCTGTGCTTGGCCCCGTTTACGGCAGCCTTGGCAAACTGAGTCAGCTGTCATGAGCCGTAAGCCGTTTTTTATCTTAATGATCGGAGATGACGGCGCGGTTCTGGTGCCGCCGAAGATAAGTAAATCCAGTCAGCCTGTTTTCGCTCCCAATCATGACGAAGGCAAATCTATCCTTGACGCGCTGGCGCGCCACCGACGCGTGCCTGTCCTTATTCTAGCCGATACGCTCGCCCAAGCCTTCCGCCGCGACACCCTTCCGCGTTTGGGTTATTTCGATAAACAAAAACTCATTGAACGGCGGCTGCAGCACTATTTTCCAGCGCCGGCGCATACGCCCCACACACAACTAACGGCCGCGCTTTCCCTTAAAAACAATGCCGCGTTGCTTATGTGCTTGCATGACGGGGGCCCTGTCGCCCTGTGGCTCAAACGGCTTGCCGCGCTTCGTAATACATTCCTTGGCGTTACCCTATTGCCGCTTGAAAGCGCCGGAATGGTTACGCGCCTCATGCCCGAAGCCAAAAAAGGATGGGGATTGCTTATCAGCTGGCAGCGCACAGGAGGCTTCCGGCAGATTGTCACGCGTGACGGGGAACTGATCTTCACGCGCCTTACGCCGCCGTTACCTTTTACGGCAGAGCCCGCCAACGCGGTTAAAACGCTAACGCTCGATATACAGGCAACGCTTGGTTACCTCGCCCGTCTTGGCCTGACGGAAAGTGCGCCGCTTCATATAGCGGCCGTCATGCCGTCAAACCTGCATGAACAGCTAACGGCGTTTCCATTGCCTGTTCAAAAACTTGTTGCCCTCACGCCGCATAAAGCCGCTTTTCAGTTGGGCCTGCCCTATGGCCCGGCAAAGGAAGATCCATCCGGCGACCTGCTTCACGCCGCATGGCTTCAAAAGCGTTCAAAGCCCCGCCTGATTTTGATTCAGGAAGACAAAAGGCAAACGGAGCGCTTGGCGCGCGTAAAACGTTGGGGAAAAAAGACGGCCGCGTTTGTATGGCTTTTGACGCTATTTCTTTTGGGCTCGGAAGGCCATGAAATTTTCCGGCGCGTGCAAACCATCCGGCAATCAACTGCTGAGGTCGCAATCCTCCAATCTCAATTGACACAGGAGAAAAACCGTCTTGGGCCGGTAACCGAACCGCTTGGCCGCCTGCAACAAGCCATTGAACGCCGCCGCATTTTCACGGCGCCGGCGCCTGTACCATGGCCTCTTTTGACCGCGCTCGAGAAAGGATTGGGCGATGCCGCGCGCATCATTCGCCTCGAATGGCAAAGCGGCAAGCGAAAAGAGAGGGACGAGACCATAGGGCTCAGCCTTCGCCTCACCAGCCCCGCGCCCGTAACCGCGAAGGAGTCCTTGCGGCAATTCACGGTTCAACAATTCGATAAAATCGCCGGAAATTTGCGCCTTGCCCTACCTGATTATAATGCAAAAATTGCACGCTATCCTTTCCCGGCTTCGCCGGCTGAAACGTTATCGAATACGGATGGGAAAGAGCTTCCGTCTTCGCTCGTTGCCGATTTCGAAATAACGCGGAGGCAGCCATGAAGGAACTGCGTCCCCATATCGGATGGCTGCTCGCGCTCATCGGCGCCTTTATATTGATTGTCGGCCTGGATCCCGCGCGGCATTACGCGTATGAAATGACTGGGCAAAAGCAAAAGGAACTATCGGCCGATCGCGAACGACTGGCGTTGAGCTTGCGACAGTTGCGGGATGATGCGGCACTTGCCGAACGTTTAAGCAAGGACATCAACGCGAACGATGTCGAAAAATATCTTGCGCCTTCCAACCGTCTTGAGGCCGTCGCGATGCTGGATCCGCTGGCTTTTGACTCGCGTTTAAGCAACTTCTCCTACACCCTTTCGCCGGAACAGCCCTATAAATCCCCGGATGACGGCAGCGATATGAAGGGCATCGTTCAAAGCGCACTCACGCTTCAGGCGGAAGCGGCGTTGGATAATGATACGTATCGTTTTCTTGAAAACCTTGCTCGCGTTTTGCCGGGACGCCTTCGTTTGGAAAAGCTTTCCGTTGAGCGCATCAAGCCGAACTTATTTGAAGCCACGAATGTGCGCATGACGGCAGTTTTCGAATGGGTGGCCAACGAAAGCCGGGGAAAGGAGAACCCATGAAATATGTTGTTTTCCTTTTCGTCCTGATCTTTTTCTGTCTCATGCCCGCGCGGCAAACTTATGCCGAAGAACCTTTCCCTTCTCTCTTCTTCACCGAAAACGAGGCGAAGCAGATCGAAGACAAACTGCAAAAAAAAGATGTTCAGGATGTCGAGCTGGAGGACAAAACCGTGCATCTCGGCGCTGTACTCTATTACGGACCTAATCACTGGACGATATGGCTTCAAGGCGAGCGCTGGACTCCCAAAACATCGCGTCCCGATTTGCACATCGTCGAGGCCGCCAAAGATCACATCAAAGTGTCGGTCAAATCCCAAAACGGAGAAAAGCCGCGCCTTATTACGCTCCGTCCGCATCAGACCTACCACCTTCGGACGGGCCAGATCACCGAAGGCAGCCCTTGACCCATCATGCCCCCTCCACACGCGCCGAATGTGCGCTGATGGCGCTCCGAAGGTGCCCTGATAGGGTTCTGATCGCACTTTAAAGCTGCTTTGATGATGACTTGACCTGGCGTTGAACCCATTGAGATACCCGTTTAAAGACGTTGAAAAGGATAATTTTTGTGCGATTTGCCCCTCCGACACTCTCCGTCATCTAGCAAAATTCATAACTTGTCCTTGACATTTAGACGGTGAAGATTAAACAACGAGTACCAATTAGATACTATATGAGGAATTGGGCCCATGATTCGAATGAGCAAACTCGCAGATTACTCATTTATCCTTTTAACTCAAATGGTTAGCGGGAACAAAGAGTCTTGGGCGGCCTCGGATCTTGCGGCCAAGACGACCTTGCCTCCACCAACCGTCGCCAAGCTCATGAAACTGCTGGCCAAAGGCGGCATTGTGACGGCCCAACGCGGCGCTACGGGCGGTTATCGACTGACCCTGCCCCCGCCCGAAATCTCCATTACCAAAATTATCGAAGCCGTCGATGGACCCATCGCGCTAACTGATTGTGTCGACAAGAATAATCCGGAGTGCGCCGTGCAATCGCACTGTCCCATGCATGGTGGTTGGAACAAAGTGAACAAAGCCTTACGCCAAGCCCTTGAAACTGTTTTCCTTTCCGACCTTATGCCGCATGCGACTTCGATGGCGGCAAGAAAGTAATTTAATGGACGTTGCTGCGCAAACTCTAGCCTACGTCGAAGACTTGGCGTCGCCGCGCTACAAGCACGGATTTGTAACGCCTGTCGAATCCGAAATATCCCCTAAAGGACTGAATGAAGACACTGTTCGTTTCATTTCTGCCAAAAAAGATGAACCGGCTTGGCTCCTGGATTGGCGCTTAAAAGCATATCGTCACTGGCTCAAATTGAAAGAACCGGACTGGGCGCATCTTCATCATCCTCCGATTGATTATCAGGCCGCTTATTACTACGCCGCCCCTAAAGCCAAAACCGGCCCCAATAGTTTGGAAGATGTCGACCCTGAAATCCTCAAGGCCTACGATAAACTCGGCATTCCCCTCAAAGAACAAGAAGCACTAGAAGGCATTGCGCCGCGCGTTGCCGTTGACGCTGTGTTCGACAGTGTTTCTGTCGCCACCACTTACAAGAAAAAATTGGAAACTTTCGGCATTATTTTCTGCTCTTTCACCGAAGCCGTGCATGAACACCCGGAGTTAGTGAAAAAATATTTAGGTTCCGTCATCCCCGCAACAGACAACTTCTTTGCCGCGTTGAATTCGGCTGTGTTTACGGATGGCTCGTTTGTATATATCCCCAAGGGTGTTCAATGCCCTATGGAGCTTTCTACCTATTTCCGCATTAATGCCGCAAACACTGGGCAATTCGAACGCACCCTTATTATTGCCGATGAAGGTGCCCGCGTCAGCTATCTCGAGGGCTGCACCGCGCCAAAACGCGACGAAAATCAGCTTCATGCGGCCGTTGTGGAACTCGTCGCGCTTAACGATGCCGAAATTAAATACGCGACCGTGCAAAACTGGTATCCCGGCGACGAAAACGGCAAAGGCGGCATTTATAACTTCGTGACTAAACGCGGCTTGTGCAAGGGCCGAAATTCACGCATCTCGTGGACTCAAGTTGAGACAGGCTCGGCCATCACATGGAAATATCCGAGTTGTGTGCTGCAGGGCGATAACGCGGTGGGTGAGTTCTATTCCGTTGCGATCACACACCATCACCAGCAAGCCGATACCGGCACAAAGATGATCCACATAGGTAAAAACACACGTTCGACGATTATTTCTAAAGGCATCAGCGCAGGCAAAGCGCAAAATACGTATCGCGGGTTGATCAAAATTCTTCCGGGTGCCGAGGGCGCACACAACAAAACGCAATGCGACAGTTTGCTCGTCGGCGATCAGTGCGGCGCGCATACTGTGCCCTATATTGAATCCCGCAACACGACCGCGCGGATCGAACATGAGGCCACGACCTCCAAAATCAGCGAAGACCAGTTGTTCTATTGCCAACAACGTGGATTAAACAGCGAAGAGGCGATGGCTCTTATCGTGAACGGCTTTTGTAAGGACGTTTTGCAGAAACTGCCGATGGAATTCGCGGTGGAAGCACAAAAATTGGTCGGAATTAGTTTGGAAGGCTCTATAGGATAGGAAAAATTATGCTCTCAATTCGCAATCTTCACGCCACGCCGTCACGGAAACCCGGCTCAGACTCTACTGAGCGGGAAATTCTGCAGGGCGTCGATTTAAACGTAAACGCCGGTGAAATCCATGCCATTATGGGGCCGAACGGCTCCGGCAAAAGCACGCTCGCCTATGTGCTTGCGGGTCGCGCAGGATACACGGTCACGGAAGGCACCATAACCTTTAAAGGCCGGGATTTGCTGGCCATGAAGCCGGAAGAACGCGCGGCCGCAGGAGTGTTTCTTGCCTTCCAGTATCCGGTCGAAATCCCGGGCGTCACGAATATGAACTTTTTGAAAACAGCTCTGAACTCTGTCCGCAGGGCGCGTGGCGAAAGTGAACTCGACGCCATGCACGTCATGAAAAAGCTCCGAGAAAACGCGCGCACGCTTGGCATGAGCGACGAAATGCTGAAACGCGCAGTGAATGTGGGCTTTTCCGGCGGCGAAAAAAAACGCAACGAAGTTTTGCAAATGGCCATGCTTGAACCATCGCTTTGCATATTGGATGAAACGGACAGTGGCCTTGATATCGATGCATTGAAAGTCGTCGCGGATGGCGTCAACGCGCTACGCAGTCCCGATCGCGCGACGTTGATTATCACACACTACCAGCGCCTCCTTGATTACATCAAACCGGATTTTGTGCACGTGCTTGCATGGGGGCGCCTGCGCGCCTCCGGCGGGCCGGAATTGGCGCTGGAACTTGAGGCGAATGGTTATGCAGGATTTGCCGATGACCGTGCCGCTTAACGCCAACGCCATATTCTTTGATTGGAACGGCACGCTGCTGGCGGACACGCTGTGCAACATTCGCGCCACCAATAGTGTTCTGAAGCGACTGGGCAAGCCGGTCGTGACAAAGACACATTACCTCGAACAATTTAACGTGCCCTTGGAAAAAATGTATCGCGCTTTCGGTTGCAGCGCACAGGAACTCATCGACCATTTTGATCTTGTTCATGATGTTTGGATCCGTGTTTATGACTCACAATCAAAAAAAGCGCGTTTGCGTCGTGGCGCCCGTACCATGCTGCAAACACTGCAAAAACGGCAAGATCGTGCATTTATTCTCAGCAATCACACGATTGAAAACATCTCCGGACACACCAAACGGCTAGGTATTCACAATTATTTTACCGCCATCCTTGCAAATGATGGTCACGGCCCCGCCTTCACAAGTCGGAATAAAGGTGACAGGCTTTACAACTACCTGAAAAAACAAAAAATCAACAAAGCCATCATTGTTGGAGACACGGAAGAAGAAATCGATATAGCGAAGGAACATGGCCTTGTCTCCGTTGCCATAACGGACGGCGTCTGCTCCGCCAAAAGGCTTAAGACCTTAGAGCCGGATTTTCTCATCAACAGCCTGACCGAAATTCCGGCGATTATGCAACGCGTCTTCGGCGCACGGCAGGAGACGGCGTGATGTCCCTAGCCGCTGTCATCGAACGTAGCCAAGTCGAACGCGAAGCGTGGAAATATACAAACCTTTCCTCTTTAGCGGATGTGCCTTTCATTGAGGCTTCTTCAGCTTCTATCAAGAAAATTCCTTCACCGGACACGCCACACAGGATTGTTTTTGTCAACGGCGTCTGGCACCCACGCCAATCGCATTTGAGCGGCCTTCCCACAGATTTTATGCAAGGCAATGTCGAAGAAGGTTATCGGCTGACGCTTGCCGAACAAACGTGTCTTGTAACAACGCCTCTCGAACTCTTGTTCCTCAACAAACCGGGCGATGCGCCCACGGAAGCCTACACTAAACTGTACATCACTCTCGGAACGAGCGGACGGCTGACTCTCATTGAAAAGCATCAGTCGCAGAACAAGTTTTCCACGCCGATGGCGCATATTGTCGAAACCAACATTAAACTCGGACCTCAAGCGAAACTCGTCCATGGCAAGCTTTTGAAAGGTGCAGCCGGAACGATCCATCTCGCCCAAACAAATGCGAGCATCAACAAGGGCGCCTACTACGACAACTTCACCCTGCTTCGCGGCGGTCATCCGTCGCGCAATGAAATGAATGTGGCTTTACTCGATGAACTGGCGCAATGCGCATTACGCGGCGCCATGCTGTTGCGAAAAGAAGAGCATGCCGACACAACCACATGCGTTACGCATGCGGCACCCTATGGTTCCAGCCGGCAAATTTTCAGGTCGGTTATCGACGACAAAGCGCGCGGTGTGTTTCAGGGCAAGATCGTCGTGAACAAAGACGCGCAAAAGACAGATGCGTATCAACTGAACCGCGCCCTTCTTCTTTCCGATAAAGCTGAAATGGACGCGAAGCCGGAGCTTGAGATTTACGCCGATGATGTGAAGTGCAGTCATGGCAATACCGTCGGCGATATGGACGAAAAAGCCGTATTTTACTTGCGTTCGCGCGGTATCGACGAGGCCGCCGCCCGCGCATTGCTTATCGAAGCCTTTTTGAACGAATTGACGGAAGATATCCAGTCCCCGGAATTACGCGAGGCTGCGCGGATTATCGTTGAGGAGTGGCTGCAATGAAGAACAACCCCCACACAGGAAAATTGGCCGCAGCGGACTTTCCGGCGCTCAACCAGAAAATTCATGGCCATCCGCTTGTCTATTTCGACAATGGCGCGAGCGCCCAGAAACCTCGTGTTGTGCTAGATGCCATGCAACGGTTTTATGAAACAGACTATGCCAATATTCACCGCGGCGTGCATGAATTAAGCGTACGTGCGACGGATCAATACGAAGCCGCGCGCGAAACTGTGCGCAGCTTCATTAATGCTAAATACGTCGAAGAAATCATTTTCACGAAAGGCGCGACGGAAGCCATCAATCTGGTCGCCGCAACGTGGGGCCGCAAGTTTCTAAAATCTGGTGATGAAGTCCTTATTACGGAACTTGAGCATCACGCCAACATTGTGCCTTGGCAATTGCTGCAGGAACAAACCGGGCTTGTATTACGCGTTGTGCCAATAACGCCTGAAGGCGATGTGCCATTGGAATCTATTCGCGCCTCGCTTTCACCACGCACAAAACTGGTGTCGGTCGCGCACGTGTCGAACACTCTTGGCACCGTTCTTCCGGTGCAAGAAATCATCATACTTGCTCACGCCCAAAATATTCCCGTTCTTATCGACGGCTGCCAGGCCATCAGCCACATGCCGGTTGACATGCAGGCTTTGGATGCCGACTTCTACGCCTTTTCCGGCCACAAGCTTTATGGCCCTACCGGTATCGGCGTTTTGTACGGCAACCGCGATATTCTGAACACCATGCCCCCTTATCAAGGCGGCGGCGACATGATCGCCTCCGTCAGTTTCAAGGAAACAACCTATAAAGAACCGCCACACCGCTTTGAAGCGGGAACGCCGCCAATTGTTGAAGTCATCGGTCTTGGCGCGGCCATCGAATACGTTAGCGAAATCGGCATGGAAAATATCGCACGGCATGAAGCCTCACTGCTTGCCTACGCAACCGAAAAGCTCCAAAAGATCAATAGCTTACGCATAATTGGCACCGTTCCGCAAAAGGCAGGCATTCTCTCTTTCGTCATGGGGCACGCCCACCCGCACGACATCGGTACCATTCTTGATCGTCAAGGTATTGCGATCCGCGCAGGTCATCACTGTGCCCAACCTGTGATGGAAGCCATGGGTCTTGCCGCCACGGCCCGTATTTCTTTCGGCCTTTACAATACCATTGAGGAGATTGACGCTCTCGTACGTGGCCTTGAGAAAGTGCAGGAGGTTTTCGCATGAACGAACCAGCCCTCACCGATGATTTGCGCGATTTGTATCAGGACCTGATCCTCGATCACGGCAAGCACCCGCGCAACTTCCGCGCGATTCCGGAAGCCAACTGCGAGGCTTTGGGCCACAACCCTCTTTGCGGCGACAAGCTGGTTCTTTACCTGACCGTCGACGATAACGGCCTTATCGAGGACGCGGCCTTTCAGGGCAGCGGCTGCGCCATTTCCATGGCCTCGGCCTCCATGATGACGGAAATGCTGAAGGGCAAAAGCGCGGCCGAAGTTCAAAAACTGTTTGATTATTTTCACGGCCTTTGCACGGACTGTTTCAAGGAAACGGCTTCGGCGGAAAAGGCTCTTTCGGAAGACGATATTGCCCGCTTGCAAGCCCTGGCGGGCGTCCGGCATTATCCTGTCCGCGTTAAGTGTGCCACCTTACCCTGGCGCACGCTTCAAGCCGCCCTCGATCCTCACGGCACCAAGAAAGTCGCCACCGAGTAACAACATAAACAGGAAACCCTGATGTTCAAGACAAAAGAAATCCGCCTTGCCGACTATACGCCCCCTGCTTTTCTCGTCGATAACATTGATCTTGATTTCGATATACAAAACAGCCATACGCGCGTGCATGCGCGGCTGCAATTGCGTCGCAATCCCGCCAGCAAAAACAAAAAAGCACCGCTCGTATTAGACGGCGAAGCCCAAAAACTATTAAACGTCACGCTTAATGGTAAAAAACTTTTGCCAAAGGATTATAAACTCACGCCTCATGCGCTGACGATCGCCAAGATACCGACCAAAGCCACCCTTGAAATTGAAAGCACGAATGAACCGCATAAAAACACAGCCTTGTCTGGCCTTTATGCGGCCGGATCCCTTCTTAGCACACAATGCGAAGCCGAAGGCTTCCGCCGCATCACTTATTACCCCGACCGTCCCGATGTGCTGGCCAAGTTTACGGTCACGATCCACGCCGACAAAAAACGTTTTCCCGTTCTTTTAGCCAATGGAAACCGGATCGCTTCGGGGAATGAAAAAGATGGGCGCCACTGGGTGAAATGGGAAGATCCCTTCCCAAAACCCGCCTATCTTTTCGCCCTTGTTGCAGGGAAACTGGATAAAAAAGCCACGCACTTCGTCACCAAGTCAGGACGCAAAGTTCTGATCGAAATCTATGTTGAGCCCGGCAAGCTTAGAGAAACAGATTTCGCGCTGGCGGACATAAAAAAAGCGATGCGCTGGGATGAAAAAACCTATGGCCTCGAGTACGACCTCGACCGTTTCATGATTGTTGCGGTTAGTTCCTTCAATATGGGCGCGATGGAAAACAAGGGACTGAACATTTTTAATGATGCCTGTGTCCTTGGCCGCGCGGAAACGGCAACGGACAGCGACATCGCGTTTATTGAACGCGTTGTCGGCCATGAATATTTCCATAACTGGACAGGCGACCGCGTCACCTGTCGTGACTGGTTCCAGCTTAGCCTTAAGGAAGGGCTCACGGTTTTTCGTGAACAGGAATTCTGCGGCGACATGAACGCGCACGCCTTGGAACGTCTCACCAACGTGTGGGGTCTGCGCCGTTCGCAATTCGCCGAAGACGCTGGCGCGATGGCGCATCCCGTGCGTCCGCCATTTTATAAAGCTATAGACAATTTCTATACGTCCACGGTCTACAGCAAGGGGGCCGAAGTTGTGCGGATGATTCAAACGCTTGTTGGCCGCAAAGGATTTCGCAAGGGGCTATTGCTCTACATCAAACGCCGCGACGGCCAAGCCGCTACCTGCGAAGACTTTGTCGGCGCGATGGCGGACGCAAATCGTATCGATCTTAAACAGTTTATGCTGTGGTATAGCCAATCGGGCACACCTGTTTTGGACGTGACGGATTCCTATGACGCGAACCGCAAGGAATACCGGCTATTTGTGAAACAATCCTGCCCGCCAACGCCAATACAGCCAAAGAAAAAGACGATGCATATACCGCTGGCTGTTGGCTTGCTGGATGGAAAAGGCCGCGATCTTGTGGGCACGAAAGTTCTCGAACTCCGCAAACCTCAAGAAGAATTCGTCTTTAAGAACATCGCTTCTCGTCCTCTGCCGTCTTTGTTACGTAATTTTTCGGCGCCTGTCCGCCTCAATTACCCTTACACGGATGATCAGCTGCTGTTCCTCATGGCGCATGACAGTGATGCTTTTAACCGCTGGGAAGCGGGACAAAAACTGTTCACAAAACATGTGCTGAAGGACGCCGCTTTATCGCACCGCTTTATTGAAGCCTTGCGCGCGTTACTCAACGACAAGCGCGTGGATGCAGCGACAAAAGCTATGATGCTTGCGCTGCCAAGCGAAGCCGAGCTTGGTCTTGCCCTCCGCGCGCAGAACAAGCTTATCGACCCCGTGGCCCTTTATGAAGCACGGCAAAAAGTCATTCATGCCATAGCGCATGGCCTTCAGGAAGACTTGTGGCGAACATACAAATCATTTGATGTCACGCTTGATAAACGCGCAAGCGATGGCGCTTCGCGCGGTAAACGCAGCTTGAAAAATCTTTGCCTCGCCTATCTTTCAAAAGCGGCAGAAAACAAGGCTTTGCCGATAGCGGCCGCGCTCTCGGCCCAATCGCCGAACATGACGGATAAAATCGCAGGGCTATCTATCCTCGCCGACGCAAAAACATCTCTGCGCGCACAACAACTGAAAATGTTTGAAAAACAGTTTGGTGCTTATCCCGTCATCATGGATCATTGGTTGAGCGTCCAGGCCGCAGCGCGGCGGGCAGATGTGTTGGATGATGTCAAGCGTTTGACGAAACATTCCGCTTTCGCGTTACACAATCCGAACCGCGTGTCGGCGCTTATCGGCGTGTTTACAGGAAACCCTTTAGGCTTCCACGCCTCGAACGGCAGCGGCTATCGCTTCGTCGGCGAGATCATCGTCAAGCTTGATAAGCTCAATCCGCTCGCAACCGCACGTCTGGCTAAAGCGTTCTCGCGCTGGCGCGACTTCGAACCGAAGCGTCAAAAGTTGATGTATGGGGAAATAAAACGGCTGGCCGCTTTAAAGGGCCTGTCGGTCAACTGCCGGGAAATTGTTGAAAGATGCCTTGTGAGCAAGGGTTGATTTAGAACCCTTCGCGCTCCTTGCGCTTGCGCTCCACCTTGCGGGCGCGTCGGACGGCCTCGGCTTTTTCGCGGGCACGCTTCTCAGACGGCTTTTCATAATTGCGGCGCAGCTTCATTTCGCGGAATACACCTTCGCGCTGCAATTTCTTCTTCAGAACACGCAATGCTTGATCAACATTATTATCACGCACGATAACTTGCACGAATGTTTCCCCTCCCTTGGGACAAGTGGTTAAACCGGCCTGCCGTAAAGACGCGGCAAGCTTTTCCCGAAGGCAAACTCCGGCCATCAGGAAAGATGGGTGGATAGCACAGGCCAAAGTCGAAGGAAAGGCCGTTTGTTTTCCGCGTTTTAGGCCTCAAGTCTCTGCATTTTACGAGGTTAGAAGTGAGAGCCTTCTTCCTTAAGTAACAAGCGCTTAATGGCCAGCCCACCGCCAAAACCGCCAAGCGTTCCGTCACTCGCGATCACGCGATGACAGGGAATAACCACGGGCACTGGATTGGCGCCAAGCGCCGATCCGACAGCCCTTACCGCTTTTGGTTTCTTTATCCGCCGTGCCAGATCGGCATAACTCACAACCTTGCCCACTGGAATTCTAAACAGTGCCATCCATACTTTTTTCTGGAAGGACGTGCCGGTTAAATGAATCGTAATTTTCTTTTTGCCAAAAATTTTTCTAATCATCGCCTGCGTTACACGCTTGTCTTCAGCGAAACACGTTTGCGGCCAACGCCTTTGCCATTCCTTAAGCAGAGCCTTAGGTTTATGGTTTTTTTCGAATTCCAGAAAACAAACAAACCTCTCCTCCGTTAGCCCACACAACATCGGTCCGCACGGTGTCTTGTGCCGCCCCCATCGCACAGATTTCGGCGGCTTGACGGCAAAAATAACTTTGGGCTTGGGGATGTCGGTAAACATGTTGGCCTCTTCATTTAATCCCCGATCTTTGCTTATATGGTCTGGATTGCCAACCCCTCTTCATAGGTCGTTATGAAACCTGCCGATATCGATGAGTTCTTTCGCCGTTTGGCCAAACAACGCCCATCGCCGAAAAGTGAACTTGATTATGTTAATCCATACACACTTCTTGTTGCCGCCATATTATCGGCACAAGCGACGGATGTCGGCGTAAACAAGGCAACGCCCGCTCTCTTCGCGGTCGTCAAAAAACCGGAAGAAATGATCGAACTCGGCGAAACAAAACTGAAAGAATATGTAAAAACAATTGGTCTCTATAACGCGAAGGCCAAAAACATCATTGCTTTGTCTAAAATACTGGTCGAGAAATTCGGCGGCCAATTACCGCAAACGCGTGAGGAACTTCTCACGTTGCCCGGTGTCGGGCGCAAGACGGCGAATGTGCTTCTCAACGTTGCTTTTGGCCAGCCTGTCATTGCCGTTGACACGCATGCATTCCGCGTCTCCAACCGCACTGGCCTCGCGCCCGGAAAAACGCCGGAAGCTGTGGAAGAAAAATTGATGCACGTCGTCCCGAACAAATGGCTGCAAAATGCGCACCACTGGCTGGTCCTGCATGGACGCTATGTGTGCGTGGCGCGCAAGCCGAAATGCCCGAAATGCGTTGTCAGTAACCTTTGTTCATTCAAAGATAAAACAAAGGCTTAAAGGGAGGATTTCATGTTTAATTTTGAGTTTCAAAACCCTGTCAAAATCCTTTTCGGCAAGGGACAGATCGCCGCCATAAGCCACGAAGTCCCGGGTAACGCGCGCGTCCTGATTACATACGGCGGCGGCAGCGTGGAGAAAAATGGCACTCTGGCACAAGTGCGTGAAGCCCTGAACGGCCGAACCCTCATTGAGTTCGGTGGCATCGAACCCAATCCGACTTATGAAATATTGATGAATGCCATCGAGCTAGGGCGAAAGGAAAAAATCGATTTTGTAATCGCGGTGGGCGGCGGATCGGTTATCGACGGCACCAAGTTCATCGTGGCGGCCATTCCTTTTGAAGGCGAGCCTTGGGATATTCTTGTCAAAAGCGCCACAATCAAAAAAGCCGTTCCTTTCGGCACCGTGCTTACACTTCCAGCGACAGGATCGGAGATGAACTGCAGCGCGGTCATTAGCCGCGCGGCAACAAAAGACAAACTGGTCTTTATCAATCCGAAAGTTTTCCCGGTCTTTTCCGTCCTCGATCCAACCACAACCTATTCCTTGCCGCCCCGGCAAGTTGCGAACGGCATTGTCGATGCGTTCGTTCATGTCGTCGAACAATATCTGACTTATCCGGCGCGCGCGGCGCTTCAAGACCGGTTTGCAGAAAGTATCCTTAAAACGCTCATCGAAGACGGGCCCAAGACGTTGGAAAACCCGAAAGACTATGATGCGCGGGCATCGCTTATCTGGTGCGCAACAATGGCCTTGAACGGCTTGATCGGCCAAGGCGTGCCACAGGATTGGTCGACGCACATGATCGGCCATGAATTGACGGCGCTCTACGGTCTTGACCACGGGCAAACCCTCGCCATCATCCTGCCTGCGAATATGCGCGTGCGGCAAAAAAACAAACACGCAAAACTTCTGCAATATGCCCATCGCGTTTGGAACATCGATAGCGCTTCGGAAGAAAAAACGATTGAAACGGCGATTAAGCGTACGGAAGAATTCTTTCATTCGATCGGCGCTTCCACCACCATGAAGGATTATGGCCTGACATGCGATGTCGAAGCCGTTCTTGCGCAGCTTAAACGCCATCAGCTCTCAGCTCTTGGCGAACGGCGCGACGTGACGCTTGATGTCTCGCGCCAGATATTGGAGATGATCTAAAAAACAAAAAAACGGCGGTAAAAGTCGCTTTTTCTTTATTCGCTTTGCGTTAAGGCTTAGCCGGCCTTGCGCGATGAAGAAGCCGATGCCTCGTCTTCTTCGTCGATCAACGAGGTGAACTTCGCCGCCGACTTAAATCCCTGATTGCCCGCCGCGCCGCCGCCGGTCACCTGCATCTCGCCGATGATCTGGCCGCCCGCATTGACTTCCAGCTCACCGTACTTGATGACGCCGCTGATGCGGCCCGTGCCGCGCACCGTCAAACGCCCGTGCACAACGAGCTGACCGTCATAACGGCCGGCAATGTCGGCGTTTTCAATTTCCACGTTACCTTTGAATTGGCCGCTTTCCGTAATCTCGAGCATCTTGCCATCAGCAAGTTTCGCTTCGACCTTTCCTTCGACAACAAGCACATCGCAGGCGGTGATTTCGCCCGACAAGGACAAGCCCTTCCCGACGATCAGTTTCCGTTCGCCAGATTCCAAGCTGCGGTCATTGTTGCCACGGCGGCTGCTGCCATGCGCGATTTCGGAAGGACGGCGCGATGGCACATGCGTCGCGGCAGTGGGCACGCGCATCACGGGCTCAGCGGCAGAGACCGTTCGTGCAGAGGAAACGGGGCTTTGCGCCGGGGTATCCAGCAGTTCGTTATCTTCGTCTTTACGCTTATTGAACATATGGTTCCCTTTCCGAAATGATCGAGCTTTTTTCTGGCTTTGGGCGGCAATAAGGCACAAAAAATACCCGCAGCGCTGGCTTAGGCTCTACCATGCGGGCTGCCTTTGGGGCAAGTGTTTTGCGGCCCTGAAAAACTCCCCATACAGGTAAGAAAATTCCGTGGGCGATATCAACCGGCTAATGGTACTGGCCGTTTTAACCATCCTGCGATATGTCTTAAATTTCCTCTTTCAAGGTTTCGAGCCATGGCTCTTCGCCCCTTTTCCCCGCGTCTTTTTGAAACTTCCTATGATGTTTGCGCCATTGGTAACGCAATTGTTGATATCATTGCCGAATGTGAAGACGATTTTCTGCATTCGCACGGCATCGCGAAAGGCGTTATGACGCTGATCGATGAAAAACGCGCGGATTCCTTGTACGACCGGATTGGTCCTGCCATTGAGATGTCCGGTGGATCGGCTGCTAACACGGCTTTCGGACTCGCGTCCCTGGGGGGCTTGCCAGCCTACATCGGCAAAGTCAAAGACGATCAACTGGGGAAAATCTTCCGGCACGATTTAAAAACGATGGGCGTACATTTTAACACGCCGCCGCTCACGAATGGTCCGGCTACGGCTCGCTGCATCATCCTTGTGACGCCAGACGCCCAGCGCAGTATGAGCACTTATTTGGGAGCGTGCGCCGAGTTGACGAAAGACGATATCGACTTTGCCACCGTAACAGCATCACAGATTACATATCTGGAAGGTTACCTGTTCGACAAGCCGACGGCGAAAGAAGCTTTCCGTGTGGCGGCCGAAACGGCGCACGAATCCGAACGTTATCTCTCGCTCACGTTGTCCGATCCCTTCTGCGTCGACCGCCACCGGGATGCCTTTCGCGAACTAACGCGTAACGAAGTAGACATTCTTCTCGCCAACGATCAAGAGCTTTTGTCTTTATACCAAACAGCCACATTCGACGCGGCAATGGCACAAGCACGTCAGGAATGCGGCATTGTTGTTGCAACGTGCAATTCAGAAGGCGCCGTTGTCGCGCAGGGCGAAACAACGTTCAATATTAAGGCGGAGCATGTTGCAAAAGTCGTGGATTCAACGGGAGCAGGCGACTTGTTTGCGGCGGGCTTTCTTTACGGCTTAACGCGTGGGCTTGATCTTGCCACAAGCGGCAAACTCGGTGCGATCGCGGCGGCGGAAATTATCAGCCACTACGGCCCTCGGCCACAGGGCTCGCTTAGAGATTTGGCGAAAAAAAATGGGATAAAGCTTTAAGCCCGCGCTCGCGTATATGGCGCGCCGGAATACGCGTGACCTTAATGCGCCTTTCGGTACCCTCGCCTCTTTCACTCACCTGAATTTGCGGCAGATGCTGAATTAATTCCTCAAAACCTTTGCGCCACAATTCAAATTCACTGAAATGATCGGTTTTTATTGGCGCCTTGCCTGGAATGGAGGGCTCTGTTTCCCTAATAACCATAGTGCAAAAGGGTTTGATGACTTTAAGCATCTCTTCACCATCCCCCATATTCTTCCATCGGTAGCTCACAAGGTTCGGGCACGTCACCCACGTTTCAGTGATCCTACCCGTTTGATCATAAAACTTGGCGTACCACGGAATACCGCCATCAATAATGAGGCAGGCTTCGGGTTTGCCGTCCCGCATAGGAACAACAAGATGAGCCCCCCTTTCCGGCAACCAGAATTGATCGGGGTATACATATCCCTCCTTATCAAGCGGGCTTACCTTAAAATCGGCATTACGACCTCTGTCATACGGGCCGTTTGAGCTGTTACGTCCAGATAAGAATTTTATCATTCGGGGTAATTTTCCTGTTTTTTTGGCTAAAATATGACGTTAAGCATTTTAAGTTCCAGGCATTTTACCATTTAAACATGAAAGTAATTTGATAAATTTACCCATGAATCTTCAGAATTTTTAGTTTAATTCAAAGGGTAAAAGCCTTCATAATATGAGGCTTTCTAGTGCGCGAAGGCTAAATAACTATCCACAGGAAAATAAAATTTTCCCCCTAGACAATATTCTTAAAACGCATTAGGTTACCTTTGTCGGCTGTCTATAAAGGACGGCCGATAGCTATCTGTTTGACACTGCGACATGTCTGACCGTCAAAGCCTAGCTTAAGTTTAGAGCGTGGCGGTCTTGAAGTGTCGCTTTTTCATTGAGGTTGAGGGGTTGGGCCCACAAGCCTGATTCTTTTGGTCTTGGACATCGTGAATGGAATGAGAAGGGATGCGCAGACGGCGGTCCGTGGTGGGATTTTGTCAGCTTTCGGGCTGACGTTTTCTGGCCGGGGATATCCATTAGCCACTCTTTTAGCCCGCAATGGTTAAAAAGTGGTTTTCAGTTTTGCCGTTACGCATTCTTAAGTCCTGCTTTGCTGCCTCACGCAGCTTCGCAGGATAAGTCGACAAGTTTGTTTATGCCCTCTTTGGACCGTAAGGTCGAAAGAGGAGAGTATGAAGAACCCTCGAATAAGATTTTGCTTCGGCAAAACTAAGTGGTTTTGCGCTGTACAACGCAAAAACCAAAATTCAACTTGAGAGTTTGATCATGGCTCAGAACGAACGCTGGCGGCAGGCTTAACACATGCAAGTCGAGCGAACGTAGCAATACGTGAGCGGCGCACGGGAGAGTAACACGTGGGAACCTACCTTTTGGTTCGGAATAACGTCGGGAAACTGACGCTAATACCGGATAAGCCCTATGGGGGAAAGATTTATTGCCGAAAGATGGGCCCGCGCTAGATTAGCTAGTTGGTGAGGTAAAAGCTCACCAAGGCAACGATCTATAGCTGGTCTGAGAGGATGATCAGCCTCACTGGGACTGAGACACGGCCCAGACTCCTACGGGAGGCAGCAGTGGGGAATATTGGACAATGGGGGCAACCCTGATCCAGCCATGCCGCGTGAGTGATGAAGGCCTTCGGGTTGTAAAGCTCTTTTGGTGGGGACGATGATGACGGTACCCACAGAATAAGCTCCGGCTAACTTCGTGCCAGCAGCCGCGGTAATACGAAGGGAGCTAGCGTTGTTCGGAATTACTGGGCGTAAAGGGCGCGTAGGCGGTCAGTCAAGTCAGGTGTGAAAGCCCTGGGCTCAACCCGGGAATTGCGCTTGATACTAACTGGCTTGAATTCGGGAGAGGTTGGTGGAATTCCCAGTGTAGAGGTGAAATTCGTAGAGATTGGGAAGAACACCCGTGGCGAAGGCGGCCAACTGGACCGACATTGACGCTGAGGCGCGAAAGCGTGGGGAGCAAACAGGATTAGATACCCTGGTAGTCCACGCCTTAAACGATGCATGCTAGACGTCAGAGGGCTTAGCCCTTAGGTGTCGCAGCTAACGCATTAAGCATGCCGCCTGGGGAGTACGGCCGCAAGGTTGAAACTCAAATGAATTGACGGGGGCCCGCACAAGCGGTGGAGTATGTGGTTTAATTCGACGCAACGCGAAGAACCTTACCAGCTCTTGACATGGAAAGTATGGATTTCAGAGATGAAGTCCTTCGGTTCGGCCGGCTTTCACACAGGTGCTGCATGGCTGTCGTCAGCTCGTGTCGTGAGATGTTGGGTTAAGTCCCGCAACGAGCGCAACCCTCATCTTCAGTTGCCACCAGGTAAGGCTGGGCACTCTGAAGAAACCGCCGGTGACAAGCCGGAGGAAGGCGGGGATGACGTCAAGTCCTCATGGCCCTTACGGGCTGGGCTACACACGTACTACAATGGTGGTGACAGTGGGCTGCGAAGGAGCGATCCGGAGCCAATCCCCAAAAGCCATCTCAGTTCAGATTGCACTCTGCAACTCGAGTGCATGAAGTTGGAATCGCTAGTAATCGCAGATCAGCACGCTGCGGTGAATACGTTCCCGGGCCTTGTACACACCGCCCGTCACACCATGGGAGTTGGTTTTATCTGAAGCCGGTGAGCTAACCGCAAGGGGGCAGCCGGCCACGGTAAGATTAATGACTGGGGTGAAGTCGTAACAAGGTAGCCGTAGGGGAACCTGCGGCTGGATCACCTCCTTTCTAAGGATCCCGATGTTTGATCCGTTTGTCTTCGGACAAACCTTCACATCAGGACTTAGCATAGATATACCGTTGCTCCATCTCACTGGGGCAACCGAACCGCCGTCGGCGCATCCCTTCTCCAGAGGCTAAAAACAACAGCATCATCGCTTGTCAGCGATGACTGGCTAAGAGCGGGCTTGTAGCTCAGCTGGTTAGAGCGCGCGCTTGATAAGCGTGAGGTCGTAAGTTCAAATCTTACCAGGCCCACCATTAGGTTTGCTTGGCGAGCGCAGCGAACCCTAGCAACCCTTGTGTCCGCCAAAGCTTTAGCGAAGGCGGACGAGTTGGGGGGTTAAACCGACAGCCCGCCTACGCCAAGGCTACGGCGGGCGTTAGCAAAACTAACTCGCTTCGCTCAAAGTTTTGCTAAAGGGGCTGTAGCTCAGCTGGGAGAGCACGTGCTTTGCAAGCATGAGGTCGTCGGTTCGATCCCGATCAGCTCCACCAGCCTTCGCGAGCGTAGCGAGCAAAGGCTGCCGCGACGAAGCCTGAAAGGCGAAGGCGGGCTTTTATATGCGCTCGCTACGGCGTGGCAAGCCATCAGGATGAATAAAGTCTCTGGAAAAGGAAATCAGTTTCCGCTCCGCTCTATGGGGCCGGGCGGATGCTCTTGAACATGGTGAAGATGGTTTGTAATCGGCTGAAGGTCGTTGTGATGACGATGTTTCAGCCGGATTGAAAGCGTTTTGTTGACGTGTTGTTTTTTATGTCGAGTAAAAAACAGCGGGAAAACGTCAGCAAGACAGTCAGAAGTTGTTGTGGTCAGGCCCGGTTTCTCACTCAGAAACCAACAATCGTTCCGAAGACGGTTGAGGCCAAGTCAGCGCCGCAAAACCGAAGCCCCCTTCCCTGCTTGTAGAGATGGGCGCGCGTCGGGCTTCTGATAAGGATCAAGCATGACAAGAGCATTTGGTGGATGCCTTGGCACTGAGAGGCGATGAAGGACGTGACACGCTGCGAAAAGATCCGGGGAGCTGCGAGTAGGCTTTGATCCGGATATGTCCGAATGGGGAAACCCACACCGCAAGGTGTATTGCCAACTGAATTCATAGGTTGGCGAAGCAAACCCAGGGAACTGAAACATCTCAGTACCTGGAGGAAAGGAAATCAAACGAGACTCCGCTAGTAGTGGCGAGCGAACGCGGACCAGGCCTGTCTTGGACTTTGTTAAACCGGAACCAACTGGAAAGTTGGGCCACAGAGGGTGATAGCCCCGTACGGATCGATAACAAGGTTCAGGCTTGAGTAAGGCGGGACACGTGAAATCCTGTCTGAACATGGGGGGACCACCCTCCAAGCCTAAGTACTCCTCAGTGACCGATAGTGAACAAGTACCGTGAGGGAAAGGTGAAAAGCACCCCGTTGAGGGGAGTGAAAGAGTACCTGAAACCGAATGCTTACAAGCAGTCCGAGCTCGCAAGAGTGAGGGCGTACCTTTTGTATAATGGGTCAGCGAGTTCGTTTATGCAGCAAGCTTAAGCCGTTAGGTGGAGGCGAAGCGAAAGCGAGTCTGAATAGGGCGACACAGTTGCATGAATGAGACCCGAAACCTGATGATCTAGCCATGGCCAGGCTGAAGGCAGGGTAACACCTGCTGGAGGGCCGAACCCACGTCTGTTGAAAAAGCCGGGGATGAGCTGTGGCTAGGGGTGAAAGGCCAATCAAATCAGGAAATAGCTGGTTCTCCGCGAAATCTATTTAGGTAGAGCCTTGGATGATAACCTTCGGGGGTAGAGCACTGGATGAGCTAGGGGGGCGCGAGCCTTACCAAACTTAACCAAACTCCGAATACCGAAGAGTTTAATCCGGGAGGCAGTCCATGGGTGCTAAGGTCCGTGGACGAGAGGGAAAGAGCCCAGACCATCCGCTAAGGTCCCCAAGTGGTGACTAAGTTTGAAAGGATGTGGGAAGGCCAAGACAGCCAGGAGGTTGGCTTAGAAGCAGCCATCCTTTAAAGAAAGCGTAATAGCTCACTGGTCTAGTTAAGCCGGCCTGCGCCGAAAATGTAACGGGGATTAAGTCATCCGCCGAAGCGATGGATTCACGCGCAAGCGTGAGTGGTAGCGGAGCGTTCCGTAAGCCTGCGAAGACCGACCCGGAAGGGCGGTTGGAGGTATCGGAAGTGAGAATGCTGACATGAGTAACGATAAAGAGTGTGAAAAACACTCTCGCCGTAAGTCCAAGGGTTCCTGTGCAAGGTTAATCCGCGCAGGGTGAGCCGGTCCCTAAGGTGAGGCCGAAAGGCGTAATCGATGGGAATGCAGTTAATATTCTGCAGCCTGCTGGTGGTGACGGAGTTGTAAGGACGTTTGAAGTTATCGGATTCCGATGGCGTCCAAGCAGCTTCCAGGAAAGAGCCCCAGCGTATAGTCCGTACCCTAAACCGACACTGGTGGACGAGTTGAATATACTCAGGCGCTTGAGATAATGGTGTTGAAGGAACTCGGCAAATTGCCCTCGTAACTTCGGAAGAAGAGGGCCCTGCTTCGACGCAAGTCAAGGCAGGGGGCACAGAATTGGGGGTGGCGACTGTTTATCAAAAACACAGGGCTCTGCGAAGTCTCACATGACGACGTATAGGGTCTGACGCCTGCCCGGTGCTGGAAGGTTAAGGAGAGAGGTGCAAGCCTTGAACCGAAGCCCCAGTAAACGGCGGCCGTAACTATAACGGTCCTAAGGTAGCGAAATTCCTTGTCGGGTAAGTTCCGACCTGCACGAATGGCGTAACGACTTCCCCACTGTCTCCAACACCAGCTCAGTGAAATTGAATTCCCCGTGAAGATGCGGGGTTCCCGCGGTTAGACGGAAAGACCCTATGAACCTTTACTATAGCTTTGCAGTGGTATTAGGGAACGCATGTGTAGAATAGGTGGGACGCTTTGAAGCCTTGGCGCTAGCCTGGGTGGAGCGGCCAGTGAAATACCACCCTTGTGTTCTCTGATATCTAACTTAGTCCAATGAAACTTGGACAAGGACCCTGCATGGTGGGTAGTTTGACTGGGGCGGTCGCCTCCCAAACAGTAACGGAGGCGCGCGATGGTTAGCTCAAGCTGGTCGGAAATCAGCTGTTGAGTGCATTGGCACAAGCTAGCCTGACTGTAAGACGTACATGTCAAGCAGAGACGAAAGTCGGTCAAAGTGATCCGGTGGTTCTTCGTGGAAGGGCCATCGCTCAACGGATAAAAGGTACTCTAGGGATAACAGGCTGATGACACCCAAGCGTCCATAGCGACGGTGTCGTTTGGCACCTCGATGTCGGCTCATCACATCCTGGGGCTGGAGAAGGTCCCAAGGGTTTGGCTGTTCGCCAATTAAAGTGGTACGTGAGCTGGGTTCAAAACGTCGTGAGACAGTTTGGTCCCTATCTGCCGTGGGTGTAGGAATGTTGAAAGGAGCTGTCCCTAGTACGAGAGGACCGGGATGGACGCATCTCTTGTGTACCGGTTGTCGCGCCAGCGGCATCGCCGGGTAGCTATATGCGGACGAGATAAACGCTGAAAGCATCTAAGCGTGAAACTTACCTTGAAACAAGCATTCCCTGAGAGCCGTGATAGACCATCACGTTGATAGGCCGGATGTGGAAGCGCGGCAACGCGTGTAGCTTACCGGTACTAATAGCTCAATCGGCTTGATCCTTATCAGAGGTCGGCTTCGGCCGGCATCTTCTGACTTAACGCTTTCAATCTTTTCTGTCGCGATGACCTGGTGGTTCTAGCGAAGGGGCTACACCCGATCCCATCCCGAACTCGGACGTGAAAACCTTCAGCGCTGATGGTACTGTGACTTAAGTCCCGGGAGAGTAAGTCGCTGCCAGGTCTTCGAGACAGAAAGAAAAAACAAACCATCTTTTCATGAATTCTAAAAAAGCGCCCTTCCCGGGCGCTTTTTTTGCGCTCAAAAAATGCTTAAAATCCCAATCCGGCTGTGCTATCGAAATAATAAGGGATTGTGTTCTTTTCTTTTCAAAAGGAGATATTGCCTCATGTTGCTGGCAAATGGAATGGGTCTGGACCTTATCGAAGAAACCCAAAAAGCGACATTCGATCTTTATACTGACGTGAAACAACTTGATGCTTATTTTGAAGCCGTAGGCCTTGCAGATGCATGGAAAGAGTATGCCGACGCCCTTTTGGCCAAGGATAAAACGATTAAGGATCATCTCGCGGTCTTTTATCTGGCCGACGATCTTTCGCCTTTCGACCGCTCAAATCGAAAGAACCCTTATGCCCTTCTTCGCTACAAACCAGTTCGCGTTGTCGTCATAAAGCAAGTTAAATCGGCTGGTGACATATGTAAGACGCGCGAGACTTATCTTGTTCCTTTGATCCCCACACCCATTGGCCAAGGTTTTATGTGGGGTCGGCCATCCAATTCATTTAATCCTGAAACATCATTCCGCTCCAACACATTGAGCAATCAATGTGGTTTGAAAGAAGAAGAATTGGCTCAGAGAGACAATATCGCTTTCAGGTTCGTTTGTTTTTCGGGCAGCGGAACAATTAACTACGAATGTTACATGGGGAAAAATTACCGCGCTGCGCTTACACGTCCAACACTTTTCGCCCATAAGTATAATGAGCTAAAAAATCCCGCGCCGTAATAAGCTACAAATAAAAAAGCGCCTGTCACTCACTGGCAGGCTCTTTTTTTTCCGTTTTTCCAACACGTCATCCCTGCGAAAGCAGGGATTCAGCAGCGCGTGTTCCGTCTTCGCTGCAGCGCAGCTTCGCCGGACTTGGTGCAAAACCCGGCGAAGCCCGAAGGGCGTAGACGGGCCACGAGCCGTATGACTCACACGTCGCGCATACGCGCTCCTCTGGATTCCCGCACAAGCGGGAATGACTGTGGCCCCAAATTTTATGATTCCTAATCCCTGCCCCCTACCCCCAAACATCCGCCGTTACCAGTTCAGTATTCCCAAGATCACAGCCCATCATGGCGTGAATAAAATACCAGTGGCTTACGACAAGCACGCAGTCCTCGTCCTCTTCCCCGCGCCATTTGGCGCGAAAAGCCTCAATCCGGCGCAACAAATCCTCGTGGCTTTCCTTGGCGGGCAACCACCAGTTTTCTTCCGCAAGCAAACGGAAATCCACCTGCGGCCAGTTTTTTTTGATCACGCTTGCAGGCGAGCCGATATCGCAACTGTAAAGGCGCCGCTCGCCCACCAACGGTTCCACACGTACAGGCACACCAATCACCGAAGCTATTCCTGTGGCAGTCTGAAGCGCCCGTGTGTAAGGGCTGCAAAAAATGGTTTGAATTCCCTTCCCCGCCAGCCGTTTTCCGGCCGCCTCAACCTGCTGATGGCCACGCGGCGTCAGCGGCGCATCCGGAATGCCCGGATCGCTTCCATCCCGATCAAAAACGACATTGAACTCGGACTCGCCGTGACGAAGAAAATACATGCAGGGATTATGCTAAAGCTAGCAATGCGATGCAAGCGCCGGCGCGGTTTGGGGCACCTTTTGAGGACGGATCGGGATATCCAGCGTCTCCGGCTTAGCGTGCGTCGGTTCGTTTACGACAAGGCCGAACGTTTTATACCCCCGGAGACGACTTTCAAAGAAAACGCTTAATTCCCGCGTTTTAGCTGGCTCCAAAGTTTTCAAGGAGTTCAAGAGCCTGCGCATCGTCGCCAACGAATCTTTTAAAGGCATTATAAATTCTACTCTGGCGCCGGAATAATTGAGCGCCACGACCGCTTTCGCCACGCGCAGAGCATCCTCTTCAATTCGCGCGTCGGCTGCTTTTTTGGCCTCCGTCATCGGATCGCGTTTGTTCAAGATCGCTTCAATTGCCGCTTTTGCAGCCAACTCCTGAAGTTCCAAAGTCGGCGGGACATTCGCCAAAGCCTCGCAAAGAACTTGCTTGTTTTTCGCGACTTTTTCGGTCGCAATCCACTTTCCGCAGTCTTTTTCCCATTTGAAATCAAAGCCAAAAGTTTCAATATAAGCTGGATTCGAACGCATATATTTGATGATTTCCTGGCCCGCAACCGCATCCAATGCCTTGGTGTCTTCCTCCGTTTTATCAGGCTTCCGGCCAAAAGCGTACGTTCTTACCTTCACCATTTCGTATTCGCCGGATGCGACGAAATCGATCTTGGCAGCATCAACGGCACTAAAAAGAATCTTTTTCGTAAAATCCAAAGATGCCCGGACCGTCCTGGCCAAATTTGATTTGGCCGCTTCGGTTTGCCTGACGTTCTTTCGGGCATCGGCTGCGCTCAACGTGACGATGCTGAACGTCCGCTGCAAAGCCCCACCGATAATATCTTCAACGGCAAGAACCGCTGCGTTCAGTTCTCTCTCGTGCCCATTCTCAGGATTGCCTTGAGACTTAACAATTCTATCCTTTGCAACGGCCACGGCTTCAGCCAACATCCTTTCCGTGGTCGCCAGTGCTGGTTTCCACGGTAAGTACGTTCTTAACTCAAGGATTTTCGAATGCGGCGGCAGGCCCCAAATAATTTCGAAGGGACCATTTGCCATTTTATCTTCAAGATGCGCGACTGTATCGCTTAAAATCTGCGTGAAATAGGGATTGTTGCTACAGAGGTCTTTAATTTTATGAGAGTAATGAGCAAGCCCGAGAAGGTCGTCTTTGCCCTCGGCCTTTTCGGCGTTTGCCGAAAGAGGCCCGTTTTTTAGGACGGTAAGGTGAGGAGACGCTGCCAACAAATCCCCCAAACTTCTTAAAGCCGTCATACTTGCTAACCGTCGAATCCTGACATGGCAATAGTAAATATGTCGTTAAGCATAAAAGATTCACTTGTTGTGTGTTCTTTATCATCACAACGCGCCGAGCGCTTTAATCAGCTTTAACACTTACAAACGAAACGATTTTTAGGTGCGGACAGACACCGGGGAAAATTTTTTCCAAAATGACTATGTGGCGCCTAAATTCCGGTTTTTTTGCCGTTTCTCCTATTCGACCCCTGCGCCGCCCCTTGAATTCAACCCACCTCCCCTCGCGTAATGGGTTAGAAGAGGGAGAGAAGAGTTTGACGCTATCTTCCTTAACCAAAAACCCATGCATGTGAGGTTACGCAACCCCCTCAAACAGGGGCCGAGCGGTTCCGCTGTTCGGACGCAACAGGCACGCCGTGCGCGCCGAATGAGTACGCACACGCATCTGACGGATAAGCAACCCCAAAAGGCCGTTTCCCTTTTTTGGCAGGTCAATCCTGCGGCTTGTTCGTCCAGCCGCGCTCGCCTTGCTGCCAATAGCTCAGCTCATGCCCGGCGGTTTTATAGGCCTTCCAACGCTGACGCGCCGCCGCCACGGCGGCTTCGTCATTGCCGTCAAAAACCTCGCAAACGCGCTGGAAATCGCCGACGCCTTCAGATGTCGCTCCATCCGTCAAAAACAAGACTTCCGCGCCGTTCGGGCGTTCGTCAACCGTCGTCAGCCACACCGGCTGCATCTCCGGATCGCCGTCTTTTTCGCTGCCGTGCGGCAGGAAACCGTCGGGCTTATATGTCCACAAATGATGCGTCATCGCTTCAACGCGTTCCGTCGAACCTGCCATAACCACTGCGCGCCAGCCGCGTTCAAGCGTCTTTTCCAGAAGCTCCGGCAACGCCTGTTCCAGCGTTTTGCGCGTGAGGTGATAAAAGCGGATTTCGGTCATTTCTCTTCGCAATAGTCCGCGACAAAGCGATCGAGCAAACGCACGCCGAAAGCCGTCGGGCCTTTGGGACATGTCGGCCGGTCTTTGTCCCTTTCGGCCACGCCCGCAATGTCAATGTGCGCCCAGACAGCGTTTTTCTTCACGAAACGCTTGATAAACTGTGCGCCCGTGATGCTGCCGGCGTCGCGTGTATTCGAGATGTTTTTCACGTCGGCCATTTGGCTATCGAGCATTCTGTCATACGCCTCGCCCATCGGGAAACGCCACAGCGGTTCCTCGACGGCTTCGCCTGCCCTGTAAAGATGCTCCGCCAGCTTGTCGTCGTTCGAAAAGAGTCCGGCGTATTCGCGACCCAACGCGATGGAGATCGCGCCGGTGAGCGTTGCAAGATCGATGATGTAACGCGGATTGAACTTCTCCTGCGCGTACCAGACGGCATCCGCGAGCACTAAGCGGCCTTCGGCGTCGGTGTTGAGAACTTCGATTGTTTGACCGGACATGCTCTTCACGATATCGCCAGGACGTTGCGCGGTGCCGGAGGGCATGTTTTCCACGAGCCCGATGACGCCGACGGCGTTCACCTTGGCCTTGCGGCTGGCCAGCGCCTTCATGGCGCCGATGACGGCCCCGGCTCCGGCCATGTCATGCTTCATATCGCCCATGCCGCCGGGGGACTTCAGCGAGATGCCGCCTGTGTCGAACGTGACTCCTTTGCCCACGAAGACGACCGGTCGTTTATCCTTCGCCGAAGAATTGCCTTTCCAAATAAGGGTAACAAGACGCGGGGACCTAGCACTCCCCTGCGCCACGCCCAACAATGCCCCCATCCCTAACTTTGCGAGCTGTCTTTCATCGAAAACTTCAACTTTGAGGTCTTGTGATTTTAGGTCTAGACAGCGCTTGGCGAGTGTTTCTGGATACAGGATGTTGGCCGGCTCGGCCACTAAGTCTCTGGTAAGAAAGACGCTTTCGGCCACCTTTTCCAGCGGGACAAAGGCTTTTCGCGCGCCGGTAACATCGTGTGTGCCCACAGAGAGCGACTTGAGAGCCTGTTTCTGCTCAGTTTTGAGCGTGGTGCGGTATTTATCGAACCTGTAAAAGCGCAGTTGCGCGCCATATCCCGCATGGGCCGCGGCCTCGGCAGCCGATAATATTAACCCTTTATGCTCATCCACAATTAGCGTGGCCTGCGCAACGTCGCGCCCCTGCAGCGCCACCGCCGCCGCGCCGCCCACGTGCTCAAACGTCACTTCTTTCGCGTCCTGCGGCTTGCCAATACCCACCAAAACAAGCTTCGCAAGGCGCGTTTTGGTGGGGGTCATGATCGTCAGGGTATGCGCTTTTTCGCCTTTGAATGCGCTTGCCACCATGGCCCGGCGCAACGCCCCGCCTGTCTTGCGGTCAAATTTGGTGCCGATTTCGCCCAATTTTTGCCCCGCGGCCACGGTAAGAACGGCCACGCCCTGCGTCGGTAATGCCTCAGAAACAAACGAAATTTTAAGCATCAATGTCCCCTTTACGAAAAACTCAACATGATTGCCGTTTCGGCATAAACTCGATAAGAAACCCCTGAATCAAGACTGTCAAGCAGGCCTAAACCGGGCCGATTCGGAGAAAAGCCCCTGATACGCTGTCTTAACCTTTATCTTTTCCGCCAGACCCTTGTTGCGTTCCTGTTCGCCAGCATGGCCGTGACGTGCGTTGTTATATTCACGCAATCGTTTCGCCTGTTAGCTTTTGTCATCGACAATTCCGGAACCTTTCTCATTTTCCTGCAGCTCATGGGGCTTGTGATTCCAACACTTTTGCCTCTAATCGTGCCACTCGGCATCGGTATCGCGGTTCTTTTCATCTATTACAAGTTTGCCGTGGACAGCGAAATCGTCGTGATGCGCTCAGCCGGCATCAGTTCGCTCCAACTCGCATTGCCCGCGCTTATTCTTGCCGTCCTTGTTACCGGACTTTGTTATTTTCTAACGACATGGCTCGCCCCCGCCGCAAACCGTGAGATGGTTGCAATTCAATATCGTGTGCGCGACAGTTTTTCTGTTTTTCTTGTGCGCCAAGGCAACTTTAATGACATTGGCGAAGGTCTGACCTTCTACGTCCGATCACGCGGCAAGAACGGCGAACTGCAAGACATTCTCGTGCACGATGTCCGTAAACCTGAAACACCTGTCACGATCATGGCGGAAAGCGGCCAGTTTTTCGCGACCGAAGGCGAGCCCCAAATCGTCGTTTTTAAAGGTAAACGGCAAGAAATCGACCGTAAAACCGGCCGGCTTTCGCAGCTTGAGTTTGATCGTTATGTGCTCGATTTAAAGCTCTTGCGTAACGGACTGGCGACCCGGCTTCCCGATCCGCGTGAAATGACCATGGAGGAGGTACTTCACCCGCCCCTTAATCCGGACAAACGGCGTACCACGCTAGAGCATATTTTTGCCGAACTCCATCAGCGGCTCGCCTCGCCGCTTCTGGCTCTAACTTATACGCTTATTGGCCTGACCGTCATTTTGGCGGGAGAGTTTAACCGCCGCGGCATGACTAAACGCATTCTTATCGCTGCCGTCGCCATAATTGCTGTGCAATCTTCCGTGCTTTCGCTGGCCAGTATGATTACTAAGCATTTGTGGTTTGCTTATCTTCTTTACGTCGTGATTTTGGCGCCTGTTCCTCTTTGTTTTTCCATTCTCGGCTTTCCAGGTCTTTTGCGCCGTATATGGCGGTGGCGTGTTTTCCATCCTTTTTCAGCACGTAGGGTGCGACCATGATTAAAAGCTGGACTCTCAGCCGTTATCTGGGCCGACAGTATCTGTTGTGGTTTATGGTTTTTCTCTTTTCGCTGATGAGCGTTATCTATCTTATGGAAGTGGCTGAGCTGTTACGGCGCGCCGCCGATCGTCCGGAAACGACTTTTCCCATTATTCTGCGTATGGCTTTTTACAAACTGCCCGATACGATGGATAAAGTGTTGCCTTTCGTCGTTTTGTTTTCAGGCATGTTTACCTTCTGGCGCCTGACACGCAGTCAGGAGCTTGTCATCGCGCGCGCGTCCGGCGTTTCGGCATGGCAGTTCCTTGCCCCCGCGCTTTTCATCACCTTTCTTTTCGCCGGAATTCACGTGACCGTCATCAATCCCGTCGGCTCCATCATGAACGCGCGATACAAGGAAATGGACGCGTTTTATCTCCAGCAGATGACATCGCTGGAGCTAACGGGTGCAGGCCTTTGGCTCCGGCAGCACGAAGACGACCGGCACTATCTGTTGCATGCCGACCGCGTTGAGATGAATCCGCTTACGCTAAAACCCCTGATTATTTTCATTTACGACAAAGACAACCGCTATATGGGCCGTGTTGACGCACCGCAGACCATTTTGCGTGAAAGTTTCTGGGAAGTCTCGGACGCCTGGTTCAATTGGGAAAACATGACGCCCGAACATCAGGATTCCTTCTTCCTTAAAACCACGCTGACGGAACAGAAAATTCAGGAAAGCATGGCGCCGCCAAACACCATTTCGTTCTGGCAGTTGCCGAACTTCATTAAGGCTTTGCGCACGATCGGCCTGCCGCCGACAAGGCATGAGCTCCAGCTTCACATGTTATTGTCCGAGCCCTTTCTTCTATGCGCCATGGTATTTTTTGCCGCGGCTTTTTCGCTTCGCCTCAACCGGCGCGGCGGCATCCTCGCCGCGGCAATCGCCGGCGTGTTTACAGGCGGCCTTGTTTTTCTCCTCAACAATTACATAACGGCCTTGGGGATTAATCAAACATTGCCCGTCATTTTAGCGGCTTGGGCGATTCCCCTCACCGCCCTCGTGGGCGGCAACGCGGCTTTGCTGTATCTGGAGGATGGATAATGAGCCCTCCTGCTTTAACCGCAGTCGTTTTCGATATCGGCGGCGTGCTGATCGATTGGAATCCACGGCATCTCTATCGTAAGATTTTCAATAGCAATGAAGAAGCCATGGAGTCGTTCCTGTCCAACGTTTGCACAAGAGCATGGCATATTCATCACGATGACGGACGCACATTCGCCGAAGGCGCCGCCTGGTTAATTGAGCTTTATCCAGACAAGGCCGAATTAATCGGCGCATGGGGAAAGCGTTTTCAGGAAATGATTGCGGGTCCAATTTATGGTGCCGTTGATATTCTGGCGGAACTTAACGCGCATAAAACGCCTCTTTTTGCGCTGACAAATTTTCCTAAAGAGGCCTTTCCCGCCACTCGAAAACGCTTTGCCTTTTTCGAGTTGTTTCAAGGCATAGTCGTTTCCGGCGATGAGAAAATCTCCAAGCCCGATCCCCGCCTTTATCGAATTTTAATGGAACGCTACAGGATCGATCCTTCCAATGCCGTTTTCATCGACGATTCCGGACCGAACGTCAACACAGCCTGCGATCTGGGTTTTACCGGCATTCTATTCACTTCACCCACAGATCTGCGGCAAAAACTTCAGAACCTGGGCCTGCTCCAACCGGTCAAGCTTTGCCGCTCGAACCCCGACAGCTTCGGACACTCAATAAAATAACATGACAAAACCTTTGGCGTAACGATGACACAACGGAATTTTTTTCTTGCTTTATTGCCAGCCATCGCCCTTGGCGTTATTTATGGACTTTCTCCGTTCGCGTCGCGCGCCGTTTGCGCCGACGACGGCAACGCGGCTTTGCTGTATCTCAAAGATGGTTGATAAATATAGAAAAATCGAGCCTTTCAGGATTTGCCCCTCTCCTCCCCGAATGCTAAGAATGCTGAATGCTGAACGCTGGATCCTGACATGAAAATATCTCACAAAATCCTTGCCGCGTTTATTCTTCTCGCCGCACTCGCGCTCCCCTCTGCGGTTTGGGCGCAGCGCGTCAGCAAACTGCCGGCGGTTATGCCCCCGGCGGCCCCGGAACCTTCGGCTTCGACGGAAGAGCGCATCGCCGCCGTCGTCAACGACGGCATCGTGTCCACGGCAGATGTCCGCGCCCGCATGGCCCTCGCTTTGCTGACTTCCGGCTTGCCGGACACCGTCGAAGTCAAACAACGCCTGCTGCCCCAAGTGCTGCAGAGTTTGATCAATGAGCAGCTCCAACTGCAGGAAGGCAAGCGGCTCGATATTACGGTTGCGCCCGAGGAAATCAACCAGGCCATAAAACGGCTGGGACAGGAAAACCGCATTCAGGGCGACATGGAAACCTTTTTGACGAGCCATGGCGTGCCGGTCTCCACGATGGCCGCGCAAATCCGCGCGGCGCTGACGTGGAACAAGGTCGCGATGCGCGAGCTTCGCCCCCGCGTCACCATCGGCGACGATGAAATTGACGCGGCCGTGGAGCGTCTTCATGCTAACGCGGGTAAGCAGGAATTTCTGGTGAGCGAAGTTTTTCTCGCCGTGGATAACCCGAAAGAAGAGGAACAGGTCAAAAAGTTCGCGGAAGGCCTTGTGGTTGAAATTCGCAACGGGGCGAGCTTTGGCGCGATTGCCCGCCAGTTCTCGCAAGGCACGGGCGCGGCGACAGGCGGCGACATTGGCTGGATCCAAATGGGCCAACTACCGCCTGAGCTTGACCGCATTCTGCAAAACGTTCAAGCGGGCGAAGTCGCGGGCCCGATACGTACATCCAGCGGTTTCCACATTCTCGGCGTACGTGACAAACGCACCATCGCCTTGGGCGATGTCAAAGGCATGACGGTCGATCTTCAGCAGGCCTTTAAGGCTTTCACAAAAGAGACGGATAAGGAATCCCTGTTGCGCGAAGCGGACAAGCTCCGCCAATCCATCGCGGAATGCGACGGGCTTCCATCGCGCTTGACGCGCGAATATCCGGGCTGGCGCTGGCAGGATCTCGGCGCGGTCAAGCTCGGGGAAGCGCCGAAATGGCTGGCCGACAAGGTACGTGACATTACGGTCGGCCATGCGAGCGAAGCGATGGCCACCGACAAAGGCGCGCTTATTCTTTTCGTATGCGGCCGCCGGATGCAGGAAAATATTAACCGCGAAGAAATCATGAACGTAATTGGCACGGAAAAGATGGAGCTGCTTTCGCGCCGTCTCTTGCGCGATCTGCGCCGGAACGCGTATCTGGATATCCGGCTGGCTTCCGTGCGGGAACAGAAAGCCGAGTAGCTTTATCAGGGTCAAATGGCCGGTCCTTTGTTGCCTCCTCTTCGTGACGTTGTTGCGCGTTATCACTTGATGGCGAAAAAGTCGCTGGGCCAGCATTTTCTTCTCGACCTTAACCTGACGCGTCGAATTGTTGACGCGGCGGACGATCTGAATGGCTGCACGGTTTTTGAAATCGGCCCCGGGCCGGGCGGCTTGACACATGCGCTTTTAGCAAGTGACGCAAAAAAAATCATTGCGATCGAAAAAGATCCCCGGTGCGTGGCAGCGCTTCAGGAATTGCGGGAAACGTCGAAAGGACGCCTTGAAATCGTCGAAGGCGACGCGCTTAAGACAGACCTCACAAAGCTGGCGCCGAAACCACGCGCCATCGTGGCCAACCTGCCCTACAACATTGCCACACCATTGTTGCTTGGCTGGCTGGAGCAAATCGATGCCTATCGAGGCCTGACGCTCATGTTTCAGGCGGAAGTGGTCGATCGTATTGTCGCCAAGCCTGGTACAAAAGCCTATGGCCGCCTGTCCGTCATCGCGCATCACTGTTGCAACGTGAAACGCGTGTTGAACATTTCCGCACGTGCGTTCACGCCGCCACCGAAAGTCGATTCCGCTGTCGCGCGCTTTGTGCCGCGCGCAAACCGGCCGAAAAATATTCCCTTCGAATCCTTGGAAACCGTTACTGCCGCCGCCTTCGGCCAGCGCCGCAAGATGCTGCGTGCCAGTCTACGCGCACTCGGCGGCGAAGAATTACTGGTAAAAGCGAAGATCGATCCTCAACGCCGCGCCGAGACGTTAACTTTAGAAGAGTTTGAAAATCTGGCACGTTTTCACGCTACCTCTGAAAGCAAACGAAAGCGTTGATTACGCTTGCCCAGCATGTTACGGTTAAATATTGTTTATAAATCAATGGGTTATTATTGTGAGGTAGAATGGTTATATTCGGTGCAAGATTCGTTTTCAAGCTGGCCGCTGTCTTAACGACGGGATTTGCAGGCCTTATGATTCTGTTCGGCCCCAACCCTCACGCACCGCTCAATAATAATATCAGGAAGGCGCTATCCGCGCGAATTGCGGGTAAATTAAGTACAGTTACACCAAATAACTTTGATAAGATTTGGGTAATTCAACTTCCTGAAATTAATACCGTTTCTTTCATCGTTACGAAACGTCCAGTCGTAGTCGACCAAAACAACGCACGGAAACTTTGCGTTCAATACCGGTCCATGTATTTCATCCATCACTACGATAAGGCACAACAGATGGATAAAATAAGGTCTTTTGAATCGGGAAATTCTTTCTGCCGTCCCTTCATGCCGAACGACGAAGCGCCACCATCGAGCGACGAAATCCTCACTCCCGCCCGTGAACTAAATCTCCCCAACGCAACACTAGGCTGATGCCTAACCGCAAAACGTTGGCTTGTTATCCCTTTTCACCAGAAAAGCGTAACGGCCTTTGCGGGCGCCTTCCATTATTTTAATCCAGCCGCGCACGGTCTCGGCATCGACCGCATCGATGATGACAGAGCCCTTTTCCTGCATCGTCACCACGCCTTCTTCGCGCACGCATTTTTCCACGCCCGCGTTACAAAAACCTATCAGCGTAAGGCCGGGCTGAGGCCCGTTCGTTTTGGGTCGTTCGCCTGTCGCCTCATAAGATCCGCTGCCGCCTTTTCCTTGAACCCCGGAAAAACTCACATTGGAAACGCGGGCAAACACGCCGTTATCCAGATAAATGCCGATGGAACCGCCATCCGCGACGCCCGGCGCAAAGCTGCACCCTTCTTTGGCAACGCCTGGCAACAGCGCGACCATGCCTTGTTGGGCCATCGCCGGAACTTTTTCCGAAAAACAAAAGGCAGTGAGGCTAAACAAAAAAACAATAAAACGCATGAGGCCCTCCCAACCTTGGCAAAGCATGCTACTATTTGTTGTCCCGTCATGCCAGCGACCCCCTACGCCAAGGCTTCGGCGGTTTTAGTGCCAAGTCCCCCGAAGCTGCGAAGAAGCGAAGGGGGAAGGTTGCGCATCCCGTTTTATCCTTGAGCAAATGGGATCCCTGCCTTCGCAGGGATGACATCCGGTTTGGTCTTTTCTAGCGTCTTTCCTGCAATTCCTTAACGAATGCGGCAAGGCCGACTTGACGGCAGCGTTTCAGGCGTTCGCTGTGCAGAATGCTTTTCACGGCCGCCACCGACTGATCGAAATCGCGGTTGACGACGACGTAATCGTATTCGGCCCAATGGCTCATCTCATCGGTGGCTTTGGCCATGCGCCGGGCTATTTCGGATGCGTTGTCCTGCGCGCGCGTTTGCAACCGCCGTTCAAGCTCCGCCCAGGACGGAGGCAGAATGAACACGCTCACCAGATCATCGCGTGCTTTTTCCGCCAGTTGCTGCGTGCCCTGCCATTCGATATCGAACAGCACATCACGCCCTTTTGCCAACGTGTCCTCCACAAAGCCGCGCGGCGTGCCATAGCAATGGCCAAACGCCTGTGCATGCTCAAGCAATTCGCCATCCTTAACCTTACGGTCATACTCCGCCTGACTAATGAAGAAATAATCCTTGCCGCTCACCTCATTCGGGCGCGGCGCGCGCGTAGTAACCGAAACGGAAAGCGATAGTGAATCTTCAATTTCGAGCAGGCGGCGCGAAATCGTGGTCTTCCCCGCGCCGGAGGGCGAAGAAAGAACCAACATCAAACCACGGCGTTGAATATCGGGCATTTGGGACTGGGGGTTCGGGGTTAAGGATTCGTCTCTAGCCTACTGAACTTCGTCTTTTGTTAAAATAGCCTATATGCTAGCTTTTCCAACGTTTTCCTAAACCCCGGACCACTAGCCTTAACCCCCATGCTTAACCCCAAGCACATCGCCATTACCGGCGCTTCAAGCGGCATTGGCGCCGCGCTGGCCGAAGCCTACGCTGCGCCGGGCGTGATTGTGTCCCTGCAAGGACGCAACCTTGAGCGTCTCAACGCGGTCGCCAAAAAAGTCGAAAGGCGCGGCGGCCGGGCAACGATCAAGGTGCTGGATGTAACGGATGCCCTTGGCATGAAAGAATGGATCACAAGCTGCGACAATCTTCAGTTCATCGATCTTATGATCGCCAATGCGGGCATTTCGGCAGGTACAGGACGCGGTGCGGAAAGCGCGGCGCAGGCAAACGCCATCTTCGCCACCAACGTGACGGGCGTATTGAACACCGTCCATCCGGTCATACCATTGATGCGGGACCGGAAAAGCGGCCAGATCGCCATCATGGCTTCGCTGGCCGGTTTCCGTGGGCTTGCGGGCGCACCTTCGTACGGCGCCAGCAAAGCCGCCGTTCGCATTTACGGCGAAGCTCTGCGCAGCGCCCTTGCGCGCCATGGCGTCGCGGTCAATGTCATCTGTCCCGGCTTCATCAAAACGCCGATGACGGGCGTCAACCGTTTCCCGATGCCTTTCCTGATGTCGCCCGAACGCGCCGCAAAAACCATCAAGCATGGTCTTGCCGTGAACCGGCCGCGCATCGCTTTTCCATGGCCGATGTATGCTCTTGTCTGGTTTTTCAGCATTCTGCCGTTAAGACTGACCGATGCGCTAATGTCGATGTTTCCGACTAAAAAGCCTTTATGATTTGCCTTTTACAGGCTTTTTCCCTAGTTTTGCGCTGATTGAAAGTCCTTTTTATTTCAGGAGATATATATGAACATCGAACAAACACTGTGCATCATAAAACCAAACCGTATTCCCAAATCGCCTGAAGAACGGGCAGATCAAATCAACAAAATTTTTGAAATGATTGGCGCCGCCGGTTTGTGGGTCGTTGCGGCAAAAGTCGTAATCCTCACTCGACAACAGGCTCAAATCCATTACGCCGAACATAAGGAAAAGCGTTTTTTTGGTGAGTTATGCGATGACATTACGTCCGCTCCGGTTGTACTGGCTGTTCTGGAAGGCTCCAACGCCATTCAAAACTATCGTACGCTCGCGGGCCCGACTGATCCTGCCGAAGCTAGGGAAAAAGCGCCCAAATCCATTCGCGCACTCTTTGGCGAAGACAAAGGCGCGAACAGCGTTCACAGCTCGGACGGTCCCAAAAGCGCCAGTCGCGAAATCGGGCATTTCTTCACGCCGAAAGAACTAAAAACCAAATCCGTTCCAATGCCAGCTTATCTTGTGCCTCCAGCCCCTTAGGGCCCTTGCTCTTCATGGCTCTGCCGTCTATAAACCCGCCACTTTCTTTGTATTCTTTAGGAGCATGTTATGGCCATCGAACGCACACTCTCGATCATTAAACCCGACGCCACAAAGCGTAACCTAACCGGCAAGATTAACGCTAAACTGGAAGAGGCCGGGCTGCGCATTGTCGCGCAGAAGCGAATCCGCCTCACCCGCGCGCAGGCCGAAGGTTTCTATGCCGTGCACAAGGAACGGCCCTTCTTCAACGACCTTTGCGATTTCATGATCTCAGGCCCCGTTGTCGTGCAAGTCCTGGAGGGCGAAAGCGCTGTCCAGCGCAACCGCGACGTAATGGGCGCGACGAACCCGGCCAACGCAGCCCCCGGCACCATTCGTAAGGAATTCGCGGAAAGCCTTCAGGCCAATTCCGTGCACGGCTCGGACAGCCTCGAGAATGCGGCAATCGAAGTCGCCTACTTCTTCAGCCAATGCGAGATTGTGGGATAATTTCTACTTAATCCTTACCGGATTTAAGACAGACATCTCCAGCGGCTCCGCACCGGTCGCAAATACGCGCTCCTCGTAAACGTTCACGCGTCCTTCGGCGATCATGCGCACGGCGAGCGGATAAATCTTGTGCTCGGATTCAAGAATGCGCGCCGCCAGTTTGTCCGCGTCGTCGTCCGGGTGCACCGGCACGGCCGCCTGAATGATGATCGGACCGTGATCCATCTCCGCGCGCACATAGTGTATGGTGCAGCCGGAAAACTTCGCGCCGTATTCGATAACTTTTTCATGCACATGAATACCCGGAAAAGCGGGTAACAACGACGGATGGATATTAACGAGCTTGTCCATCCACTGATCGACAAACCACCCCGTCACGAGACGCATAAAACCGGCGAGGCAAACAAGCTCCACGCCATATTCGCGCAATTTAGCGTCCAAAACTTCCTCGAACGCTTGCCGGTCGCCCTTGAAATCGCGGTGATTAACGACCGCCGTTGGAATGCCTTCGGCGCGCGCAAAATCCAGACCTTTGGCATCCGGTTCGTTCGAAATCACGCACGCGACTTCTGCAGGAAAACCGGGCGTTTTTGCGGCGTTGACGAGAGCTTGCATGTTGCTGCCGCGGCCCGAGATAAGGATACCGACTCTTAGCATAAATGCCTCCTCTGAGTTAACACGGCCAGGTCGATCCCATGCCCTGCAAGGTCACGCGATGCGTCGAGCGTGTCTTTTCGACTTCGCCGATGCGGTAGACTTTTTCGCCTTCAGCGATAAGCAGTTTGATCATCGCATCCGCGTCTTCCCGCGCGACAACAAGCATAAGGCCGATGCCACAATTAAACGTGCGCGCCATTTCGGTGCCATCAATCCGCGACGCTTGCGCCAGCCATTTGAACACCGGCGGAACTTGCCACGTGCTGACGCTTAGCCACACGCCAAAATCATCCGGCAACACGCGCGGAATGTTTTCCAGCAACCCGCCGCCAGTGATATGCGCCATTGCCTTAACTTTTCCCGTGCGCACGGCGTGCAGCGCAGGCTTCACATAAATGCGCGTGGGTTCCAAAAGCGCTTCGCCCAATGAACACGAATGGTCGAACGGCGCAGGCGCGTCGTAAGTCAGGTTTTCCTTGGCGACGATTTTGCGCACAAGCGAAAAGCCGTTGCTGTGCACCCCGCTCGACGCGAGGCCGAGAACCGTATCGCCTTCCTTGATATCCGCGCGGGGCAAGATATTTTCGCGTTCGACCGCGCCGATGGCGAAACCCGCAAGATCATAATCCTTGCCTTCGTACATGCCCGGCATCTCGGCAGTTTCCCCGCCGACGAGGGCGCATCCGGCAATCTTGCAACCTTCCGCAATACCAGCGACGACACGCTTTGCGGTACCGACCTCGAGCTTTCCCGACGCAAAGTAATCGAGGAACAGCAGCGGCTCAGCACCCTGTACGATAAGGTCGTTAACGCACATGGCGACAAGGTCGATTCCGACCGAGTCGTGCCTTCCTGTTTCGATAGCGATGCGCAGCTTGGTGCCGACACCGTCCGTTGTGCTGACCAGAATCGGATCGCGATACCCGGCAGCCTTCAGATCAAAAAAAGCGCCGAATCCCCCGATGCCGCCTTCGGCGCCGGGACGAGCCGTGGCCTTGGCTAAGGGCTTAATAGCTTCCACAAGCGCGTTTCCGGCATCGATATCGACGCCGGCTTCGGCATAAGCCCCACGAGCCTTGGAAACGACAGAATTGGTGGTTATGGCTTCCTCCTGAAGGGTAGGCTATATCTTGAGGAACGGTCCCCGAATGCTCTTAACACGCAGGTCGATAATGCGACAAGTACTCTTGATTTTAGCGGCGATAGCCCTGCTTGCCCTGCCCGCGCAGGCTCAGGATAACAATGACGACGCCACGGTTTATCAAATCACGGATGTGGCCGTGGATATAACGGCCAGCAACGCGGCCGAGGCCCGCGAGCAGGCCATAACACAAGCTCAACGGACTGCTTTCGAACAATTGCTGACCCGCCTCGGGACCGACAGTTCCATGGCCACGCGTCAGGACGACAACACCATCGCGGCACTGGTTCAGGCTTTCGAAGTCCAGCAGGAACGCACCTCTTCCGTGCGCTACATGGGCACATTCACGGTTCAATTCAAACCGAACGCCGTCCGCACTTTCCTCCACAGGAATGGCAGCAACTTTAGCGAAGCCCGCAGCCGGCCTGTTGTGATCCTCCCCGTCACGATGAACAACGGGCACGCGATTTTATGGGAAGACCAGACGCCGTGGCGCATGGCTTGGGAAGGCGGGGTGCGCGGATCGGGGCTGGTGCCGCTTATCGTGCCCGCAGGCGATCTGGATGACATCGCGGTGATCAGCACGCCCGAAGCCGTAAACGGCAAGCCGGAATCGCTGCAAAACATCATGCGCAAATACCAGGCGGGAGGGGCCGTTGTCGCGGTGCTGGAAGGCGACCTTGAGAAGCTGGATTCGAAAAAGGAACTGCGCGTCGATGCACGGCGCTATGATTCCATGGGTAAGGCAACCGATCCCATTCACTTGTCGTTGCCTGCGCCGGTTGATGCGAAAGCCGTCCCGGTCACGCTGGCCGAAGGCGTCAAGCAAGTACGGAACGAACTTGAAGCAGGCTGGAAACAATCGACAAAACTTCCGAAAGGCCCGGTTGGACATCTCTCCATCTCGGTGCCGATCAGCTCGCTCGCGGATTGGGCGCAGATCAAGGCAAAGTTAGGGAACGTGCCGAATGTCGCGCGCGTGAATGTTATCGCGTTGACCCGTAACGCCGCCGATATTGATCTTGAGTTTCGCGGTGAAATTTCCCAGTTGCAAGCCGCGCTGACGGAGCAAGGCCTAATTTTGGATCAAACCGCCAGCATGGGTGGATGGATGCTGGCTCCGGGAGCGTCTGCCTCCCCTTAAGACGAAAGGACAACTGCCGTGTCTGCTCAAAATTTGCATACCCGTATTTGGCTGATAGGCTTCGGCGTTTTCGCTGTTGTGGTGTGGGCGCTGAAACCCATGCTCCTGCCTTTCGTGGCCGGGCTTGTGCTTGCCTATTTCCTCGATCCGGTTGTCGAAAAGCTAGCCCGCTGGCGGGTGCCACGCGCGCTTGGAACCCTGTTGGTTCTTCTTGGTTTTGTGCTTTTTGTGGTCCTTCTCCTGCTTCTTCTTTTACCCCTTCTGCAAAACCAGATCGGGGCCCTTATCAAGGCCCTGCCCGGCTACGTCACGACGGTTAAGGACAAAATCATGCCGTGGGCTGAGGCTTGGATGGCCCACCTGTCGTCCGAGGATGTTGCGAACTTACGTGAAGCGGCAGGACAATATGCTGGAAGCGCAATGGGTTGGGCCGGACAGTTGCTGAAAAACATCATCAGCGAAGGCTTTGCCCTGTTCGATATTCTGGCCCTGATTGTCATCACCCCGGTTGTGGCTTTTTACCTGCTCCGGGACTGGCGTAAACTGACCGTGACTATCGACTCCCTCTTGCCGCGTAAGCACCACGACATGATTCGGGATGCCCTCCGTGAAATCGACCGCACCCTGTCCGGCTTTCTGCGCGGCCAAGCCCTCGTTTGCTTGTGCCTCGGCATCATTTACAGCGTCGGCTTGTCGCTCGTGGGCATCAAGTACGGCGCGACGATCGGCATCATCGCGGGCGTTCTTTCGTTCATCCCTTACGTCGGCTCGACCTTCTGCGGCGTGACCAGCCTTGCGCTCGCGTTTGTGCAGTACGGCGACTGGCAACATATTGCTCTTGTGCTCCTCGTCTTTCTCGTAGGCCAAAGCCTTGAAAGTTACGTGCTCACACCCAAGCTGGTGGGCGGACGGGTTGGCTTGCACCCGGTATGGATTTTGTTCGCTTTGTTCGCGGGCGGCGCTTTGCTGGGCTTTGTGGGCGTTTTGATCGCCGTGCCCGTCGCGGCCGTTGCCGGCGTCCTGATTCGCCTCGCGATCCGGCACTACAAAAACAGTTCGATGTACAAAGGCTCCCGGTAGGCTCCCGATGATCCGGCAATACCACCTGCCCTTGCCGCAAACCGACAAGATGACGGCGGATGACTTTATGGTCACCGACAGCAACCGCGAGGCCGCCGGCTGGCTGGTCGAGTGCGCTCCGGCGTCATGGCCCGCGCATTGCCTGATCCTTTACGGCCCCAACGGCTGCGGCAAAACGCATTTGCTTTCGATCTGGAAAGAAAAACACGACGCACGATCCCTTGGCTTGGGCGAAGACATCATGGACGAGATTCAGGGCGGATGCGTTTTATACAAAGGCCTTGCGCTCGACGACGCGGACCGCATTGGCGGCAACGCCGCGCACGAAGAATGGATGCAGCACGTCTATAACGTCACGCAGGCCACGCGCCTTCCCCTGCTTCTGACGGCAACAAAAGCGCCCGCCGAATGGGGCATGAAGCTTAAGGATATCGAATCCCGCCTGAAAAGCTGCCCGGCCATCGCCTTGAAACAGCCCGACGACATGCTTATGCGCAGCATGCTTCTCAAGCAATTCAGCGATCGGCAATTGCTTGTCGAGGAAGATGTGATTGAATATCTCGCCCAGCGCCTAGAGCGCTCGGGCTGCGCGATACGGGATGCCGTGGAGCTTCTGGATCAAAAAGCGCTGGAGAAAAAACGGAAAATCACGGTGCCGTTTGTGCTGGAAGCGTTGTCTTCAGCGAGTTAGGGAATAATCTGGAAAAAAGAGTCATCCCGGTGTAAACGGGGATCCAGCGGCGCACGTCCGTGCGCCGTATGAGTCATGTGCTCGCAATCGCTCGCGCTGGATTCCCGCTTTCGCGGGAATGACAATTCCAACGCTCTATCCCAACACCAGCCAAAACCCGAACACAATAGCCGCCAGAAACCCCATCGTCACCCACGTGAGGTACTTTTCCACGAACTCCTTGATGGGCGCGCCGAAGCGTTTCACAAGCCACGCCACAAGGTAAAAACGCATCGCGCGCGTGCCAATGCACGCGAGCACAAACGACACAAGATTAAGCTTCGCCACGCCGCTGGCAATTGTCACCAGCTTGAACGGAATGGGCGTGAGCCCCTTCACGAGAATGATCCACACGCCCCATTCGTTGAACTCGTCGTGAAAGCGCTGGAAGCCTTCCTGCAAATGATAGGTGTTGATGATCCACTGCCCGACGCTCTCGTACAGAAACGCGCCGATCGCGTAGCCCAGCAGCCCGCCCAGCACCGAGCCCAGCGTGCATATAAACGCGTAATGATAGGCGCGTTCGCGGTTCGCAATCGCCATGGGCAAAAGCATGACGTCGGGCGGAATGGGAAAAAACGAGCTTTCGGCAAACGCGATGATAAACAGCACGCGCCGGGCAATCGGCCCTTCGGCCTGCCGGAGCGTCCAGTCATACATGGAGCGGATGGGGGACATAGAGGTTCGGGGTTCGGGGTTCGGGGTTAGGTTTTAAGGTTTAAGGTTTAAGGTTTAGGGGTCAGCATTCAGAGATCAGATAAATTTCCCTCTACCCCGATAGGGGGAGAGGACACGAAAACCTCGACTTGCATCGCAAGTCATTGGTTTTCGTTGGTGAGGGGGAATCCGGAAAACTAATCCACCACCTCACCGGCAAAAACTAAGCCGTTACTTCGTAACGGCAAGTTTTTGCTTCCTCTCCTCCATAAGGAGGAGAGGGCAGGTTTCTCAGCATCCTTAAATGCTGATCCCTGCCCCCTGAATGCTGATCCCTCTCTAGAAGCCTTTTCCCCCAAGCGCAAGTATGCTTAGATGGCTCGTATCCACCAACAAAGGACTGTTAAGACATGAAAAATGTCGTGGTTGTCGGCGCCCAGTGGGGCGACGAGGGCAAGGGAAAGATTGTCGACTGGCTGTCGAACCGCGCGGACGTCGTGGTGCGTTTTTCCGGCGGACACAACGCGGGCCACACGCTTGTCATCGACGGCACGGAATACAAACTCAAGCTTCTCCCGTCCGGCATTGTACGCGGCGGCAAGCTGTCGGTCATCGGTAACGGCGTCGTAGTCGATCCGTGGGCGCTGCTCGAGGAAATCGACAACATCCGCAAGCAAGGCGTCACCGTGACGCCGGAAAACCTGATCATCGCCGAAAACTGCGCGCTTATCCTGCCGTTGCACGGCTGCCTTGACCGCGCGCGCGAAGCCGCGAGCGGCACGAACAAAATCGGCACGACGGGGCGCGGCATCGGCCCTGCTTACGAAGATAAGGTGGGGCGCCGCGCGATCCGTCTCTGCGACCTGGCGGAACCTGATTTGCTCAAAAACAAAATCGAAAAACTGCTTTTGCATCACAACGCCTTGTTGCAAAGCCTCGGCACGGACGCGGTTGATGGCAACAAGCTTTATCTTGATCTGCTCGATCTCGCGCCGCATGTGCTGCCTTTCGCCAAGGTCGTGTGGCAGCGGCTGGAAGAAATCCGCCGCGAGGGCAAACTGGTGCTGTTCGAAGGCGCGCAAGGCGCGATGCTCGACATCGACCACGGCACGTATCCGTTCGTGACGTCGAGCAACTCCATCGCAGCGCACGCCGCGACGGGTTCGGGCGTCGGGCCCAAAATGCTGGGCCGCGTGCTGGGCATTTGCAAGGCCTACACGACACGCGTCGGCGCAGGCCCTTTCCCCACCGAAGACAAGGGCGCGGCGGGCGAGCACCTTGGCACACGCGGCAAGGAATTCGGCACCGTCACAGGGCGCAAGCGGCGCTGCGGCTGGTTCGACGCCGTGCTGGTGCGTCAGGCGGTGAAATTCGGCGGCATCGACGGGATTGCGCTCACCAAACTTGATGTGTTGGACGATTTGAAAGAATTGAAGATCGCGCGGGCTTACAAGCTGGGCGGCAAAATCATCGACTACCTTCCCGCAAGCCCGACTGCCCAAGCAAATGTGGAGCCGGTTTACGATACCTGCGAAGGCTGGTCTGAAAGCACGCGCGGCGCGCGCAAATGGGCGGATTTACCCGCGCAAGCGATCAAGTACATCCGGCGTCTGGAAGAAATGATCGAATGCCCTGTCACTTTGCTGTCAACCAGTCCCGAACGCGACGACACCATCCTCATGCGCGATCCGTTTGGGGACTGATGAAAATAATATTCCGGAAGACTTTCCTTATCGCTTTCCTTGCCGTCCTCGCGGGTTGCGCGGCGCAATTCGAAAACGTCCCGCTCGCCCAAGGCGAGACGAACAACGAACAGCGCTATGTCGACGTAAGCCACAAGGACCGGCCCGTAATCCTCGTGGCGCTTTCGGGCGGCGGCGTGCGCGCGGCCGATTTCGGCTGGGTCATTTTGCAGGAACTCCGTAAGACGCAATACATGGAGCATGGGCAACCGCGCCGTCTCATCGACGACATCGCCATGGTCTCTTCCGTGTCCGGCGGCAGCGTCATTGCGGCTTATTACGGGCTTTACGGGGCGGAAGGCCTTGATACTTTCGAGCCGGACTTTCTTGTCCGCGACAACATGAAATTCCTTTTCTACGACGCGGCCAGCCCGGTCACATGGTTTGATCTTGCGCTTGACGGCGCGGGACGCTCTGAACTCATCAAGGACATGTTCGACGAACGCCTGTTTCATGGCCGCACGTTCGGCGAACTGAACCAGCCGGGGAGGCCCTTTATCGTTCTCAACACAACGGATATGGCCTCGGGCGAGATTTTCTCGCTTACGCCCGGTCGTTTCGACGATATTTGCTCGGCTTACGACAAATTGCCGATCGCCGCAGGTGTTGCCGCCTCCTCTGCTGTGCCCGTCGTGCTTTCGCCCGTCGCTTTTCAAAATTACGCGGCCACGCATTGCGCGGGAAGGCCGCTGCCGCGCTGGGTCGAGGTTGCGCTGAACGGGAAATACGAACCCTATCTCAACGTCGAGGCATACAAGGACGCGCGTTACACGAACGATTTGCGCCACGGGCCCCTGAACTTCAGGGATATCCAATATCTCTATCTCGTCGATGGGGGGCTCGCCGACAATCTCGGCATGCACAGTCTTCTCGGCGCCCTTTCCTCGCCGCGCGGCACGGGCGACATTCTCCGGCTTATCAATGACGGCGAAATCCGGAAACTCGCCGTGATCGTCGTCAACGCCAAACAGAACAAGCTGAACGCGAACTATGAATCGCCGGAGAGGCCGGGGGTTTTATCCATGATCGGCAGCGTGGCCTCCGTGCCGATCAGCTCGACGTCCGCCAGCGTCAGCGCGCAGATGGGCAACTTGCTGGCCGAGATCAAAAAAGCCGCGAACGGCGGCGCAAGAGGCGCCAGGTTCGCAGGCATGAAAGTCTACAACATTCAGATCGACATGGATCAGTTGCGCGGGTGGGACGATTATCAGCGGGCGCTGCGCGACAAGGCGAAGGCGATCCCGACCTCATGGACGATCAGCGCCGAAGACCATGAAACGGTCAAGGAAGTGGGGCAGCTTTTATTGCGCCAGCATCCCTGCTTCCAGAAACTGCTGATCGACATGAAGGTCGACACGCCTTACATCGATCGCGAATTTGCAAAGACGGGATGTCCGGGGTGATGGTTGCAAGGCAAGCCCGCCTTTTTATGTAACGCAACCCCACCAAACGGGTGCCGAACGGTTCCGCTGCCCGGACGAGACAGGTTCCCCGTGCGCGACGAATGGGCCCCTAACCGTGTTTGGCAATCAGCTTTTCATACAGCCCGATCATCTGGCGGGTCACGACCTCGCGGGTGTAATTCTGGCTATAGACCGCGTAACCTTCCGCGATAAGACGCTCGCGCAAGCCCTTGTCTTCCAAGGCTCTTTTAAGCGCCGCTGCCAACGCCTCCGGGTCGTCTATGGGCACCAAAAGGCCATCCACGCCGTCCCTCACATGCGCCGCCGGGCCTGCGCTCCGCGCGGCCACGAACGGCGTTTTTGCCGCCCACGCCTCCAAAATCACCGTTCCGAACGGCTCGTAGCGCGAGGGGAGTACACATACGTCCGCCGCTCGCAAAAGCGCCCCGCGGTCCGTCCTCCAGCCCAGGAAACGTACCCGGTCCGCTACGCCCAAGTCCTTCGCCAGCCTCTCTAATTCGCGCCTGAGCGGTCCTTCTCCCGCCAGCCAGAAAACGGTCTCCGGAAGCCTCTGGGCGGCCTGCAGAAGCGTATCCAACCCCTTCTTGGGATGCAGGCGCGAGAGAGCCAAAACTACCTTCGCGTCAGGCGGCGTGGCCAGCGACGTGCGATCGGCCGGCGGTTCTTCTCTTACATCCGGAAAAGTCGGTATAAAATGCGCCTTTTCGGCCGGAACGCCGCTTTTAACCATGTGCGCGACGATATCCTTCGTCACACCGACGAACTCCCCACACCGTGCGAAGCGCTGGGGGTCATAATAACCGCCGAACCAGCCTATGACAGGACAAGCTTCCCATGGCGGCATTAACGAGGCCGCACGTCGCATCCAACAGTGCACAAGATCGGGCTTTTCGCACCTCAACAAACGACGCAGCAGCATTTTTTGCAGTGGCCGTAAAGGAAAAGAAAGAACTTGTGGCTTAGTATGGATTCCTGCTTCAACAAGTTCTTGATATCGCGGAGCCTTTGCTGATACCACAGCGCACTGGTCAACACTTGCCGTGTGCAAGCTCAACATAATGTCCGTCGCATAGGTTTCAGCGCCACCGAGGCCGCGACCGGCCATAATATGAAGGATTTTCATGCCCCAAAACTTATTTAGTCGGTTTTTTCTGTGCGCTGCTTGTCGCCGCCAAGACCGCGATTAAGCTTGGAAGCCACTCGCTCGAGAAGGTTTGTTATTCCTTCGGGTAATTTAACGCCCATTATGTCGATTTCTTCGGCTGCTCCGCCCGGACGCGTCACAACATCCAAGTCCAAATCCGTAGGCACATATCCTTTTTCCCTAGTCTCAGAAATTTCCATTCCAGGCAAAGCTGAAGATTCAAGTTCCATAAAGGCAAATTCATCTCCTTCTTGCAGCAACGGCTGCCCCGTGCGTTCCTGAATAGGAGCCGCTGATAATGGGGCAATATTAATCATAGGAATTTCAGCACCTGATTCAATAGTTGGCGACGTAACTCGTGTACCAGAAGCAAAACGCGGCGTAGCTGAAGTAGGAACTTCTGATGTTTTTGCTTTTGGCTGCAGTCCTGCCGTCTTCGCAAGCCCTGCAATGACAGCTGCTCCTGTTTCAAGTGATGTATGGCCTGTTTTGGCAAATATTTGCCAATTTTTGGCCAGAGCGGAAATTTCAGGAGATTCCTTGGCCTCCGGGGCAACCGCCGCAGCTGTCCATTCCGGATTCTTCAGACGCGCGGCCAGTTCATTCATGGCGCGTTCACGCGCTGCCGTGGCTGTTGTGCTCGCCGGTACCGGCAAAAGCTTGTGAACACGCAGCGCCCTAACCTTATCAGGCACAGCGTGGAACATCTGTGAGCGGAATGCCCAATCGCCAAAAAGAATATGGGCCTCGCCCTCGCGCTGTCCCCGCAAGTGGTCATAAGCCACGCGCTTACGCAATACGAGGCCTGACGATTTTCGATCATCGTAGAATGGCGTCGTAAAGAAAAGGCTCGCTACAGTATTCGTCGGCGCGGACATGCCTGTACTTTCATTGACCCACACGTCACCTCCGTGTTTCTCAAGGAAATCTTTAGTTTCCGTCGGGTCTTCGATTTTGCCGAAAATTTTGAGGTTGCAGTTACCAAGAATAGATTGGGCTTCTTGTTTAACGCGTTTCTCCATGGATGGAATATCCTGCGCTGCAAATACAAGTGAAAAACCTAAAGAGCGTGCCTGGGCTGCCATAACAGCCATGCCTTGTGCCGTATAGTAGCCGACTTCGTCAAAAACGGTCATAAACGACGAATTCGAACGGGTCTGTTTGCTGCCAATAGCCTCTTCCCAAGATCCTTCAACCGTGTTGCCGAGTGTCGCTCCCATCATACCTTTCAGGCTAGCAGCAATGATTTTACCAAGGTTTGCCGCCTCGTCTCCGGACTTTTCCAAAGCTGGAATAAGGGCGACAAGAATGCGCCGGTTTAGCACAACGTCGAGAACATCAATATCAGCAAGTTGAACCTTAAAAATATATCCATATTCATCCGCTAGTGATTGTAAAGAACGGGTGAATTGCATGGATAGGTATCCGTGCTGCTGGCGGGCAACTTGCAAGTCATACATAGGTTGATCCGGTGATGGTGGACGTTCATTTCCTTCGTCATCAAAAGCTGCATCCACGTAACCGGGCAATGTATTCAAATAACCTTGCAGACCGCGAAGAATGCGTTCCGGCAAATTCGGGTCGCGTGATAGACGAATGATTGCGGGCAATTCAATATATTCGCGCAATACACCGACATCCAAAAGGAGCCCCTGCTTTTCACGCTTCCATGTCAAAGCAGGCATCAAGGCAAACATCAAGGCAACGGCACGTTCTTTCCACATCGCGTTATCGCCGCCCGCATCCGGCATAAGACTGATGATCATATTTGAAAGATATGATGCTGAGCCGTTTGAGAATGGATTCATGGTATTGGACGTAGCGCCCTCATCCGAGTTCGCCGTCATATAGTTCAACACTAATAAATCGTCGTCACGCCCGAACCGCCGCGCTAACGAATACAATGAGGCCCAAAGGTCTGTATCAGCCTTGCCGTCGACATAGACAAAGCCAGAGCCCCACGTTAGAGCATTAGTCACCATGGACTTTAAGCCTTCCGTTTTTCCGGCGCCCGTCGTTCCAAGGTACAAAATATGCGTGCGGGCATCTGTATTGGTTAACCACAGTTCCTGGTTAAAGGCAGGCTCACCGGGATCACACACGTTGCCAATAAAAAGAATGCCATCAGATTTTCCTGGCCCAGGTTTTCCCGGCGGTGGGTTATTGGGGTCAGCCATATTGGCAAACTTCGGCATCTTGAAAGGCAGGTTAAAAGAACGGTTAAGGGCCCATCGGCCATACAAAAAAATCAGAAACGCTGTGATATCTGCAAATAAAGAAAAATGAGGAGCAACGACAATAGCAAAAGCTGCAACAAAAGAAATAGTTCCCACAACATCCATCTGGCTAAAGTAGGTAAAAAACCGTACTGAAGCCGGCCGTGTATCCCGGAACATGCTACGTTGCGGGATTTGGTGTTTGGGCATAATAATAGGCATAGCGAAACCTATCTTGGTTTAATGTTTAGTTGGCCAATAATAGCCAACTTGAACACAAAAGTCTTCGTTATCTTTATTATCTTTTGGTTAATATTGTGGCTATTTTATATAATTCTAGTCTCTTGGCGGTTTCAAAACATCATCAGCAGGCAATGGGATTCCTGGTTTAAATACCGCTGGCGCTCGAGGTTTCTTTGCCTCCTCAGCAACAGGTGCAGCTGTAGGCGCGGCATTACCTTTCCCAGTAGAACTTGTTCGGTGTACTATAGAGGCAAACAAAACGAAAAGCAGGAAAAGACCAACAAGAATGAGAGCCAACCGCCCCCACCCACTACTGATACCACAACAACCCTGTTTCATGAGCGCCTTGTGAACAGCGGCATAGGCATTCTCGGCATCTTCGCGCGTTGCAAAGTGCGCCACTGGCGTGAATATACCTTCGGGCGACGTTACGCCGAAGTTGCAACCACGCTCTCCATCTCTTAACATAATCGTAAAATTTGGATTCTTCCCAAGATCAAACTGCCAAACCACATGGGGATCACTCTTATGGAAAGAAACAACAATACATGGCGACGTACTCGCACGAACCAGTTTTGCCACAATATCTTGATGCTCACACATCTTAATAAACATACTCAGCCTCTTTGATTCAGTTATCTTACGAAAACGCAAAAAGTGATTTATACCTCAAGCTTTCATGTACGAAGTTTTTCGATCGTTCCGGGTTCCTCCCGTGGAGGTATATTTACAGGGTTGGCTGCCAAGTACTGATTTAGCGTAACTATAGCCGTATCAATGCGCGGAATAGGAAGAGGTTTCTTTGCCGCTTGCTCCGCCATAAAGTGAGCTATAGCCCCGGACCCTTCTGTATGGAAAGAACGGCGCCCAAGATTATTCAATGGATACCAGAGACCACGATCCTCACCGCGGAGCCATAAGAATTGAGCCGATGCGAGAACGCCACCCATAAAGCGAGCCCACTTTAAGACTCCAAGCATCGCTGTGGTTCGATACGCATGCTGATTGGCAATCGCTAACGCTTTACCGCCTAATTCAGGATCATTAACTATTCTTTTCACCTCTAAGGCAAGTTTTTGATCCATATTAAATCCCTTTTCAGGCGACCAACTTAAAGCCAAACGCCCAAGGAATTCGTCACTTTCCTCGCGTTTTTGTGCCCCTTTTAAGGCAAAAGCAGCAAAAAGAGCCATAATATGCGGGGGCAAATCATTCACGCCCCGCCAACGTGGACCAAGTTGCCGCAAAAAAGCTCTACGAACCATTTCCCTTTCTGGAATCCCGTTCGTGACTGGAACACGGTGGAAGGAAACCCACTCTTCAGGCGATAATGCTTCCGCAAACATTGGCAACTTATTCGGCACGACCGTTCCGGGCGCCCGCGCGCTGTGTTTCGTAGGACTAAAATTGACGATTGGCGAAATAACCGGCCATACTTTTGCCTGCGTGGCGATAAAGCTCTCTAGATTGTATCTGGTCTTAAATTTATTCCGGGGTGAGATAAACATCGCATAATAACCTATCCCCGCGCACAGTGCTGCCGCGGGCCAACGAACATATTTCGCTATCAATTCCGATATAACCCCAAGGCTGGCAGTTGAAATATTGACATACCGAAGCTTTTCAGCTGTCGTTAGCGGCCGTAAGTTACCTTCACCAAAGCACGCATAGGCTTCCTTCAGGGCTGCAGGAGTCGGTAAGTTTTGGCCGCCTTCTGCGACCCTTAACCATTGATAACAGGGCTCAAGTTGCTTGTCGAAAAAGCTAATTACCCATAATTCCACAATCCGGACATACCGTACGGCTTCCATTAGTTCCGATTGGAAAAAATACCAGATGGCCCAAAGAATGCCCAAGAAAACTGCTATAAATAGCAGCAATACCCATGCTGGATCTTCGCTTGATTGCCCGCTCATGCCTTAGAAACCTCTTTATAGTCTTTACAATTGTTAACAAAATATGGGTCAAAGATTGCCCGAGAGAAGCCGCCGCTGCAACTATTTATTTCTTTTCAACCGCTTGGAGTTTATTGTTTTGGGCATAGGCCACTAGCTCTTCAACAAGTTCGTTAATGACGACGCTTGTCGCCCCTGACTCCACTTCCCCCCGCTCGGTACGCAATACAACCCGGCGTCTGATCTCGTGCCTTGCTGACCCGCCGGGGAAAAATTGTGACAAAATCTGACGTGCCAAAGGAGCCCCAAGCATCGTGTAAAGTCGGCTTCTTACCCGAACATCCTCAGCCGAGGTTGACAAAGCCCACAATTCAATAGGTCCGAGTGTATTAACCAAATGCTGTTCATAACGTCCTTCATTTGTGCTTAACAACAACAGAACGGGGGCGCCGCTCGGGCGCGGGCCTGTTAAACGGTAGCGCATAACCCAGCGCGCTGTATCGGAAAGCCCAAATCGGTCGGCAGTATCGTTAATAGCTCTTTCGGATACGGCTGTGCCACATATCCAAACGCCCGTTGCCAAATCCACCATGTCCGCGCTGAAATCATCGAGCAGCTGCGAGGCCAATACAATCTGCACGCCCCATTTGCGTCCCTCGCGAACATCGCGAACAACTTGGGCGCGCACGGCCGTTGTCTTGCTGGTGCGATGAAATTCATCAAAACAAAGACGTTTGGGACATTCGCGAATATCACGCAAGCGCAACTCATGATAAGGCCTGAACTTCTCAGGCATGGATCGAAGTGAATCCGGCCCTAACCACCATGCGCGCACCAAGGCATGACGCGCGAGCATATACATGATAGCCGTTTGACGGTCGGCAATATCATCGCCTTGGGGCGCGACATCCTGTAGGTCAACGGCGGCTACACGCGCGCTTCCAATATCGAAGCGGGTAATTGAGGCTAAAATCGGAAATTCGCGAACCGAAGAAGCAATCATGCGTTCAAATGCATGAATGACTGTTTCCGCCGAAGCACCAATTGACGTTTCTTCAAGTAAAGCGCGTATCTGCGGGCGGCGAGCAGCCGTCACGGCATCCACTAAAGTCGGCACGGCATGGCGTTGCGCCAACATGGCTTCGTGGTATGCCTCTTTGTCATATAGAGCGTCAACGACATCCCACCAGTAAGGCTCTACGGGCAGATGAATGTCAAACTTCTGTATAGCTTCATCGACCTCAGCTTCGATGTTCTGCAAGTAGGGCCGAGGCTCCGTATTCGCACCGCTGTCGTCCCGCCAACGATACATTTCATCAACGCACAATCCCACCAGCTGCGTCATGCCATCATAAGGGATTTTTTGACCCGGCGAGGTGCAAAGCAGCGTCAGGAGTTCCGTTAAATACGCGCGTTCCTCGGGAAGCGGATGACGGCATCCTAACTGGGTATCAAAAGGGTTAACCGCATATTCGGGAGTCATGCGCAATTTAAAATGCATTGCTTCATAGCGCCGATCCAAAGGCAAAGCATCCCGAACGAGCGAAATCAGCCCAGCCGATGATGGCCCAATATCCAAAATAGCGATATAAGGAAGTCGCGCGTTGCCGGCTGACAACATTGTCCCGAGATTCAATGCATTCATTAATACGGATTTACCAGCACCCGGTTGCGCAAAGATCAGGTCAAACCATGTTGTCGTCAGACTGCTTCCCATTTGGTACGGCCAGATGCGACCATCGGCCGTGCGGAACATAACAGCCCCTTCTTCGAAGGGAGAGGAACCACGCTGCCACGGCAACATTTTCACCACTTCCCGGAAAGGCGCGACTGCAGGGGGTGCCGTCGACGCGCAAGCTATACCGAGGGCCGAAGATAGGGTTGCCTCCAAAGGATCGCCGCCTGCTGATGAAGCTTGGCAGTATCCCCAAGCTTCGAGCGCCTGCGTTAACGCTGCCAAACGCGTATCGATCAATTTTCGATCATGAATTGGTGCATAAGTCGCCATCGAAACACGCAGCTTAATAACCGGTTCGCTTTGAGCCAAGGCCTGCAAAGCTTTAAGGGACTCTCTGATTTGCCTATTCACTTCATTGCTAAAGGCCAGAATAGCGGCCGCAAACGAGCGGAAAGATAAGCCTTGCGTGCCCCCGCCCTCAATCAAAAACGAAATGCGGAAAGGCACATCGTTATCTATTAAACGAGCAAGCAATTGGGGGAAAGGCGCTGGATCGGCCGGGCCAAGAGTCATATCAACGCCTGCCCAGAGAAGATCGCCTATACGCACCACAGTCGGGGATATGATCTGCGCATCGCCAACACAAAGCTGGCGGCGGATGGGGGGCCATAAAACTTCAGACATATCCGTTTTATGTGTGGGAGCACGCGGCACAATTGTGTCTCCTGGCAGATTTGCCTTCCATTCATCATTCGCCAACAAAGGATAAAGGCTTGTGCGTATCGCGACCAACGCATCATGTGTCGATAATACACGCGTTTTCATGGCAATTTCGTCAAGCGCCGCCGTGACGGCAGACACATAACTTTTGTGACGGATACGTAAGGGCTCGAGCGCTGTCATTGGAAATTGTGAATCGTTGGCATTAACCCATTTGTGTTCGCCTCGACGTTTCATGGCCTGGGATAATTCGCTTTTATTTAAGGCCGAAGGGCGGGTCCATAAAACAAGAACGATGTCTTCATGAGCCAAAAACCGGGCTAAATGACGGCGGCGTTCATTCAAAAGATCTTCGAGGCTTAAATCCAAGGCTTGAGCTGCGTTTCTGTTCCCACGCATGCCTTTATCAACATCCCGCCCAACAAGAGAAGGATCGCGAACAAAATAAACTTGCATGGCATGGCCGGGACGATCAAAGCGCGCGCCTAATTTCATGGTTGCCTGATCGACAATCCATCGGTACTCGGCATCGCCTATAATCTGGCGGGAACCAAGCATGCGGATAAATGAAATGAGAGACCCGTCTCCAGACACAAGCGTCGTCGCATCATCAGCCGTCTCCAGCTGAATAAAGGACTCAACCGGTTGACGGACAGCCAACAACAAAGAGGCAAGAATTTCGTCCAGAAAACTGCTCATGGCTCAGGCAGGTTAGGCACTCTCAGCCTTGGGATCAAGGAGGCCAAGCTATAGCTGGTTTTTTATGAACAATTGGCTAAGAAATCCGGTAAAATTCCGGTAGGCATAGGCTTGGATTAAAGGCTGAAGCCCTAGCCAAATCTGTATTTTATCAATTCCCCGACGTAAAAGCGCGCTAATGGGGTTTGCTAATCTGATTTAAGACCGAATCAAACATAGAGGCCCATGTCTCAGGGGGAAGCTTGCCGAAAGGCCCTTCGGACGAACGCCAATATTTGACTACTTGTGGAAAATGATTGACATCCCCGCGTGGCCCCCGCGTAAGCCAACGTTCAAGTGGCATCAGTCGAATTCCCTCCAGCTTGGCCGTCCGTGCAGCATATTCTTTGTCAGTCAGGGATTCTTGGAGAACTGTGGCCAGAAGAAGCGGATCATCGCTCCCTAGCCTTTTTTTGGCCTCTGTCCGCCGTGCAATCAGAGCATCATAAGCACGGGTTGCACTGTCTGCCAGAGGATGGTCTGTGCCGCGAACGACGTAAATGGCGCGCATAATGTGGTGGAGATTGGATTGGGAAATCTCTGGCAACCAGATCAGGACGCCAGACCCTGTGAGCCCCGCAAGATCGACTGAAAAACACAATTCACAGAAAGAACATACGGTAATGAATTGGTCTTTTGAGTTAGCATCCGGATCAACAGAAATAACGCGCTGATATTTTTTTGATTGAAACCCACAGCATCGGCATGTGAAATCGTCACGCCAGAGCGTTTTTTCCATTTGTTCTTTTAAGCGGGAACGACTTCGAAAAGCCGCCTCTCCGGTGTCAGGCTTTCGCCTGACACCGAGAGAAATCGGAAGAAACGACAAGGCCCTAGTCTATATGTTGCTTAAAGACGTGTAAGATGCATTACCCGAAATACGCAACGTGTCCGTCATAGTTTGTATAAGCGACGGCAACGCAGCAATGCCACCGCCCACTAGTAACGTGACGAGGCCTGGGCCCATTTTCTCTTGCGCCGGATTTTCCGCATGCTTCTTCAGCTTCAGGCCACCGATGATTCCCAAAGCACCACCGATCACATAAGCAATACCGCTTACGAGTTTTGGTAACGTTGAAATATCAGTCTGAACACCTTTGAGACCATCTCCAATATTTGCAGCAAGACTCATTTCTGGAAATGCAACAGAAACAACTGTAGCCAGCACACTCCACTTAAAGATATCCTGCATTAATTTGTCCTTCGTCATGAGTTTCTCCCTCTCGTTGGTTGTTTGATCACGTTTTACCGATCTTTCTCCAGAAATAACTTTTGCCTGAAGCGCACGCGGATATAAATTAACATATCAATTACCGCCATCACATCAAGACCTTCTTCAATTTACCAAAAATTTGTTTTATAATTTATTTTTGTCTAAAAGCCTTAAATTTGGGTTAATTACACACTTTTTAACCTTTCCGATAAGTATTATAACAGTATAATTAAACATCACTTTAACAATTGCCATTAACCAAACATGTGCCGAAAGTCTTGTCAATTATCGTCAACATATACCCTATATTTATAGCCATTGTTCCCCCAATAATGTGGGTCATTCCTTGGGGTACCGTAACTTGTCCCGTGCCTTCTACAGCGCTTTTTATCATTAGAAATCCACGGACAAAGGCAATGGCTCCAACTATTTTTACAAACATAAGTATAGCCGTTACTGTATTATTTATTGCCGTTGTATTGGCTGAACCACCTGTAATACCCGACCAGTTAATCCCTGCAAAACTGGTTACCGTGGACTGACCAAAAAGGGATTCCAGCATTGTGCTTAACATGCCGCCAGCCGATACTAGCATCGCGCCAACAAATAAATTAACGATGATCGCATGCGGCGCACCGGCGCGCGGATCAGATCCGACCTTCGCACTCTTAAGCAATCCCCGGAAAATAAGAAATAGACCCATAGTAATGCTTATGACCGAAATTAAATTAAGCATTGGGCCATAAACATTGTTCACGAAGTTCTGCATCATGACGTCGAGGCCGCCGGCCGAACTTAGCGGAGTCACAGGCCCCGCTGCGCATGCCCCTGGCGCACCGCTCGAAGCGCTAAAACCCAGAGTATTTTGTAAGGTACTAACCGCAGCGGGCAATGCAGCCAAGGCACCGCCTGCAATCATATGAAAAATGGCTTTGACAATTTGGCTATCGTTAGGATTTTCCATATGTTTCTTAAATAACAACGCGCCTTTTAAAACCATTATCGCCCCGACAACATAGGCTAGACCACTGAAAAAGGGGCCAAAAGGCACAAGGTTTGCACGAACGTTACATACAATGTCGCCAAGCGTAATCGTTGCGGCAAAAACTTCTGCAGGAAAAAGAATTACTACTGACAGAAGTATAAAAAGCGAAATTGTTTTATTTTGGCCTTTCATCAGAGATTTTCCTCTCTCTCGGAGTATAAAACTTAAGCAACGACATCATATCAATAAATCTTCTCAATTTTTAGATATTCTCATTATGCCTCAAACCATTAAAAAGGGGGTTAATTTTTTACGAATACTCAAGCACTTCTTGGTTTCCCTCAATTAACGTTAATCACAAGTTAACAATGCCGTCGCGTGCCGGCTTAATACACCTTATTTAAGAGGAACTACGGGTAAAAACGGTTAGCGGATGGAACCTTTGCTGCCCATGATAATCCAGCGATCATCCGTTTGCTGGATCGAGCGTACCTTTCCTATCCCCGGAAGGGTGTCTCCAACCCTTACCTGGCGCAATTCGGCTGAATCAGCTCCTTGAGAAACCCAAGCTGCATCAGGTGTAGCCGCTCGCAATACCCATTTGTTTGCTTTGCTCTTTTGGGAAACTGCTTCGCTCGTCGCATAAGTCTTTTTAGTTTTATGTTTTTGGGGTTTTTTTGTCGTTTGACGCGAGATGCCCTTTGGTTCTTTGCTTACAATTGGCGGAGAAACAGAGCCACCATCAATGGCGGCTTCCGATGTCATCGGTTCCTGTGTTGGCTTTGGTTTGACAACTATTTGTTGTGTCAGATTGGCAATTTGCTGTTCGATCTTTTCAAGCCTGATATCGACAACAGTATTGGAAGCCCCTGACGAAGATGCTGTTTGAGTGTTCTCCAAACGAGCTGCCAGTTGGGTCGTTTGTTGAATCGCCTGTTCTAACGCTTTTTTCAACTCTTCTACTTGAGAAGCTAAGTCTTTAAGGCGGGTCTCAAAAGCCGTTTGGCTTGCCGCAAACGCCTGATCAGAAATATCTGTCGAAGCTATGTTAGAAGTTGTTTTTGCTGAAGATGCCGGAGCTGTTGCCATGACTTCATCGGGAGAAACCAGAGCGGAAGCGCCTTTGCTTTCGACCGCCTGACTAACGGGCAATGCCGTTGTTCCCCCTGTTGTACCAGCTGCCTGGTTACTAGCAGGACGATAAAGGGCATTCAAATCAGCTTCCGAAGTTGTTGGCGTTACACCAAGATCAGTCGTTTTTGATTCGGGGGCAAGAGTAGTTGTTTGTGGTTGTGCCGTTTTTGCTTCATTCGGTGTAGTTGCTGTACTCGCAGCCGATGTCTCGCCAGCCTCCCTGCCTATTTGTAAATAGACCAGCCCGATAATAAACAAAGCGCAAACAAAAAAGACTCCCGCCAACAAAGCGCCCTTGCCTCGCTTAGCAGGGGCTTTTCCTTCAAAGGGATTTACAGTTACCGGTGTTTCTTCTGTCTCTATTGCTGTGGCCCCTGCCTGTTCCTGATCTTCAAAATCATCATGAGGAGGGGGTAATTCTTCCTGCCAAGACTCAGTTTGAGGGAGTGCCTCATCCGGCATTGCCGACTCGGTTTCCGGCTCATGCTGCTCGTCGGTCATCGTATGAACTCCTCAACATGCAAATTTTAAAGGATCTTACTCATGCCCGATATTTAGGCCGCACATAAATAAGACATTGGTTTCAGGTATAGACACCTAGGCTTGGCTGATCAGTCTCTTTGGACGGAGACTAGACTCCAGCCCCTAAACTAGCGGCCATAATAGCTTGTGCCAAGTCCCGTTTGAGTGGGCGTGATAACTTTGACGGAGCTGCCAGGATAAATGGGTTGTTGATAACTTGAAGGGTATCCCGTGCCATAGCTTGACGAAGGATAAGTTGTTGAACTGCCATAGGGGTATGATGTTTGTCCATAACCGGCTGCGGCACCACCATATCCTGGCACAACCGATAACCCTTCCGCTGTGCCTGGATAGCCCGCCGGCAACGCACCATAACCGGGAACTAAACCGCCTTGCATCTTTGCCATTGATTCCAAGCCGCTTTGAGCTGAATTTTCTTTAACAGAAGAAAGAAAGAAAAAGCCCATTGGTGTCCCTACAGCAACACGCACCAACGTTTTAATTTGGTTGGCTTCGTTTTGGAGAAACTGGCTAACGGTCTGGCCCGCTTGTCCCAATCCTTCATAAAGAGCCTCTTTATATCCTTTCTCTGCCTGCACAACAAAAGTAGCGTTATTTGTTGCAACAACTGTCGCTGGCGTATCCGAAAGAGCCGAACCGAAGGATGAAGCGAACGAAGCCGCCGCCGGCAACACAACTCTGTCAAAATAACGATGGTCGACTTCCGTCGCCATGGCGCCAAGAGTTGTATCCGGATCAAGCGCTATGATATTGGCCTGATACTCCTTGCCCTTCAACGTTACGAGATTGAACGTCAGAACAAGATAATCCCTCATGACCTGAAAACGCCCGACGGCTCGTCCGCCCGCCAAGGGACCGGACAAAATTTGCGCCAAAATCGGGCCAGGGACATCCGAGTTCGCTTCAGTCAAAAGTTGGGCATAGTTTACGGTTCCAGCTTGAACGAGAATCTTGTTCTCACCAATTTGTACCGCAGCCGCTTGTTTCGCGGCGGCAGCATTAATAGCGATTTCCTCCCGTCTTGCTTTTTCCGACTCTTTTTCCTTTTCTTTTGGTTCCATGCCTGCCACCACAGTCATCTTACGCGGTGCCCAGCTCTCCATAAGCTGCTGGAGCTGTTTTTGCATAGCTAAAGCTAAACTGTTGTCTTCTTCCTCAACACGCTGAACGGGTTGTTGTCGAATAATTTGAATTTGTTTCTCGGTCTCCTGTTGCTTGGCCTGCATTTCCTTTCGAAACTTCTCAGCTTCAACCCTGAACTCCTTCATCGGATCTTCTTTGTTATGATTCCCGATGCCAGCAATTTCGCCTGTCGTTCCTATTAGTGTCGGTATAGCACTTCCGCCGGCTTTAATTGCTGCATCAACACGTGCTGCATTTGCCATTTCGGTTTGTTCATTAAACGCTTGAGATGATTTTCCGCCCGGCGGCACATCAAGGTCCGGAGCTTTCGGCACATGCGAAATATCGGACGGTGGTGAACCCGAAAATACGCCAAGAGCGCCGGCAATCGCTACACCAACGACAACCATAATGACCATCAGCTTAAATAAGGGTTGCGAACGCCAAGCATCGGCAAGGTTTTGCCGCGCGCCGCCGCCTCGCCCACCTGTTGTTTCCGCCGCGCTTAATTCTTCGTGTTCAAATTCGTCCATATTATTTGTCATGCTCTTCTTCCCGCATAAGGCGCGCCCGAACCAGAGCGCCATTTTCTGACATAAGCAATACCGGCGCATCGCCTATTTCATAAACCGTCATACCATCCGGCGAAGAAGCACTTGCATTCCACGCCGGTGATAACAAAGTCAGAGGTGTGCGCACAAAAACTTTATCATCGAGTTGCCAAGCCATGGAGCGAGCATCAAGCCCCCCTATCTTGAGACGTTTGGCTGTCTTCGGCGGTGCGTTTTCCAGTATCATGGCGATGGTTTGATCTCCCGCCACCGGACCTGTTTTGCCGCGTTCGATCAAGGGCGTCTTGGCGTTTGGTCCTAGTTTAGGAACCCGCGCATCATAGCGCATATGGAAAGTCGGGCCACCAGCCGAAAGACGGAAAATAACCGGGGTTGAAAGATCCTTTAACAGAATTGACAAATTCCCGGCCCCTAAACGGGTCAAAGGAACCACACGGACCACATGAGATCCAGCTTGTGTAGGGGTTACTTCAAAATTGCCCCCGACACCAACATCTAAAATTGGCCACGGTGCCCCCGTCGCGTCCACCATATCGATGGTCGTGACATAACCTGCGGCCAAATTAATTTGGGGCGGTTCGCCCCCAGGGTCCAACGACAGCGCCATAACCTTGACTTCACCCTTTGGCGGTCCGGCAAAAGGAGCCTGAGAAGCTTCCTGCGTGTTTTCCAAACGGTGCATAAAGTCACGAATTTGATCCGGCGATAAAGGAAGAATCCCCCCAGAAGCGCGTTTAAATGATTTCTGGTTATGCTCTTCTTCACGTTTTACTTCAGCCGCTCTAGCCGCTTCTTCCTCTGCCTGTTGTTGTAAATGTAACTCTTCAGTGCTCAATGTTGTTGTGAGCGGAGGCACTTCATTCAATTCAATACCAGTCGATGTTTTTGCAGACGTTGCCGCTGTCGGCAGCGCTATAGTTGCTGTAGCCGTCGCCGCCGTTGTCGGCAAGGCCGTTGCCGTCGCAGCTGTGTCTGTTGCGGCTGACGTTGGCGATGCTGTAAGAGAAGGAAGCTTTTCCTGCGCCCACGATGAAGCGACAGGAGCCGTAAGAACTCCCGCTCCAATGATGGCGCCGAACAGGGTGTAAACAAAAATAGGGCGATTGATTATGCGCAACAAATTACATCCCCGAATCAGTTTGAAAAAATCGGACACGCCTAGCTTTTTCAGCAGAGCTAAGTTAACATAAAGTTTATAATTTCTAAGAAGAAGGCTCTTTGCAACAGGTTTTTCAAAACATTATGCCCTTTTTGATCCTCTGCACCCGGACACCTCCTTACTACCCCAAAATGGCAATTGACCACCAAGAATATTAACTTTAGTGAATAACCCATGATTTTATGGCTATCCCATTGACATTCTCTGACCCCGGCACACGCACGATGGTTAATTTTACAATACCGTTTTGCTTTCGTGTAACTTCATTATTTGTAATGTAGTTCATCACAATGGGCACTTCGATTTTCCAGAAATATTCTTTATTTTCGTCAAGCCCCTGACTAGTTATAACGGGCGTATCTGAGGGAACGGTCGTCAGCACAAGTTGACGCTGCTGAAAGGTTGTGTACACCTCTTTTTCGCGGAGCGCAGCTATATAACTATCCCAACCTGCGGTCGTAAATCGTTCCCTTTGTGCATAAATCTGTTTTTCAAAATCCCCAAATCCCAAAGTCATGATTTCTGTGACACTGTTGGCTGCCCATGACAACACGGACTGGTTCGTGAGGTTCGGCATGCTTAAGGGCACTAAATCAACATACTCCCCTTTGGGAGTAAGAGCGCGGTATTTCATGATTGGCCGCAACGCAGGCGCAACCAATATCAACACACAGACAAGCACACCGATAGCAACAGCTTGCCAGCGGATTAATGAAACCAACCGGCGATGTCGTGCAATCGTATCGGCAGGATCAGCTATTATTCCTTCAGACAGTTCTTCATCGACAAAAAGCCCCCCCGCCCCCTGACTGCCGAACAAAAAATCAAGTTTATGCATAACATTTGACAAGTGCTTTAAATTCGCGAGCTTTGTCGTTGAAGTCCCCCCTTTTACCGAAGGTTCTGGTTTATCTTGATTGCTTGGAGAACCTTGCAGCGTCATGTTACTAGGGTGATCTCATGATCCATTGTTCGATGCTTACGCCCGAAGGATTTTGAAGTGTTGAGACACGGACAATTCTAAGGGTGAGGATATAACGCATTGAAGGAATCGATTCGTTGCCTTCATATTTGATTGTTACAGGAAACTGCATATCCCAGTAATACACGCCGTTATTCACACCATATTTTTTTATATCCGGCGCCGCCTCGACCAACAAAGTCACCACTAATTTACGTGCTTCTACAGCTTCAAGCGTTCTTGCATCCTTCAATGCTTTTGTAAAACTCTCCCAGCCGGTGGGGGTGAAACTATTGGCAGATTCTTGCAGGCGCTGGCGATAATCGCTAAAGGCAAAACGCATTACCTTCTGTGCGGCATCCGCAGCCCACGTCACTACTTCAGCCCGAGAAAGATAGGGCTGATCAAGTGGTACAATGCTGATAATTCGCCCATCCGTCGTCGTCGCAAAATAGACGTACTTCGTATCCAGCACCAGCAACATCGCAACTATAGCGCCTGACAAAAGAACAATAACGAGTCCCTGAATGATACTTATCCGCAGCAATAAACGATAACCATCGCGGTAAAACGCGTTCCGGTTCAACACGGTGGTTACAGCATCCTTTATTGCCATTATGGGCCCCTGCTTCCTTTACTTAGTCATACAACATCACGTCTCAACTTTAAAATCAAAGTCAGGAATGCTGCTGCCTGCCGAGTATTCCGCTGATCCCTTGCACGCTGGGCATATACGGTTGTGGCGACCTTGGGATGGAAATTTATTGAGACACATCAGACAGATGCGAGGCAGGATCTGAACTTCGCCTTCTCCCTTAACTCCAACGATATTTGTTTCGCTTCTTGTTCTGACGGCTACACCCGTCGATCCCCTAATTCCTTCCGTCCTCCGGTAACCTGGTTTGCGTCCGGGGGCCGCACGCCGAGGCAATCCCAACCGAGCCGCACGAGTCATAATAGCCGCAACTGAACGTCCTAATTGTTCGGCAATAACGGCCGGGGGTTGATTCCGCAACCACATTTCGCGCAAGTGATCGTCTTGGTCCTGCCAGTTCATAGGTGCAGGCACGCTTGCGCTCTTTTCGCCCATAGTTGTTCCTAGTGTTGACTCTATGGAGGTCACAGTGATGATGTCTCCCACAACGGACGCAAGCACCGGAGCAAACCGGAAAGTGAAAGCATTCGGCCCAGACGGAAAGCCTCTGCCCCTGCCAAGTCCTTTCATAGAATATGAAAGTATTTCTGCAATTAACGACAGAATCATCAAATTTTCCTTAACGCCTACCCCCTTTGGGGCCCGGCTCACAAATGGAAAATTTTTCCCCGGCAATTCAAGCGCTTGCTATGGCCGAAGTTATACGGCTTAGAACTTCTTCCCGCCCCAAGATTGCCGCAACACTAAAGATTGGGGGCGATACCGTTGACCCGGTCAATGCCGCCCGCAGAGGCTGGGCGATAGCGCCTAGCTTTTGTCCCTTCTCCTCTGCAAAAGAACGAAAAAGAGCCTCAAGAGCAGAGGCCGTAAAATCTGGCAATGAACGAATACGGCTCGTCAATTCACCCAAGTTTCTCTTTGCTTCAGGTATCAAAAGTTTCTTCGCTTTTTCATCGAGCGGCATGCGGCGAAAATAAAATTGGGCTATTTCGGCAATTTCACAAATGGTTTGCACGCGCGGTTTTATATCCGGCAAAGCCTGTTCCAAAAGCTTGCCTTCGGTTTCGGATAAATCTCGACCCAGTTTCTCTTTAAAAAAAGGTTTTGAGAGTTCGACGAGGCGCCGGTTGTCGGCCAATCCTATGTAATGAGCGTTTACGTGATTGAGCTTGGCGAAATCAAAACGCGCTGGAGATTTACCAACGCCTTCAAAATCGAACCACTCAATGGCCTGTTCCATTGAAATTATTTCGTCATCGCCGTGCGCCCAGCAAAGTCGCAACAAATAATTGCGCACGGCCTCAGGCAAATAGCCACGGTCACGATAATCGCTTACGGCGGGCGCACCGTGCCGTTTCGACAACTTCGTTCCATCGGGGCCAAGAATCATAGGTAAATGCGCGTATACCGGCACTTCCCATCCCATGGCTCTATATATCTGAACTTGCCGGAATGTGTTTGTCAGGTGATCGTCGCCACGAATGACATGCGTAACGCCCATATCGTGATCATCCACGACAACCGCAAGCATATAGGTTGGGGTGCCATCAGCGCGCAAGAGAACCATATCGTCAAGCTGGCTGTTTTGAACCGTCACGCGGCCCATCACCTTGTCATCGACAACAGTTTCACCCGTTTGCGGAGCCTTAAGGCGAATGACAGGCTTTACGCCGGGTGGAGCTTCACCTGCCGAACGGTCGCGCCAACGGCCATCGTATTTTTGCGGCAGCCCTTTCGCCTTTTGTTCGGCGCGCATAGCTTCCAGTTCCTCGGGCGTGGCGTAACAATAGTAAGCCTCCCCTTTCTTTAGCATTTCCCTCGCGATTTCCGCGTGGCGTTCACGATGTTCGAATTGTGAATAGTACTTCTTTCCGTTGTTAAGTTTTGGGTCTTTATTATCCCAATCAAACCCCAACCACTTCATTCCATCTATAATAGCTTGAACGGACTCCGGCGTTGAACGCTCACGATCCGTGTCTTCAATACGCAAAAGGAATTTCCCCTGGTGATGTTTGGCGTAAAGCCAATTGAAAAGCGCCGTACGCGCACCGCCAATATGCAGCATGCCTGTCGGTGAAGGCGGAAAACGAACAACAACGGGCATAGTTCAAATCATCTGTTAAAGGTTGAAAAGCCGACAAATAACGTTTTTTTCGACACTCTATCTTCTGATTAATACTGTCGAACAAGACCAACTAGTTTGCCCTGCACCTTAACGCGGTCAGGAGCAAGAACACGCGTTTCATGATTTTTGTTGGCAGGGATTAGAGCAACACCTTCAGGTCGTTTTTCAATGTATTTTAGGGTCGCCTCGTTATCATCAACGAGTGCAACAACGATTGAACCATTATCAGCCGTATCCGACTTACGAATGATCACACGATCGCCATTCATGATTCCGGCGTCGATCATCGAATCGCCAGATATTTCAAGGGCATAGTGATCATCTGGCACGTATTTGCCTTTTATTCCTGCGATCAAAGCAATCGGAACGTCAATATGCATATGGGGATCTCGCAGAGCCTCTATCGGCGTACCTGCAGCGATGCGGCCATAAAGTGGAAGGGCAATCGTGTGCATTGCCGCAATCGCAGCTATGTCAGGCATAGCTGCTGGTAACGGCATTTTGGGACGGCGTATTTTAGTGCCTTTATTCTCTGTTCCTTCAGGCAAACGCATAATTTCCAAGGCTCGCGCACGGTGCGGAAGGCGGCGAATAAAGCCGCGTTCTTCGAGGCCGGTGATGAGGCGGTGGATGCCGGACTTGGAGCGGAGACCAAGCGCGGCTTTCATCTCGTCGAAGGAAGGAGGAACACCGTCCGCCGCCACGCGGTCACGGATAAGTAGCAGTAATTCCTTCTGTTTTCGCGTTAGCATGAAACCCCCAGACAGGCTGGATAGAACAAATCAGGAATAAATATGTTCTACTTTGGTTCACGTCCCTTGTCAAGAAGGAGCCTATTCGTCCCGATCAGGGTACCCGAATTATCCGGACCGCGTCCCCGTTCGGATATCATTTGTACGCTTTGCGTGCCTATAAAAATGCATCTGACCTCATCCCCTTTTTTAAACGGCAAGATATCCCCGAATCCGAGGCAAAAATTGCCCTTCAGGCAAATTAAGTCGAATCGAAAAACGCAAAAAAACGTGCATAAACAAGAAGATACAACTTGGCATCGAACTTGCTGGAAAGGACATGAATTCGTGTGTCGGCATTTTTCTGCCGGTTATTTCAGTAAGAGGTGAACAATGTCACTTTTCGCAGCCTTGACTGTCGCCGTCGGCGGTCTCAACGCCCAGTCCGCCGCCATCAGTAACATTTCGGATAACCTGTCCAATACCCAAACCACGGGGTTCAAAGGCATCGATACCATATTCCAGTCGCTCGTCACTCAGTCCAACGCCTTCACCAACGACCCCGGTGGCGTACGCGCCTATCCGCACTACACGATCGGTTCGCAAGGCAACCTTGTTCAGTCCTCCTACTCAACGTCTCTGGCCATTTCAGGCCAAGGCTTCTTCGCGGTTCGCCCCGCCATTGTCGCTTCCGATGGCACCAAGACCTTCGGCAACACGGCCTATTTCACACGCGCCGGCGACTTCACGCTTGATAAAAGTGGCTATCTCGTCAACGGCGCCGGGTTCTATCTGACCGGCTATGCCGTCGATACCAGCGGCACCGTCGATACATCATCATCCGACCCGATCCAGCTCGCCGCCCTCCTCGACAACCCGGTCGGCACAGACGCCGTGAGTTATTCAGGCAATTTGCCGTCCAGCGCCGCTGATAATTTTGAATCCGCGCCTTCCTCCATCGAAATCTATGACCAGCTCGGCGGCCAACACACAATGACCTATGTGTGGACAAAGACATCAACGAACAATTGGGAACTTGAAATTACGATACCCAACGGCCTTGGCACAGGATCAGATTACGTTGCGACAGTGCCCTTTGTTTTCAACGCCGCAACAAACGTCGGTACTATCGATTCAATCACCGATGCCCCGCCAGCCGCAGCCGCCTCCTACACCGTTACAGGAAATCTCGGCACATTTACGGCTACCAGCACAGGCACAGCCGGCAACGATTACACCGTAACCATTGAAGCAGGCACAACAACCGATTATCTCGTGACCCTTTCCGACGGCGTGTTGGGTTCAACGCCTGAGACCTATGCGTTCGACGCCGCGGCAGGAGCTTTCTGGTCGACCCTCGCGACCGAAATCAACGGTGTCTCGTCGTTAATGACGTACGCGACAGGATCAGCCACGACAGATCCAACCTTGCCAACCACCTATCAATTAACCGGTGGCGTCGACGCCCCCAATTACACAGTCGTCGATAACAGCAGCGAGGCCGTCAACCGGGCCCAAATCAGTTTCGATTTGACCTTCCCCGGCGCGGGCACGCAAACGATTATCAATACCTTCGGTATTTACGACCAGTCGACAGGCTTGACGCAGTTCGCCGATACGAACGTGACGGTGAGCTCGTTCGAACAAAACGGTATTCCCCGCGGTTCGTTCCAAAACCTGACCATCGACAAAAACGGCTACGTTTCCCTGAACTACGACAACGGACGCACACGAACGATTGCCCAGATCCCCATCGTCCAGTTCTTCGCGCAAGATCAATTGCAACGTATTACCGGCGGCGCTTTCGTCCAAACACTGGCCTCCGGCATGCCCCGGTACAGCGTACCGGGATCAAACGGCGCAGGCACCATTGTTGGCAACTCACTTGAAGGTTCAAACGTCGATATCGCAACGGAGTTCACCAAGCTCATTCAGGCGCAGCGTGTTTACTCCGCCAACGCCCGAACAATCACCACCGCCGACACCATGTTGCAGGAAGTTATCAACATCATCCGGTAAACCGGGTGTAATTTTATTCGGGAGCTAGCGCTCGTATGTCGTTGTTTTCCGCGCTCAACGTTTCGCTTTCGGGGCTGCAAGCGGCAACGACACAAATGCAGCTGGTGGCGAACAATATTGCGAACGCCGGACAAGAAGGCTACACACGAAAGTCAATCATACAATCCGCCGTAACCCTCGGCACCGAAGGCGGCGGCACTATCGTATCCGGCTATACGCGCGCAACGGACGATACGTTGCAGGAAACGCTTAACGATGCCGCGTCAGACGCCGGTCTGCGCGATGCGCAAAATGAATATCTGCAGCAGGTCGAAAACTTGCTGGATTCGGTCAACTCGACAAGCCCTGCGCTGTCATCTGCCATCAGCAAATTCGCATCGGCATGGCGGCAAATGAGCGCCGAACCCGAAAGCAACGTTCAACAGCAACAAGTCATACAAGCCGCGTCAAATCTGGCCTCCACAGTCCGAAAAATAGCTGCGTCCATTGAATCTCTCGACCGGCAAGCGCACGACGATATCAATACGACCATCTCGGATCTGAACGCCAATCTGGCCAGCATCGTCGATTTAAACGTCAAAATATCCCAAGCCGTTTCCGCCGGACAATCCGCAGGCAATCTTGAGGACGAACGCGACCGGCTCGTGCAGGAAGTGGCATCCGTAATGAATGTAACAATTATGCAGCGACCCCAAGGCCAGATTGCCTTGTACACACCGGGCGGATATACGCTCGTTGACGGCGCGGCCCAAGCCTTCGAGTATAACGGCACAACTGTTTACACGACGGGCAATCCATCGCTGTCGCTCAACAACGTTCTAACAGGCGGTCGTCTGGAAGCGCTTATTAACTTTCGTGCTGACAGCTCTCCTGCAGCTGTCAGCGCCGAACCGACAAGCGAAGTTATCCGGAAACTTCGCTCGCAGTTGGACGAAGTCGTGACCGCCTTTACGGAAGTTTCTGCCGGTCCGCCTGAAAGCTTCGCTTACGCTTATAATAATGCCGTTGGCGAAGCCGGTGAACTTGCCGATAGTTTCTTTACCGGCGCGGACCGGATGACTTTTGCCGTGAACACCAATCTCCTTGATAGCTCAGCTACAGTTAAAACCGCTAGCGCAACAGATGTCAGCGATACCTTCAACTCTTCCGGCCGATCTTTTTCGGCTGACGGACTGAATATAACAGGGGCTAGTTATGAAACACTGGCCACCAACATCTTGACCGTTTTTCAACAAGCGTCAACCTCTATCGACCAGTTAAATGAAACAGCTTCCGATCTGCTTGATTACCTGAAACAGAGATATGCGAATCAAACCGGCGTTAACGTCGACACTGAAACGGTTGCGCTAACAACTTTGCAAAACGCTTATGCCGCCTGCGCCCACGTAATGGCCATTATTCAGGAAATGTTCACAATCCTTGAGAACCTAACGAGGTAATAACCTATGGTTGAGCGCATCAGCACCCTCGGGATGCAACTCATAAATGCCAACAACCTGATGGCGGGGCAGTACTATATGTCCGTACTGACCCAGCAATTAGCCACGGGCAAAAAGTCCTTGAGCCTGACCGATTACACGTCGAGTCAAGCGCAGCAATTGATGAATTTTTCGAACTCTATTACCGAGAACGAGAGCTTTATTGCAGTCGCCAAATCCGTCAGCCCGCGCATCACTGTTTATGATGATTCATTGACCAACATCGAAGATATCGCCGCGAAAGGGTCAAGCTTGACCACCAGCCAAGCTTCATACAACCCGGAACAAAACGGCTCGACTGCGGCCCAAATTCAAGGTTTTATGAAACAGATCTCCTATTACCTGAACCAGAAAGTCGGCGAACGTTTTATTTTTTCAGGAACACGTTATGGAACAGCTCCTGTTGCCGATATTACAGCTCTTCCCGTGCCCCCGACCGAAACCGCCCCTTATGTCACGGCAACGAATACCTTGCCGAGCTATGATAGCGATTACACAGCATGGGACCCACTTGTCGATCCGCCGCCAGATCCAAATATTAATCACCCGGAAGCTTACGCAAAAGACCAGGTCGCCATTGACACAACCCAAATGTTGCAATACGGCATCACAAGCACACAAACGGGGTTTCAACAGGTCATCATAGGGCTGCGCTTCGCCTATGCCGCCACGCAGGACCAAACGAATTACACGACCCTTATGAACACAGCCCGTCAGCTCATCACGGACGGCCTTATGGCTATTCGCGGTTATCATAGTGCTCTGTCTTCTGCCAATACAACACTGGAGCAGGCGAAAGAAACACATGAAAATATGATCAATACATTGCAAGGCCAGATTGACGATATACAAAATGTCGATGTTAACGAAGTTGCCGTACGGATCAACTCGTACCAAAGCGAATTGCAAGCCTCCTATGCCGCAACGGCGCAGATGACGAGCCTCAGCATTCTAAAATTTCTTTAATTAAACCGATCGCCGTTTATGAGTTTGCTCCTTAGAAAAAGTTGGTTGTTAAACAGACCAATTGAAACTAGTGTGGTATCCTATCCCTTTCGCTTCTTTCTTTCTGAAAGTTAGACGCGCCTGCCCTAAATACGGAGCTTATTGCATGCACATGTCAACGGTTTCCCCCTCGATTGATCTCAGCCCCGTACGGTTGAGTTACGTCGCGGCCTTGCGTGGCGTCAAACCCCGTGTCCCAGACACTTCTTTTGCCTATGCGCAATATGCCCCGGGCAACATCGGCAACCTCATTTGTCTTGCCGCGAGCAATCCGGAGGGGTGTTTTTATGGAATTCTACCGGACGGCGCTTGCGTCGAAAAAGCCCAAAAACAAACGCTTGAACGACAAGTCAACAATATCACTTTTATGGAAGGATCGTTGACCAGTGGATCCTCTCTGAATGTATCGCTGCCTCCTCTGGAATATCTTGTATGCGAGGATATTGAGGCGTCATTAAGCGAAGCCGAGCGTGAGGCTTTGTATATACTGGCTGAGAAAAAACTGAAACCGAATGGGTTGCTGGCCTTTCGCTACCGCGCTTATGCAAATATGGATCAGGCCCTGCGTTTTCTCGTTAGCGAATTTGCGCCGGAAATGAATGTCGATCAGGCCAAAGAGTTTCTACAGGAACTTAAAGCTCTCGGACCGATTTACTTCGCCGACAAGCCGCTTATCCTTGCGGCGTTGGATCGCGCCATTGCCAGCGGCATTCCAGACGAGTTCTTTTTGAGCCTTGACCAAAGTCCAGCCGCCGAGTCCGGCACATTCGACGCCATGGCGGGATTGCTGCCGCATGGGTTCGCTTTTGCCGGCGACGCCGACGTGGGCGCCAATTATATGGAACTGGTCACACCGGCGACAGCTCATCCGATTTTGGAAAATTGCCGCGAACATCTTTTGTACGAGCCTATCAAGGATTTCGCGATGCAACGGCTGGAGCGCAATGATATTTGGTGCCGATTGCCAGCCGACCAGTCGGATAACGAAGCGGTTTTATTTGGGGGATTCACTTACGGTATCACAACGCCGCGCGATCAGGTTCCGTTGGAAATCACCGCACATGGTAAAACCATCGACTTGCGCCAGAAACCTTTTGTCAAGCTCATTGAGCTGATGACAACACTACCAATGAGTATCGGCGACTTTTTACAACATCCGAGCGGCCAAGGCGTATCGTCAGCCGATGCCGTTACAGCCATACAAATTCTTGTGGCCACGGGCGTCGCCCGTCCCATGCGCAGCGGTTATCCCGGCCTTGTTGAGGCGGAATTAACACGGCCGAAATGGGCAGCCGGATACAACCGTTATCTGGACAAGAATCCCATTACCAGCAATAAGGTTCAGCTTGCTTCCTCAGTCGTCGGTAATCCCGTGACCGTTTCGGCGCGCGACGCGTTGGTCATGCAGGCCATCAGCCGCGCCGGCATGGAAGAATCCGTGGCGGCGCTTTTGCCCGAATTGTATCGCGTTTCTCAGGATCCGGCGCTTGCGGCACAAATTATGGATATCGCCGAACCGACACCGGAGATGGCGCATAACATGATTCAGGACGTCGTCGGGAAATCGATCGTCCGCTGGTACGCTTACGGTTTGCTGGCCGCATAATCTTCTTTTCGCGCCGTCTTGCGCTTTCCTTTTCTGGCATATTTCGCACAGCGGTAAATTCCATAAAGGCTTATGAACAACCAGATCAGGTTTCCCGCAAAGGATGCCACATTCCATTTGTTCAAAAGGGAAACGACCAACAACAGCGCGCCAAAAAAATTGGCCAGCGAGTATTCCATTTTTTTTGCATATTCACGGCGCCACTGTACCCGTGTATAGGCATAAAGCACGCTACACACACCGAATAAACCCATTACGTCGAACGCATCCATCGATTTTCATCCTATTTTAGTGTTTTACTTAAGGGCGTGAATCGTCCTGCTTCAGGGGGCTTCTGTTATACAAAAACTGCCTGCGGGCTTCGAGTTCTTTCTTGAAAGAGCTCGTTCTCCCTTATTTTAGGCTCTAACGCTTGTCTTCCGTCTGGAATTTCCCCATGTTAGCGCCATGACCAAGCACCCCGAACCCTCGGTTCAGCCGGATAACCTTAGGCTTTATGTCATTGGCGACATCCACGGCCGCCTTGATCTCCTTGCGCGCATGATGGATCAGATTAAGGCGGACGCCGCCCGCCAGCCCGAAGTTGAAAAGGAACTTATCTTCCTCGGCGATTATGTCGACCGAGGCATTGATTCCAGAGGTGTCATTGACTTCCTTCTCCAACTGCCTCCCCAAGGCATGAAGCTCACGTTCCTACGAGGCAATCACGACGATGCCATGCTCCGTTTCCTCAGCGGCGATCTGGAGCAGGTTGCGGATTGGATGCTGCTCGGCGGGGCGGCTACGCTTGTCAGTTACGGCTTGAACCCCTTCCGCGCTAACATTGTTCAGGACCCTGTGGCGCTTCATAAGGCCGCTCTTGATAAAGTTCCTGCAACCCACCGCGATTTTCTCGTTGCAACAGAGTTGGATTGCCTTCGCGGCGACTATTATTTCGTGCATGCCGGCGTGCGGCCCGGCGTTCCGCTCGACAACCAGACCGATGAGGACCGGCTCTGGATTCGCTACGATTTTCTGTTCTCCGATGCCGACCATGGTAAAGTCGTCGTGCATGGCCATTCCATCCTGCCTAATCCTGACGTTCAGCCCAACCGCATAAGTATCGACACGGGAGCCTATGCCACAGGCCGCCTGACCTGTCTTGTGCTGGAGGGCACGACGCGTCGTTTTCTCACAACGTGAGCTTCTCATGAAACCATTCCGTAACCTGTCTGAATCTTTCATCCGCCCCTACTGGTTCACTGGCTTTATTGCCCTCATCGTACTGCTCCCCCTGCCTTTCGGCGCGAATCGCCCTTGGGCCAGTGATCTGATGGGTTTCGTTGCGTCCCTTTTGTTGCTTGGCCTATGCCGCGATTTATACCTCGCGCGGACGTTCTGGCCTTCCGGTGCGCCAAAGGGCCGTTTAAAAACAAGCCTTTTTTTATTTTTGATCGTTCTCTTGTGGGCTTTTCTCCAGACACAAAGCTGGATGCCGCAAGCCTGGCATCATCCCCTTTGGCAAGAAGCGCAAATGCTACCGGAAGCCTTTGCCGGTTCGATCTCCATAGACCCCGGCATGTTCTCGGAATCCTTCGTGCGCCTTATGACCTACCTCTTCTGTTTCCTGCTAGCCTTCTGGGGTGGCCGTGAAGCTGTAAGAGCTGAAAGATTTATCAAAATTCTCGCTGGTACTGCGGTTGTTTACGCTTTGTATGGCCTTCTAATGCAATCCACAGGCTTGCGTTTAATCCTTTGGTACCCCAAATGGGCTTATGAAGAATTCGTAACCTCCACTTTTGTCAATAAAAACTCATATGCCGCTTATGCCGGGCTTGGCCTGCAATCTTGCCTTGCTATCCTCTGGCTTTATCTGAAACGTTTAACTTCCAATATTGCTTCGCGACGGCCGACACGTGAAACATTGATAGAAAAGCTTTTCACGCGTGATGTTTATTATTTTATTGCGGTCATTATTGTGCTTGGCGCCCTCATTCTTTCGGGATCCCGTGCGGGGATTGTCAGTAGCTTTGCCGGATGTTTAGCCTTCCTCCTTGCGCTTGCCATCAACCGACGTTGGCGTTGGACGCGCTGGGTACCTGTTGCAGTCATCGGCCTATTTCTTTTGCTCGGCTTAAGCCTGCTTAACGATACAAGTTTTGTTGACCGCCTCGGACAACAGCAAATGAAGGTGGATGCCCCGCAGCGATTGGCCGCTTATGCCACTGCCTTGCGCGCTATTGGTAGCAATCCATGGCTTGGCTTCGGTCTGGGCACCTTCGAGAACGCGTTCAGGCTCTATCGAGACCCTTCATTGCCTTATTGGTTTCTTCACGCGCATAACGATTACCTCGAAGCCGCCTTAGAACTGGGCATCCCTGCCGCTTTTCTGCTTATTGCGGCTATTACCCTCTTGGTCAGCTGTTGCGTTCAGGGGACCTGGCGGCGGCGGCGAGAGGAGATATTTCCCGCCCTCGCGCTTGGAGCCACCGTGAGCCTAGGACTCCACTCGTTCTTTGATTTTGGGCTGCAGATCCCCGCCCTCGCGGCAACTTATGCGGCTTTGTTGGGACTTGGCGTCGCTCAAAGTTGGTCGAGCCGCAGGGCTTTTGCAGATAAAAGCTAACAAATTAGCCTTCGCTGAATCTATGCACACAAATAAATTGGGTCAGTTATGATGTGTGATTTTCAGGTCTATCCGTTCATAATAAACCAAAGCTGTTTAAGGCACTGTGCAATGCGAATCTGTCGTGCCGCTTGGACGGGTTATGAAAACCACAAATTTCTGCGAGCCACTGCTTTCCTGATAACTGACTTCACTGCTTGAGAATTTTGTAGCCGCCCTGGCAAGGCCTGTTGAAATTCCGATGTTTTTGCTGCCTTTCGGCGTTGTCCAAATACAGCGGCCACCTTCATCACCGGCATTCACGTAATACCATTCGTTGAAACCCGGTGTTGGAGGCGGCAATAAGGCTGCGCGTAACCCTTCCCAAATATTCTTGTTCGAAGATTGGTCACCTTCACATTCCAGATCCGCCACCTTCGTGCCAGCGGCCAGCGAAGCCGGCCAGCCATCGCCATTGTTATTCGTGCCATAAAGCAAATTGCATTCATTAATCTTGCTTCGGATCAAATTTACCTGAGAGGTAATATCCGCCGTGATCCTGTCGGTCACGCTCGCAACACTAAATCCTCCAATGTTTGAGGACATTATCATCGCCAACAATCCTAATACCGCAATGACAAAAAGGATGGGGCCGATCGCAATACCAGCGGAAGGCGGTAAACGCCGCATGAATGCCTCACGTTTCGTAATAAAAAACAAACGGTTATGAAACATGGACGCAAATAGCCTGCGCCGCAAGCAAAGAAAGGGCTGTGGGTTTAAAAGCACTAATAGATACGATAACGGATCTGAACGCCCCATTCCAAGGTCTGGTTGTTGGGCTCATACCAGCAGCCGCTGTGCTCTTCGTCCCAAGCCGGGCCAATAGCGCATTTTGTCTTTGATGTATCGATGTTCCAATAATTGAAGAATGGCCCGAACGACCATTTGTTCATTAAGTACATCAACTCACCGCGCAGACCATAGCCATCGTTCTGGTGGTTAAGAATATCTGGATATCCTTCGTCCGCGTCACTGAGTTTCGATTGCTGCCAGCCATGGAGGAGATAATCATACTCGAGGCTTAAAGCTAAATGGGCGCCATTGTTCAATCTCATGCGTGGTTGAACGCCGAAAGGAATGTAAAGATACTGGCTATCACGCCTATATCCGGAAGCGCCCCAACTCGTTGTTCCACGCGAGTCGTTTATGAGGTTCCGGTACCCGATACCCGTATAGGGCGCAACAGCAAAACGTCCAAACAGCAAATCCTTTCCGCCAAGAGCACGAAGTTCAAAAAGATAATCGGAATCATAGGCCGTTCCCGTGCCTTCATATTTCACCTCTCCTGCCGCGAAGCGGAGATCGCCTTTAACAAACCAGCCCTCTTTAACGCTGCCCGTCAAAAGGGCTTGGGCCCCAAATTTATAACCATTGTTCTGAACGTCAACTTTACGCTCCTGATAATTGTAGTGCGAAAATTGACCGCCAATTTCAATGCCGGTCAAATTGCGCAAGTTTAGGGTTGGATCACTTGGTGCCGAAGTTGGTTCCGGAGCTTTCTCAGGTGTCGCAATGATAGCCCGGGTTGTACCGGGAACTGGCGCTATTGCCTGAGCAGGAAGTGGCGCCGGAGATTGAACAGCTTGGGTTTGCGTTTGATAAGCGCCATAATTGGTTGCTTTAACCGTTGGGGCAGCTGAGCGGCGCGGTTGGCCGGGCTGATAGTCCCACCTCACGGAACGCATCCGGGACTCACGTTCGGGTGAACCAAAAATATCCAAATCCTGCGCGCTAACCGGCAACCCAGACACTGCCAGAATTAGGGCCGAAAAAAGGGAAAAAAGGCAAAAATCGCCGCGTTCCATGGTGCCATCCTTTTCGATCAAAGAATTTGCCTACGGGAACCCTAGCGAAACTTGTTGATTCTCGAAAGCGTATTGGACAAAACAGTCAAGTTTGTTTATGTCAAAACTTTCAACCGTGCTTTACCAGCAACGCCTTAAGGAGATTTGCCATGAAATTGACCCGCCGCGTCCGCGAAATATTGGATAATTACGAAGGCGAAACGCCCGGCACAAAAGCCAATCTTGCACGTATGTTGATGGCTGGACGGCTGGGGGGAACAGGTCGAATGGTTATTTTGCCAGTTGACCAAGGATTTGAGCACGGCCCCGCCCGGAGTTTTGCGGTCAATCCCCCTGCTTATAATCCTCACTATCACTACCAACTTGCCATCGATGCGGGATTAAATGCCTATGCCGCGCCTCTTGGTTCTCTTGCGGCAGGGGCAGATACATTTGCGGGGGCTATTCCGACGATTTTAAAAATGAACAACGCAAACAGCTTATCCCGCAACAAGGAAGCAGCTGATCAGGCGATTACAGCAAGCGTTGATGATGCGCTGCGCCTTGGATGCGCAGCTGTCGGCTTTACAATCTATCCAGCCTCGGATTCGATGTACGATCAGTATGAGGAATTGCGCGAATTGACACGCGAAGCAAAAGCGAAGGGGCTGGCGGTTGTCGTTTGGTCCTATCCGCGTGGTGGTGATTTATCCAAGGAAGGCGAACTTGCAATCGACATAATCGCCTACGCCGCGCATATGGCAGCTTTGTTGGGCGCAAACATTATCAAGGTTAAACTTCCTTCTGCGCATTTGGAAAACAAGGATGCAAAGAAGGTATATGAGGAAAAGAAAATCCCCATCGCAACACAAGTCGAGCGCGTTCAGCATATCATGCAGTCGGCGTTCAACGGCAAGCGTCTCGTTGTGTTCTCCGGCGGAGCTGCCAAGGGAGCCAACAGCGTTTATGAGGACGCGCGCGCCATTTATGCAGGTGGGGGCAACGGCTCGATCATCGGTCGTAACAGCTTCCAGCGTCCACGCGAAGACGCGCTTAAGCTACTTGATGAGATCATTAAGATTTATCAAGGCAAAAACGGTTAGTTTTTTTAACTTGCCGGCCTTTGAACGCATAAGGAGAAAAGTGTCATGACAACGGCTCTTTTCACGCATCCCGCATGTCTCGAACACGACAACGGCTATGGGAATCCCGAACAACCCGAACGGCTTGCCGGGATTTTGCGCCAGTTACAAAAGCCTGAATACGCCGGGCTAGCGCAAAAACCGGCTCTTCGCGCGACCAAAGAACAAGTCGCGCGTGTTCATGATCCTGCTTACGTCGACCATATTCTGTCTTCCGTGCCGGCAAAAGGCTATTACCTGCTCGAAGAAGGAACCGAACAAGACAAGGTCGCGTACGAGGAAACGGCTTTATCGGCCGGTTCCGGGGAAGCCGCTTTGAGGGCTGCGGGTGCAATCATCAGCGCTATCGATGAGGTAATGAACGGAAAAATCTCGAACGGCTTTTGCGCCGTCCGTCCGCCGGGCCATCATGCCGGATATGGCCATGCTGCCGGGTTTTGCCTTTTCAACAACATCGCTATCGGCGCGATGCATGCATTGGACGTGCACGGCTTAACCCGTGTCGCCATCGCCGATTTTGACGTCCATCATGGCGACGGCACTCAAGCATGGGCTCAAAATCAATTGAGTGTTCTTTTCTGCTCGTCACATCAGATGCCCCTCTATCCGGGCACGGGGCGTGCCGACGATCATGGGCCGCTCGACAATATCGTCAACATGCCTCTGCCGCCCCGGACAGAAGGCAAAGGATTTCGAAGAACCTGGAGTGAGAATGCCCTGGTAGCGATCGACAACTTCAAGCCGGAACTTATTCTCGTTTCTGCGGGATTTGATGCGCACTGCGATGATCCTCTTGCCGATATTCTTCTCGTTGAAGACGACTATTTCTGGATCACAAGCGAACTTTGCCGCTTGGCTCAAAAACATTGTGCGGGACGCGTCATCAGCACGCTGGAAGGGGGGTATAACATTAAAGCGCTAACCGCGAGTGTGGCGGCGCATGTCAAGGCTTTGATGACCTCGGAATAGGTTTTAACCTTAAGATTTTCTATTACTTTCGCTCCTCTTATGGTAAAGTTAAGCAATATTTGTGGCTCGCCTGCTTATATTTTTGAAAGGTGGGGCTTATGGTGTTTACTTTTGCTACGGCTCTTCAAAGGCCATCTCGATATTACCAGCCTATTACGCTTGGTACGCCTTTTTTCGTTCAACGCAATAAAAAGAGACATTCCGGGCAAGAGACACCTTGGGATACGGAAGATTCCAGTTCACCCCTCGCCGGAGGCACACTGCGGCCACCCCAATTTTATGAAGACCTTCGCGGCGCCGAGCTTCAAGCGTTGCGAAGGATTTATGGCCAATCGCTTTCTGAGGCAGAGCTTGAGGAACTGCTTTGGGCTAACGAAGACTTTTTACCCTGGTGGAAACGGCGGCGGTGCATTCGTGAACAACAACGCGCTCCATTAGTAAAACACGAAATACACTTGCCCAAACCGGCAGCCTTGCCAAGCAACCAGACAACAGCGCGAAGGGCTCTTGTGCAGCCGAAAACTGGCCCTACGCCAAAAGGCGACGCCGGCACAAAAGGCACGGGCGCGGGTGCAGCCGCCTTGCTGAAAGCCCTTGGCGCCGCTGCTGCTGCTATATTCTTTCGTATTGTCGAGCCTCAACCTCGATATATCAACGGAACACTCTATTCAAAGGCTAAGCGCAAGCCGTGGGAGGAGCAGGAAAACTACGGCTAATTCTATTTGACGGCCGCTATCCCATCAAATAATCCAGCACCGCGTTGAGGCGCTGAAGGCCAGCCGATGTTGCGCGAAGATTTTTTCCTTCCGCGAAAAGCAGTCTTTCGGCTTCAAGGCGTTCCACTTTTTCATGTGGCAAGAAGGAAGCTAACGGCGCGCCGAACTTTTTCTCCCATGCCACGCCATTGATTCCTGCAACAAGACGTAAGCCCATCATCAACGCTTCACGCTGTGCGATTGTATCATTCACCGTTTCATTGGCATTTAATCCATGTCCGTCCCTCGAAACCTGATCGAGCCATTCTGCCGGATCTCGCAGATTTTCCGTAGCGCGACGCATGCCATCGACCACAAATCGGCCATGCGCGCCAGGGCCAATGCCGATGTAATCGTCGTAATGCCAATACGCGAGATTATGGCGGCTTTCTTCGCCCTGCATCGCAAAGTTAGAAACCTCATATGCTAGGAGCCCGGCTTGTTTCATTATTTCGTTCGTCCGTTCGAACATAATTACAGCATCGTCTTCGGAGGCAGTTAAAAGCATGCCATGTCGCGCCATTGCATAAAACGCCGTCCCGGCCTCAATAGTTAATTGATAAAGCGAAAGATGTTTCGGCGCGAGCGCCAACATCTCACACAACTCAGCCTCCCAACTTTCAGGGGTCTGGCCTTGCCGTGCGTAAATCAAATCAAAAGAAGTCCGAGGAAACGTTTGCAGGGCAAGTTCGATGGCTTGTTTCGCTTGTGCGGCATCATGCGCGCGGCCAAGAAATTTCAAGGCCTCGTCGCGCAACGACTGCACACCAAGAGACAAACGATTCACGCCAGCCGCGCGGAAACTCCTGAATTTTTCCGCTTCTGCTGCAATAGGATTGGCTTCAAGGGTTATCTCGACATCTTCCGCGCGGGGCCAGTGCTGATTTATACTCTCAATTACGGCTTCCACCGTCGATGGCGTCATTAACGACGGTGTCCCACCACCAAAATAAATCGACTTAACCCGGTGCTCTGGCATTCGTCGGGCATAATGGCTGATTTCACGTTTATAGGCTTCAACCCATGCTTTATGATCGACACTGCCAGTCGGTTGCGAGTTGAAATCGCAGTACGGGCACTTCGACACGCAAAAAGGCCAATGAATATATACGGCGAGGGGCAACATCACGGCTTGAAATAGTTTACAACTAACTCCCGCAACGCAATGCCGCGATGGCTGAGAGCCTGCTTTTCCAGAGAGCTCATTTCGGCAAAGGTCCGGTCATGCCCAAGCGGCACGAAAAAGGGATCGTAGCCATGACCTTGATCACCACGCGGCGGCCAAATAATCGCGCCATCGCACCGCCCTTCGACAAACTCCGTATGCCCATCGGGCCACCCTAAAGCCAAAACACAAGTGAAATACGCTGAGCGGTCTTGCGTTTGGCCTAGTTCGTCATGAATGATTTTCATGGCAACCCTATAATCCTTGCCGGGACCAGCCAGCCGTGCGGAATGAAGACCCGGTTTCCCGCCTAAAGCCTTAACGCATAAACCGCTATCGTCTGCAAGCGCGACGCGATCCGAAGCTCGCGCCGCCGCGCGCGCTTTTATTTGCGCATTCTCCGCGAAGGTTTTTCCCGTTTCTTCGGTTTCAGGCAGCCCAGCTTGCTCAGCCGAAACGATTTGCTTGACGTAAGGTTCCAACATCTCCTGAAACTCCCGGAATTTGCCCTGATTGTGCGTGGCAATAACCAGAAGATCGTCCTTAAAATGACGCATTAGGCTTCATCCAAAGCTTTCTGTTGCATAACGGTTAATTGTGTAATCCCCTGGCGCGCAAGGTTGAGCAACTCCTGAAATTGCTTTTCGGAAAATGGTTTTTTTTCGGCGGTACACTGAATTTCCACAATACTTCCTTTCCCGGTCAGCACAAAATTAGCATCGGCTTCAGCGTTTGAATCTTCGACGTAATCAAGATCAAGAACCGCTGCGCCATCATATATACCGCAGGAAATAGCTGCGACAGAATCCAGCAAGGGCATGGCCGGAATTTTCCCGATCTTGACCAAGTACCGGCAAGCCAGTGCCAACGCGACATAACTCCCGGTAATTGCAGACGTTCGTGTGCCGCCATCAGCTTGCAACACATCGCAGTCAATTTTGATTTGAACCTCGCCAAGCGCTTTGCGGTCTGTGATCGCGCGAAGCGAACGCCCAACTAAACGTTGTATCTCCTGTGTGCGCCCCGATTGCTTGCCGCGTGCAGCTTCACGTTCCGTGCGTTCTTGTGTCGCGCAGGGCAACATCCCGTATTCAGCCGTCACCCAACCCATCCCAGTGTTCCGAAGAAAGGGCGGCACCTTCTCATCGACGCTTGCCGCGCATAAGACATGCGTATCGCCGAATTTCACGAGACATGAGCCCTCGGCATACTTCGCCGCATTCGGCACAAGAGAGATTTCACGTAACTGATTTAGGGTGCGTTGAGACGGGCGCATAGTCCACCTTGTGTAATTATGTCAGTGGTTTACTACCCTTCACGTGGCCCTAAAGCCAGCATAACTCGCGTGGAGTATATATCCTTCGGAGGGGCTATTAAGGTGTGAAATAGCTCGAATCATTCATTATTTTCACAAAAAAAGCTATAAATCCCAGCGCGTTAACCTTATGAAAGCATTGCAATTGCATGGGCAATAACTTACCATAAAATAGTCATTTAGAGGCTAGAGAATACTGCTTAGGGTGTTTAAAGGAGACTTGAAAATGTTCCATCACAGAGCCCCAACTGAAGAGCTTCGTCGTCAGCAAGCCATCCATACGTCCCGTGAGTTTGTCGGTGAAGGAGGCGTTATTGCCCGCGTTTTGGTGCACCCGTTCAGCAAGCCAAAAGAACCCGGTCATGAGATGCATCATCATTACCCAAGGACCCTTGAGTTGTAATTTTTTTCATTCTTTCTGCTAAACAAGGCGCGTTCTGACGCGCCTTGTTTACGGCTAATTCAGCGTTCCAATATTCATCTCGCTCGGAGCCATACCGCTTGCCGTTTTGTATTTGTCGAGCGCCATCATCATCATGTCGCGCACAAGTTCGGGTGGCAAAGCATTGCTCCTGTTTGAAACGGTTTTTGCCGATTGGTGCATCAACTGTCCTAATGTTTGACTATCGGTTGGCGTTGTCCCCGGCATAGACATGAGTGAGGATGGTGAAATAGCCGCCGAAGTCTGGGACGACTGCACAATTGAATCTGCCAATGACAGTTTTTCGGCTTCGGCCATTTTTTCTGTATTTCGAGTTTCATTTGTTACTGACGCTTTTTGCGCCGCCGTTAATTGAGCCGCGCGCGCCGCATTAATCCGTGCGGCCTGATTCATCGCTGGACTTGCGTAAATCGTATTACCCAAACGCGTTGCGGTCCCTTGTTTAATAGCCGGAGCCGTTTCGGCCAAAGCAATCTGTTTTGTCTGCCCACCAAGCGCCGAAGGATCCATGATGCCACCAAAGGGTTGTTTCCCTTTGGTCGTTGCGGATGCCACCGTCACAACCGATTGGTCAACCGACGCTGTTTGAACAGGTTCCACTTTTGGCGCGGCCAATGGTGTTGAAACAGCGTTATCCGTTGTTTCCACCGAAGCGACAACCATTTCGGCTTTCTCAGTTCCCGGCGCCTCTTCCGTATCAAACAACGAAGCCAACATTGTGGTCTCGCCTGCGTCATTTGTCTCTGGCACTTCATCCGCACCGAAGAACAAGTCGGCCACCATCATCAATGGCTCTTCGCCCTCGTTCTCCTCAATAGCGGCACTCGCAATGGAAGCCGCCCCAGTAATCAGCAGGCTTCCCGTCAACGCTCCAAAAGCCACATCGCCCACGATGCGCGGAACGGGCTTAATGGTATCACCCGTCATTTCACGGTAAATGGTGCCGACAATCGGTATGTGCTGAAGTGGATTGATTATGTCCACAAAATCATCAAAGCCGAAGTCTTCGTCTTCTTCGACATTTTCAGCTGCGGTATTGTCTATACGGTAAGGAGTTGTCGTTTCTTCTGTTTCTAAAGACTCTGCCGCTTCAATTTTAGGTGCTGTCTTTGACTCGGCTTTCGAAGTTTCTTGAACCTTGTCTTTTGCTTGAATGGTTTCTAGTTCTTGAGCAAAAGTTGGGCCCTGTAACATTTCAACAGCGCTCGGCCTCATGCTCGTGTAATTGCCAACCATAGACACGGCATACACGGATTTATCGATCAGTAATGGATTGATAAAACGGCTCATGGTTCCCCCGCCCCTTAGGAGAGCAAGACCCGTGCCATAATTAGCCTTTATTTATCAGGCGCTTACCTTCCCTGATTCTCAAAAAAATGAGGAACCCCAGGCAATTATTGCCGCAATAAGGTCATAGAAGGACGGAGGGGGCTTCGAGGGCCGCCGCGCATGATGCACAATATAAAGTCCTGAGAGGATAATGATAGCCGCCCCCGCAACCAGATTCCACGTTGGGACACCGACCCATATCGCATGACCGAGAAATGAAGCATTAATACAGATGCCCCATAAAGCAACAAAAGAGCGGGAAGCGCCAAGTGATCAATAAAGATACCACTGTGCAGATTAATTAAGGCTGTGTTAATCGCGACAAGAACGTCGCAAAAACCCGCGAAGGTGGCGGAAACCTGTTGCCACGACAGGGGCTCTTTAATGAGAATGGCCGCAAACAAAGCGATCAACATTGGGGCCATGAATACAACGATATAAACGTTCGTAAGCGGCACTTCATGAAAGCAATCATATTGGCAAACCCCGACCCGACAAGGAGAAGGGAACGGAAGATTTCGCCTTTAATCCGCTTTGGAACAAGAACACGTACGCGCCTCTGGGTGGTTATTATTAAAAAAATCGTCAACACACCCGATATGCTGGAAAAGAACAATATCTGCCAATAAGGAACCAGCGATTGGCCCGCCAGTTTCGTGCAACTGTCGCCAAAAACCCATATTGAAAATCCGATTATAGTGTAAACAATGGCTCACAAATGAGAGATCTGTTTTTTCATTCCGCCATATCCACCCGGTTACGCCCGTGCTCCTTTGCGCGGTACATGGCGTCGTCGGCACGATGGAGTAAATCATCGATCGTGCCATCTTCGGGTTTCATTTGAGCCACGCCGATGCTTGCCGTACATGTGACAGCAGTTTTAACGGTTACGATGGGGTGGTCGGCAATATGCGCGCGCAAACGGTTGGCCACATCCATCGCCGCCGCCAAGCCCGTTTCCGGCAAGATCACTGCAAACTCTTCTCCGCCAAGGCGTCCCATAACATCTGACTGGCGCAAACTTTCCAGACTGGTTTTGACAACACCCACCAGAACAGCGTCACCAACGGCATGACCATATTTGTCGTTGATCGGTTTAAAATGATCCAGATCTATCATCATCACGGACAGGTCGCGCGCAAACCGTTTGGCGCGGCGCATTTCCTGCTCGGCCTGCAGGAGAAAATAGCGACGGTTGCTGATACCGGTCAGCGCGTCAAAACTGGCTTGGTGAAAAAGTTCGGCTTCAAGTTTTTTGCGCTGAGAAATATCATTTAACGCGACAAGCACAGCCGGTTCGCCACCATGATCGATGATGATAGCGGCCAGTTCGGCCGTAAATTCCCGTCCTTGTGCCGTGCGCATTTTAACTTCGACCTCGCGAATATCGCCGACGTCTTCGACCATATCCCGCAGATTCTCTCGGTCCTGGGGATTAACAAAATAATCGGTCGAACGGCTTCGCAGAAGCGGTCCTGCACTTTGCTGAAACAGAAGACATGTTTTACGGTTGACGAACAGCATCCGTCCATCACTGCGCCGTGCGATATAAATGGGCACTGGCAATATCTCGAGCATGGCGCGCAATAATTGCTCGTTGTTAAGCATTAACTGCTCAATCGCCATCTGCTCACTGATATCAAAGACGTTGATCTGAACGGCACGCTTACCGTACCAGTCGATTACGCGTTCGGTCAGCGACAACCAAAGCTCAGCGCCATTGCGCTTTAAACCGCGAATACGTGAAAAGGCCGTTTTCTTTGCCTCGCCACGCATAAGATCTTCATAATTCGCTTCGGCTTGCTCCCAAATCTCGGAAGGCAATAGCGGCCAGATTTGGTGCAGCGCCATAATGTCGGTCGAGGCTTCATAGCCAAAAAGTCGCGCAAAAGCCTTGTTTGCGTAAAGCGGCTTGAAATGGTCGTGGACCAAAATGCCTTGAGCTGCGTTATCGATCATGTCGCGGAAATCAGGCAGGACAGGATCATGGGCGCGCCGCCCTTTGTGCTGGCGACGCTCGGGATGATGCGAAGAATCACTCGCTTTTTTCATGCGTTAAGATTGTAGCAGAAACCTTTAACGCCTGGACAGAGTAAGTTAAGGCAAACTCTATCCTGCGTTTTCCTGCAACCACGCCTGCAAGGCTTGTTTAGGAACCGCCCCGACTTTCGAGGAGACCTGTTTGCCGTCCTTGAAGAGAATAAGGGTCGGAATGCTGCGTATACCATATTGCCCGGCCGTATTTCCGCTTTCATCGACGTTAAGCTTGACGATCGTAACCTTGCCCTGCATTTCAGCTGACAACTCGTCCAATACAGGCCCCATCATGCGGCACGGACCGCACCACTCGGCCCAGAAATCCACCAATACTGGCCCCGAGGCTTTAAGGACTTCGGCTTCAAAAGTGGCGTCGGTAACTTGTTTGGCTTGGCTCATAGTAATCTCCTGTATCGAAGGGTGTCTTTTCTATCTGGGAACTGTCGGTCTATAAATCAAGACGCTGCCAAAAACTTTTCAGAAACACGCATCAAAGACGGTCTGTCCGTCCATAGAAGATACGCCCATACTTTCTTCAAGGGATATATTTCCTTTAGAACAGAACAATACGCTGCAAGCTGTCGACGGTATATGTTGGGCACTTCTTCTACCGAAGATGGAGGGGAACGGTTTGTTTTGTAGTCCAATATCCAAACTGCATTTTCCTTTACGCAAAGTCGGTCCACCTGTCCTGCAATATAATGATCGCCTATATGTCCCACGATTGGCACTTCGGCGCGGCTATCTGGGCCGAACAATGGCGCAAAAGCTGGATCACGCAAAAGTTTCAGGACATGGGTACCGATTTCAACTTGCGCTTTGTTTGCAAGCCCAAGCTGCGGGTTGGAAAGAAACCGTGCAAGCATATCTTCCTGACGGGCCGGATCAACATCCGGCAAGCTTTGCAATAAACGGTGAATGATCTTGCCGCGCGCAAACCGGGTATCTTGCGGCGAAACAAGCGCTGGTTCCGTTTCAGCCGGGCGCGAAGGGACTAGAGGCCGCGGCGGCTTGGGCTCGACTGGCGGTCCGCGATAAATCCAATCGGGTAGAGCTGCAGCCGAAGCCACGCGTGTTTTAGTCATCTCTTTTTTCTTTTGCGTTCGGGATAATTTCGCAGGAAGCCCAGAATCAGCAAAAGCTATTATCGGTCCCGGGGTTTTTCCTTTCTCGACCAACGGATCATGTAAGGGTTTCAGAGCTTTGCAAATCAGGTTATACCACGAGCCTTCTTTGGCTTCGCCCCAGCCTGTGACATAAAGCCTGTCTGATGCACGCGTCAGTGCGACGTAAAGTAGGCGCCGGTATTCTTCGAGTTGTTTTTGCCGCGCTTGTTCCCTAAGGCTTCGAACCATTCCATTGAGTATTTCGCGCGGCACATAAAAGGGCACATGATGTTCAGGATACCAAAGAATTCTCGGTAAATCTTGAGGCCTTGGCATACTGGCTGTGTCGGGTAAAATTACTATGGGTGCTTCCAGGCCTTTTGCGCTGTGAACCGTCGTAATACGCACACGTCCAGCGCCCTGATCCATTTCGCGTTTGATCTCCACTTCCGACGCCATCAGCCAATGAATAAACCTTTGCAGCGAAGGCGTATGACGATGGCTGAACGCCTGCGCAGCGTTCAATAATTCGTCAATGGGATCCTCGGCATCAGGCCCAAGACGCGCCGCAAACGCGCGCCATCCGCTTTGCGCATCGGCTGGACACGGTTCGTTCAAAAGACGAGCCAGCATAGCAAAAGGCGTGACCTTGTCAGCAGCGGCCAGGGTCCGTTGCAGATAATCGCGTATTGGCACAAATGATGGATTTTTTCCGGTTTTTTCCTGAAGGCTTTGCCACAGCGTGCCGGAACGACCGATGGCCAGATCCATCAACTGCTCTTCCGTGCAGCCCAAAAGCGGCCCACGTAAAACGGTTGCCAGAGTCAAATCGTCTTCAGATAAGAGAACAAACTGCAAAATCGCCATCAAATCCATAACCGCAAGCTGGTTGGTCAAGCGCATGCGGTCTACGCCTGTTACAGGGATGTTTCGCGCTTTCAACGCGCGCACAAGCGGATCGACAATTTTGCGACGGCGGCGCACTAAGATCATAATGTCGCCATAAGTCAAAGGCCTGTTTTGCCTGGCTTTGCGGTCGAAAACTGTGACACCGTCTTCAATCCATTTTTCAATTTGTTCGGCTATCTGCTCCGACAGATCCTGAATTGGGTCGACTTCCGTTTCAGGCTGCATAGATGGATTCCATAAAGTTGCCCCTTCCTTTTTCTTCTCCGGCTCAGGAACTAAAGGCCAAACCTCTACACATCCCGCCGCTTCACGGTGATAAGGAAAATGATGCACTTCTTCATGCGATACGCCCTCGCGCGCCAAATGATCAGCAAAAACGGCATCAACTGCTTTCAGCACGGCTGGAGTCGAACGGAAGGAAATATTCAAAGGTACTTCGTCGAAATTTTTCTCGGCCCCCGTAATGCGCTCACGAAAATACGCGTTCATGCGTGCAAATTCATCCGGATCAGCTTTCAAAAAACTGAAGATGGATTGCTTTTCATCGCCAACAATAAAAAGCGTTCGGTTATCATCTGATCGTGATCCGATTCCAGAAAAAAACTCTTCGGCAAGCGCCGCTATGATGCGCCATTGATCGGGGCTTGTGTCCTGTGCTTCGTCCACGAGGATATGGTCAAGGCCACCATCGAGCTTATATAATACCCATGATGCGACATCAGGCCGTTGGACCAAGTCTTTCGTGCGGCGAATAAGATCATCATAATCAAGCGCCGCTTGCGCATTCTTACGCTCGGCGTAGCGATCGATCAAAGCTACCGCAAGAGTTAAAAAAGCGGCTGTCTGTTCAGCCATTCGGACTGTGTCTAATTGTTCCAAAACACTTGTAAGCCGTGTTGTTTCCTGACTTATTGCTTTTTCTATTTCCGGATAATCCGACAATACGTTTTTATTCGCGATCGCTTTATGTGGTGTTCCGTCTTTATTAAAAAAAGCGCTTTTATATCTCTCAAACTTTTCGGCCCGCGTTTCTGCGGATGAGTCCAACCAATCAAGTATAGTTTGTGCATGGGTTCTGTATTTAGGGCTGCCTTTTTCATATATCAACCGCGCGGCAGAGAACAGCTTATTATGCGAAAAAGCGTTTTCCTGCACCGCGCTTAAGATAACGGTCCATTCTGTATCATCAGGGCCTAATGACAGAAGAGAACGCATCAGAGCAACTAAAGACTTCAACCCGCCGGCTTTATGCAGGGCCTCTTTTAGCCGCGGCACATCTTGCGTTGCCTCGCGCATGATTTCGGAGAATTTGTGCTCGCCGAGTTCCTGCACAAGTGCTTGAAGGGCCTGTCCTTCAGGGCTTTCGGTCAATTCGGCCGCAGTTTCCAGCACATCGTTCTGCGCATCATGCCAAAGTTCTTGCGCATCGGCTTCTTCCAGAACCGTAAAATGCGGCGACAACCCTGCCTCCAATGGAAAGCGCCGCAAGACTTCCTGTCCGAATGCATGAATGGTGTGAATACGCATGCCTCCAGGGCAACTTAGAACTTTCGCAAAAAGGCGCCGCGCTTCATCCATCTGTTCTGGTTCTGGCGGTTCGTTCTGAAGGTCATCAAGATCCTTCCGTAGATTGTCATCCGGACAGGTTGCCCAACGCGATAACTGCTGGGTAATTCGAATGGCCATTTCCGCCGCCGCTGCGCGCGTAAATGTTAAACATAATATACGCTCAGGCTTAACGCCGGACAGCAGCAGGCGAATTACGCGATCCGCCAACACCTTCGTTTTTCCTGAACCCGCTGATGCGCCGACCCAAACGGAAACATTCGGATCCGAGGCCTTGCGTTGCGCGTCATTGGGTTGCAGTGAGACAATTATGCCTTCCGATTCCGCATGCCTTTTTCCAGCCATCTGTGTCATGCGTCACCCCCAGCGCGCAACCATTCGGCAAGACGGGCCAGATGCTTATAATCATCATATTTCGGGGCAAAACTCGGTTTTGGCACCGCTTCATAGGGCGTGGACGGACTGGCAAAGCTTTTTATCAATCCTTCTAAAGCTTCTCGCGTTTTCATCACGCGCCCCGGAATATCGTCATTAATATTTTTTCTTTTTTCTTCTCCCCTGCCGCCTTTGAGGACCCAATACCCCACATCGCTCACATGCAGAGCGCCTAGATTTTCGAACCCCCCCTCCTGCGCCATCAATGCCAATAGAAACAGCTGAGGCTCATAGCCGAGATCGATGTCCTTGTCCTTCGGTAACATACCGGTCTTGTAATCGATGATTGTGACTGACCCGTCCGGCAATTTATCAATCCTGTCGGCACGACCCCTCAACTTAAAGGCGCCTCCTGCCAATGGAATAGCGCCTTCGGCTTCAACGCCGAGCGTTTGTATTCCCATTCCACGGCGCCGTTCTTCTTCCTCGACAAACCAGCGTGCCATGCGTTCAAAACGAGGCCACCAGAAAGCCCGGATTTGGGGCTGGTCGTCATAAGGCACGAAAATTTTACGGCCAATTTTGAGAAGTTCCTTCAGTGGCGCCTCGGGCCATTTCTCTTTGTAATGGCTGAGAAACTTTTCCAAGGCTTCATGGATCATTATACCTCGATCGGCTACGGAAACATCGGCATCAATAGGATCAAGGGCTTCCAATTTCAAAATACGTCGAGCGTAAATGGCGTAAGGATTTCGAAGCCATGTGCCGATTTCCGTCACAGATAATTCCCTAGGCCGCGCGTCAACAGGCGGACACGGGCGGGGCTGCGTACAAGAAATTAAGGTCTTTGGTTCATCCATATTCTGGGCCCAACCCAACCATGGTTCGGTCGTTAATAAAGCATCATGTTCTTTATCGTGATACCCCAGCGCCTGCAGAACAGCCTCTAACTGCATCAAAAAACGGGACGGCACTGTCGGCGAACTTTCAACGCGACGCGCGCGCGTTAGCATGACTTCCGGCGCCGAAGCAAGCTGTACAAAGTCATGCGCGGACAGACCAATACGCCGCTCCGGCAAAGGCAAACCAAAATCATTCTTCATCGGCCGCGACATCCATGGATCGACTTCCGTTTCTGGCGGCCAAGTACCTTCGTTCAAACCGCTGAGAATGACGAGATCAGCATGCTGCAAGCGAGCTTCAAGAACCCCGAGAATGCTTAGGCGCGGGTGTTGTCCATAAGCAGGACGGACGGACACAGAGCGCATCATTTGCGTGAAAAGACGGACGTATTCCTCACCTCTCAGAAGCGGAAAGTTCGCCGTCGCTTGCTGCCATTCATCAAGCCATGCAGCGGCAGCTTCTCCAGTCTCGCCCTGCCACAAACGGATAGAGCCTATGGCCTCATGCGTCCCAGCCAGCCTTTCCGCCAAATCGATATGCTGGCGAATGCGATCAACAAGTGGCAGTTTCTTTTTCCATGTCGACGCAATCGGCTTGAAATTTTGCGCAACTTCTTCAACCCATACGCCCAAGGCATGCGTCTTTTTTTCACGTTTTAAGGCTCGCGCCACGTCTTGCCATCCGTTCGCGCGGCACACGCCGCGCCATAGGACAACCTCAACCTGCCTGGCGCGATGCCGGCATTCAGCAAGTTCAAGACCGCAAGCCGTTAAAGGGTGTTTTAACAACGAGAGATAATCGACCGCCGACGCTTCCGGCGAAGCGCTTTGCAGTGTATCACGCAAAAAACTGCCCAACGGCAAGGACGCCAATGAAACGCCGGCGGAGTCGTTCGCTTCAATACCCCAACGACGCACCCCGGCCACAACGCGTTCAGCCAAAGCACGATCTGGTGTGACAAGCATGGCCGTTTTTCCCGGTTCTTCCAACACCGCCCGCAAACGTAACACGATAACATCTGCTTCTTCCTGCTGATGATCCGCCTCAACGCGTGTTAACCCGGCCAGCGCTTTTTCCGAGATGACAACGGTATCAAGCGACCGCCATTCGGTTGTCTTTTCGGGCGGACGTAGAGACTCTTGTAATAAGCGCACGCGTTCAGATCGTTGACTTTTCCCTGAAGCCCAGACAAGCACGTCGGCGCGTCGCACACTGGCTTTTTCCAGCCAATTTTTCATGCCGTATTGCGGATGGCTTTCGCCAATGGCCTGCCACGCTTCCTCGTCCAAATCCTGATCAAGTCCCGGTAAAATCACCTCGCCTTTCGGCAATTCCGCGATGACGGTCAACAAATCCGCCACGGCCGGCACCGAAGCTGTCGAACCTGCGGCAATAATGGGATAGGAAGGGGGCGATTGGCGCCAAGCGTTCGCCTGCGCTTCGAGAACACGGTTCAGGCGATCAGCCGGGTCGATCGCTTTTTCGGCCTTCAGCACTTCCGGCCATGCGGCAGTTACAATTTCAAGAAATTTCAACGTTTGCTGCCAGTGCTTCGCCAGATTTTCCGGCACGAGTTTATCCAGGTTGGCAAAATCTTTGCGCTCGCGCTGAACCTGATCCAAAAGCTTGCCGAGAGCATCGGCAAGTTCGGCCGCTTGATCTAACGGCAATGTTTTGTCCTTACGCGTGATTAACTGCGTAAGAAGCATTTGCCGCCGTAACGGTGAAATCGCTGGTGGAATATCAAAAAACATAATTCCATCAGAAAAATAAAGTTCGTCCTCGGCTTCATCTACGTCACCAAGCGGTTGCATGCGTGGCAGCAACGTCGCCTTACCCTCCACGACGCGCAAAAAAGCTTCACGGAGGTGGCGGCAGGCGCGGCGAGTCGGCAAAAACACACGCATTTCGGTCAAGCGCATAGGATTGTGTCCCGCCTGCTCCCACAGCCCCGCCGCTAAGGCTTCAACAAATGGCACATCGGGAGGAATCGTAAAGACGGTCTTCATGGCTTAACAGCCCAGCCTGTTCCGTTGGCCAGTAGACGGTTCGCCTCTTCCAAATCAGCCGGCGTGCCCACGTGGTAACAGGTGCCCCGATGCAGCGTTCCGAAGAGTTTCGATCGCGCTTCAGCTAAGTCAAATATCGTGTTGTTGGAAAAAACTTTTTTCTGAACCTCAGAAAACAGCTGAGGTTTCAGAATCTGTGCCGAAATCCACACATAGGGGCGTGGCTCAGGCGCCTCTTTGCGCCAAACCTGCCCATCAGTCTCCATAATAAAATCGCCCTTGAACAGAAACCCCCGGGCCAGTTTTGTGGCCTTGAGAAGGAGGAGCACATCCATACGTCCCGGATCCCAACTCTCCGCCATCTCTAGCAAAGAGGCCTTCGCGCCATCGAACCAAGGAAGGTCTGCGTTAAGAGAGAAAAACGGTTTGCCGCCGAAATAGGATATTGCGTTTTTGATTCCCCCCCCTGTGTCAAGTATCTCCGTTTCGCGCGAAATGACGATTTCGATGTCTTTACGCTGTGCCACGTGGCTTTCTATTTGTTCGGCAAGGTAAAACGTATTGACCACAACCCTCTGAATACCCACTTCTTTCAGCTTATCAATCGCATGATCTAGCATCGTACGCCCGCCGACCTCAAACAACGGTTTGGGCTTTATCAGCGTTAGTGGACGCATTCGCGTGCCCAAACCAGCCGCCAAAATCATGGCGGTGTCGGAGATACGGTTAAGGGCGTCAGATCCGTTCATAGGGAGTAATGTTTTCGTTAAACCATACTTTAATAGGGTTCAGCGTTTCATTTTGCAGAAGTTTACTTAAATATTTTCTGATTCGCGGCACATAAGCGAGTTTATCTCGCCGCCCCATATTTTCTGCCAATTTAGCGATAATCCCCAATATACGAGTATGCCTCTGCGCCGCCAAAATTAAGCAGGATTGGCGAAGAGTCTCAAGGCTCATAATCGGATTTTGTTGATGATAATAATCGATAACGACATCCAGCATTTCATCGCCGCCATCGCGCCGCACAACCTCGCAAAGAGATGCGATGTCATAGGAAAGCGGACCTATTCCTCCGTCTTGGAAGTCCAGAATTCCGACATTCCGCACATCCTTCCGATTCGGTAAATCCATCAGATTGTCCGGCATGAAATCACGAAGCATCAATGTCTGCGGCAACGCATCCATTGGCTTGAGCACTATCATCCATGCGTCACAAAAACTTATGCGTTCCTCCTTGCTTGCCGCGCGCTGCCTTGCAAAAGGAAAGTAATAGTCGAGGAATAATTCTGCCTGTTCGGTAAACAGAACCGCGTCAAAAACGGGCAGCTCCATACCGCCAATGAATTCTGGCTGAAACTGTTTATGCAAATGGACAAGTGCATCCGTCGCACGCATATAAATCGGTTTAGGTTCCCAGTTATCATCCAGTAAACGGCCACAAGGGACATCGCCAAGATCTTCCATCAGCACAAGGCCTTGATCGGGACGTGCTGCGTAAACCATAGGCGCCGACAACCCGCATTGCCGCAAAATCCTTGAAAGCGCCACAAATTGAGGTGTTTTTTGATCCGGTTCTGCCAACATAAGAATGACATGTCGAGGATCTTTGTTATCCCTTTGCACCCGGACAAATTGCCGCGAGGAAAAATCAGCCGTCATGAATTCGATCTTCGGCGATTCCCATTCTTCGGCTTGAAGGAATTCAACCGCTTCTTCAGGCAGGCTCATGTTTAGGCTTCCCCAATCTCGCTCCCCATGAACCCTGAGGTTCAAGCTTCACGGATCTTTTTCCTTTGGGATCCATCTTGAATAGTAGAGCCAGACGGTCACGCGGCATGAAAGATGTCGCACGCTCTGGCCATTCTACAATCACCAGCCCATCGGCACGCGCATCATCCCAGCCGAGCTCTTCAATCTCTGCCGTTTTCTTCAGGCGATATAAATCAAAATGATAAATGGGGAATGGAACTGCCTTATAGTTCTGAACAAGCGTGAACGTCGGACTTGGAACTTCTTCCGTTATGCCAAACGCTTGCAATAAAGCACGGACAAATGTTGTTTTACCAGCACCTATATCTCCCTGAAGCGTTATGACGTCATGTGCGCGCAACAAAGGCATCAGCCAAACAGCCAAGGCAGCCGTCGCGTTCAGGTCGGGCAAAATAAACGTCATTTTCTTGTCAGCCATCAGGTAAGCCCGTCTTACAAAAAATGTTATTCTTTAAAATTAGGCTTCTTTATTGGCCGCATTCGAAGCGTGTTCAGGGATAAAGCACGTTATACGCGTTCCTTGCTTGGCTTCGCTTGCAATTTCAACACGGCCACCGTGAAGTTCAACGAAGCTTTTGACAAGGCTAAGCCCAAGGCCAGATCCGCTCTGGCGCACTTGCGGGTTCGCTCGTTCAAATTTGCCGAAGACTCGCTCACGATCAGCCTCCGGTATACCGACGCCCGTATCTATTACGCTCAGGTTAACCCAGCTATCCTGACGCCGCGCCATCAGCGTAATACGCCCACCTGCCGGTGTGTATTTGATAGCATTGCCGATCAGATTAAACAAAACCTGTTTCATGCGGTGTTTATCCACATCAACCCCCCCAATAGTTGACGGGCAGTCAATGATGATCTCCAATGATTGTTGACGCGCCCATTCAGCCGTCATTTGCTTGGCTTCGTTCAATAAGTCGGCGATCGCAACGCGTTTCAGATCAAGCGCCATACGTCCGGCTTCAATCGTCGCCAAGTCCAGAACATCGTTGATAAGATGCGAAAGCTTTTCACTCTCTGCCTTAATTGTGGCTGTGTATTCAAGCTGCTTTTCATTCAGTGTTCCGAAATATTGTTCGGCCAGAATATCCGCAAAACCAGCGATGGTGCTTAACGGTGTGCGCAACTGATAGGAAACATTAGCGACAAAATCTGACTTAAGACGGTCCGCTGTGGCCAGAGCCGCGTTGCTTGCCCTCAAAGCCTGCTCCACACGAACGGAATCGCTGACATCCAAATAACTGTTTAACACCGCGCCATCTGGCAAAGGCACGGTCAGAAACTCGATCACGACCTGATCGACTCTTTCGATACGCGCCTTGCGCGGATTGCGATCCAGCGTATAGCCGACCATTTCGCTTTTAAACTCAGCCCAATTGGTGCCAAAGTTAAATAAAGGCTTCATAACCTCCAGAAGATCGGAGATATGGGGCTCCGACAACAAAAACTCCGCTTCAAGCTTCCAGACGCGGGCAAAAGCTGGATTATACAAACGCAGTTTTCCGTCTGGGCCGAACACAGCGATTCCCTCGGACAAATTATCAAGCGTTTCACGTTGCACAGCGATAAGCGTATTGTAAGAAGACTCTAATGCCAGTTTATCCGTCACGTTTTCGTGCACAAACATAATACCGCCAAAAGGATGCGGTACGGCTAAAACGCGCAATGTCGTGCCGTCCGGCAGAACCATCAAATCTTCATGTGGTTCCAGAAGAGAGGTGAAAAGGGCTATGCGCTCTTTTTTATAACGTTGAAAATCCGTCTGTTCAGGAATACGGCGGCGTGTGCGCAGATCTTCTAAGACTTCGGCAAAAGTAGGCTTGCCATCCAGAAACGCCTCTTCGGTCTCCCATAAACGCTGATAAGCACGATTATAGAACTCAAGACGTGTATCCGCCCCGTAGATCGCGATGGCAGAACCCAAATGTTCCATAATCTCATGATGCGCTACAAGGTGGCGTTGGAGTTCGGTATCCTTTTCTTCTTCCACAGTGACATCAATGGCAAACCCCATCAGTTCAATAGCATCGCTAACAGAAGCTTGTGTGTTCTTTTCATTCTTATCTTCCGCAAAGCGGAAGGGCCTCTCAGTGATTTCAAGAAGGCGACGCTTGCCGGCAATAATCACATGGCGTCGCTCTTTTTGTGGCGCGTTTTGATCCTGTGCCTTAGCTGCCAGGCTTCTTCCACTGCCACCGCGCGCGGTATGAGACATTAATTCCAACTGATCGTTCAATACTTCAGCAATGGAGACGTCTTGCGCCCGCGCATAGGCTTTGTTGCACCTTACAATTCGTAAGTCGGCCGATCGGCACCATACAGGCAAAGGCATTGCATCCATAAGAGCTTGCGTTTCTTCGGGTGGCGCTTTCTTAACCGAAGCCGCTTTTATTTCTTCTATTTCTGCGGGTTGCTTAGCCGTTGAAGCATCGCCGAACCATAGGACATCAATCTGTGGTCCATCCTTGCCTATACGAAAACGCCGGCCTGTAATATGCAAGTCCTTCCGACTGATATTTGCATAAGAATTTAGGGTAAAGTCTTTTCCTGTTTGTTCAAGGCTGCGAAAGGCCTGAACAAGCTCCGGCCCTTCCCGAAGGGCTGCAACTAGATCATCAAGATGAGCCACCTTTTTCACGCCCAAGCGCTCGGCAACGCCGAACTCTTCCCTCAAAAGACCCTGCGGCGTGAAAAGACAGTATCCGCAGGGCATGGTGCGAACCATGGCCTGAAAACGTTCGGCGATAAAACGAAGCTGGCGCGTGTGACGATCGCGTTGCTGGTATCTGTTCTTTTGTGACCAGTACAGCCAAGCAAGGCCGGCAAATAGTATTACAAGTATTTCAATTGTCAGGGTATTGGTTGTTGCCCCCATTTTCGCGCTCATGGCAAGCACAAAGACGACAGAAACTGCCGTGAGAGCAACAAGGGGGACTTTGGCGAGATAGGGGTGCAGCATGGTAAAAATGAATACAGCCTTCTGATCCGGAAAACAGTATCTTTGATTATGCCCTCTTGAAGCGCAAGAGAAATGGTTTTGGTATGGTTAACAGGGTTTAATAAGAAGGTGTAATTTTTTTTCTTTTCCCCATAATTCCCAGTTTAATAACGATAATGATCGGGTTTGTAAGGACCTTCAACAGAAACGCCAATGTAAGCCGCCTGATCTGGTGTCAGCTTAGTGAGTTCCACGCCTAACTTCCCTAGGTGCAGCCGTGCCACTTTTTCATCAAGATGTTTCGGCAAAGTATAGACCTTGCGTTCATATTTACCGGGATTTTTCCACAACTCAATCTGGGCCAGAATTTGGTTGCTAAAGGACGAGCTCATCACGAAGCTGGGGTGACCCATTGCGCAACCGAGGTTTACAAGCCGCCCCTTCGCAAGAAGGATCAAGCGCTTGCCATCCGGAAATACAACTTCGTCAACCTGCGGTTTGATTTCTTCCCACTTATAATTCCGCAGAGCGTTCACCTGTATTTCAGCATCAAAGTGGCCAATATTGCAAACAATGGCGCGGTCTTTCATCAATCGCATGTGCTCAAGCGTAATGACATCCTTGTTGCCCGTGGCCGTTACAAAAATATCGCCTAGAGGCGCGGCCTGCTCCATTGTTACGACTTGATAGCCTTCCATCACGGCTTGCAGAGCATTAATGGGATCGATTTCAGTGACCATAACGCGTGCACCAGCGCTCCGGAGGCTCGCTGCTGAACCTTTGCCGACGTCGCCATATCCGCACAAAACCGCAACTTTTCCGGCCATCATAATATCGGTTGCACGGCGAATGCCATCCACAAGACTTTCACGACAACCATAGAGGTTATCGAACTTAGATTTTGTGACGCTGTCATTAACGTTAAAGGCAGGGATTTTAAGCGTGCCCTCCTTCATCATGTCATAAAGACGATGGACACCCGTGGTTGTTTCCTCCGATACGCCCCGCACATTTATAAGCAATTCAGAATATTTATTGTGCATGACCAGCGTCAGATCCCCTCCATCATCGAGAAGGAGGTTGGGCCGCCAGTCATTAGGGCCAAAAATCGTTCGGTCAACACTCCACCAGTACTCTTCTTCGGTCTCGCCCTTCCAGGCAAAGACGGGAATTCCTTTTGCTGCAACCGCTGCGGCAGCGTGATCTTGTGTTGAAAAAATATTGCATGACGACCAGCGCACCGTAGCGCCGAGATGTATAAGCGTTTCAATCAGCACGGCTGTCTGGATTGTCATGTGCAGACAGCCGGCAATACGCGCTCCCTTAAGGGGCTGGCTGCAGCCATATTCTTCCCGAATAGCCATTAATCCCGGCATCTCCGTTTCGGCTATGGCAATTTCCTTCCGGCCCCATTCAGCAAGACTTAGGTCTTTCACCTTGAAATCGGAAGAACCGCTAGACGCGATTGATGGCATGATCTCCCCCAGATTTTAAATGGCTTTTTCGAAGAAGCACAGGATGATGAGATTAAAAGAGGCTACTCCTTACCCTCTTCCTAATCATTTGTCACCTATTGTCTGGCGGCGATCGTCTGTTATTCGCCTTCCATAAGATTTGGTGCGGCGTGGCGTGGACAACTGTGGTGAAGTGATTCCCTGTTCCAAAAGTGCCCGGATTTCGGTTTCATCGCTTTTCGTCATGACAGCTTCAGCAAAGGCAATTGCTTGCGGCATAGCAATCGTCCGGATTTCCTGTTTAACCAGCGGCACTCGTGAAGGCGCCATAGAAAACTCACGTAATCCTAGCCCTAGAAGTAACGCTGTCGCTTTGGGATCACCAGCCATCTCCCCACAAAGACTGACAGGAATGTTCGCGCGCCAAGCAGCTGCGATCGTGAACTGGATCAATCGCAAAACCGCAGGATGGAATGGATCATACAGATCAGCTACGCGGTCATCACCGCGGTCAATGGCTAACGTGTACTGGGTCAAATCGTTGCTGCCAATCGCGAAAAAATCACATACTTTTGTCAGCGCATCGGCCGCCAGTGCGGCGCCCGGTATTTCGATCATGGCGCCGACTGGCGGTAATACCGTTGGTATTTTTGCGCCCCGGCGTCGTAACCGTTTCTCGACCTGAAGTAACCGCTTCCGAACTTGTCGTACTTGCGAAACCGAAGTCACCATGGGCAAAAGAATACGGACAGGCCCATGCGCCGCTGCCCGTAAGATCGCCGCAAGCTGCATCTCCAGAAGCTTCGGCTGACGCAATCCCAAACGAATGGCCCTTAATCCCAGCGCCGGGTTGACGCTAACGCCGACTGCTTCACCCAACGCTGAGGCTATCTTCTCCCCGCCGACGTCCAGTGTTCGTATAGTCAAAGGCCTCCCTTCCATTTGCTTCACCAAGCCATGAAGCATTTCATATTGTTCGTCTTCATCTGGTAAATCTGGCCGATTCATAAACATGAATTCCGTGCGCAATAGACCTATACCCCGCGCTCCCGAATCCAATGCCGTCTGGGCTTCCCGAGGTAATTCGATATTCGACTCTAATGTAATAACTGTACCATCCGTGGTAACAGCTGGAACATCTCGCAGAGTTTTCAGCTTGCGGGTTTCGCGCGCCAGTCTTGCTGCTTCCTGACGATAATGCTGAAGAGCTGACCCGGAGGGATGAACAAAGACTTCACCCTTAACCCCATCGACAATAACCATATCGCCTGTATTGATGTTGCCAATTAGGCCCCCAGCACCAAGCACAGCCGGTAATCCTAAAGCACGTGCCATAATGGCAGCGTGGCCCTCGGCGCCGCCGAGCACTGCAGCGAACCCTGCAATACGCTCGGGATTCATGAGCGCCGTGTCAGCTGGCGTGATTTCCTCGGCAATCAGTACACTCCCCTCGGGAGCATCAGCAAAGGGATTATATTGTTGTTGTAAGAGATTACGGATGAGGCGTGATCCGACTTCCCGCACATCCACAATGCGCGCCTTAAGATATGCATCACCCATGGCCGCAAAACTGGCAGCTATGGCATTAATCTGGCGTTGGATTGCAGCTTCAGCATTAATTCGCTCATTCGTAATTCTTTCTTCTACGCCACGCACAAGTCGGGATCCCGATAACATGGCTAAATAAGCTTCCAAAAGAAGAGCAATCTCTTCTGTAGCGCCAGCAGGCAGAGACGAGGCCTTTTGTTTCAGTTGCCCTAGTTGCTTCTGCGTTTTGACAATGGCAGTTTGAAAACGTTTGATTTCTTCGCCGATACGCACAGCGGAAAGTGTGTATTCGGGCACAGGAACGCCATGCTGATCAATGACAAAGGCAGGGCCAATAGCGATACCTGGGGAAACCCCAATGCCTCGCAAAATGGATTCTGCCATTGTTTCAACGCCAGTTTTCGTGCCTTCGCTAATCTTCATCAAAACGCCTCTTCACAAGCAGCGTAAGTTGTTCAATGGCCGCATGTGCATCTTCACCCGTTGCTACAAGTTTCAGTTGCGTCCCGCACGTTGCGGCCAGCATCATTAGGCCCATAATCGAACGGCCTGAAACGCGCAGATCGTCGCGCATGACGGCAATGTCGGCCTTAAAGGCCTCGGCAACCCTCACAAACTTGGCAGCCGCGCGCGCATGAAGACCTCGACGGTTTTCAATCACCACCAGATCACATAACTCGCCGCAATCGCCTTCAAACATTTTTCCTCAAGCCGCTGGGTTTGTCAGCGTTTCCGTCACCAACTGAATGTATTTCCGCCCCGCCGATTCCGCTTCACGCACAGCATCAAGCAAATCCGCCGTGGATCGTAGCGATGTAAGTTTGATCAAGGTCGGTAAATTAACGCCGGCCAGAACGACCGCATTTGTTTTTGGCATCACGGATAAAGCGAGATTGCTTGGCGTTCCCCCAAACATGTCCGTGAGCAATACAACACCTTTGCCTGTGTTGACGTCCTTGATGGCGGCTAAAATTGCGTTGCAACATTGATCCATATCGTCATCCGCGGCAACGCTTACGGCCTTAGCCTGTGCTTGCGGACCCACAATCTGATCCAGCGCGGCTAGCATTTCAGCTCCAATGTTGCCATGTGTTACCAAGACCATCCCGATCATGTATTGTCTCCTGTAATGACAGACTAACGTTTAAGCTTTATTCGGCGAACGATCGAGATCGCGGTGCCCAACCCCCGTAATATAACCATGCCCGGCCAAAATTGTCGCTAATTGTTCGGCAACAAAAACTGACCGGTGACGCCCCCCCGTGCACCCTATAGCCAAAGTAAGGTAACTTTTTCCCTCTTGAAGGTAGCGGGGGAGTAACGGCAGGATAAGCTGCGTTAAGTGATCGAGAAAAGCTTTATAATCGGCATCGTGCATAATGTACTCGGCCACGTCAGGATCCTGCCCGGATAGTGCGCGCAATTTTGGTTCCCAATAAGGATTGACCAGGAAACGCGCATCAAAAACCAGATCCGCTTCGCGCGGTATGCCTTGCCTGTAAGAAAAGGACGTGATGAAAAGCGTTAGGCCCGGCGCCGTATCCGGCCTGTAATGGCCAACAATCACTCGCCGCAAATCATGAATCGAAAACGAGGATGTGTCGATAACATGATCGGCAGCGTCGCGAAGTTTCCACAACATTTCCCGCTCGCGCTTAATGCCGTCCATAACGGGACGATCCAGCGCGAGAGGGTGGCGCCGCCGTGTTTCGGTAAAGCGGCGCTGCAAAGCTTCGTCGGAACACTCGAGATAAAGTAGCTTGACTTCAATCGCGTCGCTTTCATGAAGCTCCCTTACCATGCCCAACAGGTTCTGAACCGAGAAATTCGTATTGCGGGTATCAATAGCGACCGCCAGCGGTTTTGGCTTGCCGGATTCACTATCTTTAATGAGCGCCGGCACAAGGCTAAGGCGCAAGTTATCAACAGCTTCGAAACCGAGATCTTCAAAGACTTTGAGCGAAGTAGATAAACCTGCCCCCGACATACCTGATACCAAGATGATGCGGCGGTGAGATATCTTGAATTGTGATTCTTTTTTATCCTTTGCCGTCATGATACTTCCGACAACGGTCTATACAGTAGCGCGGCACGTATTTTGGCGGGCGTCGATGCAGCGTGCGCATAAAGCCTGATTTGACGTACTTTATGATCGAGTAAAATTATGTGTTCCGGTTCAGGCAAACGCTCCAATTTTATGTCTTCCTGCACAAATTCCACATAAAGAGCCACGGGTGCCGAGGGACAATGTGGCACCCGAAGAACACCGACATGCCGTATTTCCAGTAACCCGGCAATGGATGCTGGCGATATGGCGAGCAGTTGCCCATCTACAACGCGCAATTCGGTTTGATCGTCCGCCACCAGTTGCGCTCCACCATCGATGAGACGTAACGTGACATCGGACTTGCCACTGCCCGACGGTCCGGCTAGCAAAACGGCGCGACCGGCAATGACAACACAGGAAGCATGAATCAGGTTCAGAGCCATTCGGGAACCCTAGTCGAATTTATAACCTGAGCCTAGACCTTTACCTTTCTCTATCGTAATCATGGGCTTAATGGAAAAAGAAAAAGACCATTCGGCGAATAATTCCTTGACCAGCCCGGCTTTTCGAACCGGAGTCTTGGCGATTGGCAATTTTGACGGTGTGCATAAGGGCCATCAGGCCGTTATCAAAACAGCCATCCATTATGCGCATGAACATAACAGCCCGGCATATGCGTTGACGTTTGAACCGCATCCACGTCAGTTGCTTTACCCGCAAAACCCGCCCTTTCGTTTAACGTCGCCGTCCACAAAAATCCGCCTGATAAAGGAATTGGGCGTCGACGATACGATCACGCTGCCTTTTTCGCCCGAGCTTGCGCAAGCGTCCGCTGAAGATTTCGCGTTGCGCATTCTTAAAGAACAATGTCAGGCAAAGCACATCGTCGCAGGGTTTAATTTTGTTTTCAGCCGCGAACGCAGTGGCAATCTACAAACACTGAGATCCTTGCTCAACCCGGCTGGTATCGAAGTTACCGAGGTCTCGCCTCAGGTTGATGATAGGGGCGAAATTATTTCTTCATCGTCCACACGTGCAGCGCTGCGTAAAGGCGACACCGAAATGGCGCGCCGGATGCTTGGCCGTTATTGGTCTATCCGAGGGCTTGTGCAACCGGGCGACCGGCGCGGTAATGCGCTAGGCTTTCCCACGGCCAACATTGCCTTGGGCGAATACCTGCGCCCGCTTTTCGGCGTTTATGCTGTCATGGCCCGGCCCATTTTAGGCGAAATCCTGATCCCTGGAGTCATTAACATTGGCAAACGGCCAACCGTAGGGGGCGCTAATGAAATGTTGGAGCTTCATCTGCTTGAGCCTCAAGGCGAACTATATGGGCAGGAATGGGAAGTCGAACTTCATCATTTCATCCGGCCTGAGCAGGCTTTCCCCAGCCTGGAAGCGTTAAAAAGCCAGATCGCCATAGACACCCAAATTGCCAAAAAGATGCTGTCTGCCGCCTGATATTGGCCTTTACCCCCGCGTCTAGCCTGAGTATTCTTTTTCCCCCGTCATAGTCGAGTTATAGTGCGCTCCATGTCTGAAACGAAAAAGACCGATTACCGCGATACTGTTTTTCTGCCTAAGACCGCGTTTCCGATGCGCGGCAGCTTGCCCACAAAAGAGCCGGAGCTGCTGGCGCGCTGGCGGCAAATGGACCTCTATAACCGGCAGCGCGCGCAAGCCACAGGCCGGGAAAAGTTCATCCTGCATGACGGTCCGCCTTATGCGAACGGCAACATCCATATCGGCCATGCGCTGAATAAGATTTTAAAGGACGTCGTCAACCGCAGTCATCAGATGTTGGGGTTCGACGCGCCTTATGTGCCCGGATGGGACTGTCATGGCCTGCCGATCGAATGGAAGATCGAGGAACAGTATCGCGAAAAAGGAAAAGACAAGGACGATGTGCCGGTATTGCAATTCCGGGCCGAGTGCCGCGCGTTCGCCGAACACTGGCAAAACGTGCAGTCCGGCGAGTTTCAGCGCCTCGGCGTTGTGGGCGATTGGGCGCATCCGTACAGCACGATGACGCACAAGGCCGAAGCGCAAATCCTTCGCGAAATTCACAAGTTTTTGATGAATGGCTTGCTTTACAAAGGCGTGAAGCCGGTCATGTGGTCGGTGGTGGAAAAAACCGCGCTCGCGGAAGCCGAAACGGAATATCACGATCACAAGTCGACGACGTTGTGGGTCAAATTTCCGGTTGTCTCTGCAGGAGGAATTTTTGTCCGTGGTGATCTAAATTCACCGGGCAATCAGGAGAAGTTAAGACGCGCAAAGCTTCTTCAAGACGGAGCATCTATCGTAATATGGACAACCACGCCTTGGACAATTCCCGGAAATCGCGCAATTGCGTATGGTGATTTTCATTACGTCCTTATCCAAATTGATGAAGTTGCTGAGAGCAGCGCAGTAAGAACGGGCGAAAGACTTGTTGTCGCTCAGGAACTATTTGAACAATTCCGCGCTGACGTAAAAATTACCAAAGTCACAACGTTGGCATCAATCCCATCTAATGAATTGGAAGGCACAATCTGCGCCCACCCCTTCCGTGGCCGCCAAGGCAGTGAAGGTTATTTTGATTACGACGTGCCGCTTTATCACGGCGACTTCGTCACGACGGAAGCGGGTACGGGCTTCGTGCATATCGCGCCCGGGCACGGCGAGGACGACTTCAACCTCGGCCAAAAATTCAAAATTCCCTTCGACGATACCGTCGGCGACGATGGACGCTATCTGCCGAACGTCAAAGGCTTTGAAGGCCTGTATGTCTACAAACCCGACGGCAAGGAAGGCGAAGCGAACGGCGCGGTGATTAAGGCGCTGGCGGAAGCTGGCGCGTTACTCGCCAAGCAAAAAATCACGCATAGTTATCCGCATTCATGGCGCTCAAAAGCGCCGCTCATCTTCCGCACCACGCCGCAGTGGTTCATCGCGCTCGATCAAAAGCCTGAAGGGCAAACGAAAACGCTTCGCGAACTCGCGCTTGACGCCATCCGCGCGACGAAATGGTATCCTGCCATCGGCGAGAACCGCATTCATGGCATGATCGAATCCCGCCCGGATTGGTGCATCAGCCGCCAGCGCGCGTGGGGTGTGCCGATCGCTCTTTTCGTCAGCAAAAAAGACGGAAAGCCGTTAAAAGATAAAGCCGTTCTTGACCGCATTGCCTCCGCTTTCGAGGCCGATGGCGCAGATGTCTGGTACAAACGCAAAGCGCAGGATTTCCTCGGTGACACATATAAAGCCGAAGATTTCGAACAGGTATTCGATATCGTCGATGTGTGGTTTGAGTCCGGCTCGACGCATGCCTTCTGCCTTAATCAGGAACTCGGTTCCGAGTGGCCGAACTTGCGTTGGCCCGCGTCACTTTATCTTGAAGGCTCCGACCAGCATCGCGGCTGGTTCCATTCGTCGCTATTGGAGTCCTGCGGCTCGACAGGCTGCGCGCCGTATGAGGCGGTTCTTACGCATGGCTTTACGCTGGACGAGCAGGGCCGGAAGATGTCCAAGTCGCTTGGCAACGTCGTCGCGCCGCAAGAAGTCATCGACAAACTGGGTGCGGACATTCTTCGCCTATGGGTTCTTGCCTCCGACTACACGCAGGATTTGCGGATCGGTCCCGACATCCTGAAACAGATGGGCGACCTGTACCGACGCTTTCGCAACACGTTGCGTTACCTGCTCGGCGCGCTTGACGGCATGACCGGAGCCGAAAGAATTCCGGCAAACGAAATACCCGAGCTTGAGCGATGGGTGCTGCATCGCCTGAGCGAGATGGACGATACAATCCGCACCGACATCGCCAATTACGATTACAGCCATATGCTGCAGGAACTGCACAACTTCTGCACGAACGATCTGTCCGCGTTCTATTTCGACATCCGGAAGGACAGTCTTTATTGCGATCTTCCGTCCAGCAAACGTCGCTGCGCCGTCCGCACCGTGATGGAAACAGTCTTTGATTATCTCGTCGTCTGGCTGGCGCCGGTGCTGTGCTTCACGGCGGAGGAAGCTTATCTCGCGCGTCATCCGGATACCAAAGACAGTGTCCATCGGCTCACCTACCCTGTCGTGCCAAAAGGCTGGCGCGACACGGCATTGGGTGAAAAATGGCAAAAGATTCGGGGTTTGCGCCGCATGGTCACAGGCGCGATGGAACTGGCGCGGAACGAAAAGAAAATCGGCTCCAGCCTTCAGGCTCATCCCCAGGTTTATGTGTCCGCCATGCAGAAAAAGCTTCTTGATGGGCTCGATTTTTCAGAAATCTGTATCGCGTCGTCATCAACGCTGAACGAGAAACCCGTACCGGAAGGAGCTTTTACCATCCCTGACGTGCCGGGTGCCGGAGTTGTCATCACGTTGGCGAAGGGTAAAAAATGCGAACGGTGTTGGCAAATCCTTGAGGAAGTCGGCCAAAAGCATGACGAACTTTGCACCCGTTGCCATGACGCCGTAACCTCTCTAAACAAAAACCCTGCATGAGACATTTTTTTGGTAGCAGTTTTCGTTACAGTGGCATAAACCCCAGTTACACGAATATTGGGGTTTATCTTGCCGCGTTCATCGCGCTGGCCGACCAGATGTCGAAATGGTGGATCCTGCATGAGCTCATGGTGCCGCCGCGTATTGTCGAGATCACGCCTTTTCTGAACTTTGTTCTCCACTGGAATAAGGGTGTGACGTTCGGCCTCTTCAATCACGCGTTGTCGTGGCTGCCTTACATCTTCATCGGCGCAGCAATCCTGATTCTGCTTCTGCTCTTGAACTGGCTCATGCGCACATCTTCGCTTCTCATGGCCTTGGGATTGGGGCTTGTCATTGGCGGGGCCATCGGCAATGTCATTGACCGATTCCGTTATGGGGCCGTTCTCGATTTCATCGATTTCCACATTTTTGGATACCACTGGTACGCCTTCAACGTGGCTGATACCGCGATTGTTTGCGGGGTTGGCTTACTGTTGCTTGAGAATCTGGCAACCCGCCCCAAAAAAGGCTAACCTGTCAAGAATTCGCCTCAATCACCCCGGATAGTGATGCCATGAAACACGCCACACTTCTTTTTGCCTTGGCCCTGCTTACACTGACGACCGCCTGCAGTGATCTTAGCGACACGCTTGGCTTTGGCCGCAACCCGCCGGATGAATTCGCCGTTGTGGACCGGCCCCCGCTTTCGCTGCCGCCGGATTTTGAGTTGCGTCCGCCCCAGCCTGGCGCGCCACGCCCGCAAGAAGTCAACCCGACAAAACGCGCTAGCAACACTTTATTCGGCGCGAACGCGAAGTTGGCGAACATGGGCGAGCGCACTTTCCTCGAAGGCAAACCAGAAACAGATGAAATTAGTTCCGATTCGGAAAAAGCCATTCTTGAAGCCGCCGGCACAGCACGAGCTGATCCGAATATCCGCGAAGTTGTCGATCGCGAAGCCGCGCAGAAAATTGTGGGCTCAAGGCATCTTGTTGACGAGGTTCTGTGGTGGCGTAAATCCGAGTCTTCGGCGCCCACAGTCGATGCGGCCGCCGAAGCCGAACGCATCAAGGAAGCCAAGGAAAAGGGCGAGCCCCTTAATAAAGGCGCTACCCCTATTATCGAACGAAGGAAAAGCGGGTGGATCGGGCTGTAATCAGCATTCGGGGATCGGCATTCAGCATTGGGGGATAAGAAGATGCGGAATAGCTGCGTAAAAATCTTTTTGAATGCTGAATGCCGAATGCCAAATGCCTTTCTGGCGTTTTGCTTTTCGTTTCTACTCTCTTTTCCCTCCCATGCTGCTGTCTTTAATCCTGAAACATTCACGCTGTCGAATGGCCTGCAAATCGTCATTGTCCAGAACCGCTTGTCGCCCGCCGTCGTTCAAATGGTCTGGTATAAAGTCGGTTCCGTGGACGAACCAGAGGGCAAGTCGGGCTTGGCGCATTATCTGGAGCATCTCATGTTCCGCGGCACGGAACAGGTACCGCCCGGAGAGTTCAACCGCATCATCGCTGCTCAAGGCGGGAGCAGTAATGCCTTCACAAGCCACGATTTCACGGCCTATCACGAAGCCATCGCGGCCGACCGTCTGGCGATGGTTATGCAACTTGAAGCCGATCGCATGCAAAACCTGCGCATCACGCAGGAAACGGCTTTGCCCGAACGCGATGTCGTGCTGAGCGAACGCGAAGAGCGCACAGGCAACAATCCGCAGGGCATTTTTCAGGAACGTTTGAGAAAAGCCCTTTACCCCAATCACCCCTACGGCATTCCGGTCATCGGATGGCGTCCGGAAATTGAGAAAATCACGGTCGATGATGTAAAGGAATTCTATCGGCATTTTTATGCGCCGAATAATGCGGTTGTGATCATCAGCGGCAACGTCGAAACGAACGACGTGCTCGGCCTTGCTGTAGCGACATTCGGGCGCGTACCGCTACGTGAGGTTCCGGCCAAGCGGCCTTTTCCAGCGCTCAAAACGCCCAGTGAATCGCGCCTCGTCATGAAAGATGCGCGCGTCCAGCAGCCCCTGATCGCCATCCACACGCTGGCGCCCTCTATAATGACACAGAAAAGAAATGAAGCTTACGCCCTTGAGGTTCTTAGCGAAGCGCTTTGCGGCGGTGAAGTCGGCGTTCTCTACCGCGATCTGGTCATCAAACAGCCTTTAGCCAGCAGCGTCGATTGTTCTTATGCCTCATCCTCGCGCGGCCCGTCGGATTTCATCATCGCCGCCACGCCGAATCCGGGCTTTCCTATCGACGATCTCGAAAAAGCGCTAAACCAAAAGCTTCAACAGCTGTCCCAAAAAGGATTGAACGCCAAAACCGTTATGGAAGCCAAGAAAAGGCTGCGCCGCTCGGCCATTTTCGCCCGCGATAGCCTAACCGCGCCGGGGCACATTTTTGGCGCCGCGCTCACTACAGGCGAAACGATTGCGGATGTCGAGAATTGGCCCGAAAGCATCAAAGCCGTAACGCCCGCTGACGTCAATTCAGGACTTCGCACACTCATCGCCAGCAAGTTCCGCATAACGGGATTGCTTCTTCCGGAGCCCAAAAATCAAGCCGTGGATGCGCCATGAAGAAATTCTTTCTCGCCTCTCTGCTTCTTGCCTTATTGTTTCTCCCGGTCGATGCCTTTGCAAAGGTATTACCTATTCAGGAAGTCACCAGCCCGCGCGGGATTAAAGCATGGCTGGTCTATGACAATAAGCTGCCGGTTATCGCGATGCGCTTCGCGTTTCGTGGCGGCGTCGAACAGGATCCTGTCGATAAACAAGGACTTGCCACGCTCACGACGGCGCTGCTTACCCAAGGGGCGGGTCCTTACGACGCCGAAGCGTTCCAACAAAAGCTGGCTGATGAATCCATCCAGCTCGATATCTCCGCCGGAAGGGATTCCCTGACAGGCGCTGTTAAAACCTTGCGCAGTTCGCGTGCGACGGCTTTTTCACTGCTTCATCTGGCGTTGACCAAGCCGCGCTTTGACACGGAGGCCATTGAACGCGCACGCAGCCAGCAATTGACGGCCCTGCGATTCCAGCTCGGCAAACCCGAATGGCAGGCGCGGCAAGCTCTTTTTGCTGCGATTTACAAAGGACATCCTTATTCCATGCGGCGGCTCGGAACGACCAAAACGCTCGCAAGCCTCACGCGCGAGGATATCAAGGATTTTGCCGCGCGCCATCTTGCCCGTGATAATTTGCTAATTGCCGTGACGGGCGACATCACGCCCGAGGAATTGGCGAAAGAACTTGACCGCATTTTCGGCAACCTGCCCGCACGCGCGAAACTTACGCCTGTAATGGAAGCCGCTTGGCCCGAAAAAACGGCCCTCCTTCTCATCCCGCGCGACGGCACGCAAACCGACATGCTCTTCACGCGTCCCGTGCTCAAGCGTGCGGATCCCGATTGGTATGCCGCGGAAATCGCGAATTACATTTTGGGCGCGGGCGGTTTTTCCTCGCGCCTGATGCATGTCGTGCGCGATAAGGAAGGCCTGACCTATGGCATCAGTACGGGACTGGCCGCAATGGATAGCGCATCGATGCTTGTCGGCAATGCGGCCACGGATAATGCGAAGGCCGGCAAGGCTTGGGAACTTGTACAAAAGGTTTGGAACGACTTTTATACGAAAGGCGCCACCGAAAACGAAATCATAGCCGCCAAAGATTTCCTGACGGGTTCGTTGCCGCTTTCCATGACGTCCACCGATGCGATTGCGAGCGTTTTGCTTGGCATTCAACTTGATCGTCTGGGCATCGACTATCTCGACCGGCGCAACGCGCTCATCCGCCAAGTCAGCATGGATGATGTTAATCGCGTTATCCGGCGCTGGTTCGACCCGGCTTCGCTCACGCTCTCGATGGCGGGCGAGCCCGAAGGCCTGACTCCTACTATGACGCTGGAAGCGGCGAAAGAATAAGGTTTTTCGCCTCTCATTATGGTTAACGCGCAAAAGCATCTTTTTTAAAAAATCGTTGTTTTTAACCTGACAATCTAAGGTTATTCTAAGATTCATTGTTTCTGCATTTCAGGTGCGTGCCATGGAAGAAAGCATTGATAACCCAAGGGCCTATATTCAAGAACGTTTCAGTCTTTTTCTTCAAAAGCACAAAGATATTTCCGATGTTCTTCTGACAGACATTCTCCTTGCCGAAGCCATACTTCAACACCAGCACCATTTTCATGGCTTCTGCGCAAATACGGGGGGTGGCGCTTTAACAGCGTTGTTCTGTGAATGCGACACAAAGCCAGTTTTCATCGATCTCCTCGAAGCCCCACACGAAGATCCTTGGCAAGAATGGCTTCGCGTCGCGGAATATTTGTTTGCGGACATCGCGCGCCCAATTGGCGGCGATTATTATTATAAATCCTCATCTCTCGCGCCTATCAGCAATTTCCTGCCTGTTTACGATAATTTTATGCCGCGGTTTGAAAACGACCGGTGTTCGCCCTGGCCGCAGTTTTTTGAGAAAGAGCCGATTGGAAAGCTTGCTGCTCGCTTACTCATCTACTCAAGACTAATGCACACCGAACTCGACAACCTCCTAAATCCCAATCGACCTGAAAAGGTAAGAAATATTGAACTCGGCGAAGCGGCACCGAAGCTTGTAATCGCTTAAGTCAATTCCCAACTCTTTAGGAGATTAAAATGGAAAGCAATAGTTTGTATTATGAAATCAACGAACAACCCCCGTCTCTGATTTGTGATTTGCTGCTGGCGCGGGATATCCTCAAGCACGTCAACCATCCTTTCCACGCACAACTAACGCACGCTCGCACGATCATAGGTGCTCTGGCCAATTCCATGCCCTTGCCTGAAATATGCCGTGAACAAACAACATGGGAAACACTGACCGACGTTGCCATATCGCTTCATAATGCCGCATTATACTTTTGGGATATGGGGGATAAAAACGTATCCGCCCTTCTTCCTGAAACAACTGATGAGGAACAAATCATCCAGCGCAATCGGACAACAGGCGAGCTGGCGGGAAAACTCAGCAAGCACGCGCTGCGTTTTAACATAATGGCCAACCGTTTCCGTCCATCCGGCCACGGCGCGCGGCCGCGACAGTTGCTCCCCCGTTAATCGATCCGTGTTAACGTTAACGCGGGTTTCATTACCCCGTAACCGGCACACGTTTTCAGGGTACGCAACCCCGCTTTTTGCGCGTTTTAAAGGTATAAAGAAGCGTTCTACGGTGCCGCATCCCCGTACGAAGCCCTTTTATCGGGGCAAAAAACGCCTGAAAACATAACCTGCAGGGCATGAAAGCGCCTGAAAATATAACCTGCAGGGCACGCAATTCGCGCTTTTTCATTACCTGCAGGTGTTCCTTTGGCGCCGCATTCCATGTCCACGGATTTTCGGTGGAATGACAACCTGCAGGTTGTTATTTTGGGGGCCTATAGTTGGCTTGGACGTTTCTATTGAACCATGAATATATTCGACCATTTTATCCAATTAAACCGAACGATCCTTGAAAAGGATCTTACGCAGGCTATGAAGTGTTTTCCCTGGCGTCCTTCGGTTATGGGCGACAGGCTTTGCGACGCTTTCGTAGCTTTGCTCGCTCTTTCCGTCATGGACAAGAAAGGTCTTTGTTCCGAAAAAAACTTTCGACGTAATCTTGCCGCCATCGCACGCACGATGTACGATGCCGCCGATGTAATTCAGGAGAGAGACGGGGCGGCCTCGCCGGAATTGCCTCAAAAGCTGAGGAAAGGCGTGACAATCATTAATAACCTTCTGCGCCCCTCATAGACTTTAAGTTATTGTTTGATTCGCAGACTTTCTTGTGTCATTCCGCCTGAAAGACATATAAAAATGCTCCTATGATTTCCGATTTGACTCAATCATCGGCATGGAAAGCTCTCGAAACGCATCAAGCGAAGATGCGTAATGTCAAGCTGTATGATTTGTTTACACAAGATCCTCAACGTGCGGCACATTACACATTCAATTTAAATGGCTTGAGTGTCGATCTTTCCCGCAACCACCTGACAGACGAAACCATCGGATTGCTTGTCCAACTGGCCGAAGCGCAGGGCCTCTATGAATGGCGCGAAAAGCTGTTCAGGGGCGATCCGATCAACACATCGGAAAAACGCGCTGTTTTGCACACGGCGCTTCGTACTTCCTCGAACGATCCGGTTATGGTGGATGGCAAGAACGTCATCCCCGAGATACGAACGTTGCACGAACGCATGGCGGCCTTTACGCAGGACGTACGCGAAAGCCGCTGGCGCGGCGTAACAGGCCATCCAATAGAACAGGTCGTGAATATCGGCATCGGCGGCTCGGATCTTGGCCCTCGCCTTGTTGTGAGCGCCCTCAGGCCGTTCGCTGACGGGCCCCAGCCCCATTTTGTCGCAAATGTCGATGCAGCTGATCTTCTGGGCGTTTTGGGACGGCTAGACCCGGCAACAACCCTCTTTGTGGTGGTGTCAAAAACCTTTTCCACACAGGAAACCTTGCTCAATGCCAGAACAGCCCGGGAATGGCTCACGGACCAACTGGGACAGGCGGCGGTGGCCAAGCACTTTGTGGCTGCCTCTACAAACGAGATGAGCGTCCGTGAGTTTGGCATATCGCCCGCCAACACGTTCCCGATGTGGGATTGGGTCGGAGGTCGCTTTAGCCTGTGGTCCTCCGTGGGGCTCAGCGTCGCGTTATCATTGGGATGGAATAATTTCAAGGCTTTGCTGGCTGGCGCTGCCGCAATGGATGAGCACTTCCGCAGCACCCCCCCTTCACAAAACCTCCCTGTCCTTCTCGGTTTGACGGGGTTGTGGTACCGCAACTTCTGGGGCACAGCGAACCATGCCTTCCTGCCTTATGGCGAACGTTTGCGCGATTTACCTCGTTATCTCCAGCAGTTAGAGATGGAAAGCAACGGAAAGTCCGTCACCCGTGATGGCGCGCCCGTGAATTATTCGACCGCACCGGCTGTCCTTGGAGAATGCGGCACGATCAGTCAACACAGCTTTCATCAATGGTTACATCAAGGAACCGCCCAAACGCCTTCGGATTTCATCGGCATTCAACAAGACGATCTCGGCCAACCAGAACACCATCTAGCGCTTTTGGCCAATCTCAAAGCGCAAGCCGAAGCCCTCATGCAAGGACGGCAAGAGGCTGAACCCCATCGGAGCAATCCTGGCAACAAGCCGTCGACCCTCCTCTGGCTCGATCGGTTAAACCCATTCAACCTCGGCATGCTTCTCGCGCTTTTTGAGCACAAGGTTTTTGTCCAAGGCATTATCTGGCAAATCAATTCGTTCGATCAGTGGGGCGTTGAGTTAGGCAAGAAGCTTGTAAAAGAAATGTAGCCCAGCACAATACTTTTTACGTCACCGTATTCATAAGCTCTCTATCATTTTCTTCCGCCACTTTGATAAGCTTTGCACTTGCATAATAGGTTCGCGCGGCCATTTTGGCATTTAAAAGCTCTGTTGCGAGATCGACATTCGGCGCGGCGATCAAACCCTCCTCGTTCGCGAAAGGCGACGAAGGATTTTGCATTGGAATGTAACCAGGTTCGCGATCCTTCAGTAAAGAATAAACGCCAAAATCTTCACCGCCCCCTGCCATGGACATGGTGACGACATCTTTAGCTTGAAAGCTTGTTGCTTTTTCGCCTGGCGCGGAAGGTAAACGGCCTGTTGACGAAGCATTAACGATGTTTCGAACAGCGTTACTAATTCGTAAAACTGAATCACGCATCCCTGAAAGCGCTATCGAAAACATCTCAGACATGGCGGTTTTCCTTGGAAATTTAGCTTTTCTATCCGCTCACTATACCAAACTTGAGTTAATAGTTTCTCAACAATGCCTAGGAAAGTCTGAAGTTTAGGCTCAAAAAAAATTCGATTCCCCGAAAAAAAACTCTTGGCATTAACTCGAAATTCAAGATTCGCCTGTAGGGTGGAGTTATCAAGGAAGTGGAAACCATAAGAAAGAAACAGTCCTTTAACCGTAAGAGACCCACCATGGCCCAGGAACATGAATTCCAGTACGCCTCCCCGTCGGCAGACGAGACTCTTGAGCGTCTGGTAACGATGACCAACCAGACGAATCTGGTTGCTCTCGACAAAACACTCGCGGCGATCCGCCGTGCGTCCACCAGTTATGCCGCCGCCACCGCGCGTGTTGGCAGCATCGGCGAACGCATCGTTCGCGCGGTCCACGAAGTGGGCATGACGCTTCCCCCGCATCAACGCGCGGTATAAGCCCTTTCGACCCGATTTTCGCCAATTCCGTTATCAACCCTAAGGCCCGCAAAAGCGGGCCTTAGCATTTCTGGGCTTTCTCCAGCGCAAGAACCCGCTTCCATGCAGCCAGGGAAACCGGCATTACCGACAGTCGCGGCTGTCGAACTATTGCCAATTCTCTTAAAATTTTATCAGCCTTTATCTCCCTGAGCGTCACCGGTCGCTCCAAAGCACACACGGGAACAACGTCTACGATCACAAAGCGCCCTGTCGGGTCCTCTGGGTCGGGATAGGCTTTTTTAGCAATTTTCATTATCCCCATGATCGCGAGATCTTCATGGGAGTGATAGAAGAAAGCCTCGTCCCCAACGCACATTTCCCTCATATAAGCCGCTGCCTGATGGTTGCGCACACCACCCCACTTGGCGCGACAATCAATAACCAGCTGTTCCCAAGCGTAATCGGCCGGTTCAGATTTCATCAACCATAGAGACATTTGGTTAACCATAAATTCCGATAGAGGGTCATTTTCTACCGTTCTGGAAATTTTTTAATTGTGCACCGCCGTGATGAAAATAGCTTTTTAACGATACCATGATATCGTGAGCCTGTCTTTATTTTACAATTGTATTTTGTTGTTGTGTTGACTGGAGATTTTGTAATGGGCATTCTTCCGGATTATGGATCGGGAGATTTGAGGGAAGCGTACGGGGATTCGCCCGAAGCCGATCTTGTGGCAGCGTTCATCAACGCGCGCAAAGCGAACTATACCGATCCCGATCCTCTTGGCCACGAGTTGACAAAGAGCCCGTTCCGCTTCCAGCTTTTGACCACACATATTGGCATGACAAGCAAAGAGCTTGGCGAACGCTTGCTTGCCGCTATCGACCGCGGCGATGCAAAGTCGGTGCGAGTCATCTGCGCGTTCAGAAATCCCTATCGGCATAATGGTCGTGTTGTTGACGTGATGAAAGAATTTGCGCTTGTGCGCGAAGATCCAGACGGACGGGGGACAACCTATGTCACCAGCACAGATTAAAATTTCCCCTTTTGCGCATGCCATCCAAAAGAACAATCCGGTTATATGCCAAATTGTTAAGAAAACAGCTCAAGAAGAACATCCTGAACTAAGCCCACATCAGCCCGGTATTAATAAACGCCTAAGAATGTGGCCTCATACTTTTAATTTTTAATTTTTTCTTCACGCCCACTCGGCACGAAAAGGCCGTGCAAGAAGCGCGGCGATTGTATCGCCCACACTTGCGCCATGATTAAGTATGGCATCCGCAGCTGCAACAATCGGCATTTCAACATCGTGTTTTTGAGCCAGTTCAAGAGCCGCCGCTGCCGTTGGCACCCCTTCGGCTACGCTTGTTCGTGCGGCAAGAATATCCGCGAGATTAGCTCCTTGCCCCAATGCCATACCGAGCGACATATTACGCGACTGGGTACTTGAGCACGTCAGCACAAGATCGCCCAACCCCGACAAACCCATTAATGTCTCGGCTCTTGCGCCAAGCGCTTTGCCCAATCTCACCATCTCCGCCAATCCACGTGTAATGAGCGCCGCGCGCGCGTTTTCACCCATCCCGCAGCCCGCAGCAATACCGCAGGCAACCGCCAGAACATTTTTCAACGCTCCGCCAATCTGCGCCCCGATCAAATCTTCACTTATGTAAGGACGAAAAGTGCGTCCACCGATGGCTTGCGCAAGTTGCTGAGCCAGATCAGGGTCTTTGCATGCCAACGTAATCGCCGCCGGATAATCTTTTGCGACTTCGGCCGCAAACGTAGGCCCCGATAAAATCGCCAACGTATGATCTGGCAATTCCGCCGCAATAATCGCGGCAGGCAGCGCTAACGATTCTTTCTCAATGCCTTTCGAGCCAATAATAACCGGCGGTTTCTTCTCAGAGTGCATAGCCGCCAGTTTTTGGCAAACAGAACGCATAGCCTGTGTCGGCGTCACCATGAGCCACACTTCGCACAATGCCAAATCCTCGAGTTTATTCGTAGCGCGTATTTGCGGGTTAAGAGAAATGCCCGGTAAAAATTTTGTGTTTTCGTGTCGGGCATTGATCGTTCCCGCAACTTCGGCTTCATAGGCCCATAAAGTTACATCGCGACCTGTGCGCACAAGCGTCTGAGCCAAAGCTGTGCCCCAGGCGCCTGCGCCGATAATTCCGAAGTGTTGATAAGAATTCATGTCGACTCCCCCGCGGTGACAACAATATAGGTCAGCCTTGTGAAGAGTCCAGCGGCCAGCGCGGCCGGGATGCCGTATCAAGGCCATCCTTGAACCCGAGACGCAGCCGTTCAAGTCCCGCCCAAGCCACCATGACCCCGTTATCCGTGCAAAGCGCTATGGGCGGCGCTATAAAAGGAACATTTTCAGCCGACGCTAGTTCCGTCAATTGCTTTCGGATGGCCTGATTGGCCGCCACGCCGCCTGCAATGACAAGTGCCGTGACTTTCTCGTTATCTTCTTGCAGCGCTTGAAACGCATGCGCCGTGCGATCAACCAGAATATCCGCGATCGCCTGCTGTAGACTTGCCGCAGCATCGGCGATAAAGATATCCGTCATTTTTTTTCCCACAACTAATAGCCGGACAGCTGTTTTCAAACCGGAAAACGAGAAATTACACCCTTCGCGCCCCAACATCGGGCGTGGCAAGTCGAAAGCTTGTGGATTGCCTTTCGCTGCCGCACGTTCCAGTAACGGCCCCCCCGGATATCCAAGGCCCAATAATTTTGCGCTTTTGTCAAAACATTCGCCCACGGCGTCATCAACCGTCGTACCAAGACGCCTGTATTGACCGACGCTCTTCACCAGCAGCAACTGGCAATGGCCGCCGGAAACGAGAAGGAGTAAATAAGGAAACGCGACATCATTCGTGAGCCGGACGGTCAATGCGTGCGCCTCGAGATGGTTGACGGCAATAAACGGCAGTTTACGTACGCCGGCAATAGCCTTGCCTGTCATCGCGCCGACCATTACGCCGCCAATAAGTCCCGGACCGCATGTCGCCGCCACACCGTCCAGATTATCCAGCGTTACATCCGCTTCATCCAAAGCCGCATGGATTAAATCATCAAGCTTATCGAGATGCGCGCGCGCCGCGATTTCCGGCACTACGCCGCCATATGGCTTATGTTCGGCCAACTGCGTTGCCACCTTGTGCGCGCGAATGCGCTTCGCCGGATCGAAATTGTCATCGACAATCCCAACCGCCGTTTCGTCGCAACTGGTTTCAAGCCCAAGGATAAGCATAGCGGCGCTACCATACAACCGGCGTCATTCCCGCGAAAGCGGGAATCCAGGTGTTGTTGGCTTGGACAAGTCTCTAAAATCCGTGATAAAATCCCCTATCTTTCAAAACAGGATGGGGCTTAACCATGAACACCATCAAATTAAATTCGCCGGATTTGAAGAAGGGATTGAATGTCATGCAAGCGCTCAAACAGCGCAAAACAGCGCGCGAATTCAGCGACAAGAATCTGTCATTACAGCATCTCTCCGAAGTTTTGTGGGCGGCGGACGGTATCAACCGCGACGAAGGCAAGCGCACGGCGCCCTCCGCGATGGCGCTGTATCCCGTCGATATCTATGCCGTGCTGGAAGAAGGCGCTTATTTCTACGATCTCGCCAACCGTCAATTGACGCCTGTGGCGGAAGGCGATTTCCGCAAGGATGTCGGCATGCAGGATTTCGTTTTTTCCTCGCCCCTGAATCTCGTTTTCGTCGGCGACTTCGGCAAGCTCGAAAAGCTTCCCGCATGGGCGGCCGGAACGCCGCTTGAACAGAAAGAGCGCTGGATGGATCTTGAGACCGGCCACATGATCGAAAACGTGTATCTCTATTGCGCGTCCGAAAGTCTCGCAACCGTTGTGCGCGGCAAAATAGACCGGAAAAGCATCCATGCGTTTTTGAAGCTTCGCCCGAACCAAATCGTCCTCTGCGCTCAAACGGTCGGCTATACGAAGTAACTATATCATATATCTTTTTTCGTATTGCTCTTTCACACAATATTGAAGTGCATCAACGTGCCAATCAATACGATTATACCTATTACAATCGACATCATAATTATAAATCTACGCAAAAACGGAGACTTAATTCTCTTTGACAACGGTAACGGTAAACTAAATAACAGGGCATATAAATAACCCAATATTGTATTTTCTCTAAACCAATATATCAGCAGGGATAACGCAATTCCTGCTGATAATAGAACAATAATAATGTGTTTCAAACTTACTTTATTTTTCACCATACTGTTTCTTCACTTCCCCTTCCCCAACATCCCGCGGATGGCGTCTTGGAGGTCGGAAGGCATGACGACGATCTTGCTGTTCGGCGATGTCGAAACCTGCCCGATAGCCTTAATGTATTTTTCGCCAAGCAGGTAAAGCAGCGGCGTCTCAGAACCGGTTGCGGCCGCCATAACTTTCTGAATGGCTGTCGCGGAAGCTTGCGCCAGCGTCACCTGCGCTTCGGCGTCGCGCTTGGCGGATTCAAGCCGCGCTTCGGCTTGCAGAATAGCCGCCTGCTTGTCGCCTTCGGCACGTGTCACGGTAGCTTTACGTTCACGTTCGGCAGACGCTTGCAACTCCATGGCTTTTTGCATCGTGGGGGAAGGCTTAATATCCTGAATTTCCACTGATTTTACGGTCAATCCCCAATCCAGCACTTCGTCCGCAATGCTCTCGCGCAGGCGTGCTTTGATCTTGTCGCGCGAAGACAGCGCCTGATCCAGTTCCATCTCACCCACGATCGAACGCAACGTCGTCATGATAAGATTGCGGATCGCGTCCGCGAAACTCACGACGCCGTAAACGGCTTTCACCGGGTCGGTCACTTTCACGAACGCAATCGCATTCGTGAGAATGACAGCGTTGTCTTTCGTGATAACTTCCTGCTCTTGCACATCGAGCAACACGTCTTTCGTCACGACTTTTTGAGATACGGTGTTGACGTAAGGGACAATAAGATTCAAACCGGGCATTAATGTTCGGTCATATTTGCCAAGAAACTCGACCACCCACTCTTCGCCTTGCGGAACAATCCTGGCCGCCTTAAGCAGCGTGACGAATACAAAAACGAAAAGCGCAATGACAACGATGAGTGACGGGGACATTTATCTCTCCATTAGTTTGCGTTAACGCGGCCAACAGTGACCAAACTTCCTTCAACTTTCAGTACTTTGACGCGCGTACCGACGCTAATTTCTTCATCGGCGATGCATTCCCAGTTGTCGGAACCAAGAACGGGACGTTGGAAGCGCACGCGGCCATTTTTAAAAGGCGCGACGGGCTCGGTGATGATGCCGATCTCGCCTTCGATGTGCGCCGAGGAACGGCCAATTAAACTTTTGTGATGATGATGTTTAAAGACTTTAAACCACAACACCATCATGAGCAGCGAAGAAACGGTCCAGAGAAGTATCTGCGGCGTGAGTCCCAAACCCGGCGCGATCAGCTTCGCAAGCATGACCAGAAAGCCTCCAAGGCCGAACCAAACAAGCACGAAAGCCGGCAGCATCAGCTCCGCCAGAATGAACCCGAAGCCCACAATGGCCCAGTGCCACCACAACAATTCGATCATGCCTATCTCCCGTTCAATGCGCCAAAAAAGCTCTATTTCTTGATAGTTGAATGGTTAAAAAATACAAGGCAAAACCGCGTCTTGTGCCGAATCCGGAGGCATGCCTAACCTTTGTTCATGACCGCGATTCGCCTCATCCTCGGCCTCGACCCCGGCCTCCGGCATACGGGCTGGGGGGTCGTGGGGCAGCGCGATAATCGCCTCACTTTCGTAGCGGCCGGGCGCATCAATCCCGACCCTTCGCTTCCGATGGCGGAAAGGTTAAAAGCGCTCGCGGACGCACTGGAAAAGGTCATCGCTGCGCATGGGCCACATGAAGCAGCACTTGAAGAAACGTTCGTAAACCGCAACGCCGCATCGGCTTTGAAGCTGGGACAAGCGCGCGGGGTCGCCATGCTGGCGGCCGCGCAAGCCGGGCTGGACGTCACGGAATATTCGGCCAACAAGGTGAAACAGGCGGTCACGGGCTATGGCCATGCGGACAAAAAGCAGATTCAGGCCATGATTGGCGTGCTTCTGCCGGGGGCAGGCGCCGGGAAGCTAGCGGCGGACGCGGCGGATGCGCTTGCCGTGGCGATTTGCCACGCCCATCATGGCCGCATTTGGAGGCCAAAATGAAGGAAAACACAGGGCGGCAGCGCACGGACGGGGCCGGAGCGGCGCGCGAGAAACCCGTGGGAAAGGCCGGAGCGGCGCACGGGGAAGACTCGGGAAAGGCAGGCGCAGAGTGCTGGAAAAGCCCGGGAAACGTACGGGAGATGCATGAGAGATATATGGGAGACGCAGGGGACGCGTGCCAGCCAAGGCCCAGCCCCTTTGATACCCGAAATTCGGTCCTTAAGGCTTCACCCGAAAGCCCGGAAAGGATAAAAACGTGCCTATTGTGTCATTGCATAATCAAACTCCCAACCCCTAACCCCGAGTCCCGATGATCGGCAAACTGACAGGCAAGGTCGACAACATCTCCGGCAACCAGCTCGTCGTCGACGTGCAGGGCGTGGGTTATGTCGTCGCCGTCTCGGGCCGCACGTTGAACCAGATCGGCGCGACCGAAACGGTTTCGCTTCTGATCGAAACGCAAGTGCGCGAAGACGCCATCAGCCTTTTTGGATTTATCGATATCGCGGAGCGCGACTGGTTCCGTCTTCTCACAACCGTACAAGGCGTGGGCGCGAAATCGGCGCTCGCGATCCTTAGCATCCTGTCGCCGGAGCGCCTCGCGCAAGCCGTCGGCGCGCAAGACAAAGCCGTCCTTACGCAAGCCGAAGGCGTCGGCCCGAAACTCGGGCTTCGTATCGTCACGGAATTGAAAGACAAAGTTGCCGGATTTATCGGGCGCACCGGCCTTGCCGCCACGACAGCGCCCATCGCCTCAAGCGGCATCAGCAGCGATGCCGTGTCGGCGCTCATCAATCTGGGCTACCGCCGTATGGAGGCTTTCGCTGCCGTTTCATCCGCCGCCGGAAAACTCGGCAGCGACGTGAAACTCGACGCCCTCATCCGCGCGAGCCTTGCGGAACTCAGCCGAAGGGATACTGCGGCATGAATCAACAGACAAAAGAGACGCAACAATTGACGAAAGATCTATCATCTGGCTCTGATCATCTGGTTGTTTTCCAGCACAGGAAAATTCGCCGAATTCTCCACAAAGGCGAGTGGTGGTTTTCGGTGGTGGATGTTGTAGGGGCGTTAAGCGGCTCTGACAGACCCCGCAAATATTGGTCTGATTTAAAGCAAAAAATAGAGCGCGATGAAGGGGTTAATGAGTTGTCCGAGAAAATCGGACAACTGAAATTGCCTTCGGCAGACGGTAAATTATATGAGACCGATTGCGCCAACACCGAAACGCTTTTCCGCATCATCCAATCTATCCCCTCGCCCAAGGCCGAGCCATTCAAACGCTGGCTGGCAAAGGTCGGTTATGAACGCATCAAGGAAATCGAAAATCCGGAGTTGGCCACCCAACGCACCCGCGCTCTTTACAAAGCCAAAGGTTATCCCGACGCATGGATTGAAAAAAGGATGCGCGGCATTGCCGTTCGGGAAGAACTGACCGGCGAATGGGACAAGCGCGGCGTCAAAGGCCAGCAGGAATATGCTATCCTGTCGGCTGAAATTGCCGAGGCAACTTTTGGCCTCAAGCCGCATCAGCATAAAAAACTGAAGGGGCTGAAGCGCGAAAACCTGCGTGATCATATGACCGATCTTGAATTGATTTTCTCCATGCTCGGCGAAGCCTCGACAACCGAGATTGCCCGGACGCACGATGCGCAAGGTTTTCCTGCCAACCGGCGAGCGGCATGGGCCGGGGGCAAAATCGCCGGGGACGCGCGGAACAAGCTTGAACGGCAAACGGGGCGACGTGTTGTTAGCCGTGAAAATTTTCTAGGCCTGACGGATGAAAGCCGGGCAAAAACAACGAAGCGCTTGAAAGGAAGATGAGGCTCAGCCCATGAAATCTTCCGCACCCCAACCCGACCGCCTTGTCGCGCCATCATCCTTGTCGGAAGAAGCGCCGGATGTCGCGCTGCGTCCGCACAAGCTTGAGGATTTTATTGGACAGGAAACCTTGCGCGCCAATCTCGACGTTTTTATCCGCGCGGCGCAGCAACGCAAGCAGGCGCTCGACCACGTTTTGCTTTCCGGCCCGCCGGGGCTTGGCAAAACCACGCTCGCGCAAATCATCGCGCGCGAGCTTGGCGTCGGTTTTCGCGGAACGTCCGGCCCTGTTATCGCACGCGCGGGTGATCTTGCGGCGTTGCTTACTAATTTACAACCGCATGATGTTCTGTTCATCGATGAAATCCACCGCCTGAGCCCGGCCGTCGAAGAAATCCTTTATCCCGCGATGGAAGATTTCCAGCTCGATCTCATTATCGGCGAAGGTCCTTCGGCGCGTTCCGTGCGCATCGACTTGCCGCCGTTCACGCTCGTCGGCGCGACGACGCGCAGCGGCCTGATCACGCGCCCCTTGCGCGAGCGTTTCGGCATTCCTTTGCGTCTTCAGTTCTACACGCCGGAGGAATTACAGGAGATCATTCGCCGTGCCTCCGCCAAGCTTGCCATGCCGCTTACTCCCGATGGTGCAGGTGAAATCGCGCGCCGCGCGCGAGGAACGCCGCGCGTCGCCGTGCGGCTTTTGCGCCGAGTCCGGGACTTCGCCGCCGTGGATGGCGCCAAGGCCATCGACGCCAAGGCAGCCGATATCGCCCTGAAAAAGCTGGAAGTTGACCGCTTGGGCTTCGACGCGATGGATCGCCGTTATCTTGCCATGATTGCCGAAAATTATGGGGGCGGCCCGGCCGGGGTGGAAACGCTTGCGGCGGCCTTGGCCGAACAACGCGACGTGCTGGAAGAAGTGATCGAACCCTATCTCATTCAACAGGGGTTGCTCCAGCGAACGCCGCGCGGCCGGATGCTAACGGAAGGCGGCTACCGCCACCTTGGGCTTACGGCGCCAACGGGACGGCAGATGGATTTATTGGGTAACGGCGGCGGAACCTCCGGCGCGATGGAAACAGATGATGCTTCAGACGAAAACGAAGACTTCCGCCAAAGAAGAAAATGACGCGGCCCGCTTTTCCGGAAAACATATTCTCCCCGTTCGCGTCTATTACGAAGACACCGACGCGGCGGGTGTTGTTTATTACGCTAACTATCTAAGATTTGCGGAGCGCGGACGCACGGAACTGTTGCGGCAGCTTGGCGCGAATCACCACGACCTGAAGCGCCGCCACAACCTTCTTTTTGCGGTCAAAAAGCTGGCTGTGGACTATCAAGCCCCCGCAAGATTGGACGATTTACTCGAGATTGAGACGGAAGTGACGGCCTGTGGCGCGGCGACACTAGACATGCGCCAGATCATTCGCCATGAAGGTAAACCGCTCGCGGTGATGACCGTCACCCTTGTGACCATCTCGACGGAAGGAAAAGTTTTACGTTTGCCCAAAGAGTGGCGCGACGTTTTGCGCGCTCAATGCATCTAGAAGAAAAACCAAGGAGTTAAGTTCGCTATGCCTATGGAAGCTCAAGCCGTTGATCCCGTATCCCAAGTCCAGCTCGCCGGTTCCGTTATGCCGATGGATATGTCCGTTTTCGGACTGTTCAGCCATTCGGACCTGATCGCCAAAAGCGTCATGATCGGCTTGTTGATCATCTCCGTTTTCACGTGGGCGCTGATCTTCGACAAGATTTCCAAAATCTCGCGCCTGAAAAACCGCGCCAGTTTTTTCGAGGAACGCTTCTGGTCCAGCGGTTCGCTCGACATCCTCTATAACAAGATCAAGCGCCCCAACGACCCCATGCAGGCCGTGTTCGTCGCGGGCATGAAGGAATGGCGCAGCGCCAGCGAAAAGGGCATGCTCGCCACGCCGCAAGGCCGCGCCACGGTTCAGGCGCGTATCGACCGCGTTTTGCAAGTCACGATCGGCCGCGAGATGGCGCTGATCGAAACGTGGATGACCTTCCTTGCTTCCGTGAGTTCCGTCGCGCCATTTATCGGATTATTCGGTACGGTCTGGGGCATCATGCGCAGTTTTATCGGCATCGCGCAGGCCCAGAACACGAGCCTCGCGGTCGTCGCGCCCGGCATTGCCGAAGCGCTTTTGGCCACGGCCGTCGGTCTTGTCGCGGCCATTCCAGCTACAGCCGCCTACAACAAATTCTCGACTGAGATCGGGCGCTACGGCGCGCGGCTTGAAAACTTCGCCAACGATTTTATCGCGACCTTGTCGCGCAACATGGAAGAGCACTGATGTCCGGCCCTGTCATGAGCTCAGGCGGAGCGCCCCGGCGCGGGCGGCGGTCAGGCTACCGCCCGATGGCCGACATCAACGTCACGCCGCTGGTCGACGTGATGCTCGTGCTGCTGGTCGTTTTCATGGTGACCGCGCCACTGCTTACTGCCGCCGTGCCCGTGGATTTGCCCCGCGCGCAGGCGCGTTCGGTCAGCCAGGACAGCAAAGAGCCTCTTGTGGTGAGTATCGACGCCAAAGGCAACGTTTATCTCCAGCAAAGCATGCTCGAACTGGAGTCTTTAGTCTCGAAACTCCGGTCCGTAACCGGCGCCAATCCTGATGCGCGCGTTTTTGTGCGGGGCGATCGCGGCGTGCCCTACGGACGGATTATGGAAGTTATGGGTACGATCAACGCTGGCGGCTTCAACAAGGTCGCGCTTGTCGCCGAACTGCCGAGGCCAGAACCGGCGTCAGACCGGACACGCGTGCGCCGGTGAGGTGCAAAACATGGTCATAGAAGACGGTAGCCTTCGGAACAGTTTGATCGTCTCGACATGCTTGCATATCGGGTCCTTGCTGTTCTTGTATTTCGGGCTTCCGGTTTTCATTAAACCCCTGCCTGCGCCGTGGCACCCTATCCCGGTCGATATCGTGGAAATCGGCGCCATAACCAACACGCGCATCCAGAACACGCCGGAAGAGGAATCGAAACCGCCACCGCCGCAACCCAAGCCCTTGCCCCCGGCCAAGGAAGAGATCAAGCCGCAGGAAATTGCGAAACCTGCGGAGCAGCCCAAAGTCGAGACGCCGGACGAAGCCGCGCTGCCCAAGCCGATGACGAAACCCAAGCCGCCCGAACCGCCAAAAGCGGCAACGCAACAGCAGGATCAACTGGCCAGCGTCCTGAAAAACGTCGCCAAGCTCAAGCCCGCCGCGCCGAAATCCGAAGAGACAAAAACAGTGGACAAAGGGGATACTCCCAACGGTTCCAAGGGGAATTTCGGCCCCGCCCTCTCCGACCGCTTGACCATCAGCGCCGAGGACGCGCTGCGCCGCCAGATCAGCCAATGCTGGAATATGCCGGTGGGCGCGCGCAACGCGGAAAATTTGGTCGTTGAGGTCTTGATCGAAGTAAATCCTGATCGTACTGTGCGTGCAGCTGAGGTTGTGGATCAAATGCGTCTGGGAACCGACACATATTTCCGTGCCGCGGCCGAAGCAGCCTTGCGCGCGCTGAGAAACCCCAAGTGCAGCCCGTTGGAACTACCGCCCGATCAGTATGAACAGTGGAAAACCATTCGTTTCAATTTTGACCCGAGGGACATGCTATGAACAGAGAACCGATTAGCCGTCATCAGATCCTGGCAAAGATCGCTTTCTTTATCTTTTCTCTTCTAATCCCGGTTCTATGTTTTCCAGCACCAGCGCACGCCGAGGTTCGCATCGATATCACACGCGGCGTGGTCGAACCGATTCCCATCGCCATCCCGGCCTTTTACGGCGCAAGCGGCAACGAAGTCCAGTTCGGCCGCGACATCGCGCAGGTTGTCAGCAAAGATCTTGTGCGTTCGGGCCTTTTCTCGGCGGTTGATCCGCATTCTTTTATTCAGGATCGTGACTCGCTTCTGGTCGCGCCCCGCTTCGCGGATTGGCGCGTACTCAACGCCCAGGGCCTTGTGGTTGGCCGCATTGAAACGCAGTCCGATGGCCGTCTGAAGGTCGAGTTCCGGCTATGGGATGTGTTCGGCGAGCAGCAAATGACGGGCCTCGCCTACTTCACCGTGCCGAACAACTGGCGGCGCGTGGCGCACATCATCGCGGACGCCATTTACAAACGCATCACCGGCGAAGACGGTTATTTCGACACCCGCATCGTTTACGTGGCAGAAAGCGGCCCCGCGAACGCGCGCGTCAAGCGTCTCGCCATCATGGATCAGGACGGCGAAAATCACCGGCTGCTTTCGGATGGCCGCGCGCTTGTGCTGACGCCGCGGTTCTCGCCGACGCTGCAAGAAATCACCTACATGGCTTATTACAACAACAAGCCGCGGGTTTATCTGTTCAACATCGACACCGGACGACAGGAAGTCTTGGGCGATTTCGCGAATATGACGTTCGCGCCGCGCTTCTCGCCCGACGGCAACAAGGTCATTTTCAGTTTGTCGGACAACGGCAACTCGGACATCTATACGATGGATCTCCGCACGCGCCGCACCCAGCACCTGACGAACCATCCGTCGATCAACACCGCGCCGAGCTTCGCACCGGACGGCAAGCGGATCGTTTTTGAATCCGATCGCGGCGGCACGCAGCAGCTCTACGTCATGAGTTCGGGCGGCAGCGACGTGCAACGCATCAGCTTCGGCGACGGACGTTACGCGACGCCGGTGTGGTCGCCGCGCGGCGATTTGATCGCGTTCACCAAGCAATCGAGCGGACGTTTTTATATTGGCGTGATGCGCCCCGACGGCTCCGGCGAACGCTTGCTGACGGAAGCGTATCACGTCGAAGGCCCAACATGGTCGCCCAACGGACGCGTCTTGATGTACTTCAAGGATCTGCCATCCGGTTCCGGCGGCAAGCAGCGTTCCGCGCGCCTCTACTCGATCGACCTGACCGGGTACAATGAGCGCGAGATTCAGACGCCGATGGACGCCTCTGATCCGGCGTGGTCGCCGCTTATTCCGTAGTTCAGCCACGGAATTCGCCGAAACGCTGTTTGTTTTCTTGAAACAAGCAGAATCAAGGGGTTGATTTATGAATCTTCGCGTTCTGCTTGTTTTCATTCGGAAGTGCTTATGTGCTGAAAAGGTTTTTTATATCGTTGGAATCCTGTCGAATTTTCGCTTTTGGCGCCTCGGAAAAAGCTTTTTCATCCTTTCATGCTGATTCGGTCTTCTTCACGGACGCGACAAAGCGCAACGGGCTTCACGCCTTTTTTTTGCCTTATACCTTTCCTTTTTCCGCTTTGTTGCCATCTTGCCACGCCCGCCTAATCGATTCTGATTCTTAGGAAAATCGGTCTATCGGGACTTGATTCATAGGGTCATGCAGTCTATTTTCATGACTGGATTTGCAATTTTCTCTTTCGGTGCATACCGGCCTTCTTTCCGTGTTCGTATCGATTGCGTAAAAAGCTTTTCTGAGTGCCGCGTCCTGGCTTATCGATTTCTTAACTGTTTATAGAAATGTAAGTCGCGAGCGGCAAACGTTTGTCATCACACATCTCGGCTAAGGCTGGGGACAAAGTTTTGTTTTGGTCCGGCTTGATCCGCCAGAGGTTCACGAAGGGGGTTACGATGTTTAAGAAGTTTTTGTGCCTTATGGCGGCGCTTGTTTTGGTTGCCGCTTGCGACACGACCGGTAGTGCGGAAGGCGCTGGTGGCGCTGGCGGCGCTGGCGGAGCCGGCAGGATGGGCGCAGCCCGTCCGGGAACGCAAGAAGATCTGGTTGTCAACGTTGGCGACCGCGTTTTCTTCGGTTTCGACAAGTCGGATCTGACAGCCGAAGCTCGCGCGACACTGGATCGCCAGGCTTCCTGGTTGAAGAAGTATCCGAGCGTCAAAGTGACCATGGAAGGCCACTGCGACGAACGCGGCACGCGTGAATACAACCTCGCCCTCGGCGAGCGTCGCGCCACATCTGCGAAGAACTACCTGGTTGCCGCCGGTATCGGCGCTGACCGTGTGAAAACCGTCAGCTATGGCAAGGAACGCCCCGCCGTTCTCGGCAGCAATGAGACCGCATGGGCTCAGAACCGCCGCGCCGTTACGGTTACCGCGCAGTAATCGAAGCCTTACGGCTTAAAAGAATCAGGCCGTGGCCCTTAGGTCACGGCCTTTTCTTTTGCGTTTTCGACTCGCGAGGCCATTGTCTCGACGCAATATTCTGTTAGGTTTTGTCTTGCTATTATGACTTTCCAGTTTCTGTCCTAGCTTGAGCATCGCCCATGAAAAAAATATGCGCAGCCATTGCCGCCCTTTTTGTTCTAACCGCTGGATCCTCATGGGCTCAGGAGTCTACTTACTATGCCGCGCCTACTAACGGCACAGGCACGAATTATGAACTGCGCCTGAACGCCATCGAAGACCAGATGCGCGCATTGACCGGCAAACTGGAACAGCTCGAATACGCCGTGCGCCGCATCGACCTTGCGCTTCAGCGCCAACAAGCCGACTCCGAGCAACGCCTTGCACGCCTTGAAGCCACACCGGTACCAGTACCTGCTCAAACCGCGGCTGCCCAACAGCCGCGCGCACAATCGGTTTCTGCCGCTACGGTAGCTGGAGGCAACGCCGAAGAGGCGGAAGCTGAAACGGCAGGCGCAGAATCGTCTGTCAGCGGCACGCTGGGCGATCTCAAAGTCCGGGGTGAAAAAATCACAGGCGCGGTGAAGAATCCAAAGTCTCCGCCCCTGCCCGAGACGCCGCCGGATTACGGCCTGACGCCGCAGGAGCAATATGACCGCGCCTTTGGACTTTTGCGTCAAGCCAATTACGAAGACGCCGAGAAAGCCTTCAAGGGCTTTATCGATAAAAACCCGAAAGACCATCTCGTCGATAACGCGAAGTACTGGTACGCTGAAACTTTCTATGTGCGCGCGAAGTTTAACGATGCCGCCGTCGCCTTTGCCGACGCTTTCCAACAAAATCCAAAAGGTGCCAAAGCGCCCGACAGCTTGTTGAAAATGGCGATGTCCCTAGCCGCAATCGAAAAAACGCAAGACGCGTGCACAACCTTGAACGAACTCAAGAAGAGCTATCCGAACGCACCGCAAACTATACGCTCGCGCACCGATCAGGAGCGCTCACGCCTCAAGTGCGGCAGCACTGCTCCGGCAAAGAAACAATAACGACGCTCTAACCAATAGGCTCTTTTTCAAGTCGTTCCCCGAAAATCGCCGTCCCAATGCGTATTTCCGTCGCGCCGCAACGGATAGCCGTCTCAAAATCCGCGCTCATGCCCATGCTGACGTTTTTAAGCTTCCATTCATCAGCAAGCTTGCGCAGATGACGGAAATGCGGCTCGGGATCCTCGTTAAGCGGCGGAATGCACATGAGTCCCGTTATATCCAGCCCATATTCTCCTTGGCATTGTTTTAAAAACACATCTAGGACTTCCGGCATAATGCCCGCCTTTTGCGGCTCGCGTCCGATGTTCACTTCAATATACATTTTCGGCACGCGCCCGACTTTGAGGCACGCCGCCGCTAAGGCCTCGGCAAGTTTGGGACGATCAAGGGTTTGGATAATGTCAAAAAAGCCGACGGCCTCTTCCACCTTGTTTGTCTGCAACGGCCCGACCAAATGCAGCTCAAGGCCCGTACCGCCCGCGCGCAATCCTTCAAATTTCTTTCGGGCCTCTTGCACATAATTCTCGCCAAAAAACGCCTGCCCAGCGGCGAGCGCCATTTCCACAGCTTCGGCAGGCTGAAATTTACTTACGGCGATCATCTTGATCGAGGCTGGATCGCGCCCTGCGGCTTGGGCCGCCACGGAAATCCTGTGTTTTACGGCTTCAAGATTGGCAAAAATGTCGGTCATGGAGAGTATTTGACAATCGGAGTTCAGGCCATAATGATGGCGGCCTCTCGGGATATTTGAGGTTAGGTGCAAGATATGATGACAGTCAAGGGTGCTACAGGCACATGGGAAATGGTTATCGGACTCGAGGTTCACGCGCAGGTGACTTCGAACGCCAAGCTTTTTTCAGGCGCTTCGACCGAATTCGGAGCCGAACCTAACGCGCAAGTCAGCCTTGTGGACGCCGCCTTCCCCGGCATGTTGCCCGTCATCAACGAAAAATGCATCGAACAGGCGGTGCGCACAGGCCTTGGCCTGAAAGCGCAGATCAACCTGTCGTCCGTCTTCGACCGCAAGAATTACTTCTATGCCGACCTGCCCGCCGGGTACCAGATCAGCCAGTATAAGCAGCCTATCGTTGGCAAGGGCGAAATCCTGCTCGATCTCCCGGACGGAACCTCACGCAAGGTTGGCATCACGCGCCTGCATCTGGAAATGGATGCGGGCAAAAGCCTGCACGACCAGAGCCCGAACGAAACTTATGTCGATCTGAACCGCTCGGGCATCGCGTTGATGGAAATTGTGTCGGAACCCGATATGCGCAGTTCGGAAGAAGCGACGGCTTACCTGAAAAAGCTGCGCGCGATCATGCGCTATCTCGGCACCTGCGATGGCAACATGGAGGAAGGCTCCATGCGTTGCGATGTCAACCTATCCATGCGCCGCGTGGGCGATACGGCGTTTGGCACGCGCTGCGAAATCAAGAACGTCAATTCCATCCGCTTTGTGCAGCAGGCCATCGAATACGAAGCCCAGCGGCAGGTGGAAGTTCTGGAGAGCGGCGGCACGATCGATCAGGAAACGCGCCTGTGGGACACGGGCAAGGGCGTCACGCGCTCCATGCGCTCGAAAGAGGAAGCCCATGATTACCGGTATTTTCCTGATCCCGATCTTTTGCCGCTCAAGCTCGACGCGGCATGGGTGGACAATATCGCGAAAACCCTGCCGGAACTTCCGGACGAAAAGAAAGCCCGCTTTATCAGCGAATACGGGTTAAAGCCCTATGACGCGTCCGTGCTCGTCGCCGAAAAGGCCAGCGCGGATTTCTTTGAAGCCGTCGCCAAGGGCCGCGACGGCAAGCTGGCGGCTAATTGGGTTACGGTTGAATTGTTTGGCGCCCTTAACCGCCTCAGCAAGGATATTGGAAACAGCCCGGTCTCGGCGTCCGCGCTGGGCGGACTTGTTGATCTTATCAGCAACAACACCATCTCGGGCCGTATCGCCAAGGACGTCTTTGAAATCATGCTGGAGACGGGCAAACCCGCCGCCGATATTGTGAAGGAAAAAGGCCTTCAGCAGGTAACGGACACCGGCGCCATTTCTGCCGCGATCGACAAAATATTGGCTGCGAACGCCGACAAGGTCGTTGAATACAAGTCCGGCAAGGACAAGCTTTTCGGCTTCTTCGTCGGCCAGGTCATGAAAGCAACCGGCGGCAAGGCTAATCCGGCGATGCTGAATGAGCTGTTGAAGGAAAAGCTCAAGGCTTAATTCTCCTTTTCTTCAAATTATGGTTAACCGCGCACAAAGCGTGAATTGCTTTCGTGTTTCTGTGTTATTTTCCGCGCATGCATTGGAAAGAAGAACTCGTTCATTCTGAAAAGCAGGTCAAGGGATACCTCGAGCGTCATTTGCGCGCGGCGGGCATTCCTTCCCCTTATATCACGATAGATCCAGGCATCGGGTTTCGCGTCGAGGCTAAGACGCCGAAGGGCAAGGGCATCCTCACGTTCCAGCTTGCCGATTACGCCGGCCATACGTCCATGAGCATTAATGCCTTTGACGTTTACGCTCCCTATAAAAAACAGGGCTTAAACTTTGGCGCGATGGCGATGAAATGCGCTTTTGCTTCGCTGTTCGAGAGGAAGAAGAACTATTTTGTCCTTGATCTGGTTTACAACGATGGCCTGAGTTTTTGGCCCTATTTCGGGTCGCTGCCGCAGATGTTCACTCTTGACCCGGCCCATATAGGTTCTTTTTTAAGGGTGTACGACAAGCGCCTTGATGGCGACGCCAAAGAAAAAATTCGTTCTTTCATCGTCGCCATGCACGAAATGCCTTTAAAGACATGGCAGGAAATGTCTCAGTATAAAGGCCGCCTCGACGATGAACGGCCAATCGGTCATATGCTTCTCCGGGAAATGCCTGAATATCTCACACATCGCCTTATCCCCGGTTTGCCGAGTGTGAACGCTATCCTGCAGAAACGCCTAGGAACTATCCCGCCTTTTCAAGATGTTTCGCTTGCCTTCCCCGAAATGGCCGCCGAGCTTCGCGGCATTCCGCGCAATGGCCGACGTTATTATCATTTGATTTATGCCTGATATCACCTAACTTGCGTTCGGAAATCCTATCCCCGGATATTTCTGAATAATCCTCCCGGCGACGCCATTCCTGAACAAGACAGCTATGGAGGCATTAAGGGCCGATTCTAGATCCGTTTCGCCTGACTTAACTGCAAATGTGCATGCGAAAAAACGCACGGCCTGATTGTTGCCGACGGTTTTCATTTTAATATCTGCGGTTTTGTTATATTGCTCAACACTAAAAGCGTTTTCCAAAGCGATGTCCGCCTTGCGCCCTGCGACGCTCAAAATAAGTTCGCCAGGATTCGTCATGGATGACAGGGCTAATTCTTCGGCGTTTGGAAAACGAAACAGCCGCATAGCCTGGGTGGCATCTCCCTCAATCACGGCAATTTTTGTCTTCCTGCTATTCACGCTTTCCAAATCTTTATCAAAACGCTGGTCATCCGCACGCGCATAAGCATAAAGGCCTATGGTATAAACCGGATCAATTAATAACGCGCTTCGCGCGCGTTTTCCTGATGCCCAAATAGGTGAGCACATCATATCATAACGGCCCGCGTTAAGGCCTTCCTGAAAACTGCCCCAGCCTGTTTCTTCAACCCATTCAACGCGGATGCCCATTTCTTCGCCCAAAGCCGTCATAAAATCATAGGCAACGCCTGATTTTGCTCCAGTCTTTGGATCGAGCGAGAGATACGGCGCCCAAAAAACATAACCGCACCGGATGGTGTTTGTCCGGTTAATGCGCTCAAGTGCCGTTTCATAGTGCACTGTCGGGTGGCCACTTCCTCTGACGAGGGCGAGCCCTGCAATAAGAACGGCCAATACAATCAGGCTTTGCCAAAATCCTTGTTTCATTATCCTTCTCCTTATTATGTTCCTTAGAAGGATATCAGGCGGTCTTGAAAGCATTTGGTTTTTTATCTAATTAAAGCTTTATTAGCTTTATTCTTATATTACTAAAGCTATGAAAGACTTTTTTATAACTCCAGCCCTCTCCCGTGGCGCACGCGGGCTTATCGACTGGCAACAAAGCGAGCTCGCCGAACAAGCAGGTTTGTCACTCACCGCCATCAAGAATTTCGAAAGCGGAAAAAAGCGCGTTCACGCGCGCACTCTTTCGGCCATTCAGGGCGCTTTTGAAAGCCATGGTGTCGCATTCCCGATTTCGGGCGGTGTGCAGCTGATTGAGGATATAACTTCCGTCATCCGCTTTTCCGGCCCTGATTTTATCCAAAAATGGAATGAAGATATTTATACGGCTGTGCGTCATCCGCACGAGGAAGTGCTGACGGCCTCGGTTAGTGAGGAATTATGGCCAAAAACTGCGGCGAGCCGCACATATTATGAATGGCGTGAACGCATGCAAATCAACACAAAGTACCTTGTGCCCGAAGGCCAAAAAACCTTCAATGCGCCATTAAAATTTTACCGTGTTGTGCCTAAAGAAATGCTCGGCAAAATTACCTATGGCATTTATGTCGATCGCATCGCTTTTGTTTTATGGAAAAAACGTCAAGTTATCGTGCTTCGCAACATTAACGTTGTCCAAACTTTCCGCGCCCAATTTCTTTTTTTGTGGAAGCACGGCCGTGAGGCCATAGGCTAAAAATCTTAGGCCTGTTCGCGCATTTCTTCGATGATATCGGCGACTTTGCGGCGGCGGCCACGGCGCGGCAGATCGCAGAACTCTTTCAGGACATCCGTTTGCGTCGCGTTAAGAGCGCGCAACTCAGCCAGGCAATGCTGCAATACGATCATTTCGCGAAGGTCTTCACGATCGCCGATGTGCAGCGCACCAAGCTTGTTTTCGATCAGATCAACAAGGACATTCACAACGTCCTTTGAAAGCATCATGTTGTATTCCTTCAAAAAATACCGTCTTTCGAATGCTTCTATTATTTATGAAAAAACTTAATATAAAATGAAACAAATGCAATCTTTCCGGTCTGGTTAATTTTCCTAAACCAAACCGGAATTTATCCAATCAAAACGACGCGTTTTTCCGGCTAGTGCTGCGACATAGCCAATTCGCGCGTATGCCGCGCGATGACCAGCTCTTCGTTCGTCGGAATTAACCATACTTCAGCCGAGCTGTTCGGAGCGGAAATTTTGACTTCGCCACAGTTGTCGGCGCTGGCATTTTTCGCCTCATCCAGGACCAGCCCTTTCCAGTCCAACGCCGCTATAATCTGCGCCCGCACAGGCGTCGCGTGTTCGCCAATGCCGCCCGTAAACACGAGCGCGTCGAGCCCACCAAGCATGCTGATAAACCCGCCGACTTCGCGCACCACGCGCAGGCAGAAAAGATCGATCGCTTCGCGCGCCGCGGGTTCGTGGCTGGCCAGAAGATCGGCCATATTCGAGCTGATGCCCGAAACGCCGGCAAGGCCGCAATCATGATAAAGTAGGCGTTCGATGGCTTTTTCGTCCATCTTCGCCTCGCGCATGAAATACAGCATGATGCCCGCGTCGAGGTTACCGGGACGCGTGCCCATCACCAAGCCCTCGAGAACGGTAAAGCCCATCGACGTGTCGAAGCTTTTGCCGCCGTCCATCGCGCATAAGCTTGAACCATTACCCAAATGGCAGACGATGGTTTTGCCCGCATAGCCGTGTGGCGCGACTTCTTTTAAACGGCTCGAGATGTAGTCATAGGAAAGGCCGTGATAGCCGTAGCGGCAAACACCCTTGTCGTGCCAAACGCGCGGAATGGCGTAACGTCGGTGCAGCGGCGGTATCGTAGTGTGAAAAGCCGTATCGAAGCACGCCACTTGCGTCACCTTCGGATACAACTTAGCCACCTGTTCGATAATTTCCACGTTAAACGGCTGGTGTAAAGGTGCGAGCGGAATGAGCGCTTTCATATAGGCCATCAAATGCGGCCGGATGATCATATGCTTTTTTAGGTCGCGGCCGTGCAGCACACGGTGACCGACGGCCAACAGCGAATTGGGCGGTAAACATGTATCCAGCCAGCCGAGCAATATACCCGCCGCGTTGCCGGGCGTACGGCATGTCGTCGCCACGTCTGGTAACTGGTTCACTTTGTCGCCAAAACCTTCGCCTTTGGCAGTCATTTTCGTCTTCTTGCCGATTTCGCTGATAATGCCCCGGCCCACGCATTTTTCCTGAGAGTCGAAAAGCGCGAACTTCAAGCTCGAAGAGCCGCCGTTCATAACGAGAATGTAGGATTCGGCTGTCATTGTCTTATCCCTTTCCTGAGGCAATGGCGGCTTCTTTACGGGCTTTGTCGCCAGCAGCTGTCAACACGGCCAGCGCGGCGGAAGCAAGACGGGCGTGAGCATTGTCGGCACGGCTCGTCAAAATGATCGGCACGCGAGCGCCCAGCACAATGCCCGCGGATTCCGCCGCAGCAAGATAGTAGAGCTGTTTCGCGAGCATATTGCCGGCTTCGATATTCGGCACAACGAGAATATCGGCTTGTCCGGCCACGGGCGATTCAATGTGCTTGATCTTCGCCGCGCGTGCGCTGATGGCGTTATCGAACGCCAGCGGCCCATCAAGGATGCCGCCTGTAATCTGGCCGCGATCCGCCATTTTGCACAAGGCCGCCGCATCCAGCGTTGCCTGCATGTTCGTGTTGACAGTTTCAGTGGCCGCTAATAAGGCGAGTTTCGGTTTCGTCATACCGAGGTCGTTCGCCAGATAAATCGCGCTCTGGCAGATGTCGCGCTTCACAAGAAGGTCAGGCACTATGTTCAGCGCGGCGTCGGTAATCAAGAGGGGCCATTTGTAGGTCGGCACATCCATAACGAACACATGGCTCATGCGACGTTCCGTGCGCAACCCTTGCTCGCGGTGCACGACGGCCGACATCAGCTCGTCGGTGTGCAGGCTGCCTTTCATCAAGGCCGTAACCGTGCCATTGCGCGCCATGTTCACGGCTTCTATGGCCGCGGCATGGCTGTGGGGCGTGTTGAGAATTTCGTAGTTTTTCAGGTCGATGTTCGCGGCCTGCGAAGCCGCACGAATCTTCGCTTCTGGTCCCACAAGAACTGGAATAATAATCCCTTCTTCCGCGGCAGCCTTCATGCCTTGGAGTGAAACCTCGTCGCAGGGATGAACAACAGCCGCTCGCTGAGGCGGCAACTTTTTGGCCATTTCGACCAACTGGCTCAACCTGTCGCGATGTAAAAGCTCGATGTCTGGCAACATCACGGCCGGACGATGGATTTTTTCCGTCGGCGCAGTCACACGTGCGGTACCCTTGATGACTTCTTCCTTGTTCTGATTAGTAACCGTGCAACCGAAAGTAATGGCTTTTTTGTCATCTTCCTTGCTGAGCGCTTCCACACATACATCGAGCGTATCTCCGGGGCGTACCGGATTTAAAAATTTCAGCACCTGCCCCAGTTGAACCGTCCCCGGACCCGGAAGCTTGGTGCCAAGCACGGCGGAAATAAGCGCGCCGCCAAAAATTTCGGGCGCGACCAGACCATGTCGGCTGCTGCCTTTCGCATAGGCTTCATCAAGGTGAGCCGGATTAACGTCGCCCGAAACGACCGAAAACAATTCGACATCGCGTTGGGTAAGATGCCGAACGATGTTAGCGCGGTCGCCGACGGCAATTTCGTCATAGGTTTTGTTTTCAAGCACCGTTTCTGTTTTGAAAACCACGGCCCGGCTCCCCTAAAGGTTTGATTCGACGTCGAACGTTTTTAACCTAATTCCCCATTTCATGTAAGATAATTTTTAACCATTACAGGGCCGTCCAAACGCCGTCTTCTTTGGTTAAGCCCCTGAAGGAATACAGGGAATCAGGCAGACCTCATTATGTCCTCTTTCGTTTCCTCCGGTCCGTGCCTTACCCCTAACCAAAAATCATTCCTGCCACACACTTTCACAAACAATACTCTGCATCTGCCTGCCCAATTTATAAAACACAACGATTACCGGTAGCTTTGGTCTACACTTGCGCTCTGTTCTAAAATTCGATAGCTTCGCGTCATGTCCGGCAGCATGAACGCGACCCTCCTTTCGTTTTTATCATTCCTCGGCTTGGCAAACCCCAATACAGCCACTTTTCAGGGGTATGCGGAGGGTGAATACGTGCTTTTGGCGCCACAGATTGCCGGAACCTTGACTGAATTGAACGTTCACCGCGGCCAAAAAGTCCAAAAAGGCGACGCCCTCTTCTCGCTCGAAAACACCGCCGAGACCGCCGCGCTGGAACAGGCGAAGGCGAAGGCCGCACGAAGCGAGGCGACGTTCGATGACCAGCTGAAGGCCAAACGCCAACCTGAATTGGATGCGCTCATTGCCCAACGCGATCAGGCTAAAGCGGCTTTTGAACTCGCCACAATTACCTATGAACGTGACAAAAAACAGTTGAAGGCCAATGCCGTTAGCCAGGCCGTTGTCGATGCCGACAAGGCAAATATGGATCAAGCGCGGGGGCGTCTTAACGAGGCCGAGGCGGCCATTGCCGCTGGAAAGCTCAGCGTCGGGCGAGATGATGCCATCCGCGCGGCACAGGCTGATGTTGTTGCAACGAAAGCTGCTGTCGATGAAGCCCAATGGCGACTGGATCAAAAGCGCGGTTTTGCGCCTTCTGATGCCCTTGTTTTCGATACCCTTTACCGCGCGGGCGAATTTATCCCTTCCGGCCAAGCCGTTGTCTCGTTACTCCCCTCTTCCAATATCAAAGTCCGTTTTTTCGTGCCGGAAGGAAAACTGGCAACGCTTCCGAATGGCACAAAACTCCAAATACATTGCAACGGTTGCGCCGATCTTATTCCCGCGCATGTGAGCTACGTCTCGCCCAAGGCCGAATACACGCCACCGGAACTTTACAACCGCGATAATCGCGAACGCCTGTTGTTCATGCTTGAAGCCACGCCCGACGCGACGCCGGAAAAGCTGCATCCCGGCCAACCGGTCGACGTTTCGATTGCGCCCCCATGACAGCCGCGCTGGAACTGGCAATTTCCGTTCATGGCCTCACCAAGAAATTCAATGGCCGCACCGTCGTCCACGATTGCGCCATCGACGTGCCTTACGGCGCAATTTACGGCTTTCTCGGTCCCAACGGCAGCGGCAAGACAACGACAATCCGCATGTTGTGCGGCCTGCTCACACCGGACGGCGGCGAAGGCACATGCCTTGGCTTCAACATCCGCAAGCAATCGGCCGCCATCAAGCGCCAAGCCGGATACATGCCGCAAAAATTCGGCCTTTATGAAGACCTTACTATCCGCGAAAATCTCGAATTCGTGGCGCGACTGTACGAAATGGTCAATCCGCGGCACGTGGCGAACGACGCCGTCCATCGCCTCGGCCTTGAGCATCGCGCCAATCAACTGGCTGGGGAGTTATCCGGAGGATGGAAACAGCGTTTATCCCTCGCCGCCTGCATTCTTCATACCCCGCGACTCCTTCTTCTCGATGAACCGACGGCTGGCGTCGACCCAAAAGCGCGGCGCGAGTTCTGGGACGAGATTCATGCGTTGGCGGCCAGCGGCATTACGGTGCTTGTCAGCACGCACTACATGGACGAAGCCGAACGCTGTCACCTGATCGGCTACCTCTCCAGCGGACGGCTCCTTGTGCACGGGCCCGTGCCCGAAGTCGTCGCAAAATCCGGCATTTTCACGTGGCGGCTTACCGCCAGCGATCCCGTGCATCTCAAAAAACTCCTGCTCAATTGCCCCGGCGTGGAAATGGTCACAAGTTTTGGCAACCAGATTCATGTCGCGGGCACCGATCAGCACGCGCTGGACGCGACAATCGCCGATCTTACCGCCAAGAAGCAGGCCACGGCCGAGCGCACGCCTCCCACGCTCGAGGACGTTTTCATACATACGATGACGCGCGCGGGAGGCGAGCCCGCATGAAACACGCCTTCTTCTCCCTCCGGCGCGTCTACGCTTTAATGATCAAGGAATTCCTGCAGCTTTTGCGCGACAAACCGACATTTAGCCTCATTTTCGTGATGCCAATCATTCAGCTTATTCTGTTCGGTTTCGCGATCAATACCGACCCCAAAAAACTGCCGACCGCACTGGTCAGCGCCGACAATTCGGTTTACGTCCGCAGCATTACGGCTGCGCTGCAAAACACGGGTTATTTCCGCATCGTGGCGCAACCGGCCACCCGCGGCGAAGCTGAAGATCTTATTGCCAAGGGCGATGTGCAGTTTGTCATAACTGTTCCGGAACAGTTTACGCGTCAGCTTTTGCGCGGCGAACGGCCGGTTTTGTTGATCGAGTCGGACGCGACGGATCCCGTCGCCGTGGGCAACGCGCTGGCCTCGCTTGGCCGCATCAAACAATCGGCATTGGAACGTGACCTGCAGAATATACCTCAACTCATGGCCCGCCCTCCTCCTTTCGAGATACGCACACACAACCGCTATAATCCCGAAGGCATCACCTCCTACAACATCGTGCCCGGCATGATTGCGGTGCTGTTTAACCTGACGCTTGTGGTCATGACGGCGGTGGCCATGACGCGCGAACGCGAACGCGGCACGCTGGAAAGCCTGCTCGCCACGCCCGCACGGCCCATCGAGGTTATGGCTGGAAAAATCGTTCCTTTCATTATCATCGCGTATTTACAACTTGCGGTCATTTTGTTATCCGCCAAGCTTCTTTTCAGCGTGCCTTTTTTAGGAAGCGCAACGCTTCTCTGCGTGGCTTTAAGCGTTTTTATTGCGGCAAACCTCGCGATCGGTTTCTCGCTTTCCACTTTCGCGCGCAACCAGCTTCAGGCCATGCAGATGGCGACTTTCTACTTTCTGCCGTCCATGCTGCTGTCCGGCTTCCTTTTTCCTTTCCGGGGCATGCCGGTGTGGGCGCAATACCTCGGCAATATTTTTCCGATCACGCACGCGCTCCGCATCATCCGCGGCATTTTCCTGAAGGGCAACGGCTTGATGGATATTGCGCCGCATATCTGGCCGATGCTGATCTTCCTCGCCGTCATTTCCGTCGTCGCGCTCAAGCGCTACCGCGAAACGCTGGATTAGCAAAACAGGGACCGTTACGCGGCAAACCGGGCTAATTTTTCCAGAGAGCTTCGTCGTAATACAAGTTCGTCAGCTTCCAGTATTCCTTGTTGGCCTGAAACATATCTGAATCGAGGGCTTCATAGAACGCTGTGGCTATTTCCGTCCATCTCCGGCCTGTCTTTTGATCGGTACATTGGAATTCAACCATACGTATTTCCTTGCTGTTGTTTTGATCGTCGTAATATCTTGCATACGGCAACACGACCTCATACGCCTCCGGCGCCGGTGAAACGCACTTTCCTTGTGGGTCGGGCCTTATAATTTTCTTTTCTTCTCGCGCGCAATGCACGAGGTTGACGACATCGGCTGGCGCGTTCTTAATAAAAGCCGTCCATTCCAGCTTGCTCCTAAACGGCACAAATATTGATACGGACTTCGTGGAAGGCGAAATATTGTCGATATAGCGGCAATATCCCCAAACATCGATGGCGCCGAACGCCTCGCCCGGATCGCTTCGCGCGCCCCAATAGCCACCATTCGTCAAATCTTTGTCGGTGAGGGGATCGGGCTCGCATGTCGGCTGAGACGCCGCTTCCGTGCTGCCGCAAATATGGGAGGCTAACAGAGGATCGTCCCACGGCTTTTGCTGTCCACTGCCGGAAGCGCTTTGGGCTTGCGATGGCAAACACAGCAACGCCGATAAAACAAATGTTAAGGTTAAAAATAAGTTTGTACGCATGACAACCCCTCATGACTCATCAACTCAAGAACCCGCACTTGCGGCAATTCTGACAATTCAGGCTTAATAACGCATTAAGCATGCCTTGCGTTCACGGCCTTCTTTAAGGGCAAATTTAATCAAATTTTGTTATTATTATACCGATATTCGAAAAAGCCATTTTTACCGCCCCTATATTGCGAGGCTCATATGCTCAACTCTATTTCCAAAACCGGCGTCCTAATATGGTCTGCCGTTTTGTTTTTCAGCCTCTGTTGGCCGGGCGCGCCTTCGTTCGCAGGTTCAACCTACGATCCCACCGGGCTTTACGCCCAAAAAGAGGATTCAGATATTGAACTCTTTCAATACACCTATGGCGGAAGCAATACGCCCTTCTACGTTCAACACCCCTACAGTCAATGCACGGAAATCGAAAAAGGGCCATCCCGCGCGCTGAAACAAGTTTTCAGGGAAATGTATGCTTATGCGCCTTCTTATCAAACCGATAAGCGTATTTGGATATACGACATGAGCAACCACTCGGGATGCAAAGGACATCCTGGTAGCGCCCATTCTTTTGATGCTTTCGATATGGGATACTTGACAAAAACCCCTACCAATGACTCAGGGCTTGGCAATTTTCGTGGTATATTTGGACTGCCTGCAACGCCGGAAATTTCCGGTGAACTTTTAGCCTACGATAAAGCAACCCTCGGTTATAACGTAGTTGATCCAAATGTATTCGATTTAGAACGAAACTGGCGGCTTTGGAAGCGGATGATCGAAGTCATGCCCCGTATCCAATTTCATACCCACCCAGCTATTAAAAAATATATGCTTGCCAATCTCCCCGAGCCGGACAGATCGCTGGCCAATGACAAATTTGCGGATAATTGCGAAATGGATTCATCCGGAAAGCCAACCGGTTCCTGCTGGAACCATCAGACTCACATCCACGTTTACAATGCGAGAAACGATGACATTAACTGGGCTGCCTTCGGTGGTGCCACGCCGGCCAAGCCGGCCTACCCGGTCGTGCCTATCATAAACACGACTTACGCCGGCCGCGGCGATGTAGTTTTTCCCGTCAGGAATGGTGCCGGCATGTTCAACAAAATCCCCTATTACTGCGAAGGCACTTATACGATCGACACCGTCGGGACGAACTGGTTCAGCACATGCGAGACGACATGGAAACCTCTCCCTAAATGCAAAACGCCCGACGGCACGGTTATTCCCAACTGCAAGGACAAAAAACCCGCTACGCGCACCACGGCAACATGTAACAACAGGCAATGCTGGGGATTTAACACCACGCTCACGGAAGTGAGAAACGGCTGTGTAGACCTATGGGGCCGCCCTTTGCCGGGTTACGCGGAAAACAAAGTTCCGGTTACGTGCAAAGGGCGCTGGGACGTCGATACGCGCCAGTGCAACTGGATAGCCCATTGCTCAACCAACTGGATTATTCATAAACATTGACGTTTTTGTAGTACCTTACTGTTCTTCCACGATGCCTTCTTTCGCTTAGGCGTCACCGCGATACGCTGGATTAAAAGCGCCTAAAAGCTTTATTATAACTCGTTAAGCCTTTGGCAAGCATTCCTTACGATAATAACCGGGCTTCACCTTACGGGAGTAAAACATGCGCCACCTACCAGTGACCTTGACCGTTTGCGGGGTTATCCTTTTTCAGTATTCCGCTGTCTATGCAGCCAACGGCATTAACTCGGCACAGGGAAATCTTCCCATTGGCGCAGGCGGCAATCCAGTGATGGTGGTTACGCCCGATGGTAAAGTTGGCATAGGCTCACCGCCTCCAACAAATCCCCTTGCGACTCTTGATGTGGGAGGTATTGCAAACGTCGGCGGCCTTGGCATTTACTCTATACCCTATTCGGTAAGCGGAAAGCCAGGATGGGGGGGAGGCTTTCATGTCTTCACAAAATACCCAAATATGGACAAATACCCAAACGCAGACACCCATGTGCCAACGGAAAGCAATGGCACGTTAGGATGGGGAGTTGGCGCTATAGCCGCTGATTCACCCAGTAATCCCAATTTATTTGAGATTCATTTTTTTGATGGAAGCAAATGGAATCCATATGTAAGCATAAATAACAATGGCAATATTGGCCTTAACACATACTTCCCCGATGCTAGATATGCCTTCGACACAACACCCATGACAACGTCTGGAAAAAGTGGTGCAATCCACACAACGAGTCTGGATGCAGACCAACAAATTCGCATAGGAACAACCGGCGCTTCCTGTGATGCAGGTAATGCCGGCGCTATTCAGTGGAACGGGACGAACTTTCAAGGTTGCGATGGAAGTAGTTGGCGCAACCTTATGTTTGCTCCATAGATCTCAAACGTTGTCACAAAGCGCCAGATTATATCAGGGCCGCAGCTCGGAAAGAACGCGCCCATTACCCCAATTTTAGCGTGTCAAAAAGGTCCGCAACCCTCTACGAATGATATCGAAAACCTGCTTTCAACCCCGTTTCCGGTACCCATGGGTTGTTTTTTTGCTCCTTTTGCGCACCTGCAGGGCATAATTTATTACCCATTTTAATACCCTGCAGGGCCTGAAAAACATCGCATCTCTTTGCCCGGCGGTTTCATGCAAAAAACGTCCCTGCAGGTGTTCATTTTTCCCCTTTTTCCTTTATAATCGCGTGCACCAAATAGCCATTCGGGACTAATCTCATGAACGAACAAATCGCCGAAATTCTGAGCCGCATCCGCGAACTTGAAGACAAGCTCGAACAGGAGTTCGAGCAGAGCCGCGCCCGTTATGAAATTCAGTTCCGCGGCAAAATCGCCGAATTCCAGAAAGAAGTCTTGGCGCAGCACCGCCGCTTGCGGATGGGGTTGATCCAGTTCTTCCGCACCGCTGGATTCTTCAGCATCCTCGCGACACCCGTTATTTATTCGATGTTTATCCCCTTGGTTTTGCTTGATCTTTGGGTCACAATTTACCAGCACATCTGCTTTCGGGCCTACCGCATTCCGCGCGTCAAACGCTCGAAATATATCGTTATCGACCGTCAGCATCTGGTTTATCTCAACTTCATCGAAAAATTGAATTGCATCTACTGCGGCTATGGTAATGGCGTCATTGCCTACGCGCGCGAAATCGCGGGACGTACCGAACAATACTGGTGTCCAATCAAACACGCCGTGCGCATTCGCGACCCGCACCAGCGCTACCTGAAATTCCTTGAATACGGTGACGCCGAAGGCTATCGCCGCAAGCTTCCAGATTACCGGAAAGACGTACAAAAAAAGCCCGAATAACCCGTCACTTATTTTTGACAGGAGGAACCCATGACCTTTGAACTGCCGCCTCTGCCCTATGCGCCAAACGCTCTCGAACCTTACATTTCATCGCGCACGATGGATTTCCACTATGGCAAGCACCATCAGGCGTATGTGACGAACCTGAACAATCTTGCGGACAATACGAAATTCGAAACCGCTTCGCTTAAGGATATCGTTACAGCCACGGCGAATAATGAAGAATTACTGGGTATTTTCAACAACGCCGCGCAAGCGTGGAACCACAAGTTCTTCTGGAAAAGCATGAAACCGAACGGCGGCGGGGATCCGGAGGGCGATCTTGCCATGCGGCTTGAACAGGCTTTTGGCTCTTTCGACAAATTCAAGGAACAGTTCAAGCAAGCCGCCGTCACGCAATTTGGCAGCGGTTGGGCCTGGCTTGTGTGGGACGGCAGCGGGCTGCATATCACCAAAACATCAAACGCACACAGCCCTCTTGTAGACGGGTTAACGCCCCTTTTGACATGCGATGTATGGGAACATGCTTATTATCTCGATTATCAGAATCGCCGCCCGGACTTCGTTCAGGCGTTCCTTGATCACCTCGTGAATTGGGATTTTGCCGCTGAAAACCTCTCAAAAGCGGAGTAATTTCAGGCGTAAAAAAACCGGCCTCACTTATATCGTGAGGCCGGTTTCTTATTTGCGACTAAGTCTTATTCACTTGCCGGAGGAATAGGGCCCATCGGCACCGGCGGCGGAGGAACAGGCGCCGTGTCGATTTCGACTTCTACGCGGCGGTCTTTCTGCAGACACACGATCAGATCTTTGCGCGGCATGTCCTTCGGACAGCTTGTCGCGGGAACACTGTCGCCAAACCAGCGGGTCTCAACGACTTGCGCATTCACAATGCCCTTACCAACGAGATACTTCCGCACAGCGTCGGCGCGCTTCTTGGATAGCTTCTCGTTATAAACGGCCCCACCAATGCGGTCAGCATAACCGGCAACCCGGACGCTCTTGATCGCGCGGGCATGCAATACGCCCGCGAGCGTATCAAGCTTTTGCTTCGATTCAGCTGTCAAGGTGGACTTGTTAAAGGGAAAGTAAACGGTGCGGGCTTCGCGTGCAATTGGCGGCCGTGCCGGTGGTGTTGGGGCGCAAGCGTCATGGCTGTTCATCCATTGCGTACGAACGCAATCGCCGGTTGACGTGCGAACAGGGGTTCCGTTGGTGTCGCGCACGACATCGTGAAAATTCATTGGCCGTGGCGGCATATACATTTTGCCGGTTTCGGCGCTCGCTGTTCCAGTGGCAGCCACCAGGATGACTCCAGCCAGTAACAGTTTGATAGTGTTGGTCATGTTTATCTCCATAAAGGGTCGATTCGGGGCGGGCAGGAAAACAAAAGGACGATTCTTACCTCAACAACCTCATTAAAAAACGATGTTTAAACAAGATTCAAGCCATAAAATGGGGGTTTAGACACGTTTTCCGGGAAGTGTCTCTGAAAAGCGTCGGCTACAGATTCGCTAAATAATGGCGGTTTTCAGCCGTTTTTTTGATGGTGCTTCTCTTTCCGAAGGATTCAGGAATTTTGGCCGTGCATACGCTCAGCATCCAAATGCCCTCAGGATGACATAAACCGTTTTTTATACTGTGATCCGAACCGTTCAATATTCAGGGGATAAAGATAAAAGAAGGGCGACATAAAGCGTTCCTATCTGCTATCAGATATCGCCTGCCGCATGACTGTGATCTCCGATGATAAACAATCGTTTTGAAACTGAAACATCCCCAAACCGCAAAAAAAAGAGCTCGAGTTGGGTAATTTGGGTTTTGTTGTTTATTGGGTTTTCTGCTGGCGGTTATTATTATTTTAACTCTTCCACTGCACCAACGGCAAAAAACGGCCGCCCGGGAATAAACTATACAACCCCCGTTATGGCTGTCACAGCGCGAAAAGGCGACATTAATGTCACTTTAAACGCTTTAGGCACGGTTACGCCAATGGCTGCTGTTACAGTCCGGACGCAAATTAATGGTCAACTCATGCAAGTCGGCTTTCAGGAAGGCCAAGTTGTGCACGAAGGCGATTTCCTGGCTGAAATTGACCCCCGCCCTTACACCATCGCATTAGCCCAAGCAGAAGGGCAGTTGATACGTGATCAAGCTTTGTTGAAAGACGCCGAAGTCAATTTGGCCCGTTATAAAAAACTAGTGGCGCAAGACTCGCTCGCCAAGCAGCAGCTCGACACGCAAGAATCGCTCGTTCAGCAATACAAAGGCGCCGTGCAATCAGATCAGGCGCAAATTGACGCCGCCAAACTCAACCTCACCTACTGCCGCATTACGGCCCCGGTATCCGGCAGAGTTGGGCTCCGGCAGGTCGACCCGGGCAATTACGTTAAAACAAGCGATACCGACGGCCTTGTCACTATTACCCAGTTACAGCCTATCACAGTCCTGTTTTCTCTGCCTGAAGATAACCTTCCCGCCATCATGCAACGCCTCAAAGAGGGCGCGACGCTTGAAGTTCTCGCTTATGACCGGACACAATCCACGAAACTGGCGACGGGCAAGCTGGTTTCCGTCGATAATCAAATCGACACGAGCACTGGCACCATTAAATTGCGCGCACAGTTCGATAACGAAGACAGCGGCCTTTTCCCCAACCAATTCGTAAACGTACGCTTGCTGGTGAATACGTTGCGCGACGTTACGGTCATTCCCACCGCGGCTATTCAGCGCGGCACCCCGGGAACCTTTGTTTACCGCATCAACGAGGGTAACGCTGTCGTGATACAGAAAGTCAAACTTGGGCCTGCCGAAGGCGATAATATCATCATTACCGAAGGCCTCGCCCCCAGCGACCGGGTCGTCATCGATGGTGCCGATAAATTACGTGAAGGCGCCAAGGTGTCGCTGCCAGAGGAAAAGGATCAGAGATCAGGAACCGGGGACCAGAGATAATCCGGTTTCTGAATGCTGGTTTTTGAAGGCTGAACGATGAATCCATCACGCCCTTTTATTCTTCGCCCCATTGCCACCTCTTTACTGATGGCGGCCTTTTTGCTGGCAGGTGGCGTAGCTTTTCGTTTTTTGCCTCTATCCGCCCTGCCGCAGGTTGATTACCCGACCATTCAGGTTCAAACGTTCTACCCTGGCGCCAGTCCGGAAGTGATGACGTCAGCCGTCACCGCGCCATTGGAACGCCAGTTCGGCCAAATGCCGGGGCTCAACCAAATGTCCTCGGTCAGCACCGCCGGGGCATCTATTGTCACGCTGCAATTTAATCTCGACCTTAGCCTTGATATCGCCGAGCAGGAAGTGCAAGCAGCCATCAACGCTGCGAGCAATTTGTTGCCGTCCGATCTACCTGCGCCACCGATTTATGCAAAAGTCAACCCGGCCGATGCCCCTATTCTGACGTTGGCCGTCACCTCAAAAACTCTACCACTAACGGAAGTGCAAGACCTTACGGACACGCGCCTTGCGCAAAAGATTTCGCAATTGCCAGGTGTAGGCCTTGTCCGGTTAAGCGGCGGTCAACGGCCTGCCGTGCGCATTCAAGCCAATCCGGAAGCCCTGGCGGCTTATGGCCTGACGCTTGACTCCCTGCGAACCATCATCAGCACCGCAAATGTCAACATTCCCAAGGGCAGTTTTGACGGTCCCATGCGATCTTATGCCGTCAACGCCAATGATCAACTGAAAAGCGCTGCCGAGTATAACGATCTTGTGGTCGCCTATAAAAACGGCGCGCCGATAAAGCTTTCCGACGTTGCCAAAATCACTGACGGCGTTGAGAATACAAAACTCGGTGCATGGATGAATACGACGCCAGCCATCATCGTGAACATCCAGCGGCAACCGGGAGCTAACGTCATTCAGGTTGCTGACAATATTCAAAAACTGTTACCTGAGCTCAAAAATTCTCTGCCAGCTGCCGTTGATGTGACCGTGCTAACCGATCGCACGACAACCATCCGGGCATCCGTTCGCGATGTTGGTTTTGAACTGACTTTTGCTATTGTGTTGGTGGTAATGGTTATTTTCGTGTTTTTGCGAAACCTCCCGGCAACGTTCATTCCCAGCATGTCCGTGCCCTTGTCCTTGGTCGGCACTTTTGCGGTTATGTATTTAGCCGGGTTCAGCTTGAACAATCTTTCGCTTATGGCCCTCACAATCGCGACGGGGTTTGTCGTGGACGACGCTATTGTCATGATCGAAAACATCGCCCGCTACATCGAAAAAGGCAACTCGCCTAAAGCGGCGGCTCTTAAAGGCTCGGAGCAAATCGGCTTTACCATCGTTTCGTTGACCGTATCTCTAATCGCCGTGTTAATCCCGCTTTTGTTCATGGGTGATGTCGTAGGTCGGTTATTTCGCGAGTTTGCCATCACGCTGGCTGTCACGATCCTTATTTCAGCTATCGTTTCATTGACGCTTGTTCCGATGCTTTGCGCGAATTTGCTTCGCCGTCGTTTGCCAGCCGAAGAAACGGCTTTTAACCGTGCGGCGCAAGAGTGGTTTGACGGCCTTATCGCGCGCTATGGGCGGTCGCTGAACTGGATTTTAGACCGCGCCAAACTCACGTTATTCGTGGCCATTGCAACGCTTGTTGTTACCGTCATTCTTTACATCGTCATTCCGAAAGGGTTTTTCCCGGTTCAGGATACGGGCCTTATTCAAGGCATTTCCGAAGCTCCGCCCAGTGTCTCCTATGCTGCAATGGCCGAACGCCAGCAAGCTTTGGCAGCGGCCATTCTACGCGATCCCGATGTGCAAAGCCTGTCGTCTTTCATTGGCGCGGACGGCACAAATACCACGCTCAACACGGGACGTTTTCTTATCAACCTAAAGCCGCACGCACAGCCCCGCGACAACGCCAGCGACATCATTCGCCGCCTCCAGAAAGAAACGGCCTCGGTTCAAGGTATCAAGCTTTACATGCAACCCGTTCAGGATTTGACCATCGATACAAGCGTGAGCCGCACGCAATACCAATTCTTGCTGCAGGATGCCGACCCGGAAGAACTTGCCGAATGGGTACCCAAGCTTCTCGACAGGCTCAGCAAGGCGCCCCAAATAGAGGATATCGCGAGCGACGCGCAGGAACGTGGGCTTTCGTACTACATCGCGGTCGATCGCGACACGGCTGGACGACTGGGCATCACGATGGCGAATGTCGACAACGCCCTTTATAGCGCATTCGGCCAGCGAATCGTTTCGACTATCTTTACGCAATCCAACCAGTACCGCGTCATTCTCGAAGCCAACCCGGAACTGCCTTCGTTGACATCCGTTTACCTGCCTTCGGCAAATGGCGGGCAAGTGCCGCTTTCAGCCATTGCGACGGTGCATGAACAAACCGCACCATTGCATATCTCCCATCTCGGGCAATTTCCGGCCACCATGGTTTCTTTCAATCTGGCGAAGAGTGCTTCACTTGGCGAGGCCGTGGACGCCATCGAAAAAGCCGAGGCCGAGATCCGCATGCCCGCAAGCGTCATGACAAGTTTTCAGGGCGCGGCGCACGCCTACAGATCCTCGCTTGGCAATGATTTGCTTCTCATTCTTGCGGCTATCGTGACCATGTACATCGTGCTGGGCGTTTTGTACGAAAGCTACATCCACCCGATCACCATTCTTTCCACCTTGCCCTCGGCTGGCGTTGGAGCGTTGCTGGCACTTTTGATAGCGGGAAGCGACTTGGGCGTGATGGGGATTATTGGTATCATCCTGCTTATCGGCATTGTAAAGAAAAACGCCATTATGATGATTGATTTCGCGCTGGACGCCGAGCGCAATGAAGGCAAAGCGCCGCGCGAGGCCATTTATCAGGCCAGCTTATTGCGCTTCCGTCCAATTCTGATGACGACGATGTCAGCCTTGCTGGGCGCGCTGCCGTTGATGCTCGGCACGGGCGTAGGCTCGGAGCTCCGCCATCCGCTTGGCATCAGCATCGTGGGCGGTCTAATCGTCAGCCAGCTGCTCACGCTCTACACAACGCCGGTTATTTATCTTGCCTTCGACAGCCTTGCGCGGCGCTTTGGACACAGCGCCAGCGGCGTAAAGCTGAAAAGCGCCGAGGACTAGGCCGATGAACGTCTCAGCTCCCTTCATCGCCCGGCCTGTCGCAACGGTGTTGCTGACGATAGGCGTGACGCTGGCAGGGATTGTGGCCTACTTCCTGCTGCCCGTATCACCATTGCCACAGGTGGATTTCCCGACCATTTCCGTGCAAGCCCGCTTGCCCGGCGCGAGCCCGGAAACGATGGCAACCAGCGTCGCAACGCCGCTGGAGCGGCACTTAGGCCAAATCGCCGATGTCACCGAAATGACATCCTCAAGTTCGCAGGGCTCTACGCGCGTCACGCTGCAATTCGGGCTTAACAGGGATATTGACGGCGCGGCGCGCGATGTTCAGGCGGCCATCAACGCTGCGCGCGCCGATCTTCCAACCGGTTTACGCAGCAACCCGACCTACCGAAAAATGAACCCGGCTGATGCGCCGATCATGATTTTGGCGCTGACCTCCGACACGCTCACGCAAGGTCAAATCTACGATTCAGCGTCGACAGTTCTTCAACAAAAGCTTTCGCAAGTGGAAGGCATCGGGCAGGTTCAGGTTGGCGGTAGTTCGTTACCTGCCGTGCGCGTGGAAATCAGCCCGCAGGCCTTGTTTAACTATGGCATCAGCCTCGAGGAAGTACGCTCGGCCATCACGGCCACGAACGCGAACACGCCCAAGGGCGCGATTGAAAAAGACAGCCGCCGTTTTCAAATCTACACGAACGATCAGGCAAAACGCGCTGATGATTATCGTTCGCTCGTTGTCGCTTTTCGCAACGGTGCCGCAGTACGGCTCTCGGATATAGCGGAAGTTATTGATTCTGTTGAGGATTTGCGCAATCAGGGCCTCTTTAACGGCAAGCCTTCCGTCCCGTTAATCCTGTTCCGTCAGCCCGGGGCGAACATCATCGAAACCGTTGACCGCGTCAAAGAATTGCTGCCGCAACTTCAAGCTTCCATCCCTTCTTCCATCAACCTTACCATAGCAATGGATCGCACCACGACCATCCGCGGCTCTTTGCACGATGTCGAGCGCACACTGTTGATTGCCGTGTCGCTGGTTATTTTCGTGGTCTTCCTTTTCCTGCGCGATGCCCGTGCCGCCCTTATCCCCAGTGTCGCCGTGCCTGTGTCGCTTATCGGCACTTTCGGTATCATGTACCTTCTGGGTTACAGCCTGAACAATCTGTCTCTTATGGCATTAATCGTTAGCACGGGCTTCGTTGTGGACGACGCTATCGTTGTGCTTGAAAACATCAAAAGAAACCTTGAATCCGGCATGCCGCGCCGTCAAGCCGCGCTTCAAGGCGCGCATGAAGTCAGCTTTACCGTATTATCGATGAGCCTTTCGCTCGTGGCCGTGTTCATACCGCTTCTTCTCATGGGTGGTATTGTCGGCCGTCTGTTTCGCGAGTTCGCCGTCACGCTTTCAGTCGCCATTCTTGTTTCGCTCATTGTTTCGCTCACCGTCACGCCGATGATGTGCGCCTATATCCTGAAACGTGAGCCCGAAAACGCAAACGCTTCCTTCCTGCGTGGCGGGTGGTTTCAGGCCCTCGCGAATATTTACGAGCGCTCACTGAAATGGTCCTTGCGCCATGCCCGTTTTCTTTTGTTGATCCTTTTGGCAACCATCGGCCTCAATGTTTACCTTTTTATGGTCGTTCCCAAGGGTTTCTTTCCCCTGCAAGACACCGGCCAGCTTTTTGGGAACATCCAGGCCGATCAAAGTGTTTCCTTCCAGCTCATGCGCGAAAAACTCAAACTTTTCGTGTCAACGGTTCAAGCCGACCCGGCCGTTAAAAGCGTCACGGCTTTTACAGGCGGCGGCCGGATAAATTCCGGCAATATGTTCGTCGTTTTAAAGCCGCAAGCCGAACGAAAAATCTCGGCCGATCAGGTGATCGCGCGTCTGCGCGGCAAACTCGCCAATGTGCCTGGTGCGGCGCTCTTCCTTCAATCCGCCCAAGACATCCGCATGGGTGGCCGTGCAGGTGGCGCACAGTTTCAATACACTTTGCAGGCCGAAAATCTCGACGATCTACGCACATGGACGCCAAAGCTCGCGGAGGCCTTACGACATGCTCCCGACATCACGGACATCAACACCGACCAAGAAGAGCGTGGGCTCGAAATTAACCTGAACATCGACCGCACGACGGCTTCACGACTTGGCGTAACGATGCGGGATATCGACAACACGCTTTATGACGCTTTCGGCCAGCGTCAAGTCTCGACGATTTATAACCCGCTTAATCAATATCACGTCGTCATGGAAGTCGCGCCGGCCTATTGGCAGAGCCCGGAAATGCTAAAGGAAATTTATGTTAAAGCTGCCGATGGAACAGGCTCTTCGATGGTGCCACTCTCAGCTTTCAGCACATTTGGCCCCAGCACTGCGCCTTTATCCGTGAACCATCAGGGGCATTTTGCCGCCGCTACGTTGTCCTTTAACCTGTTGCCCGGTAAATCGTTAAGCAACGCCGTTAAAAACATCAACGATACGATGGCAAAAATCGGCGCGCCCGCAACTATCCACGGCGGTTTTCAGGGTTCGGCCAAACTGTATCAGGATTCATTGGGAAACCAGCCGTTGTTGATTCTTACGGCTTTGCTGGCTGTCTATATTGTGCTGGGCATGCTTTATGAAAGCCTCATCCACCCGATCACCATTCTCTCCACCCTGCCCTCCGCCGGTGTCGGCGCGGTATTGGCGCTCATGGCTTTCAACACCGAGTTTTCGCTCATCGCTCTTATCGGCGTTTTCCTTTTGATCGGCATCGTGAAAAAGAACGCGATCATGATGATCGATTTTGCGCTCGCGGTTGAACGCGGAAAAGGCCTCGACCCGCGCACGGCTATAACGCAAGCTTGCAAATTGCGCTTCCGTCCGATCATGATGACCACGATGGCGGCCATGTTCGGTGCGTTGCCTCTGGTTCTAAGCTTTGGCGAAGGAAGCGAAATCCGGCGACCGTTGGGCATTTCGATCGTCGGCGGACTTATTTTTAGCCAAATGCTGACGCTCTATACGACTCCGGTCATTTATCTGTATCTTGACCGCTTCCGCCTCTGGTGGATGAAGAAATGGGGAATAAAGGAACAGGCCAATGAAGCTGCCCTGTAAAAACATTTTGCTTCTTGCGGGTTTGATAGCGTTGACGGCCTGCGCCGTTGGGCCTGATTACGTCAAGCCAAAAATTGAGGTCCCCGAAGCATACAAGGAACAATCGGGCGGCTGGAAAAAAGCCACGCCGCAAGATGACAAAGATCGCGGCTCTTGGTGGAAAATCTATAATGATCCTGTGCTGAATGATCTTGTGCAGCAGGTCAATGTTTCCAATCAGAACCTGAAGGCCGCTGAAGCAGCCTACCGCACCGCGCGTGCCGTGGCGGATGAATCCAACGCCGCGCTCTTCCCTTCCCTCTCGCTGGAAGGCGGCATGACGCGATCGGGATCTTTCCGCACCGGTGCCAAGACCCAAAACCAATACAGCACAGCGGTCGGCGCCAGTTGGGAACCGGATGTTTGGGGCCGTATTCGCCGCTCACTTGAAAGTGACGTTGCCAGCGCGCAGGCCAGCGCGGCCGATCTTGCTTCGGCGCAGTTGTCGGCCCAATCGGAACTTGTGACGGCTTATTACAATCTGCGCGCGCAAGATGAACTGATAAATCTTCTGAATGAAACCGTTACCGCCTATAAAAGATCACTGAAAATCGCGCAAGACCGCTACAACGTCGGCGTTGCGGCAAAGGCCGACGTCATTGCTGCGCAAACGCAGCTCGACACGACACAGGCCCAGACCATTAACGCGGGTGTCCGGCGCGCCCAGTACGAACACGCGATCGCTGCTTTGATTGGCAAAACGCCCGCGGACTTCTCACTGGCGTATGCGCCGCTCATCAAAGAAGTTCCGAATATGCCAGCTGAAATGCCTTCGGCATTGCTTGAACGCCGCCCTGATATTGCCGCCGCCGAACGCCAAATGGCCGCCGCGAATGCGCAAATCGGCGTTGAAACGGCCGCCTTCTTCCCTAATCTCACGCTTGCCGGGTCATACGGATACACAAGCGTTGCGCTCAGCAAATTGTTTCAGGCCTCCAACAGCTTGTGGTCGTTTGGCCCCGCGTTGGCTGTAACGGTTTTTGATGCCGGCGCACGGAGCGCGCGTGTTGAGCAGGCGCGCGCAAGCTTTGACCAAACCGTGGCTTCTTATCGCCAGACTGTTTTAACCGCCTTTCAGCAGGTTGAGGATCAACTGGCAGCTGTGCGCATTCTCGGCGAACAAGAGGCAGTCGCAGATACGGCTGTTAAATCCGCCAAACAAGCTGAACAGTTTGTTCTCAATCAATACAAGGCGGGTATTGTTCCCTACAGTAGTGTCGTCACCGCACAGGCCGCCACGCTTAACAACGAACAAAGTGCGCTGGCCGTCCACCTGAACCGCCTGAACGCCAGCGTCGCGCTCATCGAAGCCCTTGGCGGCAGTTGGAATAATTTGCAGCTTCCGGCCGAAGATCAGATTACAAAAGGCATTACTTTTTAAACGGCGAATCTACCGCTTCTTCCTTTGCCTTTTGACGTGAAACTTTTATGATTGGGCGATGTCCGTTTCTTCCCCAACCTTTGGAGACGATCTCATGAAAAAACTACCCCACCTCTTCTGCTGTTTGGCCGTCGCGGCGCTAATGGCGTGCACCGCCGCTCCTGCTCTGGCCGAACAAGCGGCTCCGACAGCCACAGCGCCCACTGCCGCTCCGGCTGCACCGTCTGCCACAACATCGCCTGGGCCGCAATCAAACGGAGAAATACAGCAACTAAAAGCTGAAAAAGAAAAAATTCAGGCCAAACTGAAAGCCAGTCGCGACAAGATTGAAGTCATACGCACGGAAATGAAACCTGATCGCGAGCGGTTGAAAGTTATCAACAAGCGCCTGAAAGAACTGCGGGAACAGCGCAGCGAACAACGCAAAAAATGGCGTGAACAACATCAGAAAAAAGGGGGTCAATCTCCATCGTCAAAGCCAGCGCCGCCTGCGGCTCCTGCTGCGGCAGCCCCAACTCCAAATAAATAATCCGCCAATCAACAAGGCCAAAACGCCCGGGAAGCAATTTCCGGGCGTTTTACTTTCATGCACAGAAAAATTGCCGTTAACCTTCTAACCTCATGGAAAATCACATTCCCCAATGCAGAGTAAATGCCCCTAAAACGCTGGGAAAAACTTGTTTTTTTCTGCTATACTCCTCCGCGGAATGGACAGACTTTCGACCACAAACGAGCTCTGGCTCGGCAAACCCGCGCCACGTTATACGAGCTACCCGCCCGCAACCGCCTTTCATGACGGCGTGATGGTCTATGACTATGAAGACGCTATTGTGGCCCTGCCAGCCGATGAAGCTGTTTCGCTTTATCTCCACATTCCGTTTTGCCGCGACCTTTGCCTTTATTGCGGATGCAACACGACGATTACGCATCGCGATGAGCGCGTGACTTCCTATCTTGGATCTCTGCAAAACGAAATGGAAATGATTTCGGGACTTTCCGAAAAACCGCGCCGCATCATCCGCTTGCATCTTGGTGGCGGTACACCGAACATTCTGATGGATGCTTCGTTTAAGGAACTATTTGAATCGATCCATCAGTATTTTGACCTTTCGGCCTGTGAAGAAGTCGCGATCGAGCTTGACCCGCGCCAGATCTCGAAGAAACAAGCACGCACGCTGGCGCAATGCGGTATCACACGGACAAGCCTTGGCGTTCAAGATTTCAACCCGGCCGTCCAGAAAATTATTCACCGCGAACAGCCAATCGATCTGATTAAGGAATCGGTTCAGAACCTGCGCGATAATGGCATCCGCCACATCAATTTCGATCTGATGTATGGCTTACCGCGGCAAACGCCAGACACCATGGCTGAGACGACCCGTCAAGCGATTGCGATGAAGCCCGAGCGTATCGCCCTGTTTTCATACGCACACGTGCCGCAAATCAAAAAGCACCAAGAAGCGCTGGAAGCCTACGGCTTACCCGACCCGCAAACGTCTGTCGCCATGGAGTGGAAGGCGCGGCTTGAGCTGACCGAGGCTAGATATGTGGAAGTGGGGATGGATCACTTCGCCCTACCACAAGACCGTTTGGTTAAGGCACTGCAGGACGGCAAGTTGCACCGGAATTTCCAGGGCTACACCGATGACACATCGACGGTTCTTCTTGGCCTTGGCGCATCGTCGATCAGCCGTATCAAGAACAGCTATTTCCAAAACGAGCGCGACATCGGCGCCTACCAGAATCTGATTCAGTCGCGCGAACTGGCCGTTGTGCGCGGCCATCGCATGAATGCTGAAGACCGCTTACGCGCGGCGATTATTGAAGACTTGATGTGTTACATGTCCTGCGATCTTGAGGAAGTCTGCCGCAAACATCACTACTCCTTGGGAACTCTTGCTCGCGAATTCGATAGCCTCAAGCCCTTCATCAAGGCTGGGCTTGTCATTCATCAGGAACACTTCATTCAACTCGCAACCCCGCATCGTATGGCCGCGCGGGTGATCGCGCAGATATTTGATCGTTACGCGTCCCGTGAAGCTACCGTCTCCTCCCGCGCGGCTTAGGTCATTGTCTTTTTGATACATGCAGGCATCAAGCTTGGGTTACACCCGTTCCGCTCTCCGTTTTCCCCTGCTTTGCCGTTGTTCCGCCGATACAACAGGTTCATCAGATACAGTCTAACTAATTGAAATACAAGAGCTATATGACAATAAAAAAGGCCCGGACTGACCGGGCCTTTTTCTTTCGTGTTCAAAACCAATTATTTCTTGGTCCCAGCAGCTTTCTCACCTGCCTTGGCCGGTTCGGCCGCCTTCAACGGCGAGCCATCCGGATTGAACCTTTCGATCTTTGCTTTTGCCTCAAGGTCTTTTACCACCTGAACAACCAACTCCTGCTCAAGCTGCATCGAGATCTGGTCTTTCACCTCGGCTATAGGCGGAGCTGAGGACTTGCGGCGGTCTTCAACCTTGATGATGTGATAGCCAAAGTCCGTTTTCACGGGCTTGTCACTAACATCGCCGTTCTTCATGCCAAATGCGGCATCGGCAAACGGCTTCACCATCGCGCTGCGCGTAAAGTAGCCAAGATCACCGCCCTGTTTGCTGGAGCCGGTATCCTTCGACTTTTCCGTGGCCAGTTTCGTGAAGTCGCTGCCACTCTTGATCTGCTTCAGGATATCATTGGCTTCTGCTTCGGTCTGCACCAGAATATGGCGCGCTCGAACTTCGTCTTCCGGCTTGTACTTGGCGGCGAGTTCATCATACCGCTTCTTGATCTTGTCCTCGGTAATCTTGGGTTGCACCGCACGGCGAACATAGACATCGGCCACAATCTGCTCTTCCGCATTCTTCAAACGGTCCTTAACTTCTTTTTCGTTCTGCAGCTTTTGAGCATAACCCTGCGCCGACACGACCTTAAGCGCGATCATTTTCTGAAGCAGTTGGGGATAGAGCATCTGCATAGGCATCTGCTGCGCCTGTGGCCCCATCAATTGAATCTCGCGTATGAGTTCCGAACGGCGGATTTCCTGACCATTCACGCGCGCAATGACGGGATCGCCCCCGGCGGCTTTTTCTTCGGCCATAGCGGGCAAGGCCATAACGCCCAACGTCATCGCAACGACGGCGATACGAAGCATTCTCGACATATCTGTTTTTCCTTCCTGTTAAGATAACAAAGACCGTAACGGGGCCATCCCCGCACATCTATAAAAGACCAGAACCGACTCAGCCAGTTAATTGTGGCAGGATTAAGCACGGCTTTAAAGGTGGGAGCAAGGGCAAATGAACCGGTTGTTCTTTCGCTTATTTTCTGGTCCTAGCCCTAACAGTCCGGGCTTATTGAGGAACCAGGCCTCCCTCAAGAGTGTGGGTCCTAAGGTACCCAATTTCCTTCTTCAATTCTTCTGAATTTCTTTGTGGTTTTGACGCCGAAGCATTGCTCGCTGGCTGCGTCGTCGCTTGTTTGGGTTCGGTGCCCGTCAAAAGATCGGCGATTTTATCTTCTTTCAAAGAATTGATCATTTTCTCTCCTTAGCGAATTCTTTCAATTTTCACGAAGAATAAAAAGCTATTTCAGGAAAAAAGCAAGCTGCTTTTTTATCGCTTGTTAGCTGAAACAAAGGCCTCGCTCCGGTGCCAAGCCAAGGCCGATTCGACAATTTGATCGAGCGTCGCGCGCGGCTGCCAGCCCAGCTTTTCCTTGGCGCGCGTGGCATCGGCCACAAGACGTGGCGGATCGCCGGCGCGGCGCGGCTCAAGGCTCTGCGGCACAGGATGTCCCAACGCGCGCTCAACGGCGGTAATGACTTCTTTTACGCTTGAACCCAAGCCAGTACCAAGGTTGCAAACATCCGTTGCGCCGCCTTCCATCAGGTAACTTAACGCGGCGATGTGCGCGGCGGCTAAATCCATAACATGAATGTAATCGCGTATGGCGGTGCCATCGGGCGTCGGATAATCCGTGCCAAAAACACGTATCCGGTCTTTATGCCCCAATCCTACCAACAAAATATTTGGCACAAGATGCGTTTCAGGATCGTGGGCTTCACCAATACCTTCGCCTACGGACGCGGCACCCGCCGCGTTGAAATAACGCAACGCCATCGAACGAACGCCTTGCGTCTCCAGTGTTCGTAAATAAGTTTCCGCCGCCAGTTTGGATTCGCCGTAAGGATTGATGGGCTTCAGCGGATGATCTTCCTTAAGCGGCGTCTCATCACGTGGCGTACCATATACAGCTGCCGTGCTTGAAAAAACGACATGTTTGATGCCGCAACCCGCGACGGTATCGAACAGATGCTGAGCTTTGTGGAAGTTATTTTCCATATACTTGACCGGTTCGTAGACCGACTCGCCTACCTCGATAAAAGCAGCAAAATGGATCACGGCTGTAGGCTTGTATTCGGCGCACAAAGCCCGTACGGCGGCCACATCTCCAACGTCTGCTTTGACCAGCGGCCCATATTTTACAGCCCATTCATGGCCTTTAACCATATTATCCAGCACAATGGGCGTATGGCCGGCCTGCCGTAAAGCAAAAGCGGTATGGCTGCCGATATAACCGGCCCCTCCTGTAAGAAGAATGTTCATAAAATGGCTTTTAACCTAGCTTTTGGCCACAAGCTATTGCTTTTCGGGCGGGGAGTAGCCATATCAGGGGGCAGAATTCAGGGGTAGGCTTTCAATAAAGAAGAAATCCCTTGTTCCTAACCCCTAGCCCCAAACCCCATAGTTCCAATGCTCGCTTCACTCGCCCGTAAGATTTTCGGTTCTCATAACGACCGCGTTCTCCGCGCGCAAGACCGCACGATTGCCCAGATTAACGCTCTGGAGCCTGAGTACATCAAGCTTTCCGACGACGCCCTGCGCGCCAAGACGGATGAGTTCCGGGTACGCCTCGAAAAAGGCGAAACGCTTGAGGAACTTTTGCCCGAAGCTTTCGCCACCGTGCGCGAAGCGGCAAAACGCTCGTTAGGACAACGCCCCTTCGACGTCCAATTACGCGGCGGCATGGTTTTGCATAGCGGCAAAATCGCCGAGATGAAAACCGGCGAAGGCAAAACGCTTGTGGCGACACTCCCTGTCTATCTGAACGCGCTTTCCGGCAAGGGCGCGCACGTTGTCACGGTCAACGATTATCTGGCCAAACGCGACAGTGTTTGGATGGGCAAGATTTATCAATTCCTCGGCCTGACGGTGGGTTGCATCGTGCACGGTCTGACGGATGACGAACGTAAGGCGGCTTATGCCGCCGACGTTACCTATGGCACGAACAACGAATTCGGCTTCGACTACTTGCGCGACAACATGAAATTCGAGGCCAGCGAACTGTGCCAGCGCCCGTTCAATTACGCCATCGTGGACGAAGTCGACAGCATTTTGATCGACGAAGCGCGCACGCCGCTTATTATTTCCGGGCCGGCTGAAGACTCTTCCGAACTTTATATAAAAGTCGACGCGCTGATCCCGCAGCTGGAAGCCGCCGATTATGAAAAAGACGAGAAAAACAGAACCGTCACGCTGACTGAAGCGGGCAACGAAAAAATTGAAACGTTGTTGGGTGAATGCGGTTTGCTTACGCCCGGTGGCGGACTCTATGACGCCCAGAACATCGCTGTCGTTCATCACGTCAATCAGGCCTTGCGGGCGCACAAGCTTTTCACGCGCGACGTGGATTATATCGTTAAAGGCGGTAAGGTTATTATTATCGACGAATTTACCGGCCGCATGATGGAAGGCCGGCGTTTCTCGGACGGGCTTCACCAGGCTCTTGAAGCGAAAGAGCACGTAGATATCCAGCGCGAAAACCAGACTCTCGCCACGATTACGTTCCAGAACTATTTCCGGCTTTACCCGAAACTGGCGGGCATGACGGGCACCGCTCTTACGGAAGCGCCAGAATTCGCGGAGATTTACAATCTCGAAGTGGTCGAGATCCCCACCAATCAGACCTGTATCCGCGACGACATGGACGATGAGGTCTATGGCACTTTAAAGGAAAAGTACGACGCTATTATCAAAATGATCGAGGAGTGCCGTGAGCGCAAACAACCTATTCTGGTTGGAACCGTGTCGATTGAGAAATCGGAAACGCTTTCGGAATTGCTCAAAAAACGCAAGATTCCGCATAATGTTTTGAATGCCCGCCACCACGAGCAGGAAGCGAACATTATCGCGCAAGCGGGCTGCCCCGGCACGGTAACCATTGCCACCAATATGGCGGGCCGCGGCACGGATATTCAGCTTGGCGGTAACTTCGATATGCGCGTCACCGAAGAATTGAAAGACGTGACGGACGAAAGCGAGCGCGCCGCCAAAACGGAAGCCATCCGCAAGGAAATAGAAACCGCCCGCGAAGTCGTTCGCAAGGCAGGCGGTCTTTTCATCCTCGGCACCGAGCGCCATGAATCCCGCCGTATCGACAATCAGTTGCGCGGCCGTTCCGGGCGTCAAGGCGATCCCGGCGCGTCCAAGTTCTACTTGTCGCTGGAAGACGACCTGATGCGCATTTTCGGTTCCGAGCGTATGGAAGGCATCCTCGCCAAGCTCGGCTTGCGCGATGGCGAAAAAATCGCTCATCCGTGGATCAGCACGGCGCTGGCCAAAGCGCAGCAGAAAGTGGAATCACGCAACTTCGATATCCGCAAGAATTTGCTTAAGTTCGACAATGTGATGAACAACCAGCGCAAGGTCATTTACGAACAGCGCCGCGACATCATGGGCGCGGACAACGTTGCCGAAAGCATCCGCGAACTGCGCAACGAAATCATTCACAAGCTCGTTATCCACGCCATCCCGCCGCATTCGTATCCCGAACAGTGGGATATGGAGGGCCTGAACGAGCGCGTGCATGAATTGCTCGCGCTGGACGTGCCTGTGCTTGCGTGGGGCAAGGAAGAAGGCATCGCGGAAGTGGAGATCGAGGAACGGCTGCAAAACGCAGCGGATGAAAAGATGGCGTCCAAGGCGGCGATTGTGGGCCTCGAAAACATGTTCCGCGCCGAAAAGGCCGCGTTGCTCGGCATTCTGGACCAGGCATGGAAAGATCACCTGCTGGCGCTTGACCAGTTGCGGCAAGGTATTCATTTACGCGGCTATGGCCAGCGTGATCCTTTGAACGAGTACAGCCGCGAGGCCTTCGATCTCTTTAACCTCATGCTGGATTCGGTGCGCGAGCAAGTCACGCGGACGCTCATGCATGCCGAAGTGCGCATGCCGACGCTTGAGGAATACGCCGAACGCCGCCGTCAGGAAGAGCTGGAACTGAAGCATGGGGAAACGCCGGAAGGCATTCCCTCGGCGGAGCCCTTGCCGGACGGCATGGTGCGCCGCTCGCCGTTCCAGCGGCCCATGCAGCATCACTTTAACCCTCAGGACCCTGAGACGTGGCACAGTACGCCTCGGAACGCCCCCTGCCCGTGTGGATCCAAGAAGAAGTACAAGCACTGCCACGGCGCGGCGCATTAATTGCCCACGCTTGTTTTTTGCCGCGTTGCGGACTTGGCGGTTTTAAACCCCACTTGAGGAAAAAAAGGCAATAGGCTTAGTATGGTCTTTTCCTCAAACCCTGATTTACATCATGCTTAACGGTCATCTATATGGTCAGGACTTTCTGCTCGAAGGCATCAAGGGCTTGCCCGAATGGCAGGACATTTCGAACGGCGAAGTTGAGCGTCTGCATAACGAGCTTTTAAAAATTTTCCAGCCCTTCCTGAAAAGCAAAACGCCGAATGAACCGGCGACCGAACAGGATTGCATTTTCCCCATTATCAAGCTGCTCGGATGGGAATTCTTGCCCCAACAAAAAGTCGGGGAACGGCGCACTAATGTGCCCGACGGCTTATTGTTTATCTCTAAAGACGATAAGGAAAAAGCGAACGGGATAGAAAAACATCATAAGCGTTATCCTCTCGGCCAGGCCATTCTGGAAAACAAGGCGCGCGGCATCAACTTAGACCGCGCGTCCGGCAACGATGAGGCGCCCTCGACGCAAATCCTGCGTTATTTGACGGCGGCTGAAATTCAATCCCGCCGCAATATTTTATGGGGAATTCTGACGAACGGATGCGTTTGGCGCTTGTATTACATGATGGCGCGTTCCCGCTCTGAAGATTTTCTCGAGCTTGATTTGCCTGCCATTCTTGGCATGAGCGGCCATGAGAATTTGTTCTTTGAAGAAAAACTTCGTTCGCACTGGCTGAAAATTTTCCTGCTTATGTTCCGGCGGCAATCCTTCGCGCCTGTCGGCCTTGAAAGCAAAACATTTCACCGGAAAGCCTTGGACGAAGGAGAGTCATGGGAAGCTAAAGTCGCTCAAAATCTTTCGTCGACCGTCTTCAACGATATTTTCCCCGGCCTTGTTAAAACCATTATAGCAGGGGACAAGGGAAAACCAGGGAAACTTGAAGCCGGATATTTTTATGAAGTCAAGCAAGCGGCCTTGATTTTTCTCTATCGGCTTCTGTTTATTTTATATGCCGAAGATCGCAATTTATTGCCCGCGAATGATGACCGTTATGATGATTACGGCATGCGCAAGCGCGTGCGGAGAGACATAGCTGAACGGATGGACAATAAGGATGCCTTTTCGGATAAGCAGGACAAGTATTATCACCACCTGAAAGGTCTTTTTGAAATTATTGCCGACGGCGACGAAAAGCTGGGCGTTCCCCCGTACAATGGCGGCCTTTTCGATGCTACCCATACTAAAATTCTGGATCGTTGCCGGTTGCCCGACACCGTTATGGCAGACATTATCGACAGGCTTTCGCGGCGCGAAGAACGCGGCCATATGGCGTACATCAATTACCGTGATTTATCCGTCCAGCAATTAGGCTCTATTTACGAGCGTTTGCTGGAGTTCGACGTGGCCATGTCGGATGGCGCTGTTGAAGTCCAGCCGAATGTTTTTGCCCGCAAGGGCAGCGGCAGCTATTACACGCCGGAAGACCTTGTGCGCCTTATCATCGAACGCGCGGTTGAACCTCTGATTTTAGAACGTAAAAAAGTCTTCAGGGACGCGTTAGAGAAATTCAGCAAAAACCCCGACGAGCGCGGTAAAAAACGGCTTAACGATCTTGATCCGGCAACAGCCATACTGGACCTCAAAATTTGCGACCCCGCCATGGGCAGCGGCCATTTTCTGGTCTCGCTTGTCGACTATCTGGCCGACCGCGTGCTGGAAGCCATGTCCTTAGCTGAGGCAGATGGCGCAAATATCGTTTACCAGTCGCCGCTCAAGGCGCGGCTCCATGCCATCCGCAAGCACATTCTGAATGAAGCGAAAAAGCATAAGTGGCTTGTCAACGAAGCCCAGCTTGAAGACCGCATGCTGGTGCGGCGCATGATCCTCAAGCGCGTCATTTATGGCGTGGACAAAAATCCCATGGCCGTGGAGCTGGCCAAGGTTTCCCTGTGGCTACATACGTTCACGGTTGGCGCGCCCCTGTCTTTTCTCGATCATCACCTGCGTTGCGGCGATAGCCTGTTCGGCGAATGGGTCCGGCCCGTTATGGATGAATTCACGAAACGGGGCGATTTGCTCCTTTATCGAAAAATTAACGAAGCGAAAATCTCAGCAATTGAAATGCGACATGTTGAGGATTTGACGGACGCGGACATTGCGGAGGTTCACAAATCGTCGGAAACGTTTAGCGGCATTTCCCGCCGGACGGAAGGCCTGAACGGCTTTTTGACGATGGTGCATGCGCTCAAGTGGGTGGACGATGGCGAAGCTTCGAGCCGGTATGCCATAGAGAATTTTTATAACGGCCTTTATGGCGATCCCGTTGAAATCATCATGAATGGCAAACGGCCTTCCGTGCCCAAAGGCATTGACGGCCCCCTTTCCGAAGATGAAAAGAAAACCCCTTCGGGCAAAAAGCGTCTGGCATCGCTAAAGGCGGGCCAGTTATTCCCCGAGCTTCTGGCAAAGGCGCGGCGGATTGCCGAAGAACAGAAATTCCTCAACTGACAAATCGCGTTCCCGAACGTCTGGACAAACTGGGAAAGCGCCGCGCCCGAGGGCGGCTTTGACGCCATTATCGGCAACCCGCCGTGGGACCGCATCAAGCTGCAGGAAGTTGAATGGTTTGCCGTGCGCAAGCCGGAAATCGCCCGCCAGCAACGCGCCAACGACCGCAAGAAAATGATCGCGGCCCTGCAAAAGAAAAACGATCCGCTTTGGCAAGGCTACAGTTACGCCGCCGCGATGGCCGAGGCCGCGTCGCGCGTGGCGCGGCTGAAACGCGGCAACTTGCCCGGCGATTACCCCTTGCTGTCCGGTGGCGACATCAATTTATACGGGCTGTTCGTGGAACGCGCCGCCCGTTTGATAAACCCCAAAGGCATGGTTGGGCTGCTTGTCCCTTCCGGCATCGCAGCCGACTTGGGCGCAAGCGCTTTCTTCAAGTCGGTTGCCACGACGGGCCGCCTTGCGGCGCTGCTTGATTTTGAGAACAAAAAGGTCTTTTTCCCCGATGTTCATGCTTCATTCAAATTTTGCGCGTTTGCCTTCGGCGGCAAGGAAAGGAAGTTTTCTTACACGGAGTGCGCTTTTTTCCTGCACAAAATGGATGAACTGAAAGATGATGAGCGTTCGTTCCAGTTAACGGCGAAGGACTTCGCCGTCGTAAACCCGAACACGGGCACAGCCCCGATTTTCCGCACCCAGCGCGACGCGGAGCTGACAAGGAAAATTTACAACAGCTTTCCCGTTCTGGTCCGCCACGAACCCGATCCCCTTAACCCGCAAAAGGTCATTGAGCATAAACTGTATCCCGTGAAATATTATCGAATGTTTGATATGACCAATGACGCTCATTTGTTCAAAAAACGCGACGAACTGGAAGCCGATGGTTTTTACCCCGTTGCCGGGAACCGTTTGAAAAAAGGAAAAGAAGAATTCATGCCGTTGTATGAAGGAAAAATGGTTCAAATCTATAACCATCGAGCGGCCAATATTATTATTAACCCGGACAACGTTAAACGCCCAGCGCAGGAAGAGCCCGCCATAACCGAACAACTTAACGACTCCAATTGGCTCCCAAAACCTCAGTTTATGGTAGATGTCGAAAAAATTGAAAAATCAGCACGCTATGAGTGGTGTGTTGGATTTAAGCATGTAACTGCAACGACTAATGTCAGAACTATGATTGCCTGTGTTCTTCCCTTTTGCGCTGTGGGGAACAGTTTGCCTCTGATGCTTGCTGATAACACTTCTCGAGGATCATATTCTGATTGGGCATATTTGATGCTTGCTAACCTAAATTCTTTCGCCTTCGATTTTTCTGCGAGGCAAAAAGTGCAAGGTCAGAATTTTAATTGGTTCATACTCGAGCAACTTCCCATGATTGACCCTAAAACATACCACTTAACAAGGTTCGGCAAAAAGTCCGCCGCCGACATAATCAAGGATGAAGTCCTTCATCTGTGCTACACGGCGAACGATCTTGAGCCTTTTGCCCGCGACATGGGCTATCAGGGTGAACCCGTCAAATGGGACGAGGAAGACCGCCGCCACCGCATGGCGCGGCTCGATGCCATCTATTTCCTTCTTTATGGCCTTTCGCGTGACGAAGCCGATTATATTCTGGGCACATTCCCCATCGTCGCCCGCCACGATCAGGAAGACCATGGCCGCTATCTGACGCGCGATCTTATCCTTGCCTACATGGCCGCTTTCACGGCAGGCGATACCGAAGCCCGCATAGCCGTTCGTTAACGTTTCGCCGCGCATTAATAAACGGCGTTAACCAAAAACAATGTGGACATACGGGCACATAGGCCGATGCGAACGGGTCCGCAGCCCTTGATCAGGGCGTCCGAACGGGCACCCCATCCGGGTTGAATAAGCCTTTGAAAGCAATATACACCTCGCTTTAGGTCTGAAAATATCGTATTAAAGCGAATAAAAATAAGGCCGTTTTGTCATCACTTTACTTTGTTTTTGGCCTGTTAGCCCATGCTGCGTTTTTCGAAAGTACATTTCCTCATTCTTGCCATTCTCATGGCAGGCCCAGCTTTTTTCGCTCTTTCAAGCACGGCCAGCGCCGTTAACGGCAATCCAGTCGTGTGTTCGATCACGGGCACTGAAGTGTTGCCGGATCATCCGGATTGCGCCAGCGATACTATAACCTGTCGCCATGCAAGCATGACCGCCATTATCGGCCCTATAGACTCTTTAAACAACCAAAATGCTTCTGATGTCTGCTGGTCGGCGCGCAGCAATCCTTCGGATACGGTTTCCAACCTAGCCATTGATTCTCAGAATAAATGCCGTTTTATCTTCAACAGGCTCGATACCAGCCAGACTGCGCAAAAAGCGTATTTCATTCCCTTTAAATCGGATGTTGAATGGACGGCCTTCATCAACACGCATAGCGCGCCTTCGGCTTTGTTCTACGCCCTTCCCTGCGCGCGGCCAAAGGCGGATATCGATACGGGCGTGCGCACGTCGCCGAATTCCGCCAATCACCCGAACGAGCCCGTCATTGTTAGCGTGCCCTCTTATGGCCACCCGGCTCATGTTGGCACATCGCTGGATGCTTCAACGTATCCTATAACGAGCGTTTTCAGTCACGTGCGCTATGACTGCACGGGCGATCCGGCTTGCAAAAAGAACTGGGACGAAACCTTTTACATCACCTGTACCGCGATCAATGCCAGCAACCCTGATCTTGGCACATGGAGTTGCAGCGTCACGAAACATGACAATCCGGAACCACCCGTTTGCCATCCGACATCGGAACAGCGCGACGCAGGCTGCCCGCCGGGCTATACCGGCTCGCGCAAGCAGCAGCGGAATTTCCTGTGCCCCGGGGAAACGTGGACCGATTGGGGTGACACCTCAAACAGCTGCACGCCGTCCCCGCCTGTTTGTATTCCCATATCGGAAGAACACGATGCATCATGCCCGAATGGTTATACGGGATCGCGGCGCGAAAAACGCAATCTTATTTGCCCGGGAAGTGTGTGGGGCGATTGGTATGAGATTTCCAACTCATGTACAGCACCTCCTGAACCCTCGGGACCGGACGGCGGCGGTGACGGCGGCGGTGACGGCGGCGGCGACGGCGGCGGCGGTTAGAGGCTGCGCCTGATTCATTCCCGAAAATACTCTTGCGGCCTTATCTTCAATTCACCGCTCGCGAGCCATTTCTTCAGACGCCCTTCATATTTTATGAACGGGAAAATTCGCGCAACCCAGCGCAGCCAGCCATGCTTGTCCATCCACAGCGCATAAGCGACATACGTCGGGTCTTGCGAGAGCAGTTTCTCTTCCGTTGCCGCGCGAAGCGTGTAGAGAATGTTCACGCACACCAGCAATAACGACAGACGCAGCGCCTCGTCCCATCCGCCGGCGGCAGCAAAAGGAACCGACACCATCCACCAGCGGAGATTCTTGATCAAATACGCTGGATGCTTGCAGAAACGATACGCGCCGTTCGTGATGATACCGCGGTTGGTGAGATTGGAGAAACGCACACCAAAACAGGCGTCCGCCCAGGTATGCACCACCATGAGCACAAGGATGACGGAGCCCCAGATAATCATGAACGTTTCATGGCCATCAAGCCATTTGCTCCAGGTTAAATTCGTCCGGTAACCAAAATAGCGCGTGTACACGATCGATAGCAGTGGCGCGTAGGAAATGACGGCAACGAACCAGCCATACAGGGTATTCTCGACCGAACGAATTTGCGAATTGAACAGGCGGCAGGTGAACAAATAACCGCCCGCCACGAAAACCAGCTCAAACGTCACCGCCGCTATAAAAATGAGGCTGTAGAACTGCATGAACGGCAGCTCGAGCAAATTCCAGTTGCTCAACCGAAACTTTGGAAGAGCGTTCGCCATATCGCCGAACATGATGGGCAGAAAGTAGGCTTTAACGAGCCAGCCCAGCGCGTATTGCTTTAACTTATCGTAATCAAGCGCCTTCCATTGCCCCAGCACGATCAAACCGGCATACCAGCTGCCATCTTTTTCCTGCGGAATGCGCCACTCGGCCCAAAGAAAATAAACAGCGGCTACTGCAAACAGCCAAGGCAACAACAGCTGCACTATTTCAAAAAAAGGATTGTAATACGGGCGGCGGTATTCCGGGAAAAGCCAATAGAGAAACAACACAACGGCAATCGTCAGGAAGAAGCCGAGAAACTTGACGGCCGCTCTTTCAAAAATAACCTCGAAGACCTCTTTCGACGGTGGTTTCTTAAGCCAAGGTGCGCGCGTGATTTCAAGAACACCAACCGTCAGCGCCGTCACCATCATCAGCAAGCATGACAACACCGCGTCGCTGATCGCGCCCTCATGACGCAAGGCGAAAAACACGATCAGGATAGCGCCAAGGCCAATAACGGAATCCCACCAGCCTACGCACGAAGATGGTGGTTTTTTAGGAACGGTTAACAGCATCAAAAGGACCCCCGGCTGGTCTCATCAAAGGACGGGAGCAATACTGTAATTCCGGAAAGGTTAAAAACTGCATTAGGGCTATTGGTAAATAAATGGGGATTGAATATTGCCGAACGCGCAAAAAAACACCCGAATTTTCCCTGTTAACCATATTTTCCGGGGATAATTACGCTTGTGAAACTATTAGCCCGCCCTTATAAAATTAAGAACGCAACCAACAACTGAAAAGCATCAATACTAATGGGCTTTTTTGTTGTTGGCCCCGGATGGAATAAATCCCGTCATGCGCCGAAATAACACCAAAGACCTCTTTGCAAAGGAGTTATTAAAATGAATTTTCGTAAAGCCGCGGCACTCGTCGTTCTTCCAGCGACTGCTTTCATCCTCAATGGATGCGCTCTTAATAAGGCGACCAAGCCGAATATTACGGCTCAGCAGACAAACCAAATGACATATATGGTCGTTTTCCTAGACGACGAAGGAAACCGCATTCCACCGGAGCTTGCCAAACAGCTTCTTGAAAAAGAAGGCATGAAAGTTCCGACAGCTATACCCGGCCAGAATACGTCTTACGTTGATCAAAGCGGCGCTCCTGTAAGCCTAGAAGCTGCGAAAGCCATGGCAAACCGCGAGGGCACTGTGCTGCCTCAAGGACCAAAACCGGGCACGCCAACTAATCCCGTTGGACAACCGACGATCCGAGTCCCACAAACTGAAGCGGAACTAGACTCCCTGCAATTGCCATCGCCTCCTTGGGCCGGCAAGGCAGATAATGTGAGAATTATTACGGAATCCGGACGGCCTTTTCTTCCCCCAAAGGGAACTTCCGAAACTACGGCCAATCAATATCAAATTAATTTTGGGAACAACAAATCTGTACCTTTGCCTGCGGGATCCGTTATCTACAACAACAACGTCAACCCTGGCGACGAAACAACAATAACCCTTTGCGTTGATCGGGAAGGGAACCCAGTTTATGTGGTTTCACCGCTTCTTCACTTTTTGTTCCAGACCAGTGGCTTTGGTTCAACGAGCGGAAATCGAAAAAATGATGGTTATAATGTTATGCAGCTAAGAAAGTTGCTTGATCGCTATAATCAACTAAAGCGGGCGGGTCTATTTCACGTAATTGATAAAAAGCTTCGCGAAAGATTAGACGAGTACGGACTGAAGCACCCCAATCTGTCGGAGGTGGAACAAGATGCTTTGAAAAAGGCAAGAGAGAAAGGAGTCTTTGGACAGAGACAAGCTTCACTTGGATCAACGCATAGTCAACCCCGGTTTCGCGGCAAAGCTGGAAAATTGGTTAATGCAATGAACAAAAATTGCGGTTAAGAATTTTTATGACCTCTATAAGGGGCCTTCGGGCCCCTTTCTTTTTGCTCATAGATCCGAACAGATTTCCTTGAATATCCCGGCATAGGCTTCCGCGATCGGCCGCCAGTCCCATTGCGTTTGCGCAAAATCCGCCAGCGAATATTGCGAGGTGGTCAGCGGCAGGCGCACCGGAAAGTTTTTCAGCTTGCCCGCCCAGATATTCGCCGTGCGTAAAGGATCATCCGGCCATACGTCAGCCAAATGCAGCAAAGGCTTGGCCCCAAGGCTTCCCGCGGCCGTATCCGGGCTGCACATCACTGGCAGGCCGCACGCCAATGCTTCCTGAATGACGAGTGGAAAACCCTCTCCATAACTTGGCAAAACAAGTAAATCCGCCGTGTGGTACAGCTCCGCCAGCGTTGCCTCTGAGCGGTCCTTAAACACATGCACGTTGGGCAAAAGCCATTTAGCCGGATTGATAGGCCCGCGACCCGCGAGCCAGAAACGCCAGTCCGGCAATTGGCCCGCAAGATGACGGATAACGGCCATGCCCTTCTTCTCGACAAAACGGCCCACAAAAAGCAAAACCGGTTGATCGGCTTTCAACGCGAACTTCTGGCGGAGATAATGCCGCTTCTCGGCAAGCGGCGGGTAAAAAAGGCGGAGATCAACGCCGTTTGGAATGACTTTGACCGGTTTCGTAAACCCGGCGCGCTGGTAGTAATCCTCCGCCACGTGGTCGCTGATAAAAAGGGTCTGGTTTGCCTGCCGCAGCATTTTCACGGTAAATAGTTTGTCCGCCACGCGCATCAGTTTCCGCATCATCCGGTTGCGGTAAGGGATGGGGCTTATGTGCTGGGTTATTACAATTGGCTTCTTTTTTTGCCGCGCCCACCGGAAAGCCAGAATATTGCCGGGATAAAGCGTATCATGCAGCCAAACGATGTCCGCGGTTGCAATTGCCTGCTTGAGGCGCCGCAAGCTCCCAAGTCCCCAAAGGGGCCAAGGAATACCAAGGAACCTCTCCAGCCAATTGAGCGTTCGCATCGGCAAAACGCTCAAACCCGGCCCTTCGGGCCCGGGATCCGTATCGCTGGCAACCCAGCAAAAATGGAATTGGCCTTGTGTCGTTAATTGATGGATAAGTTTATCCGCCACACTTTCGATCCCGCCGCCATGCGCGCCATAGTAATGGGTCACAACAAGCACAAGGCAGGGGCGTTTGGGTGGAGTGGTGGCGCTCATTATGGCAACCAGTTTTGCTGAATGGCCGCAATAGCTTCATGTTGCATTTTTAGCACCGCAAGCGCATCGTCCATACTAATGCCGATAGGGGGCGTTCCACTCTGCGCGGCGAGCGCAAAGCGGGTGAAAACTTCATCGTTTCCATAATCAAGCCTGTTTCTGAGATAGGCGATCCCATTCGGAATATGCTGCATGACATGCTGAAAAATCACGCAAGCGCTTGTGCGCAAAATTTGCGACAAGGCATGTGTCCCGTCATTCGGCAAGCGAATATAGATATCACGGAAAATATCCAAAATTCCCAACGCGCGCGTGCCTGTGACTAGCACATACCATTCGCTTACGGCGCTATCGAACTGGCAGTTGATCGTAACGGGAATGTTTTGCGGGTTTCGATACAGAAGTGAAACAGCGGCGGGCGTATTTGTTCCGTCCAGCGACGCTACGCCATGCGCATGCTGTAGGCGCATCGTGCCGCCAGCCAATCCGCGCAAAAGATAATAGAAATGTGGGCTTTCGTCGTAAAAAAGACCGAGAGGCAATTTTTCATACCAACTGGGCAAACGACGACGCGGGTTGCCGAATTGAACGGCAGCAATGCGGCGAACGGCGCCTAAGCTGTTCTTTGCCAAATCAGCCTCCACTTTTTGTGCCGTCCGGCTGAACTGGAAATTATGAACAACAGCAAGGACGCGCTTATGGACACGAGCAGCCTCACACATGGCCTCGCCCTCCTCCACGGTCATAGCAAAGGGCTTTTCCGTCAAAACATGTTTACCGAGGCCAAGCGCCTGACGAACAAGAACATCATGCGCCATGGGAGCGGCACCGATCGTGACGGCGTCTATATCATTAAGCCAGATGGCTTTTGCGAGGTCATCTGTCTCCGCGTATCGCTCTAGATTGAACTGCTTTGCCACTTTTTCCGCATGGCCTCGGTGCCGATCGACGACACCCACAAGCTGGATATTCGGATTTCGTAACATCGCCGGCAGATGACGATGCACCGTCACCCATCCAAGACCGACAGCGGCAACGCGCAAAGGCATGTTTAGCCTACCGCCTTCGGGTCAATTCCTGCCTCGGCGGCAATAGCGATGGCAATTGATTCATCGTCCAGGCTTTCCTTAACGCCGTTCATAATAGCGTTCGCGCAAGCCTGATCCAGGGTCGTAATTGATTTATCCGGATTGTTGCGGTTACGAATAAGGCGATCGGTCAGTTTCACGATCCGTTCGATGGCGCGATCCGAAATCTCGAAACCGTAATGCTCTTCAAACTTGCTGCGTAAATTCTTAACGATTTGAATGGTTGCTCGAATATCCGGCACTTCGAGAGAGACTTTCTGGAACCGGCGGTCAATGGCGGGTTCCTGTTTTACATAATCGTCATATTCTTCGCGAGTCGTCGCGCCAATTACAAAAAGATCGCCGGCCGTCAAAAATGGCTTCAGTAAGTCTGCAATGCCGCTATAGCTGGACGACTTGAACGAAATCATAAGCTGGTGAATTTCGTCGATGCAGAAAATAATGGGCGGGCTATCGTGCGTGGCGTTGCGTTCGGCCACGCCCTTGACGATTGGGATCAAGCGGCCTTCGAGATCGGCGCGTGAGGAAGATCCGGCGCCGATCATTGACATTTCAAGTTCGATAACCCGCGCATCCTGCAACATCTGGGGCACCCGTTTCTGGTTGACCCGTTGCGCAAACCCGATAAAAAGCGCGGTTTTACCGACCCCGGCGGGAGCAAGAAGCATCACGTTTTTACGAAGGCGTTGCAGCAGGATAAGCGTGACAAGATCCAGCTCATGTTCCCGGCCTGTGATGGGGTCAAATCGGCCCGCGCGATCTTGCGCGGTAATATCGCGCGTATAGCGATTGATGAGATTTTCCAGTTCCGTATCGCTGACAACGAACTTGTGTGAAGAAGAGCCCACGTTATGACCTCATGTGTTGAGACGCTCGAGAGAAGCCGGGGGCCGATTATGGGCGGTATTTTGAGCGCCGTAAACAGGGGCTATGAGCGGCTTTTCGCACATCGTAAAATTGACGTGAGGCCCTTTATTTTTACTGGCGAACCTTGAAGCAGCTGGTTAGACTGGGGCACCGATTCTTCATTTTTTTCCGGGACTTGCGGGTTGGCTCACATGGGTTCCATGCGTTCAGTTGTTGCCGGCATTGCGCTTGGTTCGGCTTTTTTATTTTCAAGTCCAGCTCACGCCGCCTTTCTGTTTTGCAACAAGACCTCTCAAGCCATTGAAGCGGCCTTTGGTTACCGGGATCAGACGACATGGATTTCGGAAGGCTGGTGGCAAATCCAGCCCGGTCAATGCGCCCGCGTGTATGGCAAGCCGCTGACCCAGCGTTTCTACTTCTATTTTGCCCACGTGCTGGCGCCACCATCAAATAACAGCAAACAAACGCTTGTCTGGTCGGGCAAATATGCCTTCTGCGTGGACAGCAAGGCTTTCCGGTCCGAAGGAGACGGGAATTGCGAAGCGCGCGGCTTTCGCGAGCAGGGCTTTCAGGAAATCGACATAGGCCCCAACACGAAGGACTATACCCTCACGTTTGAGGATGGCACTAAGACAAAATAACGTGTGTTCTACGGGTTCGTAACCGGTACAAAGAGCGGCTGAACGGGGCCGCAAGCTGATCCTACTGGGTTCACAAGCAAGGTTGAACGGGTCCCTTCCTTGTCAGACAGGCGGCAAAAGCCCTTCTTTTTCCGCGGCGCGGCGAATATTCACTTGTAATTTCTCGAACGCGCGAACCTCGATCTGACGAATACGCTCGCGACTTACATTATGTTGTTTCGAGAGATCTTCCAGCGTTGCCGGCGGATCGTAAAGACGTCGCGCGATAATAATTTCCCGCTCGCGCGGATTCAGCCCCAACATGGCTTTGTTAAGTAATCTTTGCCGGTGTTGAAGCTCCTGCGATGCGCTCAGTTTGCTTTCCTGGCTTTCGGTTTCATCCGCCAGCCAATCCTGCCATTCGCCGTCACCTTCGATATGCTTGGGCGCGTTGAGTGATTGATCGCCGCCTGTCAAGCGGCGGTTCATATCGATGACTTCATATTCCGGCACATTAAGTTGCCCGGCGATTTCGGTTATCTGTTCCGGCGACAAATCACCGTCGTCAATCGCCTTCATATCTCGTTTAAGACGGCGCAGGTTGAAAAACAGTTTTTTCTGTGCGGCCGTTGTACCAATCTTCACAAGCGACCATGAGTGCAAAATATATTCCTGAATAGCCGCCCTTACCCACCACATGGCATAAGTGGACAAACGAAAGCCGCGCTCAGGGTCAAATCGCTTTACGGCTTGCATCATACCGACATTGCCCTCGGCAATCAGCTCAGACAGGGGTAAACCGTACCCGCGATATCCCATGGCAATTTTCGCGACGAGGCGGAGATGGCTCGTTACCAGCTTGTGAGCCGCCTCAAGATCGCCATGCTCCCGCCATGCCTTGGCAAGGATGTATTCCTCGTTCGGATCAAGCATGGGGAACTTGCGGATCTCGCGCAGGTAAATCGCAAGATTGCCTTCACCCCTAAGAACAGGAAGCTGAGTTAATGGAGCGTTCAAAGCCGGGGCGCCTCCATGCGCCAAACAAGAAAGTATCCTAACAACAGCAGGTTAAGGTTGAAAGGCAAGGGGTATAGCACAGAAATCCCCTGAATTCGGCGGGAGGGAGAGTCACGCCCGAAAGAGCAGCGATGAATCTCGACCGGCTCACCCGGAGTTGCTTATCCCTCCCTTCCCCTGCTCTGCAAGAGAGTGGGCGTTCGGAAAACCTGTTAACCATATCGAGGATATGAGAGCCCGACTAAACGGCAATATTGTGGCGCCGATGGTTTGATAAAATATACTAAACAATTATTTTAAAACAAATAGTTACGCGCGTTTCCGGAGTAAATACTTTAACAGCGCCGTCATATCTTCCGGCATCGGGGTCTTAAACCGAAGTGTCTTTCCGGAACGCGGATGACGGAATTTCAGCTCCCCAGCATGCAGGGCTTGGCGCTGGGGAAATGGGGCTGAGACGACCGGGAGAGCACCCGGCGAACGACGGGACGATGGCGGGAGAGAGCCCGGAAATGCATGGACTGCGCGGCGGCCATAAACCGGATCGCCCAGTAAAGGGTGCCGGATATGCGCCATATGCACTCGGATTTGATGCGTTCGGCCCGTCGCAAGCTTACATTCGACCAAACTGGCCAGAGAGCCGAAGGCCTCCAGCACCCGGTAGTGGGTCAGGGCCGGTTTGCCCCCGCGGGTGACCACTGCCATTTTCTTACGGGCACGAGGGTGACGGCCAATGGCCCCTTCGATACTCCCCACGGACGGCACGGGTACGCCCCACACGATGGCTTGGTACACACGGCTCAAACTGCGATCGGAGAATTGCCGCGAAAGCTCTTGATGCACCTTATCATTTTTTGCGACGACCATAAGGCCGCTTGTGTCCTTGTCGAGCCGGTGCACAATGCCTGGCCGCGCCACCCCGCCGATACCGCTCAAACTCTTTCCACAATGCGCGAGGAGCGCGTTAACAAGCGTCCGGTCACGGTTCCCTGCGGCGGGATGAACGACCATCCCCGGCGGCTTGTTGACGACCAGAAGATCCTTGTCCTCATAGACAATGTCGAGCGGAATTACCTGCGCCTCCGGCAAGGCGGGTTTCGGTGGCGGAAGGGTAACCGTGTAGACCTCGCCCGCCCGGACCTTGTGATTCGGGTCAACCACCGGCATCCCCTCCCGTTTCACCTGCCCTGTCTTGATGAGCTGTTGCAACCGGGAGCGGGACAAGGCAGGGCCTTGAGCCGATCCGGCCTTTTGATTCGTGCCACTTTTCTCGTCATCCCGGAAATATGTATCAGTGTCATTCCCGCGTAGGCGGGAATCCATCTTCCGTTGATTTTTTGCTCTTCCAAAATGGACCCCCGCCTTCCCCCTTTGCTGCTGCGCAGCTTTGGGGGACCTGGCGCTAAGCCCTCCGAAGCCTTGGCATAGGAGGGTCGCGGGGGCGCCGCAGCAGTGGCCTTCGGCCATTTTCTCCCCCAACAACGCCACCAAAGCGCGATCGAGTCGATTCGCGGCCATCGCAGAAGGAATAGTGAGGACGAAAGAAGAACGCATACTCTTGATTTTATAGACGAATGCCGACTAAGATGTCCCATCTTTTTTGCACACCTTCACAGGAGACCTCCATGCGTTCCGCCCTCGCCCTTGTTTTAGTTGCTTCGTTAGTTGCTGGTTCGGCTTGGGGGGCGAAGGAAAGCAGCAACGATCTTAAAAGGGCCTTTGGCACAGCCTATTGCGAAAAAAATATTCCCTGCGGTGCTGAATACGGCCAAGATCAATCCGCTGCAGAAAACGTTCTTGCTCTAGCAAAATCCTGCATTACTAATTATTTTGGCTTTCCAAGAAATATCGAACATTTTGAAGATTCTCTAGGACTTGATTCTAACCGCTGCCTAACAGCTAAAAAAATTGATTCTAAAAACTCTTCGTCAACTTTACAAATGGTTCCAAGCTGTTGCCTCGTTCCGATGGAAGGATCTGAAGGGATGTGTGAATTGGTGTGCCACCAATACGGCGTACGCTGATAATCAAAAAGCTGAAAACCTTCACCTTACAGTTATCTCTGCCAGTCCTGTTAAAGGTTATTTTTGCCTTTTTGCCTTTGCTTGCAAGTCTTTAATGCTTAGCTCCTGCCCCTTTACTTGTTCGCGCAAAAGGTCATTTTGAGACTTCAATTCCTGAATGGCGCCAATTAACGGCCCTATAAAACCCATATAATCAACACCCTTATAATCACCGCCTATCTGCGTAACTAACTCAGGGTATACCTTTTCAACTTCTTGCGCGATTACCCCAAACCCTGTTTTTTCGTTTTCAGGACGTAAAAATGAAACTGCTCTAATTTTGTTTAGTTTTTCGAGCGAATGCTCCAGAGCTTTGATATTCTTCTTCAATCTAATATCGGAAGTCGTATCATAAACAAAACTTGCCGCATAAAGCGCATTTGCTGAAAGCATGCCGTTTACTTGAATATTACCGTTCAGAAGGCCAATGTATTTGCATGTGTTAGGCAGCCCGCCAACCGTCGTGCAATCAGCAGCCCACGGACTGAGCAAAGGATTAACCGGCTGGCTACTAGCATATTTAGGCCCATTCAAAAAAAAGCTGCCGCTATATCCTGCCGCAGGAGGAGTTAATGTATCGCCTGTCTGGATGCGGTACATGTTACGCATTTCGCTTGTAGTAAGATCACCAACAATATCACCATTGGCCCCCAAATTAATCGCGTTGCCTTGCATATTCAGTGAAACGCCGCCGCCGCCACGGAAAAACATATTATTCTGCATCGTATAGTAGTCCGGGGATGGGGGAGCGCCAACGGGGTTGCCACCAAATCCCGGAAGACGAGCCAACCAAGGATCAGCTGTCTGCCCTGATCCGCCGATTGTCCGCGAGGCAATATGTCCGCTCACAGCGTTGGGTCCGGGAACTCCGTAGCCCGGCGGTACAGCGGCAAACGCATTTGTTATCGGAACCTGCCAGCCATTGTACGCGCCACAAGCCCATTGATTTACGGGTGCGCCACAGATGTTGGTGTCATAGATAAATCCCCCATCACCGCCAATGACACTTGCGATACGGCCACCAGATATATTGGGGATAGCGGTGCCTCCGGTCGTTACTATGACGAAAGAGTAGTTGTCGACAGATCCACTCTCGACGCGTACATAGATCAAATAACCTTGGCCATATGAGTTTCGCGTGTTTGAATCAAAACCGGGAGGAAGAAAAGGACAAAAACCCACGAGATCTCCCGCACAGGCTGGACCCGGTATGGTCAATTGTCCAGTATTACCTGGAGAAACAGTACTTGTTCTAAAATTGCTGCCGGCAGGGGTGGAACTTAAAAACGATTTGACCGCTTCTATCAGCTGTTTGTGCTGATCGGCTGCCGCCTGATCGCGCAATTGCGTGTTGCCGCTTGCCATAAGGCGCCACAGGCCAGCAAAAAGGAGAGAGGCAACGGCCAAAACGATGGCCAACTCGACAAGCGTAAATCCGCGGTTCTTTTGACGGCGAAAAAACAAACCGCTTAATCTCATTATCCCGTCCTCCCTGTTTCAAAGCATCGTAAAGATTACTTTGTATACCTCATTATTAATTGGGCACAACATTAACAAGAACGAGCGATCCGGCTTGCGGGCCCCCGGTTACGGTCGGCCCCGGAATTGGTATTGAATTCTTCGTTACAATATTCGTCCCGTTATAGACTCCCCACATCATGGGAGAAATATGGCTGTTGACAAGCTGTTGGTTCAACTGATTCAAGGTAAATCCTGCCACAGCAGGTCTCGTTGCTGTCGCAGGAGGCTGGACGTACGTAATAATCATGCGCGATGGCGCATTGGTATAAACGATCGTTCTAAACCTGAAATTACTAAAATTATAACCCAAGGGAAGGGCAGCGGCATCCATCACCTTTTGCGAGCCGCCTGAATGGCAGCGCCGCGCAGAAAGAATATTTGTCCCTACGGTTGGCATGTCGACGGTATCTATGATAAAACACCCCGTTTGCGATTTGGCCTTTGGAATATTATCTAAATCTGAATCGTGATCTTGGGCCCACTTTCTGGCACTTTCATGCCATGTGAGCATCATTTGCGCGATATCCGTTCTATTCTGATACATTTTTGCCGCTTGCAGCGCATAGACCTCGGTGTAAAGCCCGACAACGGACATCACCAAAAAGACGAAGACGAAGAGATACATGGCTGGCCGCCTTTCTGTGCGCGCACACTTGCGCTCAAAACCTTTGAGTACCCTTATATACTATCAAAGAACGTTTAACGGAGTTTAATTTACGTCGAATTTTGAAATATTTTTTCGATTTTGGGGCTCGAGGTCAGGAAATTGGGGTTTGATTTTTAGCCTCAAGGCGTATTTGACGAACCGGCAGAATTAGCGTCATTCCCGAAATCACAATGCTTTTGTCGGGAATCCATTTTGTTTCAATAAGATGGATCCCCGCCTTCGCGGGGATGACGCTAATTTTTCAAACCTATTAACCAAAAGACACCCCGTCCCTCTTCGTAACCCCTCTTTAACGTAAACGAAAGGTTAACGCGACGATGACTTGGGGCGCTTCGCCGCAGCCTACCTTGATGGCGAGCGAATCAATGGGCACAGGAACGCTTCCCGGAGGGGCGTCGTAGAGCATGCGCCACCGGGCCAAAGGCACATTATCCCGCGTTTCCATCCGCCGCACGCGAAGTGAAATAGCCTCTTTGTTATAGAATTGGATCAAACGGCGGCATACATGCGGCGCAACCATATTTTCAAGCCTCAGCGCTTGCGCTTCGGGCAACATGCTTACGCCCACAAATCCGCCCCATGGATTCAGAAGACCTTGCTGGCCCATAGTGCTTGATTCTGTTGTGCGCATTGTTTCAAGACGCGAAAGTTTATTCAGAAGCGTGGTGGTGGCCCACTCCGGGTCTACATTCACATCAACGCCCATAGCGCGCGCGATTTTGACGGCGCTGAAAATTTGATCGAGGGCGTGCGCCAGCCGCACCTTTTCATAAGCCCCCGCCACCGCCACCCAAAGACCGAACGTAACAATCCCCACAACGAAGGGCGTAACGAAGATCATTTGCCAGTTGAGGAGCGTAGCGCGGCGCATAACGTTATGCTTACACCCGAATCATGCAAACAAAAAAGGCGGGGATGCACTCCCCGCCCTTTGATTCACAGAACTGTATTACCTCTATGACTTGAGCATGAACTTCAACGCCGCAACATTCGTATTTGTCGCGTTAGGACAGAGCGTGTTCGCTGTCGCGAGAGGAATTGTATTGTTAACAATATTAAGCTTTACTGTTGGAGTTCCTGCCGTGGCCAGAGCTGCTCCCGATGATGCTGCACCAACCAAACCAGGCGCCCCCGCATTACTCGTAAAGACCTTAATGCAGGCTGCTTGCGACAAGTTGGTAAATACAATCGTGAACGCATCGCCTAGCGCATTCGCTTGCGCCGAAAACAGGTCAACGGTTCCGCCATTGGGAGCCGAACCTGTGGTCGATCCAACGTTCCACGGGTTGTTAACCGGCGATGCCGACGTTGCCACCGGCGCCATGTCCGACGGGAAAACACCCGATGTAATAATGCTCGTCAAAATGGACCCGTTGGCCGACCCTGTCGTGTTCGTCGACGCAAAAAGCGAACGTACAGCTTGCACTACCTGAAGTATTTCTTCATTCGCGCGTTTCGACTTCATGTTATCGTAAACAGCCGATGCCGCCGCCCAGATCGCGCCCAATATCAGACCGACGATCCCAAGAACAATCGCCGCTTCGGTTAAGGTAAAGCCTCGCATGTCGCGTGACCGGTGTTTGTGGATGCGCATCTCTTTCTCCTCTGCTGTTTTGGTTATATCGGTCTTTCGAACAACACGCCCTGTTTGCCGTTTTAAGTGGCTTGTTATAAAAAACCGGATAGAAGGTAACGAGCACAAATTAACCAAAGATTAACAAGCCTTGCAAGCCTTCTATGCTCTCTATTCTTTTTTTTTGTCCATATTGAGCTTTTTCAACAACAAAAGCAACTCGTTAAACTGCAGAAAGACCCGCTTTAAACCCCCGGTTCGCGGAGCAGATAAACGAGGCCAAGTGTGTTCCCCGCGCCTGCCGCCGTGCACCAGGTTCGAGCCGTTGCTAAAGAAACAGGGCGCGTAAGATTGCCGCTTGCATTAATTTGAATCTGCGACAACCCGGAAGGAATAGTCGCGCCAGACAGACGGAGTGAAAGAACAAGACAGGTCGATAGTGTCAGTCCCCTGAATTCGATCTGGAAATAAGAATTATTACCGGCCCCAGCGTTATTATCATTCACAGCAAAACTACCATTTGCCATCAAAGTACCGTTGGGCCGGTTAGCTCCCCATGGATGGTCTGCCCGCAAACAAGGGGCAGCGCAATTTGAGCGGGCGCGAATCATTTCGTTGGGGATAACGTTCTCTCTAATAAGTAAATCAGTCATAACAGGAAACGTCATGCCCACAGGTATTCCAGCCTGAGCTGCGTAATAATCCCGCACACCCTTGACCGTAACGATTACTTGTTGAATCGCTTGATCGCGTTTAACGTCTTCCATTAACGTACTTACCAGACCCCATGCGCCAGCAAGAATGACACCGCATATGCCAAGAACAATGGACAACTCCATTATGCTGAAGCCACTGCGGAACGATTCTCCTCGATGATGGGGCTGAGACATTTTATCTATCCATCCAGAAACGAATATCTACAACATTACTTATCCCACCAGCATTACACCAAGGCCCAACGGTCGCCAAATCTAATTGTGTCAGCTTGTTGAGAGGCGAGTTGTTTATGCGAAGAGGAAAAGCTATATTCTCAGGATAAAAAACGACATTGTTAGCCGCCGCCGATGTTGTTCCGATATACCTTACCCTAGCCTCCGGCATTAATATCGGAAAATTCATCAACAACTTTCGGCACTCGGCATCCGTTAATCCTTGTAACCGCATGCGCAAAACATCACCTTCGCTATTTTGTGCGTTCAGAAGAAGCGATCCCCCAACCATGCTTTGCATTTCATGATCTATGCCTGTGCAGGTCGTCGGCGCTGCCGGATTGCACCCCACCGGGGTCAACATTTCAAGAGGGATCAGCCCCGCCTGAATTAAATCTGCTCGTATATCCTGACCACTACAATTTGGCAGGTATGATTTATGAGGCAGTGTGGCGCACGCCGTTGTGTGGAGCCCCATCGGGCCATAATAATCTCGAATGTTTTGTACTATTGTCAAAATTTGCCGATTAACCTTATAAATTTGATAATTCTGCCAAACCATAGAAGTCACAGCCCAAACGCTCGCAAGCGTTACTCCAGCAATGATTAAAACTAAGGCCATTTCGGCAATCGTGAAACCTAATCGAATTCTACTTATGAATTGATTAAGTGAAACAATAACCGGCATTTTACCTCTCTCCTTGTGAGAAATACGTTTGAATCCAAGGCCCTGAGTCTATACCAAAACGTCAGCCACCATTACATACCACCCATACCGCCCGGTCCACTCATGCCGCCACCGGAAACAGCTGTAACAACATTAAAGACCGACTGCATAGCCCACGCAATCGTTCCACCAACTATAGCCAATCCGATGTTTCGTGTAATAACTGCTTGAGCTTTTAAGTCATCGATCTGTTCTCGAATCCACTCTTGCGTGACCTGCTCAATAACCGTGCCTACATCCGCACGTTCCGATAAAATCTCGAGGTCGATTGCCACGCCGGGATCCGGAAAGTTATAGTGCCCAATCCGCATTGCCTCGCCGAGGTTTCGTCCACGCAGCACCTCCTGCCGCGCTGAATTGATACGTTCTCTCAGCCATGGCGTCGCCTGTTCTTCGAGAATTTCTAAAGCTCGCTTCAATGGCACTTGCGCGCCGAGCAGTGATGATAAGCCAAGCAGGAAACCGCTTCCCTGCAACACGCGATACCAAGACCACGGTGGGTACATATCAAACTTCGAGCGTATAGGTCCTCGCCAGTAAGGCAAGGTCACAGTAATAAAAATTAATAGAACTATGAGACCGACAAGAACCCATAACCCCCAGTTAGCAATAAAATCTGACACAACAGCAACATCACCCATGGCTGCCATAACCTGTGGTGGAGCTGTCTTACGCATGTTCTGAATCAGGTTGACACCAAACATATATAAAACAAACGACACAAGAATAATCATAAAACACGGATAGGCCACGGCATAGGTCACAGCCGCTTTCATTTCGCGGGCACGTTCACCCATAGCTTGAATGGACGCGAAAGCCTTGGCCATTGTACCCGATTCCTCCCCGGCCCGGATCATGTAAAGTTCAGAGGTCGGCACCCATCCTTCCATAGCTTCCGACAAGCCTTGCCCTGCGCGGTCTCTTAAAAACCATTCGCGCAATGCCACGGCCGCCGGGCGTTTTGGATATTTACCCATTTCCGAAGCGTTCTGGTAAAGCCGATCAAGACAACGTGACAACGCTTCATTCATGCGCAACATGCCTTCAAGTTTCCGGTAAATGCGGAAACGGTGTTTGCGGCTTCGGCGAAATTGAATCTGGGTAAACCGCCGCTCAAGATCGTCAAAATTAAATTCCTCAAAGCTCATACAACCGCCCCCAAACGTTGCTCGACTTCAAGGATCTCGCGCTCACGCGCAAGGGGACCGACTTCAAACTCAGCGTCTTGGGGCGACACTTCGCCGCGGCGGATCTTTTCAAGCGCATGCCAAAGCATGGTAACGCCATTCATGCCTTGTGGGGAAAGCCAATAATTACTCGCATCTTCAAGACGGTTATCCTGCAGCAATTCCATCAGTTTCTGGTCGGTTTCGATAACCTCTGCACATACCGTGCGCCCGGAACGGCCTTTGTAGCAATGTTCGCAGCCCTCGGGGTTTGCCACATAGACATGACGCATGTCGGGTTCCGATAAGCGATCATAAACTGACGTGCCACTCGTCGCGCGGCCGCGCGAAGCATCCATAAGGGCCAAGCCCGCGCGAGTCCGGCGGATCATGTCTTTATAGGCAGGGCCGAGCTCACCTGGGGCTTCGGCTAACGGAATCCGGCAATGCGTACATATGCCACGCAACAAACGCTGGCAGATCATACCGCGCAAAAGATGATGATCATAAACCAGATAAGGCTCGATACCGATGTCGCGCAACCGTTGCGGTATGGCAAGCGCCGCATAAACGTGCGTTGTTGTATACACTTGGCGGCCTGTAAGAGCCAATCGGAAAGCAAACTTCGCGGTTTGCAAGTCGCGCACTTCGCCCAACATGACGATGTCCGGATCAAGACGTAGGGCACAACGCATAATTTCAAGGAACGAGCGTTCACGCTGTTCATCTTTAACGGTCGAAGACACGCCTACCTGCCGAGCCCCAACAACACCACCTTCCGGCGGGTCTTCAACAAGAAGACAGTTGAGTTGCATGTTCGTTTCCGCCATGCGGCGGTTGAGACATACGCGCAGCGTTGTCGTTTTGCCCTGGTTGACCGGGCCTGCAAAAACCCGCATTCCGCCCGGCAGGTTTCGTAAGCTTTGTATGACCTTGAGTTGTTCTTGTGAAAAGCCCAACGAATCCACATCGGCCATAATGAAGTTTTCGCCGAACAAGTGCGCCGAGTCATATTGCAACCGCATGTCAAGATAGCGGCCGCCATCTGAAAGCGGCACCCATTGACAACGAACACTAATGACGCCTTGGGGAAGTATAATTGAATCCCGGCCTTGTGCCGCTGAGGTCAACATAGCCGCTTGCGGCTCTTGCCAATTCGCCGTTGCGCCTGACTGACCGACCGAGTGCGAATAAATCGACGACAACATTTGATCGCCTTCTTTCTGGGTCCACGTCTCCCAGAGGCGCAAGGCACCATCAATGCGAAACTCTACGCGTGTACGCCCTTCGCTCGCCTCAAGGTGAATATCGTTGGCGCCAACTTCAACGGCACGTTCAAGGGTCTCCACGATTTTCCGGCGAACGGCATTCTCATCCAGCCGCGCGGTTGCACTTTTCCGACTCGCATAAAGGTACGCCTGTTGAATAATATTGGGCGTAACATAGCGCGGTTTATCTAACTGGTACCCTTGGCGCTTTGCCGCTTGAGCCACAGAGGTAACCAGCGGCGAATGCCTGTGCGATGCGCTGACAAGCCACAATCCGCTATCAAAAAGAGCGCAAAGATTACGGGATTCTTCGGGAATTCGCAGCGTTCCGTTCGGCGCGGTTAACAACTCTCCCGTAAAATTCAGTCCGCCGCTCAACGCCAAACTGCGTTCGTCTTCAACTTTCAAATCGTTGGTAGCCGATAATGTGGCTTGCGCCGCGCCACTGTTATCGTGTTCGGGTTCTTTATTGGGTATGTTCCCAGCTTTTTCGGTTGCAGTTGCAGCAGTATCAGCCCTGTCTTTAGCTGTCGAAGCCGCCGATGCAGCTGAGATCATTCCCGATGAAGACGGTTTTTTAGCTGCTGGAGTTCCTTGGGGTGCAAGTTTTTTTTCGGCTGTCTGCGCCGATGGGTTTGACGTCGAGCTCTCCGTTTTGCCATGCAAAACCGCGTTAAGCTTTTCGTTCAGGTCTGTTATCAGGTTACGCAATTTGACAACCGTCCTCGTCTGGCAGAAACACTTTCTTTTTTTTTGCCAGGTTGCCTTAATGGGTGAAAGGGGCTCAGAGAGGATTCCTTATCACCTCAGACAGCCCTAGCGCGCACCAAAAATGGTGCCAACATCTTTCACCTTGACCGTGCGCTTCTTTTTATCCTTTAGAAGCGTCACGCCTTGACTAGTGATAGCTTGCACAACACTACCGTCAGGGAGTTTGTCGCCCGGACGTACCTGTGTGCTTTTGCCTTCACCTGATTTGATATAAGCCACATACCGACCCCCGGCGCCTTGAATGCTATCAACTTCAACCGACGATGTCATGCTGGTAAAGATTGGAAGAGCCGGTGTTGTAGGAAATGGTTGTGGCGGAGCTGGTGCTATGACAGGCGGAGGTGCTGCCGCTGCGCTGTGCATGCCCAAAGCGCTCGCCGGAATGGCGTTCGCCATCGTCTTTTCTTGCCGTTCCTGCCGGATTGTATCCAAATCCGATAAACGTTTCTCAATGTCTATCAGGATGTCCAATTTTGCCACGGCCTCGCGAGCAGCATTAAGATCCTCAAGGGTTATGTCTTCTGTTTCTGAATTCAACCTTTTCACAACTCCATTAACCGATTCAGGAACTTTTCCCACAGTAATGGAAGCTTCTTCTTTTCCGGCTTTTCCTTTACTAACACCCAAAACAGGGGGAGATGTAATTATACCCGAACTGCCTACATTGCTTATTGTGGTCGTTGTCGAAGGGGCGCTGGGGGAAGATACCGATGGACTGGTTATTGTCGTTGCTGTTTTAGGGGAGGAATCACCCCCCGATTTCCCAACATCTGAAGGCGTCGACGCTTGGGGCGCAGGCTCCGGCTTACTCGATACAGGCGGCAAAGGCAGAGGTTGTATTGCCTGCGCTTGAGCCTGTTCTTGTTCTTTGTTTAGAGCTTGAGCCTGCGCAGCCAGCGCTTGCCCCTGAGATTGAGATTGCACAGCCATTGTTGCACCAACGGTCGCAACGGCTAAATCCTGAGCTAAATCCTGTGCAAACACCGGGTAAACAAAACTCAAGCTAAATCCGATGGTGATGATTAAGGCCCCTTTATTGGGGATCGTTTTCATTGCGGTTTTCATATATAACTCCCTCAACCGTCCAAGAGCCAGACACCCCACCTCCTCCTATGACCATGGAGTTTATCACAACCCCCGGTAAGTCGCCAAAGAAGACCGGCAGAGCACCCGGCAATACTGGGGCCGAAAGAGTAAAGGAACGCTTAACCCATTTCGGCGGCGGCGGTTTCCATTCTCCTTTATAATCAGGCGGAGGCGGTGGGGGGGGGTCATCCTGCAACCGGCTAATCGATCCGGGCCAGTTTTGGCCTAAATAACGGCGTGTAATGGTTTCCTGATTGGGCAATTTTTGTGGTCCGCGCTTTTCTAATGGGGGTAAATTAACCGATAAGGAAGCCGATGACCCGCTGTCAGTCACAAATGACTTGGGCGGCGGAGACGAAAAACCTCCTGTCCTTGACCATTTTTGACTAATTGTACTTCCATCACAGCGCACGCTTTCCATTCTCCAGCCAGCTACAACCATTTGCAGCTGGCTCAATCCTGCGCGGCAAGCTTCAATAACTTCAAGAGGATTAGGCTGATTTTCCCACTTTCTTTCCGGCTCAGGATAAGGTGGGGGTCCTTGTTGAAGGCCTGAAAGCAGTTTTTGGGCAGCTTCCTGTCGTTGTCTTTCAAGCTCCGAAAGCCGCGCCAGCTCTTCTGCCCGTCTTCTGGCTTCTTCTTGCTGGATGTACCAGCCAACGCCCAAAAGGGTTAGAAGGATAATAAAACCGGCTGTCAGAGTAATGACCGTTGATCGCGGCAGCGCTACTTGGCGTAAACGTACGTCTGTGCGTTCATTGAGGAGAAGACCAACGGGCATCGTGTCGGCACCCGAAACACCCCATGTTTCAGGCGCATAAACTCGCTGCAGCCCCCCTAAGGCCATTTCCTGCAGAAGACGGTCCCGGGCTTCTGTTTCATCGAGGAAAAATTGATCACCATCGGGCACAATAAGATCGTCGCGGATAACGACGATTGCCGTGCCTTCCCGCAAGCGGAAAGCCCCAGCCCAAGACCCGGGTTGCTGATTCGCCAAGCAAGCAGCGAGGGAAGGAAGCCCCGCTTTATGTTCGGCTTGCGCTTGGCTCAGGCCAAATTGTGGAACGCGTCCGGCTTTGTTTCCGGCTCGCACGGCAAAAAAACGGGCCTGAACACCCGGTTGACGGGCTGCCTCTTTAGCCGCTTGTGTAATGCGACCACTGGGGCTGTTTTCCCAATAAAGGCCTGATGCGTACTGTCGCCGGCCAATCGTAACGACGCCAGCGGTCATCCGCCCTGCTCCGGCCTCGGTGTCTCAAGCACCTGCGGCGTAATCATTACAACAAGCATAGAGTGGGCTTTTGCGTTGCTCGAGCTGCCGCCAAGTAAGAAATTCCAGGGACTCCCGACACCCTTGGCATTCTGACCCACCTGTTCGTCATCAAACCCGCCAATTACAAGCGTATTCCCGCTCTTGAGAACAGACTGCTGAACAAACACACGGCTGGCCGTTTCGGGCAATTGAACGGCTGTCGCTCCAGGCTCAATTTCAATATTGCCCGTATCGGGATCCACACTTCCAAGGCTGCCAAAAGTTGTAATTTTAACAATGTCAACCAAGCTCATGGAGTACTGCAACATGATGCGCCCGTCATCCAGTAATCGCGGTGTTAGCTGTAAGGAGAAACCTTCTCGAATTGTTCCCGGCGTTATCGTTACCGTAAGCACACCTGATGCGGTTGTCGTTGTTGTCGCGGAATTGGCCGCTGCCGATTGCACATACGTTTGGTCTCGTCCGATGCGCCGCGATACAGGCCTATTGTTTAATGTTGTCATCGGGAATTGAGCTACGCGGGTTGTATCGCCCATAGCCGAAAGAGCTTGAAACGAAGAACTAATAGGCCCAAATGTCCTGTCAATAATGGCTACAGGAAGAGAGGCCATATTTGCGCCTCCCACAATGCTTCCTTGCACTTCGTTCACACTAGGAGAGTGTGTAAATCCACCGATTGTAGCGACGCTCCCCAATTTTTTCATGGCAATAGAGAAACTAGTCGCAAAATCGGTTCCTTCGCTTAATTCAACCTTATAAATCTCAACATTAATTGCAATTTGCTGTGATAGGCGACGGTTCTCCTGCTCAATAAAGCGAGCGACATTACGCATAGTGTCAGGCGTTGTCGTGACAGTAATTGTGCCGCTGGAAGGCGACGTAACGACATTGCCAACCCCACCCAACATTGCTGTCACCGTTTGGCCTAACTCTTCCCAAACTTTAAACTCAACACTCATTTCCGAAGTTTGCGACAAAGCGCTTGTACTGCTTCCGGAACTGCCTCCGCCGCTTCCGCCACTGCCCCCACCGCCACTGCTATCTTCTTTCATGCCGTCTTTAACCGTCTGCGTGCCCGGCAACGCTTCAACCATGAAAACGCGTGTTTCAAAACGAGAGAAATTGATGGCAGCGCCATCATAGCGCCAATTAATGCCAAAATGCGCGACTACCAAATCCAACAAACCGGACAATGGTCCTTCATAAGCCACATGCATTCCGGTGCTGCTAACGCTACGGCTACTGCTGCTCGCGGATGTTCCTGACGAACTACTTGAGCCTGAGGAACCGCCACCACCACTTGCCGTGCCTGGCGCGATACGAACCGGAATACCGGTTTGTGAACCAATGGCCTGCGCGATCTCACTTAAGGACATCGTGTCGCTGGAAACAAGTGTTGCGCCACGTGGTCCTTCATACCTGTTCGGTAACGGTAAGCCATGACGCATGCGTAAGGATGTATTGCCTGTCCACACTTTATCGGTAACGACCAGAGGATTATAAGATTTCGGTGGCGCAGGCCGCTGAGCTTCTTGCATGCCTATCGCAGCTTGGTCAGTGCGCTCGTCAATAAGATTTCGCACCTTCTCATTATTGCACCCCAACAACATGACGGAGACCAGAAAAAGGATTACATTTCGCAAGGTCATCGTCATCTCCGCCTTATTCGCTATAGTTGTTGCCGCGCACTTGAACTACGAGGGCCGTTTGTCCTGCCGAAGCATTGTTGAAGAGAGAAGCCATTGGTTGAGGTTGGGCTTCCTGGAACCCAATCAACAGGTTTCGTACCGCGTCTTCAAAAGTCCCCGTCAACGTAACCGAAGCCTGAAGCGGATAGTCATATTCGGCTTGCCAGCTCAACTCGACGCCAGACCGGCGGCACCAATCCTCCAAAACCTTTCGCAGTGTGTCGCCACGATTGGCGGTCCATGTATCCACCATGTTGGACTGCCCTTGGGGAGCAACCATGGCTTGAGAACCGGCAGGTGTAACTTCAGGCACCGAGATGGGCGTTTGTAACGCTGCAGAATCAGCTCCTGCTGAAGGCAACAGTGCCAGAGGCTTGTTGTCTGCGGGCGGTTGCAGCGTCGGCGTTGTACTTGCCGGCGCACTGGCCCCATCGCGGTTTCGGGATATTCTGACCATCTGCCCTTGCTCTTGTATTGTCAGGCCGACGGACTGCAACATGGAGCGCAACGTTTCCCGCCAAGGACTGCCGCCTTTCCACGAGACCAACGTACCAAGACTAACGTCTTGACTAACGGAGAAACCAATTTCTGGCGGTAAAATTTGACGCAAAGCTACCGCTAAAGGAACGTTATCGGCAAAGCCTTTAACGGCTTTTTCCTGTGCTAACGAGGCGCTTGAGCTCAACGCCTCTCCAGGCAGCGACAAAAAGTGTTCTGTGGCAGCATTCGTTTCAGCCGGTATTTCGGATGAAACTGCTGGGGACACTTTTTGGGGCGCCTGCATTTTTTGCTGCCTCGTAGGAGCCTGAATAATCACGGGAGCAACAGGCGCCGGTGTTGGTGCCGGGGTCACTGTTTGCATTTGTGCGCCAGAATCAGGCGGGGGCGACACCCATTGGAAGCCTGCCCGTACCGGTGAAGGAAAAACAAACAGGCTGCTTGCGAGAAAGATTGAACAAAGAAAAAACGTAGGGGAGAATAGAGAATGTTTGTGCATATCTTCGGCCCTTTTCGAGGCTGATTCCAATTCGAGGCGCATCTTAGATGAGCAACGGAGTCCCAACAATAACTGACGAATCCCACTCACCCATACCCCTTCTTATGTGTTGTTTTCGCAACATACAACCCCCCCAAAAATTATGTACAAAAGAATCAAATCTGATGCAAAACGACCAGCACAAAAGCTAGTTTTTTTAAATGGTAAGACGAGAACTATAATCCTATTTCTGAATCAGAAATCGCGCGTTAAATAGAATCACTTATCCAAAATCGATCCACCGGCGTCTGGCGCGACGGCTGTTCGCTGGACGATTAATGCCGAGTATCCAGCGTCGAAAAGCCAGAAGAGCCGAATCAAAAGTTAACCCGCGTCTCTCCAATAACCAGAATCCAAACATAACTATAACAGCTGCGACAAATGTCCATTGCCGCGCATGGACAAGGAATAAAAGGATGGACAGAAAGGCCCGCGCGTCGAGAAAAAAGAAGCGGGCCGGTTTTTGCGTATTACGCCAGTGAATGTCCATTTGTATTTTCTCTTTTTAGATCATTGTAACATCATCGTCTTCATCGCCACCGGAAGATGTTTCAGAATCATCATCCGTGACGCTATCTCCAGATAGTCCCTTGGTAAGCAACAAATATGCCCGGCGATCTATTAATCCCTGTTTAAACGCTGCATTGGCAGATTGCTCCATTGTTCGGCCATAACGAACCAGAAAACGCTGTGTTTCAAGCGTCCATCGTTCGACGGGCATGTCCAAAAGCTGCTCACGCACATTATCATCAAACACCAAAAACTCGCGTAACCCTAAGCGTCCGCCGCCAATCTTCGGAACAAGAACCTGCGTAATGATCATGCGTAAGGTCTCCATCATCGCATAGGCACGTTCGGTTCGCTCTGATGGCTCAAACACACTCACAATTCTTCGCACTGTCGCCGCAACACCTACCGTATGCAAAGTTGAATAAACCAAGTGACCGGTTTGGCCTGCTTCAATCGCGGCAGAAACCGTTTCACGGTCGCGCGCTTCGCCTACCAAAATAATATTTGGCTTTCGCCGCAGAGCATTGCGCACCCCTGCGGCAAAAGTCGGTAAATGCCGAGGAATTTCAGATTGAGCGACAAGTGATCGTGGCCCAGTTATGCCATCGTAAACATATTCGATCGGCGCTTCATAGGTGAGCAACTTGCCACATCCCTGCTCACGTTCAATCAACATGCGGCAACCGGAAGCCAACAAAGTTGTTTTGCCGCTGCCTGTCGGGCCTGTAACCAGAATAAGCCCCTGTCGTGGCGACCAGTTATTTATAAGATGCTCCTCAATACCCAAGTCCGCCATTGAGGGGGGTAAATTGGGTAAGCTTCGCAATGTAACCTGAACGGAATCACGTCCTCGGCTCAAGATTGCCGTAATGTTCGTGCGGAATCGATAACGTGTATTACGCTCAGGCCGAACTTCATACGACAAATCGAGATCACGCCCAGAAGCCAATTTTGCCAATGCATCCGGGCCATATATGCGCGCCAAAATATTGACCATGTCCGCAGAATCCAGGCTGCGGCGCGTTACAGGATAAAGGGTTCCATCAACTTCAATATAGACTGGGCGGTCTGTTTGTAATGTGATGTCCGTTGAGCGCAATTTAGCCGACCACAACAGAAGTGGGTCAACATCCGCTTCCTGAATGCGCAAAGGCTCATCGGGCCATGTGCCAATAACCGTTTGCACAGGATCCGTTTTGGTTTTTATTTCGGCGCTTTCATTCACGCGTTTGATCTCCTGATCCCCAAAGGACTTGGGAAGGTCGAGTCTTAAAAAATAAGATATCTTTTAGACTGTTTTGGCTGTCACCAAACGTGCAGAAAATGTCTTATCTTGGAGCCGTTGACCACCGTTCACTCTTCGGAATAAGAGCGGAAGGACCAGTAATAGTCAAACCGCGATCACCAACGCGCATTTCAGAACCACCGCCGGTGACGCCCCGGTCTTTATGCAGAGCGTACGGCGCTGAAATCATGCCTTGCGCCAACAGTTCGCGGTAGCGGACCATACCGACAAAATCGTTCGTCATGCGATCAAGATCGGCTTCGAATGTTTCCTCGGCTTGTTGCATGCCAGCGTCCCAACCCTCGGCCACCCAACGGCGCCATTGCTTGCGTTCTTCATCATCGCGTGGCAGCAAAAGCCCGGGGGGCGGATCAACGCGTCCCCAATCACGCTCCATATAAAGCCGCCAGTTTCGTGGCGCTGTCACAATGCGTGCGATACGATTAATTCTGTATACGCGGTCTGCCACGGCAGCTTCTTGGCCTCCCCCGTTCACGATAACGGCCCGTTGAGCTTCCGACACAATGGGGGGTTCAATGAGCAATCCTGACGATGCCGCCATCAACAGGCGTTTAAAGTCGAAAAGCTTCGTTAAACTTGTGTCGTATTCCGTAAGACGGCGTTGAATTTCAAAAGTTCGATAAGCCAGTCCGCCACGCGCCCCATAAGACAAAGCCGCTTCACGCAGAGCATCATTGCGAATTTGAAGGCCCATTCCATCCGCAGCAGCCTTCGCTTCTGTGCCATTTTTCTGTTCCTGCAGTTCAAGTAAAACTGGAGGCGGGGGAGAATTTTCAAGTGTTGTTTCCAGCGCACGTGTCGAAGTCGTCGATGACGAGCTGCAGGCTGCAAGAAGCCCGACTAACAAAACCATAAAAGAAGATGCGTTATTAAATTTTATCCACGGGTGCATAGCGAATCTCAACAAAACCTTTTTGGCCATCAACAGTAATGTCGGCTCGTTGCCCAGCCTGTAAACCCATGTCGCGAAGCACTTCAACCAAAGGCTGCTGGTAGGCATCAACAACAACCGTTAGCGGAACGGGCGGAGGATTTCCTTTTGTCCGGAAGCGCAATCCGGCCCGGGAGGCCAATGTTTGGGTAATTTGCTCTATTGGCCCCGTCCAATTAACAGATATAATTTGCGTCATTGTGGAAGGAGCTGAAGAATAATCCTCCACGAAAGGCACCGGCGAGCGCTGTTGTTCAATGGCTGAGATTGTGTTAAGCGCCTGCGAAGCTTTTTCAGCTGATTGGGCAATGCGCGTTCCAACAAGATCCGGTTCGGTTGCTATGGGTGTAGCCCCAGTCCCATAGTCGGTTGTTGTTGTGTTCGAAGAGCAGCTGGCGAGAGCGATGCCAGCGAATAACACAGCGAGAGGTCGAATAAAGTTTTTTGGCATCATTGTTTAAACACCCATCAGTCGAACATGCTTAAAGGTATAAACGGGGCAAAGGGCTTATACAACAGGTTCTTAAATCTATTAACCAGTCTTTTTAGCCAGAATAACGAATAAAGTGCAGCGCAAAACCAAACAAACACCCTGCCGGAAGTAACAAAAGCACCCCCGTAAACCATTCTCCTGTGAATAGAAAATAGAGGCCAATTGCCAATAATGCCGCTGCGGCTACCCCGTAAATGAGGGAAGCATTTGGCAATTTTGACTGTCCTTTAGGGGGTAGAAATACCGATGGTAAAGCTCCACGAATGTCAAGAGATGGTAAGCTTGGCCTTTTCCGCGTTGGCGGAGGCGGTAAGAACCGGTCAAGCCATCTTGCCATTTTTTACCTAACGCAAGAGATCAGTGAGAACGGCCGCCATGCGGTCCGGTTTGCCCTTAACAATTTTAACCCTTCCATCCTTGGCACGGTAAACAAGATAAGGCGTTTCTTTTATGTTCCACCTATCTATCAGCGATCGATTGGCCAATACCGCTTGCATATGGACGCCGGCATCACCACCCTGTAATGCGCTTTTGTCTCCATTCAGATGTTTTTCCCAAGCTTCAAGGGGATTGGGGGCTCGTAGCAACTGGCTTGCCGCCTCAACGTTGGGACCGCTCATATTCCCGCTAATAGGGATCAAACGCACTTGCACGCGGTTAGCTTGAACTGATTCGCGCAATTCACTCCACGTGCCCTTGCAATGAGGGCAATCGGGATCGATCACCATCAGAATTTCGGCTGTATCGTTGCGGCCCAGAGTCACGCCAGCCGCCGCCTGCAAGTCCTGATAGAGACGCTCGCCCGGTGACAACGGAACCGCAGGCAGATTGTTTGCCAATGTTTGGTCCCTGCCACCCCCTGTACCGCCAGGAACGGCCGCAAACCCTCCTGGAACGCCGCCAACTCGGGCAATGTCTTCCTGCTGTCTTGCTGTGCTGTTAACAAGATCGTTCACTTCCTTGTTGGCGTCAACAAGAGCTTTGATTTGCGGGCCGGTAACGTTATCACCCTCACCTGTGAACATGCCGCCTATGATTGATGTCTTTCCGTCTGACGTCACGTAGATCATTTGGATCTGTCCATCCTTAACGATGAACCATCCATGCAGCCCCGACCGTTCGCCTAAGTAGTAAAGCTTTGCCCCCATCTTCGTGAGATTGGAGAGAACAGCAATGTTGTTGATATCAAGCGGTTTGGCGTTGCGGTTAAAGAGGTTTTCCGGCGATGGCGTTTGTGCATAAAGCGGCGTGATTGATAAAAAGGAAAGCAACAAAAAACCGGCCGTTCCAAGAAACGTCATCTGCCTCATCGGTACACCCCCCTTATCCGTTCAACGCTGAGCATAATAGTATTTGCGTGGCCGTGATAGAGCATAATTTCGCTTCGACAAAGGCGCGTTATGTTTAATAAGACCCTTTCGTTCCATTACCGCAATCACCTTCGCCGCATAACGCTGGCCTCTGCCGGGCGTGGCGGAATGATAATGGGCGATGCCCCCATAAAGCGATCCTGCCTCGGCAATTTTTCGCCGTAAAATCCACGCCGCAACCCGAACATTGACGCATCCATCGTCGCGTATGGCCTTGCGCGCGGCACGATGGTCAACTTTCCATGCTCGCGCAAGCTCTGGTATCCAGCGTGAATTAACCTGCATGGGGCCGAGATCGTAAGTGCCGTTGAAATTCGGTCCGACTTCCTGGCCGACACGCCCGCCCTCAACATGCATAATACCAATCATAACCGCCGGCGGAACCTGATAGGTGTGCGCGGCAAGCATCAGGCAAGCGGCAAGAGTCTGCGCCGTAATCATGGCCACCCCTGATTTTCAAGCTGAGCCGAGGGTGGCACTTCAAGATACATCGCCAATGTTGCCAACATCGCCATGCGCTGGCTAAAGGCTTGCCAGACTTGCGTCATGGGAACCACATTACCATGTTGCGCAAAGTATGCCGCTCGGTCATCTGGATTCATATAGAGCAGTCGATCGGCTTCGGCGTAGTGGCATTCAGTGTAAATCTGACCCGATGCCCGTAGGATGTTCCAGCAAATCAGGCGCCACTGCTCTGCTGTTGCACCAGCCGGTGCAAGCGCCCGGGTTACCTGATCCGATATTTTGACAAGCCGTTCGGCCACCTCAGCCAACAATGCATGTTCCGCGCGCCCAAAAGCATACTGGGCAACAGCGCCAATGACCGGCACCATGGCTTCCATCATTTTGGCGCGAAAAGTCGCTATCGTATTAGGCAGCGTTTCACCGCCTGAGGGAATTTGACTCTTGAACTTGTTCTGAAGTGTCGCCGCCATATCCGCAAGGCGTTTAGCCTCCTCCGCAGACATAGCGCGGCCCGTCGCGCGATAGCTTGCCGCAATCACCTGACTGGCCGACCCAGCCAAGGCCCAACGCACAGCGGCATCAAGAGCTTCCTCTCCAGCACCAAGTTGAGCCGTAAGTTCACGACTTAACGTAACGGTGCTGTCGATGAGCGCGTTAAACTGCTCCGGATTAGGCATAGATAATTCCGTTTCGGCAGCCGAACGACCCGGCGTTTCCGATAGGGCTTGCAAGAGAGGGGTTCCGATTTGCCGGAAAGCCGCCAGCAGTGTTTGAAGACGTGCCTTCGTTTCAGGAATTTCTTTCTGGTTATTATCAGCCATACGCAAAACCATTTGTTTTTGAAGTCATAATACCCTCAGCATTAATCCGGCCGTTACGAAATACGTCCCGGGCAAACTAACGCCAAAACTGCCGTAGGTCTACACACTGGCCATTTATAGTTGCGTAATGGTTAATTGGGCCGTTTAACATGGCTATTTTCCGGCAGACTGTGGCTTAAAATATGTTGAAATAAAAGGGTTTTCCGGACCGGCGTGCCTCGGACAAGCTGAACCTCTCGCTTCTTAACCGCGCCCTTCCCGGCCCAAACCTATTTCTTCAAAAGCGCACGCTATTGAGACACCACGTCCGGCAGCGTGATTTCATCCGCAGAGACAGGTACGCCGCGAGGCATTTTATCTGCTGATCGAGCCGGAGTCATAGTCGGCTTTTCAGAAACGGATGTCACCGCCTTGGCTGAAACCTGTTCGGTATTACGCCGTTCCGCGTCACGTGAGGGCGCCTTGGCTTTGATCGTTGGCGAGCCTTGATTATCCGGCCAGCATTTCTTTATTTCATTCAGGCCCCGAACAGCATTCAAGCAGTTGCCCATCTCCGCAGCAATTTGCGCACGCCACGCTGCCATCGATTGGCTGCAAATATCCCGGGCCATAATAATGCTACCGTGGTTAATGCCCGTACCGGCTGAATCTTGAACATGTTGGTTACTCAGGCATTTGGCATGATCAATATACTCGGCTTGATAAAGGCTAAGGCCCTTACTACAGTCAAACCCAGGCGGCATTTGAGCGCCATTCGTTGCCGCTTGATAAGCTTTGCATGCTTCGAAGCCGGCTTGACACACTGGCGCAAGATTTGGATCCGCCCCTGTTCCCTTACAGTTGGGGCGCGTCAATTTACCGATCCATTTACTACATTGATAAATTAAAGTGCTTTGGTCTGCTGCACAATTGTTAAAGGCTGCATTAATGGGCATGCCTTGCGGCGTTTGCATTTTTGACCCATAAGGCGGCGTAGGCCTTGGCCCTGCAGCGTTATAAAGGTAGTGCATAGCCGCGACCCACATCTTTTGTTCTTTGTTCTCAGGGTTAGGCACATACACCGTTGTGGTCCCCACAGATCTGGGGAGTATCTGCGGCATTTCCAAAAGTTGGGTGCCATCGATTGTTTTGAAGCTAATGTCAGCATCAATAAAATCTTTATCGGAATCAACACAACTGGAGGAATAGCCTCTTAGCGGGTTACCAAACTTCGGCATGTTCGTTGCCGAAGGACACCGCGTCGCCCAATTGTCTGCCGCATACTGCGGTCCCTTGCCATCACCGACAAGGTACATTTGTTCAACACCCATTAACAACGCGCGTGCGACCTGATCGGAAAACCAGCTCATCACCAGTTGCGCTTGGCCGACGATGGTTAAATTACAAAGCTGCTGATTCCCCGGTGGTGGTGGCGCATGTTCGGCAGCTATTTTAGCTGAAACACCATCGATAGTGTTTTTTGTGTCGATATCTCCCAAGCCCTCTGCCAGATCAACATTCGCCTTGGTCATCGCATAATTCGTGCTGTAGACTGTCGCGGTTAGTTTTGAGGTTTCATCGTTTAGCTTATCCATCCAGTCGTTAACCGTGGTAAGAGCGGAAATAATATCCGCAAGAAGTGAAAACTGCTCAGCATATTGCATGACTTCCGCCATCCAGCTGGTCTCAACAGCAACTGCACAGCTCGTACAAACATCTTTCGCTCGTGCCGGATGAGATTGCCCAACAACAAAGAACGACATTGCCAAGAGAACGGTTGGCAAGAAAAGGTATTTTCTTACCTTGCGATCGGAATACAGAGATGATTTCATGACACACCTCGCTTAAAAACGGATATGGCCTGTCCGCGGATCGGTAATGCCGCGTGACATGTTGTAGAAGTACCCCGGTATTGTGGTCGGCATCGATAATGGACTACCCCCATACACAGACACCAGGTTCGCCAATGAAATGCCGTCGCACGATTCCCGGTTCGATGAAATCGCAAGGTCTAGCCCAAAGTTAAGGTTCGGCAACGGCAAACACATCATCGACAGCACATTATTTACCGTGTTCGCTATAAACTGACACACCGAGTTTAAAAGGGACAGCACCATATTGACAATTTGCGACACAATCGTGTTGGCAAAATTGACCAGCATTTTAATTATGTCTAACGAGCTAAAAACCATATCCAAACAATAGCTATACCTTATGCTTCCCCGAAGATACTTATTCGCCCTCGCGTTCTTGATGTCTTCTTTTAACGAATTTTCAAAATCTGTCCGGGCGACAACAATTCGGTTGCTAGTATCTCGGCGCGTATGGTCCATAAGGTTGTATTGTACTGTGTTTTTCGTGTACGGATCACATTTTGGATTCGAAGAAGCAATATCCGCAGCTTGCGCAGAAGAGCCCGCGAAGCAAAACAAAGTTATGGCTATTAGAAATAGAAAAACGCTTATTGCCTTTTCCTTTTTCCACATTTTATCACACGTTGAGCTACTCATGACACACCTCGCTTAAAAACGGATATGGCCTGTCCGCGGATCGGTAATGCCGCGTGACATGTTGTAGAAGTACCCCGGTATTGTGGTCGGCATCGATAATGGACTACCCCCATACACAGACACCAGGTTCGCCAATGAAATGCCGTCGCACGATTCCCGGTTCGATGAAATCGCAAGGTCTAGCCCAAAGTTAAGGTTCGGCAACGGCAAACACATCATCGACAGCACATTATTTACCGTGTTCGCTATAAACTGACACACCGAGTTTAAAAGGGACAGCACCATATTGACAATTTGCGACACAATCGTGTTGGCAAAATTGACCAGCATTTTAATTATGTCTAACGAGCTAAAAACCATATCCAAACAATAGCTATACCTTATGCTTCCCCGAAGATACTTATTCGCCCTCGCGTTCTTGATGTCTTCCCTAACGGCCTGCTCAAAAATGGTCCGCCCGCTTGTAATGGACACTCCCTGATACGCTCGCGAGGCTTGCATCATAGCTTGCGAAAGGCCGAGGTCGACACAATTTATGTATTCGCCTTCCTCCGTATCCCGATCAAGAACGCCAAGGTTGGATTCGCCGGTATAGGGGTTCGTTCCAAATTCACCAGTGTTGAGGTCTACCCCGCTGGCCTTAGCAACCAACTCAGGATAACCATTCGGGCACCGGTTGTTGGGCAGCGATCTCTTACACCCACTAGTGCCGTTATTGTAGGCGCAAAGCGCTCCGTAGAAAGTCAGACCGCTAACCCCTTTGCACATTTGCTTGTAAACCTTAGCGGCGCATTGAACATTTTTTAGGACATTGGCTCTTAACTCATCTGGACCCACACAGCCTCCACCTGTATTCCAGTTAATCGTGTTGATCTGCATGGCGCCGACGTCGAGTGAGACAAGAACACCCTTTCTATAGTTTGGACCATCTTTTGGGTGCGCCCTTCCAGATCCTTCTTGTGCAGAAATAGCGTAAAGAGCAACTTTTAACCCTTGGTCACCACCAGCAACGCTATCAATTGCTTCACGCACCGATTTATCGGGGCAAAATTTTACTCCCGGGATACACTCGCTTCCGGCTTGGGATGATGACGGCGATAGCACACACAACACAGCTAATAATAGCAGAACTTGCCCTTTCATTGTGTTTGCAAAGAATGTTGCTGTGCCCGACAAAAGTTTCTCCCTGTCTAATCTTTCTTCTCGGCAAACTTCTTCAACAGCTCCTCAGGAGCTTCAGCGACGCAAGAACCATCCGGAAGTTTTTTCTCTCCTTTTGAAGTCAGCCAAAAGCTTGGGCTTCCGCCAAACATGTTAGCTGGATCAACCCAACAGGCTTGAACGCTTCCGTCAATAAGGCTAATAAAAACGGTCGTCCCGAACTTATTGCACGCTCCTTTGGCGCATAACAAAAAGTGAATATAGTTACCTGTGCGCTCGAACTCATAAATGCGCGCATTATCCCATCCTTCGAAAAGGATTTTATTGCGCGTTTCACCGAGCGTCTTTTTTAAGTTCTCAGCTAGTTTAGGATCATCCCAGATGTTGCCATGCGGTTTCATGCCCCACGTGTTGCCCTCAGGCACAGCCATTGGCGATTCCCCCACCCACTTCTCCAAATACTGGAAAGACTCTGTCTGTTTTTTCGGTTGGGGCGCATTATCGGCGGCACAAACCCAGCCACTCAACAAGGCGGTGAAGACAACGAGTGCTAGCGATAGCCTGCGCACCAGAAAACTCCCTGATTCCCTTCAAAAAATAGGGGTAAACTTTACCTTCCAATAGTGTTTTTTACCATAGCTTTGTGCAGTGCCTACTCCATCGTTTAATTATCCTGCTTTTGAGCTTAATAAAGGATTAATTAAGGCTTTTCTTATTGAGCGAAGCGAAATTAGAAAATGCCATGCCCTTGGGATTCTGCGCAGCAGGGAACCCCGGGGATCCATGCAAATATATTAGCGAGCTTACGGAAGCTTTATCCCTGCGGAAGCAGGGACCCAGACTTTATTTCAAGTAGGGAACCTGGGGATCTTATCTCCTCTTTTCGTTATCCAATCCGTAACCTTAATATCCATTTACGCTGTTGTACGCTTACCCAAAAGGGCAAAGGCAAAAGCTGTTAAGGCGAAGGCCGCAAGGAGTGAATCCGTCCAGAAATCATAAGCCACCATGGCCAGCGTGAAAGCCATCATCCAGGCGGCGAGCGCAAAAGGTATAAGTTTTTTGGGTAAGTGTCCCGCAAGGCGCAACGTATATAGAGCAAAAAACAATCCCAGCGCTATTCCCGGCAAACCCAGTTCAACCCATAGCTGGGTAAACGCATTATGAGGATGGCTGACTGGCCCTGTCGTAATGACATAGAGCGTGTTATGCGGACTGGCTGGAGAGAGCTCGTGGCTGCTTCCCAAGCCCCAGCCAAGCCAAGGCCGCTCCAGAATCCGGTAGGACATAAAGTCCCAGATTTCCATCCGTGCCTGCCACGATGGCGCTAATCGAGCGACCCATTCCGCATGGTTGTTAAACACGGACTGGGCCATAAACGGCCACGCCGAAGCTAAGGCCGCCAGCAAGCCGAGTCCCCACCGCACAAAAACCGGCATAAAGAACGCAGCGGCAAAAACCGCAGAGGCCAAAACAAAACCCAACTGCGTCGCGCGTGAATGCGTAAAGCCGAGGGGCAACAAAAGCGCTAAACAGAACAAACCTGTGCGCCAATACGCTTTCTCTCCAGTCAGCAAAGCCAGCAATGGCCAAGCAAGCAGTACGGCGTAAGAAAAACCGCGATTGTATTTCGTGATGGCTTTCTCATCGAAAACGCCTGACCCATTCATCCACTTCAACAATGGCGTCCCACTGAACAACTCAATTCCCAAAGTTAAAAGCCCAAGCGTCGCTAACAAAGGCCAATGCTTGAAAAGCGCAGGATGCTCCAGACGCGCTTGAACAGCCGGGCAACTTAACAACATGAGCGGTAAAATAATCGTCGCTAGCTGTAACGTGTCATGCCACGCGTTCTTCGGATAAGCAGCCTGAAGGTTCAAAACTGAACAAACAATCAGCGCAAAAAAACAAAAGCCCATCAATACGCCGTGGGGCTTTGGGGGACGTCCTTCTGCGAACCAGGTCGCGCCGGAAAAAACCAGTCCACCGCCGATACCAAGCGCGGCATACGAACCGCCCAAAAACGCTCCTAGCGTACCCGCTAGCCCGAAGATCAGCAGGCCAAACCATGGCAGGGCTTGGCCAACAACATTTCGCAAGAAATTCATATGTCTAGACATTTCTAAAGCCAGCCTGTTCTGGTTGAGCGAAGTTCAAAGCCCTGAAAGCCCCCGCTCCTGAATGCCTCGCGCAATGCCCTAAAGAAGTCAAGATCGACGCTCCTAATTAGTCCGTGGAGACTACCCGAATGGAGCAGCTGTCATGACACTCTCTTGGAAAAAATTCGGCACTTTACTTATTGCGCTGACGCTTTTGAGCGCAACAACTGTTCAAGCCCAAACGCTTGCAAGTGAAAATGATCCGCAAGCGCGCGTTGGCCGCGTCAGCCTGATCATGGGATCCGTATCGTGGCGCATGGGTGATGAAAATACTTGGTCTTCGGCCGTTCTCAATTATCCCGTCACAAGCGGCAATGTTTTCTGGGCCGATCCGGACGCGCGCGCCGAAATACGTGTTGGCGCCGACTCGATAAGGCTGGACAGCGCCACCGAACTGACTGTGTTGCAGCTTGATGACCGTGCGCTTCGCGTGAATGTATCCCAAGGCACGATTAACTTGCACGTTGAATCGCATGACCCCGATGAAACGTATGAAGTTGTTACGCCACGGGGCACCGTTGATCTGCTCGGTCCCGGAACCTATCGCATTAACGCTGGAACCGAACATATACCGACCGCTGTTGCCGTCTTACGCGGCAGCGCACGTTTCATCGGCAACGGAGCCTTCACGGTTGTCGCGGGCGAAACGGCGTTAGCTTCTGGTCTTAACGCCATCACTTACCGCATTACATCGACCGAACCAACCGCCTTCGATAACTGGAGCCTCGCGCGCGATAATTACGAAGAACCGCGACAGGTCGTAAAATACGTCTCGCCGGAAATGACCGGCTACGAAGACCTCGACAATTACGGAACTTGGCAACCAGTGCCGGAGTATGGCGATGTGTGGATTCCCGCCTCTGTTCCTGTCGATTGGGCCCCCTACCGTTATGGCCACTGGGCATGGATCGAGCCATGGGGATGGACATGGATCGACGATGCGCCATGGGGTTTTGCGCCTTTTCATTATGGCCGCTGGATTGTCATTAATCATCGCTGGTGCTGGTGGCCCGGGAAACGGGTGCACCGTCCTGTGTACGCGCCGGCGCTCGTCGTTTTTGTGGGTGGCAGTAATTGGAACATTTCAATCTTTGAAAAAAACAAGCGCGATCGTCATTGGGGCCGGGATCGCGATCATCACATTGGCTGGTTCCCGCTTGGTCCTCATGAACCCTACCGCCCCGGCTACCATGCCAGCGACCGGTATATTCGCGAAGTGAATGCCAACGCCATAAAAGATCTGCCAAACCATGAAAGCCGGAAAAACGGAGATCGTTATTTAAACCGCGCTCACGCAACAATAGTTCCGCAAAAGGATTTTTCCTCGTCCCGTGATATTTCCCGTGTTTCCGTTCCTGTGCCGTCTCAAGCGTTGAACGATGTTCCTGTTATCGGCTCGACACCCCCGGTTCAAGCGCCGCCCTCCTTCAGGCATCCTGTGGAAACGAATGATACGCCTAAGACTGCGGCAACACCGGATATCGTTGAGCGTGGAGGAAAGAAGATGCCTTTCGTCCGTTTTCCACAACATCAACAAACTCAGATAGAAACAGAAACAGAAACAGAAACAGCGCCAGCGCCCGATCAAACCGCTCGTCCGTTGGTCATGAAAATACAACCACCCAACCGAACAATGACACCACCTGTTGCGTCTTCATCCCAAGAACCGAGTCATCCTGTCGTGCAAACAACAGCCTCGCAGGTAACCGAACCGCCGGCGATCCGTCGATTTAGAAAAACATCCCCCGAACCTGTTCAGGAGCGCCGGGTTATCATGCCAACGGAAACGCCCTCCGCTCCGGTGCCTCAAGTGGCTACACCAACACCCGCCGTAATGCCCGTTACGTCTTCGCCGCGGCGCATGGGTGGCGGATTAGCTCCCGCCCCCGTCCCGGCACAACCCCATGAAATAGTCGTGCCGCGATCGGTTGAACCGGCTAACCTCACGCCAAGCCAGCAGGGATGGATACGCTCAGCGCCGCAAACTTCGCCTCAAGTTCAGCGCCCGGCGCAACCAGCCAAACGCGCAAAATCTGAACGGGAAGAAAAAAAGCCCGACGAACAAAAACCAGACCGTCCGGTCGAGCATCGGGGTGGAAGGTAATTGATAAAGTTTAAACTGCCCCTTTCTTCCGCGCCAAAGGATGATGTTCCGTCACCGTGCGCGTAAGTCGGTCGGTGGCAACATGCGTGTAGATTTGCGTTGTCGCAATGTCGGCGTGGCCGAGCATGGCTTGCACACTACGTAAATCAGCGCCGTGCTCGATCAAGTGCGTTGCGAAGGCATGGCGCAATACATGCGGACTCAATCGCTCCGGCGCGAGACCTGCATTAATGCCAACCTCTTTCAGCAACTGGAAAAAACGCTGGCGCGTGATTGGCCGCGCACCACCGCGCATCGGCGAGGGAAATAGAAAAGGCGAAACAGCTCTTTCCCCAAGCATGGCCTTGCGATGCGGGAACCACGCGCGCAACGCTACCACCGCCGGATCGCCAAGCGGCACCATGCGCTCTTTGCCGCCTTTGCCCCTCACTTGCACAAGACCGCGATCAAATAACACCGCGTTCAATGGCAATCCAACAAGCTCGCTCACGCGCAAGCCTGTTGCATAAAGCAGCTCCAGCATCGCCTTAATGCGGGCCCCTTCCGCGCCCTTCATACGCGCCACAACTTTAAGAAGCTCCTTCACCTCATCTTCGCTTAAATACTTGGGCAAAACGCGCCCGAGCTTAGGCGCGTCTATGTTCCGCAAAGGATCTTCTTCGCGGATTTTTTCAGAGCAAAGAAAACGATAGAATTGTTTTAGCGCTGATAGCCGCCTTGCCTGCGTGCGCGCCGCGAAAGGACGTAGCGATTTGATATAAGCACGTAAATCATCTTCGCTGGCATTGGCCATTTCCACCTTGCGTTTGGCCAGAAATCGCGCTGCGTCCATGAGATCGCGCGCATAGGCCGATCGCGTGTTGGACGCCGCGTTGCGCTCGGCCAACATCATGTCGAGGAACGCGGCAACGGTCGGTTGGCCATCGGGAAGCACAGGCATTATCCAATCTTATTAAGGTCTTATTTATGCCTATAAGCTATCTCATAACGCGTTACGGTTGCAAAGCGGCACTTCTCAGTCAATGATAAGGCATGACATCCGGCTCTGGCAAAAAAGAAGGACACAAAGTTACGCACCGGCTCTTGCGCCATGTGCGTCCACGCGACACACGCCGTGCGGTAGCGCTTAGCCGCGTGTACAGCCGCTGGGTCGGTTTGCTTCGCTGGGCTCTCCCGCTTCTGGTTCTTCTTGTCATGACGGCGCTCATCGCGTGGCCGATGGTGCGCGCCAAGAAACTGACCGCCGTTGTGGCCCAAGCCATACCGAACCTTGTCGTCGAAAACCTCCGGCTTTCAGGCGTTGACGCTAAAAACCAGCCGTATCGGGTAACCGCCGCGCGCGCCATGCAGGAAGGCGACACGAAAAATCTTATCGGCCTCGAAACCCCCCAAGCCGAAATCACCCTCACGACCGGAAACTGGATTTCCGGCAAAGCCAACTATGGCCGCTATGACCAGCAGGCAAATCTCCTCTGGCTGGACGGCAACGTGCAAGTTTTTCACGATCAAGGCTACCGGTTCAGCACCAACCAAGCCCAGGTCGATATGGGCCAAAACACGGCCTCGGGGGAGCAGCCTGTGCTCATTCAAGGGGATTTCGGGCAAATTAAAGGGCAAGGCTTTGAGATTCTGAATAAGGGCAAGACATTGATAATTAAAGGAAAAACAGAGGCGCGCTTCAATTTGCGTGCTTTGCCGGGCTCTGATAAACCTCCTGCTAAGAAAGTTCAGGCAAAGTAGGCGGGCCTTTAGGGGGCTAAAACGGGCTTGTCCCGAACATTTTCTTCTCTCAATGATGGCAGCGCGATGCGTTTGGCTTTTGTGATAATCCTTTGCGGCCTTGCGGTAGGCGGAAATGCCTATGCCGCTTCCGCGTCTGCGCAAAATGGCATGGTATCACCGCTTTCGTCTTCAAACGAAGCAGTCGAAGTGACCGCAGACGAAAGCCTTGAGTGGCATCAGGACAAACACCTTTACGTCGCGCGCGGCAAGGCCAAGGCAACACGCGGCACCTTATCGGTTGAAGCCGATACCCTCACTGCGCATGAGCGTGAGACAAAAACGCCGGATCCCAAAACAGCTAATGAAGCGGCCGGCACAAACAAGCAAACGGCCGCCATGGGCAATATCGACCGCCTTATGGCCGAAGGAAACGTGCTTATCAGCGATGGACGGCAAGAAGTGCACGGCGAGAAAGCCCTTTACGACCTCGACCGACGTTTTGCCAAAATCACGGGGAAAAATTTGAAATATGTCACGTCACACGATGTCGTGACGGCCAAGGATTCAATGGAATATTATGAAGACAAGAACATGGCGGTGGCACGCGGTAAAGCTGTTGCGTTGCATGACAAGCGTCATGTCGAGTCTGACGTTCTCAGCGCGCAATTCACGCCGTTGCCCAACGGCCAGATGGAAATGTCGAAAATGACAGCCGAAGGCAATGTAGCTGTCATCGCAGGTAATGATATCGTGCGTGGCAATAAGGCTGTTTATGATGTAAAGCGGAATGTTGCCGTGTTGACGGGCAACGTGCGCGTGACGCGTGGCGACACGCAACTCGCCGGCGAACGCGCCGAAGTCGATTTCACCAAAGGTCAAAGCCGTTTGTTGAATGACGGCAAGGGACGTGTGCGCGCTCTCCTGGTACCGAAGAGCGGCAACGTCCAAGACGCTAACGCCCTAGCCGCAAAGGAAAAAGAAGTTAAAGTTGACAGGCCCAAGGCAAAAGACCAGAAAGCCATCCAGAAAGTCCCCTTGCAATGAACCCTTCTGGCAAAGTCATACCTTTCACGCCGGGTGAAGCACCGGAAAAGGCTCGTGCGCCAAAACCGCAGCCGGGGCATGGCTTGGAAGCCGCGCATCTTGGCAAGCAATACCGCAACCGCCCGGTTCTTCATAATGTCAGCCTGACGCTGCAACGCGGCGAAGTCGTCGGTTTGCTTGGACCAAACGGCGCGGGAAAAACGACGTGCTTTTATCTTTTGACCGGCCTTGTGACACCCGACACAGGCACAATAATGCTGGACGGCGAGGATTTAACTCTCTTGCCAATGTATCGGCGCTCACGGCTCGGGCTTAGTTATCTGCCGCAGGAGGCCTCGATTTTCCGGGGGTTGAGCGTTGAAGACAACATTCGCGCCGTTCTTGAGGTCATCGAGCCTGATCGCGACACGCGCGATACAATGCTGGACGAATTGCTGGTGGAGTTCGGCATCGCTCATTTGCGCCGCGCCCCGGCCATAGCTCTTTCTGGCGGCGAACGTCGCCGCGTGGAAATCGCCCGCGCGCTGGCCGCACAACCACACTTCCTGCTTTTGGACGAACCCTTCGCGGGCATCGACCCTATCGCTCTTAGCGACATTCGTGACTTGGTTGTTCATTTGCGTGACCGTGGGCTTGGCGTTCTGATTACTGACCATAATGTCCGCGCAACCCTTGAGATCGTGGACCGCGCCTACATCATCCATGACGGCAAAGTGCTTATGGAAGGCCAGCCGGATGAAATCGTAGCCCATGCAGACGTTCGCCGCGTGTATTTGGGGGATGAATTCAGGATGTAGCATGCAATCCTGATGCCAAATATGGTTAACATCAATAATCCATTAACTTTTTAACGCGTAGGCTTGGGGCATGAATCTCACGCCCCGCCTCGATCTAAGGCAGTCGCAAACTCTGGTCATGACGCCCCAACTGCGTCAGGCAATCAAGCTTCTGCAAATGTCGAACCAGGAACTGGGAGCGTACATCGCGAGCGAGGTTGAACAAAACCCGCTTCTTGAACGCGCGGATGATGCAGAAACTCCGCCCGAAAACAACGTCCAAGCCCAACATATCCTGGCCGATCCGGCCACTGCCACGCCAGGCTCACCCATAATCCCGATGACTGGCCGCGATAACGAACTGTCAAACGCCTACCAACCTTCCATTGCCAGCAGCGTAAAAACCACGCGTCACAGTGACGATGATGATTATTCCGCCGCGCAAAATGTTGCGGAAAAACCGAGCTTACGCGAACACTTGCTTGGCCAAATTCATGTGGACTTTTTCGATCCGGCGGAACGCCTTATGGCGGCTTCGTTGATCGAATTGATGGACGAATCCGGCTATCTTCCCACAAACCTTGATCTTGCACGCACCCAGCTTGGAGCTTCGCCGGAACAGCTTGAGCGGGTTATTGCCCAAATGCAAAAGCTCGATCCACCTGGCATTTTCGCCCGTTCACTTCAGGAATGCCTCGCCATCCAACTGCGCGATAAAAACCGTCTTGATCCGGCGATGCAGGTTTTGCTGCAGCATCTTGATCTCGTCGCCAAGCGTGAACGCGCGGCGCTTATGAAGCTTTGCGGTGTCGATGCGGAAGATCTCACGGAAATGATCGCGGAAATCCGGGTCCTCAATCCCAAGCCTGCGCTGGCTTTCACGGCCGATGTTGCGCCGCCGATCACGCCGGACGTTCTCTTGTACGCCTTACCGGGCGGCGCGTGGAAGATTGAGTTGAACAGCGACAATCTGCCGCGCGTTCTTGTGAATGAAAATTATTACACCGAAGTGCAAAGCGCCGTGCGCGCTAAGCCGGACAAGGAATACCTCAGCGAACGCTGGCAACAGGCCAACTGGCTTGTCAAAGCGTTGCATCAACGCGCGACGACTATTTTAAAAGTGGCGGCTGAAATTGTCCGGCAACAGGACAAGTTTTTTGTCTACGGTATTCAATATTTGCGCCCGTTAATCTTGCGCGACATCGCGGCCGCCGTTGAAATGCACGAATCCACCGTCAGTCGCGTCACGCAAAACAAGTACATCGCCACGCCGCGCGGCCTGTTCGAACTGAAATACTTTTTCACGAATGCAATTCCCACAACAGGCGGTGAAGAAAGCGTTTCAGCCGCCGCCGTACGCGACCGCATCAAATCGCTTGTCGATACAGAAACGCCCGACAAAATCCTGTCGGACGACAAGATTATGGCGCTGTTGCACAAGGAAGGCATTGATATCGCGCGACGCACAGTCGCTAAATATCGCGAAGCGCTACGTATTCCCTCTTCAGCTCAGCGGCGAAGGGAAAAGCGGGAATGAAAGTATTTTAACGCTATCTCTTTAAAAAAGACATTTAGTATCAATAGGCTATCGTGCGCTGTTTTCTCGATAACCGCGCGGTAATTTTATATAATGAATTATTATTTATAAATTTTTCTCATGCTTTTTGGAGATTCGCAGTGCGGGAAAATATTATGACTGACAAAGATCTTTTAGTGGGTCTGGTTCTTGCCTCTCAGAAGATTGGGGTTTCAACAACCCCGGATCCGGAAGCTCCGATTGTATTTTCCGCCCTCCTCTTTCAAGCCATGTCGAGGATTGAAAAAGATACGCCCGGCAAACATGCGATTTTAGTCAACTTTTTCACAAATCTGGGTCCGGTCTTCAGTCAAATCGCGGCTCTTCTGGGTAAAAGACATCGTTTTCCTAAAGATTTTAACAGACAAAATGCCATAGAAAGCGTTGCCTTAATGGTTGTTGAAAAAGCTCCGAAAAATATTTTGGAAGAGTCCCAAAATTTCACAACGTGGCGTTGGGAAACCCTTTGCCGTACCACGAAAGAACTAAAAAGAAACACCGAACAAAGCGCTGGCAATGGTCGCTCTAGGAGGCCCCAAGGCCTTTATCCCGGCCCTCAATGGCGTGAACTTAAAATTTGAAACACAGGGCGAGAAACCCATGGCTAAACCAATCAGATATCTAACGAAACACGAGATTGAGGAAATGCTTGCTAATACCGTAAGGCTCGCGGCGTTTTGTTTGGTGGCAAATAAGATAACCTACCTTGTTGGGACCCCTCGGATCGAAAAAATAATACCCCAGAAACGAAACAATCATTCTCCCCTTTTTCATGCAATAATTAAGAAAAGACGGAAGCGTTCTCTCGAAAGGGCAAAACGGATCCAGAGACGCGATCCACGGCATCAGTGCCACCAGAGTTTCATTCCTTGAAGTGGGCGCTCGATATTTAGGTTTTTTTCTTTTCTTTCAATTAGTTATCCCTTGTATAATAGAAAATATACCTTACGATATTGTTCCGCAAAGCTTGACTCGGCCGTGGTTGTGTCTATTCTCCCCCACCTGACGCCGTTGTGGCGCACTCATTCATGCCCGGGTTAAGTATGGCTTATGATATTCTGAAGAATAACAACCGCCTGCTTGGCAAGGCCGGTTTCAGAATCCGGGTTTAACCGTTAACAATTAACACCAAGGCATTCCATGCAACTTTCCGTTAAAGGCAAGCAAATTGATGTGGGCGACGCTTTGCGTCAACATGTTCAAACCCGGCTTAAGGAAATCGTCGGCAAATACTTTAGCGGTGGCACTCTGGAAGCCAGCGTCACCTTTTCGCGCGAAGCTCATCTTTTCCGCGCCGACATCACCGTTCACGCCAAGCGAGGCATTATGCTACAAAGCAACGCCAGCGCCAGCGAGCCCTATCCTGCATTCGATATGGCCGCGGACCGGATGGCCAAACGGCTGCTGCGGTATAAAGACCGCCTCAAGAAGCATCATCAGGAGGCGCCTTCCGAGAATGCTTTGATGGCCCAAGCCTTCGTCTTGAATCCCGAGGAGGAGGATGCGCGTGCGGGCGCAGGCGATAATCCCGTTATTGTCGCCGAGATGATGACACCCATTGAGACCCTTACTGTCGGCGAAGCTGTCATGCGTCTTGATCTCGGTGATATGCCTGCGCTGCTGTTCCGTAACCGCGGACATGGCGAATTCAATATGATTTACCGTCGTCAAGACGGCCATATCGGCTGGGTCGATCCTTCACACAAAGCGGATGCCAAACCGGCGTCCTCACGACCCCGGCGTTAAACCATGAACCGGCCGGTTGCCATAAGTGATTTGCTGGGACCAGAAGCCGTTCTGGCGCGGTTGGAGTCCGGGAACAAAAAACAACTCTTTCAGGATCTGGCGCATCATGCCGCGGCGGCATTAGGGATTGAATCCCATATCCTCTTTGACGTGTTGTGGGAACGCGAACGTCTGGGTACAACCGGCGTGGGTTATGGCATCGCTATTCCGCACGGACGCCTTGAAAACTTGCCGAGCGTGCGCGGCTTTTTTGCCCGGCTGGCAGCGCCGGTGCCTTACGAAGCTGTCGATGATCGCCCGGTCGATCTGGTCTTCCTTTTGCTGGCACCCGAATCGGCAGGCGCAGATCACCTGCACGCGCTGGCCACAGTGTCGCGTCTGTTGCGCGACCCGAAACTCTGCGAAAACCTCCGGAAGGCCAAAGATGCACCAATGCTTTGCCGTCTCCTTACCGATGCGACGACGGCACAGGCGGCATAAACGCCATTGACAATCATGGACGTTCTTAGGGATAATTTCGCGTTCGAAATTCTTTGATCGCCCCCGCGGCTATTAAAGAAATCTCCTTCCGTTTTATGAGGTCTTTCCCGCATGCCGCAAAGACCCCGCAAACTTCCTCCCAGGAAAAAAGAAACAAATTGGGTCGGCCTGTTTTTCGGCTGGCTCTATATCATTGCCGCTGTCGCGATTATTTACCATCTGGTCGAAAAAACGCCGCCCCAGAATCGTCTTGTCTGTAGTCGGAGCAGTTTTACGCGTTCGTCCCTGATACAATTCGGCCTTTGCCGCGACGAATAAGGGCTTTTATAGCCCCCTCCAAATTGACTCTTTCTGCTGGCCATTTACTGGTATAAGGCCCATGGAAGGCTGGCGGCGGGCGAACCTCGTGCCAACCCGGCCAGGTCCGGAAGGAAGCAACCGTAACACGTTTCGGTTCGGGTCGCTGTCCAGCCTTCCACTTTTACTTCTGCATGCTGATGTCTGAATGTTATTTTGATGGCCGAACTTTTTGAATCTTCTACTGTTATAAGCGGCGGAACAACAGCATACCGTGTCCTCGCGCGCAAGTATCGTCCGGCTACGTTTGAGCAACTGATCGGCCAGGAAGCGATGGTGCGCACGCTTACCAACGCCATAGAGGCGGGGCGGCTTTCGCACGCATGGATGCTGACAGGCGTGCGCGGCATCGGCAAGACGACGACGGCGCGGATTATCGCCCGCGCCCTCAACTGCACCGGGCCGGACGGCAAGGGCGGCCCGACGATCCACCCCTGCGGCAAGTGCGACGCCTGCATCGCCATTGCCGAAGACCGTCATGTGGACGTGCAAGAAATGGACGCGGCCTCGCGTACCGGCATTGATGATATCCGCGACATTATCGACGGCGTTCGCTATGGCCCTGTTTCGGCGCGCTACAAAATCTATATCCTCGATGAAGTCCACATGCTCTCCAAGAATGCGTTTAACGCGCTTTTGAAAACATTGGAAGAACCTCCGCCACATACGAAGTTCATCTTTGCAACAACGGAAGTCCGCAAAGTTCCCATTACCGTTCTTTCGCGTTGCCAGCGTTTTGACTTGCGCCGCATCGACAGCGCGCAGCTCGCGCAACATTTCACCGGAATTGCCGAGCTTGAGAAAGTGAAGACCGAACCGGAAGCCATCAAACTCATTGCCCACGCCGCGGACGGTTCGGTGCGTGACGGTTTAAGCCTTCTCGACCAAGCTATTGCTCGCGGGAATGGCTCCGTCACGGAAAGCGAAGTCAAAGACATGCTCGGCCTTGCTGACCGCGCTCACAGCCTAACACTTTGCCGCCAGCTTTTGCGCGGAGAGATGCGCGAGGCCCTTGAAACTTTTGGTGCGATGCAACTGGCAGGCACGGATCCGCTTCAGATTTTGCAAGACATGGCCGAACTGGTGCATCTGCTGACCCGCGCGCAGATTATTACGAACTATATTCAAGCGCCCGATCTTCCGGAGGCTGACCGTCATCTCTTAACCGAGCTTGCTGACATCAAGGTTCCGGCGCTCGCGCGCGCATGGCAGATTTTGCTGAAAGGCATCGGCGAAGTGCAAAGCGCGCCCCATCCGGCACAAGCCGCTGAGATGGTGCTGATACGTCTTGCCTACGCGGCCGAATTGCCGTTGCCCGCCGATCTCATACGGCAGTTAAGTGAAACCTCCCCACCGTCAACAACCGCTTCTTCTTCAACGCCCCCGCCCCGCAGTGGGGGAACTCGCGGCGCAACAGCTTTGGCTGCTTCTCCTTCTATCGCCACAGAGGCCGTCGTTCAATCCGCACGGATTGCCATGCCCGCAACATTCCGCGATGTCGTGGCTCTTTTTACAGCAAACCGCGAAGGCGCATTGCAGGCGCAATTGTTCAACCAGGTACACCCCGTGCGTTACGAACCCGGGATCCTGGAAATCCGCATCGAAGGAAGCGTGCCAGCCACTTTCGTGAACCGCGTAAGCCATTGCCTCACGCAGTGGACGGGGCAGCGATGGATGATCTCCGTTGTTGATGCGCCCGGCGCGCCGACGCTTCGCGAAGATGCTGAACAGGCGGAACGCGAGCATCAGGAACGTGTGGCGGCGCATCCGCTTATGCAAGCGGTGAAGTCGGCGTTCCCGGACGCGAAGCTGCTTTCGTTAAAACAGAAAATGGTTGCTTCCGATGCGTCGCTTCGCGATGATGCGGACGAACCGACGGAGCCCGACGGAGAAATCTGAAAAACAGGAGTCGATATGAACATTAGCCAAATGATGCGGCAAGTGCAGGACGTGCAAGCGAAGATGGCACAAATGCAGGAGCGTCTTGCGGAAATCGAGGTTATGGGCCAGTCGGGCGGCGGTATGGTTGCCACCACGATGAACGGCAAGGGCGAGCTGAAAAAAATAAAGATCGATCCCAAGCTCGCAGATCCGGCCGAGATTGAGATGCTCGAGGATTTGATCGTCGCGGCGTGCAACGATGCCAAAGGCAAAGTCGAAACTGCCATCGCCGGCGAAACCGAAAAGATCATGGGCGGACTGAAGCTGCCCCCGGGCATGAAGCTGCCGTTTTGATTAAACCTGTTCTATATGAACGCCCTTTCCACTCTTTTGATCGCCTTTAGCATGTCCGCCGATGCGTTTGCCGTCGCCGTGAGCAAAGGCATGGCGTTGCGCCACCCGAAACCGGCCGAGGCCTTGCGCACAGGTGCGATTTTCGGCGCCGTGGAGGCAACAACACCTGTAATCGGGTGGTTGTTCGGCGTTTTGGCCAGCCGGTTTATCACATCCATTGATCACTGGATTGCCTTCGTCATTCTCGTTGGCCTTGGCGTGCACATGATCGCCGAAAGCTTCCGGCGCGCGCCCTGCCAGGAAAAGCCAAAGCGCCACAAGCTCGGCGCGTTGATCGTCGCCGCCATAGGCAGCAGCATCGACGCCATGGGGGTCGGCGTAACGCTGGCTTTCATCGATGCGAACATCTGGGTCACCTCGCTGGCAATCGGCGGCGCGACTTTTTTGATGGCATCCCTCGGCGTCATGACCGGGCATGCGTTAGGTTGCAAGGCAGGCAAAGCCGCCGAAGTTTTCGGCGGCATCATCCTCATCGCCATTGGCACGCAAATCCTGACGGATCATTTGGGGGTTATTTAGGGTCCTTTTTTTTCGGTTAAAAAATTGTCATTCCCGCGAAAGCGGGAATCCAGCGCGCCGCGTCTGTGGCGCTTTTGACTCATGCGGCTCGTAGACACTCGCCGCTGGATCCCCGTTTACACGGGGATGACAAGACAGCTTAAATATTCCAACATATCCCCTTGCGCGCATATGCGGAATCATGCATATACATCCCCATGTCTTCAGCTATCAAAATACTTTCCGCCCTTGCCGAACCGGCCCGCCTGAACGCCATGCGTCTTCTCTGGAAAGGCCGGGAGCTTTGCGTTTGCGAACTCATGGCCAAGCTGGGCGCGACCCAATCGCGCACGTCGCGGCATATGGCCGCCTTAAAAGCGGCGGGCCTTGTTGCCGCACGCCGCAAGGCTCAATGGATTTATTACCGCCGCCATCCTTCGCTATCTCCACGCATCGCCAATCTGGTCGAGGCCGCCTTGGCCCTGCCCAACAAAGAGGAAAGAAGCCAATGACCGAACAAAAGTGCTGTTGTTCCTGTTCCTGCGCCGCCAAGGTGGAAAAACCGGCATCGCCCCAGCGCCCCATTTTCCTGACGTTAGGAGCCCTGATCCTATGGGCAGCAGCGTACAGCCAGCTTGAGTCCGTTTCCGCATGGGCCGTATCGCTCTTCAACCTGCCGCAAGAAGAACGCTTGACGGAGGCCCTTCGCTTTTTCGTTTACGATACGCCGAAGGTTTTTTTGCTCTTGTCGCTTGTCGTCTTTTTAATGGGTGTCGTGCGCAGCTATTTTTCGCCGGAGCGCACCCGCGACTTGCTGGCGGGTAAACGCGAAGGCTTGGGCAATATCGCGGCGGCTTCGCTTGGGATCGTCACACCGTTTTGCTCATGCTCCGCCGTGCCGTTGTTTATCGGTTTCGTGTCGGCGGGCGTGCCGCTTGGCGTGACTTTTTCCTTCCTTATTTCCGCGCCGATGGTCAACGAAGTGGCGCTAGGCCTTCTGTTCGGCCTTGTGGGATGGAAAGTCGCGCTAAGTTATCTGGCCTTCGGCCTTGGCGTCGCGGTTGTTTCGGGCTGGATCATTGGACGGCTGCATCTAGAGCACTGGCTTGAGGAATGGGTCCGCCAGCAGCGTGCCGGGAACGCTCTCCCTTCATCCGGCGCCATCACTTTCAACGACCGCATCAAAGCTGGCGTCGATGCCGTGCGCGACATTGTCGGCAAGGTTTGGTTGTGGGTTATCGTTGGCATCGCCGTTGGCGCGTTGATTCACGGTTACGTCCCGGCTGAACTGCTCGCATCAATCATGGGCAAAGACACGTGGTGGTCGGTTCCGGCTGTCGTGCTTATCGGCGTGCCAATGTACTCGAGCGCAGCCGGCATTATTCCCGTCGTCGAAGCGCTGCTTGGCAAAGGCGCGGCGCTGGGCACCACGCTGGCGTTCATGATGTCGGTGATCGCGCTCTCGCTGCCAGAGATGATCATCCTGCGTAAAGTTCTGACGCTTCGTCTCATCGCCGTATTCGCGGGTGTGGTGGCTGGGGGCATTCTTGCGGTCGGCTATCTCTTCAACGCGCTATTTGGCTAAAAATGTTCTTTTAAGAATTGAACAAGCACTGGTTCACCACCAAGTGAACCGCGATGCTAGCGGCAAAGCCGAGAAGAATGGCCCATGACCACTTCAGATGCGCGGTAAAGGTATAAACGCCCTTCCCAATGCCCATGAGCGCCACCCCCGCCGCCGAGCCTATGGACAATAAAGAACCGCCAACGCCTGCGGCGAGCGTCACAAGAAGCCATTGGCCCAAATTCATAGGCGGGTTCATGGTCAGAACGGCAAAGGTCAAGGGAATATTGTCTACGACAGATGAGAGAAGACCAATGGAAATGTTAGCGGTCGTTGCACCCAGATCGGTGTAAAGAAAACGCGAAAGACCTTCTAAATAACCAATCGCGCCAACACCTCCAACGCAGAGCATAACGCCATAGAAAAATAGCAAGGTATCCCATTCGACTTTTTCGAGAATGCCGAAAATGTCGAAAGGTTTGCGCAGCGGCCATTTTTCATCGGGAGTCAAGGGAGCCGCTGTAGCCATAGGCGCCTTGGCCAAATTCCGCGCTTCCGTTCCATTAAGAAAATAGCCGTAAAGATTAAGCACGCCGAGCCCCATCATCATGCCAAGGAACGGCGGCAAATGGAGCCAATGATCAAGCATGACCGTTGTCGCAACCGTCGCGAGGAAAAGGCCTGTTATGACAAACCCGCCCTTGTGAACTTCAACCCTGTTGTACAAAACCTCTGATTGTTCTTTTGGAAGGGACAATGAAATCAACACCGCGGGCACGAGCCAGTTGATAAGCGACGGCATAAAAAGTGCAAAAAATTGTGTGAATTCCACCGCTCCTTTTTGCCAGATCATAAGCGTCGTGATGTCGCCGAATGGAGAAAACGCGCCGCCCGCGTTCGCGGCCACGACCACATTCACCAGCGCGCTGGCGACGGCCTTACTATTTTGCCTGAGGGTTGAAAGAACAACCGTGCCCATCACAAGCGCCGTGGTCAAGTTGTCAGCAATCGGCGAAAGAAAAAAGGCGCACACACCGGTAATCCAATAAATACCCCGTACGGAGAGGTGTGAGGTCATCAGCTTGACGCGCAATGCTTCAAACACGTTCCGTTCGACCATCGCGTTCACAAAACTCATGGCCGACAAGAGAAACAAAAGAAGCTCGGCATATTCAACCAGGACTTGCCGCAATATCCCGGCAACCTCGCCCGCGCGCCCCATTTGATGGAAAGCGACGGCGACGACAATCCAGATCAGCCCGGCCGCCACCATAACGGGCTTCGATTTACGAAGGCGAAGTTTTTCCTCGGCAAACACAAACGCGTAAGCCAATCCGAAAATGATCAGAATAACGGGCCCTGCCCAGGACGAATCCATCTGATACATGAGACATCACCATTACGTTTAGAACCGCGAACCATCATTAGTAGAGAAAGGAAGTCTTGCAAGAAAAAGTTTTTTGAACTTTCAATTTCAAAACAAATATAAGTTATAAATTTTCTTAACAGCAGATTAACAACGATATATTTCTGGCCAATTTTAACGAAATCTTTCCTTTGCTCTGACACTTTTTATTTTCCTCATGACAACAAGAGCGGGGTTCGAATTGCCAGTCATTAAGTGGATAAGCAACGTTTTCAAGGGGGGAAAGCAGGCGTCGGCCGAACGCCAGCTCTATAAGGAAATTGACGAACAGCTTAAATTTTTCATAAGCGAACCGCTTTCTCTCGGCGTTGAATTTGAGCTGGCTTTGCTCAACGCTGAGACTTTATTGCCCGTCAATGTAGGCCCGGCCCTCGTCGACCAAATAGCGTCGCCCTATATTAAAAAGGAAAACCTTCAGCACATGATTGAAGTCACATCGGCCATTGGCAAGACAGTCCAGGATACTGAAACGCAACTTAAAACTGAAATAGCAAAAATAATCCAGATTTGTGAAAAACGCGGATTTCTCTTATCCGGCACAGGACGTCCACCCACCATTAAAACAGCCGATACCGTCACCACACAAAGCGAACGCGCCATGCGTATGTCCGAGGAAAGAAAAATTTTGAATGCCCGGTTTTGCGCGCTCGGCATGCATATCCATGTGGGCATGAAAACGCCCGAACAATGCGTGCGCTATAACAACTTTTTCTTGCATTTCACGCCACATCTTATCGCCCTTAGCGCAAGTTCGCCCTTTGAAGACGGCGTCCTTACGGGGCTAGCCTCCATACGTCCCTCAGCCGCCGAAGCGATGCCCATTGGGGGTGTGCCTTATTTCTTTCAGGATTGGCAGGATTTCGTTCATTTATGCCGTGCTATGTATCGGGCCGGATCCATACAAAAACTGAAGGATTTATGGTGGGATCAGCGTCCCAGCCCGCTTTATGGAACCGTGGAAATCCGGGTTTGCGATCAACCTGCAACATTGAGCGAAGCTATGGCTATTGTTGCATTCGTCCATCTGCTTGCGCGTTGGTTTCAGGAGAACCAAGGCTGGCTTGACGAAATGCCGCGCCCCAATGCGTGGCGCTTACGCGATAATAAATGGCGCGCCATGCGTTATGGCCTTGAGGCTCAACTGGTTGTTAACAATCAAGGCGAAACGCGTCCGTTATGCGATGACATCAGGGCTTGGATTAATCGGCTACAGCCTTTCATAGGAGAACTTGATTACGGAAAACACACAGAAATGCTTGAGAACATCATGACCCGCGGTAACAGCGCTAACAGGCAACAACGTCTTTGGGCAGCCAGCCAAAACATAAAAACCGTAACGCAATTTAATTGTGATGAGTTCGCCGTTCAAGCACCGCTCTGGGACAAGCTTGATAACTTGATAAAAGAACATACAGCCGTCCAAGCTTCAAAGGGCGGCTAATTAACAAGACATATTACCATCGGCGTGGGATGGTTTATCTAATTGATATTACTTAGTTGTTTCAGCAGAAATCTGACCAATCCAAGACCGTACCTGCTCCGGTGAAGCAAAAGCACTTTTCTGGTTTGCGTCACCCTTGCCAACGAGCACCGCAATACCGCCGCTCTTCATACACGTCGCAATCGCTGCAATATCCGCCGTGTCATCGCCCAAAAACACTGGCCGCCGCCCTTTAAAAGGCGGCATTTTCAACATGCGTTCGATAGCTTTACCCTTGTTGTTTGTGACAAGAGAGACTTCAAATACCTTGCGCCCATTAATAAGTATGACCTTGTCTCTATATTCATTAACGAGTGCGAACAGTTTTTTTCGAATTTCGTTCTTTTTCTCTGGCGCCTGCCGATAATGAACAGCCACATTATATATTTTATCCTCAACAATGATTCCTTTGTCATCGTCAAAAGCAATCGCGATATCGTCACGCAGTTTGTCTGGCAACAAACCGCCTGTCCCAACCGGACCTTCAGGCGAAAGCCGCCATTCCGCACCGTGCGCCCCGGCACAACGGAGTTTCAAGGGATTAAAAAGTTGATCTATTTCATGAACCATGCGACCGCTGACAAACGCCAGAGCGCCCTTTAATTTATCGTTTAAACGACCAAGGTTCTCAATAAGCGACGGAGGAGCTTTGACATCCTGCGCGGTTGGCGCGATATCAAGCAATGTTCCGTCGATATCAAGAAACAGAGAGTCCTTTGCGGGGTTGAAGCGTAACCACATTGCTTGTTCCTTCGTCTCGGACAGTTGAACCTTCCTCGATAAAGCGCTCAATATGTGCGCGCTTGCGCAAGTAAGCGGCATCCAGCAGAATACGCGCCGCCCAGTAGTAAACATTATTATCCCGCACCATTTCCCGCAAAAGTCGCATTCGATCTGCTTGTTCTTCGGCTGGCATTATAAGCGCTCGGTTAATGGCTTGTGCCATGCCTTTTGCGTCATAGGGATTCACAAGCAATGCCTCCAAGAGTTCCTTGGAAGCGCCCGCAAAGGTGCTCAGGATCAACACGCCTTGCTCATCGTTCCGAGCCGCCGCAAACTCTTTGGCAACAAGATTCATGCCGTCATGAAGGCTGCTAACGGTGCAAAAATCGGCAGCGCGAAAGAGTTCAAACACTTCGTGCGGCTCGTGATGACGGCTTAACAGAATGATGGGCTGGCATTGGCCGTCACCGAATTCGCGATTGATTGCTTCCGCTAGTTCGTGCGTTTCCTGCTGGATGGCCTTGTAAGCAGGCAAACGGCTTCGTGTCGGCGCAGCCGCCTGAATAAAAGTGAATTTTCCGCGCCATTCGGGATACGTTTTCAAAAATTCACGAATGGCCTGGAAGCGATCGATAATGCCTTTCGTGTAATCAAAACGCTCAATACCGACGCCGATACGCACATCCTTTTTCAATCGAAAGCGGCGGCGGACATTCTCCTGGCAAAGATCGACTGGCGGAACATTGGCCATCCCTTCTGGAGGCCAGGCTATAGAAATAGGGTAAGGCCGTATCAATGTCGCGTTCTCTCCAGCCGTAATAATCGACTGGTCGCGGTTGATATGACAAGCAAGGAACCGGTCAACTGAATCCATAAAATTCTGGCAATGGAATTGCGTATGGAAACCAAGGACAGAGCTGCCGAGAAGGCCTCCGAGGATTTCTTCGCGCCACGGGCATATACTGAACACTTCCGGGTTGGGCCAAGGTATGTGCCAAAAGGTGATAATTGTCGCATCAGGTAGCCGCTCGCGGATAAAACGGGGCAAGAGAGCAAAGTGATAGTCTTGAACAAGAACGATGGGGTTTTTGGTTTTAGCTTCTTTAAAGACAGCCTCCGCAAATTTGCGGTTGACGGTTTTGTAAACTTGCCAGTCGCTTTCGCGGAAGTTCGGTCTCACGAAGGTAATATGGCAAAGAGGCCAAAGTCCTTCGTTTGCCAATCCGTAATAATAGCCTTCCTCCTCTTCCGGGGTCAGCCACAAACGCCGCAAAGTGTACTGGGGATCATCCGGCGGAACGGCGATGCGGTCATCCTTGTCAACCGTTTGGCGGTCCGCTGATCCACTGCCATGGGCGATCCATGTTCCCTTGCACGCACGCGTAATCGGCTCCAGCGCGGTAACCACACCGCTGGCCGGGCGTTGAAGCGTCACCTTGCCTTCCACAAGTTTGTGGATATAGGGTTCGCGGTTCGAAACGACAATCACTTCCGAATCCGGAAGTTCTTGTTCCAAAAGCCGGTTCAAGGCTTGCGGCGTCCAATTGACCTTAATGGTATCGAGTTGAAGTCCTCCGGGTTTGATATCGCGCAGCATTTGACGCACCTCGCGCACGATGGGCACAAACTCGCGCGGCAGGTGTTGTTTAGAAAAACGAGCCTTGGGATCGCTCAATGTAAGACGCAACTTGCCAATCCAGCTGCGCATCGTAAGACGAGCTGTTAGCAGCGTAACGAACGCCGCGACGAAAGAAACGACGATAAGAAAAGCAATGAGATAAAACCGTGTTTCGCCTTCGCGCTGAAGGGCGAAACTTAAATCGTGCAAGACGACAAACTGGGGCTTAAGCGCATCGTCAACGGGAAGCTGAAAACTGCCTGATAGGACAGCTCCTTTTTCAAGATGCTTGACGGAGAAATGCGGCTTATCGGACAGAAGAGATGCCGGGCAATCAAAATTCTTGGGCCATTGCGCGCTCTTTGCAACCAACGCGCCATCTGCCGAACAAATTCCGACGGCCAGAACGCGTTCGTCACGGGCAATATTATCGAAAAGTTTTTTATAGAATTCCAGGCGTTTGCCTTGGTTCCACAAGTCCGTCAGCGAATATTCGACGGACTGGAAAATAAGCGTCGAACGAAGCTCAACGTCGCGTTGAAACCAGTGCGAAACAAAGTCTTCCGCAAGCGGCGTGGCTACGATGGCCAAGCTCGTCAGCGCAAGAAGCAACGGAAAAACAAAACGCAATACGAACATGCGGCCTTCCAATATGAATCTGGGGCGGCGAAAGCCTGTTTAAACGATTGAGGGGATGACGCGGATATTACCACGTCGTGATAATTTGTCATCCTTTTACATTAAAAAATTTTTATGGATAATATAAAAAAATTTTAATGATATTACAGGACAATAGCATCACTCATAAATGAAAAATTACTGTGCGAACAAAACATTAATCATTCATACAAGCTATTTAACTTACGTCGAGCGCAACTTTATACATGTCATCATTCTGTCCACCGGAATGGGTTGTGATGGGTGACTTTTGGTTAACGGGCATTTCTTCGTTAACAAATAAAGCAAGAAAATACGATTTGAATGGGTACACAACCCGCACAAACAGGGTTCGAATGAGCCCGTTGCCCGGACGAGACAGGTACGCGGCTCGGAAGGAATGGGTACGCAGCCGTCTCTTGGAAAGCGAGCAGAATGATTCTAGATTGACCCCGAACAACGGAGCCGACCTTTTGCTATCCCCGCTCGACCGCCTCACGCAACTGCTGGCCAAGCTGCCCGGTCTCGGGCCGCGTTCGGCGCGGCGCACGGTGCTGCATCTTCTTAAGCGCCGGGAATCCTTGATGTTACCGCTCATTGAGGCCATGAACAGCGCGGCGGAAAAAGTCCAAAATTGTTCCGTTTGCGGCAATCTTGGGAGCTTTGATCCGTGCGAAATTTGTCGTGATATGGAACGCGATCGCACCACAATTTGCGTCGTCGAGGATGTCGCGGATCTTTGGGCTCTCGAAAGAAGTCATTCTTTCAAGGGGTTATATCACGTGCTCGGCGGCACTCTTTCCGCATTGGAAGGCATACGTCCTGCCGATTTACGCATCAACAGTCTCGTGGAACGCCTCCAAAACAGCCCTATTCACGAAGTCATCCTTGCGTTGAACGCGACGGTAGAAGGCCAAACAACCGCGCATTACGTCATCGAACGCCTTGCGCCATATAGCGTTGCCGTCTCGCGTCTAGCGCATGGCTTGCCTGTTGGCGGCGAACTCGACTATCTCGACGACGGCACGCTGACGGCAGCGCTTCAGGCGCGGCGGAAATTTGCCTAATATTGCTCCTTAACGGCCTTATTGAAGCCGATCAGGAATTCATCTAGTTTTAACCATCCTGTCTGAGGATAAGAACGAACGAGCTATTCAACACAGAGAGCAGGTTTATCCGTGAACATCGGTCTTGTGGTTAACGCCCGTGGAAAGCTCTGCCTCGTGCACGACGAGCCCTTTGAGGCCACGCCCCTTTGGGTAGGCTATCATGTTGATAAGAAACAGATTGAGATCATTTTCGACACAGGTTCGACCTTTCCGATCGAATGGGAAGCAACCGACGAAATGAACAACTACTTGCTGAAAATAAACAAGATCCTTATCATTCGCATGGAGAACCGGAAACCCGTTGAAGGATATGACACCAGTTTTCTGCGATTGAAAGACGGCCGCACGATTGACGATTAATTAAACCATTTCAAGGGGATAATTATGACCTCCGACTTCGAAGACGATAAAGAAAGCCAAGCGGCCGACAAAGGCAAAAAAGGCAAAGGCAAATTCACAGGCACAGGCGCCATGGGTCAAACCAAGGCTGCTATTTCGCCTGCTTTCTTTGATGCGATGAAGCGCTTCGGCGCGACTATGGAACAAATCACGCGTATCTTACGTGAATGGTCGCACATCAAAGGAAACGAACTGGCCAAGCGTTTAGCGGAATTTGCCCGCGGTACGGCGCGTGCGTCAGCTCATGTGCTGGTTCAATTTAACCGTGATGGCGGATTTGCGCTGGTTACGGACCTTCTCTTGCACTTAAGCGGTCATGAGCCGGCCCTGTCGGCCATGACAAAGCCTGTCTATCAGCCACGATAAACCTTGTTTTAAAAGCTCTTTTTAGGAGGAATTCCCGGGACGTTCCCGTGGATCGTGTTCATTCGCGCAATCTGCTTATCAATATATGAATTAATCATGCCAACGCGGTTTTCGCGCACAAGTGATCGTACCGGATCACCGTTATTACCTTCTTCCGTAATGATATAGCGTAAATAAGGGCCCGTTGCACTTAATGTCTGATGCAACCCTGCTGTCAACCCTTGGGCCAGCATATAGTTCGCGGATGATCCCATGCTTTGCTCAGCTAAGTGCATCAGCCCCATAAAACTCTCTTCAATCGACCCCGCATGAATGGTCGTAATAACCAAATGTCCTGTTGTCGCAGCGCGCAGAATTTGTTCTGCCGCGCGGGGCGAACGCACTTCACCGACCAAAAGATAACGCGGTGTCCACCGTAAGGCTCTCTTTAGAGGTGTTGACCAGTCCTCATCTTTATTGACCTGTATTTGATAGCAATACCCGTAATCACCCACAGGCCCATCCAGATTATATTCAACCGGATCCTCGATCGTGATGCACACACCGCCATAATTCTGTAAATAGTCAGCTAGAAGTGCAAAGGATGTCGTGGTTTTGCCGTGTCCTGTCGGCCCCGAAATAATGATTAGGCCATCGCGCTGACCCAGTTTGCGCAAGTTTGTGCAGATGTGTGGCGTAAAGGAAAGTTCCTCGAGTTTCGGCACGCGTGAACTAATGCGCCGGAGCGCAATCCATTCCTGAGCGTTGGCCAGCCGCTGATAAGATAAACGGAAACGCATCCCGTCGAACTCATAGGCCGAATCCGGGTTATCAATCTGTCCGCGCAGTTCACTCGCGATAACTTCTATTTCATGCCGGTACTCTTCCGGTAAAACACGTGTCCAGTTATTAGTGTGGTCGCGCGCCGAACACCGATAACGCGCCACGCCCGCCTGATCGATGCGCACGTAGAGATCCATGAACGACAAATCGCGCAAATGCTCTTTAGTATTCTTTTCTTCAGCAGGTGAAGCGTCGCTCTTTTCCATCAGGACTTCTTCGGCAAGGGAGGGAGGGGAGGAAGATTAGATAAAGGTGGCAATACTCCACCGCCAGTCGATTGATTGGATAGGCGCGCAGCAATGCGATCAATGTAGGTTGATATCATCGTCACTTTACCTTCGCGGATTAGTGACCGTATTGGATCTCCCGGTGCTTCAGGCTCGGTAAACAGATAACGGATAAATGGCCCGTCTTCCTTCATGGTTTGAAAAACCAGAGCTGTCATGCTCGCGGCTAATATGCTGCATGCGCTCGGCCCCATGGCCTGTTCCGCAAGGAAAAGCAAGCCCATCAACGAATCTTCAGGCGCTCCCGCGTCCAAAGTTGCGATGACGGTGTGTCCGGTTGTGGCCGTACGAAGAATTTGTTCGGCCGCTTTAGACGTGCGGATATCGCCCACATAAAGATAACGTGGCGCCCAATGCAGCGCGAGCTTTAGGCAGGGCGCCCATTCTTCATCTTCTTTCACTTCGACTTGAAAGCACTGCCCGCTGTCGCCATGGCGACCTTTTATGGCGTATTCTGAAGGCGCCTCAATGGCCACAGCCGTGCCACCATAGGTTTTCAAAAAATCAGCCAACAGGGCTGTTGCTGTAGTCGTTTTGCCGTGACCAGATGGCCCTGCAATAAGGATCAAGCCGTCCCGAATACCTAACCCATGCATGTGGTTGGCAATGTGAGGCGCAAAGCCAAGTTTGTTTAATTCTGGTATATTTCTGTCAATGCGCCGCGCGCAAACCCACTCTGCTTCGTCAGCCATCTTTTGCCGTGACAAACGGCAACGAACACCCTCATGCTCAATCACACCCTCTTGTTTTTCAAGAACTGTTTTAATCGCGGCTCCAAATTGATCGACTGCCGGACGATATTCATCGGGCACAAAAATATTGGGGTGCACTTGCCCACGTTCTTTAGAGCGATACATTGGCGTGTCCGCCCCATCAAGGCGCAAGTAAAGATAGATAAAGGGAAGATTAGCCAGATTTGAAGTCATATTTAACGCCTTAAATTGAGGTTATGCTGCAGCACGCCAGAGAAGCGGCGTTTCATTCTGGAAAGGCACTATTACTGCGCCTTCGCTCGTTAAAATCGGCTTAAGGGCAGGAGCGGGTTGGCTAAGTTTTTCCAACTCAAGCCTTGTTTTGTTAATCGGCAAACCATGGAATGCCGGGCCGTTTAGGCTTGCAAAGGCAGCTAATCGATCAAGGGCTCCAGCTTCGTCAAATACTTGAGCATAAAGCTCAATCGCGTTCATGGCTGTGAAGATCCCCCCGGGCGGGTTTGCGGACTCTTTGGCTGCTTTCGAATGAGGGGCCGAATCAGTGCCGAGGAAAAACATCCGCCCGCCCGATGTCGCCGCTTCAATAATAGCTTTACGGTCCCCTTCCCGCTTGAGGATAGGGCGGCAATAGTTTAGGGGGCGCAGCCCGTTGGCACTAAACAAAGCATTGCGGTTCAACAAAAGATGATGGGCCGTAATTGTCGCGCCCACCATACCGTCTTGCCCCTCAGCTAAAACGTAATCGACCTGATATTTTGTTGTGATGTGCTCGAGAACGATTTTCAAACCTGGAAAATGCCGACGCAATGGGACAAGAATGCGATCGACAAACACCTCTTCCGTATCAAAAATATCAACCGAAATATCATTGACCTCGCCATGCAAAAGAAGCGGCATGCCAATTTTCTGCATACGCTCCAGAACATTTGCGACAGCTTGGATATCCGTAACGCCCTTCTGTGAATGCGTTGTTGTGTTAGCGGGATAATACTTGGCAGCAAACAGCGTGCCGTCCTTGTGCCCTGAGACCAAGTCTTCCGGATCTGTGGTATCGGTCAGATAAGCGGTCATCAGGGGCGTAAAATCCACTTCTGGCGGCAAAGCTACCCGAATCGCTTTTCGGTATTCCCGCGCCTCCATTGCCGTCATAATCGGCTTCTTTAGGTTTGGCATAACAACTGCCCGCGCAAACTGACGCGTTGTATAGGGCAAAACAGCCTGCAGCATAGCTTCTTCACGCAGGTGGACATGCCAGTCATCAGGTTTGGGAATCGTAAGCTTGTTGGATGACATAGCGACTCACAAAAGAGGGTTAAGCTCCAAGAGAATCAGGGAGCAACAGTAAAACAGGAAAAGTACCGGTAACATAATTATTGTTTGGGAAAAAGCGCTCTTAGCTTTCAACAACTTAAGCCTTGTGTTATCAAGAGAGCTGTATTTGACATTTCTGCAAACTCTAAACCCTGAATTCCTATGTCCTTGATACAACCTCGTACCGCCCCCGGAACCCTCGAGCTTTTACCGCGCGAACAAATGGCTTTTCAGCATATGCTCGACACAATACGGCGGGGATTCGAGCGTTTTGGTTTTATCCCTGTCGAAACGCCTGTTTTTGAATTAAAGGACATACTCCTGACCAAGTCAGGCGGAGAAACGGAAAAGCAAGTTTATTTTGCCCAATCGACCGGCGCTATCCAACAAGGGCGTGCGCCGGACTTGGCTTTGCGTTTTGACCTGACCGTTCCGCTGGCCCGTTATGTTGCTGAGCACGAACGTGATCTTGCCTTTCCTTTCCGTCGCTATCAAATCCAACGCGTCTATCGGGGTGAACGCGCGCAACGTGGACGGTTTCGCGAATTTTACCAATGCGATATTGACGTTATCGGTAAAGACAAACTCGACCCGGCTTTCGACGCCGAATTGCCAGCAATCATCGTCCAAATCTTCACTGAACTTGGCGTAAAGGGTTTCACCATACATTTCAGCAATCGCAAGATTTTGCTCGGCCTGCTGATGGGTTGGGGCTTTACAGATATAGAAAAACAAAAGCTGGTTCTGCGTGAAATCGATAAGCTTGATAAAATAGGCCAACTTAAGGTTCGTGAGGCCCTGACTGCCTTGGGTCTCGCTCCAGAAATGGCAGACGGTTTGTTGAGCCTTATCGCATTAAAAGGTAGCAAATCAGATATACTGTCAGCTCTGCAGGAGCAAAAGACCGATCATCCTCTTTTCCAAGAAGCATTGGCAGAGCTGTCGCAGATGGTCACGTCGCTCAGGGCCCTGGGTGTGCCGGAAGAGCGATCGCGGATCAACCTCGCCATCGCGCGCGGGCTCGACTATTACACAGGAACTGTTTACGAAACGCTAATTGATGACCATCCGGAGTTCGGGAGCGTTTGTTCCGGGGGACGTTATGAGGATTTGGCAAGTCTCTATACCAAATCAAAACTTCCAGGTGTTGGTATATCAATCGGTCTCACACGTTTATTTGATCAGTTGCGCGATTCGGGCCTTTTGCCAAAAACACCTCACACAGTTCAAGTTCTCATTACCCAGCTGGAAATCGAACGCCGTAGCGAATACCTTGCGCTGGGAGCCGAGTTGCGCCGCAAGGGCTTTAACGTCGAGAACTATCTGGAACCCGCCAAGCTCGACAAACAGTTGAAATATGCAGACAAGTCCGGCGTCCCGCTCGCAATTCTTTTCGGCACGAACGAACAGGCTAAAGGCACTATTCTCGTCAAAGACCTTGCGCGACAAACGCAGCATGAAGTCAAACGCACGGAATTGACGGCCCGGCTTCATGATTTGTTGGCAATCTAACCGATGAGGGGGGGGCGGCGAATACATCATGCAAGGCCAAAAACGCGCGTTCATGCGCCTAAAGCCCCACATGACCCAAACAAATACTCACCCTACCGCATGCGCAAGCCACGCGCGTTGTGGCTCTTGCCCATTGTCCTTTTACTCGGCTTTACCAGTGTTGTTGGATTCTTTGCTCTTGAAGAAATGCGAACATCGGCCCTTCAGGCGGATATTTTCTCACATATTGCAAGTCAGGTCCGGTTTGAAATCAGGAATGGCGCCAACCCTGACATGCAGGTTCCAAGCGTTGGCCCCTATAACCAGCGTCTTGGTTACAGCTATCTGCCGTTCTTCACAAAAGCACTGGAAGCGGACGGTTACGCAATCGCCCAACAGATACGGGCTTCCCGGCGTTATCTGTTGTTGCTCGAGAATGGCCTCTATCCGATTTATCGCGCAAAAACAGTCGCAGGTTTGAAACTTTTTGAGAGCAATGGCAGTTTTCTATACAGCGCAAGCTATCCTTCGCGAGTATTTACAGATTTTAAGAGCATCCCCCCTCTGCTTGTTGACACACTGCTCTTTATCGAAAACCGCGAACTGATGAAATCCGGCCCGGCAACACATAATCCCGTAATCGAGTGGGACCGTTTTTTTTACGCGGCGGCGGGGCAAGTCATTCAAGTTTTCGCGCCTGGCATAAAGACGGGGGGCGGCAGCACGCTTGCCACACAAATCGAGAAATTTCGCCAGTCGCCAAATGGCCAAACAGGCGGTATTGCCGACAAGCTGCGCCAGATCATATCGGCCAGCTTGCGCGTATATATGGACGGACCTGACACACGTGGCGCCCGTGAACGCATTGTTCTTGATTATTTGAATAGCACGCCTCTAAGCGCTCGCCCCGGCTTTGGCGAAGTTAACAGCATCGGCGATGGTTTATGGGCTTGGTTCGGTCATGATTTAAACCAAGCTTCAGCGGCACTGAACTTGCCCGAAACAACCGATGAATCTCTACACAAAAAGGCCTTTTATTATCGCGAAGTACTTGGCCTCATTTTGGCGCAACGGCGGCCAACGGCTTATCTCATTACGGAACGTAACGCTCTCGATAACCTGACAGATAGCACCCTTGACCGTCTTTCAGATGCAGGGGTCATTTCGGAATCCCTACGCAAGGCAACGAAGGCGGCCCGTTTCAAGTTCCTGCCCGATCCGCCCCCTATGCCGCAAGAATCTTTTATTGATCAAAAAGCGACGAATGCGTTGCGGACACATTTGTTGACGATGTTGGGCCTGCGCAATCTTTATGAGCTTGATCGCATTGATCTTTCAGCCTCTAGCACACTGGATCAAGTTACACAGAAAAAAGTTTTAGAATTTCTCAAGAAAATGGGCGACCCGGAGTTTTTGAAAACTATTGGCTTATTCGGGTTCCGTCTCCTTAAGCCCGAAAATGACCCCGCAAAAATCAAATGGAGCGTCGTACTGTTCGAGCGAGGTGACGACGGCAATCGTTTGCGCATTCAAGCCGACAACATCGATGGTCCGTTTGACATGAATGAAGGTGTCAAACTCGACCTAGGCTCCACGGCCAAGCTACGTACGTTGGTTACCTATTTAGAAATTATGGGTGAATTATATCGCCGTTATGCAGGGCTTTCAGACGAAGACTTAAAGGCGCTGGCTGAAGAAGCACCGGATGTTCTCACGTCATGGGCCACAACGTGGCTTGCCGACAATCCCGATGCGTCGCTTGACGATATGCTGGACGCCGCAATGGATCGGAAGTATTCGGCCAATCCGGGCGAAACCTTCTTTACCGGCGGCGGCGCGCATACGTTTGTCAACTTTGAGAAAGAAGATAATGGCCGCATCATGCCGGTGCGCGAAGCGCTGCGTAATTCCGTCAATCTGGTGTTTATCCGGATGATGCGCGACATCGTGAACTACACCATCGGCCAAGGCCAGCAAACAAAAGAAGAACTCTTGGGCGACCCGGACAATCCGGCACGCCGGGATTATCTTGAACGTTTTGCGGATAACGAAGGCACTATTTTCCTTAACCGCTATATCAACGATTACATTAATCTGACGCCGGATGAAGCGCTGGAAAAGGCTGCGCACCGCACTCATAAAGGCGCCACGGCCCGTACAATTCTTTTCCGCTCGCTTCGCCCTAAAGCATCGTATGCCGAGTTCGTCGCTTTCATGAACAAGCATATGCTGACAAAGCTGGACGAAGCGCGCCTGCACAAGCTGTGGCGCGAATACCCGGCGGAGCGTTATAATCTTTCCGATCGCGGTTATATCTCGGGTTTAAATCCACTTGAACTTTGGCTCATCACGTATCTTCAATCCAACCCGAACGCATCGCGCAGGACAATTCTTGCCACAAGCCGTCCTATACGTATCGAAAGCTACGCATGGCTGTTCCGCCAGAGCATGAAAGGTGCGCAAAACACGCGCATCCGCATCTTGCTTGAAGCCGATGCTTTTACGCGCATCCGAAAACGGTGGGCACGGCTGGGTTATCCTTTTGACAGGCTTGTGCCGAGTTATGCCACGGCCATTGGCAGCTCTGCTGACAAACCTGGCGCGTTGGCCGAGCTCGTGGGCATTTTCCTCAATAATGGCGTCAAAAAGCCGACCTTGCGCTTTGAAGAGCTGCGTTTTGCCCAAGATACGCCCTATGAAACCGTGATGAAACCAGCTGGCAACAAGTCCATTCAAGTGCTTGATCCGGCCATTGCACGCGTGGTGCGGGCCGGCATGATGGATGTTGTGGAGAACGGCACGGCAAGGCGCTTAAGAGGGGCTTACATCGGAACGAATGGCAATCCTCTGCCTATTGGCGGCAAGACTGGAACCGGCGATCATCGTTATGACGAGTTTGCGGCAGGGGGCCGTCTCATTTCCTCACGCGTCGTGAATCGCACGGGCACAATTGTCTTTTTCATCGGCGACAAATTTTTCGGCACGGTTACGGCTCACGTAGCAGGCGAAGAAGCGGCTGCTTACAAGTTTACAAGCGCCCTATCCGCTCAAATGCTAAAGTCACTAGCGCCTGTTTTGCAGCCCCTAATCGCGCCCGGCGCTCCGGAGCGCCCCATCGGAAAGGAACCTAACCCGAAGGCAGGAAGGGGACAACCCCCACCAGCGCCTGAGCCCAATGAAGGCAACGCCGAGCCGAATGAAGAGAAAAACGGCATACCCCAGTGATCGGAAGACGCGGTTAACATGGGGTATTTTTTTTCAGTCTGTAAAGATTTAAGGCATCAATGCCTTGCTGCTTAAAAACGAATATACCGCTTCGCCGGACGCAACTGTGAATACTTAAAGGTTTTCTTTCCTCAGGCTGTTCATTTGCGACGGCGATAACGACCTTTTTCTCCCGAAGAGAAAAGCCATCAAGGTCTTCTTTAGTAATATTCATTCGTCCATAAGCCGACCTAAACAGGACATATTTTTCCCCGACTTCTAAAACGCCAACCTGTTCTACTTTTCCCCAGATCATATGGTTAAGCTCAAATTCTTCAGGGTCTTCGACAACAGACGTGTAAACATGAACAGCGCCAGCCGCCGTGCACATAACTTCAGGAACATGGCCAAATGATTCCCTGAAATAAGCCTCCATACGGCGTGAATAGCCCAAATATTGTTTGTTCGTGCATCTCATTTGCTGAAACAGAATTCATGAAAATACGCTCCTTTCGTACTCCATAAACCGCCGTTTTTCCAGTTTCTTATTACTTTCGCGACTGCAAAGAGCGTTTTACATGGCTTTTCTTGCCGTTTGCCAACGGTATATTGTTTGCTTATCCTTTAGATATGCGTTCCAGATTCTTCCTGCCTTTCTTTATCATCCTTGCCGTTCTTGGCCTTAGCACAGCGTCGGCGTTTGCCGCCGATCCCGATGTGCTCGGTAAATTCGGTTTTTGGACAGCTTACTCTTTGACGGAAAACAAGCAGGTCGTTTGCTACATGTCGATCATGGCGCGCTCGCCGCAGCCCCAGAAATCGAAGCGCGGCGATGTTGTTTTAATGATTACGCACAACCAAACCGAAAGCACGACCGATGTCGTGAGTTATACAGCCGGAATGAAATTCAAGCCCGGTAGCGAAGTTATTATTGATGTCGGTGGCAAACAATTTAACCTATTCACCCAAAGCGACACCGCCTGGTCGCGCGATGCGGCCACCGATCACGCCCTAACCGCCGCGCTGCGCAATGGCGCGACCGCGAGCGTTACGGGCATGGCCGCCAACGGCAAGAAAATCGCGGATACCGTCAACCTGAAAGGTGGCCTAGCGGCGTATAAAGCTATCAGCAAGGCCTGTAACGTTCCCTTCAAGGAACCCGCCAAATCCAAAACATCCGCCAAAACGCCAACCAGAACCCTTGCCAAAACACCCGCCAAAACAACCCCAAAAAAGGTGGATAAATCACCGGAGTAATATGATGATAAAGCACAGGATGCTTGTTCCCGTTGCCGCTCTGTCCTTGTTTTTAGCGGTTTACTCCTATACCGCGCTGGCTGAAGCTGCAGGGCCTTTTTATAAATTCCATCTTGGTAAACAAAGCTTGAACGGTGTCGAACTGGACTTCCAGTTTCCCGGCAATGGACAGAATCTTTATCTGTTTTCTTTCTCTAAAAATATTTTGTCCGCCGCTCCAAAAGAAAAAGCCGTCATCATTATCGGCCTTTATGATCCGCAAAAAAAGCTTTTGGCCGAAGCCTCCAGCGTCTGCGTCAGGCGCGGTGAGCCCATCGGCTCCGTCGCTTTTAACATGAGCGAGGTTAGCAAGACGAACATACAAACGGTCGATTCGTTCACTCTGTCGATGGCTTATTGTCCCGGCGAGGCTGCTGCACAACCTCTTGATGAAGCCCGGCCTGAAGTGAAATTCGCCAAGCAAATACAGGAAGCTGTTTTTCAGGGCAAAGTAACTTTCCTATCTCTTTTAGATAAACAGCCTCAGGATGAAAAAGAGAAGGAGGAGGAAGAGCAGTTTTATAATATCTTCCATTATCTCCTTACAAACGGCGGGCGATTTGTCGGTGTTCGCGCGCCTACAGTAAAAGAAGTTAAGGCGCAAAAAATTCCTCCAACCGCCTTCGTCGCGGAATATAAATCAGTCACCAAAAGTCAAGAAGCTGGCGGCAATTCCACTATGGAGATGGGCGTTTCCTTTCCCATCGGCCAAGTGAACGGGTCATGGAAAATACTGTCTTTCAGCACGATGTAACAGCGGGCTGACTCACGTTACGCCTCGAGGAAATCCGTAAGCAGTGTTTGCAGCTCTAAAATGCCGATGCTTTTTTCGGCGCTCGTAATAATAACGCCCGGTCGGGCAGCGGGATGTTTATTCAGTTTTACTGCAACTTCTTTTTGGCATTTTTCACGCTCGGATGGACGCAACTGATCCGCCTTCGTCAAAACGACCTGATAGCTCACGGCGGCACGGTCGAGCACGGCCATCATTTCCTGATCTTTCGCCAGAATGCCATGGCGGATGTCGATTAAAAGAATGACACAATAGAGGTTCCGGCGTGTCTCCAGATAATATCGGATGAGTCTTTGCCACGTCGCGACATCGCGTTTTGGTGCTTTCGCGTATCCGTAGCCGGGAAGATCGACCAGCAATAATTGATCGGCTAAACTGAAGAAAATGAGTTGCTGGGTGCGTCCGGGCGTGCCGGAAGACCGCGCAAGATTTTTCCGGCCCATAAGCGCGTTGATCAACGACGATTTACCAACGTTCGAACGCCCGGCAAAAGCTACTTCAGTCATCGCGGAAAATGGAAATTGATCCGGAGAGGTTGCGGCCAGCAGAAAACGGCAGGGCTTGGCAAAAAGTTTTTGCGCGGCTTCTCCCTTGCTCACGGGCGCCGCCCGCCTGTCTTGTGCATGATGTACCATTGCTGGCCAAGGCCCACAATATTACTAAGCGTCCAGTAAAAGATCAGCCCCACGGCCACGTTCGCCAACATAAACGTAAAAATAAGGGGCAGGAACTGGAACACCTGTGCCTGGGTTTTATCGGGCGGCTGAGGCGACAACTTTTGTTGAACATACATGCTAATGCCCATAAGGATAGGCCATACCCCAATATGCGGAATAAATGACCAGTTCAGCGTGCCGAACAGCGTCAGGACAGATGTGGGATCCGGTGCGGACATGTCCTTTATCCAGCCGAACAACGGCGCCTGCCTCATTTCGATTCCAACGTACAAAATTTTGTACAGCGCGAAGAAGATTGGGATTTGCACAAGCATAGGGAAACAACCCGACATCGGGTTCACTTTTTCGCGCTTGTAAAGCTCCATCATCTCCATGCTTTGGCGCGCCTTGTCATCTTTATGCCGCTCCTGAATATCCTTCATAACCGGTTGAAGCGTTTTCAGCTTGGCCATGGAGCGGTACGATTTCAGCGATAGCGGCAAAGTCACCAGCTTCAGCATGATTGTGAACGCGACAATAGCCCAACCAAAGTTGCCGAACAGCTGGCCAAGAAAATCAAGTAAATAGAGAAATGGTTTGGTGAGATAGTAGTACCAGCCAAAATCGATCGCACGATCAAACAGCGGTATGTTGAACTGGTCGCGGTAACTATCAAGAAGGCTTACGCGTTTTGCGCCAGCAAAGAAACGCACCACATGTTCCGTGACGGCGCCCGGCGCAAGACTAACGGGCATGCCTCGGAAATCGGTCTGGAAAACACCTTGTTCAGGCTTAGAGTCGGTTCCGCGCTCATATGTAACTGCGGCCGTGATTTTCTCGTCCTGCGCGGGAATAAGCGCAACGAGCCAGTACTTATCGGTTATCCCGAGCCAACCGCCCTGGCTTTCCTCCGCTTTCTTTTGGCCTTTCATCAGGTCTTTGTACTTGAACTCTTTTAGCGTATTGCCGAGCACGCCGATTGGCCCTTCATGCAAAACATAAGTATCCGTCGTGTTAGGCTTGCCGTGGCGTGAGATTAAACCAAACGGGTAAAGGGTGACTGTGCCGTTGCTGCCATTTTTCACGCGGTCGGTAATCGTGAACATGAATTGATTGTCGATGGCAATCGTCCGTTCGAACGTAAGGCCCTGACCGTTATCCCAGGTCAACTTAACAGGCTTGGAAGGTGAAAGTGTTTTGCCATCCGCTTGCCAAACGGTGTTGGCGTTCGGCATAGAAATGTCGCCGTCGAGCCAACCGAACTCGGCGAAATAAGCCTGATGCGGCGCGGACGATCCGGCGGGTGAAAGAAGCACGATCTGCGGCGAAGCCGGATCGGTCGTCTCGCGATATTTCACAAGATCGAGATCGTCGAAACGAGCGCCTTTTAGGCTGATTGATCCGCGCAGTTCCGGCGTCTGTATCTGGAGGCGTTCGCCTTCCGCCAAAATCTGGGCGCGATCGCGCGGCGGCGCGGCAGGGACGGGTTCTTCTTTCGGCTTGGTCTCTTCAACTTTCTTCAGCAGCATTTGTTGCTGCGCCAATTCCATCTGCGGCTTTTCGTACAGGTAGTGGAAAGCCACAAGAATTCCCAGTGAAAGAACGACGGCGATGACAAAGTTGGTGTTGTTATCCATGGTGCTGACAGCAATTCCTTGTTTTGAGCGGTGTTCGTATAGCGTGAAACCCGGCCTTAGGCGAAGGGAATCTGTTCTTTTGTTAAGGATCCTTTTTTTCGGGAACGGGATCATAGCCTTGCCCGCCCCAGGGATGACAGCGGCACAGGCGGCGGATGGCCAACCCCAGCCCCCTGACGGGCCCGTGGACCTGCAAAGCCTCGTGCGCATAGACCGAACAGGTTGGCAAAAACCGGCAGCTTCGCCCCAGAAAATAGGACAGCGTGTAGCGGTAAACCATGATCAGGGAACAAAGAAACGAGACCAAAAGCTTTGAAAAGACATTCCTCTGCCTGGGCTTCTTCGCTTTGGTCACAGATACACCTTCAGCCGTTTTAGGGCTATGGTCATATCGTTTCGCAAATCCGCGTAGTCACGTGTAACGGTGGCTGGCCGCGCAATCAGAACATAATCATGCTCAGGCGGCGCATGAACGGCCAGAACCTCGCGCGCCAGCGCGCGAAGCCGTCGCTTGGCGCGGTTGCGTTTAACGGCATTGCCAACCTTACTGCTAGCCGTCAGGCCGTAATGCAAAACGGGTTTTTCGTCGTTCTTTTCGTGCACGTTCGGCTTGATCTGCACGATCATGCCGGGCGTAACCCATTTTTTGCCGCTGGCAGCCACGGCCAAGAACGCGGCGCGTTTTTTGAGTGTCACGATGTCAGACTTGCGAGACATTTTTCGAATGCCTCCGTCAGCTTCCCCGCTCAGGCGGTCAGCTTTTTGCGGCCTTGCGCGCGGCGGCGGGCGATAACCTTGCGGCCGCCCTTGGTGGCCATGCGGGCGCGGTAACCATGACGGCGCTTGCGAACCAGCTTGCTGGGTTGATAGGTACGTTTCACGGGTCTTCTCCTGAACTTTCAAAGCCGTGGGTATATAGGGCGTTAAGGCGCGAGAGTCAAACCGGCCCTGCCCTTAACCATACCCTTGAACTGGAATCAAAAAGCCATACACTGCATATAACATAATGATTCAAAACCTCTTTTTGGGAACGCTGCCATGACGAAGCGTCATTGTCTTGCGGTTTTAGTCGTTATTGTCCTTTTCTCTTTTGCAGCACCTATATTCGCCGCCCAAACACAGACGAAGCTTGACGGCTCGGGCAACCTTCAGTTTGATGTCGTCGACCCAAGCAATCCGGCCGTTCCTTCAACCTATAAAATGAACTCCGATGGCACTTTTTCCGTGCCGGGAACGAGCGACTCCGTTGTCTGCAATGCCGCCCATAGAGGTGCGCTGCGATGGAATCTCGACAAACAGATTTTTGAAGGCTGCTACTACATTTGAACTACGGCTATAACGTGTTCGGGATCATGGAGGTCGTTGACAAGAACGGAGACCGTTCTTTCCCAAAGCAGCGTTGAAAAGGCTATTTATTGCTCGGGAAATAACGTCGGCGGATATTGTGATACACATTACTACATCGACATTACCTTTCCGAAAGCTTTTTCGGTCGTTCCGAATGTGATTGTCAGCCCCAATTTGATTAGCGATCAGGGCGGAGCTATTGGTAACGCAACAGACCAGTCTTATTCAAAAGCGACGAACATCACCAAGGCCGGATTTAGAATGTGGTGCAGTGGTTCCCCTATGCCGGGAGATCCCTACAATGGCTGGTCAACTATTGGTTCGTGCAACTGGATGGCTGTACCGCCCGAATAAATCAAAACGCCTCTCACCCCCCGAACAATGAACTGTTGAGCAGCGCGGCGATTTCCTTGGCCATGATTTGCGCGATTTTCTGGCGCTTTTTGGCTTGCGTGAGGATGTTCTCGTCATAGCGGTTCGACAAAAAGCCCGTTTCCACCAGCATCGACGGCACATCCGGGCTGCGTAGCACCGCGAAATTGGCCGCGCGCATGGGCCGCTCCAGAAGCCGCCACTGTTTCCCCATGGCACGGATAAAGCCGACCTTGGCGCGTTCCGCCGTGTTGCGCGTGCGCCGCGCCGCAAGGTCGAATAAAATCTCCGCCACTTCCTTATCCGCGTGCGACAAATCGACGCCGCCGATGCTGTCCACGCGGTTTTCCCGCTCGGCAAGCGCATCGGCGAGTTTGTCCGAAGCCTTCTCCGACAGCGTATAGGCCGACATGCCGCGGGCGAATCCGTCCAGCGTGCTGTCCGCATGAACGGACACAAAAAAGTCGGCGCGCGCGTCGCGCCCTTTCTTCACACGCTCCGGCAGGGACAGGAAAACATCCGTCGCGCGCGTCAGCTTAACGTTGATGTCCGTCCGGTTAGCCAACGCCGACGCCATGCGCCGCGCGATGTCGAGCGTGATGTCCTTTTCCTGCACACCGCTTCGGCCGATGGCGCCGGGATCGTGCCCGCCGTGGCCGGGATCGATCATAAGCAGGCGCGGCGCGCGCGGTTTCTTGAGCGGTTTCGCCCGGCCGGTGACCGTTTTTTTTGCGGATGTTTTTTTTGCCGATGCCGCCAGCAACGGAAACGGCAGCGCCAACGCGAGCGAAAGAAAAGGCAAAGCCAAACCGAGCTTAAGCAACCGGCGGCGCAAGGCGCTTTCCGGCTCGTTGTCAGGCAAGGGCGTTAAAGGCGGCATGAAACGGGTGGCATTCAACAGTTAACGAATCAGCCAATGATATTAAGAGAAAAAGTGTGAAGAAAATATGGTGTGAAGAAGAAGTCCCTCTCCCCTTGCCCTCCTTCGCTAAAGCTACGGAGGGTCTTGGTCCCATGTCCGCCGAAGCTTGGCGTAGGCGGAAGGGAGAGGAAGCAAAAACTTGGCGTTACATCGTAACGCCTTAGATTTTGCAGGTGAGGGGTCCGCTTTTTACATACCCCTCCCCTAACCCCTCCCTCAAGGGGAGGGGAAAATAATGGTTACACCAATTCCTTAGCGTTGCGGCAGACGACGGAGGCTTCTTGCTCGGCGTCCCACGGCAAGCGGTCGTACTCAAGGCAAAGCTCGAGCGCCATGATCATTTCCGCGATCATCGCGCGGTGCTTGCCATAGACGTTGACGGCGTTGACGATGAACTCGGCATTGGCCTTGTGATCGGCGTATCCGGTTTTGGGGACGACGGCCACAACCTTCCAGCCATCCGTAGAACGAATATAAGCCTCGACGATAGCGCCGTCTTCGCCATAAGCAGCACGCCACGGCACGGGTGTGTAAGCGGTGGTGATTTTGACTTTGCGGCGTTTGGGCTTGGCTTCGCTCATGGCGGCCTGCGGAAAAAGCTTAGTTGCGCAATTCGTTCAGACGGAGATCGACCAGAAAACGGATGACCTCTTCGTAATCTTTCTGCTGAAGCTTTGTATAATGATCGACGCCGAAACCGGTTTCGAGAACGGCCTGCACGGTTTCCTCGGCGGCCTTCTGGTTGTGAGCGGTATAAGCGATAAGCGCACGGACGGACTTGAGCTCGTTATCATTGAGCGGCACCGCGCCTTGCAGCATAGCGTGACTAACGGCTTGGGGATTGACCTTCGGTTCGCTTTCCGTTTTCCCGGTGGCTTCCTGTTTGGCTTCAAATTCTTTCGTCATAATCTTTTCCTTAAAAACGCGACGTTAAAAAAATCAGGCCGCACAACGTATCATTGTCATGTCTTGCGCGCGGCACGCATTCATCAGTCTTTGTTCGGGATCGATATCGGCCATCTGCCACGACGGCGCTTTGACGGTCTTTTCGATTTCGGCGAGAACGGAATAAGCCGCCGCAGAACCGAAACGCTTTTCCAAATCAAAGAAACTGAACATCGCAAACTCCTGAAAAATGCTTTTTTTCGTAAAATGTAAGGCCACTATATAGGTCGGATAGGGTGAAAGCAAATGAAAAATCACGCCTTGTGATGAATAAAGTTACGCGAAAGTAATTTAATGGTCTTGAAACCATATCAAACTACCTGCTATGGGTAATTTGTTACTTAAATACAGATTAAAAATCATCATTTACCGTTAACTATAAATCATGTAATGTGACTTTTATGATCACCGGAAGACAGATTCGAGCGGCACGCGGTCTCTTGAGATGGAGGGTCGAAGACCTCTCTCAAAAGACCGGCCTTACCCGCGAAGCCATCACGCGCATCGAGGACGACTCCGTCCAGCCGCGCGAGGGCACGATCGCAAAGATCGTCCGCGCCTTCAATGAAAACGGCGTGGAGTTCACGGAGAACCAAGGCGTGCGGTTGAAACCGCAGAATGTCGAAGTGTTAGAAGGAACATCTGGATTTTTACGTTTTTACGATCATGTGTACAAGTACTTAAGTGAATATGGCGGTTTAGTGTGCGTCAGTGGAGTCAACGAAAAACTCTACGTCAAGTATCAGGGTGACTTTGCTGACGTTCATATGGATCGAATGGCCGAACTGGTTAAACGCCGTGACGATTTAATGATGCGGATTCTTGTCGAGGAAGGCGACTATAATTTTGTTGCCTCTGACTATGCTCAATACCGTTGGCAGCCCAAGGAGTATTTTTCTCCGGCCTCGTTCTATGTCTTTGGCGATAACTTAGCTTTAATTTCCTTTACGCATGAGCCTTCGCCCTTGGTTATCTTTATTAAGTCGTCAAGTTTAGCCGACGCTTACAGACAATCCTTCAACCAAGCATGGTCACAGGCCATAGAGCCACCTCCCCAAACGAAAAAGGGGCGTTCCAAATGAGCTTCCTGCAAGGCAGCATCGATCTCTTTTCCGGCAGACGCGTGTCGCACATGGGTTCCTACCAATATGTGGCTCATGCAGGAAAGCGCGATGGTAAAAGTATGTCGGGCGCAGAATTATGGGCCGAAATTGAAGCCGCAGAACTAAATTCAAACGATCCCAATTTGTTTAGTGCCGAAGAAACCTTGCTGCGAAAGGTTTCTCAAGAAATTGAACACCAGCTTCCTGCGGGAACCCCTGTGCTTGAAATGGGAACAGGAACCCCAAATGCTTTCCGCAAAAAAACACAGCTGATTATGCGTGCCATTCATAGCAATGAATATATCTGTGTCGATGAATCACGGGCTTTCTTGAATGAGCTCATTGCCAGCACGGCTTTATCGGGGATAAATGTTTATCCTATCGAAGATGATTTTTTTGAAGGAGACCCCTCCTATTTCAATGACATTGAAAGAGACGCGTTAATTTGTATGTTCGGCAGTACCATCGGCAATATTGTTGCTCCGCTCAACAACCAATTGCCGGAACGGGCTTTGATAGAGCATCTCAACACCATGGCCCATGCCATTAACAATGGTTATTTGCTTCTTTCTTTTGATGCCAATCAGAATGGAGAAAAAATAGTTTTTTTCTATGAAAAACAGGAGCTGTTTCAGTTAAACACATTTTACAGGATGGCCGCCGAGCTTCCCATTCAAGGCAATTTCGATCCTCAAGCGTTCGAATACGAAGCGACATGGATTCCAAGCTTGGGACAGCTTGCGCATATGGCTGTTGTCACCCGCAACATGGATTTCACGCTGGTGGACACAAAAATCTCCCTGCGCAAAAACCAAAGGCTCCACTTGAAAAACTCGTTCAAGTTCACGCCGGCATTTTTTGAACATTGTTGTAGCAAAGCAGGGTTGGACGTCATCAAATCATGGACGGATGAGTCCTTGACGCATGTTTACCTGCTTGGCAAGCAGCCGCACATTACCGTGCTTCCACAGCAAACATTGTTAACCTCTTTGCGCGCATAATGCGTTAACCCTACATTCCCTTTGCCCCGCGAATGGGGATAAGGCAGAGTGGTGTGCTCCGGAAACCGGACCAATAACAAAGCGAAATGTAATGCCTTTTTGCCCGTTCTTTTTCTGCCGCCGCTTTCGGATGGCGCTGATCGTTTTCACTCTTACTCTCGCCGCCCCTATCGCGTCCGCGCGCGCTGAAACGCCGGTTTGCCCGTCTTACGTCGATCCTCAAATCACGGTACAGCCTACCTACACAACGCCTTTTTATGACAGCACAAAAAGCGTACAGGAAATTCAGGTTATGTCGGGCCAGCCGGATATTGCTTACGCGGGGCTCCACAATCTCCCCGTCGGTCTTACGTCTTCGAATCTCCGGCTGGATTCGGCCTTCGAAGTTTCCACCCGCACCACGTCGCAGGACCCGACAGCTTGCGCGCAAATTTCGCGTTTTAACCTGAATTTCGGTTTCAGCGACACGACCGTCTATCTCGCGCGCGAGCTCCTGCCGCATTCATGCGGCTATGAAACGGTGCTTGAGCATGAATCGCGCCACGTGATGGTGGACCAGCAAATCCTGGCGGCTTACCTGCCGCAATTGCCCCCGCTTTTGGCGGCCAAGCTGCGGCAAACGGGCGTCGTGCATGCCGTTTCGACGGAAGTGGCAATAGAGCATCTGAACAACGTGATGCGCAATTACCTGCGCGATCTCGGCGCAGTCATCGCAAGAGTGCGCGAAAGACAGCAACAGCAAATCGACACGCTGGAGGAATACAAGCGCATCAGCCGGAGTTGCAACGGTGAAATCGCCCGCATGTTGGGCAACGAACCGTTGCCGCCTGACGACCAGCTCCCGGCGATTATTCAGTGAAGAATCCCTCTCCTCTTGCCCTCCTCCGCTAAAGCTTCGAAGGGTCATGAAACATGTGTCCGCCAAAGCTTTAGCGGAGGCGGGCTAACCCCTTCCTCGGGGGGAGGGGAACTTTTTTGGATGCTGAATGTTTTCTTACTTCCCCCGATTATACATTCCCACCAGCGTTGCCTGCGCAAGGATGTGGTCTTTCATTGCCACTTCGAGGTCATGCTTTTTCGGCGTGCCTTTCAAATCAAGCATCGTATCGAGCGCATAGAGTTTGTGAAAATACCGGTGCGTCCCGATGGGTGGGCACGGCCCCGTGTAACCGGTATGGCCTGCGTCGTTCAAGCCTTCGCGCGTGCCGGGTGGCAATTGCTTCAGGCCTTCGGGTAAGCCGGTCGTATCCGGCGGAATGTTAAACAGTATCCAATGCACATAGGTCATCTTCGGCGCCGCGGGATCGGGCGCGTCCGGGTCATCGACGATCAGCGCGAGGCTTTCCGTTCCCAATGGCACGCCTGACCACGTGAGCGCCGGCGACGTGTTTTTACCGTCGCACGTGCAAACGTCAGGCATAGGGCCTTTGTCGGTGAACGCAGGGGATTCGAGCTTGAGAGTCATGGGAACGCCTCCTTTGGAATGATCGCCGGCATGGACGAACGCCGCGCTAGACAGCGACACAACGCACGCAAACAGCAACAGGAAGAATGAACGTATCATCGATCCGCTTTCGCGCCGGGGATGACGGGGAGAATAATATCACACGCTCCCAAAGGACAAAGGCGGAATCACACCCAAACCACGTTCGCTTTCTCTCGTCATCCCCGCGAAGGCGGGGATCCATTTTTAAAGCTAAACCGGTAAGAAAAAATTAACCAATACACCTCTTTTTCACCATCCCTCGATAGGTACGCAAATGCGTTTTCCTATGGCCGAACAAGCCACTGGCTCGGACGCAACAGGTACGCAATGCGCGCCGAACAGGTACACACCTTGCTAAACAGGGGCCTGAAAAGTGAGGCGTGAAAGCAATTTCTTAGTCCTACCTGTGGTATTCTTCCTCATTCCGGCAATTCATATTCAAACCGACAATGGCGCACAATAAAGACAATAAATACAAAGACTTGGATAACTCTTCGCGGCTCAAGGAACTGTGGTATGGCACGGCTATTATTGCCTGCCTGACGACCACCGCCGCCAAGGCCTTGTTTTTCCCTGACTTTTCGATTCTCCCGGACAAGCTCCTCAACGCCTTCTCGGCCATCACCACGCCTGCCGCAACACCGGCTCAACCTGTTGTTTTTCCTGCAACAATTCAAGAAGCAAAACCCGCTGTCGCCGAAACGCCGTCCGCGCCGCAAGCCGCAATAGACGAAAAGAAAATGCAGCCGCTCCGCCTTCTCGATCCCGCAGCGGAAGAAAAAGAAAGAAAAGACTGGCATAACCGCGCTAAAAACTCTTTCCGTTTGGCGGTTCATTCCGGCTTCTGGAAAAAGCTCGATCGAATCAGCAAACTGATTGGCGCGCCGCTCGATCGCTCCGCCATGCTGACGGAACTTGAATCCAGCATGGGCCGAAATGCGCAACAAAACAAATCGACGGCCAAAGGCGTCGGGCAGATTGTCGAGGGTACGTTCCTCGATATGATCGGACGGTTCGGAAAACAGTTTCTTGCTCTTGTCGATTCCGGCAAGTTGCCCTTGAAGTCGAAAGAAGACCTGGAGGCCGTCGCGACCTTACGCCGTGTCGGTCCGTTCATCAAATTCGTTGCCGGCAAAACTCAGCTCGATGACAAAGGTTATCTTGCCTTATGTAAACACGAGGTTGAAAAAAAGCAAAAACTCCTGATGGCCAAACACGCGGCGGCAAACAAAGGCAAAAAAGGGAAACAAAAGGGACAGTCTTTCAAGCTTCTCGAACTTCCCCCGCCGCCGCCGTTGCGCGACTTGGCTTTAAGTTTGCGGAAAAACGAAACTATTTCCCTCTATTTCACGTTTGTCGATCAATCTCGAAACAAACAGGAATTGCTGGAATATATCAACAATCTGGATAACGACGATCCGCGTTTATTTCTTATCAGCAAATACGGCGACGGTTTTCTTGATTATTCCACGCACCTGTGGGGCCCGGGGTTGACAGAAGACATGCTCATAGCGAACCCGGACAAGCCCATGCTGAAACTCACCACCGAAAAAGCGCTGAGGGACAATGGATTCCGGAAACCTGAAAAAAAAACGGTTATGGATGTTTTGTATCCCTTAGCGCGCAAATGCAGCTATCTTCAAGAAGGGTTTAACGTCTGCATGACGGCGCCGCCGAAACCGGCGCAAGCGCCAAACAACGTAGCTCATCCGGCAAAACCCTTGAAGGTCGCTGCGGTCGAACCGGCTAAGAGCAGTCCGGAAAAGAAACCTGACAAGGCACCAAAGGGTGCGACGCCTCCGGCAAAGGCTGTAAAGGTTGCTATAGCTGAACCCGTAAGAACCAAGCTCGAAAAAAAACCGGCCACGACACTCATCAAGGAAACCAGCCAACCCAAGCCCCCCCAAAACGGCAACGCGCAGCTTGCATTGCGGAACGTTAAAATCCCCGGCCTGCATCGCTAATCACGACAATAAATTTGCCCGCACTGTGCATCCTGTGACAAAGTCATATGATGCCTCGCTTTTCCTTTATCTTTCTGTTTTTCTTGCTGCTAGGCCTCGTTAATACTCGACCGGGTTTTGCCGAAGCCACCACGGAAACGGCGTTTTCGCCGTCGCCGGATGCCATCAGGCTCATCGTCCGGACCATCGATGAAGCGAAAACCAGCATCGATGTCGCCGCCTATTCGTTCACGTCAAAACCGGTTTCCGAAGCCCTGCTTGCGGCGCACCGCCGCGGCGTGGCGATACGCGTCTTGCTGGACAAGAGCCAGGGCAAACGGCATTACAAGGCAGCGGAAATTCTGCGCGACGCGGGCATCCCCATTCGCATCAACCGCCGTTACGCCATCATGCACAACAAGTACCTGATCATCGACGGCAAAACCGTGGAGACAGGCAGCTTCAACTTCACGGCCAACGCCCAAAAGCGGAACGCGGAAAATGTTATCGTCATCAAGGACGATGCCGCGATCGCTAAATTGTACATGGCGAATTGGGAAAAGCTGTGGAACGAAGGCGAAGCCTATTCGGTCGGCGCCTCGGCGCCGCCGCAGACATCCGAGCCGCAGCAGGCTCCGCAAAAACAAACTGCGCCGCGAGAACCGAAGCTTTCCTCTCGCGCCTATTGCAAAATCGTCAAACTGCTTTTTGATGTTTTTTCCCCGCACGCGTGGCAGTCGTCTTATTCGTCCCTTTGCCGGGTCGTTCTCGATTTGCCTAATGCACACGTAAACGGGTGCGAAGAGCCAGGGCAAATCTCCCCGCAGACGTCGTTTCCCGGGTCTGCCCCGGCTTCGCCCCTGCACCGCCCGTGCGCCGCGCCCGCTTCGCCGTAGCGCTGCTCCCTTTCCGCCCCTTGCCCGCCAGTGCGCCGAATTTAATGCCCGCTATTAACCTTAAGGGCGCTCATTAACCCTGATCTTGTTTGCTGAAAGTATTTCCGTGCGGTTTAATAGCCTTATATTGAAGGAAATTTTTTATGACGGAAATATTTTCATTCGGCGAGCATAAGCTGGAAAAGCAATGCCGTTTTCAGCCTCTGAAAACCTTGTTCGAGCGCCATCCCATTGTTTTGGTTGGCGACGAGCTTGGCGCGTTTTATCTCGACAAACGCGTCTTCCCAACGGACGACTGCAATGACCACAGCAACGACAACGACGCTTTTTTTCTTTGGGATAAACGCAACCAATACGAAACAAAAGTTTCCTACATGGAACTTGTACACGCCGCTTATGCCGCTGGCGCGCGTGATATTGTGATCGATATGGTTCCGGCAATGCAGCCGGGCCTTGATGAAGCTTTAAAAACGTATCGCGAAACAAGCATCCAATTCACAACGGAAATTCTTTTTCGTGCCCTTCTTATGAATGATACGGCCTCCCCAATGGATGCCGTCGTGCAAATGGCCGGCGCTTTGGGCATGAAAGTGCATGCTCTGAATACAGGCTTAACTGGCATGGCGACATTATTCCGCGTGGCGCCAGGCACGAAAAATGTACCGCAAAATTTCAGCCATGAGGAAAGGATAAAACATTACAAAGCGAATGGCTTTGAAAAAGACAAAGAAATTTTGAGGCAGCTTGTGCGCCGCCACCCGACCGAGGTGGAATTCGACACGATGCGCCAATATATGGAAATGCGCCTGGGCGACAAAAAAGAAGAGTTTGAAGAAAAGGTTTTCGACGAAACGCCAACGCAAAAGAAAATTCAGGCAACGCTTGGCGATAAGCCATTTTTGGGCTTTTTCCAAAACGCACGTTTGTTTCAATCGACTGCCGATCTCGACGAAAAACTTCGCGAAGCTTATGGGGAACAGAACGTGGCAAGGCTATCCCTCATTCCCGTCGAAGACATGCCCAAACCGGCGCAGTATCAGTTCCGCTATTCAAGGAAAAACTGCGCGGTAGCTATGACAAAAGAGTACGTGCGTGTGCAACGCGTCGTTGATGTTAATGTCTTCAGACCAACCCCCGTTTCCGAAAACACAATACCCGCCGCTCCGTTCAATCGAGAGCCTGCAAACGCTGAAGGCCGAATGATTTAGGGCAGAATTGGCTGCGCCACCTGAAGCTTTAGGGTAAGGTGGTGGATCAGACAGGAAAAAAATCTAGCCACAGCTTATTCGAATAACTGAACTATGGGGCAGCTTTTTTCAACAATTTCCGGTTGTTATCGGGGGAAAGCTCTTTAGCAGTTCGGAACCCGATTTAGGGAGCAAGCAACGAGTTTCGACGATTAGCCTCCTGAGCCTGCTTTACGCAACGATATGCTTCAGCGATTGGGGCAACCCCCTCATCTTCGCCATAGAATACGTCTGTAGCAGGTTGGATACCGGGCATATTTTTAGCATCGCCATATACAAGCGCCGTACCGGGTTTGAATATTACTTGGTGTTTTATGATAGTGATTATGTCTCGCCCCCTCACATCGACAGGCAGGAGACCATTGTCCATCAGAACCTCGAACAGATCTTTATCGGGATTAATATTAAATTTCTTCGCTTTTAGACAAACGGGTACCGGCTCGGGATCTTGGAAATATGAACCTAATCGCGTTTCCCCGTCTATGAAAGACACGGAGTTAAGAGAAACACTGGCCCTAAGCAAATCGGCGGGAACTCTGAATGACAAATGCACAGGAATAGTTTGGCCAGATTTTAAAGGCTGACTAAGCTCGAACTCCTTATGGTCCGGTATTATATTGGAGAAAGAGTCCCGACCCCGCATAGTCAAAGTAAGTTTAGTTTTTACAATATCTTTTACTCCCGTGTTTTTAATGTATAATGTGATATATGTTTCGTATGACATACATGTCCCAGAGAACAAAAAGCCCTCACCGCACGCGCGTTCCGTTGATCTGTCTTCGGCATCAAAACTCACGCTTAAAATCTGTCGGGCTTTAACAGGAAAAAGCGTTGCGTTTTTATCGGAAACATTTGAAACGCAACCCGCTACGAGCGACAGAACGGAAAGGACAGCTAAGGTTTTGGTTTTTGTCATGAGACATAAAACTCCCCGCTTACCCCTAATGGATAAATCTAAAAGCTGTTATAGTAGCAAGCTTATCCTAAAAAATTAAAAAAGAAACCTTGTAGAGCTTTGGTGCTCAAGATAGGATTTTTGGTTAATGGTGGAGCCAAGGGGGATCGAACCCCTGACCTCGACAATGCCATTGTCGCGCTCTCCCAGCTGAGCTATGGCCCCACGCGCTGGAGCCGCGGAAAATGGCCGATCTGGGCCGGAAAGACAAGACTTTTTCCTAAGAGGCTGGGAGTCCTGTTTTTTCAGGGCCGATTTCCCGATAGATTAACTCAAGATTTCCTTCCAGACCGCAAGTGTCGCTGCATTAAACCCAAGCACCGTAAAGTCCTTTAAAGTACGCTGGCTTATTGACCGATAGGCCTTTTTAGTTTCGTCTTCATTATCCAGAGAGGCCAAGTCCACAGCCTTTTTCAATTGTTCAACACACCCTGTCAAATCGTCTTCATCCGCCCAAAAGCCGTTTTCCGTCGTCGCGTATTCACGTCCGCCGACGCCCGTAAAACCTGCCACAACGCAGCCTGACGCCATCGCTTCCAGTGGCGTTAGGCCCAAGCCTTCCAAACGGCCAAGCGATAAAAACACACCCGCCTCGCCCATCATCTTCACTACCTCATCCTCGGGCTTGTCTTTCACTTCCTGCCACTCCCAGTCACGGTATTCGGGATACGCAAAACGAAACATATCGCGGATAAACAGCGCTTCCACCGGTCGCTTGCGTGGCATGTAGAGAATACGTTTTTGCTTAACCCGGGTTTTATATGTTTCCGTATCAATACCGCACGGTATTAAATGCGCCTTCAGCGACGGATGACGTTTCTTCGCATGATCGAAGGTAATCTTGCTGCAGCAAAGAATATGCGACGCGCCATAGTCGGCAAAACTATTTGCATTGCCTATTCCCAGAACACCGAAAAAATGATTTTGCGAGTCAATGACCTTCCGCTGTGGCCAGTCCTTGAATAAGGCGAGAATGTTTGGTTGATCTTCCGGCAGAACATAAATCTGTTCGGCGTCGCGGTTGAAAATCCCCTGCCCGGCAATCGGCGCGGTGCTTGGAAACCACGCGGGGCGGCGGCCTTGTTCCTCAAACACAATCGCGTCAAAGCCCGCCGCACCAAGCGTTTCGCACATGCGAAAGACGCGTTTAATCCCGCCATTAATCATCGTAACAGGCGGACAAAAGAAAACAATTTGCATAAAACCTCGGCATAGTGGGGAGGTTCACATTAGCGCGTCGATTCTTTTCACGAAAGACGATTAAGCAATATTGACGCTTAAAAACTTTCTCTCTACCTTTCGCTTATCCGGGGTGTCCTGCGCCGCAGGGCTGAGATTAGACCCGCCGAACCTGATCTGGATCATGCCAGCGAAGGGAGTTTCGCCATTTCCGCGCATTTCACAGCGGCCTCAAACGCCGCGTTTCTCTCGAAACCCCGTCCCTTTTTCCTCTCGCCGGAACCAGCAGGGCGGCGGATTGTGTGCAGCTTCTCCTATCTGCAACGCATCCGCAAAAGCGCAACCACAAACATTTGGTTCCCCTCCGATTTGCATCAAGCGGTGGCCGAACGTATTGAAGCTGGCGACACATCGGTCCTGGATGAATTCAACGTGGAGTGGGCCGCCGTGCGCCAGTTCGAGCTGTTGCAGGAAGCCGACAATTTTTATATCTACGATCTAGAAGTAACGAACTTCAAACGCGCCTATGAAGACATCTTGAAAATGCGCGCAGGCGGTTATCGCGTCACCCTTATAACGCTGGGCAATTATATCGAACCTACCGATTATGACGAGCTGCGCCTTCTCGACATCCGCCTGCAGGACGAAATCACGCGCATTATTCATATGCTTTACCTTGAAGAGCAAAGCACCGCATCGAGCAGAGGTCATTGCGAAACGTTAAGGTCTGGAAACTGGAATTACACAGAAGCCTTGCCACACGTGGCCGTTACACTGGGTGCTATGAACGTTTTCAACAAAAGCTCAACACATATTCTTCGTCAACAAAAGCTGACTCATCGTTTTTTCCAAATTTTGGATTTGTTGCCCCAACGGCATATTGTGCATGACGTGGCTGTTGGTCTTACGCTGCCTGATGCGACCAAGGAACGTAATTGGGTTTATCTTGCGCACACGGAACATCAATACCACGCATTCCAGCAAGTTCTCGGTACTGTTTTCGGCCAGTTCGATCATATCTCTCTTGGCGCCTTACACGAACGCAAAAACGCTGGGCGCGAAACCATGCCGATGATGCACCATATGCGTGGCTATGGTGAACGTTTAGCCCCGCAGCATCAGAAATATTATAGAGATTTGGCGCACATGGCACAAAGCACGGGCCAACATAGGCCGCACTGATAACTAGTCGACATCTACAAACGAAACTTTTACGCCTGCTTCAGCCAACTTAATGAGCCCGACCTTAATGCTATTCTTCCATTTTGTTTTAACGCGCGAAGAATGACGCAAGGATTTTATGGGAACAAAAACTTCACGAATCCCGAGTTCGGCAATCAGGCCCGCACAAATAGCGCAAGGCTCCAACGTAACGTAAAGCTGTGCTCCTTTTAAATTAGCCCGATGACGCGCCGCAGCAGCAATCGCTAATTGTTCCGCACAATTGATCCACAGCGAGCGTCCATTCGTATCCGTGCGCCCTGAACGAGAACTGTTTACGCCGCGCGCAAAACGATTGACGGCCTTGCCGATAGCCCGGCCCTTCGCATCCACAAGAATAGCCCCAACCCTCACAACAGGATGCGGGCTTCCGCCACACTGGGCAGGCCTACGCGCCAAAGCAGAGGCTTTGGCAAGCCATATGCGATGTTTATCATTATTGCTTTTTTTCTTCATGCCCGAAACCCAACCAAGAAACCTTGCGATTATTATGTCATTTATCATTATATTTCTGAACAACCTTTTTCATTTCCGGGCTTATAGAGAATTGGCCATTTGGTCAAAGTTATTAAAAATATAAGGGATATCTTCTCTGGTTAATTACTTTATATATTTTTGAGTCCAGCCGCACGTCTCACGTGCCATAAATCACAACAGGTGTTTTCTGCAATAGCTTTTGAGCGGCTTCCGATGAGTAAACCAGTTCAGGCTGCATCTCCTGCGCAATAGCAACATTCGCCGCCAAGAAGCCAAAGAAAAAAATCAGACAAATTGCAACACTGCGCATGAGTTTCTCCCTGCCAGTTTATGTCAAGTTAATGCCGCGACCATAACATTTAGTTAATCCTAAATAACAGCCTTTTTCAGCCAAATTTAACGGCTTGGTAAAGATCTGGACATCGCTGTTTTCGAAGGGTAGTAACAGCGGATCTGTTTTTTACTCGAGGTTATCCATGCTCCGCCCACTCCATTTCATCCCGCACGATACAAAAATCGACTTTGTCTCCCTTCGGTGGTGGGCTTTCAGCATAACCATCTTTCTCATGCTTATTACTGTTGGAGCGTTAGCAATCAAGGGGCTAAACTTCGGTATTGATTTTAAGGGTGGTATTTTAATCGAGGCGAAAGCGCCGAAAGCTATTGATGTCGGTTCGCTGCGTAGCGACCTTGGGACTCTTAATTTAGGTGAAATATCCTTACAGGAATTTGGGGATCCTACCGGCGTTCTGATCCGTATTCAACGACAGGAAGGCGACGAAACAGCCCAGCAACGCGCTATTGAGGCTGTTCGAAATAAAATGGGGGCAGATTATGAATACCGCCGCGTTGAAGTTGTAGGCCCTACTGTTGGCAATGAATTGTTGCATGCTGGTTTGTTGGCTACAGGTCTTGCCGTTTTAGCCATTGGCTTTTATGTTGCTGTGCGTTTTGAATGGCAATTTGGACTTGCGGCTTTTCTCGCAACCTTGCACGACGTTTTTGTGACGGTTGGTCTTTATTCTTTTTTGCAGCTCGACTTTAACTTGACCGCTATTGCAGCGCTGTTGACGCTTGCGGGTTATTCCATTAATGACACGGTCGTTGTTTTCGACCGCATTCGTGAAATGCTACGGCGACAAAAGGCAACGGATTTGCGTGCCGTTATTAACGACTCCGTTAACCAGACCTTGTCCCGCACCCTCATGACAGCTAGCACGACTTTGTTGGCGCTCTTACCATTGGTGTTTATGGGAGGGCCGACTTTGATCAATTTCTCGTTGGCTCTGACGTGGGGCATCATAGTAGGCACATACTCATCCATTTACATGGCCGCGGCACTTTTAATTTATATGCCGCCGCTTCGCCGTATTGAAAGAGCCCCCGCAAAAGCAAGGCAAGCCTAGCGCAAATAGGTTATGTATATTCCCGCAAGAAGACCGAAAAACAAAAACGGCGCGAAGTGCACATATGTTTTTGATTGTTCTTCCGGCAACGTTTCGCTATTACTGGCTGCGTAAAAACGGCGTGTCCATAAGGCCAACTTTTTAATCCCCAACCACGATAACCCAAGCCAGGCGGCTAATACCCAAGCTATTAACGCGGGTTTAATGGAAAATGTTGTGATCGCTAACAATGTCCACTTAACATCCCCCATCCCGTAGGCATCGCGCTTGAAGGCATAATAATAAAACTGGTTTACAGCATACAGAATAAGCGATACGCCAATGCCTGCCATAAGATAACGCGAGGCAAGCTCCCAGTCCTTATAGACACCGCGCATGGCAACGATGACCAGCAGACCAAAAAAAATGATGGGATCCGGCACACGCGCCGAATGTGCATCCACCGCCGCGGCAATACCGAGAATTAAAAGCATAACAAGCGGAAGCCAACTTGCAGCTGGAGTTAATTCAATAGCCAAAGAAAGATGCGTCAGGGCTTGTTCCAAAGGGGACCACCATGAGTTGAGCGCGCTGAAATCCATGTCCCCAACTGACCTCCGGTCTATTTATTAAAGGTTGCTTTTCGCGGATGTGCCCTCGGATTGGGTGTTGTCCGTATCTCCCTTGTCCGGTGATAACGGGTTTGGGAATTCTGCCGGATTTGCAAGCTGGCTTATATCCCATAACTTTTCGGCGGTTTCACGCGCAAGCTGCTTCCACCGCTGCGCATCGGATTGGCTGAGATTAAGCTGTTGTTCCATTTCAAACGCTCGACGGCGCCAAAAATCTATTTGTGTTGCCAAGCTTTGGTTGTCACTGATCAGGTCATTCACTTGCTGCTGAAGCTGCGCGATTTGGGCTTCAAGATGAACGTGCTGTCCCGAAAAAAACGACCGGGACAGGGAAAAACGTGACCGGCTGGACGCCGCGCGTGCCAAGTCGCCGAAACTGAGGCCATCGCGTGAGAGCATTTTACGCGCAATGCGGACAGCCCCCACGGCCTCACCTTCATGAGCTGAATCTACGAGGGCTAAGACCTTATCAAGCTGTTCGACGCGGCGCTGGTTCATGAAATCGAGATATCACAGAGACTTATGATTCGGATACAAGCGAAGCGCTTATGGTTAACATGATGTTAATAAAGTTGTTATCTTGTTGCGCGTTAAAGAATTTCAGTTGGATGAAAGTATTTAGGGTTGGTATCATGGTGTGAAAATATTTTCGCGTTCATTATTTGAGGAATAAATGCGTAAAAAACAGCCAATTCATTCACGTATCTTTCATCCGGTTAAAACTAAAACACAGATCAGGAAAGTTTTTTTGGTCGCTGGTGTCCTTTTGGTCATACCTGGATTTCTGTTCTTCACCGGTTCCAAAACTAATAAAATTTTGCATGATGACGTATTACTGTCGGGGAGCGATAAGCCCTTGTTTGGTACTGTGTCAGCCGAAATTACGTCTGAAGATAATATCGTTAGATGCAAAAATGAAATTTATCGTGTTGGAAAATATGGTGAAAAAAAGCAACCCCTTGTGTCGGAGATATTAGAAAAAGGCCCCAAAAAAGATCTCTTCACTGTTACAGAAGCCAATGAAAAAGGCCTTATAATCTATCGATTTCAAGGGCTTGTCTCGACCGAAGGAAACGGCAATGATCAAAACGCAAGAGCAACAAGGCTGGATAGAGCTTGTAGGATAGTCACAGAAGGCGGAAAATTGACTGCAGAAAACTTTCTTTCGCAACCGAAGTAAGGACACTGATGTATGAAGGGCTCTCCTTCGAATAAGGCTACTATGGACCTGATTCCCCACTATTCGCTTGTATTTCCTTTCCAAAATATTTGGAGTATTGTTGAACATCTTTGCTAACACACTAGTATTATTACATTTTTTTCCGCTGTCCTGATAAATTTCCCACACTCATCCGTGTAATAAACGATCTAAGGAACGACACATTACCTCTTTGTTTTTGCTTGGAAAAATTACACCGTCTTTACGTTTTTTTAAACCCAATGCTTTAGCCTGCCCGGATTGAACCGCTCGGTTCCTATCTAAAAACAGCCAAGGAGAAAACTGATGAAAACCTTGATCCGCTTCTTCAAAGAAGAGGAAGGCGCCACGGCCATTGAATACGGCCTGATCGCCTCTCTGATTGCGGTTGCCATTGTCGCCGTGTTGCTGACGCTTGGGCCGCAATTAAGATCTGTCTTCCAGACCGTTCAAGACAGTCTGAAGACCTCGTAATTCTATTTAATGGGTTTTGGGACCCGAGCTTCCGGCGAAAGCTTCAGACTATGTATCGAAGCCTTCGCCGGTTAGATCGGCCCCAGCCCGGTTCATATACCCGTTTTTCCGCCCTCGCATCGTTTAAACCGATTCATCACCTATTAAGCAAAAGCGCGGCATAATCCTGCGGTTTCTAGGGTAAGGCGCATGGGCACGATGACAAACCTCGCTTTCTATCATTGGGTTGTTTTGGCGATAGCTGCCGGGCTGCTTATTGCGGCCGCAGTTATCGATGCACGCCATTTCCGGATTCCCAATGCATTAACTGCAGCCCTGCTTCTCCTTTTTCCGGTTTATGCCTTCTTCTCGCCAACGCCCATCGCTTGGGATGAACATTTGGGTATTTTTTTCCTTGTCTTGATCGGCGGTTTTGCTCTTTACAGCAAAAAGTTTGCCGGTGCGGGCGATATCAAACTTTTGACGGTAATGAGTCTTTGGGCCGGTTCCCGGTGGGTGCTGATGTTTCTCTTCATCACAACAGTTGCAGGTGGCCTTCTTGGATTAGCTGTCGCAGTTGTTGCTTACTATCGCCATCGCAAGCAAAAAAGCGATAAAACTCTTGCGCTTGGCAAGGTTCCCATTCCGTATGGCGTCGCCATTGCCATTGGCGGCCTGTGCACGCTAGTTATGCTGTCCCACAAGGTGCAGCTTTCGATTTAGAGGTTAGCATGATCACGCCAGGGCTCACATGGCGTGACCACAGACTATAAGGAGTTCTCATAATGCCGGCACGCAAACTCGTCCTTCTACTTGTCGCCTTGCTCATCGGGGGTGGCACTGTATTCCTCGCCCGTTCAATGATGACAGGTTCCCCCGGGACTAGCCCCGCGAGCATGACGGCTATGACAACCGCGACTACGGAAGTGCTCGTCGCGGCGCGCGATCTACCTGCGGGAACTTTGTTAAAGGACTCTGATTTTAAATGGAAAGTCTGGCCCGCTGAAGGCGCTACAACCGGATTTGCGGTCAAAGGCAAAAACGAACTTTCGGAATATACTGGCGCAGTCGTTCGCCAAGGCTTGCGTATGGATGAGCCTATCATGAGCGGCCGCGTCGTTAAACGTCATGACCAAGGCTTTTTGTCCGCAGTTTTAGACCCCGGCATGCGCGCTATTTCCGTCTCCATCACACCGGTAGGCGGCGTTGCTGGTTTTGTTTTCCCAGGCGACCGTGTCGACGTCATCGTCACGCATCAAGTCACACGCAAAACCGACTCTGAGCAGAATGGCCATAAAGTATCGGAAACAATGCTGACCAATGTCCGAGTTCTGGCGCTTGATCAAAAAACAAACGACCAAGTGACCGAACCCAAAATCGCTCAAACTGCCACGTTGGAAGTCACGCCAAAGCAAGCTGAAACGCTCGCGCTGGTTTCCCAGTTGGGCTCTTTGTCCCTTGCCCTGCGAAGCCTTGCTAATCCGGATGAGCCGCCCGGCATCAATGCCGAAGCGCTTGAAGCCGCAAAAACAGCCGATAGCGCTTTAACGTGGGACAGCGATGTGAGCCAAGTTTTGTCCAAGCCCGGCAATCGTCAAGGCGTTGTTCAGCGCATTCAGATTATGCGTGGTAAAGACTCGTCCGAGTCTGTTTTTGATCTGCAGCAATGAGGTGCCCAACCATGCGTTTTTCTCTTCTGCTGCCCCAAAGGATATTCCTTTTCCTCGCTTTTATAGTCTTTGTACTGCCGCTGGCATCACCTGCTCACAGTGGCACAGTTTCGGTGCCAACCGTTTTAAATCTTTCCGTCGATCATGGCGTTCCCCTAACACTGAACGCGCCCGCGGCCTCGGTTTTCATTGCCAACCCGGATGTGGCTGACGTGCAGGTCCTTTCGCCAACGTCGGTTATGGTCTTCGGCAAACGCACCGGCCAAACAACACTTATGGCGACCGATAACAACGGCCGCTCGCTCTTGCACCGAACCATTATGGTTACGCAGAATCTGAATGATCTGCGCACTGCTTTGAATGCGATCATTCCAAACAATAAGATTAGCGTCGAGGCAGTCCCAAACGGAATTGTTCTAACCGGCGAGGCTAAAGATCCCGCAGCGATTGACGATGCGCGGCGGCTGGCCCTGCGTTATGTGCCTCGGGAAGGCGGTGAAGTCATCAACCGCATCAAGGTGAAAGGCAGCAACCAGATTCATATTCGCGTTCGGTTCGCCGAAGTTTCGCGCGATGTCGACAAGCGCTTTGGCATTGACTGGGAAAGCATTGGAAATGTCGGCGGCTTTTCCTTCGGCCTGATGTCGGGAGACGCAACTTCCGTTGTTAATGCCGGAGCCAATCTCCTAAACCGTACTCGCCCAACGACAGGGACAAACACCAACGATATTTTTAGCTTCTCAAGCCGCGGCGATGGCTGGGATGTGAATACCCTGATTGACGCCTTGGCCATGGACGGGTTCTTGACCGTTCTAGCCGAGCCGAATTTAACAGCCATGTCGGGTGAAACGGCCAGCTTCCTTGCAGGCGGGGAATTCCCTGTTCCTGTTCCACAATCGCAGAACACTATCACGATTGAGTGGAAAACCTATGGCGTTTCATTGGCCTTCACGCCAACCTTGATCGGCGAAGATCGCATCAACCTCCATGTCCGCCCGGAAGTCAGTCAGCTTAGCGAAGCTGGCGCAATAACCCTCAGCAACATTTCCGTGCCCGCGCTTACCACGCGCCGGGCCGAAACAACAATCGAGCTGGGCAGTGGACAGAGCTTTGCCATCGGCGGTTTGTTGAATAACAACCAAACCCAATCGGTTAATAAGTATCCCTTCCTTGGTGATATGCCCATTCTTGGGACTCTGTTCCGTTCAACCCGTTTCCAGAATAATGAAACAGAGCTTGTCATTATTATCACGCCTTATCTCGTAAAGCCGACCACTGAAGAAAAGCTCGCCCTTCCCATGGATGGGTATGCGCCGCCATCGGATGCTGACCGCATCTTCCGCCTACGCACGACAAACAGCGATCCTGATGCCCGTACGATGAGCGGTACGCCACGCGCCGTTGTAGTGCAGCCAATGCTGCAATCTAGCGATGAATCGGAAGCCCCTGAACCGGCACCTGTAACACCCGTAACATCAACCGTTCAGGAAAGTCTAGCGATGAACAGAAAGCCGCCAATGTCACAGCCCATCCAAACAACGCCACCAATACCAACCGTTTATTATGGCAAACCTGAAGAGAAACCCCGCGCAAAAAATAACGCCCCTATCGCCAATCCGTCAGGTCCAGGCGGGTTTATATTGGAGTAACGTCATGCGCCATTACCCGACACTCATATCCCTTTGCCTTGCAGCGCTTGCCCTGAGTGGCTGTGAAAACACTTGGTCGTCCGCACCCCCAACTGACACCACCATAAAGCTCATGCCATGGCGAACGGGTGAAGGATATATCGTTGTACCTCCCGAATGCCCAAGCTGGCGCACCGTGAGTAACGGGCCTTTTGAAAACGAGCCGTGGCCCCAATATGGTTGCGCCCACGCCCGCAATCTGGCAGCCATGATTGAGGATCCGAAAGATCTCATTGAGACTGGGGATACTGAGCCCGGCAATGCTGAAACGACGGCAAATGCAACCTTGCGATACAGAACAGACAAAACAAAAGCTCTTATCGACCCCAATGCCAAAGCCCCTGTTCCACAGAACGTCACCACACAGCCCTTATTGGGCGGCATAACATCGGCCCGATAATTTTAGTGTACTCAAAAGGCAGACAGTCGTTTTAGGATAGCCCAATGCATAATGAGTTTATGGCCTTTGTTTCGGATGAAGCCTCAACCGCTGCGCTGCGGACATGGGCTGAACGGCAGGGTTTTCCCTCTGACGCGGTACAAAATGGCAGCGCAGATTCTTTTATTGCCCTTCTCGAATCCGAAGCGCCCCCAAAGATCGTTGTTGTTGATCTGGATAACCAGGAACAGCCCCTAAAGACCGCTTCGCGGCTTACGGTTTTATGCGGCCCTGCGACTAAAATAATAGCTGTCGGCTCTGCCAATGATGTCGCCATTTACCGCAATATGATCGCTGCGGGTATGGCGGATTATCTTGTAAAACCTCTTACTCCCGAGACGCTGACACAGGCAATGACACTGGTAAACCGGGGGAGCGCCACTGGGCCTGGTGCAGCGAAAGAATCCAAAATTATCGTTTTTGTGGGCGTACGTGGGGGCGTTGGAACCAGCACGGTCGCCACAAATACCGCTTGGTTGCTGGCACATGAATTGAAACGTAAGAGCGCTTTGCTTGACCTAGATCTTCAGTTCGGCACAAGCGCCCTTTCGCTTGATATTGAACCCGGTCACGGTCTGCGCGATGTGGTCAGCTCACCTCAACGCGTTGACAGCCTGATGGTTGCGGGGGCAATCGTCAATGAAAGTGACAACTTCTCGGTATTAAGCGCCGAAGAGCCCATCGACGAAGTCATCCATACAGACAGCGGAGCCGTTGCGGCTCTCATCAAGGAGCTGCGCTCAACATATCAAACTATTGTTGTCGATATGCCCCGCCATCTCCTCGCGACACAAAAGCGCCTTCTCTCACTAGCGCATGAGATTGTTCTGGTCACGGATATGACTCTGGCGGGCATCCGTGACACGCTTCGTATACGGACTGCCCTGAAAGCCCTTAGTGTTACAGCGCGCATCACTATCGTAGCTATGCGCATGAACGCTCAACGTCAAGGCGGCGTAGATGAAGCAATGTTTGCCAAAGGTGCCCAAGCTAAAATTGATTTCAATCTGCCTGACGACCCTAAAAATGTTGCAGCTGCGAGCAATGCTGGCAAAACGCTTGGGGCAATAGCAAAAGGTTCCGCTTTGACAAAAGTCCTTTTGCAACTGACTCGCTATCTCGTTACCAGTGAAACCGCTAATGGTGGCAAGTCAAAAGTAACAGGAAAAGGCAGTTGGGGCTTTTTTGGAAGTGGGAAAAAGGCTGAGGTTCCGCAATGACGGCGCCTGATGGTGTAGGCGATATCGGCACTCCCCCAGTCGACAGCACCCTTGCCGTCTTACACAACCGCATCCTGCCCTTACTTCTCGACCTGATGCCTGTGGACAAGCTTCTTGCAATGTCGCGCAATGACATTGTTAAAAGTGTCAAATCACAAGTTACAGCTTTTCTTTCCGATCAGGGCATGGAATTAAATCTTTTGGACCAACGCGATCTTGTTACAGCTTTAACCAACACGCTCGTTGCCAAACTCCCAAAGCCTGAAACGCCCGCACCTGCGCTGTCCTTGCAGCCTCCTTCTGAAACACCCGTCGAAACTGAAGCTCCGCCGCCTCCACCCCGCTCAAAAGAACCGGCAATTATGACGAGTGGCATCAGCCGGGCGAGCGTCGATCAAGCGAAAATTAAACTCCAGCCTATCGTTCTTGAGCGTATTGATACATCGGCCGCTGCGCGGATGACTCGTGAAGATTTATCGCGTGATTTAACTAGCTTGGTGGGCGATCTTCTTATCGAAACTAAAACCCAATTGACTGCCACTGAGCGTCAAGCGTTAGTCGAACAGCTCCTTAACGATATGCTGGGGCTTGGGCCGCTTGAACCCCTTCTGGCCGATGAAAACATTTCGGAAATCATGGTGAATGGTCCCAAACAGGTTTATATCGAAAACGCTGGTCGCTTGAGCCTCTCTGATGTAAAATTCCGCGATAATGCTCATGTTATGGCTATTGCCACTCGCATTGTTACAGCCATTGGACGCCGGATCGATGAAAGCACGCCGCTCTGCGATGCGCGTTTGGCGGATGGAAGCCGCGTCAATATTATCATCCCGCCGCTGGCTATCGATGGCCCGGCCATCACCATTCGTAAGTTTGCCAAGAAAAAGATTACGCTTGAAGCCATGTTGCGTTTTGGCAGCATTTCGCCGCCGATGTCCCGTCTTTTGAAAGTTGCGGGGCGCTGCCGCCTTAATATCCTAATCTCCGGCGGCACCGGTTCCGGGAAAACCACTCTTTTGAACGCCCTGTCGCAAATGATCGACCATGGCGAGCGCATCGTAACTATCGAAGACGCCGCCGAATTACAACTACAGCAGCCTCACGTTGTTCGCCTTGAAACGCGCCCGCCTAATCTCGAAGGTCATGGCGAAGTTACGATGCGCGATTTACTTAAGAACGCGCTACGTATGCGTCCGGATCGTATTATCGTCGGTGAAACGCGTGGCGGCGAAGCCGTCGACATGCTTCAGGCCATGAATACGGGCCATGATGGCTCTCTGTCGACTGTTCACGCCAATCGCCCGCGCGAAGCCATCATGCGTCTTGAGAACATGGTCGGCCTTGGCGGCGCTAATCTGGCCCCGCGCGCTATTCGCCAACAGATTGCGTCGGCCGTCGACATGATAATTCAGGTCGGCCGCTTGCGTGACGGTTCACGGCGTGTAACTCATATTTCTGAGATCATCGGCATGGAAGGCGAAGTCGTCGCCATGCAGGACCTTTTTACTTGCGACGTTACGGGTGAACTGCCTGATGGTCGTCTCACGGTTGAATATAAAAACCACGGATTGCGGCCTCATTGCTTGCCGAAAGCTGCCTATTACGGCCTCGACAAGGAATTGATGGAGGCGCTGACATGACCATCGCGCCGGCTACTATAGTCATGATCAGCGGCGGCGTTTTAACCGTAATTGTTTTACTTATTCTTTTTTGGAGCGACCCAAGCAGCGAACAATTTAAAAAACGGCTTGCGCGTGTCAGCGGTAATTACGTCATCGATCGCACCGCCAAAGGCTCTTCGGCTTCGCTGCGTCGGCGCACAAGCGACAGCGCCATCCCGTTTCTTGACCGGTTGATCAAAGCCACGTTGCCGAACCCTCAAAAATTACGCACGCGACTCGCACGCACAGGCAAGAATATGACTTTGGGAGAGTACCTTATCGTCAATACGCTTCTTATTCTTGTTTTTTTTCTCATTTTCACGTACGCGTTGCATTGGGCCAAGGTTATGGCTTTTTCCTTGGCTATTGCGTTCGGTCTTTATATCCCGCACATGGTCACCGCGCGCATGGGCAACCGGCGGATTCGAAAGTTCCTCGCCAATTTCCCGGAAGCCATCGATACCATCTGCCGTGGACTACGTTCGGGCTTACCCATTACGGAGTCGATCGCGACGGTTGGCGCGGAGCTACCTGATCCTATTGGCATTGAGTTCCGCCGCATCAGCGACGGAGTGCGCATGGGGCGCTCGCTGGATGAATCGATGTGGGAAGTGGCAGGCCGACTCGATACTCCGGAATTCCGGTTTTTCATTATCGCTCTCGCCATCCAGCGGGAAACGGGTGGTAACCTCGCGGAAACATTGGGAAATTTAGCCGACCTCTTGCGCAAGCGCCGCCAGCTCCGGCTCAAAATCCGGGCCATGTCGTCCGAGGCGCGCGCAAGCGCTATAATCATCGGCTCTTTGCCGTTCTTGATGTTCGCTTTACTCATGGCCGTTAACACGGAATACATGATGATCATGTTGACCGACTTTCGCGGCAAAATGCTTTTGGCAGGCGGCCTGACATGGTTGAGCCTCGGCGTGTTTTGCATGAAACAAATGATCAGCTTCGAAATTTGAGCCATGGAAAAACTTTTGAGCGATCCCAACTTTCTTTCGATGCTGTGCGGACTGGCGGCATTCGCGGTCGTCGTTTTGGTTTGGACGGCCCTGATTGACAACGACCCGCTACCGGCACGATTGAAGTCGATCGCGGATCGGCGTATGGAATTCGAAGGTGACCGCCGGAAGAAAAACTCGCGCCGCGCCGCGCTGCAACGTCACAGCCTGATGAAGCAGATCGTGGAGTGGTTCAAGCTCTCGCAAGGCAAGGGGTTGTCGGATTTGCGCCTCAAACTGCGCCGCGCGGGTTACCAGACGCGTGACGCGATTTTCGTTTTTCTCTTTGCTAAATTGGCCGCGATGTCCGGTTTCATGGCTGGCGGCGTTTTCTTCACGTTCGTCGTTCCTCTTTTCAAAATGCCGCCGATTATTGGGCTTCTGGCCGTTTTGTTCTGCGGCATGCTGGGATGGATGGGACCGGATGTTTTTGTCAAAAACCAGAGCCAGAAGCGCGAAGACGTCCTCCGCAAAGCTATGCCGGATGCCCTTGACCTCATGGTTATCTGCGCGGAAGCTGGCCTCAGCCTTGACGCCGCTTTTGACCGCGTCAGCCGCGAAGTCGGGCCAACATGCCCTGAGCTGGCGGAAGAAATTGGTCTGACGGGCGTCGAACTGAGCTTCCTTCCCGACCGCCATAAAGCCTTGCATGGTCTTGCCGATCGCGTGCCACTGCCAAGCGTCCTCGCTTTGGTCAACACGCTTATCCAGACCGAAAAATACGGCACGCCGTTGGCCCAAGCCTTGCGGGTGTTGTCGGCAGAAATGCGCGAAGAAAGAATGATGCGGGCCGAAGAAAAGGCGGCGCGCCTGCCGGCTATCCTGACCGTCCCCATGATCGTGTTTATTCTGCCGCCGCTTTTCATCGTGCTGATCGGTCCGGCCGCCCTCAAGGTGATGAGCGCGATGGCCGGCGCTCATCACTAGAAAAAACGAACGCTGTTACTTGATGTTGTTCATTACGCAGGGAATTCCCTTCTTTGCCAGCTGGTCACAAAAAAACTTCAGCTCATCCGGCTTGCCACACCCCATCATGCGCACAGTAAACCGCGGCGTGCCGCCCGGTGCAGCGACTTGCGGCAAAATAACAGGCTTAAGCCCCGGTCCGGCTTTGTTAAGCGTGGGTTCCACCTTTTCGATTTGCGCAGCCGCCATGGCTTCTGTCGCATACGTGCCAATTTCGGCATAAGGCGTTGATGACACTGCCTGCTCGGCTCGTTGGTGCCTATAATAGGCAAGGTTCTCTTTAACCTTATTCGAGGGCAAATCCATCTTCGCGACGCGTTCCGCGTCAAGGTCCATACCCGCCATCCCGTAAGCCAATGCAAGGTTCTGCCGCAAAGCAGGTGTTGCCCTCGGATTTCTTTGTTCCGGCTCCAGCAGCTTGATCGCACGGTCATAGTTTTTCGTAAGGATATAGGAGTAAGCCATATTGTTCAGCGTCGACAGGTTATCCGGCTCTCTTTTAAGGACCGCTTCGTATTGTTTTTGAGCTTCTTTATGCTCGCCGAGATAATCGAGCGCGATACCGAGACCGTTTATGGCTTTCGGATCTTCGTCATCGATGTCAAGGGCTGCCTTAAACTGATCGCGCGCTTCGCCTGGCCTATCGAGCGCAATGAGCACCTTGCCTAAACCCTTCCGCAATTCGGCATCCTTCGGTTTAAGCTTGATCGCATCGTAATAAGTCACAACTGCGCCTTCCGGATTGCCTAGCTGCTCCTGCGTATAGGCCATGCCTTTCAAGGCAACCACGTCTTTCGGGTCGCGTTGTAGCGCGCGTTGGTAAAAGTCATTGGCGGCAACATAATCCCCGCGAGCCTTCATCTGGGCGCCCAGCTGCGCCATTCCGGCGGCAGGCGAATCATAGTCCTCAGCGATATCCGGCGCACAGCCCCAAAGCGGCACGAGGACCGCCACAATAAGCATAAGCCGACCAACGGGCTTGGAAAGGACGTTGCCTCGGCAGAAATCATGGTTCATCATGTTGGAGTTCCTGGTAAAGGGGTGGGTGGGTATAATGCCACGGACTTGCCGCTTAACCAAAAATAATTTTATGGCCATCAAACAGGATAAACATGCAGGATTCCGCGCCACCGACCAACAAAAAAACCAGCGCCTTCGATACTTTGCAGGAGCTGCCCCACCAGATCGAACGCATGCACCGCCGCTTTCTCGATGTTGTGCGACTCGAACTTGGACGGGCGGGGGTTCATGACATCAGCCCCGTTCAGGTGATGATGATGGGCAACATCGGCGCGGAAGAAATATCGGTCCGTGACTTGATCGAGCGTGGCTACTATCTCGGCTCAAACGCATCCTATAACCTGAAACAGCTTGTTGAATGCGGCTATGTTGAGCGCCAATCGTCCGCGCGCGACCGCCGCTCAGCCCGCCTGAAAGTTACGCCCAAAGGGCAAAATGTTTTGGCCAAACTGGCCTCACTCGAGCTGCAATGGGCCGAGACTCTTATCAAGGAAGGCGACGAAGCAAGTCTTGATGCTGCACACCGAATTCTACGCCAACTGGAACGATGCTGGTCGGACGCTGTGCGCTATGCCGGCGGCGGAACGAAAAACAGCGAAGAATTATAATTCGCCCTATTTATCAATTAGGTTTTTCGGCACGTAAATCCGCACTTGCTAGCCATTTCAGGCTGTTATCTGAGCTCAGTTTCAATGTTTTTTTCCCTGCCTCGCTCGTCTCTCGTTCCGCTTATCGTTTCCTGCGCCCTTTTCATGCAGATTTTCGACGGGTCCGTGATTGCTACGTCCCTGCCTGTCATTGCGCGGTCGCTTCAAACGGACCCCCTGCATCTCAGTCTCGCTATTACCTCCTATCTTTTCAGCCTTGCCGTCTTCACGCCTCTGAGCGGCTGGGTTGCTGATCGTTATGGCGCGCGCACAGCTTTCCGCGCCGCTATTTTGGTCTTTACCCTTAGCTCTGTTCTTTGCGCAGGCGCCCAGAACCTGACACAACTCATTCTGGCACGGCTGCTGCAAGGCGTTGGCGGCGCAGTCATGCTGCCGGTAGCCCGGCTTCTTCTTTTGAAATCGGTACCGAAAAACGGATTGGTGGACGCTATGGCTTGGCTCATGGTTCCCGCCATGATCGCGCCCGTGCTTGGCCCGCCTGTCGGCGGTTTTATCGTGACCTATAGTTCATGGCGCTGGATCTTTCTTATCAATTTACCCATTGGATTGCTCGGCATTGTCATGGCGTCCCTCTATATTGAGAACATCCGTGAAGATCGCGTCGATCCGCTCGACATCCGGGGTTTCTTGCTGATGGCCGGAGCCTTGGCGGGACTGGTGATCAGTTTTGAAACCGTCGGGCGGCATGTTCTGCCTCTTAGCGTTGTTCTCGGATCGTGTCTCGCTGGATTTTTCTTTCTTGCTCTTTACGCCTGGCATGCGCGCCACACAAAAAATCTTATCGTCGATTTCGGCTTGTTCAGACTGCCTGCCTTTCGGGCAGCAATGGGCGGAGGCTCGCTCTTTCGCATCGGTATTGGCGCGATGCCTTTTCTCTTGCCTCTTATGATGCAAGTCGGGTTCGGGTTGTCAGCTCTCTCTTCCGGTCTTTTGACCTTCGCCAGCGCTATTGGCGCCTTGCTGGTCAAGACGATTGCCGCGCGGATTCTCCGGTCTTTCGGCTTCCGGCGCGTGTTGATTTTTAATGCCTTGATTGGCTCTATCTTTATGATTTTATACGGTTTTTTTAGTCCAAACACGCCGCATAAAGTCATTTTGGCTGTTCTATTAATGGGCGGGTTTTTTCATTCCCTGCAATTCACAGCGCTTAATACGTTTGTCTTTTCCGACGTGCCTTCCGCGCGGATGAGTCGCGCCACAACGTTGTTCAGTATGTTGCAGCAACTCTTTCTCAGTGTTGGTGTGGCATCAGGCGCTCTTGCGCTTAATCTGACTTTGGTCGTACGCCATAGCGATCATCTGACATCCAATGATTTCGCGCCTGGGTTTTGGTGCGTTGGTTTGATTTCCTTTCTTTCCGTATTTTTCTTTTTACCGCTTCCGTCGCACGCGGGTGCCGAAATGAGCGGACATAAACCCCTTAAACAGGAAATACCGGACGATTTATGAGGAAACGGTTTCGCCGCTAAGGTTGTTCAGCGCGGCGTTTTTTATTTTGATCGCAACTTGCTGTCCTACCAGTTCCGCAGAGGCTTTCACGCGTACAGCCTGTCCATAAGGTGTGCGCCCGAAAAATCTTTCTTCCTTCTGGAATTTATTTTCAATAAGCACAGACATTGTTTGCCCGACGCATGCCTGATTAAACTGCTTTTGCTGCTTACGCAGCAGGGCTTGAAGCTCTTCCAGCCGTGCGGACTTCACTTTTTCGTCAATCTGTTCTTTAAGCTCCGCGGCAGGCGTCCCAGGGCGACGGCTGTATTTAAATGAATAGGCCTGCGCAAATTCAATACGACGTACAAGTTTCATTGTCGCCTGGAAATCTGCATCCGTTTCACCCGGAAAACCGACGATGAAATCCGTGGAAAGAGAAAGATCAGGACGCGCCGTGCGAAGCTTCTCAATCACGCGATAATAATCGTCCGCCGTATGCTTGCGGTTCATAGCGGCCAGAATTTTGTCCGAACCGCTTTGCACGGGCAGATGCAAGAACGGCATGAGCTTCGAATTGTCGCGATGTGCCGCAATCAGGTCGTTACCCATGTCGCTTGGGTGTGAAGTCGTATAACGCAGTCTCAACAGCCCGGGGATGGCCGTTATCTTATTGATTATATTACTTAATCCAAAACTCTGTGCGTTGACGTTCTGGCCGAGAAGCGTGATTTCTCTCGCCCCCTTTTGCACAAGATTGACGGCTTCGGCCTCGATGGCTTCCACGGGCCGCGAATATTCCGCGCCGCGCGTGTAGGGCACCACGCAATAACTGCAAAAACGGTCGCATCCTTCCTGCACAGAGAGAAACGCAGAAACCTTGGTCGATGTGTGTTTCTCAGGCAGAAAATCGAACTTGGGTTCCGGGGGAAAGTTTGTATTGAGCACTTTCCTCTCCCGACGAGCAACGCAGGCCAGCATTTCCGGCAACTGGTGATACGTTTGAGGACCCATAACGATATCGACAAACGGCGCGCGGCGCTGAACCTCTTCGCCTTCGGCCTGCGCGACGCATCCGGCGACCGCAATAATCATTGCTTGGCCATCAGCTTGGCGCGCTTTCTTATGCTCATGCAAACGGCCCAGTTCCGAATACAGTTTCTCGGTGGCCTTTTCGCGGATGTGGCAGGTATTGAAAATAACAAGATCGGCTTCGGCTGCATCGTCCGTCAAATCATAATCCAAGAATGCGACGACATCGGCCATGCGGCCGGAGTCATACACGTTCATCTGGCATCCCCAAGTTTTGATGAATACTTTTTTCAACGGCATACCTTCACTGGCTTTGCTCTAAAAAAAACAATTTTTTCTTTAATCCTTGATCCGGCCTGTCAGGCATTGATCAACACCTTCGGCGACTTTGGCGTGACAATAACGCGCCATTTCCTTGCGATCGGCAAAATCGGCAATCGTCACAGGCGGATGAAATACGATATCGACCGTGAAATGTCCGAGCTTGAACACACGCCAAAGATGAGGCAGAAAGGTCATCTCGCCATACCATGCATAAAACGGCCGCCACGCCCGACCGATGGGCATGCCGCTGATTTCCGTGCATGTGATTGAAACCGGCTGAACCATCACAGGCCGTCCGTCAGGCAAACGCTCGGCGGCGAGGCTGAAAAGGCTGCTCTTAAACGGCAGTATGAGCAAACCATCAGAGGAGGTGCCTTCGGGAAAGAGGATCAGGCTTTCGCCGCGCTCAAGATGCACGCGCATGCTATTGCGCTGTGCGGCGGCATGACTGGATTTTCTTTCGATGAACACCGTGCGCTGAAGCTTGGATATCCAGCCGATAAAAGGCCAGTTTGCGACATCGGCCTTAGCAACAAACGCGGCCGGAATGACGGAGCCGAGCACCAGCACGTCGAGATACGACGAATGGCTTGAAACAAATAGAGTGGGCTTGGCTGTTGTCAGCGTGCCATGCACACGAACGTTGAAGCTCATCATCCAGACAAGCCCACGGTAAAGCGCCCGCGACACTTCAAAGCTGTCGAAACGGTTTGTCACGCGTGACAGCAACTGAAACGGGATCGTCGCAAGGACGAGGACAAAAAAAGTCACCAGCCGAACGCAACCGCGCAGGGTGTTTCCAATCCCCGATTCAATCTCTGCGTGTGCGCTTGCTGTGCTCATAATCGCTTCCGATGGTGTTCCGGACGGGCGCGCAACCCCTCAAAACAGCGTCTGAATGGGCCCGCAACCCGCGCTCATTGGGTTCGCCGTTCACGCTGAACGGATACGCAACGGAGTTCCGATAGCACAAAGATCATGGTTAAAAAAGCCCGCTTTCTTACGTGCCTTCGTGTTTTCGCACAGCCTCTAACGTCTTGTTATTGGCCACATCCGGGCCCCAGATCGCCTTCAGCTGCTCCAGCCCGTCGTAGAGCATTCTGATCCGGGCTTCCATGCGAATAATCGTCAGCGTCGTTATCGCCGGCGGCACCACATAAAGCAACAGTTGGCCTATCCCGGCCGCACCTAACATAACAAGCCATGTGATCGGTTGTTTAACTATATCAAGCGCCGCTTCCATCGTTTGTCCCCGTCCCCATAATTCGAGTAAAAAAGGAACGACACCCGCCAAATTCATGAAACCAATCGTAGCAACGCCTGATTTATGTTTGTCAGTATCAGTGAACAACGCCACAAGGGTTGGCAACAAGCCAAGACATACAAGCAACGTTGGTTTCCCAAAAGGAATAATTGCCCCTAAAATGAACATGAAAAGTATAAATTTGAAACTTCCCTTTTTCTTGGTCGAAACAGCCGTTGTATTTCTTTTCTTGGCTGTCTCTTTTTTCTTGTTATCGACCATGATTTATCCTATCTCGCGCCAAATGGCGCGCAAGACCGTCACTAAAATAAAGATAATTCCGATTAGACTCGCTATTGTTGCCGCTACAGGACGGCCATACTCGCGCGCAAGGTTGCCGCGGTGGTTTAGTTTTTCTTGCAGCTCCTTAATCTCTCTTTCAACATCGATATACATCCGCCGGGCCATGAGAAATTCCTGTTCATCGCGCTCAACGCGTTTAGGTTCGTCCACCTGCTGTAATAAATCAGAAAGATTCCCACGATCCACAGCTTCCTTAGCCTGCTTTCGGACTTTTTCCTGAAAAGGCTTGCTGAGGAACCGTCGGATGCATGGTTCGACCAGCGGCAATAGCCACGCCGCCAAAGCCGGTAAATTATCTGGTCCATACCGGTATTGCATTTCGCCGAAAAGGGTCAAAAGCGCCAACCCACGGCGCATGGGCGTTTCGTTTGGCGACATGGAGGTGAAAAGCAGCTCACTTCGTTTGTCTCGCACGATGAGAAAGGCCGCAACATGCCGGTCCATTGGTTCCGGCGGACGGTTTGGTTGCGACGCGACGCGCTCAAGCGCCGGCAACATCTTTCTTGCGTTCGTGACGTATTGCCCCCCCAGCATAGGGCTGAGGCAAGGCATTGTCGGGTTCATTTCATATACCGCGCGCTCAATACCATTGCCGAAGGTTGATTTTTCAATGACGTTCCGTATTCGCTCCAGTTGCTGCGCCAAGGGCACGAGATCGGTTTTAATTTCCTTTTGCTGGTTAACCCAGAAAGTCACAAATTGGTTGGCAATAATCTCGCTAAGCACTTGGGTATTGCCGCCTGTAAGCACTGCTTCGGCAAGCATTGACGCGATACCAGATGGTAAAACCGACAAGCCGCGATAACGGATAGGAGCGGACGGATCAAGAGCAATACAAACCCTTGTGACGAGCTGGTCTTCGTAATGGGTGGATTTACCCCCCTCCTTAAGAAGGGAAATAGCTTCGTTAACGCTTTCTGAGCGTTCTTCGTCGCCAAGTGAACGCATTAGCCATTTTTCTATCGTTCCGTCCTCAATCAACTTGACGGCATCGCTGACATTATGGGCAAGTGCTACAGCCAAAGGCCTTACTTGCCAGCAGTCCTTACCCCCAACCGTGATATGCCGGCTTGCGCGGCGACCAGCATCCGAGCTCTTAGGCGTCAGGCGACGTCCCGTAAGCCATTGTTCAAGATCGGCTGCGGTCCAACGCTGCCGTGCATCGTCACTCAGAAGGCCACGTAAAAGTTCAATATGCGAAGAGGCAAGCCGTCGATTGCCTATTAGAGCATTAAAACTTCCTTTTTCAAGTTTTACCTGAATAATTGCATTATCATCCATGCCCTGCAGCGGGTTTTGACCCAACACAACCAGCGATAGCGCCACACCGAAAGCATAACAATCATCGACATGCGATCCAGTGCCGCGGCCAAGTGGTTGGCACATAGCACGCTCGATCGTTTCGCAGAGGACAGGTTGCGAGATACCAGCAGGTGTCGACAAGCATTCGCCCAACTGGGGCGGCGTAACGCCACCTTCGCGCCAGTAGATATTGTTCAGGCGAATGCCGCCGTGGGAGATGCCTGTGCGCTGTAATTCTGCCAACGCGCCAATTAAGGGTTTGACGAAGTAGTGATTGATTGCATCTTCGCTCATTGGCGCGTGTGTCTCATTGAGCGACTGCCAATAAAGGGACGTAAGCGGCCTCTCGTAAGCCAACGTGTAATAATGGGCGTTGTGGGAAGGCCAATAAAGCACTCCACCCTCTCTTAGGCGCAGCACGCCCTTGTCATCGATAGTGCGCATCGCATTGACGAGATCATACCGCGCAGGCAGCGTGGATGTGCAAACGATGGCTATTAGGTCGGCGCGCACATCGCCCTTTAGTCGTGCGGCATAGGCCGGCCCTCCGGGCGAGTTGTACTCGGGAAGAGGCGAGTCAGGATAGACATCCACACGTCCTTCAAGCGTGAGCGCGTTGCCAAGATTTTGTTGCGCTTGAGGGGCTGTGGTCATGGAGTGCCAGAATGGTGAATCAGGCCTAAAAGCTACGCGAAATCAGTATCTGGGGCCAGAGTTTGCACTGAAAAACCTTAATGAATCGCGAATTTTCATTGATTTACGGGCTAGGCTCGTATACTTGTCCCCCACTGCCCCCCAAGGGGCAGGCATCGTCCCCTTCGTCTAGAGGCCTAGGACACCACCCTTTCACGGTGAAAACACGGGTTCGAATCCCGTAGGGGACGCCAATCGAACACGAGGCTGGTGAAAGGAAATGGGGCCTAAAGAAGCCGCGTCGGGAAAGCCCAAGCCCGATTATTCCTCTGCTGGAACCTCGTCCTGTGATCTTCAAAACGCTGTTCAGGATGAGCGGCGAAAGAACTGTTTTGCCGGATGCCGAAACTTCAACCAGCTTTGATCCGCCTATACCGCCAATTCACGTTCACATCATCGGTAAATCGAGCTTGTATATATGGATAAACTGATCCCCATCGGAATAATCCGCACGCCTTTCAAAAAACTTGCAGGCATGCCCATTCAGCCAACCGGCGCATCCGGCGTGAAAGGCAAGGTTGAGGTATTCAAAAAGTTCAGATCAGGTCTAAAAGATATTGAAGGATTTTCGCATATTATCCTTCTTTACATTTTTCACCGCAGCAAGGGATTTGATCTGGAAGTGGTTCCCTTTATGGACGATAAAGTCCGGGGCGTGTTTTCAACGCGTGCTCCACGAAGGCCCAATCAAATAGGTCTTTCGGTGGTTCAATTGAACACCATTAAGAACGGCATCCTATATATTCAAAACGCAGACATTCTAGACGGCACTCCCCTTCTTGATATTAAACCCTATGTGCCTGACTTTGATCATCGTCAAAACGTGCGCTTGGGGTGGCTTGAAAAAGCGCGAAAGAAAGTTTTTTTGAAAAAAGCGGATAACCGGTTTATAGAAAGCACCAAACAACCATAATTACGGCGTTTATTACCGAAAAATGCCGATCAGCCACTCATTATACGCAAGGATTCATCATCTTCATTGACAGAAACTCAGCAAAAGACAATTATGAACACCCGTTCATAAGTTAACGGGCCGTAATTATAGGATATTTTATGTCAGCAGACCCAAAAATCAAGGTTGACGATTTAAACCGTCTCCGTCATTCGGCGGCTCATGTTCTTGCACAAGCCATGCGCATGGAATTTCCGACAGTTAAGTTTGGTATAGGGCCTGCCATTGAAAACGGTTTTTATTACGACTTTGATTTGCCGCGTCCTTTAGTCCCTGAAGATCTTAGTAAAATCGAAGCTCGCATGAAAGATATCTTGAGAAAGGGTCATCCTTTCATTCGCAAGGAAGTCTTGCCCGAGGAAGCAGAAAAGATATTTGCCGATCAACCCTATAAACTGGAATTGATTAAAGATATTTTGTCTGCGGGTTCTGACTCCAAGCTTAGCATCTATACGAATGGCGACTTTACCGACCTTTGCCAAGGCCCACATGTGGTCAGCACAGATGAAATTCCTGTCGACGGGCTGAAGCTCCTTTCAATTGCCGGCGCTTATTGGCGCGGCAAAAGCGAAAATCCCATGCTTCAACGAATTTATGGAACGGCATGGGAATCTATGCAGGATCTTGAGCAATATTTGGCGAGAATTGAGGAAGCCAAAAAACGCGATCACCGAACATTAGGCAAACAACTTGAACTTTTCTCAACGGCTGACGAAGTCGGGGCCGGGTTGATTTTGTGGCATCCGAAAGGAGGCATGGTTCGCTACCTTGCTGAGCAATTTAGCAAGGAAGCTCATCGCCTGAACGGTTATGACTTTGTTTACACCCCGCATATCGGCAAGGCTTCACTATGGGAAACATCGGGTCACTTGGGCTTTTATCGGGAAAATATGTACAGTCCCATGAAGATTGATGAAGAAGAATATTTCATCAAACCCATGAACTGCCCGTTTCATACCCATATCTATAAGGCGCGCACACGTTCCTATCGTGATCTTCCTCTGCGCTGGGCAGAGTTTGGTACGGTATATCGTTATGAATTCAGCGGCGCGCTCCACGGCTTGACTCGCGTTCGCGGTTTTACTCAGGACGATGCGCATATCTTCTGCACGCCCGATCAGGTAAAATATGAAGTTGCGCGGGCCTTGAATTTCTCCCTGTATATCCTTCGCGCATTCGGTCTTGACGATTTCACGGCCTATGTGTCGACAAGGCCGCTGGAAAAATCTATCGGCGCGGATGCCGATTGGGAAATCGCCACAAAAGCCCTTGTTAACGCCGTCGAAGACGCCAGGCTGACGACAAAGTACGACCATGGCGGCGGCGCATTTTATGGCCCCAAGATCGATTTGAAAGTGACTGACTCACTGAACCGCGAATGGCAACTCAGCACCGTACAGCTCGATTTCAACCTGCCCGAACGTTTCGACCTTAACTATATTGGTTCGGATGGACAGCCGCATCGTCCTTTCATGATTCATCGCGCCCTTTTTGGCAGCGTCGAACGATTCATAGGCATGCTGATTGAAAATTACATGGGGGCGTTCCCCTTTTGGCTCGCCCCCGTGCAAACAACGGTTATTTCCATTACGGACGACGTGCTTCCTTATGTCTATCAAGTTGCCCAGCGACTTAGAGACGAGGGTCTTCGCATTGAAATCGACGAACGATCTGAGCGCATGCAAGCAAAAATCCGAGACTCACAGATGATGAAGGTTCCTTACGCCATTGTTGTGGGGCGTAAGGAAATGCAGAACGGCATGATTTCTTTACGATGCCGCGAAAAAGGCGATCTTGGCACCATGTCAGTCGAAGATTTTCTGACTCTTTCCCGGAAACTGTGCGCCGCGGGCGTCCCTCAAACTATTTCCTAAATCAACATGTCGGCGCCTGAGGCAGGTTCTACTTCATACAAGAGGAAATAAAGATGAAAACAAATTTTTTGCGCAGCCTTCTTTCGGTTGCCGCGCTTGCAACTTTTGTTTTTGTTTTAGCGTTGTCTTGCACTAACGCGGCGGAAGTAAATTTTACCCCGATTGTCAGAGCCCCCTCCGACACTATGACTTCTTTCGTGTATTTCACCGGCATTGGCTGTCCTCATTGCGCGAACGTCGATCCCGTCCTTCTGAAACAGAGAATTCGGAAAGGAAATCTATTGATCGTCGAATACGAGATTTATCAGGACAGCGTGAATGCGCCGCTTTTGATAGCCTACAACTCGCAATTTGATACAGGACTCGGCGTTCCGATGATCATGACCGAAGGGAAGAAGGGCGGCGCGATTGTCGGAGACACGTCGATATTGGAAAATCTCGATTCCCTGATAGCTCAGCATAAAGGTAAAGGCGTTGCGCTTCCGGGAGGGAACAAGTCTTTTGCGGAGCTGTTGCTTACGGATTTGCCGAAAAAACCGAAAATCTGGTTCAAGGATCGCGTCGCCATTCGAAAAGACATGGCTTCGAAGGAAAGCAATTCCATCAAAAAGTTTTTGCTGGAAGGCGTCTTGCCACAAGGTAGCACGCCCGTTCAGGAAAAAGACGTTGCTTTATCCGACGATAAGGTAATTTTCCGCGAAGCCTATGACTTCGGCGGCTGGATTCTTATGCGCGACTAACAAAGGGAGCAGGTTATGGAAGAAATTTCTATAGGCAAGGTCGTATCTCTGGCGATTGCCGATGCCGTCAATCCTTGCGAATTTGCCGTCTTGACGATGCTGTTGGTTTCGATCATCGCCTACAATCCTCACAAAAGGGCGAATATTATCTGGGCGGGCCTGGCCTTCAGTGCCGCCGTCTTCATCATGTATTTGGTTTATGGCCTGTTCATTATTAAGTCGTTCCAGCTCATGCAGGGGATCACCAGCGTTCGCCCCTTCCTATATAAGGCGCTCGGCGGCATAGCTTTGGTCCTTGGCCTTTTGCAGATCAAGGATTTCTTTAGTTACAAAGTTGGCAGTTTTGGAACCGAAATGCCGATGAGCTGGAGACCAAAGGTCAAAAAGATTATCGCGAAAGTGACTTCGCCGACGGGGGCGTTTGTGGTGGGCCTTTTTGTAACGCTCTTTCTCCTGCCGTGTACCATCGGCCCCTATATCATCCTTGGCGGCATGTTATCCTTCATGGAGATCGTTAAGACGCTGCCCGCACTGCTTCTTTACAACGCTATCTTTATTTCGCCCATGTTGATGATCACGCTCATCGTTTATTTCGGGTTGAGCGGCGTCAAAGATGTTCAGAACTGGAAAGACAAGAATATCCGCTACTTGCATCTGATCGCAGGGCTTATAATTCTTGGTTTGGGCGTGGCGATGCTGGCCGAATGGATTTGAAAAGAAAAGTAAATGAGGCCGAGAAAATGCCGTTACATCCGCTCTAGTCCTGTTGCGCATTTTTACAAACCGCGCGGCATTCCTTTGTGTAACCTGCAAATTGTTTCTTTGAAAGATGAGGAACGGGAGGCCATCCTTCTTGCGGATTACAAAGGACTTGAGCAGGAAGAAGCCTCAACGATGATGGGCATATCTCGCCCAACTTTTTCTCGCGTTCTGGCAAGCGCCCGCGCGGCAGTGGCAAGAGCACTTGCGGAAGGCGGCGCTCTTAAAATAGGCGGCGGCGATTTTCAGATTGTTTCCCAATTGGAAAAGCCAGAGCCTAAAAACCTTTAAGGAGGACAAAATGAAAATTGCTTTCACAACTTCAGGCACAACCCTTTCCGCGCCAATGGATATTCGGTTTGGAAGAGCGGCGAAATTTCTGGTCTATGATACGGGAAATAAGGATTTCATTGTCATTGACAACGAAGGCGTGGCGGCCGCGCAAGGCGCTGGGATCAAAGCGGCGGAAACCATTGTTAAAGCGGGTGCCAAGGTTCTGGTCACGGGCGATTGTGGACCGAAGGCCTTTCATGCCTTGAAACAGGCGGACGTAAAAATCCATCTCTCAAAAGCCGCTACAGTAGCCGACTCCTTAGAGGGCTATCTTGCCGGAGAATTGGTGGAGATGACGGCTGCATGAAGATTGCTGTCGCATCCGGTAAAGGCGGAACGGGAAAGACGACTGTCGCGGTCAATCTTGCGCTTGCGGCAGAGCGGCCCATTTGCCTTCTGGATTGCGACGTGGAAGAGCCAAACGCACATATCTTTTTGAAAGGCGCGTTAATAAAACAACGCATTGTCACTGTTTCTGTTCCCGAAGTTGATGACAAACTCTGTGATAGCTGTGGATTGTGCAGCGCATTCTGCCAGTTCAACGCCATCGTTTCTTTTGGTGCCGCGCCCATTATCGCACCGGAGATGTGCCATAGCTGCGGAGGCTGTATGCGAGTCTGTCCGAAAAAAGCCATTCATGAAATTGAAAAACGCATCGGCGTTGTCGACATATCGCAAAGAGGCGCGATCACGCTTGTACAAGGCCGACTTGATGTCGGCGTGGCCTTGTCACCTCCCTTGATCCGCGCCGTGAAGAAAGAATCGCGCGGCGATCTCGTGTTTCTGGATGCGCCGCCTGGTACGTCATGCCCCGTTATAGCCACCTTGCGCGAGACTGATTTTGTTGTGCTTGTGACCGAGCCAACACCTTTTGGTCTTAATGATCTGAAGCTTGCTATAGAAACCGTCCGCGAATTGAATATCATGTTTGGCGTCATCATTAATCGGGCGTGCGAAAATGACGATCTCATCCGCCCCTATTGCCAAAACGAAGGGATCAACGTGCTTGCCGAAATCCCCGATGACCGTCGTATCGCCGAGACATACGCCAAAGGATTATCGCTGATCGAAGCCTTGCCGGAATACAAAGGCCTTTTCGCAGACCTGATGAACAAAATCAGCGAGGCCGCATGAGAGAAATCGTCATCATCAGCGGCAAAGGCGGGACAGGCAAAACTAGCCTTGCGGCGAGCTTTGCTATCCTCGCGCAAAACGCCATTCTGGCCGATTGTGACGTAGATGCCGCAGACCTTTACCTGATTCTTACGCCGGAAATCAAAGAAACGCATGAATTCTGGAGTGGGCACGAAGCTATTATTCGGCAAGGTGTTTGTACGGCTTGTGGCGCATGTCTCAATCTTTGCCGCTTTAACGCGATAAAAGAAGTGCAAGACGCGACAGGTGCTCCGACTTTTCACGTCGATCCGACATCCTGCGAGGGCTGCAGCGTATGCGCCCGCTTCTGCCCGGAAGGGGCTGTCGAGTTTAAAGAACGGCTGTGCGGCAACTGGATGATTTCCAAAACCCGCGCCGGGCCGATGGTTCATGCGAGACTTGGCATTGCCGCCGAAAACTCCGGCAAACTCGTTTCCACTGTACGGCAGGAAGCGCGAAAGCTGGCTGAGTCAAAAGGCCGTAACATGATATTGATCGACGGCCCGCCGGGAATCGGTTGTCCCGTGATCGCCTCCATCACCGGCGCATCGCAAGTCGTGATCGTGACCGAGCCGACCATGTCAGGCGCGCATGATCTTGCGCGCATTCTCGCACTGGCAAAGCATTTTGCCATTCCGGCTTTCGTGTGCATCAATAAATGGGATATCTGTCCCGCCTTGGCCGCGCAAATCGAAGAACAAGCCGCCTCATCTGCCGTACCCGTTCTTGGGCGCATTCGCTATGACAGCGCCGTAACGGAAGCGCAAAAAGCCGCAAAGACCGTCATTGAAACCGATGCGCCGTGCGCCGACGACATCCGAAAAGCCTGGAATAATCTTTTACAACATCAAATAGAAGAGGAACTGTCAGCATGATTATAGCTATTCCGCTTGATGACGGAAAACTTTGTCCGCACTTTGGCCATTGCTCCCAATTTGCTCTTGTTCAGGTCGATCCAGCAGCGAAAACTATTACAGGCCGTCGAGATATTGACGCGCCGCCACACGAACCCGGTCTGCTGCCTAATTGGCTTGCTGAGCGCAACGTTAACCTTATTATCTGTAGCGGTATGGGCGCAAGAGCTATGGAGCTGTTCGCTCAAAAAGAAATCAAGGTTATCGCCGGTGCCCCTCCCGAAATGCCTGAAAAACTCGTCTCGGAGTACCTTGCCAAAACATTGAGGTCAGGCTCCAATAGCTGTGATCACTAACGTCAAACGAGCGGAATCATGTAAGAGAACATCGCAAGAGGAAGGACAGGTGATCATGAACATAAAGCTCATCGTTTCTGGTTCTCGCCCTTGGGAGTTGTGGATAGGGCATTGGGGACTGTCTTTCATCATCGATAATGATGTTCTTTTTGATACCTTTGCGAACTACAGGGTCCTTTCGAAAAAAATGCGACGGGCTGGCATTCAACAGAAAGACCTTCGATCCGTGGTTATTTCTCATGAACACTGGGATCATGTTGGTGGGTTGTGGAGACTTCTTGAAAAGCAGCGAGGACTAACCGTTTATCTTCCTTCGAAGACGCAGGAAAACATAAAAAGACGAGTCTGCGCTGCTGGCGGGCATGTTATCGACTCCACCGGAGTTAAAACGCTTAAGCCAGGCGTTCACGTTACTGATGAAATTATGGGATCGGTTAATGGTGAACCCTTGCCGGAACAATCGGTCATCGTTGAATCCCCAAAAGGTTTAATTATTATCGTGGGTTGCTCTCATCCGGGAATATTGACCATCGTACAAAATGCCAAAAGAGCCTTTAATACCCCTGTTTATGGCGTAATTGGAGGTTTCCATCTTATGGATCATTCGTCAACAGACATTCAGCAATGCGCAAGGGATCTTGCAAACGAGCGAATCGCTTTTGTTTCGCCAACACACTGTACAGGCTGGCGTGCTGAGAGGATATTTCATGACGTTTTTCACGAAGGTTTTGTTCCTTTGCGTGATGGTCAGACCTTATCCTTTGCTTAGCCTACATGCAGAAATTCCCACAGAACTTTTACTTTAACCCCTTGATCTGCTTATTTTCTACTATTAGCGTGAAGCACTGGTGATGAAAACAGCCCACTGAAAAATACCCAACAGAATAAGTCCAGCCAAACGAATCTACGCAACCCTTCTTAGCCGCCTAACCGAATAAAGGATCATCGCCATGTCAGACACCAAAGCTCCGTTTAAATATCTAGATGAAAAAGCCATCGCCAGAATGGATATAAAACTCAACCCTATAAGTGGGGTTACATTTCCGATGCCATGCCGCAAAAATTCAAAGCGGAGATTCTTGCCGATGCGCCCATTATTCCCACGCGTGGCAGCTATCCGATCAAGAGTTATTTCGGCCTGCCTCATCAAAAGTTCAGACCTCATTTTTCGAAAGTCGTTGAAGAGCTTCTTAGCGAACGCTTTCGCAAAATTGTAGAGAAGAAATTCAATATGGACTTGAGCAACAACCCGCCTTGCATCGTGATGATGGGCAACACGACGGGCCACTATAACGAGGGATACGCGCATAACGATTCCAAACACAAGATTATCACTGTCCTCGTCGGCTTTAGTCAAGAATGGCCTTATAAGGCGGGACAGCTACGTATTCTGCGAAGCTCGGATAGAAGTGATTATGAATTCGAATTTGCGCCTGAGTTCGGCGCGATGCTCATGTTCAAAGTCAGCGACAAATCATGGCACGGCTTCTTGCCACAAAAAGGCAAGCGCATGAGTTTACAGTTGTGCTACTGCGACTCCCAATCATACGTTCGCAGCGAATACTTCCGCCACGGCCTGAGCGCGCTTGTTAAATCAATCCCGATTTTGGATAAGATTCTCAGCCCCTTGCCAAAAAACATCTGGGGCATCATTCCTAGCAAGCGATAAGAAATGCCAAAATAACTTTTCCCCTCGCCCCCGCGCCGGATGAAACCGCCACGTACTTCTGCAAGGCTCTGAAAATATCGAAGCGGCTTGAATCTCCCTACAGGCGCTGGATATTAAAAAAACACGCTGCCGGAAAGCATGTGCGTCGGCATTATGGTATTGCCAATAAAGCCACCGAACATTGCCCAGTGGGGCGGTGGGCGCGATCTGGGCGAGAACAACCGAAAACGCTTCCTCTTCACGTTGAAATTATAGGAAGACTTTCCTGCAGTGAAACCATTTGTCGATGCTTTTCAAAGTCCGCAAGCGGCACAACAGTTTTCTGAAACCTTCAATCTCCCTCCTGCGGAACTCGAAGGCAGTTTCCTTCTCGTTAAATACATGCAGGATACGGACGGGATGTGGCTCAAACCACATCCCGACATCACGGCCAAGCCGTTTTCAATGGTCATCCATCTCTGCACCGGCCCCGAAGCCAAAGACTGGAGCACCGACATCTATGACGCAGATCAAAAATGGGTGGATCTTGGCTCAGCCGAGTTCAACCGCGCCGTGATCTTCGTGAGCAACGACACTACTTTCCACGGCTTCGAAAAACGTCCGATTGTCGGTGTCCGTCGCTTGCTGGAAGTGAACTACTTCCGCCCCGAATGGCGCGACCGATAGCAACTCTGTCTGCCTGATCGTCCGGTGACGCTGAATGGGAAAACGTAATAAGAGGCTTTTATACCAACGCATTGCTTTCTTGAAATGTTTTGCGCTAGAAGCTGTTATTGGCTTAATCGGCAAGGCCAATTCCCAGTTCGCAGATTTATCCTGTCCGGGACGCCATCAGATAAAAAGGGTCATCAGGGCCTTTTTAATTTAATTACCTCCATCAGGCTCGAGCTCGGCAAAAGGCTCTATTGCAAACCATTCTACAAGGAATTCGCGAGCGTGCGCAATGCACAAAGCATAAAAGAGATAGTCAAAGAGGTAGGGGTGGGGCAACTACAAGCCTCTACGAAAAAACTATTCCTTTAAGAATTCAAACCTGGCAAACACCGCAAAGATGTCTATCCATTTTTAAGATGCGCAGCTGCTTCATTGAGTTTTGTACCCAGGTTGGGTTCCAAGCGGCTTAAAGACCGAAAAGCTCTGCATTTATTTCGCCAATGCCTTTTCGGCGATGTTTTTGCGCGTTCCTTGTAGCTACTTCCGCCGTGTTTCAAAATAATTTTTGATACTCTCTTGAATTTTTGGCTGGGTATAAGGCTTTAAGACATACCCTTCAACGTGATTATCCTTCGCGGACTTCACATCTTCAATTGAATTGCTTCCAGTGACCATTACTATATAGGACTGGGGATCAAATTCCTTGATAAGGCGGGCGAGATTATGTCCTGTATCGTCCGCCAGCCGGATATCAACAAAAGCGATATCGGGCGCTTTATCAAGATATGTTTTCAATCCCTCTTCAGCCGTATGAGCCACATCAACCTGATAGCCCCGTAATATCTGGCTGAGCAGCAAACACGAAGATGGCTGGTCTTCAATAATCAGGGCACGTACATGTTCGCGTTTGGGACGCTCCATTTGCGCCGCCTTGAAATGCGATAGGGCTTCGGGCATTTGCTCGTGGATCACTTGGATTGTCGGCAGTTTTTCCATTTGTTCCCATCCTGCGGTTGGGCCATATTGGCAAACGAAACTTAAAAAACCGTTGATATAATGGCTTTAATTAAGGATTTGGGATTTAGATGATATTGATCGATGTGTTGCAGGTCGTTAGCACACCCCCCAGGGCCTGCTGAATGGCTGCAGATATCAATTATTGGGCGGTTTTTTCTTTATGCGCCTCTGCATACTCGGGATTCAGCACAATCGCGCGTCCAAAACACGCCTGCGCTTCATCGGTCTATACAGGTCTTTCAAAGCACCGCCAAGGTTGTTATTATACTATAACGTGGCTTCATTCAGGCGAATGGCCTGTTTTATCTTCTCAGCCGCATCCAAAGTTCGGCCAGTTTGATAAAGAACAACACCAAGCAAGTGCGTGTTTTCATCGTATTCAAGGATTTTCCGGTAGGGATTTTCGGCCTAGGTTATTCGCTTGACTCGATGATGTCCAACGGTTTCATAAAATATCACCTCAGTAGGCAACCCCATTTTCGGCATTTTTTAATGCCACGCCACGCCGCCAGTCTTTTTCTCAACTTCAAAAATTTTTGCTAGCAGCCGCGCCATCTCCTGCAAATTGGCCCATGGCATCTTGCGTTCGGGAAAACGCGAAGACATGACATCCCAGCAATAGGTAGCGTGATTGGTTTTGCCGAGGCCGTTGCCAAGCGCCCAATACGTCTGGTTACAGTTTTTCAAAAACGAAAGGAATTCGGAAGAACTTGTTTTGTATTTGAACATTTTGTCATAGGCCGTTTGGTAATTGCGAATGGTGTCCTCGATCATTTGCCACTCTTGCCGTATGCGGTCTTTCACGAAATTGATGGCGTCCAGGACTTCCTTGCTTTCAGCGGTGGGCACGCCATCGACGGGCACATGGTTTTCCGCAAGCCATTTGACCATATCGAGCATATGGATCTGATCGCGCTTGTATTGGTAGGAGTAATAAACAATGCCGCGCCATGCAGAAAAGATGTCCAACGCCTCATGTTGCGGCAGCCGGAACGATTGGATAAGGGGCTGCAGTGCGTCGAGATCGCGGGCTTCCCACATTTTGTCGATGAGAATCCGGGCTTTTTCCTCTGAAGATTTCGTATCCGGAAACGCCGCGACTACCAGCGATTCAAATTGCTGCAACATGAATGCTTCAATTTCATTCCACGTTTCTTCGCTGACTTCAAAATAATCCGAGTTCACTTGAACTTCATTCCGCAGGAAAACGTCCTTCATCAAGAACGGATCAAGCGATGGCAATCGATCGAGGATGCCGAGAATTCGCAGGTCGGTTTCCAGTCCTTCTTTTGAAAGCGCGCCTTCGCCAAAATGGCCGATGATGGCGGGCTTTACGTGACGGTCATGTAAAAAGATGGTACGGCCGCCTTCGTAGATATTGTTTTCGTTAAAGGGAAAATACAGTTTTGTTCCTACCATCGGCATGCCGGGGGTGCGTTCATTTTCGGGAACGATATCTTTAATCAGCACGATTGAGTTGAACGGCTTGTTGCGGAAAAAAGGAACGGCATCGGGATTTTTAGCGATAATCCTTCGCGTCATTTCATTACAATTGAAGACGCGGGGAGATCCCACATCGAGCATCGGCTTAAGGTATTTGTTGGTCATTTTTAGGGTTGCTCCCCGATATGTATTTTATTACTTAGGCTAAGATGATAAAAACCCGTAACCCAAACAAGTTAATTCTTATTCAACAGTCTTTTCCGCTTCGAAACAATCGTGCTTGTTTGCCCTTTCAGATTATTAATCAGAATGCTGGATTCGGCAAACTGATTCCCTCGGAATACCTTATGCTTTCATCGACTACCTTAGCATATGATCTTCTTTACAAAAAAAAGAAAGCCATGCGTGCAGCGATGCTGCTTAAACGCCATGAGACGAGCAAGAGAGTTCCAGAGGCCGGAATACTGCTGCGGGACCAGCTTTTATCCTCCATAAAGCTACCCCAACTGAGCTGTGTTGCTTTTTATGTGCCCCAAAAGAGCGAAATAGACCCTTTTCCCCTTGCTCAACCCCTGTTAGCCGCTGGCCATCGCCTGTGTCTCCCCCTCGTCACCCATGGGCAAAACACGCTTATTTTCCGTTCGTGGAATCCCGCTGACATGCTTGAACCTGGCCCTCTTGCAGGGATTTTGCAGCCCCTTATCACCTCAACCCCTGTTGATCCAAATATATTTCTCATCCCTCTTCTCGCCTTTGACCGCCACGGCTATCGCCTAGGATACGGCGGTGGATACTATGATCGCACCCTAGCCCAACGACGTAGCACAGGAAGGATTCTGGCTGTTGGCCTCGGTTTTTCGGCACAGGAAGTGGCTTCGGTGCCTAACGGCCACACTGATCAAGTGTTAGATGCTTTGGTAACAGAATCTGGTGTGTTTTGACCTTGAAACCCCGCGCAAGGCACCTTAATCTACCTCTGCCGTTACCATCCGGTCGCGCTTCCCCGAGATTTTCTTTATTCGGGTGGTGCGCCATCGCCTTAACCTTCTGGGGAGAAATATCATGCATAAGACTTTGCGAATAATGAGCGGCCTTGCCGTGTTGGGCGTTTGCCTGGCCATGGCAACGCCTAGCTTTGCGAAAGAGCCCAAACATCCCGGGGCTCCCGTCCCGCCAACAGCAGTACCCGCGCCGGGCATTCAATTACCCCCGAGCCCCCCCCCAGTTGTAGGCCCTCATTCTGCTACGAAGGCTCGTAGAGCACCTGTCAACATGATGGCAAAAAAGCAGCAGGAATGCATGAAAATGCCAGAAAAGATGACGCCGGCCTGCGCGAAGAGTAAAAAGTGCAAGGCCAAATTCGAAAAGAAAAAAGCTGAATGCGATCAAATGAAAGCTGATCAGGATAAAATGCGTGCCATGCATGAGAAAATGATGCAGGAAAATCGCATGCGCTATGAAGAGATGAGAAAAGCAAAAGAAAGTGAGAAAATCTTCGAGAAGATGACGCGGCGCCAAACAGGCAAGTCCCCGGTTATTGATCCAGCGCCGGGCAACACGCAAGAAGTGCCCCTGCCAACAGGACCAATTTTCCCAATGGGTCCGATGGCGTTCCCACCAGTACGGTAATTTATCTACCGTAAATCGAAAGCGCCCGGGGGTTTTTCTCCCGGGCGTTTTTTATTGGTCGAGTTGCTTGAGGGCGTCTTTGATCCGCGCGATGAGAATGATGATTTCGTCGAACAATTGCGCAGGATCGGAAACGAGGGACTGAGAAGCTTTTTTCTGTATTTGCGTAACATATTGATTCATCTCAAAAGAAAGCCATCGCTGAGACACAAAACTCGGCAAAACAGGCAGCAAATCGGCTTCCACCGCCGCCAATTCCGCGATTAAGTCGTCACAAAAATCGGCAATTTCGCTAAGAATTTCAGAGACATCCAGCGATGCAGGAACCTGCTGGTCCCAAGGGCGGGAGAGGCAAAGATCCTGAAGCTGTTCAAGCGTATCGAAGGCCTGTGCCACGACCCAACGGTTTGTAAACCAATCACTTCCTTGGTAAATATCGAGTGCTTTAACGCCCACCGGCTTCTCCTGTCGTCCGATCAAGCATAGCGGCCATGAAGCGAATTTCAAAAACTTTCAGCATGCCTTTTGAGTCGCGGCGTGCCCGTACAGAGCACATGGCGTACCTGTCTCGTCCGAGCAACGGGCTCATTCGAACCCCGTTTGTAGGGGTTGTGTACCTGTTTTTTTAAGGGGCAAAGCGACCGTATTAACCTTAATCGACCGGACGCATAGTCGGGAACGCGATGACCTCCCGGATGCTCGGGCTGTCGGTCAGCAACATCCCCAAACGGTCGATGCCAATCCCGAGTCCGCCCATCGGCGGCATGCCGAAAGCCAGGGCCTTGATAAAGTCGTCGTCGATCGGATGCGGCGGATCCTCCGGCCCGCGTTTTTGCTCGGCCTGTTCAAGGAAGCGGGCGCGCTGTTCGCGGGGATCGTTCAGCTCGCTGAACGCATTCGCGATTTCCCAGCCGTTCACAAACGTCTCAAACCGCTGCGCCACATGCGGTCGGTCCGGCCATGCCTTTGACAACGGTGAAATCTCTTTTGGCAGATCGACAACATGCGTCGGCTGAACAAGCTTATTCTCAGCCGTGTGCTCGAATGCCACTTCGACGACTTGGCCCCAGCTCAGGCCCGGCTCGATCGGCACGCCTATTTTTTCAACCTGGCGCCGCGCTTCCTCAGGATCTGGATAAGCGTAAAGATCAAGACCGCTGTGTTCGCGAATAAGATCGACCATCCCCTTGCGCGGCCACGGCGGCGTAAAGTCGATCTCCTTGTCGCCAAACCTTACCTTCGCCGAACCAAGAAGCTTTAGTGCGACGTGGTGCACGATCGTTTCGGTAATCTCGATCATCGCCGTGAAATCGACGTAAGCCTCATACAGTTCCAGCGTAGTAAATTCGGGGTTGTGTTTCGGGCTGATGCCTTCGTTGCGGAAACACCGGTTGATCTCGAAAACCTTTTCGGAGATACCGCCGATGACAAGGCGCTTCAGGTGCAGCTCGGGCGCGATCCGCATGAAAAGCGGCATATCCAGCGCGTTATGATGCGTGACAAACGGCTTGGCAATGGCCCCGCCCGCAATGACATGCAGCATCGGCGTTTCGACTTCCAGAAAGCCGCGGTCATAAAGAAACTGGCGCATCACCGCGACCATTTTATAGCGCGTGCGCAAAGTCTCGCGCGTGCGGGGCGTCGCCACCAAATCCTGCTCGCGATGACGAAAGCGGGCCTCGACATCCTTCAACCCATGAAATTTCTCCGGCGGCGGCTCCAGAGCCTTGCTAAGAACCTGAAGCTCGACGGCATCCACGGTAATTTCCCCGCGCGGGGTTCGGCGGACTTTCCCCGCAACACCGATGATATCGCCCAAATCCAACAGTTTCAGGAGTGCAAGACGCGTGGGATCCGCCTGTTTCAGGTCATGGAATATCTGCAAACGGTCGCTATCGTCCAAAATGTCAACGAACATGCCGTTGTTGCGAATGGCCATGATCCGGCCCGCGACATGGACCGTTTCGTTCGTCTTTTCGCCAGCCGCCAGCCCGGCAAACGCTTCCTTCACCTTTGCAGCGCTGTGCGTTTTGTTGAATTTCGTGACATGAAAAGGGTTGCCGAATTGCTCGGTCAGCTTGGCCAGTTTTGCCTGGCGGCGGACTTTTTCATCTTCAACGGAAACAGGAACGGAAGCGGCATCAGATGGATTGGACATTATATACTCTCAACAGATTAAAAGAAAAAAGGACCTTACACGTTACTGGCTCGCCCAGACAATCCGGTATATCCAGCTTATGTCGCGACGGGATAATGTAACGGGCGGATAATCGGGGTTAAGCGAAATTAACTCGATCTTCTGCCCTCCTTCGCGCCCCATCTGTTTCACCATCACTTCGCCGCCGGTTGTGCGCACGGCCACGCGATCGCCCCGCCGCGGTTTTTCAGCCGGTAAAAGAATAATCTTGTCCCCTTCCCGGTAAACGGGCTCCATCCCCTTGCCGCTGATCTCAAGCACGAAAGCATGCGGATCGTTAGCGCCAGGCAAACTGATTTCATCCCAGCCCTTGCCTGCCGGATATCCGGCATCGTCGAAATACCCGGCCTGCCCGGCCTCGGCATACCCCAATAAAGGCAACCGCGTCCGGGGCGGCGCGCCAGCTCCTGCCAGCGCCACGAATTCATCAAGATCGGAGCCCGTCGCGATAAGAATCTGCGCGATGCTTTCGGTCGACGGCCAGCGCTTGCGCTTGCCGGTCGTGCGTTTACTGGGGTTGAACAGCGTGGGGCTCAGGCCCGCCTTGCGCGCCAGTCCCGAGGGCGACAATCCATGCCGTTCAGCCAAACGGTCAATGGCCCGCCAGATATCAGCGTGTTTGAGCATGGTAGGAATATTATCTTATGTTTCCCCGCCATGCAAACACGGTTTAATGCCGGGCCTTCCCCATGGTTTCGACGGCCGCCAAAGCGGCCTTCAGCGGCGCACTAAGGTTTTGTTTTTTGCGGGAAAAACACGTTTTTGGCGCAGGTTTGCCCCGTTGGGCGTCTTTATTTTTCATTTCAAATTTCGTCTTTGGCATTGATACCTCTGGATAATATGGACAAACAATATACCTTTCGGTCCTCGCAAGGGGCGTGCCAAACGGCAAACTAGCATACCTATGAATGTTCAAGGTAAAAAAATCATGAATTTAGATCGCATGCTTTTTAGGCTTTTTTGCCCGATATATTGCATTCTGCAATGCAGCACGTCATTCTGTCGCAAATTGCATGTCAGATTGGCATTGGCTCTGTAACCGACCAGACAAGGGCGCCCCTATGAAAGACAAATTCCTGAACCTGTGCCGCAAAGCCGATCCATGGAACATCCCGGGTTTCGATCCTTACCCGTTTATGCGGCCCTTCCTTTTTCTACTGGACCCGGAATTCGCTCATGCGATGACGATTAGACTGCTCGGGTTCAACCTCGGGCCCCGGACCGTCGACGAAGACGACCCGGTTTTACGCACCCGTCTTTTCGGGCTTGATTTTTCGAACCCCATCGGCCTCGCCGCCGGGCTCGACAAGCAAGCCGAAGTTATCGATCAGTTCATGCGTTTCGGTTTTAGCCATATCGAAACCGGTACTGTTGTTTTGCGTCCACAGCCAGGCAATCCCAAGCCGCGCATGTTCCGCGTGCCGACGGCGAAGGCGCTGATCAACCGTTTCGGCTGGAACAGCGTCGGCGCGGAGGTCTTCGCCGAAAACCTGAAAGCCTATCGCGCGAAAAAAACAAACCTGCCGCGCCCTGTCGGCGTCAACATCGGTTTCAACAAGGACAGCAAGGATCCGACCGCCGATTACATCGGCAGCCTGGTCAAAGTTGCGCCCTTCGTCGATTATGTTGTCATCAGCGTTTCATCCCCGAATACGCCCGGCGCACGCGATCTGCAAAAACGTGAACCTCTTTCACGCCTATTGTCCGACCTTCTCGCCGCGCGCAAGACGCACGCGCCCAGGCTGCCCATCCTTCTCAAGATCGCCTTCGACTTAACCGAAGAGCAGCAGGAAGACATCGCCGTCGTCGTTCTTAAAAGCGGCATTCAGGGCCTGATTGTCGGCAACACTTCGCCCATAAGGCCGAGCAACATTCCGCGCGAAATCGCCATGGAACAAGGCGGCTTGTCCGGCCCACCGGTTTTCCGCCAGTCTACGCAGGTTCTAAGCAATATGTACAAGTTGACAAAAGGCAAGATCCCCCTGATCGCCAATTGCGGCGTCAGCACCGGCGAAGATGCGTACCTTAAAATCCGCGCGGGCGCTTCACTTGTCCAGATTTTCACCGTGCTTGTTTATGATGGCCCGCTCGCGGTGCGGCGGATCAAACGGGAACTGGCCGGACTCCTGCACAGCCACGGCTTTAAATCCGTTGCCGAAGCCGTCGGCGCCGATCATAAACAAGTTTAAGCGAGTTTTTCATTCCACTTTAGAATGCGCCAACCGGAACCCTCCGGCTCAAGCATGCACATATTCCCGGTCTTGACCTTAGCTTCGATGCCGGGCGGTTTTCCGGTTGTCAGGTTATAGATCGTCCTCAAAATGCCATTGCTTGTGACCACAAGGCGTGCCGCCGAGCCTGCCGTTAGTTTGGCGTGCCTTTCGTCGAGAAAATCGCTTAAGTCCTTTTGGAGCTCCACGGATTGAGGCTGCCAACCCATGCCCTCCGGCCATCGGCCGTGCTGTTCCCATTGCTCCAGAAGCGCCGAACCATAGCGTTGGACAATATCCAAACGGCTCAAGCCTTCCCAAAATCCGTAGTCAATTTCACGCAGACGGTCATCAATCTCAAAATTCTGGTTCAGACAATCGCCGATAATTTCGGCGAACCGGACTGTCCGCTGCAGCGGGCCTGAAACAATTTCATCCAGAGGCGCGACGTTGCTTTCGATGTATTTGGCGGCAGCTTTGGCTTGCGCTTCGCCTTCCGTGGTTAACGGCATGTTCGTGCGCGCACCAATCCATACGGCCTGTTCGCCGGGTTCAAATGTGTTGCCGTGGCGGAAGAAAACAAGGACGGTTTTGTTCATGGCGGATATCTATAGCTCCCGTTATAGGTTGGCAGTAACTCGCCTTCAGAGGCGATAAACTTTTCAGCGCGAACCTTGTCGCTTTCGCTATCGATGCCCGTGTGGCTCCGCCCGCGGTAATCAACCTCCACAACGCGAATGGCCATGCCGTTTTCCAATGCGCGCAGTTGTTCCAGCTTTTCGGCCTGTTCCAGGGGACCGGAGGGAAGAGCCATTAGCTTTTCAAGCGCAGCGCGGCGGTAACCATACAGGCCAATGTGGCGGTACACAGGCGGGTTTGCCAGGCCGTCCCTCACGTAAGGTATGACGCTTTTGGAGAAATACAGCGCCTTGTGCTGATGATCAAAAGTCACGGTCGTGCCGCCGACCTCACCCGCGGCTTTGGCACGGTGCAGCGCGTCGATGCTGGCGACATCCATGCGAACGGCAGGGGTAAAAACGCCTGTGGACGGGTCGTTTTTCATGGCCTCGATAATAGCGCGGATGACCCATGGCGGCGTCAGCACCGCGTCGCCTTGCAGGTTGATGGCCTGATCCACCTCGCCCGGCAGTTGTTGAAGGGCGGCAAGCACGCGCCCGGTGCCGTTGGGAATGGCCGGGTCGGTCATAATGCAGGTTGCGCCGATGCGGGCGCAGAAATCGGCAATGCGTTTATCGTCCGTCGTGACGGCAACGGCCTCACGCCCCGCAACGCTCGCGCCCAACGCCCAAACGCGCTGAACCAGCGGCACACTCGCCACAAGAGCCAGAGGCTTGCCCGGAAAACGCGTGGATCCGTAACGGGCTGGGATGATAATGCGAAAAGACAAGGCGAACCTGCGAAAGCTTTTGTGATTCCAAAGCCCCGCATACTCTCATTTTACCGGAAAGAGCGTCAACAGCTCTTGTTGGCGCCCCAAAACCCATGCTTTATCTTTGTAAAACGCATACACCACGTTCTTCAAACAAAAATTCTCTCAAGATCTATGCCGGACACAAAGATTGTTTTCGAAAGATACTCTGATCCTGTGGAGCAGGAATGTTCTTCGGCTCCATTTCTTCAAACCTGAGGCGGATGAGCGCTTTCGTTGTTGCCGCTTTATAAAATTCGAATTCTTCTTTCTCATGGGGCGGAATCGAAAAAGACCATTTTCTGGTCACATCTTCGTTCGGGCACTCCACTTCGCCAGCTTTGCAGCCGAGAATGTCTTTTATAACGAAACAACAAACTTCCTCAGCCGTGTAACTCTGGATGAGGGACGTTTCGTATTCGCCGTTCAGAGCGTTCTCGAGGTGCCCCAGGAACGTCGCCGTATGTAAGGCGCAATGGCTGCATGTGTAGTCGGAATTTTCCCGGATCCACGGCTGGTCTCTTGCCGCGATCCAGCACGTGGCCAATCACCGACCCGGAACCTTTTTCGGCCACAACCTTGAAACGATTTATTTGGTGATGTTGCATTTACCCTCCAGCCAAGTTCATTAAAGGCCGGTTGGTAATATTATGTCTTTTTCTTGTAAACAGGCAATTATATTTGATAAATTTTTTATTTAAATAAGCAATATCATTGCGCGCCTTACTCCGTACCCTTTGCCTTGATCGTTAGGCCCTTCTTGTCCGCCCCAACCTCAACAACCGACCCCTCAGCGATCTTTCCGGCCAACAGGTCTTCCGCAAGGGGATTTTGCAAGGACCGCTGTATCACCCGTTTAAGGGGCCGTGCGCCGTAAACGGGATCATATCCGGCCTCGGCCAGCCAGCTTAAAGCCTCCGGCTTAAGCGAGAGCGTTATTTTGTGGTCCGCCAACAGTTTCTTGAGCCTCTCCATCTGAACCCCCACAATCGCGGCCATGTTTTCGCGCGATAAGCGGCGGAAAATTAGAATTTCATCAAGGCGGTTGAGAAACTCCGGCCGGAAGTGACAACGCACCGCCTCCATAACCAGATCCCGCGTATGCAGCGAGAGTTCTTCGCCCGTATCCTGCGTCATAACTTCCGTGCCCATGTTGGACGTCAACACGATGATCGTGTTCCTGAAATCAACCGTGCGTCCCTGACCGTCGGTTAGCCGGCCATCGTCCAGCACCTGAAGCAAAATATTGAAAACGTCGGCGTGCGCTTTCTCGACTTCGTCGAACAGCACAACCTGATAGGGGCGGCGGCGCACGGCCTCGGTCAGCGAGCCGCCCTCCTCATAGCCGACATAGCCGGGCGGCGCGCCGACAAGCCGCGCCACGGCATGCTTTTCCATGTACTCGGACATGTCGATACGCACCATGGCCTGCTCGTCGTCGAACAAGAACTCTGCCAGAGCTTTCGTCAGCTCCGTCTTGCCAACGCCCGTCGGACCCAGAAAAAGGAAGGAGCCTGTGGGCCGGTTCGGGTCCTGCAGACCGGCCCGCGCGCGTCGTACCGCGTTCGCAACCGCTGTCACGGCTTCGTCCTGTCCGATCACGCGCCGGCGTAAATGGTCCTCCATTTGCAGCAGTTTTTCGCGTTCGCCTTGCATCATCTTATCCAAGGGAATGCCCGTCCAGCGGCTGACAATCGAGGCGATGTCGGTATCTTTGACAACCTCGACAATCATGGGGTTTTCAGCTTGTTGTTCAGCCGCCAGCAGCTTTCGCTCCAGACCGGGAATGATGCCGTAGGTCAATTCCCCGGCTCGCGTATATTCGCCACGCCGTTGAACCTGTTCGAGTTCCGCGCGCGCGTGTTCGATTTGCTCCTTGATCTTTTGGGCGCTTGTCAGTTTTTCCTTTTCCGCCATCCAGCGGGCCGTAAGTTCCCGGGCTTTTTCTTCGAGCGAAACAAGTTCGCCCTTCAATTTCGAAAGCCTTTCGAGCGATGCCGAGTCGGTTTCTTTTTGCAGCGCGGCCTGTTCGATTTTCATCTGAACAATCTTGCGGTCCAGCTCGTCGATTTCTTCCGGCTTGCTGTCCACCTCCATACGCAAACGCGCCGCGGCCTCATCGATCAAGTCAATCGCCTTATCCGGCAGAAAACGATCCGTGATATAGCGATTGGAAAGCGTGGCGGCCGCGACAATCGCGCCATCCGTGATTCGCACGCCATGATGCAATTCGTACCTTTCTTTCAGACCGCGCAAGATCGAGATCGTGTCTTCGACCGTTGGCTGCACAATCAGCACAGGCTGGAAACGCCGCGCTAAAGCCGCGTCTTTTTCAATGTATTGGCGGTATTCATCCAAAGTCGTCGCGCCGACGCAATGCAGCTCGCCGCGCGAAAGCGCCGGTTTCAGCATATTGGAAGCATCCATCGCGCCGTCCGTCTTGCCAGCGCCCACCAGCACATGCAATTCGTCGATAAAGACGATAATTTCGCCCGCCGCCGCCGAGATTTCCTGAAGCACCGCCTTCAGGCGTTCCTCAAACTCCCCACGGTATTTCGCTCCCGCAACCAACGCCCCAAGGTCAAGGGCCAGAACGCGTTTATCCTTCAAGCCTTCCGGAACGTCGCCTTTGATGATGCGCTGGGCCAAGCCTTCCACAATCGCCGTTTTACCGACGCCCGGTTCGCCGATAAGCACAGGATTGTTTTTCGTGCGGCGCGCCAGCACCTGAATTGCGCGACGAATTTCTTCGTCACGCCCAATAACCGGATCAAGCTTTCCTTCACGGGCGGCTTGAGTTAGATCGCGCGTATATTTTTTGAGCGCCTCATAACCTTGTTCGGCACTTGCCGTGTCGGCTGTGCGGCCCTGCCTCAGTTCGTTGATGGCCTTGTTGAGTTTTTCTGGCGTTACACCACCGGCTGCCAATGCCTTTTGCGCGGCCGTCCCCTTTGCCATGGCCAACGCCAAAAGCATGCGTTCGGCCGTTACGTAACTATCGCCTGCCTTTTTGGCCATATCTTCGGCCGAGCCAAGTACGCGGGCGAATTCGGGCGCCAGGAGCAACTGATCGGCACTGCCGGCTCCATAGACTTTTGGAATCTTTTCCACTTCCACGTTCAGGGAAGCTTGCACCGACTGCGGATCGCCGCCGGCCGCCCGGATAAGATTGCTCGCCATCCCTTCGCGGTCATCCAACAAAACTTTCAGCAAATGTTCGGGCTGCAGGCGTTGGTGCTGCAGTTTAAGCGCAGCCATTTGCGCTGTTTGCAGAAAGCCTTTCGCGCGGTCGGTATAATGGTCGAGATCGGGCATAGGAAGAACCCTTCAGAGCGGTTTCCCTAAATATGTAGGGTATTAGCCGAGAAATACAAGACGAATGGCCATTAAAAAGTTGGCTAGCCGTACCGGTATACCAGATCGACACAAACCCTGCCGGAAGACTTGTTGTAAAAGACTTGTTTTAGCGCCCGGCTATCGTGCTCCCCCAAGCTTGTTATTTTATTCGTACGATACAAAATGAAATCCGAGCGGTACCGCGGAAGACCGTTATCTGAATGAACTTGCGTTTCACCTCTGAAAGTAATCTGTTCTTTATACGCCGGGTTTTTCACTAAATCCCGTCCCGCGCATCCGCTAAACCCAACTATGTAATTTTTGTCGTTCACTTCATAAAGCTCAAAGGCGGCCTTAAAGCCATCGAAGGCTTCCGGCGAGACCTGAAATTCGCAATATCCCGCACGCGTCCTTGCCATCCCCTCGCCAACCATTGAACAGTCCACATTTCTCAGAACAACGCCCTGTCTTGCCGTAATTTCTTCTACGTAAGCCTGAAGACCACGCGCATCGCCCGTAAGCCAATAAACGACCCCTAGCGATACGATAAGACCCACAATTATTAAGGAAGCATTTTCGATCGATTTTTTCATGACGCCCTCTGTTGCGGTATTAACGAAACACCAAATTCCTCGACGCAAAAAAATTGAAAAACATGCCCGCGATAGACCCTGCCGCAACGCCGAGAACGGGGTATTCCGTCACCAGGGGCTGGGTCGCAATAAGCAGGGCATACGTGCCATAGTTGAGAACAAAACCGCCGATACAAACGACCGAAAACTTGGCCCATTGGACGTGCGCCGCGTCGCGCCCCTGACCTCGAAAAGTGAATACGCGGTTACATATCCATGTCGTGGTCACCGCCACGAGAAAAGACACAACGCGACCGGAATACGGTCCCATATCCAACAAGGACATGCATAATTTCAGAACGCCCGCGTCGACGACGAAACCGATGACGCCGACGACCCCGAACTTCAGAAACTGAACAATGACGTCGCGATTAATCAAGGTTTTTGAGGGGCTGGAATGTTCAGGTAACGCATCCGTTTCATTTCACGGCGGCCACGTGTCACGGTTTCAAGGATCAGGCCGCAGGAAAGGCTCAGGAAAGACAAGATCATCATGCCCATCGACAAGATGGCCGTGGGCAAACGCGGGACTAATCCGGTTTCGACGTATTCAGACAAAATGGGGACAATTAGCACAAGCGAAAAAATCGCCAGAAACGCGGCCAATAATGAAAAGAACTGCATGGGTCTTTCTTCCTTAACCAGCACAACAATCGTCCATAAGATCCGGAAGCCATCCTTGAACGTACTTAGCTTGCTGACTGAACCGACAGGTCGGTCTTTATAGGGAGTCCCCATTTCGACCGTTGGCATGCGCAATTCTAATGCATGAACCGTAAGCTCCGTCTCCGTTTCGAATCCGACCGCCAGCGCCGGAAAACTTTTTACATAACGCCGCGAAAAAACGCGGTAACCGGAAAGCATATCGGAAAAGCGATTGCCAAAAATCCACGCGACCATGCTCGTCAACAGCCAATTGCCGAACCGATGACCGGGTCTGTATGCTTCCTGGATGTTCGTAACACGTGCCCCGTTGACCATGTCCAACGGCCCGTCGAGCAAAGCCTTGATCATTTTTGGCGCCGAAGCCGCGTCGTAAGTCGCGTCGCCATCCACCAAAACATAAATGTCCGCTTCGATATCCGCGAACATGCGCCGCAGAACATTGCCTTTTCCTTGCAGCGGTTCGACGCGGACAACCGCGCCGGCCGCGCACGCCACATCGATTGTCCGGTCGCGCGAGTTGTTATCGTAAACGTAAATTACCGCATCCGGCAACGCTCGACGGAAATCGTCAACGACTTTAGCGATTGCTGTTTCCTCGTTGTAACAGGGAATGAGAACAGCCGTTCGAAAGGGTTCAGTCATAAATCACCGCTATGTTCGTTTTACATCGCATAAGACAAGCTTCGTATGATAAAGCCGATCGGTAACTTTTTGGCATGTTTGCGGCAATAATGTGAGGCCAAAATAACTCAGAGCCCCCCTAGCTAGATCAATTTGCCATGAGGGGGCAAGAAGCATAAAGGGCCCTTTATGCGCCTTCAGCCGTTCCCAAAGGATAGCGTTAATGCCTTTATTCTCATCCGGACTGGAAAAATTACTTTGAAGGCGTACAAAGGACATGGATGGCGGGAAAAGCGTGACAACGTGGGAAAACGGCTCGAACCCGGTCATAAGGACCATGGCGTCCGTCTTATCCGGCAAGGCCGGTATTTCCGCTTCGACGCTATGTTCAAGCCAGTGGGGCAACCGTGTCCAGTTTCCTGGACGGATGGTAACGGCGATGAGCAACAACACGCCGGCCGCCAGAAGGCTTCGTGTTTGAATACGAAGCGGCAACAGGCCTACAGCAAAGACAATCAGCAGGGGCGCGATCATCTCAAGAGGCAGGACATACCGGTAAATCGCGAACATCACCAGCCATACGGCATAGGAAATGACGGCCGTCCATAACAGATAACGCGCGGGGTTCGGCACAGCCATTTGACCGTGGCCCTTGGTGCTTCGGCCGAAAAAAAGGCACACGAGAACCGCCAACGGCAGAAGCGCATAGAGGATCGGAATCCGCCAATCGCGCCACGGGATTTCGCCTGTTCGCAAGGGATTGTCAGCAATGATAAAAGGAAACAGGAAGAAATCATGTATATTTCGCGGAATAAATTGCGTGTCGCGCGCTGACGTCAGAGGCGCATAGGGGGATTTAAATAAATCGTTAAAATAAGGGAACAGCGGGCTATCAAAGTTCGTGTCCAGAAACCACGCCCAATAACCAAGCGAAACCGCAATTCCTGTCAACACGCCGAGCCCAAACGTAAAACTTATAAGAAACCGTCGGTGAATTGGACCAGCGACAAAAAGAAGGGAAAAACACAACCCGATACAAAAAATAACGCTGGGCAATTTCAAGCCCATCATCAACCCGGCCAGAAAACCCGCAAAAGCGGCCAGCAGAACCGCGCGATGCCAAAGTCCGTTCATCAGCTTGTCGAAATGCCGAACAACGATCATGGCCGAAGCAAAAAGGCCAAGGCTTGTCACGTTGTCGTAAAACGTCACGCCAATTTGGGCAATACCGCCGCCGCCCAACATCCCGAGCGCGGCCAAAAGCGAACACACGACGACCTTATGGCGCGGATTGGGAATAATAAGACTTACATGTGCCAGCATGAAAAGAAGGATGAAATTCAGCCCCTGCACCGTTCCCAGAACAAAAGCCGCAACCCGCGCCGAAACATGCGTTCCCAGCCAATAGAAAGGCACATCGAGTATTGGATTGTAAAAATACGGCGTTTGCGAAGGTAGCAGGTCTTGCCCATAGCGATCGTTCAGAAAAGCGTACGCGTTATACCAGTGGTAATTACGTAGATCCCAATTGGCGTCTTGCCCAAGCAACAACGCCAAAGCGCCGAAGACAAACGGCGCGAGCGTTAGAATGGTTAGCGCAAGCGGACGAACCCGGTGACCTCGGGGAGGCAAGAGATGAATCTCTCGTGCGATTGAGCCAGCCGCCATGAGGTCAACAGGAGTCCTTGACTAGAAAACCTTTATCGAATGGTAGGCGGCAGCATGGTGTCCGAACCCGCCGGCGCATAATTTCCCGACGGCACCTGATCCGTAATGAACGGCGCCATATGCTGACGCATGGCTTTTTCGAGGTTCTGGTTCAGCTCCACCATAAGCCCATCAAGAAGAATGCGATACGCGTCAAGTTTTTCAGCCTCGGTTGGGTTTTCCGGCAAAGTCACGGCATGTGTGGCGTGCGCCGACGCAAAGCCATTCGTGTGATTGACGGGCGTCTGCGCGCTGATCTCCACCTCAAGGCGCGCCAGATATTTTGCCGCCTGTTGACGGTTAAACCAACTGTCGACGCCTTTTGTTATGGGCAGCGGCTTTTCAACGACACTGGCTTCCTTGATGACAAGCGTCGCATGACCATCCTTGCCCACGGCTTGCAGCCTATCGCTTGTCCACTGGTTAACCGCCTCAGCCAATGTCGGCCGGAATAAATGCCCGATGTTGGGTGGCTTTTTCAGCGCGTTGGTGCGGTCAGCCACTTTTATGTCCTGGGTGTTCAGATAAATTTTTCCCAGAGAGCTATAATCGAGCTGGATGGAGCCGGGACGGGGCGGCTCGGACGCACAAGCGGTCAGGACCACACCCAAAAGAAGGACGAGGAGTTGTTTTTTCATGGCTGTTATACTAGGAAGGAGGGGCTGTTCTGTAAAGGGACACATCAAGCCGCAATTAACCAACAAATTTAATATGTTGGATTGCTTTTCCTCGTTTCATTCCGGGATTCTATTGATACTAGAAAAGTGATGCTGCGAATATTTTCGGGGAAATAATATGACGAAAAGTAAAAAAAATAACGGAAAAACACAGACACCAGAAGATGTGTGCCGGATGTTCAAGATCTGCGATGTTTATCAACGCACGAAAGATGTTGCCGGCAAAGCTGTCATTGAAACAGTCAACGCCCACTCCTCAGGAAGATTCGCCGAAGTCAGCGTCAAAATCATCAACCACGAAGGCGAAGTCGGCTCACAGTACACATCGTTCAACGCCGCCGGAAAACCAAGCGCTCCCTTCATTCCGGCCACTAAACTTTATCAAGCTTTTGATAGAGTTGGACTGAAGGCTAGACCCCGGTAGGTTTATTTCCGCAACACCGCGCCTGTCGCTTTTACGGCCGCGGCGGTAATGCGCGCGGCGACGTCTTCGATTTCCGCGTCTGTCAACGTATGGTCAGCGGGTTGAAGCGTGACGCTGAGCGCAATGGACTTTTTGCCCGCGCCGACGCGTTCGCCTTCATAAACATCGAACACCGTCACGTCACGGATAAAGTTCTTTTCCGCGCTCTTGATCGCCTTGATCAGCTTTTCCGCCGCGACATCGGCGTCTGTGACAAAAGCAAAATCGCGCACGACGGGCTGCAAGGCATCCCGTTTCAGCAAGGGTTTCGCCGTGCCCGCGCTGCGCGGTTGCGGAATGGCCGCGAGGAACAATTCGCACCCGGCCATGAGGCCTTCGGCATCGCAGGCTTTAAGCAGAGCCGGGTGAATTTCGCCGAAATAGCCCAAAACCGTTGGCCCTAACCTTAAACAGCCCGAACGGCCGGGATGGTACCAGTTTGGCGCATCCACGCTAACCTGAATGTTGGCCACGGGCGCGCCGCAAGCGGCCAAAGCCGCCAGCGCATCCGCTTTGGCGTCGAACGCATCGACCGCGCGCGCCGGCGACGCCCAATGACGCGGAGTCATGCCCGCACGCAAAACTGTTGCGACAAGGTCCTGCCCTTCGGGGGTCGTGTTCCGGTATGTCGGCCCGACTTCGAACAAACCGACGTCGGCAAAGCCGCGATCGGCATTGCACTTCGCCGCCATGATGAGGTTGCCCAGAATGGACGGGCGCATAACGTCAAGATCCGTGCTGATCGGATTGGACAAACGCAGCGCGGGATCGATCGCGCCGAACTTCTCAGCAACGGCCGACGGCATGAATGACCACGTGACGGCCTCCATAAGCCCTTGCGACGCCAGAGCGCGACGCGCTTGCCCGGCCCGTTGATCCAGTTTGTCAATGGCCACGGTTGTCACAACATGCGTGCGCGGCATTGAGGTGGCCTGAAGGTGCTCAAAGCCCTTAATGCGGATGACTTCCTCGGTCATATCGGCCACGCCCTGCACATCGCTCCGCCAAGAAGGAATGGTGACGGCCAGTTGCGCGCCCTTCCTTTCAACCTTAAACCCAAGCGCTGTCAGTATTTTTGTTTGTTCGGCTTCCGGCACATCGACGCCCAAAAGCTGAAGGCATTGCTTCGGATCATAGGCAAGCGTGCGCACGTCTTCCGGTACCGCGCCTGCCATATACAATTCGCTGACAACCGTTTCTTTCGTGCCGCAGAAATCGAGGATCAATTGCGTCGCCAACTCCGCCCCCGGAACGGCAAAAGCCGGATCGACGCCGCGTTCGAAGCGATAACGGGCATCCGAAACAATCTGGAGCGCACGGCCTGTGCGTGCCGTGCGGATCGGATCGAATAATGCGGATTCAAGAAACACAGCCGTCGTGTTTTCATCGCAGCTGGACGAAACACCGCCCACAATACCCGCGAGGCTAAGCGTGCCCGTATCGTCGCCAATCGCCGTCATGCCGGCTTCAAGCGTATAATCCTTGCCGTTCAACGCCGCGAGTTTTTCGCCGCCCTTAGCCGGACGCACCCACAGATTGCCCTTTATCTTGTTGGCGTCGAACACATGCAGAGGCCGCGCGTTGTCAACCGTCAGGTAATTCGTGATGTCCACCAACGCCGAAATGGGGCGCAACCCGATGGCCAACAATTTCTGCTGGAGCCATGCAGGACTTGGGCCGTTTTTGATATTACGAATTAAACGTCCGACAAAAAGCGGACAGGCTTTCTTCTGATCGGCCGGAAAATCCAGCGCGACCTTAATGCGGCTTGGTTCCGCGCCTTTGACAGGCTTGATATCCTGCGTTTTGAGTTTGCCCATGCCGGCCGCAGCCAGATCGCGTGCAACACCATGTACGCCCGCGCAATCCGGCCGGTTTGGCGTGAGGTTGATTTCGATCACGGGATCTTGAAGCCCCGCATATTGCACATAATTCGCGCCCAGCGGCGCGTCGGCTGGAAGCTCAATAATGCCTTCGGCATCTTCGCCGAGCTTGAGCTCAATGGCCGAGCACATCATGCCTTGCGATTCCACGCCGCGAATTTTGGAAAGCTTAAGAGCTTCGCCCGTTTCGGGAATGACATCGCCCGGACGCGCCAAAACGCCTTTAAGCCCCGCGCGCGCATTCGGCGCGCCGCAAACGACTTGTAGCTTTTCCTTGCCGGTATCGACGGTGCAAAGCTTGAGCTTGTCCGCGTTCGGGTGTTTTTCCGCCGTGATAATCTGCGCCACGATAAACGGCCTGAGCGCTTGGGCGCGGTCTTCAATTCCTTCGACCTCAAGACCAATGGCCGTCAGTTTGTCGCAAAGCTCGTTCAGCGTCGCGTTCGTGTCCAGATGTTGCTTAAGCCAGGATAGAGTGAATTTCATGCGCCACCTCCCAACGCCGGATTCGGAATATCCAGCGCCGCAAATCCGTAATGTTTCAGCCAGCGCACATCCGCTTCGAAGAACGTGCGCAGATCGGGGATGCCATATTTCAGCATGGCGATGCGCTCGATCCCCATGCCGAAAGCAAAGCCCTGATAACGTTCCGGATCGACGTTGCAGTTGCGCAGCACGTTCGGATGCACCATGCCGCAACCGGCGATTTCCAGCCAGTCGCCGTAATTGCCGAGTTTCAGTTCCCCGCCCTTGCGCGAGCAGCCGATATCGACCTCGGCGCTGGGTTCCGTGAACGGAAAGTGCGACGGGCGGAAGCGCACGGGCAAATCCTGAATGCCGAAAAACGCGCGCAGAAAATCCATCAAACAACCGCGCAGATGGCCCATGTGCGTGGATTCATCGATCACCAAGCCTTCGAATTGGTGGAACATCGGCGCATGCGTCGCATCATAGTCGCAACGGAATGTGCGGCCCGGCACGATGATGCGGATCGGCGGTTTTTCCTTCAGCATCGTGCGGATCTGCACGGGCGACGTATGCGTGCGCAAAACCGTCGGATGCTCGCCGGTTTGCGGCAAATAGAATGTGTCCTGCATCTGCCGCGCCGGATGATCAGGCGGAATATTGAGCGCCGTAAAATTATACCAGTCGGACTCGATGTCCGGCCCTTTCGCCACATTGAAACCCATGCTCGCGAAAATGGTGACAATCTCGTCAACCGTTTGCGAGATAGGATGGATACGGCCTTCGGCTTGGGGGCGCGGCGAAAGCGTGACGTCTATGCGTTCGCTCTCAAGCCTTGCCTGCAAATCGCCCGCTTCCAGCTCCTGCTGACGCGCCGCAATGGCCGCCGCGATCTCATCCTTAAGGACGTTAAGCACCGCCCCTTGCTCTTTGCGCTCGTCCGGCGGTAAGTTTCCAAGCGTTTTCATGAGTTCCGTAATGCGCCCCTTCTTGCCGAGCGCATTCACGCGCACGACGTCCAGCGCCGTCGCATCCATGGCGCCCGCTACGGCCGCCACGAGTTCTTTCTTGAGCGTTTCGAGATCCGAAGACATTTGCTTAATCCTTACCGTTAGCGTTTTCCCGTTTCCGGGACTTCGCCGGTTGAAGGATTAGGCGGCTTTTTTCAACGCCGCCTTGGCCTGCTCAACCAGCGCCTTGAAGGCGGCGGGCTCAGTGGCCGCGAGTTCAGCAAGCTGTTTGCGATCCAGCCCGATGCCCGCGCGCTTGAGCCCGTTCATAAATCGGGCGTAGGTGAGGCCGTGTTCGCGCGATCCGGCGTTGATCCGTATGATCCACAAAGCGCGCATGTCGCGCTTTTTGGCCTTGCGGTCGCGGTAAGCATAGCGCAGAGCCTTTTCGACTTTTTCGATCGCGACGCGGAAGCATGTGCTGGCGCGGCCGCGATAGCTTTTGGCCTGCTTGACGACTTTCTTGTGGCGGGCGTGACCTGTGACGCCCCGTTTAATGCGTGCCATGATACGATCCCCCTTTTATTTGCGCAGAAAATGTTTGCGGATATTTTCGCCATCGGCCTTGAACAAGATCAGGCCCTGGCGCGCTTCGCGCTTCATCTTTTGGGGGCGTTTGCGCATATTGTGGCGTTTGCGGGTGGCGCCGGCTTTGACTTTACCGCTGCCGGTAACGCGAAAGCGTTTTTTGGACCCGCTGTGGGTCTTCATCTTAGACATTTTGGTCTCCATTGATTGTTGTTGGTCCCCGTAAGGGGATTTAGCCGGGCGGGCATGTCTAGGGCACCGCCGCACTGAGGCTGGGTTTGTAGCGAGCTTATGGCAAAAAAGCAAGCAACGGCTATTCGCAAATGCGTTAACCTTTAGCTTTACACAAAAAAGGAGTTACACAGCTCTTTGTCTGGCTGGATCGTTAACAATAAGCAAGCGTTAAAGGGTAAGGGCTGGTGCGCGATGTCGGCGTGAAAGTTGCCTAATAGGACCGTTTTTATTTCCTTCGTCCTTATTGCCCGCAAGTGCTGCGTGATGCGTGTTTCTGGCTAAAAACTGTGTATTGTTTCTTAAGTATTCAGCCAGTTCTTTGTACCCAACACGGCCTTGGGATATGTCTTCAATAAGTCTTTCTTGCTCGGCCTCATTTTTGACGTCCATCGTCAAACCATTTTTCCGCAAAAACACTTCCATAGACACAACGGCCGTTCGCTTGTTTCCATCGACAAGAGCGTGATCGCGCCCAATGCCTTCCGGCGTACATCGCCGCTAAATCAAAAAGATCGCAGTCTTCCTGATACGCATATAGGTTCTTGGGGCGGTTAATTGCGGATTCAAGCAACCGTTGATCACGGACCAAGCGGGAGCCGCCAGTGTAATCAATAACTTTCTGGTGAATAAATAAAACCTGATTTAGCCCCAACCATTTCGGTTGATTCATTGCGCAAGCTTTCTCAATAATGATTTGTGTTTTTGAATGGCTTTCTCAACAAGGCCCTTAAATCCAGGCGTAATTTCATCCGGTTCATCAGCTTGCGTTGGCTTAGCTGCTGTTTCCGGCTCCGGCTTCAGCGGTTTTTTGATGGGGGGTTTGTTGATTTTTTATCGGTACTCATAAAATCCTCATTCCTATAAAATTGCGAACAGCATCGTACCATTATCCGGTTAAAAAATGCTATCTTATTGCAATATAAGGGACTTTTACCTCCCAACACTAATTTTTTCCAGCAACCTCTTGAATCCCCTCCTTGAAGCGCCTAGATGGTTAGCACTCACAGGCCCCAAGTGCTAAAGGCCTGGCCGTTATGGGTATTGCGTTCGGTTCGAACCTGAAACAAAACCCTTTCGGCACAGATCGTTTAACAAACGGAACGAATGTTCCGGCAACAACAGGAGCTGTACTGATGAAATTCCGTCCCCTTCACGACCGCGTGGTTGTGCGCCGCCTTGAGAGCGAAGAGCGTACGACCGGCGGCATCATCATCCCCGACACCGCCAAGGAAAAGCCCCAAGAAGGCGAGATCATCGCCGTCGGTCCCGGCGCCCGCGATGAATCCGGCAAGATCGTCCCGCTCGACGTCAAAAAGGGCGACCGCATTCTGTTCGGCAAGTGGTCCGGCACGGAAGTCAAGATCGATGGGGAAGAATACCTGATCATGAAAGAGTCCGACATCATGGGCATCGTTGAAGTCACGGCGAAAGGAAAAAAATAGGGGTCAGCATTGTGCATTCAGCATTCGGGACAGAATTATTTTCCTGAATGCTGATCCCTGATCCCTGAATGCTTTAAGAAATAACCAACGCAATGAAAGGATAAAACAATGGCTGCTAAAGAAATTCGCTTCTCGGTCGACGCGCGCGACCGCATGTTGCGCGGCGTAAATATGCTGGCCGATGCCGTATCGGCTACGCTGGGCCCCAAGGGACGTAATGTCGTCATTCAAAAAAGCTTCGGCGCGCCACGCATCACCAAGGACGGCGTGACGGTTGCGAAGGAAATCGAGCTTCCCGACAATTTCGAAAACATGGGCGCGCAAATGGTGCGCGAAGTGGCGAGCAAGACCGTGGATCGCGCCGGCGACGGCACGACAACAGCTACCGTTCTCGCTCGCGCGATTGCCGTCGAGGGCGTGAAGGCGGTTGCTGCCGGCATGAATCCGATGGACCTGCGGCGTGGCATCGAAGCCGCCGTTGAAAAGGTCGTCGAAGACCTGAAGGCGCGCTCACGCAAAGTCGCCAGCAACGATGAAATCGCCCAAGTCGGCACAATTGCCGCCAACGGCGAGAAGGAAATTGGCCAGAAGATCGCCGAAGCCATGGGCAAAGTTGGGCATGAATCGCCCATCACGGTCGAAGAGAACAAGAGCCTCGAGACGGAATTGGATGTCGTCGAAGGCATGCAGTTCGACCGTGGCTATCTCTCGCCCTATTTTGTCACGAACGCCGAAAAGATGCTGTGCGAATTGGACAGCCCCTACATTCTCTTCCACGAGAAGAAGCTGTCGGGTCTGCAGCAGTTGCTGCCGATTCTTGAAGCCGTTGTGCAATCAGGCAAGCCGTTGCTTATCGTCGCGGAAGAAGTCGAGGGCGAGGCTTTGGCCACGCTCGTCGTCAACAAACTGCGCGGCGGCCTGAAGGTCGCGGCCGTGAAGGCGCCTGGTTTCGGCGATCGCCGCAAGGCAATGCTGGAAGATATGGCCATCCTCACTGGCGGCCAGGTTATTTCCGAAGACCTCGGCATCAAGCTGGAGAACGTCACGCTCGATATGCTGGGCGGCGCAAAAAAAGTCCGCATCGACAAGGACAACACCACGATCATCGACGGCGCGGGGAAGAAGAAGGATATTGAAGCCCGTTGCGAACAGATTCGCACGCAGATCGAGGAAACAACCTCGGATTACGACCGCGAGAAGCTGCAGGAGCGTCTGGCGAAGCTGTCCGGCGGCGTGGCTGTTATTCGTGTCGGCGGCGCGACGGAAGTCGAAGTCAAGGAGCGCAAGGATCGCGTTGACGACGCCATGCACGCAACACGCGCGGCTGTCGAGGAAGGCCTTGTCGCCGGCGGTGGCGCGGCCCTTCTCTATGCCATCCGCGCGCTGGAAAAAATGCGCGGGTCTAATGACGATCAACGCCGCGGTATCGATATTGTCCGCCGCGCGCTTGAATCGCCCGTTCGCCAGATCGTCAACAACGCCGGCATGGATGGTTCGGTCGTCGTCGGCCGTCTGATGGAGCAGAAGGATACCAACTTCGGCTTCGACGCGCAGAAGGGCGAATATGTCGACATGATAAAAGCCGGCATCGTCGATCCGACGAAAGTCGTGCGCGTCGCGCTTGAGAATGCGGCGTCCGTTGCGGGCCTCTTGATCACCACCGAAGCCATGATTGCCGACAAGCCGGAAAAGAAAGCGCCTCCGGGCGGTGGCCACGGCGGCATGGGCGGCATGGGCGATATGGACTTTTAAGAACCTGAGCCTATCCAAAAGCAAAAGGCCGCGGCGTAACCCGCGGCCTTTTTTTGTACGCAACCCGTTCAAACGGCCTCCGAATGAGGACGCGGCCCGGTCGAAACGGGCTCCTTGCGCGCGCCGACTGGGTCCGTAAACGCACTATACCCGAATTGTTAAAACGATTTTAACGATCTAGATGCTTATTATTTAAAGTGATTCTGGTGGCCGTCCCGCTTCCGGAAACTTTTGTGTGTGCATGCGTACATGACGTTCCTCATCGGACTCCTAACCGTCGTTGGCTGCACCCTTGTTGGCTACGTGCTACAGGGCGGGCACTTGTCCGTACTCGGCAAGGCCGCACCATTGGAAATACTGATTATGGGAGGCACCGCTATTGGCGGTTTTATTATCGGGAATCCAAAGGTTGTTATCGGCCGCACGACAAAAGCGTTTAAAATGCTTTTACAGGCGCCGCGTTACAACAAGGAATCCTATATCGACCTATTGTCAATGATGTACCAGATGTTCAAGCTGGCAAAAATCAAGGGCATGCTGGCGTTGGAATCACACATCGAAAACCCCGAAGAGAGTTCGATTTTCCAGACATTCCCAAGTATTTTAAAAGAACACCATGCCGTTGTGTTTTTCTGCGATTATGTGCGTCTCATCACACTCGGTTCGGATAAACCTTACGAGCTTGAAGCCTTGATGGACGAGGAAATTGAGGTCCACCATTCCGAAGGACAGGCCATCGTTGACGCCATCAATGCCGTGGCCGATAGTTTGCCCGCCATTGGTATTGTCGCCGCTGTCTTGGGCGTCATCCACACCATGGGCGCTATTACTGAACCGCCCGAAGTACTGGGGCGATTAATTGGTGGGGCACTCGTTGGCACATTTATGGGCGTCTGGAGTGGTTATGGCTTTGTCGGCCCTATCGCTCGTTATATCGATCAAAAATTAAAGGCTGAATCCAAATATTACCAGTGCATGAAAGTCGGCTTGTTGGCCAATCTTCAGGGCTTTGCGCCCTCAATCGCAGTGGAATACGCACGCAAAACACTTCTCACGGACGTGCGCCCAAGCTTTACTGAAGTGGAAGAAGCAACGCAAGCCTTGCCCGCGCCATCATAGGCTGAAACATGGCCGATCCCCAAAAACCTATCATTATCATACGCCGCAAAAAGAAAGGCGGTCATGCCGGACACCACGGGGGATCGTGGAAAGTGGCCTATGCTGACTTCGTCACCGCTATGATGTCATTCTTTCTGTTGATGTGGCTCCTCAACGTAACCACATCAGATCAACGCAAAGGCATCGCCGATTATTTTGCGCCTGTCGGCATATCGCGTTCGGAAAGTGGGGCGGGCGGTGTTATGGGGGGGCAAAGCATTTCTACAACAGGTGCCCAGCTTTCCTATGCATCTCCACCGTCTTCCGAAGATCAAACCGTACCGACAGTCGGACAGGGCGAGGAAGGTGAAGAAGAAACGCCGGGAAAAAGCGATAAAATAGTTAGCGGTAGCGGTAAGGATCCTAACGCCTCGCAAACGCAAGATCAGCTGAATCCTCCCGAAGGAGCCCATGCGCCCCAAGATGAGCAGGCTTTGGCCAATGCCATGAAGCGCGAAGAAGAAAACTTCAAGGCTGCTGAAACAACACTGAAAAAAGCAATTGAAGGAACTCCAGGCCTACAAGAACTTGCACAACAACTTCTTATCGACCGAACTCCAGAAGGCCTGCGCATTCAAATTGTTGACCGTGAAAAATTCTCCATGTTTCCGTCAGGTGGCGCTGTACCCTACGAACGAGGGCGCGAATTGCTTCGCCTTGTTGGCAAAGTCATCGCCCGCCTGCCCAACAAAATTTCTGTAACTGGCCATACGGATAGTTCGCCCTTTCCGGCCGGTTCACGTCGTGATAATTGGGATCTTTCAACCGAACGTGCCAACGTTAGTCGCGGGGAACTGGTATTTGCGGGCGTCAATGACGTGCGTATCGCGCGTGTTGTTGGATTATCCGATCGTGATCCCCTTGTGCCACAAGATCCCAAAGATCCGAAAAACAGGCGTATTAGTATCGTTTTACTGCGCCAAACGTTGTCACCAGCAGAGCTTCAACAGACTCCTATACCAACGTCGAGCCCGGGCGAGTCTTTAAAACCACAAGAATAATTTGTTATAGAGATCCCTAAAATTGGTTTTTTCCAATCCGGATCTTTATTTCTTTTCATCAAATGGTTAAAATATAATTATCTATAAATTCTGCATCTTAATGCATTAATAACTATATTGATTGCCTATTAAAAGTAAGAAATTGCCAATTATCGAGAAAGTATATTTACCATTTTTAGGTAACACGCCTTCGGTTATTATCGCTTCATAGTCGTTTTGATGTTTTTGAAGGACTTGTTTTTTTAGGAAACCCTTTGCGGAGATTAATGATGTTCAATATTGCAACGCTCGACCCAAACAATCTTCTGAGCTTTCTGGCCCTAACTTCCGTTGATCCTGATGTCGTCACGGTTGACAGCACGCTTTCGCCCTTCGGCCGTATCTTTCTCGTCCATGGCCGGGAGATTTTCGTCTCGCGCCGCTGCGAACGCCGCAACGGTATCGACTGGTGTATCATCGATTTTACCGCGCCCGGCACCGGTTACATCGCGGAACGTTTTGGCAAGCTTGTCCGCGCTTTGGTTATGGAAACCGACGACCAAAAAGAGATGCTTTCGCCCGAAGATGAAGAGGCTCTTTATCGCCATTTTCTCAGGGTTTTGGAGCAAAACATCGTCGTCACGCCCTCCGGGCATTGTTACAAACCAAACGTGGAGATTGTCCGCCTGTACCCGGCTTTAACGGCTGAAACTCAAGAAAATCAGCTTGAATTGGAACAAGCCGCCTGCTTGGCATAAGCTTTCAGCGGTTTTTTGGGATAGCCCAGTCTTTCTTCAATAGAATACCGGTGGTAAAGATGGAATATGTCCATTATTCCGCCTGGCCTCGCCCGACTGCTGCAGTTTTATCTGTCAGGCCCTTTGCCTTGTCCCTATCTTCCTGACCGTGTCGAACGTAAACTTTTTACCCGCCTGACCGGCGACACGACCACCGACAGCGAGATTAACTCAATCCTGACACGCTCCGGATTCCGGCGTAGCCATGATATTGTTTACCGTCCGGTGTGCACGTCCTGTACCGCCTGTACGCCTGTCCGCATCCCCGTCAATTCTTTCAAGCCGTCGTATTCTCTGCGGCGCATCGCGCAGATCAACCGCGATCTGGTTCTCGAAACAACGGACACCGATGTTACAGACGAACACTACCGTCTTTTTATCCGTTATCAAAAATCTCGCCATGCCGACAGCGATATGGCACATATGACGCCCGATGATTTTATTGCCATGCTGAAAGAGGGCGAGGCGAATACATGCCTTTATCTTCTTCGCGCCTCCTCGGCCTCAGGCCAACCCGGTTCGCTGATGGGAGCCATTGTTGCCGATCTCGTCCAGGACGGTTTTTCGGCCGTATACAGTTACTTTGATCCGGATTTTCCGCGCCGGAGTTTAGGCATACAGCTTATTTTGACATTGATATCCGAGACGGCCCGTCGTGACCTTCCTTATGTCTATCTCGGTTACTGGATTTCGACAGCGCGTAAAATGGCCTACAAGGAACGTTTCCGGCCGATGCAAGTTCTTGGGGGGCAAGGGTGGACCGCGTTAGCCGAAAACACCTCCTCGCCTGAGTCCATACGCCCGACAGATGAAGAAACTTTTATTATTCCTGAATAATCTCAGGCGGTCGTCATTACCGACTGATAATTTTGCGGAACAGACGACACAACAGACTCGCCCGCGACAGCGCCCGTATTCTGTTTCACGCTAAGGCCTGCGGAAATATTGCGATTGATCCCAATCAGGCTTTGAAGCAGGTCCGGATTGTATTCCGTCAGCGCGCGGAAGCTAACCTTGTCAACATAACGGCTCAAATTCAAGAGAAGGACCTTGAGGTCACGCGGCAACTGGTTATCCGGCTCACACAGGCAAACCTGAAAAATTGTCCACAGCTGCTGATTGTGTTTAATGGCGCTGATATAGTCGTCCATGCTGCAGTCCGGCTTACGCGCCGCTTCAAGGCGGCTCGCACAACTAAGCAGCGCGCGCGCCTCCGTTTCACGCACTGTCTCATCGCTACGCTGGTGCGCTGTGTAAGAGTTGTGTTTTTCACTTCCGCGGATACTCATGTTGTCCTCCCTTAAGATACCGGTGCTGCAATTGAATCGCCCATGTGCTCGGTTCTTGCCGGCGTGATTTTGGGCGGGGTTTGCTCCTGTTTTTGATAATCCGCCAACAGCTTATGGCCAAGCCGAAGCGCTTTAAACGGTTCGCCCGCTTCGAGATGGGCGATGATTTGTGTCACACAATCGTTAAGATGCGGATAAAGAGCGCCGAAACTTTTTATGGTTTCCACAACCAGATGATCAAGCGGCTGCCCTTTTCCTTTGAATAGATAGATGACCTGAAGAAGAAAATACACATTGCTTGCGTCCGACTCGTCACGGCGATCAATGTTCATCATGTAGTCTTCGCGCAAGACCGGACTGTCGGAGAGAATGAGAAGATCGGCGGGACGAGAACCGACATTTTTAAGAACAGCGCCACCGGCGAATATTTTGCCTTCGGGCTTAACGCGTATTTTTAATGGCATGTCCCGACTCCTTCGAGATAACTGCCGGCTCCTTTTTTATGCCGCCTTCCGGCTGCAGCGGCCTGCAATCAAGAGGAGAGAGAGTGGGGCAAACCCCACTCTCCCCATCTCAACTAGAACAACTTCAGAATGGCCTGCGCCATCTGACCTGAAATACCCAGAGCAACAATACCCAACTGGTTGCGGGCTTGCAGGGCTTGCAAGTTCGCGCCTTCTTCGTTGGTATCGGCCAACACGAGGTTGTCCGACGCTGTTTGCAGGGTGTTGATCAGGCTTGACGTAAAGTCCTGACGTGTTTGCACCAGGGTGTTGTTGTTACCAAACGCAGCTGAGTCAGTACGTAAGGTTGTCAACGCTGTTTGCAGCAACGACTGGGACGTTTTAATCGCGTCGTCCGTTGCCCAACTGCCCGTGGATGCAACAACACCAAGACCGGTACTGGTCACGTTCACGCCAGTAACCGTCAACGATGTCGTGTTCGAGGCGTTGAAGTAGACCGTCAAGCTGTTGACTGTGGTTTGCAGCAGGTTTGTGCCGTTGAAGGTTGAGTCTGCCACAAGATTGTCGAGCTGCGTCCGCAAATCGTCAAACTGTGTCGCATAACCGGCACGAGCTGAAGCTGACGATGTCTGAAGCGCTGAGTTCGCAATACCTTGCATCTGCGAGATAACGCCCGAAATTGAGCTGATTGCGTCAGATGCCGACTTGATGGTCTGCAGCGCCGTTGACATGTTGTCTTTTAAGTTCGCCAAGTCGTTTGCGCTGTTTAAGAAGCCTTGAGACGCGAAGAAGGACGTGGCGTTATCGAGAGCCGTGTTAACCTTCTTACCCGTAGCAAGGTTGTTTTGCGTCGTTTGCAGTAACTTTGCTGTGCCTTGCAGCGACAACAGGTTCTGGCGTGCCGACGCGCTTAGAGAGATACTACCGATTGCCATAGTGAGAACTCCTTTCAAGAGTAATCGCGGACTCCTTCCGCGGGGGTTAATTGCCGTTAACCATAGTTCCGAAAAGTGAAGATCGGCTTAACGGCGTGATATTCCTTGCGAAAAGCGTGCCACCCGAATCGCTTGAGCTATATCAAGGAAATAAACGTGGAAAGAACCCACAGACAGTCCGTAACTAGGCAAATTTTGCCTAGTAGGAAAATAAGGCATATTACTAGAAGGCAAATTTTGCCGCTCTTGTCCTAAAAATAATGATTTTTTATTTACTGAGCGTATTGAAAAACAAGAAAATTAACACACAATTTTCAAAAATTTTTCGTTCATGAGCGACCAATCCCAACCTTTGACTTTCTCCGCCACAACCAAAGCCTCTCGGCGCGCATCTTCGCGAAATGAATAAATTTTTTCAAACGCGGCAACAACTTCATCAACATCTGTTTCGCCCCAATCCTCTACACTCGACAGGCCGGGTGAAGCTTTCACGGGTTGTTGTGTATTAAAAGCACCACAACCCAAAAATTCGACGAGATCTTTCTGCCCGGTGTTGTTGGCAACATAGGTCGGAACGCCACACGCCATCGCTTCCATCGCGACGAGATTCGTCCCGCCTTCACATCGATTGGGAAAAATCGCGGCATCACATTCACGTAACACAAAAGGCATTAACATATTCGGCGTGTAAGGCAGATCGACAAAGCTGTTTTCCGGCAACCCTTGCTGGCGCAGCCACGCCGTAATTTGCAGGGTTTTCCCGTCATTTTCGGGAACATTCTGACAATGACCAGCCAATCGAAAGGGAGCTGGATCAATCGGTAAAAGATTTTGCCAACACGTCACCAATAGCGCTTCCGGATGCCGGTCCTGAAAAATTTTATAGGCTTTAACGACAATATCCTGCGCTTTTCGAAATTCAAATTTCCCGCCGGAAAACACGACAAAGCGATCGCGCCATAATCCCGTTGCCGGTCCCGGGAAAAACAGGCTTCCATCAATGCCTTGATAGCAAAGATGCACGGATCCGATATCAAGTTCGCGTAAAAATTTTTCGTTCCAGCGCGAAATGGCGATGAACATGTTATAACCGCGCGCAACCTCGCGCGCGTGCGGACTGAAAATTTTATGCTCGATTGCCGCGCATCCGACATTCGGTTTTCCGAAAACGCGATCCTGCCCCTCGAAACCGGCAAAATCGTTGCCCACCGCGTGCAAAACCGCGTGGTCAAACGCCAAGGTTTCGTTGGGGTTTTGCTTCATAAAGCTGCCAATTTTGGCCGCCAGTTCCAATACAGGATTAAGCCGACGCTGTGTCAGGGCCGGCAGCATCACATATCCTGGCTGATGCGTGCACACGAATTGGCCCCCGCCATTCCTCAAGAACTGCAGCGCGATTTGTAGACCATAAATCCCGTAACCGGAAATCGTGGAAAGAGCCCAAGTGAGGGCTAAAGATTGGGGCAAGCAGATGAGTCCTTGTTAGAAAAGAAGAAAGATTTTTTTATCACTAACAGTTCGTTAATAAAACATCAACATAATGGTAACGTTTATTGCTTTTTTCCAGCTTTTACTAGGTGAGATCAAATAAGTTTTCCTTGTCAAGATAAAAAAAATCGGTTATTATATAAAGAATAAGTTTGGTTTAATTTTTTAATGCTGACGAAGTTTTTTTGAGACGTTGTTTTTGGGTTGGTTCGTAACCTTCACGTGATGACAGGAGGTTATCCCGGCTGCGAACGGGCCTAAAAATGGATTGAGAGAGGAAGATATGTCCGAAGTTGTTGGCGCCATTGGACCAACGGTCAGCGCGAGCGTGAGGCATGCTGCAGCGAGCGCTTCGGCTGCGCCTAAGCCCGAAGAGGCGGTATCAACAGGGGTTCAGCACATACAGCGCCTTTCACCCGTTATTAAATCAGATCCCGTGGCCGGCGTTATGATCCTCCAGTATCTAGATAGCGACGGTCAAGTGCAAACGCAGATCCCATCGGCCGCTTCGGTCGCCTATCTGCGCGTGGGGCTTACGGCCACAGGGGAGGCGGTTAAGACGACGAAAGCTATTGCCTAACGCACGCTAAGAAGTTGTGCGGATTTGGGTTATCTCTCCCGCTAGACTAAGCCGCCCAAAGGGCGGCTTTTTTATGTGGCTACTTCTTGTGACGAGACGCACGATCGTGCAGAACGCTCATCACATCCAGCATATCAACGCCACAGGCTTCCAGCATTACCCAAAGATGATAGAGAAGATCAGCAGCTTCCGCCGCTAATTCCGCGCTGCCAGTGGCCGCCGCAAGGGCGACTTCTGTGCCCTCTTCGCCAACTTTTTGCGCAATGCGTGTGGTCCCCGCGTTGAACAAAGAGGTTGTATAGCTGCCCTCTTTCGGTGCCAGGCGACGCGCTCGTATAACGGCCGCCAGATCAGCCAGCGTGGCAAGGCTTGGGGCTTCGTCTTCGCCGAAACAGGTGCGTGTGCCCTGATGGCAAACAGGGCCTTCCGGCTCTACGAGCATCAAAAGCGTGTCAGCATCGCAATCCATTTTCAGGTTTTTCAAGCGGAGCACGTGCCCTGAGCTTTCGCCTTTTTGCCAGAGTCTTTGTTTGCTTCGGCTGAAAAAAGTTACAAGGCCGTTTTGCAATGTTGTCCGCAGAGCTTCCTGATTAACATAGCCCAGCATCAGCACGCGCAAACTTGAGACGTCCTGCACAACAACCGGGACAAGCCCATCACCTTTTGCCCAGTTGACGGCCGCGTCATTAAAGTCTTTCCATGCCATCGATGTTTTCATGAAAGACGCACCGGTATGCGCTGCGCGTCGAGAAACTGTTTGACGGCGCCAATTGTCAAATAACCTCTGTGAAAAATTCCGGCAGCCAGCGCCCCATCCACATTCGCGTCGTGGAAAACGGCTTTAAAATGTTCGAGCTCGCCAGCGCCGCCTGAAGCGATAAGAGGAATACTGATATTGCTGCGGATAAGGCGAAGCTGCTGACAGTCATAACCGTCGCGCATGCCGTCCTTGTCCATGCAGTTCAGGACTATTTCACCGGCGCCTCGCTCCGCCACTTCGCGCACCCAATCAAGCGTTTTGTGTTTTGTCGGGACTGTTTTTTTTTCATCGCCGGTGTATTGGTAAACACGATAATCTTCGTCTTCGATACGACTGTCGATCCCCACAACCACGCACTGGGAACCGAATTCGGCCGCAAGACGGCAGATCAGGTTTGGATTCTCAAGCGCCGGCGAATTGATGGATATCTTATCCGCACCATCAGCCAAAATAGCCCTCGCATCCTCCAAGGTTCGAATTCCGCCCGCGACACAAAAAGGAATATCCAGAACCTCCGCGCAACGGGCGACCCAATGGCGATCGACCGTGCGGCCTTCGCTGCTAGCGGTTATATCGTAAAAAACAAGTTCATCAGCGCCTTCATCGCGATAACGCCGGGCAAGATCGATAATTTTGCCAACCTTCTCATGCTGGCGAAACCGTACCCCTTTAACGACAAAGCCGTCCCTAACATCCAGACAGGGAATAATCCGCTTGGCCAGCATAAAATGTTTTTCCCTTACCCTTTCAGGATTTTGACGGCCTCAGCCAAATCAATATGCCCTTCATATACAGCCTTGCCAACAACGGCACCGGCAACGCCCAAACCTGCCAAGGCCTGAAGATCTTTCAAATCCCTTACGCCGCCTGACGCCAAAATACTGAATTTCGGCCAACGGTTTCGCAACGCGGTGTAAAGTTCGATATTCGCCCCCCCCAGCGTACCATCACGGCCCACATCGGAACATAAGATGTACTGAACGTTGCTTTCGGCATACAAAGACAAAATATCCCACAACAACACTTCGCTGCCTTTTTGCCAGCCTTGCGTCATGACTTCGGGTTCATTCTTATCATTCATGCGCACATCGAAAGCTAACACAATGCGTTCTGCGCCAAACCGCTGCAATATCGATCTGACCTGCAAGGGATTGCGGATGGCAAGGCTGCCAACAATAACGCGCGCAACACCAGCATGCAGCAGTTTTTCGATTGTTTCTTCATTTCGGATGCCGCCGCCCATCTGTATTTTAAGCGCTTTTTGCCGCGCAAGAGCGGCGATGATATTAAGCTGCTTTATTTCGCCTGACCGGGCGCCATCAAGATCGACCACATGCAGCCATTCAGCGCCGCCTTCCATGAATTTATGGGCCTGCCGGAGCGGATCGTTTTCATAGACCGTGGTCGATGAAAAGTTGCCTTGAGTCAGACGAACGCACTGACCGTTTTGCAAATCGATAGCGGGAAGAATTTCCATGCGTCATACCCTTAGAAAGTTGCCGAGTATCTGGCTGCCAACCTTTCCCGATCTCTCAGGATGAAACTGGCACCCCATGAAGTTCCGCACCGACGCCATGGCCATGAACTCAAGGCCATACAATGTGCCGGCAACCGTCTGGGAAGTCACCGGGGCCGCGAAACTATGCACAAAATAGACATACGAGCCTTCGGGTATATTGCGCAAGAGAGGATGATTATTCTGTTTAAAAATCAACTGATTCCAGCCCATATGCGGCACGGGCGTTTCCGGCGATGCCGGAAGCATTTTCACTTTACCGGGAAAAAGACCAAGACAGGAAACCCCGCCGCTTTCATCCGAGTGTTCAAATAACAGTTGCATGCCCAAGCATATGCCCAGAACCGGCTGTGTTAACGATCGTAACAACTCAACTAACTGCAACCTTTGGAGCCGGCTCATGGCCGGCGCAGCCGCACCCACGCCGGGTAAAATGATATAGTCTGCTTTTTTTATAATGGTCAGGTTAGTTGTAACTTCAGCTTCAGCGCCCAAACGATTCAAGGCCGCCATGACCGATGTCAGGTTCGCTATGCCGCTATCGATGACAGCAATCATAAGACCCCTTTTGTTGATGGAACTGCGCGGCCCACCTGCGGGAGAGTCTGGGGCAATGCACCGCCGACAGATTTAAAGCAGGATTTAATCATGTGGCGTGTATTATCGCCCCGAACAGTGATATTTTGCATATCATTTTCCTAAGCCATCATTTTCTCAATCGGCAAAACAAGAATCGAGCTTGCGCCCGCTTCTTGTAACTGTTCCATCGTTTCCCAAAATACGGATTCACGGCAAACGGCATGAACGGCTAATTTGTCTTTACATCCTTGCAAGGGAACAATCGTGGGGGATTCGGCGCCAGGCAGCAGTTCAATAATTTCTTCAAGACGCCCTTTATTCGCATGTAACATGATGTACTTGCTATCTTCGGCCTGAATTGTCCCACGCATACGGGCGACAAGTCTTTGGATTATGGTTTCCTTTTCGGTTGGAATCTTCCGATTCGAACGGATTAACAGGGCTTCACTGTATAAGACGGTCGTTAATTCGCGCAGACCGTTCGCGGCCAGAGTCGCGCCAGACGCGACAATATCGCAAATGGCATCGGCAATTTTCAGACGCGGCGCGACCTCGACAGACCCCGTCATTTCAAGCGTCGAGGCGGCGACGTTTTGCTCATTTAGAAAAGCTTGCAGAAGATGCGGGTATGACGTGGCAATGGTTTTGTTTGCCAAGCCCGCCACGTTGTTCGCGGGATCCTCTTCCGGCACCGCAATGACAAGACGGCAAGCCGAAAACCCCAAACGTTCCAGAATAACCGCGTCAAAATTGGCCGTTCCATTCTTTTCTTCGGCGAAAACGTTTTCGCCGACAATGCCAAGATCGCAAATGCCGCTATTCACAAAATGAGGAATATCGTCATCGCGCACGAGCAAAACATCGATGGGCAATTCCTTGATGCGGCACAAGAGCTGGTCCTTGCCCCGAGCCACATGCAGGCCGCAATTCTTCAGTAAGTTCAGGCTACCTTCGGCCATGCGGCCGCTTTTTTGAAGCGCGACGCGAATGCGGTTCCGGTCCGTCGTCATAATAAACCCTAATTAGTAATAGCGTTATATCACACTATTACAGTATACTAAAACGAAAGGGGCGTCAAGTGGTTACCTGCTTGCTCTAAGATTAAAGGATTAATGCTGGTATTCGAAGGTATCGTCCAGGTCTCTGTTGCTGAGAGCCGCTTGAAATTCCTCGAAACTCTCGAACTTCGAACTTATCGCACGCCATATAAATTCGGGATTATCTTTCTTTTCCGGCGAAAGGGACGCAATCATCACATGAAGGCTGCGCGTCACGCCGCCCTTCTCGTAATGGACGATCGCATAGCCGCCCCCAACGACAGCCCAGACAAGACGCAATGTGGGAACAGAGCCGTCCATCACGAGATCAAAAGCCCCCCATTCCTCGTTAGGATCAAGCATCCTTCCCTTGCCTCCGGCGCATAGAGAAATAATAGCTTTTGGCAATTCATTCGTGCTTTTGATGATACGGATATCGCCACCAAGCTCTAAGAGATTACTTAAGTTTTCTGGTGAAAGGCGTGTTATTTCAGCGTGGCTGGGGGAAGACATACTGCACGTTACGCCCAAGAATATAAAAACAGCCAACAGCCGAACAACCCAACGCATGATGAGCAACCTTTCTTTTGGCAAGCGAAAGGCAGGCCTACGTTTAGCCTAACGCTTTCCCGAGCTTTTATTGTAAACAACCGGCAAGATAGCGCAATAAAATGTAGGATTCCACCGTTTATTCCCCTTTATTCCATTATCGAAACCGTCGGGGCACATCAACGATTTTAGGCTTTTTCATCTGAACGCGCGGTGTGCAACCGGCCTGCCGCATTGCCGATCAATTCGGTCAGACGCGATTCCACGTTCATATGGATGTCTTCGAGTTTCGTTGAAAATTTGAACGTCCCGCGTTCGATTTCGCGACGAACTATATCCAGCCCTTTTTGAATATTTTGCGCGTCCCGGGCGCTGATAATTCCGCACGCGCCGAGCATCGCCGCGGGCGTCTTGGAGGCATCTATATCCTCGGCATACAATCGCTTGTCCGCCTCAGGGCATTCGCTGATCCGCGCCATGATTTCGGCAGGGCCAGACTTGTAATGGCCGCCCCACATTTTGTTGGCTTGCTGTTTTTTTTGCCATGACTTTTTTTCTAAAGGATTGCCTTGCCTTTTTTCACTTTCGGCACGGCTTGCTTGAGGGCGACTACGCCCGGCAGCTCCTTGCCTTCCATCCACTCCAGAAACGCGCCGCCGGCCGTCGACAGATAGCCGATGCCGTGCAGGACACCTGCATTCGCCATCGCCGCCACCGTATCGCCACCGCCCGCGACGGAGAGCAGCTTGCCGCGCTTAGTGAGGTCGGCCACGCCAATCGCGACTTCATTCGTCGCATGGTCGAATGGCGGCGTTTCAAAAACGCCGAGAGGGCCGTTCCAAATAACCGTCTTGCACATCGAAAGATTGTTTTTGATCTCCGTAATGCTTTGCGGGCCAAGATCGAAAATTTTCATATCCGGCGGAACGGCATTGGCCACAACGGTTTGCGTCGGAATATCGGCTTTCAATTCCGCCGCCACGACAACATCCTTCGGCAGCATAATATGGCAGCCGCGTTTTTCGGCTTCCGCCATGATATTACGCGCCGTCTCCAGCATGTCGGCTTCATACAGCGATTGACCCACGTTCAGGCCCTTGGCCGCCATAAACGTGTTTGCCATGCCGCCGCCCAAAACCAGGATATCGACCTTGCTGATGAGGTTGTTCAGCAAATCCAGTTTCGTTGAAATCTTCGAGCCGCCGATCAGCGCCGCCAAGGGTTTCTCGGGTTTCTCCAGCGCTTTACTGAGAGCCTCCAGCTCTTCCTGCATCAATCGGCCCGCGCCCGATGGCAAATGCTGCGCCAGTGCTGTTGTCGAGGCGTGCGCGCGATGCGCGGCTGAGAAAGCGTCGTTCACGAAAACGTCGCCCAAATCGGCCAGCGCTTTGGCAAATTCCGGATCGTTGCCTTCCTCGCCCGGATAGAAACGCGTGTTCTCTAGCACAAGGATTTGCCCATCCTGCAGCTTGGCAATGGCCTCTTTGGCAACCGGCCCGATGCAGTCTTCCGCGAAAGCGACGGGTTGGCCCCAAATGTCGGCTAGCCGGGACGCGACGGGACGCAACGAAAATTCGGGATCTTTTTTTCCCTTTGGACGCCCGAAGTGGGACAAAAGAACGATACGCCCGCCGGCCTTCGCCAGATCCTTTAACGTCGGCATAAGCCGCTCAAGCCGGGTAGCGTCCGTCACACGGCCGTCTTTCATCGGCACATTAAGATCGGCGCGAACGAGGACGGCTTTGCCGTTGACATTAAGATCATCAAGAGTAAGAAAATCGGCCACGGGAAAACCTGCTTGCTGGATGAAAAGAAACGGGAAACGCATTTAAGTCCCAGACAACGGTTCTGTCTAGAGCTAGAGAAAAATATTGATCTAAGGCCATAAAATTATCGCCCCTCTCCCCTTGAGGGAGGGTGCCTCATTACTAACCATAATACTTTCAGTTCTCAGCCTTTTCCCACAACCTCAGCCGCCGCCGTCTATCCTTGTAGTCCGGCATTGTGCTTTCCAGAAAACGCCAGAACGAACGGCCATGATTTTTATGCCGGATATGGCACAGTTCATGCGTCATCACATAATCGATCAGATCGGGCGACGCTAAAATCAAACGGTAGTTAATCCGTATTTCGCCCTTGGTGTTGCAGCTGCCCCACCGGCGTTCGGGGCTCGTCACAATCAAGCGGCCCGGCTTAACGCCCAACCGCTCGCTCCATATGGTAAGCCGTTCCTGGAAATCCCGCCGCGCCTGCTTTTTATACCAAAGCGTTAACTCCACCCGCGCTTCTTCCCTTAAGGCTGCCGCAGAAAGATTGGTATCGGAAACATTAATCACCAATTCATTTTCAACCGGCTGGCATCCTCCCGGTTGTCCTGCATTCTGTGTGATCCAAATTTTGTAGACTTTGCCGAGATAATACGCTTCCGCCCCATCGGCAAATTCCTGCGCCCGTTTCTTGGGCGGGTTCTGGCGAAGCTTTGCCAGTCGCCGTTGAATCCAACCGGCTTTCTCTTGGACAAACCATTCGATCATCCGAAGGCTCATGCGGGCGGGTGCCATAACGCGTACCTCCCCTTCCGGCTGAACCAGCAAAGCCACCGTGCGCCGGCGGCGGGCGCTCCGGTAAACCGTATAGGTCAGATCGGCGAGGGTTGGCATTCAGGAATCCTTGTCTTGCGGGCTTGCCCAGTCCGCCCATTCTGGCCTAAAGTCCGCCCATGGACAAAGCCAAAACCCCTTTGCCGCCCGATATAGCCAAATTGAGCTTCGAGGAAGCGTTGATTGAGCTGGAAAAGCTCGTCAAGCAGCTCGAAGATGGCAAGGCCAAGCTCAACGACGCCATTGGCGCGTATGAGCGCGGCGCGCTCCTGAAGCGACACTGTGAGGCCAAACTCCGCGAAGCCCAAGCCAAAATCGAGCAGATTTCCATCGATCCGAACGGGAACCACCGCACCTCGCCCCTTAAAACCTAGAACCCAATCAGGGAATATTCATGCCTTCCGTTAGCCCCACTCTCGCCGCCGCGATGGCCCACGCCGCTAGCGCCGTTACCGAAGCCCTTGAGCACGTCCTGCCGCAATCCGAATTTGCGGAGATGAAATTGTTCGACGCTATGCGGTACAGCGCGCTTGGCGGCGGCAAGCGTCTGCGGCCTTTTCTGGTTTTGAATTCGGCCCAGCTGTTCGGCGTGCGTGAAGACTGCGCCCTGCGCGCGGCAGCGGCCGTTGAATGCGTGCATTGCTATTCACTCGTTCATGATGACCTGCCCGCGATGGATAACGCCGATTTACGGCGCGGCAAGCCAACCGTTCACAAACAATACGACGAAGCGACCGCCATTCTGGCGGGCGACGGTTTGTTGACCATAGCGTTCGAGATATTGGCCGACCCACGCACACACGAAGACCCCAAGGTACGCTGCAATCTGGTTACCGCCCTTGCGAAAGCTTCAGGCGTGAACGGCATGGTGGGCGGGCAGATGCTCGATCTTGTCGCGGAAACGACGGAATTGGATATCGGCGCGATTACGCGGCTTCAGCGCATGAAAACGGGCGAACTGATTGCCTTTTCCGCCGAAGCTGGCGGCATTCTTGGCAAGGCCTCGGCGCAGCATTTAAGCGCCCTGCGCGCTTACGCGCATGATCTGGGCTTGGCTTTCCAGATCATCGACGATTTGCTGGACGCCGAAGGCACGGAAGAAGAAACCGGCAAATCCGTCGGGCGCGACGCCAAAGCGGGCAAGGCCACGTTCGTCACCATTCTCGGCGCCGAACGCGCGCGCCATCAGGCCGGATTGCTTTCGGAACAAGCCATTCGCCACCTGAGCATTTTCGATGGCCGAGCCAAAAACCTCGAAGACGTGGCAAGGTTTGTGGTGGATCGGAAGGGCTAACCCGCCCGCGGTATCACGCTTTTACCCTCCGTCGGCAGGCCGCCGAGTTGGCGCAAAACCATTATGCGGTCCTCGATTGGCGGGTGCGTGTCGAAAAGGCTGAACGCGGACGGCGGATTTTCGATGAACATCTGCCGCACTTCGGACGGCACGTCGTTCAAGCGGGCGTTACCGCCGATCTTTTCCAAAGCCGAAATCATCGCTTCGGGGCTTTTGGTCAGCTCGACCGCGCCCGCATCGGCCAAGTACTCGCGCTTGCGCGAAATCGCAAAGCGAATAAGCAACGCCAACCCATAGCCGACCGAAAACAGCGCCGCCGCCAAGAGCATCATAACAAAGGCGCCCTTGCCCCGGCTGTCGTTGCGGCCATGCGACGCGTAACGAAGACTGCGCCACAGCATCTGCGCAATGAACGAAATCATGCCCGTGAACACGACGGCCACGACCAAAAGCCGCACATCGCGGTTCATGATATGCGTCAGCTCGTGCGCAAGAACGGCTTCCATTTCCGCCCTGTCCAGCTTTTCCAGCAAGCCGCGTGTGACCGTGACGCTGTAACTGCCTTCGTCCATCCCGCTCGCGTAGGCGTTCATGACGGGCGTGTCGATGATATAAAGCCGCGGCATCTTGAGGCCGCGTGAAATGCAAAGATTTTCGAGTAAGTTGTATAGCTCGGGGGCTTCGCTGCGTGACACCGGTTTCGCGCCTGTGGCCGCATGAATCATCGCGTCGTTGAAAAGATAGCCGAGCAAAACCCAGATGGCTGCCGCGCCGAGCACGATCGGCCAATACTCAACAACCGCAAAACGCGCGAAGTCGAACGGCGTGCGGATATTAACGCCCGCTTCGCCAAAGCTCCGGACAAAACGGGGGTCGATGACGCCCTGCGGCCCCATGTTTCCCCAGCCGATCAGGTAAAAAACGCCAGCCGTCAACGCCAGCAATAAAACCGGAAAGACGGCCAACAACACCATCGACTTGATGTTGTTGTTCCAGCGGTAGGTCGAAAGGCCGAGCGCAGCAGGCATGGTTGTCAATTGCCGAACGACACCTTGGGTGGCGTGGAAACGGCTGCGCGTTCCTCGCCGTTAAGCGCGAACATTTCGGCTTCCTTAAAGCCAAACGCGCCGGCAAAGAGGGCCGCCGGAAACTGTTGGATGGCCGTGTTGTATTCGGCCACGGCGTTGTTGAAAAAGCGCCGCGCTGCCGCGATCTTGTTTTCCAGATCCGACAGTTCATTCTGCAATTGCACGAAGTTCTCGTTGGCCTTCAGCTGCGGGTAATTTTCCGCGACCGCAAGCAATTGCATCAGCGCGCCGGACAACGCATTTTCCGCCTGCCCCCGCTCTTGCAGGGATTGCGCGCGCATGGCTGCCGCGCGGCTTTCCGCGACTTTTTCGAACACGCTGCTTTCGTGTTGCGCGTAGCCCTTAACCGTTTCCACGAGATTGGGGATCAGGTCGTGCCGCTGCTTGAGCTGCACGTCGATATCGGCAAAGGCGCTTTTCGTGGTCTGCCGCAGCGCCACGAGCCGGTTGAAAATGATGACCAGAAAGACGGCGATTACAGCAACCGCCAGAAAGACATAGCCGAGAAAGCTCATGGGACCCTCGTTGTTATGGTTAAACCGGCCTTCCCTTAAATATAGGCATCCACAACCGCCCCGGCAATGCTATGTAGAGGCATGAAAAAGAGCCCTTCCAAGCCGCTTGTGTCGTCCCGCGCCGTTGCGCTTGACGTGCTGCAGGCCGTTTTCCGCAAGCGCCAGGCGTTCGACGAAACGCTGGAACGCCACGAAGCCCTGGCCAAGCTCGAAAAGCGGGACCGCGCGTTTGTGCACATGCTGGTGGCAACCGTGCTGCGGCGGCTGGGCCAGCTCGATAACGCTATACAAGCGTGCCTCGACAAACCGCAGGAACTGAAAGCCATTGCGCAGGATTTGCTGCGCCTTGGCGCAGCGCAGATTCTGTTTCTGGACACGCCTGCGCACGCGGCCGTGGACACCATCGTCGAACTCGCGGCAGGCAGCAACGCTTCCGCGCCTTACAAAGGCTTAATCAACGCCCTGTTGCGGCGGCTCACGCGTGAAGGCAAGGCGCTCGTCGCCAAACAGGATGCTGCGCGCCTGAACACGCCAAGCTGGTTGTGGCTGAGTTGGCGGCAAGCGTATGGCGTGGCAAAAGCCCGCGCGATTGCGGAAGCCAATCTTGGCGAAGCGCTGACCGACATTAGCGTGAAATCGGATGCCTCTTCATGGGCTCAAAAACTAGGCGCCCGTTTGCTCCCCACCGGAAGTTTACGTCTCGATGGCCTAACGCCCGTGCCGGAACTACCGGGATTTGCGGAAGGCGAGTGGTGGGTGCAGGATGCCGCAGCAGCCCTGCCTGCAAAATTGTTTGGCAATGTTCACGGTAAGAAAGTCATCGATCTTTGCGCGGCCCCCGGCGGCAAGACGATGCAACTCGCCGCCCAAGGCGCGCACGTTATGGCCGTCGATCGTTCCTCAAAAAGGTTGCAACGGTTGAAAGAAAATCTGGCGCGCGCGAAACTTAATGCGGAAATTGTTTGCAAAGACGCGCTTGCATTCGTGCCTGAAAAAAAGGCCGAGTTTGTTTTAATTGACGCGCCCTGCGCCGCTACAGGCACCATCCGGCGGCACCCGGATATTTTGCGCCTCAAATCGCCGGATGATGTCGCGCGCATGGCGGAATTGCAGAATAAGCTTCTCGAGCATGCCGTGAAAAGTATTCTGGCTCCTGGTGGGGTGTTGGTCTACGCGGTGTGCTCTCTGCAACCGGAGGAAGCCGAGCAGCAGATTGAGGCTCTTCTCAAGCGCCACCCCTCCCTTTCCCGCACACCTATCCTGCCCGATAAAGTAGGTTCACCCGATTTCCTGACGCCCGCGGGCGATTTCCGCTGCCTGCCCTGTCATTGGCCCGAATATGGCGGCATCGACGGCTTTTACGCCACAAGGCTTAAAAACGCCTAAAGCCGCCTTTTTCGGGTATAGTTGCCCCCCGTCGCCGAACTTGATACTTGTAGTCCCCATGCCGCAAAAACTCCGCCTTGCCCCCTCGATCCTGTCCGCCGATTTTGCCCGTCTGGGCGAGGAGGTTCGCGCCATCGATGAAGCGGGCGCGGACTATATCCACGTTGATGTGATGGATGGCCACTTCGTCCCGAACATCACCATCGGCCCTAATGTCGTCAAAGCGCTGCGCCCCTTTAGCGCCAAACCTTTCGACGTTCACCTAATGATCGCGCCGGTCGATCCGTATATCGAGGCCTTTGCCAAGGCTGGCGCTGACATCATCACCGTACATCCGGAAGCCGGGCCCCATCTGCACCGCACCGTTCAGCTCATCAAGGCGCATGGCAAAAAAGCGGGCGTTGCGTTGAATCCAGCTACGCCGGTTTCGGCCGTCGAGATGGTGCTGAATGAAATCGACCTTGTGCTGGTCATGTCGGTCAATCCCGGCTTTGGCGGGCAAGAGTTTATCGCGTCCCAGCTTGACAAAATCCGTGTCCTGCGCCGCCTTATCGACGCCACGGGCCGCGCGATCGATCTGGAAGTGGATGGCGGCATCCAGCCGGACACAGCAAGGCAAGTCGTTGCCGCCGGGGCCGACGTTCTTGTCGCGGGCACGGCTAGTTTCAAGGGCGGCCCTTCGCAGTACGCGAAAAATTTGTTGGCGTTGCGTCCTTGAATGATTGAACCGCAAGAAGACCTGTGAAAATCCTTCAGTTTATCAAACACAGACTCCATGCCTTCGTTTACGGCAACGCGCTTTACCGGGCGCTGATCGGCCATGAAAAAGCGCCGCCGCATCTTTACCTGACGCTGACTGACACATGGCCGGGCGACGCGAAAGCGGGCCAAGCCATCGTCGCCAATCCCGCAAGCCCGTTCGAACCCGAAGCGCCATTAAGCGCCGCAAAGAAGAAACCGCTTTTGGCCCACAACTGGTTGCGCGACCTGAAAGCCGTCGGCACGGATTCAGCCAAACGCAAGGCGCGCGCGTTGTTGAAAGACTGGCTGCTCAATCACGACCGCTGGACGGAAGAAAGCTGGGCGCCGGACGTCCTCGGCGAACGGCTGGCCAATTGGGTTTTCTTCCACGATTTCTGCGCCGTTCACGCCGACGAGGAGCTTGAAGAACGCCTCATCGCCAGCATGACGCGGCAGTTCAGCCATCTTCTCCGCACCATGCCCGCAAACCTTACGGGCATCGAAGGCCTGAAAGCGATCAAGGGACTGACGATTGCGGATTTAAGTTTAACGAATGGGCGAAAGGCGCTGGGCCTTGCGCTTGAGCTTCTGCAGCGCCAGTTGGGGGCCGAAATATTGCCCGACGGCGGGCATATTTCCCGCAACCCGGATATCCAACTCCGTTTCCTGCACCAGCTTATCGACATCCGCACGGCCTTGCGCGAAGCCGAACAGGAAGTGCCGCCCGAACTTGTCACGGCGATTGAGCGCATGGTGCCCGCGCTCAAGCTTTTCCGGCATGGCGATGGCGGCTTGGCGCATTTCAACGGCGGTCATCAAGACAACGGCCTTGAACTGGAAGCCGTCCTCACGATGGCCGAGGCGCGCGGGAGGGTTTTGCGCCGCCTGCCGCAGACCGGCTATGAGCGCGTCACGGCGGGGCGCACGCTTCTTCTCGTGGACGTGGGCATGCCGCCGCCATGGCCTTACGACAAAACGTCCCACGCCGGGTTGCTGAGCTTTGAGTTCAGCATCGGGCGCGAGCGCCTTATCGTGAACTGCGGCGCGGGCCCTGAAGGCGACACCGAATGGCACGCGGCGACGGCCGCCACGGCGGCGCACACCACGCTGACGCTTGACGACACCAACGCGTGCGAAATCCTGCCGGGCGGCGGCATCGGCCATCGCCCCAAGCCGTTTACCGCCCAGCGTTACGAGCAGGACGGCGCGCATTACGTCGAAGCGTCGCACAGCGGCTATTTGAACGCGTTACACGTCGCACATCATCGCTCCCTGCGCTTGGCGGCCGAGGGCGAAGAATTGAGCGGCAGCGAAGTGCTCTCCGGCCCGACGGGATGCGAATACGCGTTGCGCTGGCACCTGCACCCTTCCGTTCAGGCCTCGCTGATTCAGGGCGGACAGGCCGCGCTCTTGTTGACGCCGTCCGGCCTTGGCTGGCGGTTTAAGGTTGAGTCCGGCGTCATCAACGGGGATTTAAGCCTTGAGCCCAGCGTTTATTGCGGCGGACAAAAGCCACGCCGCACCTTGCAATTGAAGGTGACTGGCCGTACGGATGAAGACCCGACCGTCATCGGCTGGATGCTGGTGCGGGAGAAGAAAAGCTAGGCGAAATACTTGAACAATTCTCGTCTAGACACCCCCTTTCGAGGACGGGCTTGTAAAAGAAACTCAGTTGCTAACTTCCCATTTCAAAACCAATTTCCACAATATTTTTATTAAGAGATTCTGAAAATTCATTATATACCCCTGTGACTTGTGTAAATCCGTTTTTCCTATAAAAGTTTATCGCTAATTTATTAACATCACTGACGAGTAAACGTAAAAATTTTGCGTTTTTTTGTTTAGCTATTTCTAATGCATGCTTCAACACTAACTCGCCGATACCTTGTCTTAAAAACCTAACATTTACACCCACACGACCTAAATACACAGCCTTTGCGCTCTTATTTTTCCATTCAAAACAATCTGTCCCATCCACAGTGTTATATACGCCAAAAGCGGCAACTATTTCATCTTCATTGGCAATTAAATACAAATTTTCATTTTCAATATCATCGGCGAATTCTTGATAAGGATAAAATTCATTCCAAATTGTAATGTCGTTTTTATGCATATTTTCTACGATATTTTTGAACATCCCCTCTAACGCTGGTAAATCCATTTTTTTCGCAGTTCTGAGTTCCATTTTACACATCCACTTACACCGATGCTTTCCCCGTGAGATGGAGCCTTCCGGTAAAGTTAGTCATAGGGTCTGATCTCTGCAAGTATCAGGCTTCTTAGTCGCAAGAGTCGGGCGTAAACTGACGCTGTACGCTGTTGGCAATGTACCTTCTTGCATTTTCCGCCGCGCCGCCGTACTCGTTGAGCTGTCTTTTGACTCCCATTTTCAGGAATGCATCATGGCTCAGAACCCCAAAATCGCCCGCGCGTTAGTCTCCGTTTCCGACAAGAACGGGCTTGTCGAACTCGCCAAGCAACTGACAGGCTACGGCGTCGAAATTCTTTCCACGGGCGGCTCGGCGGAAAAGCTCCGGCAGGCGGGCGTCAAGGTCACGGAAGTTGGCGATTACACCGGCTTTCCTGAAATGATGGACGGGCGCGTCAAGACGCTGCATCCGAAAATCCACGGTGGCCTTCTCTACCGCCGCGACGAGAAAAAACATCAAAAGGAAGCGGAGCAGCACAACATCCCGCCCATCGATCTTGTGGTCGTGAACCTGTATCCCTTCCGCGCCACCGTCGCGCGCGGCGCGGACTTTGAAACCTGCATTGAGAACATCGACATCGGCGGCCCCACCATGGTTCGCGCGGCCGCGAAAAACCACGACTTCGTGGCGGTGGTGACGGACCCCGCGCAGTACGACGCGCTTTTGGAAGAGATGAAAACCAACGGCGGTGCGACGACGCTCGATTTCCGTAAAAAGCTGGCGGCGGCAGCCTACGCGCACACCGCGAGTTATGACTCCGCCGTAAGCAGCTGGTTCGCCAAGCAGCTCGGTGAGGAATACCCCGACACGCTGACCATCGCGGCGAGCCTGCGGCAAAAGCTGCGGTACGGCGAAAACCCGCACCAGACGGCCGCTTTTTACGTGACCGAGCCTCCCAAGGTTGGCGTCGCGACAGCTATTCAGATTCAGGGCAAGGAGTTGAGCTATAACAACATCAACGACACCGACGCGGCGTTCGATCTGGTGAGCGAGTTCGCGGATCAACCCGCCATCGCCATCATCAAACACGCCAATCCTTGCGGCGTGGCGGTGGGGCCCGATTTATTGACCGCTTACAAGCGCGCGTTCGATTGCGATTCCGTCAGCGCGTTCGGCGGCATCATCGCGTGCAACCGGCCTCTGGACGGGCCGACGGCGGCGGCGATTTCAGCGATTTTCTCCGAGGTTATCATCACGCCGGATATTGACGATGAGGCGCGGAAAATTTTGGCCGCCAAAAAGAATCTGCGCGTGCTGCTGACAAAAACCATGCCCGACCCGCGCGAAGCGGGGCACATCGTCAAGGCGGTGACCGGCGGCTATTTGCGGCAATCGCGTGATAGCGTCGTGCTGAATAAAGCCGATCTGAAGTGCGTCACGAAGCGTCAGCCGACGGAACAGGAAATGAAAGATATGCTCTTTGCGTTCACCGTCGCCAAGCATGTGAAATCCAACACGATCGTTTACGTCAAAGACGGCGCAACGGTCGGCATCGGCGCGGGGCAGATGAGCCGTGTGGATTCCGCCCGCATCGCGGCGCGCAAGGCCGAGGATGCGGCGAAGGTGTTGAAGTTGGCGGAGCCACTAACGAGGGGTTGCGTGGCGGCCTCCGACGCCTTCTTCCCGTTTGCCGATGGCTTGCTGGCGACGATTGAGGCGGGAGCCACGGCCATGATCCAGCCGGGCGGTTCCATGCGCGACGCGGAGGTGATCGCAGCAGCCAACGAGGCCGGCATTGCGATGGTGTTTACGGGAATGCGGCACTTCTTCCACTAAAGCGCGAAAAAACGCGTCCAAACGGGCACGCAACCCTCACAAACACGCGCCGAACGGTACAGCTGCTCGGACGCGACAGGGTTCCCCGTGCGCGTTGTATGGGCACGCGCGAGAAAGCTGCTTGGGCCGAGTTACCTAATTTGGGGCGTTAGAATCGGTTTCTGATGATGTCATTAACCACTTGTTAACACTTTTTGCAGCCAACAAATGGTTTTGGGTCATCTATTTTTGGGGGCTAAAGTGGTCCGTTCGAGGTCATTCGTGTGCCGTTCAAGACCTATTTAGGTCCGTTCGAGGCATAAAAAGAAACGTTCAACTTTCAATTTTGGTCGTATGCCAGCTTTTGAGTATATAAAATGACCATTTTTAACGGCTAAAGTCGGCAAGATAGTCTCATTGAGCCCAAATTTACATACTTTGGCATCAATTTTAGCCCTCCTCTTTTCTAACCGGCCGCGTTTTGTGGGGGTCGTTATTCTAAGCTACTGAAAAATATGTACGAAAGCGAAACGACCCGTGCTAAACATGGCGCGCCAGACAAGACCATTAATAGGTTAGAGGCTCAAATGGCCGCTGCAGCGAAAAAGAAACCGGCGAAGGCAAAAAATCCCGCCTCGAGCAAATCTTCTCAAAAAAATACCGCCGCCAAGCCAAAAAAGGCTGCGACGTCCAGCAGCGTTTCGCTTCTGAAACGATTGCCGCGCCCATCGTTGATGTCGCAGCTTGTCGGCAATTCATCCGGCACGCCGAAGTTGCCGCCGCGCCTTCAGGCCGTTGTCGATAAAAGCGAAATTGCTGACATGCTTTACCGTTTCGCGCGCGGCCTAGACCGCATTGATGAAACAATCTTGCGTTCCGTCTGCCACCCCGACGCAACCATCGACCTTGGTCCCGGCATTTTTCAGGGAACGGCAAATGATTACGTACACTGGGTGATCAGCGTTCTTCACCAAGTACGTTCGTCTCATCATATGATCGGGAACATTCGCGCTCAACTTGAAAGCGATGTAGCGCTAGTCGAATCCTATTGCCATACGCATTTCCGTCTCGACAAACCCACGGGCCGCGAAGACGTTTTCATGGGCAGCCGTTACCTCGACCGCTTTGAGCGCCGCCCTTCCGGCCCCGGCGGCGTATGGAAGATCGTGCACCGCAAGCAGATTATCGATTGGGTGCGCACGGAAGCCGTGTCTGACATTTTCTACCACCAGAATCCGGATGCGCTCTGGAGCTATCGCACCAAGACGGATCCTTCGTATCAGATGGCCCAGTTCCCCGGCAGCCAGACGCAAGGCAAATTGCCTTCGTTCCTCGGCCGCCGGTACGAGAGCAAAAGCATTAAGTTCTAATCTTGGGGTTTTTATTTTGGCGCGTTGGCAATCAGCGCCAGTGTTCTGCGCCCAATATGCATAAATAAGCCAGACATCGCCATCAGATAAGCCGCTTCCGGCAACGCAGCAATGTTTTGGGTTGTTCGAACAATCGCATCGGCTGTAACCCCAAAAATTAAGGCAAGACAAACGCCTTCACCCGCAACCAGGGCAGCCTGCGGCAACCATTTTTCGCTTTTCGGGTTCAGCAAAATGCGCATGGCTTTTCCGAAATCATTGACCAGTTCCATTGAAAATTCCTCTCATTTAATCTCTAAAAAATTACCTTTGAAATCACAAAAAAAGCGGCGTCGAACTTATCTACAGTTCAACGCCGCCGGAGCTTTCTTCAACTAATTAAGGCGCGGGAGTATTGCACGGTGGGTTGGGACACGGGCCCGGCCCGACATGAAGGCACCTGTGTCTAACTTTGCCGTTCTTAAGGATGTCAATTCGCGCCCCATCCATACAAGTCTTCCATGCTTGTAAATTGCACGCATCAACAGCTTCGCCTGGGTTGCATGGATCAACGACCACGTCTTGTTTGCAGACTACATATGAAATCGTCTTGCAGGCAGGGTTAGCCTCAGCACGAATTTGGTATTGGACTTTTTCCTCATCTGCCGTGAAGAGATTGCACATTTTACGGGGACGGTGAGTTGAAAGACATCTGCCAAACGAGTTGCCGTATGCATCAAGCTGAATCCTCATAGTGGAATCGGGGCAATTTACACCCTTAAAATTTTTCCAAAATGTTTCGCCATTGATGTCAAAAGCCTGTCTCCCTTCCACGGTCTGCCCCGTTGAATTGTCGGAATAGGCCCAGAGTTCAGCATAATAAACCCCCTCGTCATTCGCTTGTGCAGCACTATAACCCGTAATGGCTAGTGCGGCAGCGGTCAAAACAGACCCGACTTTCTTCTTATCCATGAGAAACCTCCATTTGTCTGTGGGTGATGCGGATTAAGAATAGATGTACGGTAAGCACAGTAGAAGTGTGTAAAAGAATTTTCAATGCATTAAGTCGTTATTCAACCGACAAGGTATTTATGGTTAACGCCATGAATTAACAAAACCGCTGGATAGATAATAAATGGGAAAACAACAAGATAAGACCATAAACGCCCCCGGCACACCCAAGTTATAGAAGTGGCTCGCTATTAAATTTCCCCCAAAAAAATTATTTTTCTGTTTCTTTAGCCCACCATGTCTCCAAAATTGGCCCATAGAGGGTCGCAGCAGCAGGATGTTCCACACGATTGCCCCAGAAAGCAATAGGATCCACGCCGAGGTGATAAAACGGAATAACATAATGTCCCGCGAGTAAAACGCGATCCAGCGCTCGGGTGGTAGCGACCAGATCCTCGCGCGTCAGGGCGGACGGAATGGCGGCCGCCAGTGAATCGACAACCGGATCATGAATGCCGGGATAATTCCGGCTGCCTTGCTGCATAGCGGCCTGCGAGCCCCAGAAGAAAATCTGCTCATTGCCGGGCGAAAGCGAATTGAACCAGCGTCCGGTCGTCACGTCATAATCGAACGATGTTAACCGCGCCTGATATTGGGCGCTGTCGACCGTGCGCACGCGCGCGGCAATACCAAGACGCTGCAGCCGCCGCGTCCATTCCAGCGCTATTTTTTCTTCCGCCGGATCGCTAAGCAGGACTTCAAACGCAACCGGCGCATCATCGGGCGTAAACAGCTTCTCGTCTCTGATGGAATACCCTGCTTGTTTCAGTATTTCCGCGGCTTTTAGAAGGTTAGCGCGGAGCGCCTCTTCACTGCCATCCGACGAAGGAAACGTAACCGGTTCCTTAAGAAGTCTCGCGGGAAGTTTGTTTTTATAATTTTCTAAAATCTCTTTCTCCCGGCCCTGCGGCGCGCCAGTCGCGGCCAGTTCCGAGTTCGGAAAGAAACTTTCCGTGCGCTTGTACAGGCCGTGGAAAAGCGAGCGGTTGATCCAGCCGAAATCGAACGCGTAGCCGGCCGCCTCGCGCAGAACCGGATCTTGAAACAGCGATTGGCGCGTGTTGAGAATAAAGCCATAGGCCGCTTCGGGACGGTGGTGTTCAAAACGTACCAATTTCAGGTGCACACCGTTTTTTGCCGATACGTCATAGGATTTCGCCCATTTTTTAGGATCGAGTTCGCGGCGTAAATCGAACGCGCCCGCTTTGAAGGCCTGCAAGGCAACGCTGTCATCGCGGTAGTAGTCAAAGCGGATAATTTCAAAATTGTACATGCCGCGCTGGGCAGGTACGTCTTTACCCCAATAGTTGGCGTTACGCGTATAGGTAATAGAACGGCCCGGCTCAACGTTGGTCACTTTGTACGGCCCGCTACCGATGGGTGGCTTTAGCGTCGTTTCGTTGAAGGCGCGGTCTTTCCAGACATGTTGGGGCAAGATTGGCATCAATCCCATAATGAGCGGCATTTCACGATCGATCGAGCTATTCTCGTTTCGCCTGAACGTAAAACGCACGCGCCGTTCGCCAAGTTTTTCGGCCTTGTCGACCTTTTTGTAATAAGTGCGATGGTTGGGCCGTCCCTGATCGCGGAGTGTTGTATAGGAAAACAGTATATCGTCGGCCGTAACGGGCTCGCCGTCCTGCCAGCGCGCTTCAGGGCGTAAATTGAACGTAATACCGGAGCGGTCATCCGACACTTCGACGCTTTCGGCAATCAGGCCATAGAGCGAGAATGGTTCGTCCCAACTCCGCGCCATCAGGCTTTCATACACGGGCCCCTGCAAGCCAAAAGCCGGGCCTTGCGGCGTCTGACCGCGAACGATGAAAGGGTTCAGGCTATCGAACGTGCCTACAACACCGAGCCTGAGCGTGCCGCCCTGCGGCGCCTCCGGATTTACGTAATCGAAATGCGCGAAGCCTTCGGCATACTTTGGCGCTCCGTGCATAGCGATAGCATGCGCGGGCTTTTCCGCAGTATGGGCCGGAAACGCGAGACAAACGAGAAACGACAGCCAGAGCCAAAAACGGCGACAGGAAAACATGCGCCAAGATTAGGCCATGACGGAATGAAATGAAATCCCTCTGCTTAACCCACCCGGTTACGCACCAATTCTTCGACCACCTCGGGATCGGCGAGCGTGGAGGTGTCGCCGAGATTTTCCAGCTCGCGCGCAGCAATCTTGCGGAGAATACGCCGCATGATCTTGCCGGAGCGGGTCTTGGGCAGGCCCGGTGCCCACTGAATGATATCGGGCGTCGCGATGGGGCTGATTTCCTTGCGCACCCACTTGATCATGCTGTTGCGTAGTTCGTCCGAGGGTTGGGCATCCGCTGTTAGCGTCACATAGGCATAAATGCCCTGTCCTTTGATATCGTGCGGATAACCGACCACGGCCGCTTCGGCGACTTCGGCCAGCGCGACCAGTGCGCTTTCGATTTCGGCTGTGCCAAGACGGTGCCCGGCGACGTTGATGACGTCGTCCACGCGGCCCGTAATCCAGTAGCATCCGTCCTCGTCGCGGCGGCAGCCGTCGCCGGTAAAGTACTTCCCCTTGTAGCAACTGAAATACGTCTGAATGAAGCGGGCATGATCGCCGTAGACCGTGCGCGCCTGTCCCGGCCAGCTGTCGGCAATGCACAGATTGCCCTCGCAGGCGCCCTCCAGAACGTTACCCTCGTTATCGACAATGACGGGCTGCACGCCGAAGAACGGGCAGGTGGCCGAGCCGGGCTTGAGGTTCGTCGCGCCCGGCAAGGGCGTGATCATATGGCCGCCCGTTTCGGTCTGCCACCATGTATCGATAACCGGGCACCGTTCTTCGCCCACCACACGATAATACCAGAGCCACGCTTCGGGATTGATCGGCTCACCCACTGAAGCCAGCACGCGCAAACTTTTTCGGCTTGTGCGCTTCACCGGCTCGTCACCCTCACGCATGAGTGAGCGGATGGCCGTCGGCGCGGTGTAGAAGATGTTGACCTTGTGCTTATCCACGACCTGCCAGAAACGCGATGCGTCAGGATAGCAGGGCACACCCTCGAACATTAGCGTTGTCGCCCCGTTGGCCAGCGGCCCGTAGACGACATAGCTGTGCCCCGTCACCCAGCCGACGTCGGCCGTGCACCAATACACCTCGCCATCGTGGTAGTCGAACACCCATTGGTGCGTAAGCGACGCATGCAATAGATACCCGCCCGTCGTGTGCAGCACGCCTTTGGGCTTGCCCGTCGAGCCGGACGTGTAAAGGATGAACAGGGGATCTTCCGCGCCCATGGCTTCCGGCGGGCACTCCGCCGTGACCTGGGCGCATTCCTCATGGAACCAGCAATCGCGCTCTTCGTGCCACGCGATGCGGCCGCCCGTGCGGCGTACGACGATTACGGTCTCGACGCCCGGGCAAGATTGGAGGGCTTCATCCGTGTTGGCCTTAAGCGGCACCCGACGACCGCCGCGCATACCCTCATCGGCCGTAATCACCAGCTTTGAGTTACAATCGAGAATGCGGTCCTTCAGGCTGTCGGGGGAAAAACCGCCAAAAACCACGGAGTGAATCGCGCCGATGCGGGCGCACGCCAGCATAGCGTAGGCCGCTTCGGGAATCATGGGCATGTAGATAGTGACGCAATCGCCTTTTTTAACGCCACGCACACGCAAAACATTCGCAAGGCGGCATACGTTTTCATACAACTCGGCGTAGCTGATGTGCTTCTGCTCAGACGGGCTGTCGCCTTCCCAGATGATGGCGGTCTGCTGGGCGCGCAGCGGTAAATGACGATCGATGCAGTTATGCGCGACGTTCAGCGTGCCATCTTCGAACCAGCGGATGGAAACATCGCCGGTAAATGTGGTGTTTTTCACCTTCGTGTAAGGCTTAAACCATGTCAGGCGTTTGCCCTGCTCACCCCAAAAACCTTCGGGATCGTGGACTGAGCGTTCGTACATGGCCGCGTATTGCGCGGCGTTCACCCACGCGCGATCAGCACAGGAATCGTTTACGGATATCGTCGTCATGAAAAGTTCCCCCCTGAACTTTATGGCTTGGGCACGATTTCCCGGCTTCTGTTTCTGCGAACAGTTTTGCCGAAATGAACACCGCTGTTTGTTTTCTAATTTTTCATTCCCGGCGGAATGAAGGAACAAATCATAAGCGTCATGGATTCGCGCCGAACGGCGTATAATGTCTCATGAATTCGGTTATTAAAAAAAGATAGCTGTCTCGCGGCGCAATAAAGAAATCCGCTCGTTTTCTTGCGCCGCAACATGTCGAAAAGCACGTGTTGCGACGCAATATCACAGCGCGAACAAGCGTATTATCGTAAGAAGGAACTTATGCCCGGTTCTCGAATCTTCTTCTTGAAAATAAATATTTTTATTCCCTCACAGCCCTTCCACACTGCGTGTATTGCAGCGCAATACGACTCCGCTTCGAAGTATTGTGAATTCATGGGTGCGATACGCGTCTTTTTTTTCCGATCGGCGCGACGAAAATAAAAGCTCTAAATCTGTTTTTTGCTGTGACATTTTCGACTCTCCGTATAAGGTGCCGTACGTTTTTACCATCGAACCCCTTGATTCACCTGTCTTTAACTCTTTGTGTTTAAATACTTTTTCTACATTTAGGGCGCGAATTTAATGGCCGAAAATAATAATATGTGATATTTTTTTAAATAAAATTCTCAGGGAGAAATTTAGTGTCTCATATTCGCGTTACCGAAGACGAAGTTCGAATGACCGTCTCTTTTTTTCTGAACGAGCTTGATGAAGAAACCGGTGGCCCTGCAGCTTTGGGTTCCGGCGCCATGCGCTTGATCCGAACGCCGGAGGGTTTGCGCCAAGAAGTTCTGATTGGCGATAACAAAATTTCGATTGCCAAACTCCGTGAAGTCCAAATGGAAACCCACGAAGTTCAAACAGAAATCGGTGAAGAAAAAATAGAAACCAGAAATTATTTTTGGGCGACCTTTAATCCCGATCATTTTAGCGAAGAAGGATTGACCGGCCGGATCCGTGAAAACGGCTTGTTAATCCGCAAAGAAGGCTTGCCTTATCATATAACCAACGGCATGGGCGGTCCTTTTGCCTACGAAGGAAAAATCTACGCCTACACATTGGAAACGGGCCCGTCTATGACAGGACCTATCGTGCCCTTCGAACCCGGCACGCTGATCAACACGAAACATCCCGGCATGATTAATACAAGATCATATCCGGATAAGGGCGCGGTATATTTGGTGCTTCCAGAAGGCAAGTGGCAGGAAATCCCGACTCTCATCAGAGATTATTCAACCACGGTCGAAACGCGTTTAAGACAGGATCGTGAGGAAAAGGAACGGCATGCGTGCGAAGCGGCAGCTAAAGAGAAAGAGGAGCGCTTGCTTTCAGAAGTTCGCAACCGCGATCATTACCTGATGAATATGTTCGCGCATCGCCCAACAGGAAAGATAAAGGCGCGTTGTCTGCCGCCCGGTCCTGGTCCGTGCCCACGTCTGCCTACTCCTCACCCCTGACAAAACTTACGCCCTATTGCGCCAAAAACCAGCTTGCCAACGGCTGCCACACGTCGCGCGGTGCCGATTGGCTGGCCATCAATCCCGTATGGCCCTGCACGGGCTCATGGAGAACGGCGTTCCGGACCAAGCGCGCCAAAGGCCGCGCGGATTCCGGCGGCACGATATGATCTTTGCCCGCGACCAATACATAAAACGGGAGATCGAGCAGGCGCGGATCAATCAGCGTCTCCCCGATGCGCCATTGGATTTTTCCGGTCGTATTCTTCTTGTACCACCCTAGCAGACACTCCCTTGCCACCTCGGCGGCAAGCGGCACGCCATCGTTCAGCCAGTCCTCCGTCAGCACAAAACGCCGCGCTTCGGCGCTGTCCGGATCGACGGACGCGAAGCGCGTAAACTTCTGGGCGACCTGCGCCGGCTGAAAGCTAGCAAACAAAAGCTGAATGATTTCGGGCGGCAGATAGCCCACTTTTTCCAGATGCGGCTCCATGCCGTCAATCAACTCTTTCAGTTCCGGCGTGACCGTGTTGTTCCACGGCGTCGCCATCAGTGCCAACGAGCGGATGGCTTCACCTTTCAACATCGCGAGCGCGAGCGCCAGATTTCCGCCCATGCAATAACCAAGAAGATGAACCTTTTTATCAGGCGCTTTCGCCGCCAAATGATCGAGGATCGGGAAAAGACGGTGCGTCACGTATCCTGTTAAATCGAAACTCTTTTCCTCGTCGCCCGGCTCGCCCCAATCGACGACATACGGATGCAAACCCTGCGCAGCAAAAAAGCGCAGCAGAGAATGGTCCGTATCCAGATCGAGAATGTCAAACCGGTTGATCAGCGAAGGAACGACGAGAACAGGCGTTCCCCTCGATTCGGGGCCATAATCGCGCACTTTCGTTGTGCCCCGTTCCCAAACGACAGGCATGGACGGCGCGTTCCGGTTCGCCGGATGGGCCTGATACGCCTTTACGCCTGCGACGAAGCGGTTGATCTGGGCCAGCACGGCATTGTTGATCACTTGCTGAAGCTTGGCGGACTCGCCCGATTCAAACGCCTTCGGCATCATCCCCGCAAAAGGTTGAGCCTGCATAAGCTCCTGCAGCGGCGCCAACGCCGCGGCCATCATCGGATTCATGGCCTGCAGCCCCGGCATCATGCCCGGCATGGTAAACCCCGGCGAAGGCAACCCGAGCCATGACGCCGCCGCCCACGGCACATGTGGGGCACGACGTTTATTCTTTCTGGCGTAAGATGCGGCCTGTTCCATGCGCATCATTTTGCACGACGCCGGGGCGTTGGCAAATGGCAAGAAATATAGTCGGCAACGTCGGGAAAAAAGATTACCGGCCGAAAATCGGTCTATCGCCGGACACAACGAACCGCCAACTGTTTTGCTTTATCGTAGAACATACAATTATCATCACCCCAACAAGCGCTGCATTCGTCGTAATAGACCGTGTCACAGCTCATGCTATTCGCCGAGCCTTCGTCAGCCTCTGTCGAAGACCAATAACCTTGAGGCGTCGAGGTCCATTCGCCTTCATTCCAAACAAAACCTCCAATAGCCAGATAGTTGTCACTCAAAACACGAGACTCATAGATGGCTGGCAAATACCAGTCGCTGTGGCCATTGGCTATAAGACTTTCGCAATACATGGCCGCCTGATAGTTCGAGCCCTTTGCGGCCAAACCGGCCGAATTGGCTTTTCCTGTAACCCGATTCTGAAACCCCGTTGTGCCATACCACGGAACCCAAACTTTGAGCGCAGGCGATCCCGTGCAAGCGGAGCATCCGTCCCATGTCTGGCCGGCCGTGCATGGTGTCGTGTACATTTTCACGTTGCCGTCGGGAGAAAGCCCCGTATAAATGGTTCCGTCGAGACACATGTCGCCAGGCGACGGGTTTCCGTTCACGCAATCCACTTTAGCCCGGCAACCGGATTTCCGGACGCATCGTATAACCCCTTGATTGTCCTTGGGCCCCCCTTCAGGAAAAGGCGTGCATGCATACTTATTCTGTCCGATGTCTTCGACGACGGCATACATGCCGTAATCGTCCCAGCCCGGCTCTTCCGAAAGCTCGGTGGAAGAAAAATAACCAACCTCGACCCATGGGTTCCATGCTCTTTGAAAACCCCCAATTTTGCTACGGTTCTCGCATAAAACATCTTGTTCGGCCTTGGCCGGTAAATACCAATCGTTATGACCGAAAGCATCAAGGGCCGTGCAAAAATCGGCGGCATAATTTGAACTCATCTTTGGCGTGTAGTACTTACCATGGTTCTTGAAATAAATGCCTTCATTATAGGCCAAAATGGCTTCCGTGTTCGCCGCGCCCGTAATGGGGTTGACGATGCCTGTTGCTTTATATTGGGAGCCTCTCTGCCAGTTATATAATTTAAACGTCTCTGTGCAGGAACAATTATCGTTCAAAAATTCCCAAGCATCCGGCTGCCCGGTTATTTGGGAGGGATCTCCGGCGTCACAAGGCGTGGTGAACATTTTAATATGCCCGTCGGGTGACAGGCCGGCGTAAAGAGTCCCATCCTGGCATAAATCTCCAGGTTTCGGGTTTCCGTTTACGCAATCGACCGGCAATTTCGCTTTGCACCCCAACGTCACGGTCTCACACTTCGGCACCCCGTCTATAAAACCGACCAATGCTTCGCCAGTCGGGCACATAAAGTCGCCGGAAATGGCTCGGCACTTAAAACTGTCTGCGTCTTCCTTCGTCAAGACTTCGCCGGTCGTGCATTTTGTAAGATTGGCGAGATTTATAATGTTATTCATTTTTATATAGTCCAGCGATTCACTGTTCACCGCGCCTGGCACAGTGATTTTGCTGACTTTAAGATCTTTGGGGTTATCGGTTGTTCCAATTAGAACGTTTTTAAGAATACTGAGGGATCCTGAGCCACTATAAAGAACACCCCCATTTCCGTTCCAGAAACCAACACCTGCGGCTTTCGTTCCAAGAAACTGGTTTTGCCCCACTTTTATATTCTGCGCGACCGAAAGACCAGCCCCTTCGCTGTTCGTGCCAGAAATAGTGATGCCGCCCTTGCCGAATTTCGCGCCACCATCCTTGTTGATCCAGGCGACGGGTTCATCTTTTTTTTCTCCAAAATGCAAGCGCCCTGTAGATGTAAGATAAAGATACGTCGATCCCCCGGCGCCAATCGGCAGCGCTTTATCGCCGGCGGTATTGATGCCATCTGCCCGCACTAGACCGGGTGCCAACAAAAGAATGCCCGCAATAATTCCTGCCTGCGCGAGAATCCTTCTTGTCATGGCATAACCCCTTCCTATTAACGGCGGCATATTCATCCTCTTGCTAACCCCTCATAAAAACGATCAAATAGATCCGCACTTCGGCTCTCCATTCACAAAACCGATAACCACCCGCCCGGTGCTGGAACAGTCGATCGTGCCTTTATAAACAGAGCCTCCCGCTGAAACTTTGACGCATTTGTAGGAATTCGTGCCGTCTTTGGTCATAACCTCGCCTGCCGCCCAATCGCAGGCGGGAAGGTTTGAAATGTTGATGATCGTGTTCATCTTGTTCACATCCAGTGATTCGTTCGCCGTTGTTCCCGGTATAGTTACCTTGGCTACAGTCACTGCGGCCGGACTGCTGTCCGATCCCACGACAACATTGCCTATGATTTCCACATCGCCGGCATTGTCCATCATCAAGCCGCCCTTGCCGTTCCAGAAGCCAAACCGGTTTCCGGCAGAGCCGACGATCTGATCTACGCCCACTTTAATGTTATTGGTAACCGATAAGCCTACGCCATCCGCGTTCACGCCCTCGATGCTCATCCCGCCAGTGAAACGAGCCGTGCCGTTGAGGCTATCTACCCAAGCCTTCGGATTGCTGCTGTCGCTGCCAAATAACATTTGGCCCGTTGAGGTCACATAGATAAAAGTTGAACCGCCAGCCCCCATAGGCAAGGGCGCGCTTCCCGTACTGTTTATTCCTTCAGCCGCTTCCGCCTGAAAGGCAAAGCCCAACACCAGAATGAACACATAAAGAACAGCGATACGCATGACGAATCCTCCGAATCAAAAATTCCGAATATTGTTAGTCTTATTGTTCATCAAAACAATAAATATTTAAAATGCGCCGCTTTTCCCTCTCTCAGCCAATTGACACGCCTTTAAAAAACCTGGCAATGGTAATTCAAATCATGGCGCCGGCACTCATAGCACTTGCGTTATGCGATGTTCGTTCTTTCTGTCATGCGAGGCTACCCGTTTCATGCGCATCATTTTCCACGACGCCGGAGCGTTGGCAAATGGCTTTGGAAAGTCGTGCTAACCCTCTGCCATCAAAACACTTCTTCGTTCTTATCCACCCAAGCGAACGCACAAAGGCCTGTTTCAACAGGAAAATTAAATTCTTCCCCTAACATGTCGGATTCAGCTTGAATTTTTTTTCTTAAATGGTGAGAATTGAATTTACCATCCTTTCATTCGTATGGATGATCAGAAAGATTAGGACATCACCATGAACGAAGCATTAGCCCTCCAAATGACGGTTCCCAACATGAGCGACACAGCGACAAAGCCCTCGGTCACCATAAAAAAGTACGCCAATCGCCGTCTTTATAACACGGCGACTAGCTCCTACGTAACGCTGGAGGCCCTGTCGCAAATGGTACGCGAAGGCATCGAGTTCAACGTCTATGATGCCAAAACAAGTGAGGACATTACCCGCTCAGTACTTACGCAAATTATTGTCGAAGAAGAGGGCAAGTCGGGGCAGCAGAATCTTCTTCCTATAAGCTTTTTACGGCAACTGATTGGGTTTTATGGCGATAACATGCAATGGCTTGTGCCAAAATATCTCGAGCACAGCATGCAACTGCTTGCCAACAATCAGGAACAGTTGAGCAGCTATTTCCAGACGACCTTCGGTAACATGTTCCCGTTCGGCACGACGTTCGAGGAAATGGGCAAACAGAATCTGGCGATGTTCGAGCGCGCGATGCGATTGTTTTCGCCTTTTGCTTCCGGTACCAGTGGCGACATGAAGGTTTCGACCCCGACGGCATCGGGTGCCTCGGCGAAAGCCGCCCCGGCTCCTGTCCCAGCAGAAACGCCGTCAGCTGCTGCGCCTGTCGCGCCAAAAGTTGAACCGAAACCCGAACCGCCTTTGGCAACGGTAACGAGCATCGTCCGCGCACCTGAACCGCCTGCGCCACCCCCAGCCCCAGCCGTTGAAGCTGAGGATTCGCTCCCGACACCTGCCGCGCCGGTAACGACGCCGATGCCGAACGTGCAAAACGCGACAACGAAGTTGTCACCGAGCGCCGATGACATGCAGCAGAAAATCTCCAACCTGCAGCGACAGCTGGCTGACCTCGCGAAGAACCGCGGCTGATACTCGACTTTTTCATAGCACTTTATTTGCGCTATTTCTGCGATACCCATTCGCGCTGTGCTTTGGGAGTCTGAACGCTCACCCCCATGAACCTCAGCAGAAACGCGGTTCTTGAATCCTTTTTTATAAGTACGCAACCCATACAAACAGGGTTCGAATAAGCCCGCAGCCCGGACGAAACAGGCTCCCCGTGTGCAACGAACGGGTACACTGCACGACATCAGGTGCTCAAAACCTGATTCCAGTGTTTGCGAATGGATGCGTCGATGTCGTCCATTTTCGCTGTGATTCCAAGAGCATGGAGCGATGTCACCCCGCTTCCTCTTAAACCGCAGGGGACGATGCCCGCGTAATACGAAAGATCGGGGCTTACGTTCATCGCAACCCCATGAAAAACAACAAGTTTTTTGACTCGGAGGCCGATCGCGGCGATGCATTCCTCTTTGCCGCCTTGCGCTACCCAGATCCCGTTTCGACCTTCTCGCTTCACACCCGTGACTCCGAAATCGAGCAGAACATTCATTATAAGTCTTTCTAATTGTTCAACAAATTTGCGCATATCACGATTTTCTGGCCTCAAGTCCTGGACAAAATAGACCACGCGCTGGCCGGGGCCGTGGTATGTATATCGGCCGCCGCGGCCAGTATGGAAAACTGGAAGGCGTTCAGAATCAATAAGTTCGTCGCTTGTTGCACTGGTTCCGGCCGTATAAATCGACGGGTGCTCCAACAGCCACACAAGCTCCGGCGCCATTTCCGCCAAAACGGCCTCAACCCTTTCTTCCATAACGGTTATTGCTTCTACATATGGCACTGGCGCGTTTGAAACCCGCCATTCTGTGACAAATTTCGCGTTGCTCTTGCTTCGGTCATCATTCATCTGCTAGGCCTACCCCCCTACCTCTGTGCGGTCGTGGCGGAACTGGTAGACGCGCAGCGTTGAGGTCGCTGTGGGAGAAATCTCGTGGAAGTTCGAGTCTTCTCGACCGCACCATTCTATTACCTCAATTTTTTTGCTTCAGCGCACTTTTTCTTCATTTAGAGATAAACAAGGCCCCAACGACCCACGCCGGATTAGTCATGATTGCTGCAATAAAGGCAGCTATAACGCTTTCAATCCGCGATAACTGCCAATACCTTTCGCTAAAAAAGAAAACGAGCGCTCCTATGGCAATCCCGGAGAATAAAAAATTGAATCCCACTAAAGGTATGGCCCATGCTACCCGTGTACTGTAAGCTGGGAAAGTTGTTGCGACAACAAAAGCCGCCTGAATAGCTAACAAAGCGCCAAGTCGATCAGCAACCTGTCCCAACAAAGTCAACCAGACAAGAGAAATTGATAATTTCTTGACACCTAAATTTCCAAATTTCAACACAATAGACCCTAAAACAATGAAGTTCACAACATAATAAACCAAAATAATCACAGCAAAAAGAACTATAGCTTTTGATATATCTTCTCCGGAGGAACGCAAAATAAAATTGGTTGCATCAGCCGTTTCGGCCAAGACCATCTCCGTCCGAAAAAAAAGAAAAGCCACACAGGCCAACAAAAAAACTTTCGTTTGCGTTGTTTGCCGTATCATTGCTTTTCAATCCACTCTCAGATTCTTGTCCTAACGTAGAACATCAAACTGTCATCCTGCTCCACTTATCTTGCCTGTTATTGTCTCGGAACTTTCGTCTTCCCCTAAAGCGCCATAAGCCAATGCCTCAATTTCTTCTTCGGTCATCGACGCATAGTCTGGTATTTGATCTTCAATAGACTGATAGCTAGACCGTTCTAGCTTGTGAGTCGCCAGTTTGCGCAGAGTATTCCACAATGGCGTTGCTTTGGCTATAAATGGACCAATCTGGATAGTTGAACCTGATTCTACCTTCGACTCAGGGGTATTTTCAGCCATAATTGGGGTTGTCTTAGCAGTTTTTGTTGATTCTTTAGAGACCGTTTTTTCTTCTTCCATGGAAGCGCTTGCCGCAGGTGCCGCCTTAAGAATCTCTGCTGCCGAGGCCGCTGGAGAGATAGACGCCGGAAGAGGTTTGTCAGCTTGTTTCTCATCTACAATATTTTCTTTCCGCTTTTCCCTGACTTGGGGGAGTAACGGCTGCGTCACGACTTTTGAATGCCTCCTTTCAAGGTTTGCTAATCTTGGCAGAACTTCTTCGATATGACGAACCAATGTTAGGAGGGCTTGGCGTTTTGACACAGGCACAGCTTTTGTTTCCGGCATTTTAGATGTATTATAATAGACCGCATAATCACTGGCTTGCCCATAAATAGAAGCAATTTGCCGCGCCAATTCAGCCCCCAACAAACCCAACCGTCCAACATAGGCTTGAAAGACCAACGTGCGGATACGCGGCCACGCAACGCAACGCTCGTCTGCTTCATCCGAAAGAGTGTTCAATCGTGCCCAGCATACAGCCCTAGCTGCCATTAGTTCACCTCGTAAAGCCGCTGCAATAGAACGCAGTTCCTCACGACGATCGGCTAACCGCTGAAGCACTAAGGCAGATACAATTCCCACAGCCGTGAGCAACATTACAAGCCCGGTAATTAGGAGCTGATATCTCTCAACAACTGACGACGGTTCTGGCTGAGCATAACTTTGCTTATCTTCAAATGGAGATGTTTGTATTGCAACAGGCAAAGCCCTTCTTTCTTCTAGCAAGGGGGGCTGGAGTTTTGGCGCGATTTCGTTTTTTTCTTCTTTTGGCGCAATTTCGTTTTTAACCTCTGTTTTAGCTTCTGTTTTCAATGCTGGCGAGGGATTGGCGGTCCCGCTTACAACTTCGTTTCGCGCCTTAGCTTCCCGAATGCTTGCATCAGATGCCGCCGGCGGCAACGTGACGGACCACAAACCAATTTTTTGGGTTTGAGCAGCCTGTTCGGCAGCTTCATACGGTGCCGCCAACTCCGTCGGTCGCAAAGATCCTCGTGCTGTTACGGCAAGACCACGACGTAAAAGCTCTAAAGCAAAGTCCGCATTATTTGCCCCCTTGCAAGTCGCTAAAAACCAGCCGCTGCGATCGCGATCACGAATTGTGCAAGTGACCGTTACCCCCATGCTTAAATTATCCAAAACACCACGCGCTTGTGGTCCATAGGAAGCAGACAGTTGCGGCGGCACGACCCCGAAGAGACGTATTTCAACGTCCCCAATGCGCAGGCGCTCTGTATCGATAATCGTCGCCGAACCTTCAATTATACGGGATGGCGGCAGCGTTGCCTTGCTGCCTGTTAAAGTTTGCCGGCTTACCGGTGTGCGGGGTGAACGCCGCGGCGCAGGGGCTTCTTGAGCTAAAGCAATATGACTAATTATTAAAGAGGTTCCAACCAGAACCATCATCATTTTGGGCAATAAACGCATTACAACCTCAATTATACAGGGTTATGGCCCGACATTAGCAGATTATGGAAGCTAAAAGCTACTGGTTCAGGAGAAGGCTTTCACTACCGGACACATTTTAAACGGCCCTCGCGGGCGTGAAGGCGACCGGTATGGAGAGGCCCTCATTGAGGCAATGGTCGAGTAACTTCAAACCAAGCCGAAAGAGACTCAGATCGCATCGGTCGGTACGGTGAATGACCTTGTTCAGCCCAGAGGCCATGGCGT